>VFQT010000079.1_pt1 | contig 152571 bp, 148 predicted proteins | sample 3512381 | NCBI WGS metagenome assembly VFQT01 (sample SAMN10412376, study PRJNA504923) | tailings metagenome | isolation source: Relicate 2 Philex TSF3 active mining site | place: Philippines: Tuba, Benguet | collected 2017-08-29
AAATCGCAGCTTTGGATAAAGATGTGGTTTATGCGGTTTATTGTCGCAGCGGAAATCGATCAACTATTGCAGTAGGCAAAATGTCAGATGCGGGATTCAGTAATTTGTTTAATTTCAACCAGGGTGGCTTTGCTGAACTAGCTGCTGCAGGAGCGCCAACCGCATGAAGAGAATAGTCATTGTTGGTGGTGTTGCTGGCGGCATGTCCGCTGCAACAAGATTGCGCAGATTAGATGAAGCAGCCGAAATTATTGTCGTGGAGAAGAGCGGCTTTGTTTCTTATGCAAACTGTGGTTTGCCTTATTACATCGGCGGTGTAATTACAAAAGAGCAGGATTTGTTACTTCAGACCCCTGAGAGCTTGAACAAGCGTTTCCGCCTCGATGTTAGGGTGCAAAGCGAAGTTACTGCGATAGATGCAGGGAAAAAAACCGTATCGGTACGAAACATCGCTACGGGTGATAACTATGAGCTGCAGTACGACAAATTAGTTCTGAGCCCCGGCGCAACACCGGTAGTGCCGCCCATTGAAGGCGTAGAGCGCGCCATGACTCTGCGTACTGTGGAAGACACTAAAAAAATCTTTTCTGCCGTTGAAGCAAAACCAGCCACAGCTGCGGTTATTGGTGGTGGGTTTATCGGCGTTGAAATGGCGGAAAACCTTGTGCATCGTGGAATAAAGACTGCATTGATTGAGGCAACCCCACAACTCTTGGCTCCGCTAGATCCAGAGATGGCTCTTCTAGTTTCTAGTGAGATGATTAAAAATGGCGTAGATGTCCGCTTGGGAGTTTCGGCTGCGAAGATCGGCAGTGACTCAATTACTTTAAGTGATGGCAGCATCGTTCCTGCAGAATTAGTAATTCTTGCGATTGGAGTGCGGCCGGACACGACATTGGCCAAAACTGCCGGTTTGGTAATTGGTACACGTGGGGGAATAGTTGTTGATGAGAATAATTTAACCAGCAATCCTGATATTTACGCGCTAGGTGATGCTGCGGAAAAGAAAGATGCACTTGATGAGAGTGCAACCCTGGTGCCGCTGGCGAATATTGCAAATCGCCATGGTCGTGTTATCGCAGATCACATTAACGGTCGAAATGTGCGTCCCGTTAAAACAATTGGTACCGCAATTGTGAAGGTATTTGACTTAGCGGTTGCATCAACAGGATGGAATGAAAAGCGGTTGAAAGCAGCGAATATTGATCACCGTGCGATACATACCCACCCTGGATCTCACGCTGGCTACTATCCTGGTGCGCAAACTCTGGCTTTGAAGCTTCTTATCAATCCTAAGACTGGTGAGATATATGGCGCTCAAGGCGTTGGAAAAGATGGCGTCGACAAGAGAATTGATGTCATAGCCACTGCAATTCGCGCCGGAATTACTGCACCAGAGTTGGCTGATTTGGAGCTGGCCTATGCACCGCCATTTGGTAGCGCAAAAGACCCGGTTAACATGCTGGGTTATGTGGCAGAAAACATTGTTTCGGGATTAGTAAAGACCGCGCAATGGCATGAAATAGATAGCTATCGCCAACAGGGCTACACCTTGCTTGATGTTAGAACTCCAGGTGAGTGTGCGAAAGGAATGATTCCAGGCTTTATCAACATTCCGGTCGATGAAATCAGAAACCGTCATGCTGAAATTGCAAATAAGAAAGTTCTGGTCACCTGCCAAGTTGGTCAAAGGGCACACACTGCAACTCTCTTGTTAAAAAATCTTGGGTATGAGCCGGTAAATCTTGATGGTGGTTATCACCTTTGGAGTAATTCACCCGCAAAAACGGAGCTAGAGAAGGCTGGGGTATAAGAATGTGTAGTCAAGTCCGTTGCCGCAAGTGCGGTAAGACAACCTGGTCCGGCTGTGGCCAGCATGTAAAAGAAGTAATGCGTGGCGTTCCTGCCTCGCAACGCTGCGAGGGTCACGCTAATGATCCAAAAGAGCCAGGTTTCTTCGCGAAACTATTTAAGAGAGGATAAGCAAATGTGTAGCAGAGTAATGTGTGATCGGTGCAAGAAGTGGACTTGGTCTGGCTGTGGCCAACATATTGAAGAAGCTCTAGCAGGCGTTCCACAAGATCAGGTATGTACCTGTACTTACTAATTTACTAAAGAATCTAAAAAAAGATAAAGAGGGATAAACTTGGCAACGATAAATTTAACTAACGCAGATTTTGAATCAACGGTAATAGACAAACAAGGCATAGTTTTCGTTGATTTTTGGGCTGCTTGGTGTGGGCCATGCCGGATGTTTGGTCCCATTTTTGAGGCCGCTTCAGAGCAGCATCCAGAGATTACCTTTGCCAAGGTAGATACCGATGCAGAGCAACAGCTTGCTGGCGCAGCGGGAATTACATCTATTCCAACTTTGATGGCTTTCCGCGATGGCGTTTTGCTCTATCGCGAAGCAGGTGCACTACCAGCGCCACAGTTTGAAGAACTGATCAACGCTGTTAAGAATGTAAATATGGATGAGGTTCGGGCTGAATTAGCCAAGCAGCAAGCTGAACCAAAGTAATCTAAAACTAAATTACAAATCTCCGGCTGCGGCGCGCTTGAGGACTTCTTGAGCACGCTGCCGGAGTTCGGGTAAATCGGACAGTCGATCCAAGCCACGCAACTGTTGTGCGATGCGATGGTTTCTGGAGAAATTTTCCCGGTTGCGATCTAAGAAATCCCAATACAAAGTGGTGAATGGGCAAGCATCTTCACCAGTTCTTTTCTTTGGATCAAAAAAACAGCCTTTGCAGTAGTTGGTCATCCTTGAAATGTACGCACCACCTGCCGCATATGGCTTTGTCATCATAGTTCCGCCGTCGGAATGAACTCCCATCCCAATGACATTTGGAACCATTACCCAGTCCGTAGCATCTACAAAAACCTCACGCATCCAATCAAGAAACTGTTGTGGATTAATGCCAGAGATTAGGGCGAAGTTGCTCAAAATCATCAAGCGGGGAATGTGATGGACCCAAGATCTCTCCTCAATATCAGCGATCACGTTTCGCAGACAGTTCATTTGAGTTTTAGAGGCATCTCGAAATAGCTGCGGCAACTCCAATTGGGCATTTAGTTGGTTGTTATTACGGTACTCCTCGCCTAAAAACCAATACATGCCATTTACATATTCGCGCCAACCTATGATTTGGCGAACAAAAGCCTCTGCTGAGGCGATTGGAATATCACCTTTAGCAAACCTTTTCATTGCAGCAGAAATGACCTCTGTTGGATGCAGCAGACCATTATTCATATAAGGACTCAGTAAAGAATGATGCAGAGCCCAATTTTCCGTGGTGACAGCGTCCTCATAGGGGCCAAAGTTTGCAAAATGATGCTTTAGAAAATAATCCAACTGCTCTTTTGCGCCCGAGCGAGTTGTGGCCCAGTAATTCTTCGCTTTGTAATTGAGCTCTTTGGCAACCTCTAAATCAATCTCATCGCGCTCGTGATTTAGGTAATCCGGCCAAAGATAATTTTTTGGGGGAGGGAGACGATTTTCTTTATCAAAGTTCCACTCGCCACCAAGTGGCTTATTCCCATCTAACAAAACATTTAGGCGAACCCGTTGCTTGCGGTAGAAATTCTCCATTAAATAACTTTTTTGTGAGCTAGCCCAGGAGGCAAATAAATCGCGTGGAGTCAAGAAGAAATCATTGGCAACAAAGTTCACGCCAAACTCCGATAGAGCTGCCTTCTGCTTGAATGAGGAAGGATCGGCACAATAAATCGGCAATTTGCCAAACTTTTTTTGGATTTTTTTCAGGCCCGAGACTGTGTTCTCAGCTTTCACATATTCAACTTGAAAGCCGCGCTCCTGCAACTCCTTGGCAAAATGCCGGGCGCTGGAGATAAGAAAAAAAAGTCGTTCCGGATGCCAGTCACGACCGGTTGTCATACGTTGACTTTCAACTAGAACAACTAGATCTTCTTTAGGGTTTGCTGTGCGCATTACCCCATGGTTGGGATGTAGGTGATCAAAAGGGATGTAGAAAATGCGCTGCACCCACGCAGGTTAGACCCGTGTGAGCTATCTGGCGATTTGGGAGCGTGCCATGCCGGCAGCTGTAGTCATTAGTTGAAAGTTCAACTAACTTTGGTAGAGTGATGCCATGATTGAAATAGACAAACTTGAGTTCGGACTAGACACCTTTGGCGATATGCAACATGATGATTCTGGTCGGCCAATCTCCGCCGGTCAAACCATCAGAAATGTTGTAGAGCAAGCAGTCTTTGCTGATGAACTCGGTTTAGATCACTTCAGTATCGGAGAGCACCATCGCGATGACTTTGCGGTTTCAGCACCAGACACTGTGTTAGCTGGCATTGCGACCAAAACCAAGCGCATCAAACTCGGGACCGGCGTAACTGTGCTTTCCAGCGATGACCCAGTGAGGGTTTATCAAAGATTTGCCACAGTCGATGCTTTATCAAATGGGCGTGCTGAGATAACCGCAGGACGCGGATCTTTTATTGAATCATTCCCACTGTTTGGATACGAGCTATCTGATTACGGAACTTTGTTTGAAGAGAAACTTGAATTGTTAGTTGAAATTTTGAAAGAGCATGCCGTTACTTGGTCTGGCACAACACGAGCACCTCTAAAGAATCAGGAGATTTATCCAAAGACCGAGCGGGGCGCGATTCCGCTGCGGGTTGGCGTTGGTGGAACTCCAGAGTCGGTAGTTAGAGCTGCTCGCTTAAACGCCAAGTTGGCAATTGCAATCATTGGTGGAGATCCAGCTCGCTTTGCGCCATTTTCAGATTTATATCGCACCGCGATGAAAGAGTTTGGTCATGAACTGTTGCCTATTTCGATCCACTCTCCAGGTCACATTAGTGATAGTGATGAGCAAGCGATAGAGGAGTTATGGCCACATTACGAGGCGATGTTTGGTCGCATCGGTCGCGAACGCGGATGGGGTCCAACTTCCAAGGCACACTTCATCAATGAGGTTAAGCATGGATCCTTCTATGTTGGAACTCCAGAGACAGTGGCGAAGAAGATGGCTTATGCAATCAAATCAGTGGGTGTACAGCGCTTTGATTTCAAGTACGCCAATGGCCCAATGCCACATCGCCAATTAATGAAATCGATCGAGCTTTATGCCACCAAAGTTGTGCCAATGGTTAAGGAGATATTGGCCAGCGAACTGGCACATCAGGCTTAATCGCGACTAATAGTAAGTTCGGAAATATCTTTACGAGATCGTGATGAGGTTTCGCGCGCTTTCAAACTCTCATCGGTTAGCGATTCTATTGCGGCCTGTTTTCCAATTACCAAAATTGCAATCGGTTCGATCCCTTCTGGAATCTTGAACTCTGCTTTCATTTTTTCTTTATCAAAGCCGCCAACTTGGTGTACCGCGTACTCGCGATGATTGGCTTCGATTGTCATAAATGCAGATGCAATGCCAGAGTCATACAGCGAAACGGGACGTGGATCGCCCTCGTTGTTGGTCATTACAGCGTTAAGAACAATGTAAGCCGAGGCATTGGGAGCCCACTGTTGATTGGCTCCTTGTAGAGTTGCGGAAATTCTTGCAAAGTTATTGCCACCGCGTTTGCCAACGATAAAGCGCCAAGGCTGAAAATTATTTGCAGATGGTGACCAACGTCCGGCCTCCAATATTGCATTTAACTCATCGTCAGTAATCCGGTGGTTGGCATCGAAGGCGCGCGGACTCCAACGTTCCTGCAGTAGGGGATGTAATTGCTGGGAGGTATCTGCAGTTTTCTTTACAGGAGATGAATTCACGGCCGAATGTTACATGTATTAGTTGAAGCTTCAACTAATAATCGAGCTTGGCGAATCCGAAGCTGATACCTTTGTGGCGTGAATCGCATCATCACACCACTGCGAGATTTTTTACATCGCGAATCCTCAAGCGGCATATTGATTTTGATCGCCTCCGGACTTGGTTTGTTAATTGCAAACTCACCTTTATCTGACAGCTATTACTTCATTCTTGACTTGGATTTCAAACTCGGAGTTGATGAGATCTATGTACAGCTCACAGTTCTGAAAAGTATTAACTATGTATTGATGACCATATTTTTCTTTGTAGTTGGGCTAGAAATTAAGCGGGAAATGACCTCGGGTCACTTAGCTTCCTTCCGTAAAGCAGTCATGCCATTTATTGCGGCACTTGGTGGAATGGCACTTCCTGCGGGCATTTATTTAGCAATCGCGGGAGATGTTGACTCAAATGGTTGGGGGGTGCCCGTCGCAACCGATATTGCACTAGCAGTTGGTTTGTTGGCATTGGTGGGAAGCAACGCAGTCGCTGCCCTGCGTTCATTTCTGCTGGCCCTGGCTGTGATTGATGACATCGGCGCAATATTGATTATTGCTCTGGTTTATTCCACGGGCGTACAAATCTCATGGATCATGGCATCGATCTTTACCATTTTTTGGATTTTTGCCTTTAAGAAGTTGGGAAGCGAAAAAACCTGGATTTATATCTTTTTGGGAATTGCGCTTTGGTATTGCATGTATAAGAGCGGTGTTCATCCAACCTTGGCAGGCGTGATTTTGGGGCTAATGACTCCTAACATTCCTAAAGCAAATCCGAAGATGCATGATCAAGAGGATGGTTCGGTATCAGTTATTGAATGGCTTGAAAATAAACTTCACCCTTGGTCCAGTTTTGTCATAGTGCCACTTTTTGCTTTTGCAAATACCGGTGTAGAGATATCTAGTGAATCAATATCTGCATCTATGGAATCCAAAATTGCTTGGGGAATTTTCTTTGGTTTAGTGCTTGGAAAGCCTCTCGGAGTTTTGATATCAACCTATGTCGCAAAGCAACTTCGAGTTGGCGAGTATCCGGAGGGTGCAAAGAGTGTTGATGTTTTAGCCACCGGAAGCGCGGCCGGCATAGGTTTTACCGTCGCAATTTTCATCGCCAACTTAGCTTTCGATATACCCGAGACCCAGGACTTAGCGGTGTTCGCGGTAATCATGGCCTCGGTTGTCAGCAGCCTAGTTAGTTTTGTTTTATTTAAACTTCTGGGTAGAAAAACTAATTCTTAGCTAGCCAGCCCCAAACCGACTCTGCACCTGAATGGCCGGTTAAGTAAATAAACACCAAAGCTAAAACTGCTGAGAGCGCTAACAGCACCGATACCAGGCGTCGCACGTTCGCAGAACCAGAGGTAGCACCGGAGCGATCCATGCGCCAACGAATGAAAAGCAGGATTAGTAGGGGAATAAAGGTGAGCGGAGCGATTTCACCTAAATCTGCGTGACGTTCCACCTCTTTTCCTAAACGCTCTTCAAATGGTTCGCCGCTAGCTTTTGCAATAAACAATGAAATTTGAGCCACCACGGCCAAAATCAGAATTGGCTTTCCGTATTTAATCGAAAAGCTCGGCCAATAAGACATAGCAAGCGCGGCAAGTGCAACCAACGGGACCAATACAACAGCGGCGTGTACAACAAGGGGATGTAACGGTAATCCCATTACGAGATCTAATGGACCGCCTAGCTCGTCATATGAAGTCATTCCCAAAGTCTATCTAACCTAAATACCGGCAGCATGTCCTTCACTGCGCGGGTCTGAGCCACATACATAAGTTCCGTTTTCCAATACTTCAAGAATTTGAACCGCTGAGCCATGCCCGTAATCTGATAACAAACTAACGGCGTGACCTTTTTTCTCTAAATCAATCCTAACTTCGGGCGAATAACGGCCTTCAATTTGCAGTACTCCCTCAAAACTCTCATCAAGCGATGTTTCACCCGGCTTATTTAAATGCTGCCATCGGGGCGCTTCTGCATTTTGTTGCGGGTTCATCTTTAAATCAATGGCATTTACTATCAATTGAAAGTTTGTTTGTACTTGAATGTTTGCTCCCGGGGTTCCGCCAACATGACTCAAGGAACCATCCTTTCGAGTCATGGTCCAAGCATTCAAAGTATGGGCTGGACGTTTTCCTGGAGCAATGTAGTTGGGGGAGTTTTCATCTAAAGAAAACCCTGTGAGTCGATTGTTCATAATGATTCCGGTTTCAGGAATTGCCCAAGATGCGCCAAAGCCATGAAAAACACTTTGAATCCAGGACAGTGCATTCCCGTCTCGATCAGCCACCAAAAAGTAGGTGGTATCGCTGCCCTCTTGATTCTCCTTGCCATCTTTTGTGTTGGCCTGAGACATAGAGATTTGTGATCGTTGTTTTTTGCAATGCTCTTCAGATAGGACTCTTTCGACATTTACTTCCATATGTTCCGGATCACCCAGGATTTCATATCTGTCTTTAAAGGCAAGCTTCTTAGCTTCTGTCATGACATGAATACGTTCTGATTCGCTCATTTGCGCCAAATCAAAACCTTCCACAATTTTCATCTCTTCCAGCAAGATCATGCCCTGGCTGGGCGGGGGTTGGCCGTGAACGTAATAATCTCGATAAGAAATTGTTAAGGGAGTTAAGACTCGGGTGCGATGTTGGGCCAAATCATCATGACTAAACCAGCCATTTGTACTGTGCACTAAGCGCTCGGCAATTTCACCTTCGTAAAATGCGGCGCGGCCCTGTTCAGCAATTTGTCTGAGCGATTTAGCCAAGTACTGCTGCACTACCAAATCGCCCAGCTCGAGAGAGGTATTAATCCCTAAAGTTTCGAATAGTTTTGTTTCCGGATATAGCTTGAGATGGTGTTTGATGCGACGTACAAATCCATTATTGGCGGGAAATCCAGACTCGGCATATTCGATTGCTGGAGCTAACAGATCTGCCATTGGTAAAACACCCAGCTCTTCATGAATTGCAAACCAGGTTGAGACCAATCCAGGCACAGTGGCTGATCGAAAACCATGATGATCTATGCCTTTGGGAAACTCAGAAGCGTTTGCCTGATTTGGCGCCTCACCACTGCCGTTGAAGGCAAGGTTGCTTTTATCTGAAGCTCGGTGCGTAATAACAAATGCATCTCCACCCAAATGAGAAGCACCTGGTTCGACAACACAGAGCACTGCGCTAACTGCGATAGCTGCATCTGCAGCAGATCCGCCACGTCGCAAAATCTCAAGACCCGCAGAGACAGCTAACGGCTGACTGGCGGCGACTACTCCATTTCTAGCATAAACATTTCCGCGATGAGTTGGAGTTTGAATCATGTAGGTAGGCTAGCTGGGCATCTCTAAATTTGCGAGAAACACCTGCTAGCACCCTTACACATCCATGCGAATTTGCTCGAGAATTAAGCCATGAAATCCGCTACCGCGTTAATTGTGCGCCGAACTCGGGAAGTTCTTTATGTCCTCGCCTCCTTCCCAATCTTGGTCGGCTTATTTATCTTTGCAATGATTGGTTTCTCGTCGGGTTCCTTTATTCCGCTCGCCATCTTGATATTCCTTTTTCTTTTAAGCTCCATGCAAAAAGTTGCTGAGTGGGAGATACGTAGAGCTAATTTCATGTTGGGAACCGACTATCCCATCACTGATAACTGGTTTAAGTATCCTTTCTTCTCTTGGGATGGCGCGAAGGAGAGGGTTACCTCTTCTCGAAGCTGGATGGCAATTCTCTATATTTTTATTGGTTTCTTCTGGTCATTAACTGCGTTTGTATTGGTAGTTACTGGTTTAACAGGTATCGCAATCATTCTGAGTGTCCTGGGGGTCTTGGCGTTTTCGAATTTCAGTCGCACCTTTGAAGTTGTTGACAGCGGCGAGAAATTTGTTGGAAGTATCAGATTTCTCAGCGAGACCGGACAGTTTAGGTTGCAGTTTGGTGAATCAAATTCAGAGGGCGTTTTGGTCGATAGCGGAACTTTGTCTTGGAATTTAAATTCTAATTGGGGTTTAGCGTTGGGAATTATCCTCACAGTGGTTGCGATTTTTATTATTCCTAGAATTGCCAGAACGACGGCGAGATTAGTCGAAGCTTTTCTCTCAGGATCCTTGCTTCCACAATTTGAAGGGTTTATGCGCCGCTTCAAGGGTAAAACTCATGTTAGTGAGAGAGAAGTTCGTGAGGCTATGGACAAAGAAGATCTACAGCCCCAACTTTCTGAATTATCAAAGCGAGAGCGGGAGATTCTGGCACTAATGGCCCAGGGTAAATCAAATGCCGGTATTGCCAAGAGCTTATACATAACTGAAGGTTCGGTTGAGAAACACATCTCAAACATCCTCAGCAAATTAGGTTTGAAAACTGGGGATGAAAACCATAGAAGAGTCCTTGCTGTATTAACCTACCTAGGTATAAACCCAGCCGATGGAAATAGAGGTAACAATTAGTGGGTGCGGTAAAGATTGAATTTAATAATCTCTCTAAAAAATATAAAGATGTCCTAGCAGTTTCCGGATTTTCGGCGCGGGTTTTATCGGGTCGGGTAACAGGATTTTTAGGGCCAAATGGAGCTGGAAAAAGTACGGCGCTCAGATGTTTACTAGGCCTGGTCACTCCTACAGAAGGCGTAGCGTTAATAAATGGCGGCCCATATAGCAATCTACAAGATCCAATCAAACATGTCGGGGCGGTATTAGATAGCCGCGGTTTTCATCCCGGGCTCACCGCAAAACAAAACATGAAAGTTATGGCGAGTGCATCTGGCATTGATTTTGCCCGCATAGATGAGGTCTTAGAGTTGGTGGAGCTAAAGGATGCAGCAAACAAGCGCACCAAAGGCTTCTCGTTGGGGATGAAGCAGCGGCTCTCTTTGGCAATTGCGATGTTAGGCGATCCAGAGATTTTGGTTCTTGATGAACCGGCAAATGGACTAGATCCGATTGGAATTGTTTGGTTGCGAGAGTTTGTGCGCAAACTTTCGGCAGAGGGGCGAACAATTTTGGTCTCTTCTCACCAGCTGGCTGAAATGCAAAATACCGTTGATGATGTATTAATTATTAATAAGGGTCAATTAGTCGCCCAAGGCTCAATTGATGAAATTAGAAAGGGTAGATCTCTTGAAGAGGCTTTCTTAGATCTAACTTTGAGGAGAAGCGCATGATTTTCTTGTTGCAATCAGAGTTAAGAAAGTTGATTTACCTACGCAGTAATTGGCTGCTGCTAATTTGGAGTGGATTGTTTGCCGCACTAGGAACGGTTGCACCGATTGTGGTGCTTAATTCAGAGTCTCGCGGCGCTGCCATGGGATTTTCCGGAACCAGCACCCCCGAGGGAATTAATGCGGTTTTTGCAAATGCGGCAGGAGGGTACTTATTTGCATTAATCATGGGAATTCTCATTATGACTAACGAGTTTCGTCATGGAACTGCGGTGGGGACTTTCTTGGTTACGCCAAAGCGCAGCACGGTCTTGGTTGCCAAGTTAATTGCTGCAGCAATAGCTGGTTTAGTTGTTCAGGTATTTTCATTTTTAGTCGCAGTTGGCTCTGGTGTAATAGCTCTGGGTTTCTACGAACCACATGCGCCTGTAACTTCAGAGCTGCTTTGGAAGATCTTCCGTGCCTCCGTTCTATCTGGAGTGGTATTGGGAATCGTTGGTGTTGGACTAGGTGCACTGGTGAAGAATCAAATTGCAGCTGTAACTGGTGCAGTTATCTGGACCCTAATTGTTGAAGGCTTAGTGGTCGCTTTTGTTGAGTCGATAGGCAAGTACCTACCGGCAGGGGCGATAACAGGGCTTGTAGATCTAGATTTTGGAAGTAATGATTTCAACTTCAGCATAGAAAACTACCTATCACCATTGCCAGCAACCCTAGTACTGTTGGGTTATGCCGCGGCGTTTTCGCTGATTGCGGTTCGCACCACTTTGCGGCGCGATTTAGATTAGGAGAGGTTGATGTCACACGTTATTTTCGAGGAATACAGTTCCGACATTAATCGTGTCCAAGAGTTTTACGACACCTTTTCCTTCAACTTAGACAAAGTCCCAAGTGATGGGGGATGGACCGCTTCTCAATGCCTAGCTCATATTTGCGATGCAGAGATTTCTTTGTCTTTGCGAATTCGAATGATTTTGACTGAAGAGAATTATCAATTCTCTTCATGGGATGAGGATGCTTTTGCTGCTATCAAGGTTGATAGAGATGCCAAGGAATCGGTTCAAACTTTTGCTGCGCTGCGGCGCAATAATCTGGATCTTCTTCAGGGCCTTAGCGAACAACAACTCCAAAAGACCGGAATTAAGGCCAATGGCGAACCAATCGCTTTAATAGATTATGTGGGATATATGTCCAAACATGTTCGAGGCCATCTAGAGCAGGCGGTTAACGCGAGTAAGTAACTATGGAGCGCCGGGGTAGATAGACTCTCTAAATGCTGGAAATTTTCGCTTCAATCTCAAAAGAGCAGGGCTTAATCCAGGGCGAGCTGGGCTCAGTTTTGGTGGGCCTAGGAATCGCCGCTTATATTGCGACCAGGATTCGAATTTCAGTGGTTCCAATTTTCCTAATTGCGGGATTGTTTTTTGGCACCGGCGGATTATTCGAGCTTGAACTCAGCGATAGTTTCTTAGATCTGGGCGCACAGTGGGGCGCGATACTTCTTTTATTGTTATTGGGACTCGAGTACTCAGCTGAAGAGCTCTTCGACTCAGTGAAGAAGAGAAAATCACCAGGAATTGTTGATTTACTTATTAACTTTATTCCAGGCGCTGCCTTTGGATTCATATTCGGCTGGGGGTTGATTGGGGCCCTAACTCTGGGAGGAATTACCTATGTTTCCTCATCAGGAATTGCCTCTCAATTAATCAAAGATTCACGACTAGAAGGTAATGAGTCGACCAAGCGCGCGGTGAGCATTTTGATTATTGAGGATCTTTTCTTAGCTCCTTATCTACCGGTACTGAGCGCATTGCTTGCAACTCTGGGAGCTGTCACTGGTTTTATCTCAGTTTCCATTGCTCTAGTAATAACGGGAATTGCGCTTTTGATTGGTGCAAAAGGAATTCACATTCCCCACGCACCTTTAATAATGGGGGATACTGCAACAGTTCTTTTGACAGTATTTGGTTCAGCGTTAGTAGCATCCGGAATTGCCACTTATTATGGATTTTCTGGAGCGGTGGCCGCCTTTTTGGTTGGTCTCTTACTCACTGGCGATGTAGCAATCGTTGCACGCGTGCGACTAGCTCCGTTGCGAGATTTATTCTCTGCAATCTTCTTCCTGTTTTTCGGTTTGAGTACCGACCCCGCCGATATTCCAAAGGTCATTTTGCCGGCCATCTTGTTGGCGGTAATTGGGATTGCCACAAAATGGCTAACTGCTTGGTGGGCGGTACGAGATTTAGAGGAGGAAGATGCAACTTGGAAGGCTGCGGCATTACTGATACCTCGTGGGGAGTTTTCCATGGTTATTGCTGGCTTGTCGGTAACATCAGTATTTGCAGTTGAACTACAAGCTCTAACCCTTACTTACGTGATTATCACTACCTTGTTTGCATCCTTATTAGTAAGATTTACAAAGATGAAAAGCTCAAACTCATAAATGCGGAGAGAAGGCAGGTTGGCATGAAGCGCTTTATTTCAATTTTTATAGGCACACTAATGGCTGCGTTTTTCCTGACCGGCTGTGTCTCGAGCAATAATGTCGCAACAGATTTTTCTGGAAATGACTTAATGTTCGCGTCCATGATGGTTCCACATCACCAACAAGCCATTGAGATGTCTGATTTAGCCTTGCAAAAGTCCAAGGATCCGGAAGTAATTGATTTGGCGCAGGCCATCAAGTCGGCTCAAGACCCTGAAATTGCAGAGATGAAATCCTGGGGTGATTTAGATGCTAAATCACATATGGGTCACACCATGGATGGAATGTTAAGTGATGACGAGATGCTAGCCCTGCGCAATGCCTCGGAGGCAGAGTTCGACCAGTTGTTTCTCGAGGGAATGATCAAGCATCATCAGGGCGCAATCGAAATGGCCGAGATGGTTGTGGATTCGCGAAACGCTAGAGCGGCAAAACTAGGCAAAGCAATTATCGAAACCCAGAAGGCTGAGATCGCAAAAATGCGGGAAATGCTGGCCAAATAAAGCGTAAAACACTTGTTTGTTCACTAAAGTCTTGGGTATGACGGAAAAGATTCCGCTGGGTAAAGATTTTTCAAAGATCTGGTCGGCCAGCTTAATTACCAACTTAGTTGATGGAGTTTTAAGACTCTCTGCGCCATTGCTGGCAGTGTCTTTGACTGAAGATCCCATTTTGATTGGATTACTTGGGGCATTAGGTCTTTTGCCTTGGCTGTTTTTTGCCATCCCAATCGGCGCTTATGTAGATCGCGTCGATCGTAGAAAAGCGTTGGTAACCGGCAACTTTTTACGCGCCGCTCTGGCTTTATTTGTTGCCTTCTCCATCTCTGAAGATTTCATAAATATTTGGATTTTATTGGTGTGTGTATTTTTATTTGGTATCTGCGAAGTCTTAGTAGACACAACTGCCCAAGCGGTATTGCCGCAGATATTAGATAAATCAAACTTCGAAAAAGGAAATTCTAGGCTGCAAATCTCCGAAGTAATTGTGGCTCAGTTTGCCGGCTCACCATTGAGTGGATTTCTTTATGCGATTTCAATTGCTTTACCGTTCTACTTTTCCACTACAGGCTTCGTAATCGCTGCGCTGGTACTTGCACTATTCCCATTTCAGCACAACCTAAATCCAAGCAGTAATCATGAGGATAAAAATGAAAAATTAGGTTTAATGGGGGATATCAAGTTCGCTTTAAATTACCTTTACCAGGATAAAAACCTCCTTAATATCGTGGTGATTACTACTTCGATTGGATTTTTCTATTCACTGTCCAACGCGATCGCACCCCTATTTGTCCTCAAAGAGCTTGATGTAGCCCCTGCGTTTTTCGGTGCGGTATTGGCGATTCAGGGCGTGGGTGCATTACTCGGTTCGGTATTGGCTCCGCTGGCTTCTAAGATACTGGGGCGTGGCAGAGCTTTGGGTCTAAATCTTTTCTTGGCATCGGTAATGATCATATTGACCGGCCTAGCACCCAATGTTTATGTATTTGTCGCTGTATCTGTAGTTATAGGTTTTACGATTTCAGTTTGGAATATTTTGTTGATGTCGCTTTATCAATCCTTGATTCCAGCTCATCTATACGGACGAATTCATGGTGCGCGGCGCACAATTGTTTGGGGTTTAATGCCGCTGGGATCGGTAATCGGTGGAGTTATTGCGCGCGGTGGATTGCGCTTGCCATTTTTAATCGGAGGGGCGATCGCAACCTTGATATCAGTTGTTTCTTACCGCAGAATTGTTCAAGTTGGAGATACTTCAGCTGATATTGCTCGGGCTTGATAACGACCCAAGAAATCTTTTTTGAATTCAGAGAAATCTCCATTTTCGATTGCTATTCGCATGCGCTCTACTAAATTCACAATGAAATGTAGGTTGTGAATTGTGGCCAAGGTGGGACCCAGTATTTCTTTGGCTCTGAAGAGATGATTTAAATAAGCGCGACTGTAATTAGTGCAGGTATAGCAGTTGCATGCCTCATCGATAGGGGAGAAGTCTTTGCGATAACTTCCATTTGAAACATTGAATCGGCCGTCAGGTGAGTAAACAGCGCTGGTGCGTGCTTCACGGGTGGGCGCAACGCAATCAAAGGTGTCAGCACCATTCTCTACTCCAGCAAATAGATCTGCTGGCTCACCAATTCCTAAAAGGTGTCGTGGTTTATTAACGGGCAACTCTTCAGCCATCCAACGCACAATCGTGCCGAGAATTGATTTATCTAGAGCCCCACCCATTCCAAAGCCATCGAAGCTGATTCCTGATGACTCCATATTGCCCAAATCTCGGGCCGCTTTCCGGCGCAGATCTTCATACTGCGCACCCTGCAAGACTCCAAAAAGGGCTTGATAAGGCTTGTTTGATCTTTCTTTGGTCAGTCGTTGGTGTTCATCCAAGCAACGCAGTGCCCATAATCTGGTGCGCTCCAGGGAACGCTCTTGATATTTGCGGGTGTTGTGCAAAGTTGTTAGTTCATCAAAAGCAAACATAATGTCAGCGCCGATTTTGTGTTGCACCTGCATTGAAATCTCAGGGGTGAAGCGATGCATGGAGCCATCAAGATGAGATTTAAAGGTCACGCCCTCATCATCAACATGGGCTAAACGTTCTCGCTTTTCCGCAATTACATCATCGGAGTTCAAAGATCCAGCGTTCATATCGATTACTTTTTTGAAACCGACACCTAATGACATAACCTGGAAGCCGCCGCTATCAGTAAAAGTGGGCTTATCCCAATTCATAAACTTTGATAAGCCACCAGCCTCATCAAGCAACTCTGGACCGGGTTGCAAATAAAGGTGATAGGCGTTGGATAAAACCGCCTGCGCTCCTACATCTGAGACAGATTCTGGAAGTACGGATTTCACTGTGGCCTTAGTTCCGACCGGTATAAAAGCAGGGGTTTTGATAACTCCATGTGGGGTGGTGATTTCTCCCGAGCGACCCTGAAATCCAGGGATTGTTTTTTTCAGCTCGAAAGAAAACGACATAGAGCGCATTGAACTAGTTAAATTAATTAGAGGCAATTAGGTATGGTTTCGTGGTGAGATTCAAGCGCAAATCCAATAATGAGAAGCAATCTTTAGGCAGAAATTATTGGCGGCTTTGGAGTGCGCATGCCACCAGCAATCTGGGTGATGGCGTCTCGAGTATTGCTTATCCATGGTTGGCCTCTGCTGTTACACGTTCACCACTTCTAATTGCTTTAGTAGCGGTTGCCTCCAGACTGCCTTGGCTATTTTTCACCTTACCGGCCGGGGTAATTACCGATCGTTTTGATCGCCGCAAAATCATTGTTGCTATGGATGTGACACGAGGATTCCTGGCGCTCTTAGTGGCAATAACAGTTACCTCACAAAGAGAGAGCCTGCCGGACTTAAATGAGGTTGGTTCGGTCTCAGATCTGCAAACCAACTGGAGTTTGTATCTCGTTTTGGTAGTTACAGCATTGTTGTTTGGCTGCGCCGAAGTTTTACGTGACAACTCAGCACAAACCCTTTTGCCATCAGTTGTTGAGGAAAAACAATTGGAGAGCGCAAATGGAAAAATGTGGTCGGTCGAGTTTGTGATGAATAGTTTTGTTGGCCCGCCATTGGGTAGCTTTATTTTGGGTATCGCAATTTTCTTGCCTTTTTATTTTGATGCCACGACGTTTTTTGTTTCTGCAGCGTTGATAGCCACATTAATTCCCAGCATGAAGAAAATTGAGATTGAGAATAAGCCGGAGAAAATAAACTTCCGCGCCGAGATCAAAGAGGGTTTTGGTTGGCTATGGCGCCATGAGCTGCTTCGCCCAATGGCAATTATTCTTGGATTGTTAAATGGCATTGGAGCTTTGACAACAGCGGTCTTTATTTTGTTCGCACAAGAGGTTCTGCAAACCTCAGTTTTAGTTTTCGCAATTTTGGGAACTGCTGGCGCAGTTGGCGGAACATTAGGTGGAATCCTTGGTCCGAAAATCTCTGCCAAGTTGGGAAGCGGTCCATCGCTTTACCTAACTCTTCTATCTGGCCCGTTAATTAGCTTGATTATCGGATTTACCTCTAGCTGGCAGCTGTTTTGGATTCTGAGCGCTGTAACCACAGTGTTTGCGGTTTTGTGGAATGTCATAACGGTTTCGTTGCGCCAAAGCATCATTCCAACTGAGCTCTTAGGTCGAGTAAATAGCGTCTACCGATTTTTTGCCTGGGGCAGCATTCCAATCGGAACCATGATTGGCGGGGCAATAGTTGATTTAATGGAGATTGCTGGAGATCGAGAGCTAGCTCTCCGGACCCCTTACTTCATTTCGGCCGCACTTGGCCTCGGGTTATTTTTCTTCGCCGCGCCCAAGCTGACCACCGAAAAGATAGAAAAAGCTCGCTCTGAGGGCCGAAAAGAATAGGGATCACCCTCAATTTGGGCTTATCAGGTGGGCTTGATAACGAAAGTTAATCACCTGAGAGATTGAAAAAATACGCATAAATAGGGCAGACTCACGCCACCCTAAGGGCATTGGTGTGGGGGAAGTCGACTTCTCATACCGAGTCCTTAATTTCTATCACTAGGAGAAGAAATGAAAGTAACTCGTATTGCCAAGGTAGCGATCGCTACTGCAGCAGCAGCGGGTCTTGCAGTCGGAACGCTGGCTCCAGCGAACGCTGCAACTCGTTCAACTGTAGTTCTCGTTACCAGCAATCAGCTAACTGGCTTGAACCCAAGCGTTGTAAACATGAACCTCACCTTCAACAGTGAAGTTGCATACATGCAGGGCTTTGGCTTCAACTACTACGACAACTCACCAAAGCTTGTTGATAACAAGACATTTGGTTCATACAAGATCGTAAGCCAGAAGCCATTCAAAGTTCAGTACACAGTAAACAAGGGCAAAGTTTGGTCAGATGGAACACCAATTACCGGTGTTGATCTACTTCTTTCCCACGTAGTTTCATCAAGCTCATACTCATTCACCGCAAAACTCGGTGATCCAACAGATAACGAAGTAGCCCCAGCCTTTAACTCATTGGGTTACGGCGGAGTTTATGACGAGCACCATGTTGGTTTGCCACAACTTTCAGCTGACAAGATGTCAGTAACCATCGAATACGATGCGAAGATTCCAGATTGGCAGATTTATGGACCTGGTCCATCACCTGTTCACACTTTGGTATTGATGGCTGAAGGTAAGAAGAGCTTGCAGAGCGTTGCAGCTAACAATGCTGCTCGCGACAAGTTCGAGAAGGCTTTCTATAGCTACAACACCAAGTTGATGAAGGCTGCCGGAGAAATCTGGTCAAAGGCTTACAACATCAACAAGGTAGATGCATCAACCAACCCACTTCTAACTGTTGGTAATGGTGCATACATCCTCACCTCAGCGATTCCGGGACAAAGTGCAACACTTACTCTCAACAAGAGACACGCAACTAACCCATCAGGTCCAAAGACAAACGGCATTAAGACCGTTGTCTTCCGCATCATTGGTGATGGAACAGCTGCTGCTCAAGCACTTCGTAACCAGGAAGTAGATATCTACCAGGGCCAGCCAACAGCTGACTCTGTAAATCTTCTTTCCCAGATCCCAACTGCAAAGATCATTGGCGGAAACCAAGCTGTTTATGAGCACATCGATCTTCGTGTTGGAACTGCAAGCGGAATTTCTGAGGAGTACACAGGTCCATTCGCTGGAATGAGCGAGAAGGCTGTTGATCTTCGTACCGCGTTCTTGATGGCATATCCACGTGATGAAATCGTAGATAAGTTGATCAAGCCAATTAACTCCAAGGCTGTACGCATGGACTCACTATTGATTTTCCCAAGTGAGCCAGGCTATGCAGACATGGTCAAGCAATCAGGTGTTGCTAAGTACACCAAGGGAACTCAAGCAGAGCGCGAAAAGGCTGCTCTTGCACTTGTTCGCAAGCACTCAGCAACTGATGTAAAGGTCAACCTACTTTGGGGAACACCTTCAAATGCACGTCGTGCAGCATCTGCTCAGATTGTGAAGGCTGCTCTTGGCCGCGCTGGCTTTGATGTCAACGCTCCAGGTGTAACTGCATGGTCCAGCCAGCTTGATTCAAGCGCATGGGATGCAGAGTTCTTCGCATGGGTTAAGTCATCAGTAACTCAGCAAGGTAACTCAAACCTATTCTGCTCTGATTGCGGAAACATGCTTCTTGGCTACAGCAACAAGGTTGTTGATGCCGCAAATAAGAAGCTAGGTGCAACATTGCTTTCCGAGAAGGACAAGTTCAATGAGTACCTAAAGATTGAAAAGGAATTGATGAAGGATGCAGTTTCTCTTCCAATCTTCCAGCACCCAGGCGTTACTGCAGTAAACAAGAAGCTGCAGAACGTAAAGCCAAACCCATTGTCACCACAATTGGTATGGAACTACTGGGAGTGGAAGTACTCAAAGTAAGGCCTAAAAGACCTTAATTTGAGCCGCTCCTTTTAGCGAAGGAGCCCAAATAGCAGTAAATTAAGTGGCACCTGGGTAAAATCGCCCGGGTGCCACTTAATACATGTAAGTGGGAGTAAGTTTTCAAGTTGGCTAAAGGGGAGTAAAGAATGCTGGCCTATGTAATGCGCCGTCTTGGTGCGCTAGTTGTGATTCTCTTTGGCTCCAGCTTTTTGCTGTACAACCTGGCCGCTGTCTCTACCGACCCGCTCGCCGAACTGCGCTTGAGCGATGCTCCTAATAAAGAACAGCTAATTTTGAATTTAACTCGAGAACTTAGATTAGATCTTCCTCCTGCGCTTCGTTATTTCATCTGGTTGCGCGGAGTTTTGGGTGTATTTGTTGGAAATCCAAACTTTGGTTTAACCCGTGAAAATGAACCGGTAATTGATGCAATCTTGGGAGCAATTCCAACCACCATTCGCTTAGTTTTAGTTGCGACCCTGGTTGCTATTGTTCTGGGAATTGCACTTGGCATTACCTCAGCGTTGCGCCAGTATTCAAGATTTGATTACGGAATGACCTTTTTCGCATTTTTGCTTTTCTCGCTTCCAATTTTCTGGGTAGCGGTTTTGCTCAAGCAGTACTTGGCTATTGATTTCAATGACTTTCTGGTGACGGCAAAGATTTCCCCGCCTTGGATTATTGCCTTTAGCGCTGCTACCGGATTTTTCTGGGCTGCGATTATTAGCGGCACCCGCAAGCGAGTAGTAACGATTTTCGCCGTGGCATTTGTATTGAACTCCATCTTTCTCACCGCGATCAGTGCCACTGAGTGGCTTGCCTATCCAAGATTAGGCCCAATCGCTATCGCGATTATTGGTACCGGTATCGCATTTGGTGTTACTTATCTTTCGATGGGACTTTCAGATAAAAACGCCATTAAGACCACATTATTGATGGTTGTAGTAGGCACCATCTCATACTTCCCAGCACAGCCAATTCTGGACTCCAATCGCCCGCGTCTAGGCATCTTGGGCTTATTTGTAGTGCTATTGATTGTTTCCGTTGCTGGAGCATATTTGTTTGCCCGCATTGATCGTGGACCAATCATTCGTACCAGCATCATCACCTCATCATTAATTGGATTGTTAATCTTGCTAGACAAGATGATGCAGGCCTGGCGTCCATATGTTGAAAGTGATGATGTTAATTATCGTCCGGTTGCAACCATCGGCCAATCAACGATTTGGTTGTCTGAGGTTTCATTCTGGGTCCGAGTATTGGACTTCGCGATGCACTTGGTACTTCCAACACTGGCTCTAACCTTGATTTCGTTTGCAGGCTACATCCGCTTCTCACGCGGAACTTTGCTTGATGTTTTGAATCAGGATTACATCCGTACCGCTCGTGCTAAGGGCCTCACAGAGCGCACTGTCATTATGCGTCACGCCTTCCGAAACACCATGATTCCACTAACCACCATCATGGTCGGCGACATCGCTGGAATTGTGGGCGGCGCAATCATTACCGAACGAGTTTTTGCTTGGCAGGGAATGGGTACCTTATTTAACAAAGCGATCAATACCTTTGATCTCAATTTGTTGATGGGCGTAATTCTCTTCCTCTCAACTTTGGCAATCTTGGCAAACTTGATTGCCGACCTGTTGTACTCAGTGCTTGATCCACGAATCCGTGTAGGAGCTGGTAAATAATGGCGCGTAAGAAAAAAGAGGTTGAAATCGTCAACGAGGCGAATGAAAACGCCATTGCCAATAAAGAAACTGAGGGCTTAAGCCAAGGTCAGATTGTCTTCCGCCGTTTCATCCGCCACCGTGCTGCGATGATTTCAGTGGTGTTTCTCTTCACTTTGATTACTGTCGTTTACACCTCTTTGGATTGGAAGATCGGCGATCAGGATGATCCTGCCTTCACAATTCCAGGTTGGTGGAAGTATGGCTTTGAGGATATGCCAGAACTTCGTTATGCAGATTGCCCCGGTGGCACTGTTGGCTGCCCATCAATTGATGCGATTCCATTTTTGGATGGTGATGGTGTCGCCCTTGGTGAGCACCCATTTGGTCAGGATGACATCGGTCGTGACTATCTAGCTCTTGTAATGCGCGGTGCGCAGCGCTCCATTTTGGTTATGTTTATTATCGGAATCATCGCTGCAACACTCGGCACTGTAATTGGTGCGGTGTCCGGCTACTTCCGTGGCTTTGTTGATGCGGTCCTAATGCGCCTAGTGGATTTCATCATCACCGTTCCTGTAATCATCATAGGATCAGTCATTGGTTTCCATTACGGCAACAAAGGCGCAGCTTTCCTTGCCTTGCTATTGGGACTTTTCTCGTGGACCGGTCTATCGCGTTTGGTGCGTGGTGAGTTCTTGACCTTGCGCGAACGTGAGTTCGTCGACGCCGCTCGCGTTGCAGGTGCCGGAAATCGCCGCATTATCTTTAAGCACATTTTGCCTAATGCGGTTGGTGTAATTATCGTTTCTGTCACACTACTTATGTCAGGTGCAATTCTTACTGAAACGGCACTTAGCTATTTGGGCTTTGGTGTTGTTGCGCCCGATGTATCACTCGGTCTTTTGATCTCTACCTATCAAGATGCTTTCACAACCCGTCCCTGGTTGTTCTGGTATCCAGGTTTGTTCATTATCGCAATTGCACTTTGCATCAACTTCATCGGTGATGGCTTGCGCGACGCATTTGATCCGCGCCAACGTCGTCGCCTAAGTCGTAAAGATAAGGCTAATGCTCGCAAGCTAGAGAGCCGTGCTGAGGTAGCTTAAGGATGAAAAATTTGTGCAATAACCGCAAAACAGAGCAGCATGCTGAAAATGTAAGCGGCTCTGGTATTAAAGGTGGATTCAAAGTTGAGAGTTCCAACGCTGTTAAATCTTTGGAATTGATCCAATCTGGTTCTAGCAATCGCGGTGGCAACACCGGAGTTGCTACGAGGACTTTCTCCGGCACGGATCATGCCGCTGTCATTAACTCTCATGCCACGAATTTCATTGGGATGAACCGTTCTGCTGTGGTATCTGCCCGGAGCTTGCGCGGCAAAAGCATGGATTTTCGCGCCACTGACGCTATGAATCACATACATCGTGAAACGAGCATCAATATCTTGCACCTCATGCCAACCAATGATGAAACTTTGCAGGGGATTAACAATCAACAAACCTTCATCAGCAAAAACTACTTTCGGATGAATGAAAATCAGGTAGAAAATGGCGCACACAACCAATCCCCAAGCCAAGGAGCTAAGGGCGTTTGCGAATCCGTAATCAATAATGTTTATGTAAACCAAAGCGCTGATTGCGAAAAAGGCGCTGAAAGCCATGATGTACCCACCGCGGGGCCTAAAGCTCTCGGGGTTGGTAAAACCGTTACTCACCTCGCAATCATCTCACGTCAAGAAACAGTTACAGAAAGAAGGGCTGCCTAAATGTCCGAACCAGTTCTTCAAGTCCGCGATTTCACCGTTGAATTCTGGGTAGATGGTGTTTGGTACCCAGCTGCTATCAAGATGAATTTTGATGTCCATGCTGGAAAGACCCTCGCAATTGTTGGTGAATCAGGCTCTGGTAAATCAACCACAGCTATGGGAATCATGAACCTTTTGGCTTCAAATGCTCGCACCTCAGGCAGCGTTAAGGTAAATGGCAAAGAGATGCTTGGCGCCTCAAAGGCCACGTTGCGTAAAGCTCGCGGCAAAGAGGTTGCTTACATTTTCCAAGAGCCGATGACAGCATTAAACCCGGTTTACACAATCGGTTTCCAAATCGTCGAAACACTTCGCACCCACTTTGATATGGGTCCAAATCAAGCACGTGAACGAGCTATTGAATTAATTTCAATGGTCGAAATTCCAGATCCGGAAGGCTCTTTTAACAAGTACCCGCACCAACTTTCTGGTGGACAGCGTCAGCGCGCGATGATTGCTCAATCATTGGCTTGTGATCCAGGGTTACTAATCGCTGATGAACCCACAACCGCTTTGGATGTAACAATCCAAGCTGAAATTTTGGATTTGATGCGTGGACTTCGTACCAAATTGAACTCTGCGATTCTTTTGATTACCCATGACATGGGCGTGGTAGCTGATATGGCAGATGAGATCCTGGTTATGAAGGATGGAAACACTGTCGAACATGGCACCGCAGATCAAATCTTTAATCGGCCACAACATCCATACTCTAAGGAGCTGCTAGCTGCGGTTCCCAAACTTGGCTCTTCGGCAAAGCGCTCACTTGATGCAAATGCCCGCAAGCAAATGCCGGTAATGAAGATGGAGAATGTCACGATCGCTTACCCAAAGCGTGGTCGCGTTCCAGAGTTTGTTGCGGTTCGAGATTTCAATTTAGAGATTTACCCCGGCGAAATTGTTGGCTTGGTGGGAGAGTCTGGTTCAGGAAAGACCACAGTTGGTCGCGCTGCAATCGGATTGCTGCCAATCAAATCCGGCAAATTAGAAATCATGGGAAATGACATCAGTAAAGCGACCTGGAAAGAGCTCTTCCCGATTCGCCGTCACACCGGAATTGTTTTCCAAGATCCAGCATCATCACTGAATCCACGTCTGCCAATCGGTGAGTCCATTGGCGAACCGATTCTTTTGGCAGGTTTGGCAAAAGGTGATGAGCTAAACCATAAGGTGGAGGATCTCCTAGAGCAGGTAGAGCTACCTCGTTCATATCGCAACCGTTTCCCACATGAGTTATCAGGCGGTCAACGTCAACGTGTCGGTATTGCCCGCGCGCTAGCACTGACTCCAGATCTTTTAATTGCAGATGAGCCAACCTCGGCATTGGATGTTTCAGTTCAAGCCCGATTCCTTGAGTTATTGCTAGATCTGCAAGATAAATTGAAGTTTGCTTGCTTGTTCATCAGCCATGATTTGGCTGTTGTGGACATCCTGGCGCACCGCATTGCGGTTATGCAAAATGGCTTGTTGGTAGAGGAAGGCGACCGCGACGATATTCTCAAGCGCGCAAAGCATGAATACACCCGCAAGTTAATTGCAGCGGTTCCTGTTCCAGACCCAGAGGAGCAAAAGAAGCGCCGCGAAGCACGTCTTGCTAGTAAGTAAGTTTTACTTACTTAATTACCAGATTCGCACCCGATCAGATTCAGCCATGTAAAGCTCATCGCCGGGCTTTACATCAAAGGCATCATGAAACTCAGTTAGATTTTTCAAAATCTGATTGCAACGAAACTCCCCGGGAGAATGTGGGTCGGTAGCTAAACGCACCTTCATGGCTTCAGAGCGAATCTTGGAGCGCCAAATTTGGGCATACCCCAAAAAGAATCTCTGATCACCAGAGTAGCCATCAATTACCGGTGCCTCTTTGCCCGCCAAAGCTAATTTGTAAGCCTTGTAAGCAATGGTGGACCCACCTAAATCGCCAATGTTTTCACCAATTGTGAGAGCTCCATTTACCTTTGTATCAGGAACCTCCTCAGGGGCTAATTCGTTGTACTGCTCAATAAGTTTTGAGGTTCGCTTCTCGAACTCGGCGCGATCTTGATCGCTCCACCAGTTGGAAAGATTTCCGTCGCCGTCATAACGAGAGCCTTGATCATCAAAGCCATGGCCAATTTCATGTCCAATAACAGCTCCGATGCCACCGTAATTTGCAGCATCATCCGCCTCCAAATCAAAAAATGGCGGCTGGAGTATCGCTGCAGGAAAGACAATCTCATTCATAAGTGGGTGGTAGTAAGCATTTACAGTTTGTGGGGTCATTAGCCATTCGCTCTTATCAACTGGCTTGCCGACCTTGTTATATTCGAAATCGCTGCGGAATTTGGAGATTCGAGCCAGATTGCCCATCAAATCCCCGCGTTTAATTTCAAGATTGGTGTAATCACGCCATTTGTCCGGGTACCCAATTTTTGGTGTGAATTTTTCAAGTTTATCTAGAGCCTTAACCTTGGTTTCATCGCTCATCCAATCTAATGATTTTATGCTGATGCGATAGGCCTCAATTAAGTTGCTTACTAGCTCGACCATGCGCGCCTTGGCAGCGGCAGGGAAATGACGCTCGACATAGAACTGACCGACCGCTTCTCCCAATGCGCCTTCAACTAGGGCAACTCCGCGCTTCCAGCGCTCTTTTAACACTGGAATGCCGGTCAAGGTGGTGCCATAAAAGGCGAAGTTTTCATTTACAAATGGGGAGCTCAGATAGGGGGCAGCGCTTGATAGTAGGTGCCAAGTCAGCCAAGAGCGCCACTTTTCAACATCAAAGCTGGCAAACAACTTGCCCATGTTTTCAATGAAATCAGGCTGGGCAATAACAATGGATTCCAACACCGATCTTGGCACACCGGCGTTATCTGCCCATAAATGCCAATTAAAGGGCGCTGCAAGGGCGGAGATCTCAGCAAAGCTCTTCTTGTTAAAGGTCAACACCGCGTCTCGGCTACGGACCGTATCCCAATGAAATGAGGCGATTTGAGTTTCTAAATCCATGATTCGTTGGGCATGAGCTGCTCCATCAGAAATGCCTGCCAACTCAAACATCTTTTCGATGTGAGTTAAGAGCTTGGCGCGAACCTCGGCATGGGTGTCTTCGCGGTAGTAAGCCTCATCAGGAAGGCTAAGTCCGCCTTGATAGATGTAGGCAATATTTGTGGTGGGATCGGATGCATCCGCGGTCACCCATCCATTTAGAAAACCGCCAAGGCCACGGGCCTCAAACTGACCCAATAGCGCTGTGAACTGCGCAAGATCATTAATGCTTTGAGCCTTAGCTAAATCAGCAGCAATAGGAGAGATGCCAAGTGCTTCGATTTGAGCCTCATCCATGAAGTCGGCATAAAGGTCACCAATCTTTTGCGCATTACTTCCTTGGATGCCACCGCTTTGGGCTAACTCTTCAATAATGGAGCGAACATTTTTCTCTGATTCATCGCGAAGGAAGTAGAAGGCACCATCTGCGGCGCGATCCGCTGGAATCTCTGCTTTTTCTAACCAACCACCATTCACATGGCGATACATGTCATCTTGTGGTCTAACAGAGTCCTGAAAATTGTCGGTAAAAATGCCACTTTTTTGCGTCATGATGAAACTCTATCCCTCCATCTTCTCGTCAGCCAAATGAAAATCGGCACTATCAATACTGAAATTACAGCGGAAAATCCCCAATTAACCTCGGGGGTGGTAAACAAACTCACCGACGGCAGGGCGGAGTCTGTGCTAGAGATAAACAGGGCCGCCAGTAGGTTATTTGCAAAGTGTGCGCCAATCGCAATCTCAAGGCTTTTGTCTCGAAAGCTCACCCATGCCAACATAAAACCAGTGGCTGCATAACTGATTAGAGGTAAAAGCAAATCATTTCCTGAGACCTCAGGGTTGAACATGTGTGGAGCGGCAAACAACAACCCGCCGGCAAAGCAAATGAACCAGATACTGCGTCGACCATTGTCTAGCCACTGCTGGAGCCAGCCTCGGAAAAACAACTCCTCGGCGGTGGTTTGAATCGGCAATAAGGTGAAGGCAATAAGTAGATAGGGCAAAAATACTGACAGCTGCAAACTCCAAGTATAGGAATCTGAGTTCAGCAGCAGATCTGACCCTCCCAGGATGAGAAGGATCATGGACATCACTGCAAAGCCGATCCAGGTATTGCGCCATGAATACTTGTCTTGGCTAGTGAAAAGTGCCCGAATATTTCGCCGCAAAAAGAGTCTGTAGGCGAGCAGGGTGGCTAGAAATAATGGAACAAAAGAGATAAGTACTGTGGCTGCGGTGCTCCAGGCCGGAAGTTTGCGAACCTCGGCCAGAGTTGCATCATCAGTAGCGAACAAACTCTCTAAGTCATAATCAAAGAAATCAGCGGTCCCTATGGTCAGAATTAAGCCAACCGCCTGCCAGGCGATGATTATGAAGAGCGTTCCCGCCAACCAGCGCCAAGCCTTAGGCCGCAAACTCCTGCCCTCAATCTCAATTGCCATCCTCTGATCATATGAGACATGACAAAGTTGGCAATTAGTTGAAACTCATAGCAACTTGTTCAACTTTCAACTAATTGATTTTTCCTCTATCCTCTGGCTATGGCAAAAAAGAGCGCTCCACGCTGGTTAAATAATCGAGAAATGAAGGCTTGGCGTGCCTACATAATTGCCTCACGCCGATTATTGGATGCTTTAGATGCCGATCTGGATGGCCATGATTTAACAATGGCTGACTATGAAGTCATGGCTCAGTTATCAGATGCTCCTGGTCGAAGAATGCGAATGAGCGAGCTGGCAGAGGTTGCGATGCTTTCCAAATCCAGACTCTCGCACCGCATGAAGGTCATGGAAAAAGCGGGATGGGTAAGGCGAGAGGAATGTGTTGAGGATCGTCGCGGATACTGGGCGGTCATGACAGATAAGGGCTGGAAGGCGATTGTTGTTGCAGCACCATCACATGTTGAAAGTGTTAGAAAGCGTTTGATAGATCAACTATCTGTAAAAGAGCAGGAAGCTTTGGCAGAAATATTTGGACATGTGACTGAGGAATTGCGAAATCAATTTATTGAGGAAAGTAACAACAACTAATTTTAGAAAGAGAAAAGCCCGGCGCATATGCAGCCGGGCTTTTTCTGTAAATCTGGCGCTAGATTACTTTGCAGCCTTCTTAGCAGCCTTCTTACGACGACGCTTTGGAGCAGCCTTCTTAGCTGTTGCCTTCTTAGCAGCAGCCTTCTTGCGGCGCTTTGGAGCAGCCTTCTTAGCTGTTGCCTTCTTAGCAGCAGCTTTCTTACGACGACGCTTTGGAGCAGCAGCCTTAGCAGCAGCTTTCTTACGACGACGCTTTGGTGCTGCAGTCTTAGCAGCAGCTTTCTTACGACGCTTTGCAGCCACGTAGATTTCCTTTCAGAGAGGTCCGATCCGTCACCGAACCTGTTCAAGGCAAATCGTGACAGTAATTACGCAAACTTTCCACTATTTTGAGCAAAAAAACCGCCTGCGTGTCGCAATTCATTTTTTCAAAAAAATGTGCATTGCCGGTTTTTTGGGGTCAAAAACTAGGGATTTTTACGCGTAAAAATGGTGTTTTTTCGAAATTAGCCAATTTGGCCTAAAAAAATCGATGGAAATTACCCCTGGGTAGTAAAAAATTTTTTTAATTTTTTTCCTGATTTTTTCGAATTTTGGCCTGTGCGAGGGCAAATTCATTGGTTCGGACATCGTAATTTCGAAACTTGGGCATGACTGCTGCAATCGCTGCCACAAAACCAATGCAAAGTAATCCACCTCCAACTATTGAGGTTCGAAGCGAGGTCATCGCGGCCATTCCGCCCGCTCTTGCCTGCCCACCTAATGGCCCCAATAGATAAGAAAGCATTTCAATTCCAGCTAATCGACCCCGCAATTCATCGGGAATGGATTGATTCCAAATAAATCCTCTAAATAGGGCGCTAACTTGATCAAAAGCTCCGGCCACAACCAATGAACCTATGACAACGGGCAAGGAGTCTGAGGTTCCGGCGACCACAATTGCTACACCCCACCCCAAAGCGCCAAAAACCACCGCTCTGCCATGATGCGGGTAATTTCGCATCCAGCCACTTGCCAGGGTTACTACCGCTGCACCAATAGTTATTGATGAGTAGAAAAATCCCAGAGCATAGGGAGCCCCTAATGCATCAGCCCAAAATGGAAAGAGCGCCATGGGCATCGCCAAAAACATCGCCGCCAAATCAACCACATAGGTCCCAAGCAAATCTTTGCGAGTGTAGGCGTATTTGATTCCCTCCATTAATGCTGCAACTGAAGGAGGGGTGGATTTGCTTAAAGGCGGAACACTTCTAACCCGCCATAGCAGTGTCAAAGAGATGATAAAGGTGAGGCAATCAATTAGATATCCAGTACCAGCACCATAAGTGGCAATGATGATTCCGCCCGCTGATGGTCCAACGATGCCACCAAATTGCCAACGCAAACTCATGAGCGCGCTGGCGCTGGGTAGGTCTTCATGATTAACCAATCTCGGCAAAATTGCATCCTGGCTAGGGCGTTTAAGTCCACTCAGGGCAGCGAAAATCGCGGCAATTATGAATAACAAAATAACACTGGGTTCATCCCGCAAGGAGTTAAGAAATAGGACCGCAGTTGCGATTAATGTGCCAAACTCGGTCAACCAAATCATCTTTTTGCGATCTACATAATCAGCCAGCACCCCGCCATACAAGCCAAAGATGATTAACGGAATTATCTCGACCGCTCCGATTAAACCAACCGCCCAATAAGAGTTTGTTAGCTCCTTGACCTGAAATGGCAGGGCTACAAAAGTGATCATTGACCCGAAATAGGAGAAAAAACCGGCGCTCCAAAGTAGGCGGAAATCTCGATATTTGCGAAGTGGTGAAAGGTCGATCGCGTATTGCCGCACGGTTTAGTTTATGACCGTCTGCTAGTGAAAACTCTCTGCTTCTGCAGGAAATTCGCCACTTTCTACATCGGTCATCCAGGCTTGGGTTGCAGCAATCATTTCTGTACGTAGATTTTTGTAAGCACGGGCAAAGCGAGGTGGCTTGGGCGTCAGCCCCATCAAATCTGTCCAGACCAGAACCTGGGCATCGCATTGTGAACCGGCTCCGATGCCAATAGTTGGGATTTTCAAAGCTGCGGTGATTCGGTTGGCCAACTCTGCCGGCACTAACTCCAAGACCACTGCGAAACATCCAGCATCTTGCAGGGCTAGCGCATCCTGCAAAATAACATCACCTGATTCATTTCTGCCTTGGACCTTGAAACCACCAAATGCATTTACCGATTGCGGGGTCATTCCGAGGTGTCCCATGACCGGCACACCATTTTTAACTAGGTTGCTAATTTGAGAAGCGACCCGAGCTCCGCCCTCTAATTTCACCGCATGAGCCTTGGCCTCTTTTAGGAATCGAATACCGGTTTGCAAAGCTTGCTCATCATTTACTTCGTAAGAACCAAAAGGTAGGTCAGCCACCACAAGGGCCCTTTGGGATCCGCGAACCACAGCCCGGGCCAATGGAATCAACTCATCAACAGTCACGGGAATCGTGTTTTCTTCACCTAGGAAATTGTTGCCGGCGCTGTCGCCAACTAAAAGGACCGGGACCCCTGCCTCATCAAATACCGAGGCGGTAACGGAGTCATACGAGGTGAGCATTGACCATTTCTTGCCACTCTTTTTCCAGGCAGCAAGGTCAGCAATAGTAAAGCGAGCCATATCTTCCTTTCCTCGAAGCCGATGAGCGGTCCCCGGGATGTGTGTTTGAAGTCTATCGGTACTCTTGAACTGTGCCTATTGATCAGCAAATGCCCCAAGAGATACCTGGTGCAGCATCCAGCAAGTCAATCCGGGTTGCTCTGGCTCAGGTCAATCCTGTTGTAGGGGATTTAGCGGGCAACGCTGCATTAATCCTTAATGAAGTTAAAAAGGCATTGAATTTGCAAGCAGATGTAATTTTATTTCCAGAGATGGTGCTCACGGGTTATCCAGTTGAAGATTTGGCCCTTCGACCAGCCTTTCGTAAAGCTTCAATTAAGCAGGTAGAAAAACTGGCCAGTGAAATCGACCAAGTTGGTGGAGGGTCAGCTCTGGTTGTGATTGGTTATCTAGATGAAGGTGCAAAGCCTCTGAATGCGGCCGCATTTATTTACGGCGGAAAAATAATCGCTCGATATGTAAAACATCATCTGCCCAATTATGGAGTTTTTGATGAGTTTCGAAATTTCGCACCTGGTGACAAATCTTTAGTTGTTAGATTCAAAGGGGTGGATATTGGAATCGCCATTTGTGAAGATATATGGCAGGAGAGCGGACCGGTATCAGAGCTAGTTGCGCGCCATCCTGGATTGATTTTGGTGCCAAATGGCAGCCCATATGAAAGAGATAAAGATGATGTTCGTTTAGAACTTGTGAAACGCCGGGTGGCTCAAATCGGCGCACCTATGGTTTATGTGAATATGGCTGGCGGCCAGGATGATTTGGTTTTTGATGGGGATTCGCTGGTGGTTGGCGAAAAAGGCGAAGTGCTATTTCGTGCCCCTCAATTTGAAGAGTGCTTATCAGTTGTTGATGTGCCCGTAAAACTTGAAAGTTCCAAACCAGATATAGTGATTGGTTCCGAAATAGAACCAGCAGCTAAATCCCATTTGGAATCAGTTCAAGTCGCTGCGCGCATGCCAGAGGCGCAAGAGGTCTGGAGTGCACTAGTTGTGGGGTTGCGGGACTATGTGCGCAAAAACAACTTTAAATCTGTTGCTCTTGGTTTGTCAGGTGGCATCGATTCAGCTTTAGTTGCAGCTATTGCGGTGGATGCTTTGGGTAAAGAGAATGTGTTTGGGGTTTCCCTGCCCAGCAAATACTCTTCCCAACATTCCTTGACCGATGCGCGGGAATTAGCGGAAAACCTTGGAATAAATTATCGAGTAATCGAAATAGAGCCAGTGGTACAAAGTTTTAAGGCAGCTACAACTTTAAACGGCATCGCTGAAGAAAATGTTCAGGCTCGAGTCCGTGGCTCAATATTGATGGGGATCTCTAATCAAGAGGGACATTTGATTCTGGCAACCGGTAACAAATCTGAATTAGCGGTTGGTTACTCCACTTTGTATGGCGATGCAGTTGGCGGCTTCGCGCCCATTAAAGATATTTTCAAGGTTGATGTTTGGAGCTTGGCAAAATGGCGAAATCAATGGGCAACTATAAAAAGGGAAAAGCCGCCGATACCGGAAAATTCGATCACTAAGGAGCCGAGCGCAGAATTGCGACCGGGGCAAAAAGATTCAGATTCCTTGCCGGAGTATCAACTGTTGGATCGCTTGCTGAATCTTTATATCGAGGAAAACGGAGATGCCACTGCATTAATGGCTGCAGGATTTGAACCGGAATTGGTGCACCGCGTAATTTCAATGGTGGATCGCGCTGAGTACAAAAGAAGGCAATATCCGCCTGGACCAAAGGTATCCAAAATTGCTTTTGGCAAGGATCGCCGCCTGCCAATGACCTCGCGCTGGCGTGAGAAGTAATTCGGCTATGTGCAAACAATTTGCAATTAGCGCAAATCCAAATCTCAATTAAAATTGGGCCATGTTTTCGGTTCGCCATTGGTTTTTCACCCGCCGTCGCGTAATCGATTTTGGCCGCGCTAACTCCTGCGGCTGCTGTAAGTAACCTCGCTGTTTTACAGCAATACGTTCTTTCCAAGTTTCATCAAATTTCAAGTTTCGTAAACAAATAAATTTAGGAGAGTGTCATGAAAGTTTATAAGAACATTACTGAGGTTTTTGGTAACACCCCGCTGGTGCAGCTCAATCGCATTACCGATGGAGCGCAGGCAAATGTTTTTGCCAAGCTAGAGTTTTACAACCCCACCAGCACTGTTAAGGATCGCATTGGAATCGCGATGGTTGATGCCGCTGAAAAAAGCGGTCAATTGAAGCCAGGCGGCACAATTGTTGAAGCAACCTCCGGCAACACCGGAATTGCGTTAGCAATGGTCGGAGCGGCGCGCGGCTACAAAACAATTCTTACTATGCCTGAATCAATGTCAAAAGAGCGTCGCGCACTACTTCGAGCCTTTGGTGCTGAATTGGTGCTTACTCCAGCTGCTGAAGGAATGAAGGGCGCAGTGGCAAAGGCTGAGGAGCTAGGTGCAAATGGCGCTGTGTTGGTGCGCCAATTTGAGAATCAAGCAAACCCAGAGATTCACCGTCAAACTACAGCGGAAGAGATTTGGCGTGACACTGCCGGAACAGTTGATGCGGTTGTGGCAGGCATCGGTACTGGCGGAACCATCACTGGTATCGGACAGGTATTGAAAGAGCGCAAGCCTGAGGTAAAGATTTTTGCCGTTGAACCAGCCGCTTCGCCAATTTTGAATGGTGGAAACCCAGGTGGTCATCCAATTCAAGGTATTGGCCCAAACTTTATTCCACCAATTTTGGATCGCGGCGTATATGACGAGGTAATTGATGTGACCGCTGATGATGCAGTGAAGTATGCAAGACGCGCTGCCGCTGAAGAAGGAATCTTGGCAGGAATTTCTTCAGGTGCAGCACTTTGGGCGGCGTCGCAGGTCGCAAATCGCGCAGAGTTTGCTGGGAAAAATATCGTTGTAATCATTCCTTCATTTGGCGAAAGATATCTCTCAACAATTCTTTACCAAGATTTGATGGATGCTTAAGTGTTAAAGCGCATTATTGAAGACCTCGATACCGCGTTGCGCAGAGATCCTGCAGCGCGAAATCGACTAGAGGTTGCGTTGACATACCCAGGTGTACATGCCATCTGGGGTCACCGCATCGCCAACTTCTTCTGGCGACGCGGATTGAAGTTGTTGGCGCGCATCTATGCGAACTGGGTCAGAAGCGCAACAGGTATCGAGATCCATCCGGGAGCAAGAATCGGTCGGCGATTCTTTATTGATCACGGCATGGGTGTTGTTATTGGTGAGACAACTATTGTCGGTGATGATGTGATGATTTATCACGATGTCACTTTGGGGGCGCGAACCTTTGAAAATGGCAAGCGGCATCCAACCATTGGCGACAATGTATTAATTGGCGCTGGTGCGAGAGTTCTTGGAAATGTCACCGTGGGGACAGGTGCTCGCATCAGTGCCAACTCTGTGGTGACTAGGGATGTCCCAGCCCGCACCGATATAGATGCCTCTGAAATGTTCATGATTTAAGCTTTAACAAAGCCTTGGTCAGAAACATTTGTAACATGGCCGTAACTCGAGCAGGGCACAATCCGTGGCATGACTGATGCCACCACCGCAGCCAAACAACGTGAGTTTGTTCTTCGCACCCTGGAAGAACGTGACATTCGATTTGTACGACTTTGGTTTACCGATGTTTTAGGTTTTTTGAAATCAGTGGCAATCGCACCACCAGAGTTAGAAACCGCTTTTGATGAAGGCTTGGGCTTTGATGGTTCGGCGATTGAAGGGTTTGCTCGTGGTATCGAGTCAGATATGTTGGTTAAACCAGATCCATCAACTTTTTCAATTTTGCCATGGCGCACCGAAAAGCCAGGAGCTGCGAGAATTTTCTGCGACATAACTTTGCCTGATGGTTCACCATCCCCAGTAGATCCCAGAAATGTTTTGAAGCGCACTTTAGATAAGGCTGCCAAGATGGGATTTACTTGTTACACCCATCCTGAGATTGAGTTTTTCCTATTTAAGGATGCGCCAGTTGCGGGAGTAAAACCGACTCCAGTTGATTCCGGTGGCTACTTTGATCACACCCCAACCGTTGTGGGACATGATTTCCGTAGACAAGCGATTACTTTGCTTGAAGCGATGGGAGTATCTGTCGAGTTCAGTCACCATGAAGGCGCACCAGGACAACAAGAAATTGATCTTCGTTATGCGGATGCATTAAGCACCGCAGACAACATCATGACTTTTCGACATACGATTAAAGAGGTGGCCCTGGATCAGGGGTTTTATGCATCTTTCATGCCAAAACCATTTACCGAACATGCAGGCTCGGGAATGCATACCCATTTCTCCCTTTTCCAAGGTGAAAAAAATGCTTTTTATGAAGTGGGTAAAGAGGATCAACTCTCAGATATCGGCCGCTCCTTTATTGCGGGAATCATTAAACATGCACCTGAATTCATAGCGGTAACAAACCAATGGGTTAACTCTTATAAGAGATTACATGGCGGGGGAGAGGCGCCAGCAAAAATCTCATGGGGTAAGGAGAATCGCGATGCGATGATCAGAATTCCGATGTACAAGCCTAAGAAGGAAAACTCCACCAGAATCGAATTTAGAGCGCCAGATTCCGCCTGCAATCCATACCTGGCATTTGCCGTAACCATAGCCGCCGGATTGAAGGGTGTTGAAGAGCGCTATGTTTTGGAAAAAGTCTCAAATCCTAAGACGCTGCCAGTTAATCTCAACGAGGCAATTTCTCATATGGAGAGCAGTCAATTAGTAAGAGAAACATTGGGCGAGCATGTATTTGAGTACTTCCTGCGTAATAAACGAGCTGAATGGCAGGAGTATCAAAAACAAGTAACTGCTTTTGAACTTGATCGATACTTGCCAGTTCTTTAATTTCTTGGGTAACCTAACGATATGAATCGCAGCGAATTGCTAGTTCTGAACACACTCCTTCTTCGCTGCCGTGGCGAGGCCTACTAACCGGTCTCCTCGCTGCGGGGTTTTGCTTAGCCGGTTAAAAAATCTGGCCAAAACCTAATTCGATTTAAGGAGTAAATGAAGTGAATTTTCCAAAGCAACAACCCTCTGCAATGCCAAAAGATCGTTACAGCTCTTTTGTTCCTGTGGTCTTAGCTGATCGAACCTGGCCTCAGAAGCAAATGAGTGTCGCACCAAAATGGTGTTCAGTTGATTTAAGAGATGGCAATCAGGCATTGATTGATCCAATGGATGTTCCACGCAAGCTAGCCATGTTTAATCTTTTGGTCCGCATGGGTTACAAGGAAATCGAGGTTGGATTTCCCAGCGCGAGCCAGACTGATTTTGACTTTGTCCGCAAGATTATTGAAGATGATTTAATTCCAGCTGATGTAACTATTCAGGTGCTGACTCAAGCTCGAGAGAGTCTAATTCGACGAACCTATGAATCATTAGTGGGCGCAAAACAGGCGATTGTTCATCTCTATAACTCAACCTCTACTTTGCAACGTAAAGTTGTCTTCGGCTTAGATAAAGAAGGCATCAAGAAGATCGCGGTAGATGGCGCCAAACTTTGCAAAGAGCTGATGACCACAATTCCAGACACCAAAATATCTTTTGAGTACTCGCCCGAGTCGTATACCGGCACTGAGTTGGAGTTCGCCTTAGAAGTTTGTAACGCGGTAAATGATGTTTGGCAGCCCACTCCAGAGTGGAAGAGCATCATCAATCTTCCAGCCACTGTTGAGATGGCGACCCCGAATGTGTACGCAGACTCCATCGAATGGATGCATCGAAATCTAAAGTATAGAGAGAGCATTGTTTTGAGTTTGCATCCACATAATGATCGTGGCACCGGGGTGGCAGCAGCAGAGTTAGGTTATTTAGCTGGGGCTGATCGCATTGAAGGAACGCTCTTTGGCAATGGCGAACGCACTGGAAATGTTTGCTTGGTCACCTTAGGACTAAATCTATTGAGCCACGGCATAGATCCCATGATTGATTTCAGTGATATCCCTGAGATTCGTCGCACCGTTGAGTACGCCAATCAATTGCGAGTACCCGAGAGACATCCTTATGGTGGCGACTTAGTATTCACCGCATTTAGTGGCTCTCATCAGGATGCTATTAAAAAAGGTTTCGAGCATCTTGCTAAAGATGCCGGTGCTGCAGGTAAAGATATAGATGATTTCACCTGGGCGGTTCCTTACCTGCCTATCGATCCAAAAGATATTGGTCGCTCCTATGAAGCAGTGATTCGCGTTAATTCGCAATCAGGCAAGGGCGGAGTGGCTTACATCATGAAAACCGAACATCAATTGGATCTTCCAAGAAGACTTCAGATTGAGTTCAGTCAGGTAATTCAATCCCATACCGATGACCAAGGCGGCGAAGTTTTCCCAGAGCAGATGTGGAAGATTTTTGTCGACGAATATTTGCCAGCGGATGAAAATCAATGGGGACGTTTTAGATTTGCTGGTCTGACTCAAAGCAGTAGCGCAGATGGCAAGGTGAAGTTAAGTGTTGATCTGCTCGACAATAAGAAGCCGGTCACATTAAATGGTGAAGGAAATGGTCCAATCTCTGCTTTTTGCCATGTAATGCAAGCACATGGTGTAGATGTGCAAGTCGTTGATTATTACGAACACGCCATGAGCTCTGGTGGCGATGCCAATGCTGCTGCTTATCTAGAGTGCACCGTTAACGGCGGCACCTATTGGGGAGTTGGAATCGATCCTTCGACCACCACAGCTTCGCTAAAGGCGGTCATTTCGGCGGTAAATCGCGCACTTCGCTAACCATATTCATCTGCGTACCCCAATAATCTTTGCCCGTGGCACTTTATCGGGATCAAGCGGTGGTGATCAGAACCCAAAAGCTGGGAGAAGCTGATCGCATTGTTACTCTGATAAGTCGCGAACATGGACGCATCCGCGGGGTCGCAAAAGGTGTGCGACGTACAAAATCTAAATTCGGCGCACGTCTTGAGCCGGCGAGCTTCGTTGATATTCAGCTTTACACCGGGAAAACCTTTGATGTCGTAACTCAGGTCGAGAGCATCGAAAATTTTGGTGATGCAATTTCACATGATTACCAAAAATGGACAATCGCTTCAGCGATACTTGAAGCTGCTGAGCGATTTACCTCAAATGAGGGAGAGCCTTCAAGGCAGCAATTTCTTTTGCTCATAGGAGCTCTCAAAGCTTTGGCTCACGAATCTCATGATCCCTCCTTAATCCTTGATGCATATTTATTGCGCTCGCTATCAATTGCGGGATATGCCCCTTCAATGACAATTTGTTCTCGTTGCGAGGCGCCGGGGCCACATAAGTACTTCTCTCTAGTAGGTGGAGGATCGGTTTGTGTTTCCTGTAAGCCATCAGCCTCCGCCACGCCATCTAGTGAAACTTTGCAATTGATGTCAGATTTACTTACTGGAGATTGGGAAAGTGCTGATAAAAGCGAGCTGAGGCATCGTCGTGAGGCTTCTGGTCTAGTAGCAGCCTACTTGCAATGGCATCTGGAAAAAGGTTTGCGATCATTGCCGATGGTGGAGAGAGTTAGTTCATGAAACCTCCAAAGTTACCCAAAGATAAAATCCCTAATCATGTCGCATTAGTGATGGATGGAAATGGCAGATGGGCAAAGCAAAGAGGTTTGCCAAGAACAAAAGGCCATGAAATGGGGGAGAGTGCGTTATTTGATGTTGTAGAGGGAGCTATTGAAATCGGTGTAAAGGAGCTATCTGCCTTTGCTTTTTCCACGGAGAACTGGCGTCGCTCACCGGATGAGGTTAAGTTTTTGATGGGCTTTAACCGTGATGTAATCAGAAGAAGACGGGATGAAATGCACCGTATGGGGGTGCGAGTGCGCTGGGTTGGCAGACCACAGAAATTATGGAAGTCAGTAATAGAGGAGCTGGAAATTGCCGAGGAGATGACCGCTCGCAACAAAGTGTTGACCCTAAATATGTGCGTCAATTACGGAGGTCGAGCAGAGATTGCCGACGCGGCAGCAAAGTTGGCAAAAGATGTTGCAAAGAGGAAGATAAAACCTGAGCAGGTTACTGAAAAAGTATTTGCAAAGTACCTTGATGAGCCAAAGATGAGTGATGTCGATCTGTTTTTGCGCTCTTCAGGTGAGCAAAGAACCTCTAATTTCTTAATCTGGCAATCAGCTTATGCAGAGATGGTATTCATGGATGTTTTATGGCCTGATGTAACAAGACAAACACTTTGGCGGGCAATCGAGATTTATGCAGATCGCAACCGACGTTTTGGAAAGGCATAACATGACAAAAACTGAGTTTTGGTTTGATCCAGTATGTCCCTGGGCTTGGATGACTTCGAGGTGGATCTTGGAGGTCGAAAAAGTTCGTGACATACAGCTGCAATGGAATTTATTCTCCTTGGCCCATTTAAATCGCGACAAGGAGCTATCTGAGGAGTATAAGAAAGGACTTATCAGTTCCTGGAACTGCACACGAGTAATTGCCGCTGCGCAAAAAGTTTCTGGTCCGGAGATTACCTTGCCGCTCTATACCGCCATTTCATCTCGTATTCACCTGCAGAAAATGCCGGTAGGAAAAGATTTGTTTGAACAGGCTTTGGCAGAGGTTGGTCTCGATGTGGAGTTGGCTTCCGCTATGGATGATGAATCGCTCAATTCAATGATTATTGAAAGCCATGAACGCGGGATTAAGTTGGTAGGAAACGATGTCGGAACGCCAATCATTTCCGTTGCTGGAGTGGCGTTTTTTGGACCAGTAATTTCACCAGCGCCAAAAGGTGAAGAAGCGGGAAAGCTTTGGGATGGAGTTGTTGGGGTCGCAAGCTACCCAGGGTTCTTTGAAATAAAACGTAGTCGCACCGTCGGCCCAATCTTTGATTAACATTTAGAGCAAATCCCAAAAATCTCTGCGGTATGGCCAATTTCCCGAAATCCATGCTCCTCTGCGACCGCCTTTGTCCAACGCTCAATAGCACTACCTTCGATTTCGACAGTTGAACCGCACTGCTTGCAAACTAAATGGTGGTGGTGTTCGGCGCCGCATAAACGATAAATTGCCTCACCGTCATCCCGTCGCAATTGATCAACAATTTTGTCGCTAACTAAGGATTGCAATGCCCTGTATACGGTGGTTAAACCTATTGATTCACCGTTGCGCTGCAGTAATTGATAAAGCTCTTGAGCAGAGGCGAATCCGCCCACCCGCTCTAAAACTGAAATTACCTTTACCTCAGATTTGTTCATAATTGTGCTTAATTCTTATTCATTGTGATCATGATTGTGGTCCTCTTCATGATCTTCATTTGAGTGATCATGCTCCACACCTTGCTCAACAGAGCTCTCATTATGGTCATGCCCATGGGAATGACCGGCATGTAGCTGATTTACTAAAACCCACATGATTGCGACGCCAGCAATTGTTGCTACCAGAGTCCAGCGTGATGAATGTCGCGCATGTGCTTCAGGCAAAATGTGGCTGGTTGCAAGATAGATCAAGATACCTGCAAAAACCGCTAAGTAGTGTGCGGTGAAATTTTCGCTAAGTGCGACGGTTGAACCAAGTACTGCACCACCGATGCGTGCTACTGAATCAACTCCCAAAAGCCAAATACCTTTGCGGGTCCATTTTCCGCTTTTAATCATCAATGAAACGGTATTCAGTCCATCGCTAAACGCATGAACTAATAAGGCAACAAAAACTGCAATGCCTAATTTTTCATCTATAGAAAAGGCAACACCAAGTGCTAAACCATCTAGAAATACATGTCCAGCCATCGCAATGGCACCGAGTCCGCCAGCAACATTTGCTGAATGTTGATGGTCATGACCATATTCGGACTCAGCTGGTTCATGAGATCCAAAGGCTCTTTCATAAATGTGAAGCATTAGAAATCCGAAGATGAAAGCTACTGATACTGATGGAGCACCAAAGATCTTGGAATCTGACATGTGAAAAATCTCTGGCAAAATTTCCAGAGCGACCAATCCAAGTAATAGACCGGCAGCTAACCCGAGAACCAAATGCAGGCGATCCTTGGCTTTCAAGGCAAGCAAGCCACCGGCAGCGGTAGCGATAGCGGTGACGGCAGCAAGAATGATGGCGGTATTCATAACAAATACCGTACCACAAAATGAAAATGATTTTCATTTTCAATCTAAACACCAATGTGAGCGTATTCAGGGGTTAAAATTCACTCCTGCGCCCAGCTTTCACGCCGAAGGTTGCGACCGGTGCGCACCGCCGACAGCCAGCCGGATGGAGACCACCATGGCACAAGATCGCTTAGAAACAATTGTGAGCCTCGCAAAACGAAGAGGTTTTGTATACCCGTCATCTGAAATTTATGGTGGTTTACGCGCATCATGGGATTACGGCCCGCTTGGTGTTGAGCTCAAGAACAATGTAAAGCGTCAATGGTGGAAGTCGATGGTCATGGGAAGAGAGGATGTTGTTGGCATTGATTCCTGTGTGATTTTGGCCCGAGAGGTATGGGAGGCATCGGGACATGTCGAGACATTTTCAGATCCGCTAACTGAGTGTACTGATTGCCACAAACGTTATCGCGCCGATCATCTTGAGGAAGCCTTTGAAGCAAAGCACAAACGCAAAGCTGCATCTTTAGAAGAAATCAACTGCCCAAACTGCGGCAACAAAGGTAAGTTCACAACACCGCGACAATTTTCTGGACTTTTAAAAACATTCCTTGGGCCGGTGGAAGATGAAACAGGTTTGGCATATATGCGACCTGAAACTGCTCAAGGAATTTTCATCAACTTTGACAATGTAGCAACAACTGCGCGCAAGAAACCACCTTTTGGAATCGGCCAGATTGGAAAATCCTTCCGAAATGAAATTACACCAGGAAATTTCATTTTCCGAACTCGAGAATTTGAGCAGATGGAGATGGAGTTCTTTGTTGTGCCTGGAACTGATGAAGAGTGGCATCAAACTTGGATTGATACCCGCTTGGCTTGGTATATAGATTTAGGAATTAACCCAGATCGCTTGAGATTGTTTGAGCATCCAAAGGAAAAACTCTCTCATTACTCAAAGCGCACCGTAGATATCGAATACAAATTTGAGTTCACTGGAACTGAATGGGGCGAGCTGGAAGGCATAGCAAATCGCACCAACTTTGATTTGAAGGCGCATAGTGAGAAGTCCGGCAAGGATTTATCCTGGTTTGATCAAGAGAATAATGAGCGTTGGTTCCCGTATGTAATCGAACCTGCGGCCGGTGTTGATCGATGCGCATTGACCTTCTTGATGGATGCTTACACAGAGGATGAAGCGCCTAACTCAAAGGGCGAGATGGAAAAGCGCACAGTTTTGAAGCTAGATCATCGTCTGGCGCCGGTAAAGGTGGCGGTTTTGCCGTTGTCTAGAAATGCTGACCTTTCGCCAAAAGCCCGCGATTTGGCGGCCCAGCTGCGTAAAAACTGGAATGTTGATTTTGATGATGCGGGTGCAATTGGTCGCCGTTATCGCAGACAGGATGAAATCGGAACTCCATACTGCATCACAGTTGATTTTGATTCACTAGAAGATAACGCCGTAACAATTCGCGAACGCGACAGCATGAAGCAAGAGCGAATTGGAATTGATCAGGTCGAGTCATGGTTAGCACCTCGGCTACTGGGTTGCTAAATATAAAACCGCTTCATCTTCCAATCAGAAATGGCGGTCTTGATTTAGCAGTTCCAGTTGTTTTGGCACCGATGGCTGGCATTACAAACTCAGCTTTTAGATTATTGTGCCGGGAACAAGGTGCCGGGTTGTTTGTGTCTGAAATGGTTACGGCGCGCGCTTTAACTGAGCGCAACGAAGAGACCATGCGCATGATTGTTCCCGGCGAAGGTGAAACTCCGCGCTCAGTTCAATTGTATGCAACCGATCCTGTTGATTTAGAACGCGCCGTTGAGATGATTGGAAAAGAAGATTTGGCAGATCACATCGATCTGAACTTTGGATGTCCAGTTCCAAAAGTTACCCGCAAAGGTGGAGGGTCGGCTTTACCTTACAAGCGAAAACTTTTTGCCTCTATTGTTTCTGCCGCAGTAACCACTGCGAAAAAGTATGAGATTCCAGTAACTGTAAAGATGCGGGTTGGAATTGATAGCGAACATGAAACCTATTTAGATGCGGGCAAAATCGCGGCAGATATTGGCGTGGCTTGGGTGGCTCTACATGCACGCACAGCAGCACAGTTTTATGAGGGCAAATCAGATTGGTCAAAGATTAAAAATTTGGTTGAGCATTTGGCTCCAACTGGCGTTCCTGTCCTTGGAAATGGGGATATCTGGTCTGGAAAAGATGGCGTAGATATGGTGCAACAAACCGGTTGTGCCGGTGTTGTCGTGGGACGAGGATGCTTAGGCCGACCTTGGTTATTTGCCGATTTAGTCCGAGCATTTAATGGCGAAACAGAGCGTCCTTTGCCGAGATTATTTGAGGTGCGTGAAGTTATGTGGCGCCATGCTCAACTCTTGGTTGATTACTTTGATGATGAGCATCGTGCATGCCGTGATTTACGCAAACACATGGCCTGGTACTTAAAAGGATTTCGAGTAGAAGGTGGCATGAGATCGCAGTTTGGAATGGTCTCTTCACTACAAGAACTAAGAAATTTGTTGGATCAATTAGTAGATCAACCATACCCAGAGGCGATTGGCGATGCACCAAGGGGGCGAACCAGCCATGGTAGAGCGGTGAGCTTGCCACAAGGTTGGTTGGACGATCCTCAAGAGTTGGTAAGTGTTGATGGATCTGATGCTGGATCTGGTGGCTGATGTTTCTGTTAAAGATCTTTACTAAGTTTATTGCCTTTGTTTTGTTGGTTATCTTGGTTATTCCAACTTGGGCTTTAGCTAAAACTTGGTACACGGCCAATAATGAAACCATTCGTAAAGCAGATGCCATTGTGGTCATGGGCGCAGCTCAATTGGATGGGCGCCCAGGAGAGGTGTTAACAGCGCGACTAAAAGAGACAGCTCGTATATATGAAAGTAATTTTGCTCCTAAGGTATTTACATTAGGTGCCGGCGCTCCAGGAGATCGATTCACTGAGGCTAATGCCGCACGTAATTGGTTGATACAAAACAAGATTCCTCGTTCCGCAATAGTTGAAGTTCCGTATGGCAGAGATTCTCTGCGTAGCATCAAAGCCTTTGCAAAAGTGATAAAAAAAGCGAAACTTGATAAGGAAATCAAAGAGATAATTATTGTTACTGATCCTTATCACTGCCTTCGATCGATGACTATGGCAAATGATCAAGGATTCAATTCAAGTTGCTCGCCGACCAAGGTTGGAATCGCCAGCTTAGAAAAGGTCGGTTTTAAATATCTAGTCCGTGAAACCGGCGCATATTTGGCCTACATAACGCTAGGGCGACGTGGGATACATGTCAGCGATCATATTGCCTAAAGTCGCGCTCAAAACCGGCAACAAAGTAGCCTAAGAACACTATGGTGCTAAGACCCGCAAAGGAAAATCAGGCTTACTCTGATTTTGATCGAGAGAGATTTCTCGACGAGCCTGCTAAACGCAAAGGACGCACCGAGTTTGCCCGTGATCGAGCAAGAATTATTCACTCCTTTGCATTGCGTCGCTTAGCTGCGAAAACTCAGGTAGCGGTGCCATGGGCCAGTGATTTTCCGCGCACGAGACTTTCGCATTCTTTGGAGTGCGCTCAAGTTGGTAGAGAGTTAGGTGCTGCATTAGGCGCAGATCCAGATTTAATGGAGAGTGCATGTTTGGCTCATGATTTAGGACATCCACCATTTGGACACAATGGTGAAGAAGCATTAGCAAAGATTGCTGAAGGCATAGGTGGATTTGAAGGAAATGCACAAAGCTTTAGATTGCTAACCCGTATAGAAGCAAAAACAGTCGACAGTGATGGAATTTCAGTTGGTCTAAATCTGAGTCGAGCCACATTAGATGCCGCAACCAAATATCCCTGGAGTTCTAATTCAAATCCGCGCAAATTTGGGGTTTATGAAGATGACCAAATGATCTTTGATTGGATGCGCCAATCTGCACCAGAGGGAAAAACCTGTATTGAAGCGCAAATTATGGATTGGTCTGATGACGTTTCTTATTCGGTGCATGATTTAGAGGACGCACTAGTAACTGGGCAGATTCAAATTAATGATTTGGAAAAAGATCTGCCTTCTTTATTTGAAACTGCGGTACATGATTACATGCCGGATATGTCACAAGATGAGGCGCAAAATGCACTCAAAACATTGAAATCCCTATCCTGCTGGCCAAAGGAGTTTGATCGAAGCCATCGCCATCTTGCCTCTTTAAAGGATTTAACTAGCCAGTTGATAGGAAGATTTGCGTTGGCAGCCGAGCAAGAAACCCGAAATCACTTTGGAGATGGTGATTTAGTTCGTTATCAGGCTAATTTGCTGGTGCCACGTGCGCAAAAAGTTGAAGTCGCATTACTTAAGTCGATGGCCGGTTTTTACATCATACGTGCGGAAAAATCCCAAGAACGGTATGCAAAACAGCAGCAGGTAATAACGGAATTAGTTGATGTGGTGCTGGCAAACGCCCCCGAAAGTCTAGAAAGCTTCTTTTTGCAAGAGTGGAACCGAGCAAATACCGATAAAGAGCGCATGAGAGTTGTCATAGACCAGGTGGCGTCACTTACCGATGTGGGCGCGTACGCTCTTCATGAGAAGTTGATTGGGGCATAGGATTAACTCTATGTCTGGACGAATTCGCGACGTTGATGTCACTTATGTGCGCGAACACTCGCCCATAGATGAAGTGGTCGGCGAGTACGTACAACTCAAAGGCGCTGGTGGGGGACAAAAGAAAGGCCTGTGTCCTTTCCATGATGAAAAGACTCCTTCATTTCATGTGACCCCCAGCCGGGGATATTTTCACTGTTTCGGTTGCCAGACCGGAGGCGATGTAATTGCTTTTGTCATGAAGATGGATCATTTAACTTTTACTGAAACAATTGAACGATTAGCAGAACGCATTGGCTATCAACTCACCTATGAACAGGGAAGTGTTGGTAATAAAGCTCCAGCCGGACAACGTTCAAGATTGATTGCAGCGCATGTTGCAGCGGTGAGTTTTTACCAGGAGCAGTTGCAGCTTCCGCAAGCTGCTCACGCTAGAGATTTGTTAATCAAACGAGGTTTTGATCGCGCTGCCTGTGATTCCTTTGAAGTCGGCTATTCCCCAGATGAATGGGATGGGTTAACCAAATTTTTGCGGGCAAAAGGATTTACTGTTGATGAATTGATGTTGGCGGGATTGGCAAAGGAGGGGCAAAAGGGCCCAATTGATCGATTTAGAAATCGTTTGATGTGGCCGATCCGCGACATTTCAGGGGATGTGGTTGGTTTTGGTGCTAGAAAGCTTGCCAGCGATGAGGTTGATCAAGGACCGAAGTATTTGAATACCCCAGAGACTCCGATCTATAAGAAAAGCCAGGTTTTATACGGCTTAGATCGGGCAAAAAAGGAGATTGCCAAGAAACGCCAGGCGGTAATTGTTGAGGGTTACACCGATGTAATGGCGGCGCATTTAGCGGGCATTACCACCGCGGTAGCCACCTGCGGTACAGCCTTTGGCGACGAACACATCAGAATTTTGCGGCGACTGTTAATGGATGATGATGCATTTCGTGGTGAAGTGATTTTCACCTTTGACGGTGATGCTGCTGGACAAAAAGCTGCGTTGCGAGCATTTGGAGATGATCAAAAGTTTGTAACGCAAACTTTTGTTGCTGTAGAGCCAAGCGGTATGGACCCATGTGAATTAAGACAGCACCAAGGAGATGCAGCGGTAAGAGATTTAATTGCTAGACGTGTACCGCTTTTTGAATTTGCCATTAAAAGTGCAATCAAACAATTTGATTTAACCAACGCCGACGGCAGAGTCTCAGCACTTAATGTTGCTGCTCCATTAATTGGGAAAATCCGAGATGCATCCTTGCGCCCTGAATACGCCAGAAGTTTGGCGGGCTGGCTTGGCATGGAGGTTGAAGTGGTCCTAGCTGCAGTTAAGAAAAATGCCTCGACCGGCTCGAAAAATGTTGAATCAAATGCGCCAACATCTAATTGGCGCCCAGATCCAAATGAACCGCGATTAGCACTAGAGCGCGAGGTACTAAAGGTTCGGTTACAAATGCCTGCCTTAATGAGGAGTTGGCGTGAACTTGAACCCAATGCCTTTTCACATCCGGCATATGCAAAGCTGCGGGAATTTATAGATACCCAAGAGGATTTTGCTCCGGTTGATCCTTCCACAACAGATTCGCAAGATTTGCAATCATTTATTACCGAGCTGACGGTAGAGCCGATTCGAACTAACGGTGAGATCTCCGATAAATATGTAACCAGCATTACAGCTCGACTCAATGAAGTTGCTTTAAGCCGCTCGATTGCCGAGGTTAAATCCGCTTTGCAACGTCTAAACCCGGTCGAGAATGAGGTCGAGTACAACCAGATTTTTGCCGATCTAGTCGGCATGGAGAGCAAACGTCGCGCCCTAAAGGAGTTGGCCCTGGGGGAGAGTCTGGCTTAGCGCCCTGGCTTAATAAGCTGCCTTAATTTCTCACCTTTGTTGCTTTGGTCTAGAGTTGCGCGCTGTAAGCCGATCCCTGATAGCTCAATCGGCAGAGCAGCCGGCTGTTAACCGGCAGGTTCTTGGTTCGAGTCCAAGTCAGGGAGCTTTTCATTTAGACTCACCTCCATGGCAATGGTCCGAATTCGCGTAGCGCTCCCTGATCGTCCCGGTTCCTTAGGTGCGGTCGCATCTGCAATTGGTTTTGCTGGTGGCGATATTCGTGGATTAGTGGTTCTCTCCTCAGAAGGTGGAAGAGGCATTGATGACATCACTGTGGCATTTCCCGGAAATGACCCGCAAGATTTAGTAAATGTTTTGAGCGCTATTGGTGGCGTTGAAGTTATTTCTGTAACGCCGGTCAGTTAATTTTTTTAGCTAATCACCTTTGCGCCATCACTTGGCAGCGAATCAAAAAATCTTGGCGCGACAAAATTATTTGCAGCAAAAGCTTTTTCAATAGCTAAAGAAATTCTGCCAGCATCCTGAGCCTTGATCAACGCTATTGCACTTCCGCCAAAGCCACCGCCCACCATTCTTGCACCAAGCGCACCTTCCCTTAACGCCGTGTCAACCGCTAAATCTAGTTCAGGACATGAAACATTGTAATCATCACGTAATGAAGCATGGGATTCATTAAGCAAGATACCAAACTCTTCAAATGATTTATGCGACAGTGCTTCTACCGCTTTGAGTACCCGAGCGATTTCGCTAACCGCATGTCTAGCACGTTTGAACTCTGTTTCGCTCAATTTACCTTTACTAGCAACCAAAATTTCCATAGTTAAATCTCGCATTGAGACGACGCCGATTTTCTCGGCAGCGGTTTCGCAAGAAGCACGTCTTTCCGCGTAGCCTCCGTCAACCAAGGCATGATGAGCTCTAGTATCAATAATTAACAATCTCAAATCAGAGCTAATGAAATCAACGGGAATGTGTTTGGTACTCAAGTCACGACAATCCAGCAGCAGCGCATAACCTGACTTAGCCATTAAAGAAACTGATTGATCCATAATGCCGCAGGGAACTCCGACATAATCATTCTCAGCGCGTTGTGTTAATTGGGCTAACTCAGTGGTGCTTTTGCCTAAATCAAAGAGTTGATTAAGGGCGGTTGCAACGCTGCATTCCAAAGCGGCGGATGAAGAGAGCCCTGCTCCTAATGGAACCTGTCCATCAATGAAGATATCTAAACCGGAGTCGATATTTAACGCCCAAATAACGCCTAATACATATCTCTCCCAGTCTGCGCCTGACTTTTTTGCCAATTGCGCCAAGGTAACTTCAATGTGCTGCGAGCTTTGTTGGGCGGAGGCGATTCGAATTACATCATCTTCCCGACGGGAAATCGCTGCTTTTGTTACTGCATCAATTGCAAAAGGGAGAACAAAGCCTTGGCTGTAATCGATATGTTCGCCAATCAGATTTACCCTTCCTGGGGCCTGCGCAACTATTTCAGGTGGGTTGCCAAAGGCATCCTCAAATTGCTTTGAGATGTCCATTTAGATTACGACATCCCGCAATTGTGCAGCGGATTGTTCGGGCTTCAAATCCATCATAAATGCACCAAATGCTGACTCTGAACCAGCCAAATACTTCAGCTTTCCGGGCGCACGGCGAATGCTCTGAATTTGCCAATGCAGACGCAGCGCATCCCGCCCTTGTCGTACTGGTGCTTGGTGCCAGGAAGCAATGTAGGGCATGTTGACGCCGAAGACACCATCTAGTCGTTGCAAAGCTTCTTTAGCAATTGGAGCAAAAGAATTGCACTGCTCATCATTCAATTCAACTAAATCAGCCACACTAATAAGTGGTGCGATGTGAATTTCAAATGGATATCTCGAAGCATATGGCACATATGCAACCCAATCTTCATTTTTACAAATCACTCTAGATTCTTCTTTTATTTCACGGGCCACGATGTCATCAAGCAAAACTCTGCCGGTCTTTGAAAGATGAGCCTTTGCTACCTCCAGCATGCGAGCGGTTTTAGGTGGTAGATAGGAGTAAGCATAAATCTGGCCATGAGGATGATTAAGGGTTACTCCCACCTCTTCGCCACGATTTTCAAAGGGTGCGATGTGTTGAATGTAAGTTAACTCTGACAACTCGCGGGTGCGATCTCTCCAGGCCTCTAGGACAGTTCGGATCTGCTTATGTGATAAATCCTTAAAAGATGCATCGTAATTTGAGGTATAGCAAACCACCTCACATTTGCCAGCGGCTGGAATTGCTGGGGCGGAAAAATCTGGCGCATCAGGGGCGACAAACTCCCCTTGAGGCGGACGCAAGGATGGCGAGCGGTTATCAAAGACCACAACCTCATAATCACTCTCGGGAATCTCAGTCAGAAATCCTGGGCGACTAGGTGCAAGTGGGTTTAACTCTTTGGGCGGAAGAAAGACTCTGCCTTGGCGGTGCGCAGCTACTACTACCCATTCATTATTGAGTGGATCAAGGCGCATCTCACCTATTGCTGGCTGTTCTTCAACAGGGCGCTCATCTATCGCGTTACGTTGTTGACCCATGGTGTCGTAATAACGAATGGTTCGACCATCCATCAAGGTGCGATCAGTGCGCACCACGCCCGCACCTAAGTTCATCGAAGGTTTCTCGCTAGCCATGATGACCATTACTCTACCGGCATGTCCGCTACCGCTCACCTCTCAAATGGTGGAGTCGATATCTTTATTGAAGTGGTTGATGGTGCGCTGGTATTCCGCTACTGGGGCCCAAAAGTATCTGGTGACTTCGCAGAGATTCCCTTTGGCAGATCTGTAGCGCACAGCGATTTTGACCAGGTGCAAAACCCTGGATTCATGAGAGAACACTCCCGAGGTTGGCTGGGATATCCAACAATTTCTGGACATCGCAATGGCAAGGATTGGTCAACCAAATTTCAAGTAACTAAGTTGGATAGCACAAGCCATAATTTCGTGGCAACCCTTTTGGATGAAGTTGCGCAATTAGAGATTAAATTATCTGGAGCACTTGATTCCTTCGGTGTACTAAAACTGCGCAGCAACTTAACCAACAAGGGTGCTGACTACACTTTAAATGAATTGTTTTATTGGTTGCCCTTAAGTGACAAAGCAACAGAGACGCTAGATTTTGCGGGTCGATGGTCTAATGAAAGAAATCCACAACGTAAAGAGATCTCGATAGGTCGCTGGGTGCGTGACTCACATGAAGGCCGCACTGGCCACAACTACACAATTGGGCAAATTGCCTTAAGTCCAAATACTAATTTTGCATCGGGTGATGCGTGGGCGGTTTCTTTAGCCTGGAGCGGGGATGTTCAGTATTGTGTAGAAAAGAATTACGAAGGGGTGCAAAGCATTGGTGCAGCTGAAGTGTTGCTTCCAGGAGAGGTAATTCTGAAAACAGGAGAGAGTTATGAAGCTCCAGAATTCTTTGCTTGGTATTCCAACGCCGGCCTGGATGGATTGGCGAACTCGTTACATAGTCATTTAAGAGCAAGAGAAACACATCCCAAGAAGCCAAGACCGCTTACTTTGAATATGTGGGAGGCGGTTTATTTTGACCACAATGAAGAGAAAATCCGTCAGCTAGTTGATATCGCAGCAGAAATCGGCGTCGAGCGCGTGGTGCTAGATGATGGTTGGTTTGGTTCAAGAAGAGATGACCGGCGTGGTCTTGGGGATTGGGTAGTAAGTAAAGAGGTATGGCCGCAAGGCTTGGGTGCAATCACCGATTACGTAATCGGCAAAGGCATGGAGTTTGGTCTTTGGTTTGAAGGGGAGATGGTTAATCCTGATTCAGATTTATACCGAAATCATCCAGATTGGATCTTGAATGTAGCTGGAAGAGTGCCTCCTGCTTGGCGGCATGAACTGGTTTTGGATCTTAATAATCCAGCTGCATATGCACATGTGTTGCAGCAAACCAGCGATATTTTATCTACCTACAAAATTTCCTACATCAAATGGGATCACAACCGAGTACTAATTGATGCTGGAACTTCAGGCTTTCCTGGGGTCCAAAAGCAAACCAAAGCCTTGTATCGACTATTTGCAGAGTTAAAGCAACGTCATCCGGGGCTCGAGATCGAATCATGTGCATCAGGTGGGGCAAGAATTGATTTAGGAATTATTGATCTAGTTGATCGATTCTGGACTAGCGACAACAACGATGCTCTCGAGCGACAGAGAATGCAACGTTGGAGTATGCAATTTATTCCGCCGGAGTTACTTGGAACCCATATTGGATCAAATCCTGGTCATCAAACTGGTCGAGATTTATCCCTCGCGTTTCGTGCTGCGACAGCATTATTTGGACATGCTGGACTAGAGCGGGATTTGACCGCATTATCAAAATCAGAGTTAGCGGCATTAAAGTCTTGGATTACTCTGTATAAGAATCAGCGAGCGCTACTACACAACGGAACTATGGTGCGCATGGATTATCCGGATCAAAACCATTATTTATATGGAGTAGTTGATAAAGATAAGAAAGCTGCGATATTTTCATATGTACAACTTTCACCGATTGTCGCCTCACATGCGCCGAAATTGCGCTTTAGAGGGTTAAAGGCCAATGCCACCTACAAAGTGAAAGTCATTTCAGAAGCTGGCGAGACTGGATTTATGGCAATATCAAACCCTGGTTGGTTGGCAGAAGGTGCAAAGCTGAGTGGAGATGCACTGCAAGAGGTTGGATTGCCCGCTCCAATTTTGCGTCCAGAAAATGCTCTGCTTATCTCTTTAACTGAGATTTAAACTTACTCAACCCAGTTCAGGGTGCGTTCGATAGCTTTTCGCCAGTTAGAAAATCCAGCCGAGGCTAACTCGCTATTGGCTTGTGCTTTCCACCTCATGCCTTCCTGCCATTTGGTGCGCAATTCACTTATGTCCTTAAAAACTCCAACCGCTAAACCAGCTGCGTAAGCCGCACCAAGTGCGGTGGTTTCAATTATCAACGGTCTAACAACATCTACGCCCATGATGTCAGCCTGCATTTGCATGCAAAGCTCATTTGCGGTGATTCCACCATCGACCCGCATCTCTGGAAGCTTTACTCCGCTACTTGCCGACATGGCATCTAGAACATCTCTGGTTTGGTAACAGATGGCCTCTAAAGCCGCGCGAGCCAAATGGGCTTTGGTGGCGGCGCGGGTAAGGCCAACCACAACCCCTCTTGCATCATTTCGCCAGTAAGGCGCAAACAATCCGGAGAAAGCCGGCACAAAATATACGCCGCCGTTGTCAGGTACAGATTTCGCCAACGGCTCTATATCAGGTGCAGAATTAATTATTTGCAATTGATCGCGCAACCATTGAATGGCAGATCCAGTAACAGCAACTGATCCTTCAAGAGCGTAATGTGTGGGTTGCTCGCCAAATTTGAAACAGACTGTCGTTAACAAACCATTTTTAGATCGAACGATCTCCGTTCCAGTATTGAGCAAGGCAAAATTACCGGTGCCATATGTTGTTTTGGATTCGCCACGTTGAAAACACGCCTGACCGACCATCGCAGCTTGCTGGTCTCCCAAAATTCCTGCGATTGGAATTGAGCTACCAAGAGGACCGGAAGGATCAGTCATTGCATAAACTTCAGAGGAGGATTTTATCTGCGGAAGAATTTCTCTTGGCACCCCAAAAATCTCCAGCAATTGATCATCCCAATCCAAGGTCTCTAAGTTCATCAATAAAGTTCGGCTGGCATTTGTGACATCGGTGAAATGAACTCCGCCCCGTGCCCCTCCAGATAGATTCCAGAGCAACCAACTATCGATCGTTCCTACCATCGCCCGAGACTCGGAAATCGCAGTTTTTACTGCGGGTACATTATTGATTAACCAATTGATTTTGCTGCCGGAAAAATATGGCGCGATTGCCAGTCCGGTGCGATGGGTAATAGTGGATTTAACTTCATCTGAAAGTTGGTTTAGAAAATCAGCGGTGCGGGTGTCTTGCCAAACTATGGCATTGGATAGTGGCGAGCCAGTGGTTTTATCCCAAATCACAGTTGTTTCACGTTGATTGGTTATGCCGATACAAGATAAATCAGCGCCAGTGATTCGGGCCGCCTTTAACGCACCAGCTATAACATCCTGAGTCCGCTGCCAAATTTCGGCAGCATCATGTTCGACCCAGCCGGCATGAGGCAGGATCTGAGTATGTTCTAGTTGGTGTTGGCCAACAATCTTTCCAGTGTCATCAAAAACAATGAAACGGGTGCTTGAGGTGCCTTGGTCAAGTGAGCCGATATACGCCATAGCCCGTATCCTAAGGCTGTGTCGCTTTCCAATTCGAGACTTAATGACCGACAACGCCAGCAGGCTATAGCGGATTTAGGGAGCGCCGAGTTCGATATTTTAGTAATTGGTGGTGGCATCAACGGTGTAGGAATTGCACTGGATGCGGCATCTCGCGGGCTCAAAGTCGCTCTAGTTGAAACTGCGGATTTTGCGTCAGGTACTTCATCCAAGTCTTCAAAGCTGATTCATGGCGGTCTGCGTTATCTCGAACAATACGATTTTAAATTGGTGCGCGAAGCGCTTAACGAACGTGAGTTGATGGTCAGCACCTTATCTCCGCATTTAGTAAAGCCAGTTTCATTTTTGTATCCGCTACAAGAGAAGTTGAAAGAGCGCACCTATGTAGGCGCAGGGATGGCGTTGTATGACGCATTGCGTGGATTTAAGCGTGCCCTTCCTTGGCACAAGCACTTAACTCAAAAGCGCATCAGTGAAATTGCACCATCATTGCGTCTGGATGTAGTAACCGGTGGCTATCAATACTTTGATGCTCAGGTAGATGATGCAAGACACACCATGACAATTGCTCGGACCGCTGCAAAGTACGGCGCAGTGATTACAACTCGAACCAAGTGTGAAGAGTTAATCAAAAGCGGCAAATCCGTTGTGGGCGCGGTCGTGAGGGATTTGGAAAGCGATCAGGTGATTCAGGTTAAGGCAAAAGCCACAATCATGGCCGCCGGCGTCTGGAGCGACCCACTGCACTCAAGTTATGGATTAAAGCCAGGTTACGGCGTACGCATGTCTAAAGGTGCTCATATAGTGGTGCCGGGAGATGCGATTAAATCTGAAACTGGCGTAATCATAAAGACCGATGTATCTGTGCTGTTCATAATTCCATGGGGCGAAAACTGGATTGTCGGAACCACTGATACTGATTATGACCAAAGCAGGGAAGAGCCACTGGCTACAGCAGAGGATGTTACTTACATCATTAATCAAGCAAATCGAGTGCTTGAGCCCAAGTTGCGCCGCGATCAAGTAATTGGTGTGTTTGCGGGATTACGGCCTTTAGTCTCAACTGATCCAGATTCGCCAACCACAAAACTTTCCCGCGAACATGTGGTTGATAGCCCAACCCGTGGATTTGTATCAATCGCCGGCGGTAAATATACGACCTATCGCATTATGGCTGAAGATGCGGTTAACGAAGCGGTAAATCATCTGCGTCGCTTAGTGCCAGACTCCGAAACTGAAACCTTAGCAATCATTGGCGCCGAAGGTTATTCAGTATTGATGAATCAAATCCCAATGTTGGCGGAAAAGTTTGGATTGACGCCAAAAACCGTCGAACACCTGCTAAACAGATACGGATCTTTGATTGATGAAGTGTTGGCTCCGGCAGCAGAAAATAAAGAGTTACTTTCAAAGGTAAGTGATGAACTTCCATACATAACCGCAGAGCTTCTTTATGCTGTCACACATGAAGGCGCCAGAAGTGTTGATGATGTTTTGTCACGACGCACCAGAATCGCTTTTGAGGCTAAAGATCAAGGCTTAGCTCTGGTGGAAAAAGTAGCGGATTTGATTGCTCCGCACTTAGGATGGAAGAAATCAGACAAAACCACTTCCATTAAAGAGTATAAACAGCTGGTTGAAAAACAAAACTCTATTTTGCAATCCGCCAAATCTACGAAAGCAAAAGTAAGTTAGTTTTTAATCTGTCCTTTGCAGGTATCAACCACAACAGGTTTTTTGGTTGCGGTTGGTTTTGGGGTTGGTTTCGGAGTTGGCTCCGGGCCTTGCTCGAGATTGAATGAAATGTTTTGTCGAATCTCAGCATGTGTGCCGGTTTGATCAACAAATGCCACAAAACCTTCAGTCAATCCCGCTGGCAAGTTGCGCAAGTTAAGGGTCCATACCCCAGCGGCATCCCGTACTGGTGTTTGATCAACTCGAACTGGATTTGGACCATTTAATCTGAAGGCGACAGTTCCGGTTACGACAGGGTTTCCTGAGGGGCGCTTAACTTCAATTTTTAATCTAACCGGTTTATCAGTTGTGGTTGCCCGCAAATCGGTAATCAACATGGTTGTCGGCTCTTGGACCGGCAAATAATCTCCGGTTTGCGGGGTCCAAACTCCACGAGTTAGCTGCAAAAATGAAGCGGTATCTCCACGATAAACATTCAAATCAATTCGAGAGGATGCGACTCCGTATCGCTTTCCAATTCCACAAGATGAGTATTGCCAGATCTGCCAGAGCGAGGTGCAATCTGAGATAGACCAAGAGTGCACAAAGCAGCCAAAATCCTTTCTTCCTGGCTCCGCGGTCAAATCAGCAGGATCGATTCCATAACGCGCTTTCCAAAGTGGATATTGCCGCAGTTTTTCACTGCGGACCATGGCTTGCTCCATGAAAGTGGGATAGGAGTAGAAAAATGGTTTGCGTCCAGTTTTTTCATACATAGTGTCTAGCCAGGTCTCAGCCCACAGAGTTACAAGAGAACGGGGCGCATACTTGGTACAACTACTTCCAGAAGAAGCGACACAGTTGTTTTCTAAATCTAGCGCATAAGGAAGATCTTTTTCAGTGTAACCGCCAAGACTTGATAACCGCCAAATTGCTTTTTGTGCTTGAGCTTGTGCATCACGAATAACTTCAGCCCGGTTAGTTGTATTGGGAAGAATTGTGTAATGGTAATAGCCGGTGTAAATACCGGCGGCTTGTGCGGCGTTTCTATCCATCAACAGATACTTCAATGCCAACGCATCTGCATCATCACGAGTGTCTGAAGCTTTGATCATCACAAATCTAATTCCAGCGTTGTACATCTTCACAAAATCGATGGGCTTGTCATAAGGGTGTTGCCAACGACTGACATCGGTGCCATGAATTCGGCCACCTGGTCCAGTCACTGCAATCAACTCATCAGGGGTGCTAATCGCAGGTGGCGCCTCTATGACTATAGAACGACTACCTGTCGTTAAAGTTTTGTTTCCAATCGCAACTCGAGCGCGATAGGTGGCTCGACCTTCAAGACCGGTTGCTCGGGTTTGAATTTTCCAAGCGCCACTCGGGGTCGATTTGGCACGCAAACGAGTATCTGTCCAGGTAGAGCCAAGCTTTACATCGATTCGAACAACTGCATTTTTTACCTTGGGTTTTATCACTCCATGGAAAGTTACTTTGTACTCGGGAAAGGCTGGAGTCTGAACTAAATAAAAGGATGAGGTTGGATTTGCCGCGCTGGCAGGGGAGAGCAACCCTGCCACTAATGCAATTGCAGTAAAAAGTATTAAAGGTCGCGGTCGAATCACTCGGTAATTATGACGATTTGCTCCCCAAAAATCTCAGCACACGCCCGTTCTAAAGCTTGGCGATGAGAATCTTTTCGTACCGCCGCGAAATCATGCATTCCACTCAATTTCTCAGCATCTACAAAACTTAATTTAAGTTGATTGTTATCCAAACTCACGAGCCGTGCATCAAAAAAAGCTAACCACGCTACTCGATTTTCTTGTTCCACCAAATCCAAGACTTCATTCCAGCGCGACTTAATCTGATGCAGATCTAGATTGGCGGACATGGATAAGACTCCCTAACAAATCGAGAATTGCCTAATTAAGGATTGCTAATACCCCTGCGGCGAGCGCGATAATTGAGGTCAATACCTTCCCCAAATTTGTTGTTAAAAACCTCTGCCCAAATTTCAGGTAGGTGAGGGCAAATATCAAAACGCCTACACCAACAATTAAAGTGGTGGTTAATGGCAAATCAGCTTTTCCACTTTGGTAGCGCAGATTGATTAATCCGACCGCTATCAATGCGTAGGCGACATATCGGAAATAATTTAGCGCGGTCACTCTTGATCCTCTTGAGTAGCCTGATCAGAGTCTGAAGGAAGTAGCCAGGCGCGATCCTCATCAAATGAGTATTTCGCAACCTTGCCTACTGGAACGATCTCTTCGTAAATCGGATCTGATTCGACAGCCAGAATTACACCTTCTTGAGTATCAATGGTGTACTCGACATGGTTGCCGTAGAAGACCACGTTAGCGACCATACCCTCGCCCTTGCCCGGGGTAGATGATTTTGAAGCTTCTACATAGATTGATTCTGGGCGAACTAGCAATACTGGCTTATTTGAAGATAAGGCATTTGCTTGCGCTGCAACCTCAAGTTTCTTGCCACCTACAACAACCTCTGCCTTACCTTTTCCGGCAGCCTTTGCTGATTCAACTTTCAGGAAGTTTGAGCGACCAATAAAGCCAGCTACGAAAACTGTGGCAGGACGTCGATAAATTTCATCAGGGGTGCCAACCTGTTCTACAACTGCATTACGCATTACGACAATGCGATCAGACAAGCTCATCGCTTCATCTTGGTCGTGAGTCACAAATATGCTGGTTATGCCAAGACGGCGTTGAATATTTCTAATTTCGATACGCATCGCAGCACGCAATTTTGCATCCAAGTTAGAGAGTGGCTCATCAAATAGCAAAACCTTAGGGCGTACCACCATAGCGCGAGCCAGTGCTACACGTTGTTGTTGGCCACCAGAAAGTTGATTAGGTGCGCGATTTGCTAGGTGTGACAAGCTCATCGAGTCTAGAACTTCAGCCACCGCAGCCTTTATTTCCGCAGTTGACATCTTTTTGATTCGCAAACCATATGCAACATTGTCAAAAACGCTCATGTGAGGAAATAGTGCATAAGACTGAAACACCATGCCCATTGGTCTTTTGTCTGGTGTCATTGACACCAAATTTTCGCCATCCAACAAGACATCGCCAGCGGTGGGGGTTTCAAAACCAGCAATCATTCGCAGTGCTGTTGTTTTGCCGCAGCCAGATGGACCTAGCAAGGTAACAAACTCACCAGGGTTGATGGTTAATGAAAGTTCGCGGACTGCAACCACCTTTTCTTTGCCGTTGCCAAACTCCTTGGTAAGGCGTTCAACTTTTAGGCTTCCGGTTTTGCTCTGCATCATTTCTCCTTAGCGTCCTTTCACCATGGGGCGATCAACTGAAACTTGGGTTTTGCGAACTAGAAGGTTGATTAGGCCTCCGATAATCATGATTAAAACAATTAAAATGCAGCATAAGGCGAAGACATTTCCGTATCGACCTTGATCAGCCTCTGCCAAAATCTTTTGGGTCAAAATCGAGGTATCAGGCGTTACCAAGAAGATAATCGGGGAGAGAGTGGTCATTGAGTGCGCAAATGCGTACATCAATCCCGAAAGAAAAGCTCCGCTAATCAAAGGCAAAGTAACTAGTCGGAAAGTTTTACCACCCGAAGCGCCTAAAGAGGCTGAAGCCTCTTCTATCGCAGGATCAATCTGCTGCAATTGAGCAATGCCGGAGCGTTGTCCCGCGGGGCTTGAACGGATGATGTAAACCATGACAATTGCAATTGCTCCACCCATAATGGCAGCACCACCTGCAACTTGAGGAAACACTGTCACGCCTGCAATCGTTACAGGGTCGTTGTAGGTAATTGCATATCCAATACCAATAACAGTGCCTGGGACTGCGATTCCGAGCATTCCCATGAAGTCCAGGGCCTCAGACCCGCGTCTTACTTTTCTAATGACCAGCCAAGCAATAACCATTCCAAAAATTCCAGCCAGCGGAGTTGCAATTAGGGCCAACATGGTTGTGGTTTTGATGGCAGCGTTTGCAAAACCACCTAACATGTATTGGAAATGGCTTAGTGTGAAAGCGTTATTTACTCCAATAATTTGCACAAAGGCGCCTAAAATAACTGTGGCATAGACCAACAAAATTAAAGATGTCAGTGCAGCAGTTGCTGATAGTAAGAAACCACGCGCGATTCGCGAAGTAACCATAGTGGGTCTGCCACTCGGTTTACCTGTCACTGAGATGACAGATTTCTTTTGTGCCCAGTAGCGTTGAATCAAAAACACAATAAGGGCTGGAAGTAAGAGGAGAGATGAATATCCTGCAGCTAGCGAAATGTCATAGTCCCCGTTTATCGCCATGTACGCCCGCGAGGCTAAGACAGTGTAATTACCTCCAATGATGATGGGGTTTGCTAGATCCGCGATGGATTCAATGAACAGCAAAAGAAATGAGCCGGCAAAACCAGGTATAAGCAGAGGTAGTGTCACTGTGCGAAATACTCTCCATTTATTGGCACCGAGACTTGAACCAGCTTCATCCAACGCGGGATCGAGACTGCGTAACATTCCAAGAAGGTTCATATAGGCGATAGGAAAAAACGAAAGGGTGAGCACGAGTACTAAGCCAGGAAATCCATATAAAGTCGGACGCCAATCAAAGATTCCACGAGTGATCATTCCACTTCGTCCGAAAAGTACGATGACGGCTGTGGCAAATGCGAAAGGTGGGGAGATGATGGGAACTAAATTAATTATGTGCAGTATTTTCTTGCCACGAAAGTCAACTCGAGCTTGCGTGTAAGCCATGATGAACCCTAAAAGTGTTCCTAGAAAAGCCACGGTTACACCCAGCTTTACGGTGTTCCAAATAATTTCGCGAGTAACTAAGTCAGAAAACGCACCCTTGATGATGCCGCTTCCCGATGGCTGTGTTGAGTAGATGAGAATATTTATAAGAGGTAAGACAATTAAGAATCCCACGATAAGAACAACGAAAAGCAAAGCCAACTTGGTAAAGATGTCGTACTTCGCCCTACTAGTTGTCTTACTCAAAATATCTCCGCTCTCTTAAGAAAGAGGGTTCTGAATCAAATCCAGAACCCTCTTTACCTTTACTTTCTATTTATTACTCAAGTATTTCAACCTGCTGCGACCGGTCACTTCGCGGAAGAGGTCAAAGCAACTTCCTTATCGAATCGTGCTTTTAGGGCTGTTGCAGCGACACCTGCGGCCTCAGCCTTGTAATCAAGCAGAGTTACTTTTTTCAAGTTAACCATACGTCGATCGTACTTAGCACTTGGATTTGTAAGGATTTGGAATGACTCCGCCTTTGAGGGGCCAATGTTCTGAGCTTCGGCAGATAGCGCAAAATCAATATATGCCTTCGCTGCTTCAGCATTTCTTGCACCCTTAACGAGTGCAATTCCGCCAATTTCGAAACCAGTACCTTCCTTAGGGAAGGAAACAACTAGTGGATTTCCACGAAGAATTGCAGCGGTACAGTCATGAGAGAACACAAGTCCTGTTGCAACTTCACCACGTCCAAGCGGACCGGTTGGGCCTGCTCCACTTCGTGTATAAGAAAGAATGTTCTTATTCAATTCCTTCATGTAATCAATCGCTTTGTCCTCGGTTCCAAGTCGTAGCACCTGAGACCAAAGAGCGGTGTATGCGGTGCCCGAAGTTCCGGGGTGAGCCATCATGATGTTGCCTTTGAACTTTGGATTCAACAAATCATTCCAGCTAGTAGGCGCCTTGACGCCAATACGCTTTAACTCATTGGTATTTGAGCAGAAGCCAAGCGCACCCATGTAGATTCCTGTCCAATAACCATCGGAATCTTTAAACTGTGACTTGAGCATATTGCGAGTAGGGGATTTATAAGTATCGAGTACACCCGCTATGCGTCCGGCAATGTGGCTGTCATTTGGGCCGCCAGTCCAGACATCAAACTCAGGATTATTCTTGGAAGCAATCAGACGAGTAAGAGCTTCACCAGAGGACAAGCGGATAAATTTTGTGGTGATACCAGTTTTGGCTTGAAAAGCCTTTGTCATTTCTACACACCAGAGTTCTTGAGGTGTGCAGAGAACATTGAGAGTTCCGGAAAGTTTTCTTCCTTGCGCATACTGAAGATTTCCATTTACACGCTCACATGTGTAGGTGACTCCAGAAATAGTGCGGACCAATCCTTCCTTGCCGCACTTGCTGCCCTTCAAGTCGCGTGCAGCTTGTGCAGGAGCGACCGCTGAGAGAAGTGAGAGGACGAGGGCCGAGAGCGCACCGAATGCGATCAACTTTGATCTTTTCATTCTTGCCTTTCATTAATACGAGGGAGTACTGCTTGAGCCAGACACTAACAGGATGAGGCTTGAATGTCATGGAGCTGCGAGTGACCTCAGATAACAGCTGCATAAATATTGTGAACACAATCAATGTATTGGTGGGGCGGGTCGGGCTCGAACCGACGACGACCGGATTATGAGTCCGGGGCTCTAACCAACTGAGCTACCGCCCCCTAAGGGCAAGGTTAATGATAACCCCTGATACTAACCAACCTGATTCACGGTAAGGATTGTGCCAGGAATCCCGGGTAGCGTATTTGGTGCCACGGAGAGTATTTGAACTACATCAGCCTCCAACGAGGAAATCATTAATTGGAAAGAGTCGTTTGCAGCTGCAGTGACAAAAAAGTTCCATGCTGCAACCGCGTGCTGATTTTTTACCAAGTACAAAGTTGTGTTTGTCCAGGAAATATCTGCACCATTTTTGCGCAGCTAAATATTAACTCTCCCATCTTTAATTCCTGCAGGCACAAATAATTGAGTCGAGAATCAAATGTTGTAGGTACCTGCATTGGCAATTTGTACGGAATTGTTAACCCCGAGTGTCACGCCGCGGTTATTGGCATCCGCGATTGCAAACGGAATTGGCATTGCCATTGTCGTTACAAAAGGAGAGGTAGTGTCGTAAAAAGAACCAAAGTATCCAAGGGTTGTGATTCCAGGTGTTCCCGGATCGCCTTTGTCGCCCTTCACACCTTGTGCTCCAGTTGCACCAGTTGCACCAGTTGCACCAGTTGCACCAGTTGCACCAGTTGCACCAGTTGCTCCAGCCGGCCCGGCATCACCTTTATCTCCCTTATCACCCTTAGGACCAATTGCGCCAACATCACCTTTTACTCCCTGCGGTCCTGCAGGTCCAATCAACGGAACACCAAGAGTAGGCCAACGATTTTGGAGAGACTTCGGACCGTAGAGCGTATAAGTATTTAGATTTAAGAAAAAATCTCCAGGCTGACCTTCATCTTCAAGTGGTAAATAAAAGCCAGAGAGAATTGATTTTCCATCTTTGCAAGATTCGCCCTTAAGACAAACCCCATTACCCCAGACTCCGTTTGTACGTGGACCATACAAACGAATTCCTTTTATATCAATATAAAAATCGCCATCTTTACCATCCCGCATATCAACAGGAGGAACCTCACCGCTCAAAATTCGATTAGCACCAATAACTACCGAAGAGGGCAGTGCAATTTTCACAAGCCTTTCATCTTTTTTGCACTTCTTTACTTTAGAAGCAACTAAGCGAGCGGCACCATTTTTTACATTTACACAATTCTTTATAGTTGCTGAGCTAGGCGCTGCATTCACTGTGTGAATCGACGACCAGTTTGTAGATAGGAGAGCAACGAGAATAAAGATGCGTATTTTCACCTATAAAGGATAAACCTCAGAGCTGCTTATGCTCCTTCAAATTTCGCTCCCAGACGGTCATAACCGCCAAGATCATTGCAAAGCCAAAAATCAAATCCTCGAAAGGGGCGCCGGCTACACGGATTCCGATAATTGCCTCAGAGTTGTATGTGACGATTTCGCGAGAAGTTAACCACCAATTAGTAATCAACTGGAATGGCAGGATGATGAAATAACTGAACCAAAAACGCAATGTAGAAAGCAGAGAGTTTTTCGTTACAAAGATGTCAACAATAACTGTGATTATCAATGCGTAAACCGTTATTTGAGTGTAGGTGAGTTCGAATCTCATTTATTAAACCTTTTCAAAACAACCTTAACTCCCTCAAGAGTTAGTACTGCGGCGATTGGGATGATCAAAAAGAATAGATACTCTTCTAGAGGAATCTTGAATGGTCCAATAATCCCTAGGATTTGATTTGTGTCGAAATCCCAATGTTTTTGATTTATTGCAAAGGCATCCCAAATAAGGAAAAAGATACTGACCGGCATGAGTGAGGCTAGAAGCAATTTTGGTCTTCTTAAAACCCTGATGCGAAATGCGAACTCCAACCACCAGGATCCTGCAATTACAAAAAGCAGCATCGCCGCATAGGACCAGTTCTCTAAGCTCAGCCCTTGCGACATGTCTTCAGTTTCTCATAAGTGATAGATGATTTTGCTAATGTGCGGATATGTCGCCCACCTCGGCAAGGATTTTTTCCAATACCCGCAATTTCTCCAGCACAGCGGTAGCAGTAGTAATTTTGGTTTCAGTGATTTTCTCGCAATGGATAAAGGATTCCTCAATCACCTGGCAAGTTATAGTTGCGCTTATAGCTTTAGCTATTGGAATTCCACATGGCGCGCTAGATCATTTAGTTACATTGCCAAGGGCAAGTGTCCAAAAGATGTCAGTATTTATTCTGGCCTATGTAACCGTCGCAATTTTGGCTGTGATTGCGATTTTGAGCTGGAATGTATATGGATTTATTGGTGTAGTAATAATGAGCGCGTTGCATTTTGGGATTGGTGATACTGCATTCATCAATGAATTAAATCGGGCAGCAAATGAAAAAAGTCTTCCTAGATATGGTCAATTTGCTTATGCAATATCCGCCGGCGCGCTCCCAGTAGTTGTTCCATTAACTAATGCAAAAAGCACCTCAGCATTAGCTGCAGTAAATGACCGACTGATTAATTGGCACAACGGATACGATAATGAGATTGTTGCATTGGTCATGGTTACTTTCGTAGTTACCGTGCTACTGCTGGCAATTGCACAACGTTGGAGAGAATTGGTTGATTTAAACCTTTTATTTGTACTTGCAGTTTTCACACCGCCTTTAGTTGCTTTTGCTGCTTACTTTGGTTTATGGCACGCGATGCGACATACGGCGCGATTAACTCTAAATCTGAGAAGTTCACAAGAAGCGGTCGGAAGGGGAGAGGCGAGAAGGGCATTTGTCGCGGCGGTACTTCCAGGGATCCCTGCACTTGTGGGCACTTTCATAGTGTCGCTCGGAATTGCCATGTTTACACCTGACAAACTAAGTGATGAGTTCTTATGGCTGTCTTTGGTGGTCGTATGGGCGTTAACAGTGCCGCACATGATGGTGACGGCAAGATTAGATAAGGCGGCATTACGTTGAAAAAAATTGTGGCTCTGATTGCGCTCACTTTACTTCCGTTGGCACCAGCTAATGCAGCTCCGATTTACACTTTTCCAGTCACCAATTGCAAAGCAACATATGGAAAGTATCACCATGATTATCCAGCAACTGATATTCAAGCCAAACTCGGCTGTGCCTTTGTTGCACCTATTAATGGTGTGGTGGAAGATGTAAACACTAAGGATCGCTGGAGTGGCAGAACAAATCTTGGAAAAGATCGCGGCGGTTTGTCCATTTCAATTATCGGCGAGGATGGAGTTCGTTACTACGGTTCACATCTTTCTAAAATCGAACCAGGTATTGCACCCGGGGTTGCGGTAATCAGCGGTCAAAAACTTGGCGAGATTGGCGCGACCGGAAGTGCGAGAGGAACAAAGCCGCATCTTCACTTTGGAATCTCTTATCCAACAATGCCAGGTGATTGGGAAATTCGCAGAGGTGTTATTTATCCCTGGAAGTATTTGGATGCCTGGAAGGCTGGAAAGGACTTATCTCCGGCAAAGGCAATAGCGCGCGCTAAAGCAAAAGCGGGTATTTAGTTTTCCGTTAGAAAGAAGTCAGAGAAATAAAAAAGCCCCGGTTGCCCGGGGCTTTTTTATAACTAGTTATTTGGTTTAGTTGGCAGTTACTTGATCAGCCTGAGGACCTTTTGGACCCTGGACTACTTCAAATGAAACTGACTGACCTTCTTCAAGGGACTTGTAGCCATTTCCCTGGATAGCGGAGTAGTGGACGAATACATCTTGTCCGCCGCCATCAACAGCGATGAAACCAAAACCCTTTTCAGAGTTGAACCACTTAACTGTACCTGTTGCCATTTACTTTCCTTCGGTATTTTTTGGGGACAAACGTGAATTCCACGTCCGCCAGTCTTTCCGTTCTACAGCGATACCGATTCAAGCAAGAGCAAGCAAGCGGGTACTGATAAGCGTTGGACTAACGCGAAGCCTACCCTGAATATTGCATGTGGAATATTGCCGGCTGGTAATTGCTGGCTGGACGGACCTTGGAGAATCGCCCCTTGCTAATACCTATTAATAAGGTGCAGAATCCCGTGCCTAACCGGACAACGGGAAGTAGATGGGCTGGGGAAGGTCGCATCTAGATTCCTCTGATGCGGCTTTCAAACGAGGAGCTGCCATGTCCAACTTGTTACATCCCAACGGGGTCGGGCCCAGTCATGGGCGAATCACTATTTACTCAGCCCCCAAAGCGGTACTTACCCATATCCAATGGTCCCTCGGCGAGGCAGTTGGAACTCCAATTAACCTGCATTGGCAGCCTCAACCTTTGCGTTCTGGCACTTGGTGCACGCATCTCAATTGGAGCAGCAGTATCGGAGCCGGATCGCGAATCGCAAGCACCTTGATGGGATGGCATTACCTGTGCTTTGAAGTTTATGAAGCCGCAGGAAATGGAAGTGATGGCTCTCTTTTCTTGTTCACTCAAGAGCTTGGTTTGTATCGTGCAGATGTAAATTCACATGGAGACATTGTGGTTAATGAAAATCAGATTTTGAGAGCAATGAAATTTGCTACAAAGGACTCAACCTTGATCTTAGAGCTGGAGAAATTACTGGGAAACCCCTGGCATGAGTATCTCGAGCCGTTTCGGAGAGCTGAAATAGATGGAGCAAACATTTACGCTGATAGGATTTCGGTATGAGTGAAAACGATAAGCAAAAATCCATTACCTTAATTATTGCGGCAGCAATTGTTGCATTAGCCATGGGGCTTGGTCTCAACCAGGTCGGAAGTGGATTTGCTTCTCGTTCTGATCAAGGCATTTCTGTAACAGGCTCTGCAAGAGTCGAGGCTACCGCTGATAAAGCGGTTTGGCCGCTAAACGCCGAACTAATTGCACAAACTCTAAGTGAATCAGTACGTAAGGTTGAGATTGCCACAACCGCGGTTACTAAATACTTAACTGATGGTGGAGTTCCTAAAGACAATATCGAATTTGGATCTATCTCTGCCTACCCTCAAGAAGAGTATATAAATGGAAATAGCACCGGCAGAATTTTGAACTATCGTGCATCGCGTACTATCACAGTACGAAGCGAAGATGTTCAGTTAATTGCCAAGTTAAGTAATGAAATCGGCACACTCCTGCAAACTGGTGTGAGTGTAACCAACTACGGTCCGCAATTTTATGTATCAAAGTTAAGTGAGTTACGTCCGAAGCTGCTGCAGCAAGCAATGAAAGATGCTCGCGTAAGAGCTGAGGCGATCGTTAAAGCCACAGGTGGAAAAGTCGGCAATGTTGTAAGCGTGCGCTCTGGTCCATTCCAAGTGACCTCGCCAGACTCTGTTGACACTTCATCTGGTGGTTACTACGACACCCAAACCATCGACAAAACAATCACCTCAACGGTGACTGTTATGTTTAATGTCGATTAATTAACCACACCTGAACACTCATCGCTTTTACCAAGGTAGTGTCGCTGGGCTTTTTCAAAGTGGGATTAAACTCCGCGATTTTTTCCGCTGAGTCAAAAACGGTGCGGAAGGAATCACCCCAGTTGCTGTTAGGCAAAACAAACTCGTGATAAACCTGATCACTATTTAAAATCACAAATAAACCTTGATTATGTGTGGCATCTAGCGAAAAAGCCAAATGACGCAATGAGCCGTCCTGCCAATTTTGTGCAGTCATCTCTAAACCATCTCGACCAAACCACGCGATATCTTTTCGGTTTGTGCCTAAATCAACTTCACCGGTGAAAAAATCCTCTGTAAGGTCTACCAAATAACTTTTGCGAATCCGAGCCAACGCAGCAACAGTTTCAATCAGATCTTCTTGATTCTCATCCCAGCTCCAAGGTAATTTCCAACCGCCAAAAAAGTTCTCAAAGTCGTCCTCATTTTGGATATTTGACAATGAGTAAGCGTTATTTGATCCATGCTGGGTGCGCGAAGCTTCATCGCCCATATTTAGCATCGGCACACCCGAGGAGAGTAGTAAGGTTGCTAAAATCGATTTCTGTAATTGCAATCGCTGTCTATTAATCTCAACATCATCTGTTGGACCCTCAATACCTAAATTCCAAGATCGATTTGAGTCGCTGCCGTCGCGATTATCTTCGCCATTTGCCTGATTATGTTTGTGGTTGTAAGAGACTAGATCCCGCAGCGTGAATCCATCATGTGCCGTAACAAAGTTGATGGAAGATGTTGGTCCGCGGAAATAGAAAATGTCATTTGATCCAGCGATTCGAGAGGCTAGATCTGATACGCCATTGCTATGTCCTCTAGCGCTGTCGGCTAACCAGAACTGACGGGTCGCATCACGATAAGCGTCATTCCATTCCCGCCATGGATGCGGAAAATCTCCCAACGCATATCCAGCGACGTCCCAAGGCTCGGCAATAAGTTTTCGTTCACGCAAAATTGGGTCGGAGGAGATTGCTGAGATTAGTGGACCGTAGGTATCAATCTCATTGCTATTACGCGCAATAGCGGTGGTCAGGTCAAATCTGAAGCCATCGACGCCAATAATCTGACTCCACCAATGCAGAGAGTCGATAATCATTCGGGTTACAAATGGGCGTCTGGTATCAATTGTGTTTCCGCACCCGGTTACATCTTCGTAAAGATCATCTTGGTTGTGTCTATAGAAGGTCTTGTTGTCGATTCCGCGAAAACTGTAGGTAGGGCCAAGAATTCCTTCCTCAGCGGTGTGGTTATAGACGACATCCAAGATGACTTCGATACCGGCTGCGTGCAAAGCATCAACCGCTTGCTGCAGTTCAAGTACTGGATCCTCAGTTGCTGCGTACCCAGAGTGAGGAGCGGAAAATGCAATTGGGTTATACCCCCAATGATTTTTCCGTCCTCGGCTGTGATTGTGAACCTCAGTAACAAAATGATGAATTGGAAGCAACTCTAAGGCGGTGACTCCAAGTTTTTGCAGATGATTTATTGTTGAAGGATGTCCTAAAGCTTTGTAAGTTCCACGCTCCGCCGCTGGAATTTGTTCATTATTAATGGTTAGAGCTTTTACATGAGCTTCATAGATAAAGGTTTTTTTCCACGGGGTACGAGGTCGATTAAGAATTCTTGGCTGGTGTGATGTGACTACAGATAGTGGAACAAAACCAAGCGAATTTCTATCATCTCGTTGATCAGGTTCACCATTGCCGATGGCATCAACTGCAAAGTGTCCGAATATCTCAGGCGCATAATGCACTTCACCAGATATCTGATGTGCGTAAGGATCTAGTAGGACTTTGGCAGGGTTAAACCGCCAACCCTGCTCTGGACGCCATGGGCCATATATGCGGTATCCGTAAAGCTGCCCGGCGCCAATTCCAGTGAGATGGCCATGCCAAATGGGCCCTTCTCGATGTGGCAAAGAAAACTTAGTCTCAACCCATCGTCCATCGCGAAAATCAAATAGACATAGCTCAACAGAGTCGGCGGCAGGTGCCCAAATTGCAAAGTCGGTGCCATCTGCAACAACATGATTTCCCAGGATGTGCGGATTTGCGGCTCTCACCTTGCTATTCAAGCATGCATCTTGCGCAAGGTTCGGGCTTTTAAGGTCGGGTAGAGGGCGCGGCTACCGCCCAGTAACATACGCGCCATGAAAATTGCGATCTGTGTGAAGCAAGTGCCAGATTCCTGGGCTGAGAAGAAAATGGTTAATGGACTTCTCGACCGCGAGAGCGTTGATGCGGTTCTTAATGATCTTGATGAGTATGCCATTGAAGAGGCGTTGCGGATTGTTGAGCCTTTAAATGAAGGAAAAGAAACACCTGAACACACAATCACTTTAATTTCCATGGGGCCAGATCGCGCTACCGAAGCAATTCGCAAAGGCTTGTCCATGGGAGCAGATAGCGGTGTGTTAGTAACTGACCCAGGGTTGATTGGTTCTGACGCTATTGCAACCTCCTTGGTGTTGGCAGAGGTCGTTAAAGCTGGTGGATTTGATTTGGTGTTTTGTGGAACTGAATCAACAGATGCACGTATGAGTGTAATTCCAGCGATGCTGGCAGAGCGTTTAGGTTGGGCTCAGCTCACCTTTGCGGGAAGCGTAAAGGTTGATGCCGCTGCATCAAAAGTTGAGATTGCTCGCATGACTGAAAGCGGTGTCGAAACAATGTCTGCCGCATTTCCATGTGTGGTGAGTGTTATCGAAAAAATTAATGAGCCTCGCTATCCATCATTTAAGGGAATCATGGCGGCAAAGAAAAAGATTATCGAAAACAAAACCCTGGCTGATTTTAGTATTTCAGCAGGTGATGTTGGTGCCGCTGGCGCCTGGAGCATTGTTGCTGATGCGCAGGCTAGACCACCGCGGGAGAAGGGTTTAAAGATTGAAGATTCTGGCGATGCCGGAACCAAGTTAGCCGATTACTTGGCAGAAAAGCGATTGGTGTGATGATGAGCAATGTATTGATTTTGGCTGATCATGATGGCGGCAAGCTCGCAAAAACCGCAGCTGAATTGGCAACATTAGGAAAGCGCAACTCTTCGGTAACAGCGGTAATCCTGTCTGGCAGTGGCGAGGGTGATGCAATTGCTGCTCAACTGGCAAACAGTGAAGTAGAAAAAGCAGTTGTAGTAGAAAGTGATGATTTTGCAAAACATGGCATCCCAGCAATGGTGGATGCATTGGCACAAATTGTTACTACCAATAACCCAGCTGCGGTTTTAATTCCATCAACGGCGCGCGGCAAAGAGATAGCAGGTCGGCTCGCGGTTCGTATTGGCGGCGGCGTAATAACAGATGCTGTAGACCTAGCAGCGGATTTGAACGCTACTCAATCTGTTTTCGGTGGATCCTTTACAGTGCACTCAAAGGTGAAGACTGGAACTCCAGTAATCACTGTGAGGCCAAGTGCAGTTGAGGCAGCGGTTACCTCAAATACCCCTGCAATAGAAAAAGCTTCAGTCACGATTTCTGATAAAGCAAAACTTGTGACAATTACTGACTCTAAGCCAGCAGTAAAAGGTGGACGTCCCGAATTAACTGAGGCGAAGATTGTTATCTCTGGTGGTCGCGGCACAAATGGTGATTTCACACCGGTTGAGGCGATGGCTGATTTGCTTGGTGCTGCAGTCGGAGCATCGCGCGCCGCAACTGATGCAGGTTGGTATCCGCACACTCATCAAGTTGGACAAACTGGAAAGACAGTGAGCCCACAACTTTATGTGGCATGTGGAATTTCTGGTGCAATTCAACATCGTGCCGGTATGCAAACCTCAAAAACTATCGTGGCAATTAACAAAGATCCGGAAGCGCCCATCTTTGATTTGGCGGATTTCGGAGTCGTAGGTGATTTGTTTGCGGTCTTGCCGCAAGCAGGTGAAGCAATTAAGGCGAAGCGCTCTTAATTTCTCATCACTATTTTGTACCAACTAGAATTACCACATGCCTCGGGTTTATCTAGATAACGCTGCAACCACACCCATATCCGAGGTGGCGTTACAGGCATTTATAAATCAAGCCCGCCAAGTAGGCAATCCATCTAGCTTGCACACCTATGGTCGGGAGTCACGTAAAGAGTTGGAGCAGGCCAGAGAGAAACTTGCAGACCTTTTGGGCGCGCACTCAACCGAAATTATCTTTACTGGTTCAGGCACAGAAGCCAATAACTTGGCGATTAAAGGAATTTACTGGCATCGCCGCAATGCAGATTCGCGACGAAAAGTAATTTTAATCTCCAGCTTTGAACATCACGCCGTTCTGGATCCGGCAAATTGGTTAGCAGAGTTTGAAGGTGCCGAGGTGGTTCAGGCACCAGTCTCCTCAGACGGTTACTTGAACTTAGATGAGTTCGCAGAGATTGTTCGCAGCAGAGCGGATGAAATTGCGTTGATTAGTGTCATGCATGCCAATAATGAGGTCGGCACCATTCAACCAATCTCTGAAATTTCAAAAATTGCCAAAGCCTATGAAATTCCAGTGCATTCAGATGCGGTTCAGAGTTTTGGCAAAGTCACAATCAACTTCAAAGAGTTAGATCTATTTGCTTTAACTGTTAGCGCTCACAAAATTGGTGGCCCAGTAGGCGTTGGAGCTTTAATTCTCAAAAAGGGAATCGATATCACTCCACTGCTTCATGGTGGAGGTCAAGAAAGAGAGATTAGAAGCGGAACCTTGAACGCGGCAGGAATTGTCTCCTTTGTGGCCGCTGCGCAATCTGCAATACGAGATCAAGAAGCCAACAATCAAAGAGTGTTTAAGTTGCGGGAAAAGTTGATTTCCGCTGTGCAAGCAGAGATTTCTGATGCCAGCATTAATGGCTCTATTACCGGACCAACCCTGCCAGGAATTACCAATATCTCATTTCCAAACACGGAGAGCGACTCTCTGTTAGTTCTCTTTGATGCAGAGGGCATCGCTTGCTCGACCGGCTCTGCTTGCAGTGCGGGGGTTCAAGAACCTAGCCATGTGCTGCTTGCGATGGGCCGCAGTGAAGTGCAGGCCCGCTCCTCTCTGCGATTTTCGCTAGGAATTAGCAATACTGAAGCAGATATCGAATATCTTCGGACCTGCATCAAGCGTGTAATAGAGCGTGCTCGAGCAGCGTACTCAGTATCCAAGTAGAGAAGTGATGAGATGAAATTAATTGCGGCAATGAGCGGGGGAGTTGATTCCGCCGTAGCTGCAGCGCGTGCCAAGGAGGCCGGACACGACATCATCGGTGTACATCTAGCTCTCTCAAAGAACCCCAGTAAATATCGATCCGGTGCGCGAGGTTGTTGCACCATCGAGGATTCTCACGATGCAAGAAGAGCAGCTGATGTGATTGGAATTCCTTTTTATATCTGGGATATGTCTGATGAGTTTCACGAAGGTGTAGTTGAAAACTTTTTGGCGGAGTACGCCTCAGGCAATACACCCAATCCATGTTTACGTTGTAATGAAAAAATTAAGTTTGCCGCAGTATTAGATCGAGCCAAAGCAATGGGCTTTGATGGGGTTGTTACGGGCCATTACGCTCAAACCCAAGAATCTAAAGATGGCAGATTGCTCTATCGCGCCGTCGACTCTGCAAAGGATCAGTCCTATGTTTTAGCGGTTTTGAATCGAGAGCAAATTCAAGGTGCATATTTTCCACTAGGCGACACCACAAAAGAAAATGTTCGCATTGAAGCAAAAAATCGTGGCCTCTCGGTTGCTCTTAAGCCAGATAGTCATGACATCTGCTTTGTTCCATCTGGCGATAACGCTGGCTGGTTGCGAGAGAGATTAGGTAGCGAGATTGGACCAATAGTTGATGAAGATGGAAACAAGTTAGGCGAGCATAAAGGGGCCTACACCTACACCATTGGCCAACGCAAAGGTCTTGGGCTGACTGTTCCGGCAAAAGGCGGAGATCCGCGGTATGTTTTAAAAATTGAGCCGGTCAGCAACACCGTAGTGGTTGGCAATCGTGACGCCTTAGCAATCTCCGAGATTTACGGTGCAAAACCAATTTGGTGTGGGCCAATTCCAGAGGCTACCGAGGCGGCTCCATATAGAGGATTTGTGCAGGTTAGAGCTCACGGAACACCCCATTCCTGCATCTATTACCGCACTGTGATTGCTGGCGTAGAAACTCTAATCGCCCGAGTTGATGAACCGATTTACGGTTTAGCGCCAGGGCAGGCGATGGTTATTTATGACGACGAACGTGTAGTCGGCTCTGCAACTATTACAGGAACAAAGTAATCATGGAAGTTAGCCAGATTCGTCGCGAGATGTCTGATTTGGCAGAACAGATTAGAGATCATCAATATAGATATTACGTATTAGATAAGCCGGTAATCTCTGATGCAGAGTTTGATGCACTCTGGCAAAAGTTAGTAAAACTTGAGGGTAAGCACCCAGAATTAGTTGATCCACATTCCCCAACCTTTGATGTTGGCGGTGGATTCGCTACACACTTTGCTCAGTTTGATCATAAAGAAAAGATGATGAGTCTTGACAATGTATTTAGTGATGAAGAGTTAGATGCGTGGTTTGAGCGAGTTGCTAAAGAAAGCAAAGACAATCAATGGCTCTGCGAGGTAAAGGTTGATGGATTAGCCATTAACTTGCTTTATGAAAATGGTCGACTCACCAGAGCGCTCACCCGGGGAAATGGAACAACTGGTGAAGATGTAACTGTGAATGTAAAGACAATTTCATCGGTGCCGCAAACCCTGCAAGGAAAGAACATTCCCGTATTTGTAGAGATTCGCGGGGAGGTCTTTTTTCCGCTGGCGAAGTTCAATGAGCTGAATGAGGCGCTGGAAGAGGCAGGTAAAAACACCTTCGCAAATCCAAGAAATGCTGCGGCGGGGTCTTTGCGACAAAAAGATCCCAAGATAACCGCAACTCGTCCATTAGAGATGGTTGTCCATGGCATCGGAGCAATTTCTGGCAGCGAGTTTGCAACACAAAGTGCTGGGTATGAGGCCATGAAGGGTTGGGGATTGCCCACAAGCGCTCGTTACAAAGTGGTCAAAAGCAAGGAAGAGGTAAGAAAATACATCGCTTTTTACCTAGAAAATCGTCACTCCGTTGAACATGAGATAGATGGAGTGGTTATAAAAGTTAATGAGCGTGAAGCACAAAAGCTTCTAGGAGCAACATCTCGTGCGCCAAAATGGGCGATTGCATATAAATATCCACCCGAAGAAGTTACAACCAAATTGCTTGATATACGCGTAAGTGTGGGTCGAACCGGACGAGTGACTCCTTTTGGATTCATGGAACCGGTTCGTGTGGCTGGCTCTACCGTAACAAATGCAACTTTGCACAATATTGAAGAGGTGCAACGCAAAGGCGTGTTAATTGGCGACACAGTAATTTTGCGTAAAGCCGGTGATGTAATTCCAGAAATTCTTGGTCCAGTGCTTGATAGGCGTACTGGAGATGAGCGAGCTTTTGTAATGCCGAGGAAATGTCCAGAGTGTTCAACGACGCTTCGCGCTATGTCTGAAGGTGATGTAGACATTAGATGTCCAAACTCTAGGAGCTGTCCCGCTCAACTTCGCGAAAGACTTTATTACATCGGTTCACGTGCTGCACTAGATATTGATGTATTGGGTTACGAAGCCGCTAACGCGCTACTTTCAGATAAATTGATAACTGATGAGTCAGATATTTTTGATTTAAATGCAGCAAGATTATTGAAGAGTGAATTTTTCCGTAAGAAGGATGGCTCAATCGCTGCTAATGCTGAGAAATTGCTGGCTGCTTTGCAGGATGCAAAAACCAGATCCTTGTGGCGAGTATTAGTTGCATTATCTATTCGACATGTGGGGCCAACAGCAGCACAAGCGCTGGCCAATAACTTCGGATCAATCTCCGCAATCGCCGAGGCAAGCGAAGAAGAGTTGGCGCAGGTGGATGGAGTAGGTGCGGTTATTGCAGAAAGCATTACAGAGTGGTTCCGTGAGCCCTGGCATAAGAAAATTGTTGAAAAATGGAGCCAGGCCGGGGTTTTGATGGAGGGAGTAACTAAATCAAACAAGCCACAAACCTTGGCTGGATTGACCTTGGTGGTTACCGGTTCTTTAACAAACTTCACCCGAGATGGAATAACTGAGGCAATTACCGAACGGGGAGGGAAAGCCGCTTCCTCTGTTTCGCGCAAAACTGATTATGTGGTGGTTGGCGATGCCCCAGGCTCTAAGGCTGCTAAAGCGGAGGAATTAGGTGTTCCGATTCTTGATGAAGCAGGGTTCATGGAGTTGCTGGAGCAGGGTCCGAGGAAAAATTCTTAAAGGGGAGTTAGGATGTCCATATGTTCAACGCGATGCTAGCGCTTAAAGCGCAGACTCTATTTAGTGAAGAGAAGGAAAACCTCCGCGAACTTCCAGCGTCACCAATCTTTTTTGGCGTATTTACCTTTGCGGTCTTGATGTTGATGCTTTATTTAGTTCTGCGTCTTGATCGCGACTAAGACGGTAGGTGTATTTGGTGGGACCTTTGATCCCATCCATTACGGTCATATCCATTTAATAAAAGAGATAATTGCCCTTGATTTATTTGATCAATTAGTTGTCTTGCCCGCAGGAAACCCTTGGCAGAAGAAACCGCAGGTGGATGCGAAAAACAGGTTTGACATGGTCAAATTGGCTCTACAAGATCTGCCGGTTTTGGTAAGTGATATCGAATTAAGTCGAACCGGTGCCAGTTACGCGATCGATTCCGTGATTGAGCTAAAGAGATCATTGGGACCATGTGAAATTTCATGGATTGCAGGTAGCGATGTAATTGAGTCACTTGGCAGTTGGCATAATATTGAAAAATTAGCTAACGAGGTTGAATTCCTATTTATAACTCGGCCTAAGGTTTTAATCAACCAACAAAAACTCCCGCATTTCGTCAGACATCGCGAAATAGAGATCTCCGCCCTTGATATCTCCGCCACACAGGTTCGCATGGCTTTAGCCAGCAAGAGCGATGTATCTGGGCTAATTCCTGATAATGTCGCGAAGTTCATCGAAGAAAAAGGACTATATGCCGGCGCGTAAATCAACTATTGAGCTAACCCAGAGAGCCGCTCATGCTGCAATTGAAAAGTTGGGTACAGATCTTGTTGCAATAGACCTATCCGGCCAAATGGTATTAAGTGAGGTTTTCTTACTTGTTAGCGGACAAAATGAACGCCAAATCGATGCCATTGCCGATGAGATCGAAAGACAACTGTCTCAGGTAGGAGAAAAACCAGTGCGTCGTGAAAGTTCAGAGCATTGGATTTTGTTGGATTATGAAGATTTAGTTGTGCATGTACAAACTGAGGAAGTCCGGAAGTATTACATGTTGGATAGATTGTGGAATGACTGCCCTACACTTGCTTTAGATGCTGTAACACAAGCTGCAAATTTCAAAAAAGGTAATTGAGTATGTCCTCTAATCGTGCTCGAGTAGTTTTATGGCGACATGGCCAAACCAATTGGAATATCGAGAATCGCTTTCAAGGACATTCGGATATTCCACTAAATGAGGTTGGTATAGCTCAGGCCAAGCGCGCTGCTCCATTATTGCTGTCACTACAGCCCAACAAGATCGTCGCCAGTGATTTAATGCGGGCGCAGCAAACCGCTAGCGCTCTTGCAGAGATTGCAAATTTGCCGATTCTGACCGATGCCGGATTGCGTGAAACTAATGGCGGTAAATGGGAAGGAAAAACTGGAGCAGAAAATAGAGCCGAGGATTATGAAAGATTTGTGACCTGGCTCGATGGCGATGATGCACCCGCTGGCGAAACTGGAGAGCGAAGAAGTGAGATTGCTTCACGTGCAGTTGCAGCGATAGAGCGGGCATTGACCCCAGATGTCTCAACCTTAATTGTTGTAACTCATGGCGGAACCGCACGATGCATATTGGGAAAGATGCTGGATATGCCCATGAATCAATGGTCTGCACTGGGCGGACTCTCTAACGCAGCCTGGTCGATATTGGAAAATGGACACCATCGCAATGGCTGGGTACTGGTAGAGCACAATGCGGGATCTCTGCCGGAGCCGATTTACGGGGAGGAAAGCGGGGCCTAGTTCAGGTAGGGTCTGGGCCGCAATAAAGATTCGGGGCTATAGCGCAGCTGGTAGCGCACCTGCATGGCATGCAGGGGGTCAGGGGTTCAAGTCCCCTTAGCTCCACTTAAGCTAGTTTCACTCATATGTAGATCTATAAAAGGAAAAGATGTCATCTCCCAACCGTGAGTCTGGCAACTCAAGATTGCCATTACAACGCATCCCAAGTGGTTGGTCGGCTAAAGATTTACCCGAGCTAACCGGTCAGCATTTTGTAATCACCGGCGCTACCAGTGGAATCGGCAAAGAAACCGCCCGCGAATTAGTGCGAGCTGGTGCCGAAGTTACTATCACCGCTCGCAATTTAGACAAAGCAGAGAAGACACGAAAAGAGCTTTCAACAGATCGAGTCAGCATTGTTGAAATGGATCTGACTGATCTGAATTCGATTAGAAAAGCAAGTCGTGAAATCACTAGAGAAATAGATGTTTTGATTTTGAATGCGGGTGTAATGGCGGTTCCATTTACTAAAACCGCAGATGATTTCGAGTTGCAAATGGGCACTAATCATCTCGGTCATTTTGCATTTGCGGGGTTGTTGTTCCCGCAGGTTAAGTCAAGAGTAGTGACAGTTTCCAGTCAGGCACATCGAACCGGAAGTTTCGGCGATGGTTCAATTGAGGCTATCAGAGATATTTGTTTTGGTAGAAATAAATATCAACCATGGGGCGCATACGGAGCCAGTAAATTAGCGAACCTGCTTTTTACCTTTGAACTGGAACGCCGTGCTACCAAGCAAAAACCGGAGGTTAAGGCGCTGGCTGCTCATCCAGGCTACTCCGATACCGACTTGCAGACCGTGGGCCCAAAGATGCGGGGGAGTTTAAGACAAGAGCGCGCTACGGCCTTTATGAACTCGATAATTGCTCAATCTGCCGCAAAAGGAGCTTTGCCAACCTTGTGCGCTGCAACCTTTCCAAATCTTTATGGTGCTTCATACATTGGACCAGATGGATTTTTGGAGATGCGCGGTTATCCAAAAGCCACCAGAGCCCGTGCTCTTGCTTACGATCAAGGGCTGGCCAGCAATTTATGGAGTGTCAGTGAGGAATTAACCGGCGTTTATTGGCGGTAACCTACGCACATGCATGAGGCGTACGACATTCATCACGTACAGGAAAAATGGCTACCAATCTGGGATCAGATTGCACCATTTCGCTCCGGTAAGGCTGATGATCCTCGTCCGAAAAAATATGTCTTGGATATGTTTCCCTATCCCTCGGGCGACCTGCACATGGGCCACGCCGAGGCTTATGCATTAGGCGATGTAATTGCCCGCTATTGGGTGCAAAAAGGTTTCAATGTTATGCATCCGATTGGTTGGGATGCATTTGGTTTGCCTGCAGAGAATGCCGCGATAAAGCGAAATGAAGATCCCAGTGTTTGGACCTACGAGAACATCAATACCCAAAAGGCCTCAATGCGTCGTTACGCATGTTCCTTTGATTGGGATCGAGTTCTATATACCTGCGATGCCGAGTATTACAAATGGAATCAATGGATATTTCTTAAATTGTTTGAAAAAGGTCTGGCATACCGCAAAGATTCCGCGGTTAATTGGTGCCCATCTTGCCAAACCGTACTTGCTAACGAGCAGGTTGTAGCTGGACTTTGCGAACGATGCGATAACGCCGTAACAAAGAAAAAGTTAAATCAGTGGTATTTCAAAATTACGGATTATGCCGAGCGGTTGTTGGCTGACATGCAACAGCTTGAGGGTAAATGGCCTGACAAAGTATTGACCATGCAGCGCAATTGGATTGGAAAATCCACTGGCGCAGAGGTTTCATTCCAAATTGAAGAGAGATCTGAACCCGTTGTTATTTACACAACTAGACCGGACACTTTGTATGGCGCCACCTTCATGGTGGTTGCGGTCGATAGCGATCTGGCCCGGGAATTGGTACAAGGTCGCGCGGTAGAAGCGGAGTTTAATAAGTACTTTGATTCGGTAAAGGCGGCTAGCGATATCGATCGACTAGCAACAGATCGGGCAAAAACTGGGGTGTTTCTACAACGTTATGCAATCAACCCCGTTAACGGAGAGCGTATTCCGATTTGGGCAAGTGATTATGTTCTAGCTGATTACGGCACTGGTGCAATCATGGCGGTTCCTGCTCATGATCAACGAGATTTAGATTTTGCTCGCGCCATGAATTTGCCGATTCGTGTTGTGGTCCAAACCGAGGAAGAAGATCCTGCAGTAAGTGGAGTAGCGACAAGTGGAGATGGAGTTTTAATTAACTCCGGAACACTAAATGGCCTTAACTCCCAAGCAGCAATTACTAAGGTAGTTTCAGAGCTAGAGAGCAACTCTTTAGGAAAAGCTGCTAACAATTATCGCTTACGTGACTGGTTAATTTCCCGACAGCGTTATTGGGGAACGCCGATTCCAATCATTCACTGCCCAAGTTGTGAGTTAGTTCCAGTTCCAGAGGATCAGTTGCCGGTTGTATTGCCGGATTCATCAACTTTGGATCTAAAGCCAAAGGGAACCTCACCTTTAGCTACCGCAACCGCATGGGTTAATGTGAAATGTCCAAATTGCGGAGCTGATGCCCGTCGCGACACCGACACGATGGATACCTTTGTTGATTCTTCCTGGTATTTCCTGCGTTATACCAGCGTCAACGCCAACGATAAGCCCTTCATCAAAGAAGAGGTAGAAAAATGGTTGCCGGTTGACCAATATGTTGGTGGCGTAACTCATGCAATCTTGCATCTGCTCTATTCCCGCTTTTTCACAAAAGCCCTGCACGATATGGGTTATTTGAACTTCACCGAACCATTTACCCGGCTATTAAATCAAGGCATGGTAATCATGGATGGTTCTGCAATGAGTAAGAGTCGCGGAAATTTGGTGCGCCTTTCAGATGAATTGGAAAAACATGGCGTTGATGCCATCCGCTTGACCATGGTGTTTGCTGGACCGCCAGAAGATGATGTTGATTGGGCCGATGTGTCGCCAGCAGGTTCAGCAAAATTCCTAAACCGTGCTTGGCGTTTGGCGGGAGATGTAACAAGTGAAGTTAAGGTTGATTTCACAACTGGAGATTTAGCATTACGCAAAGTTGCTCACAAGAGTTTGAATGACATCTCACTTGCTGTTGAAACCTTTAGATTTAATGTCGCTGTCGCTCGTGTTATGGAGTTGGTAAATGCCACTCGCAAAGCAATTGATTCTGGTTGCGGCCCGGCAGATCCCGCAGTTCGCGAAGCCACCGAGATTGTTGCAATCGCCCTTTCCTTGATTGCCCCATACACAGCTGAAGAGATGTGGGAAAAGCTAGGACATCAGCCCTCAGTTGCACTTGCGGGATGGCCGGTAGTTGATCCAGCTCTATTAACTGAAGATTCCGTAACCGCCATTTTTCAAATAAATGGAAAAATCCAATCTCGAGTTGAAGTAGCGCCAAACATCTCTGACGCAGAGTTGGAGGAAATGGCATTGCAGGACTCGGAGATTTTGGCAGCCCTGTCAGGTGCACAACCAAAGAAGATAATCACCAAGGCGCCAAAGTTTGTAAATATCGTGATTTAAGCTTTCCACAGCTTAAGTTGTAAACATTTTTCTGTACTTTGCTCTGTTGGGTATTTCTGCCAGCTTGAATGCCGAGATGAATTTTGAATCGGTTAAAGATCATCTGCAGGATTACACAGATAGCCAACGCAAAGCATTGATGCTGATTTCACTTGCGGCGCTGGCATTCGCAATATTCCTCTTTTCAACTACCCGGGGTAGCGCGATAGCTCAGGAGTCGCCCAGACCAGTGGTCTCTATTTCCCCCGTGGCAAAAACCATTTTGATACATGTTGCAGGAAAAGTTAAGCGGCCAGATGTCTATCCGCTATTGATGGGCTCACGGGTCGCGGATGCGATCAAAGCTGCCGGAGGCGCCAAAAAAGGTGTTGATTTGGGAGATATCAATTTGGCGCGAGTGCTGGTAGATGGAGAACAGATTTATGTCGGCTACGTTCCCAAGCTTTCAAACTCCAACAGCAGAAGCAGCAGTACAAAAAAATACTCTGGGGTAGTAAACATCAATCGAGCGACAAAGACGGAGTTTGATTCTCTGGATGGAATAGGTCCAGTCATAGCCTCTCGAATAATTAGCTATCGCAACCAAAATGGTCCCTTTATGAGCATCGAGGATCTAATGAAGGTCTCGGGAATTGGGAGCAAAACATTAGCCAAAATTAGACCCCGACTTACTTTGTAAATCTCTCCTAGTTAGTGAGGTTTCAACGGGAGAGAGCCTCTTTCGATTTTCGGCTTTTGCTTTTTGGTATTGGGATTTGGCTTGGCAGTTTACTGGCTCATCAATTTAGCTGGCCCAGTGCAGTCTTACTGCTAATTGCATTGATATTTGTGATCAAATTGAGACCGCGCTTGGCAATTTTGGTTTGGGCGGTGTTGTTAGGTTGTTGCATTTACACCCTGCATTATGCAACCTTGCAAAGCAGTGTATTGGCAAAGCTCGCACAACAAGGAGAGTTGGCCAAAGTAATAGCCACAGTTACAAGTGATCCTAAAATTTCAGAGCCAAAAGTAAATGGCTCGTTACTACGAGAGCCACGAACCTCATTTTTAGTCCGTGCTAACTGGGTAGATGCTGGAGAAATTCAATATCAATTACGTTTACCGGCTCGGGTACTACTGCGTGATCAAGTGCCAATTAAGCCGGGCGATCAAGTTGAGTTTTTTGGTAGACCTATTGTGACCAGAGAAAAGCGGGTCGCTGCCACATTTGTAGTTGATGGCCAATTGCAGGTAATAAAACCTGCCGGAAGCTTTTCATCTTTTTTGTCTGGCGTCCGAGCTGATTTTCGAGATTCGGCATACAGAATTAACTCCACCGCTGCCACATTGATTCCGGGAATGATTTTGGGTGATACCTCCCTGCAGAGCCCGGAGTTTTCACGCCAAATGCGACGGGCTGGCCTATCTCATTTAACCGCCGTAAGCGGAGCAAACTTCGCAATTGTCAGTGCGCTGGTCTTTGCATTGGTACGACTCATAACTTACAGAGTTGCGTTACAGGTTTTCATAACCGCGACAGCCTTGAGCACTTTTCTCCTGTTGGTAAGACCCACGCCATCGGTATTGCGAGCTGGGGTAATGGCGGCAGTAATTCTCATCGCTCGAGCCTCGGGAAGTAGAAGCAATGCCAGTGCAGCATTAGCTGGCGCGATCACCTTGCTTTTGTTATTGGATCCCTTTCAAGCCCATGATCCTGGATTTGTCTTGTCGGTATTGGCTACAAGTGGATTGATATTCATATCACCAGCGCTGAAGCAACGTTTAACTCGCTTTATGCCGGATTGGTTGGCGGAGGTTGTAGCAATCTCGACAGCAGCGACGGTGCTGTGTACCCCATACATAATGTTTCTTGCTGGCGAAATATCGGCGCTTAGCATTTTATTTAACATAGCTGTTGCACCTCTCATTGCTCCCATCACAATCGCAGGTTTTGTGGCGGTAATAACCCTGCCTTTGAACTTGCTCTCAAATATGTTGCTTTATTTTGCGGAGTTTGGGGCGAGATGGATTGTTTATGTTGCTGGTTTCTCATCATCTACTCCCAGCTGGCAATTAAGCCCAGTATTTTTATTGTTTTTAATCTTGGTTGCAATTTATCTAAAAAGACGAGCAAGTAAATTACTCTTCGCGGCAGTTTTCGCGCTAATGATTGTAAATCTCTACCCTAAAGCCGCATTCCCAGGAAAAGATTGGTTAGTTGTCCAATGCGATGTTGGTCAGGGCGATGCGCTGGTTCTGAATCTTGGTGATGGTTCTGGTGTTTTATTTGATGTTGGACCTGATCCTGTACTAATTGATCGGTGCTTGAAAGTTCTTGGTATTAAAGAGTTGCCTTTAATTGTTCTATCTCATAATCACGCTGATCACACCTTTGGTTTATTAGGCGCAACAAAAAATAGAAATGTGGGAGAGATATGGAGCAATGGCAATGTCTTGATTCCAGAGGGGTTTGCAGCCAGAACAGTTTCCCAAGGCGATATTGCAACTTTGAGTGATTATCGATTTACCTTGCTTTGGCCAATTGACTCATCAAGTGACATTAACTTTGCCCAGCTGCCAGGTGACGGATCATTAGAAAACAATTCCAGCCTGGTTGTGTTGGTAGAAAAACAGGTCGAACCGCTTGCCGGGTTTTCATTATTAGTCACCGGAGACATCGAGCCCGAGGCTCAAGCGCAAATCGCCGCGATGCCAGAGTTGGGTGAGGTAAATGTTTTGAAGGTGGCACATCACGGATCAAAGTTTCAAGATGATGCATTTCTTTCCCAGGCCAAACCAGATCTCGCAGTAGTTAGTGTGGGCAAAGCAAATACGTATGGCCACCCCGATCCGGGCACCTTGGCCAAATTGGTCAATCTGGGCGCGAAAATTTATCGCACAGATTTGGATGGTCCGATATCCGTGTCGGCAAGATTTGATGACAAGGTAAACCGTTATATATTCACCACGAGGATCATGCGAAAGGAGTGGTGGCGAATCCAATGGCGATAGATGGCGCGGTGTTGCCCAGCATGGTTCTAATTCTGGGCGGGGAGTCGGTACTCGCCGATCGAGCCCTGGCTGAGGCGCTGACTTTACGTGGAGATTTCGAAAAAAGTGTTTTGGATGGAGCATCACTTGATTTAGGAAAGTTTGCCGAAGCGGTTGCACCTTCTCTGTTTGCCGATAAGCGGGTTGTGGTGGTCAAAGATTTGCAGGATGTCGTCTCAGAGGTGCAGGAAGAGATTGAGGAGCAGTTTTCTCATCTCGAGCCAAATTTACATCTGATATTCATTCATAAAGGTGGCGTTAAAGGCAAGGCTTTACTTGAAAAAATCAAAAAGTTAAAGCCGGAAGTAATTTCATGTGAACACATGAAGAAAGCTTCAGATAAAGAAAGTTTTGTTAATCAAGAGTTTGCACGTCACGGAAGAAAAATCTCTCAAGCCGCAATTACAGCGTTGGTCGATGCCACAGGAAGTGATACCCGTGAATTAGCTGCAGCATGCAGCCAAATCGCATTTGATACCAATGCTGGAAAAGCGGTGATTGATGAAACCGATATTGCTAAGTATTACCAAGGTCGGATTGAAGCCACAGGTTTTGATGTTGCTGATGCCACTTTGTCTGGTGATCCGCAAGCCGCTTTGATTGCATTGCGAAATGCATTAGAGACTGGCACCGATCCAGTAATGATTGTTTCTGCATTGAGTTCATCGATAAGAACTTTGGCCAAGGTTTCTGGCGCCCCGCGAAATACCAACGCCTTTGCATTGGCCGGATCTCTCGGATTGGCGCCATGGCAAATCGACAAAGCGAGGCGCCAGCTGTCGAAATGGTCGCCGGCTCTGATTTCTTACTCAACCCAGGAGTTGTCCCGTACCGATGTGGCAATCAAAGGGGCTGAGGCTGACCCTCGCTTTGCTCTAGAGCGGGCGGTGGTGGGAATCGCCACGCGGGTGGCCACTCAGGGAGCTGTTTCCCAGCGCTAACCGACCGGGGCAATCTGAGTTTGAGAGTATTTGAGGTCGGCTGATACCCTTCGGCGCTCGCAAGGAGTTCACTTTTAACCGGAAGGCTGTACGTTCGTGGCAAATATCAAGTCCCAGATTAAGCGAATCAAGACCAATGAGAAGGCGCGCCTGCGCAACAAGTCAGTTCGCTCATCTTTCAAGACCGCGATTCGTCGTTTCCGTGATGCGGTTGCATCAGGTGATTCAAAGGCGATTGCTACCGAGCTAAGCGCTGCTACACGTGAACTCGATGTAGCGGTATCCAAGGGTGTTATTCATGCCAACCAAGCTGCGAATAAAAAGTCAGCAATGGCAAAGTCAGCTCACAAAGCTGGCGTTCGTTAATCTCCCAAACTCAAATAATTCAGTAGGCGAGCGCTAATGCCTGCGATTCCCTTAAGTAAGGCACCGCAGCCCGCTGCCACAAATCCGGAGCAGATTCGCAACTTCTGCATCATCGCCCACATTGATCATGGCAAGTCGACATTGGCAGATCGCATGTTGGGAATTACTGAGGTAGTTGAGGCGCGCAATATGCGGGCCCAATATTTAGATCGCATGGATATCGAACGCGAGCGCGGTATCACCATCAAGAGCCAGGCGGTTCGTTTGCCTTGGAAGTCCGGCATTGATGGCAAGGAGTACATCTTGAACATGATTGATACTCCTGGTCACGTTGATTTCACCTATGAAGTTTCACGTTCTCTAGCTGCGTGTGAAGGTGCAATTTTGTTAGTGGATTGTGCCCAAGGAATTGAGGCGCAAACCTTGGCCAATCTTTATCTGGCTATGGAAAATGATTTAACAATTATTCCAGTTCTAAACAAAATTGATTTGCCGGCAGCGCAACCCGAAAAATTTGCTTTAGAGCTTTCAAAGTTAGTTGGTTGCAAACCTGAAGATTGTTTGAAGGTATCAGGTAAGACTGGTGCTGGAGTGGAAGAGCTACTAGATCAAATTGTGGCTCAGATTCCACCTCCAAAAGGTGATCCAGCTGCACCGGCACGCGCACTTATTTTTGACTCGGTATATGACACATATCGTGGAGTAGTTACCTATGTTCGTGTTGTTGATGGCAGTCTTTCACCACGCGAACAAATTCAGATGCTTTCCACCGGCGTAAAACATGAGCTATTGGATATTGGCGTCATCTCACCTGAACCAGTATCCAGCAAGGGTCTTGGTGTCGGCGAAGTGGGATATCTGATTACTGGAGTGAAAGATGTGCGCTTATCAAGAGTTGGCGACACCGTAACCACATTTCACAAACCAGCTAAAGATGCATTGTCTGGTTACAAAGATCCAAAACCGATGGTTTTCTCGGGACTCTATCCAATTGATGGCGATGAGTATCCGATGTTGCGAGACGCGCTTGATAAGTTGCAGTTAAATGATGCTGCATTGGTCTATGAACCAGAGACTTCGGCAGCGCTGGGATTTGGTTTTAGGTGTGGCTTCCTTGGTCTATTGCATATGGAGATTGTGCGCGAAAGACTGGAGCGGGAGTTCAATTTAACTCTGATCTCAACAGCACCAAACGTTGTGTATCGCGTAACCACTGAAGGTGGACAAGAACTCACGGTAACAAATCCAAGTGAGTATCCCAGCGGCAAGGTAGAAAAAGTTCTGGAGCCGATTGTGCGCGCCACGATTCTTTCTCCGACGGAATTTATCGGCACCATCATGGAGTTATGCCAGCAACGACGCGGCACTCTCAACGGCATGGATTATTTGTCTGAGGATCGAGTTGAGATTCGATACACGCTGCCTCTGGCCGAAATTGTTTTTGACTTCTTTGATCAATTGAAGTCCCGCACAAAAGGTTATGCCTCATTAGATTACGAACCAATCGGGGAGGCTGAAGGCGACCTGGTTAAGGTAGATATTTTGTTGCAAGGCGACACAGTTGATGCTTTCAGTTCGATTGTGCACCGTGAAAAGGCATATCCATATGGCGTAATGATGACCACCAAATTGCGGGAGCTAATTCCAAGGCAGCAGTTTGAGGTGCCGATTCAGGCAGCAATCGGAGCAAAAATCATCGCCCGCGAAAATATTCGTGCGATTCGTAAAGATGTTTTGGCAAAGTGTTACGGCGGTGACATTACTCGAAAGCGCAAACTCCTGGAGAAGCAAAAAGAGGGCAAGAAGCGCATGAAAATGGTGGGCCGAGTCGAAGTTCCGCAGGAAGCCTTCATTGCCGCTTTGTCTACTAACGCTGATGCCGAAAGTGGCAAAGGAAAGAAGTGAAGTGAGCCAAAGGCTCTCGTTCTATATCCATATTCCTTATTGCATTAAGCGCTGCGGCTATTGCGACTTTAATACTTACACCCCGGCCGAGTTGCAGGGTCCCAACCTCGCGACAGTTTCTGAAAGCTACATTTCTACCGCTCTAAGTGAGATTGCAATGGCCAGCACAGAGGTTGGCGCAGCTCAAATCCCAAGTATTTTCTTCGGGGGTGGCACCCCATCTCTAATGCCTGCAGCAGATCTCGCACGGGTAATAAATGAGATTTCTCAGAGGTTTGAATTAACAGATGATGTAGAAATTACTATTGAGGTAAATCCAGATTCTGTGACTGCAGAGTTTTTAGAGCAAATGCGCCTGGCCGGAGCAAATCGCATATCTATGGGAATGCAATCTGCGGTACCACATGTCTTGAAAGTTTTAGATCGCACGCATAATCCAGAGAATGTTGCTAGTGCAGTGAACATGGCACGGGCTGCAGGGTATGAGCATCTCAGCGTAGATTTGATTTATGGGTCACCTGGCGAAAACATGTCGGATTGGCAAAAATCTGTATCAACTGCTTTAGAGCTTCCGATTGATCACATCAGCGCATACGCATTAATTGTTGAAAAAGGTACAAAGCTAGCGGCGCAGATAAATCGTGGCGAATTAACCTTGCCACCTGATGATGAAACCGCTGAAAAATACCTATTTGCAGATGAGAGTTTCACCGCTGCGGGATTTGCTTGGTATGAGTTAAGTAACTGGAGTAAACCTGGTGGCGAGTGCAAACACAATATTGCTTACTGGGATGGATCATATTGGTGGGGGGTAGGTCCTGGCGCTCATTCCTACTTCAACAATCAGCGTTGGTGGAATGTTAAACATCCAACCCAGTACCAGCATTTGATTACACAGCAACAATCTCCGGTGCAAAATAGAGAGCAGTTAACTTCAGAAAACTTGGCTGATGAATATATTTTACTGCAAATGCGACGAAGAGATGGAATTCCACATGCTCGGCTCAGCGATGAGCAGCTCAACAGCGCTAAAGAGTTTTTTGCTTTAGGGCATTTTGAACGAAGTGGCTGGGAGCAGGGAAAGCTCGTACTATCCCAATCAGGTCGGCTGTTAGCTGATCGAATCGTGCGCGCGTTGGTGGTGTAGTAAATTCCCTTCCTATGGATACCTTGCATACCGTATTGACGCTTTTGCTGGCAGTGATTTTCCTAATCGCAGGATTATCAAAGGCCAGCGGCAGTAATGCCGGGTTGTCCGGTACCCGCGATGTTGGGTTTCCAGATGGTTTTGCCCGATTGGTAGGGATTTTTGAAACCCTCGCTTCAAGCTCATTATTCATCGGTTTTGCTTTGGATAACTCCGATCTCAAGCTTTACGGATTTGTAATCATCTGGTTCACAATGGCGGGCGCAATCTTCTTCCACTTCAAGGCAAATAAAGTCAGAACTGGATTTCCTGCGATGTTGTTAATCATTCTTACTACAATCGCAATAGCAACGATTTAATATTTAAAGTATTCATGGAAACTAGACAACTAGAAATTCTGCGGGCAATAGTTGAAGAGTATGTTTCAACCAATGAGCCCGTTGGCTCGAAAGCCATTTCACAGCGACATGCTCTAGGCATCTCTGCAGCAACAATCCGCAATGAAATGTCGGTTTTGGAGGATGCAGGTTTAATAACTCAGCCACACACCAGCGCAGGGCGAATCCCAACTGATAAGGGTTATCGACTTTTCGTAGATCGGATTGCCACAGTTAAACCTCTTTCCAAAGCAGAGCGTCGGGCCATCGAAACCTTTTTAGAAGGCGCCAATGATTTGGATGACATTGTGATGCGCACAGTTCGACTATTGGCCCAGGTCACCAAACAAGTAGCGGTAGTTCAGTATCCATCCTTGACGAAGTCTCGCGTAAAACATATTGAGTTGGTATTGCTTACGCCATCGCGTTTGATGATGGTGCTAATTACAAATACTGGCAGGGTTGAGCAACGAGTTCTAGAACTTCCATATGATTTGAATGAAGCATTACTAAATGATTTACGGGCCCGTTTGAATGGTGCTGTAACTGGAAAAACTATGTCAGATGTTGCTCCGCAATTAGAGGGAATTCTTTCGGCATTTGGTAGAAATGAGCGTACCTCGACCGCTTTGATTATTTCCAACTTGATCGAGATGGCAATTGAGAAACCAGAAGAGAAGGTAGTTCTGGCGGGAACGGCAAATTTGGCACGATCCAATACCGAGTCCTCAGCTGAGATTCATGGCATTTTGGAAGCGCTAGAGGAGCAGGTTGTCTTGCTGCGTCTACTGAGCGATGCGGGAGACACGATGCGGGTTCGCATTGGGGAAGAGCAGAGTGAATCAGGGTTGAAAAAGACGAGCTTGGTAAGCATGGGATATGGATTAGATGGTTCGGCCTTAGGTGGATTAGGAATTATCGGACCTACCCGTATGGATTATTCATCATCAATGTCTGCAGTTAATGCGGTAGCAAGATATGTGGGCAGATTCCTTACGGAGAATCAACAATGAGCGATCACTATCAAACACTTGGTGTAGATCGCAATGCATCTGCTGATGAAATAAAAAAGGTGTATCGCAAGCTGGCTCGAGAGATGCATCCAGATGTGAATCCAGATCCAAAAGCTCAGGAGAGATTTAAGGAAATCACCGCTGCGTATGAAGTATTAAGCGATCCAGAAAAACGTAGCTCTTATGATCGAGGTGGAGATGGCTTTGCTGGCTTTGGCGGTGGTTTCGGTGGTTTTAGCGACATCATGGATGCATTTTTTGGCGGCGGCGGAGCACCTCGTGGGCCTAGACCAAGGATGCGCCAAGGACAGGATGCTTTAATCAGAACCACAATTGATTTGCATGAAGCCTGCTTCGGAACAGAGCGTGAAATCGGAGTTGAAACCGCAATCATCTGCACTAAATGTGGTGGCGATGGTTGTGCTCCAGGTACATCACCTAAAACCTGCGATATTTGTCGCGGTCGAGGTGAGGTTCAACAAGTTACCCGATCATTTATTGGACAGGTAATGACTTCTAGACCTTGCGGCTCCTGCCAAGGATTCGGAACTGTTATTCCATCTAGCTGTAGTGAATGCTCTGGTGATGGTCGAGTTAGAGCACGTCGCACAATTGAGGTAAAGATTCCTGCAGGTGTAGAAACTGGAAATCGCATGCAGCTATCCGGACAAGGCGAGGTCGGTCCAGGTGGCGGACCTGCCGGAGATCTTTATGTTGAGATTGTTGTTGAGGAGCATGAGTACTTGATTCGCGACGGAGATGATCTACATCTTTCACTTTCGGTGCCAATGACATCCGCTGCATTAGGGACCTCTGTTTCCGTAGAGAGCTTGGATGGCCCGATAGATATTGAGATTAAGGCAGGAACTCAAGGTGGCAGCGTAATTTCCGTTAAAGGCAAAGGCATGACAAAGCTTCGTGGTGGCGGTCGAGGTGATCTATTTGCTCATGTCAGAGTTGAGGTTCCTACCAAGCTTTCAAAACGCCAAGAAGAGTTGTTAAAGCAGTTTGCTCAAGAGCGCGATGATTCTTCAAATGCTGGTCAGATGAAAACCAGTCAATCGCAAAAGGGCGCAGAGGGCGGATTTTTCGGCAAATTCCGTGATGCGTTCAAGGGCTAAATGTTTCCGCTCTTTTTCCATTCGCAGATTCCAACCTCTGGATTGATTGAATTAACAGGTGATGAAGCGGCGCATGCAATTTCTGCTGTGCGGATTGCGGTAGGTGAGAAGATTTCATTGACTGATGGAGCTGGAGTAAAAGCCGAAGCGGTCGTGACAAATCTACAGAAGAAGTCTTTGCAGGCGAATGTGATTAGTTACGAGCAACAAGTTAAATCGCCGATTTTGCTCGTTGTTGCGCAAGCACTTACCAAGGGCGATCGCGCTAGAGAAACCATTGAATTACTGACTCAGGCAGGTGTTGATCAAGTAATCCCGTGGGCGGCAGCACGTTGCATTGGGCAATGGAAAGATGATGCTTTGGATAAATGGCAAGGATGGAGCAAAGAAGCAACGAAGCAATCGCGCAGAAGCTGGATGCCAGAGATTCATGAAGTTGTCACCACAACACATTTAGTGAAAAAAATTAGTGATTTTGATTTGACCTTGCTTTTTGAGGAAAGTGCAACAAACAAGCTAAGTGATGTTTTGTCCGATACAAAAGCTAAATCAATCTTGATAATTATTGGCCCTGAAGGTGGTGTTACCCCGGAAGAGGCGGAAGCATTTCGAGCCGCTGAAGCTATTAGCGTAGTAATGGGTTCGGCGGTGTTCAGATCCGCTCACGCTGGCGCGGCGGCATTAGCAGCGGTGCAAACTGGATTGAAAATCTGGTAGAGATACACCATGAAATGCTTGTTTTGCGCGATAGTTGCTGGCGAGATACCAGCTGAGATAGTGACGAGCACTGAGAACGTTGTTGCGTTTAAAGATATAAATCCGCAGGCCCCAACCCACATCCTGCTAATTCCAAAATCACATTATGAAAATGTCGCAGAGCTCGCAGCGATAGATAAAGATGTATTGCAGGAGCTATTCACGGTGGCATCTCAATTAGCCTCGGATTTAGAGTTAAATGGCTATCGAACTGTATTTAATACCGGTGTTGACGGCGGCCAAACCGTTTTCCACGCTCATTTGCACCTATTAGGCGGACGAGCGCTGCAGTGGCCACCTGGTTAGAATTCTGGCAATGGATCGAATAGTTCTTACCCTTCCGGCGGACATATCCAGCGTCGCACTTACCGGTCCCAATGATTCATACATCCGCGCTCTCGAGTCCGCTTTTTCTGATGTTGCGATTACAGTTCGGGGCAATGAGGTAATTTTGCGAGGTAGCGCCGAAGGTACTGAGCGGGTAAAGAAGTTGATTCAGAACTTCCTTACCGTGGTGCGGTCGGGACAATCATTAAGTGATGATGCGGTCCGTCGCTCCATCGCAATGGTGCAAAGCGGGGCGGAATCACCCGCTGAAGTTCTAACTCTTAATATTTTAAGCAATCGCGGAAAAACCATTAGGCCAAAGACTGCGAATCAAAAACGGTATGTAGAAGCGATTGATAAGCACACAGTAACTTTTGGAATTGGGCCCGCAGGAACTGGTAAGACTTATTTAGCCATGGCTAAAGCGGTACAAGCTCTGCAATCAAAACAAATAAACCGAATTATTTTGACCCGTCCAGCTGTCGAAGCAGGAGAGCGCTTAGGATTTTTGCCGGGCACACTTCACGAAAAAATTGACCCATATTTGCGCCCGTTATTTGATGCATTGCATGACATGTTAGATCCAGAGGCGATTCCTCGATTGATGTCCTCTGGCACCATTGAGGTTGCGCCATTGGCTTACATGCGCGGCCGCACTTTGAATGATTCTTTTATCATTCTGGATGAGGCGCAAAATACATCTCCAGAACAAATGAAGATGTTCTTAACGCGATTGGGTTTTGGATCCAAAATGGTCGTAACGGGAGATATAACGCAAATAGATTTACCATCTCATCAAGAGTCTGGCCTCGGAATTGTTCGTGATATTTTGGAAGGAATTCCAGATATATCTTTCATGGATTTAACTTCGGAGGATGTTGTCCGCCATAGATTGGTAAGTGAAATTGTTGATGCTTATGGCAGGTTTGATATCTCAGCTGGCGGAAATCGCGCTAGTAGACGGGTAAACAAGCCACATTCATTAAGGAGTGATCGCTAACTGATTGCCGATTCGTTGCGGAAAATCAGCTTCTTATGAATATAGAACTTACCAATTTAACAAATGTTGAATGTAGGGAAGATGACTTGGTTTCGGTAGCACAACACGCTATGCAGGCCATGGGATTGCATGAAGAGTGCGAACTAAGCATCTCATTAGTTGATGAGGTTGAGATGAGCGCGCTTCATGTACGTTGGATGGATGAGCCCGGTGCAACAGATGTGCTCTCATTTCCTATGGATGAAGTCAAGCCAAATTCAAGTTCGCAAGGTGCGGGTATGTTGGGGGACATTATTCTTTGTCCAGATTTCGCGGCGCGCCAAGCCGAGAAGCTGGGACATGGATTACAACAGGAGTTGGAGCTTTTGACCGTTCATGGAGTATTACATTTACTTGGTTTTGATCATCGCCAGCCCGAGGAAAAGGAAATAATGTTTGGTTTACAGGAGAAATTCCTGCAGGAATGGAGAGCTTCACGATGAGTGTCACAACGTCGATCTCGGTCCTAGCACTGCTGGTTTTTGCTGGATTTCTTGCTGGCTCAGAATCTGCCATTAACTCAATTTCTCGAGTTTTTGTGGAAGAGCTGGAGATGAAATCATCTCGTGCTGCTGCTTGGGTTCAGCGAGTAATTAAAGAGCCCGCCCGTTATCTCAATGTAATTCTCTTTGTTCGTAAAGCTTGCGAGCTGACCGCAACAGTTATTGTGGCTGAAGCATTTGTAGATATGTTTGATTCCATAGTTGCAGCGATGTCTGCAGCGGTTGGAATTATGTTGATTCTCTCTTACGTTGTGGTTGGAGTTGGGCCACGAACCTTGGGCAAACAACATGCCGGAAAATGGATCGTGCCCGCATGCGTAGTGGCGGTAGTTATGTCCACAGTGCTGAGCCCGATTACCGCTTTATTGATCGCTATCGGCAATGCAATTACGCCTGGCAAAGGATTCAAGAGCGGACCATTTGCAAATGAGGCGGAGTTAAGGGATTTAGTGGATCAGGCTCATGAACGTGGTCTAGTTGAAGAATCTGAACACGAGATGATTCACTCGGTATTTGAACTGGGAGACACCTTGGTTCGCGAGCTAATGGTTCCGCGTACCGAGATGGTCTGGATCGAGGGTGGAAAAAATCTGCGTCAAGGACTTTCTTTGGCATTGCGATCTGGTTTCACCCGTATTCCTGTAATCGGAGAAAATCTCGATAACATTTTGGGGATCGCATATGTAAAAGATTTAGCTCGCCGCACCCATGAATATCGTGAAGCGGAGCAGACTGAATTAGTTAAAGAACATCTAAGAAAAGCGACCTTCATCCCTGAAACCAAGACCGCATCTGAACTACTCAAGGAAATGCAACGAGATCAGATTCATTTGGCAATTGTGGTTGATGAGTATGGTGGCACTGCAGGTCTCATTACCATTGAAGATATCTTGGAAGAAATTGTTGGCGAGATAGCGGATGAATATGATGATGATGTAGAAGAGATTGAATGGATTTCTAAGGATCAAGCTAGAGTCTCCGCTCGTTTGCACTTAGAGGATTTAGCTGATCATTTGGAGATTGAGCTAAGTCAAGATGAAATGGATGATGTAGACACCGTTGGTGGATACATGGCAAAGGTTTTGGGTCGGGTTCCTATTCCAGGTAGTGCGGTTAATTTGCATGGTTGGCAGATAACTGCAGAGCGCCCAGTTGGACGCCGACATCGAATCGCTACTTTTATTTTGGATCGCCAGATGGCTGATGAAAGTTCGGAAGAGGTTTAAGGTTAGCCAATGCGCATAGTTCGATTTGTACCTCCTGCTGGTTCAAAATTAGGTAGCGAGCCTCACTTCGGCGTGATGGAAGATGAATCAACTATCCGGGCTATCGCCAGCGATCCGCTTTATGCAGGCATTTATCGTCAGGAGGAGAGTTTTTCTCTTGATGATGTTCGTCTATTGGCGCCAGTAATCCCACGCAGCAAGGTTGTCTGTGTTGGCAAAAACTATGCAGATCATGCCGCCGAGATGGGCGGTGAGGTTCCGGAGGAGCCAATAATCTTTATCAAGCCAAATACCTCGGTCATTGGACCAAATGAGGTTATTCAATGGCCCAGCACCAGCGAAAGAATTGATCACGAAGCTGAATTAGCGGTAGTTATTTCAAAGATTTGCAAAGAGGTGCCGCGGGAAAAAGCGCATGATGTGATTTTTGGATACACCCTGGCTAATGATGTAACGGCGCGGGATTTACAAAAAAAAGATGGACAGTGGAGTCGGGCAAAGGGCTTTGACACATTTTGCCCAATCGGTCCTTGGATTGACACAGATTTCAAACCCGCAAATCAATTGGTAACCGCACATGTTGACGGCGAGGTAAGACAATCAGCCCCACTTTCTGACATGGTATTTGATGTTCCATTTATCATCGAGTTTGTTACCAAGGTGATGACCTTATTGCCGGGCGATGTAATCCTTACCGGTACACCATCTGGAATTGGACCAATGAATCCTGGGGGAGATGTTGTGGTTGCAATCGAGGGATTGGGCTCGTTAAGGAACAAGGTGTCAAAACGTGGTTAATACAAACAATACAAATAAAAATAAAGAGGTGCGGGTTAGATTTGCGCCATCCCCTACCGGAGATTTGCATGTTGGAAATATCCGTACCGCGTTATTTGATTGGGCATATGCCCGTCATACTGGCGGTAAGTTAATTTTCCGAATTGAAGATACTGATACTGAGCGGGTTACCGATGAATACATCTCGCGGGCCATTGAAACTTTGCGTTGGCTTGGGTTGCAATGGGATGAGGGACCCGAGGTTGGTGGGCCTTATGGTCCTTACCTGCAATCACAACGACTTGATATTTACACGCAATGGGCGCAAACCTTCCTAAAAAATGGTGATGCATACAGATGCTATTGCTCAACCGAGGAGTTGGAAGCGCGACGGGAAAAGCAGCGGGAGTTAAATCAAGCCCCGGGATATGACGGAAAATGCCGATCCCTCACCGAAGTCGAGATTGCTGCTTATGAAGAGCAGGGTCGCAAGCCAGTAATCAGAATGCGAATGCCTGATGGCGAGACCCGCTTTCACGACTTAATCCGTGGCGAAGTAGTTTTTGAGCACAAATATGTGCCGGATTTTGTTTTGATGCGTGCCGATGGCTCTCCGCTATACACCTTAGCGGTTGCAGTCGATGATGTTTTAATGAAAGTGACCCATGTGCTTCGAGGTGAGGATTTACTTTCCTCAACACCTCGTCAAATCCGGGTTTATCAAGCGATGAATGTCGATCCCCAGGATTATCCATTGTTTGCACACCTTCCATTTGTGATGGGTCAAGACAACGCAAAGTTGTCCAAGCGAAATGGCGAGGTTTCTATCGCTTGGTACCGCGAGCAAGGCTTCTTGCCAGAAGCAATCTGTAATTATTTAGCTCTTTTAGGTTGGTCGCCTGGAGATGACCGAGAAAATATCACCATGCAGGAGTTGGTCCAATTATTTACCGTTGAGAGAGTTAATAGCTCTCCAGCTCGTTTTGATATGAAAAAGCTTGAGGCGATAAATGGTGACAAGATTCGCGCCTTAACTATCGAGGATTTTCTTGCTCGTTCTTTGCCTTTCTTAATCAAAGATGGCGTAATTTCCGGAACCGATGCGCAGGTTGCTCTAGTTAAATCAGCTTTACCTATAATTCAAGAGCGAATTGCAAAATTAAATGAAGTTACAGCAATGTTGAAGTTTTTGTTTGTAGATAAAGTTGAGTTTGAAGCTGAGGCTGCAGAAAAAATTGCAGAGGAGCCAACTCAGGTTGTCATAAAAAAAGCTCTGGATGTCTTGCGTGATCTATCTGATTGGAATCACTCGCAAATTGAAGTGCGCTTGCGGGCCGCTTTGTTGGATGAGATGGGATTGAAGCCGCGGATTGCTTTTGGGCCGGTGCGCATTGCTGTAACTGGAAGCCATATCTCGCCACCACTATTTGAATCCATGGAATTACTAGGCAAAGAGCGGTCATTGGCCCGCTTGGAAGCTGCAATTCGCTAGGGGATTTTCGGGGTATTCTTACCCCCTCATTGCAGCCTTAATTGGCGGCGATTTTGGGGTATGGGGTAATTGGCAGCCCAGCTGATTCTGGTTCAGCTTGTCTAGGTTCGAGTCCTGGTACCCCAGCGCAACACCGCTTTACAACTTAAGCGTTACAACTAAATATGTACGAGATCTGGCCCCGTCGTCTAGCGGCCTAGGACTCTGGCTTCTCAAGCCAGCTACGAGGGTTCGAATCCCTTCGGGGCTGCCAGTCTCGTTAGAAATTTCTTACGCTGATTAATTTTTCTTTGCAATAAACTCACTTAACTTACTTGCCGTTGCAACTACCGCTGCGGCATGAACTCTTCCAGGTTGTCTACCTAATCTTTCTATCGGGCCACTAATACTTACTGCAGCTATTACTCGATTATTTGGTCCGCGCACTGGTGCAGAAACTGATGCAACGCCGGGCTCTCGTTCTCCAACACTTTGCGACCAACCACGGCGGCGCACTGCAGATAATGCCGCGGCATTGAATCTCGCATTACTTAATGCTCTATGTAACTTGTCAGCATCTTCCCAAGCCAACAAAATTTGAGCTGCAGAGCCCGCATTCATTGTTAATGAAGCACCTACCGGAACCGAGTCACGTAAACCGGAAAGTCTCTCCGCAGCAGCAACGCAAATTCGCATATCACCTTGGCGGCGATATAACTGAGCACTTTCACCTGTTGCATCACGTAGTGCAGTTAAGGCTGGGGCAGCGGCGGCAAGTAATCGATCCTCGCCAGCGGTTGCTGCTAATTCGCCAGATCTTGGACCCAGAATGAAGCGACCATTTAAATCTCGGGCCACTAAGCGATGATGCTCTAGAGCAACCGCTAGACGGTGTGCGGTAGGGCGGGCGATTTTTGTCGCAGCCACCAACTCTGAGAGAGAGTGTGGTCCAGATTCCAAGACGGAGAGAATTCGCACCGCTTTATCTAAGACGCCAACTCCGCTATTCTTCTTGTCCATAATCTAATACTGCCATCTCATCATTTGAGAATCAAGTCACAAGGGGTAAACAGGCAAATCATGGGAAAGACGTTAGCTGAGAAGGTTTGGGAAGATCACGTAGTTCGCTGTAGCGCAGGTGAACCAGATTTACTTTATATCGACCTACATCTAATTCACGAAGTAACCAGTCCACAGGCATTTGATGGTTTACGACTTAGTGGACGCAAGGTGCGTCGCCCTGATTTAACGCTGGCCACCGAAGATCACAATGTGCCCACTCTTGATATTGATAAACCAATCGCCGATCCAGTATCCAAGTTGCAGGTCGACACTTTGCGCAACAATTGCAAAGAGTTTGGAGTGCGCATTCATTCACTGGGCGATATTGAACAGGGAATCGTGCATGTGGTTGGCCCACAACTCGGATTAACTCAACCTGGAATGACAATTGTTTGCGGAGACTCGCACACATCAACCCATGGGGCTTTTGGAGCTTTGGCATTTGGAATTGGAACTAGCGAAGTTGAACATGTTCTGGCTACTCAAACTCTTCCTTTAGCAAAACCAAAAACCATGGCAATAAATGTTGAAGGCAGCCTAAAGCCAGGCGTGACAAGTAAAGACATCATTCTGGCAATCATCGCAAAAATCAGCACCGGTGGTGGTCAGGGATATGTTCTTGAATATCGCGGTAGTGCAATTCGCGCGCTTTCAATGGAAGCAAGAATGACAATTTGCAACATGTCTATTGAGGCAGGTGCGAGAGCTGGATTAATCGCACCGGATCAAACCACCTTTGATTACATTAAAGATCGCCCACACGCTCCAAAAGGTGTTGACTGGGATGCCGCAGTTGAATACTGGAAGACCTTACAGAGCGATGACGATGCAGTATTTGATAAAGAGATCTTCCTCAATGCAGATGAACTGTCACCATTTGTAACTTGGGGCACCAATCCAGGGCAAGGCGTACCTCTTAATGATGTAGTGCCAAACCCTGAGTCATTTACCGATATGGAAGAGCGGACGGCAGCGCAGCGCGCCTTGGTTTATATGGATTTAACCGCTGGAACTCCGATGAAAAAAATCAAGATTGATACGGTGTTTTTGGGTTCCTGTACTAATGGTCGCATTGAAGATTTACGGGCCGCCGCGGAGATCATTAAAGGCAAAAAAGTGGCTGCTGATACTCGAATGATGGTGGTGCCAGGATCTGCCCGAGTTCGCTTACAAGCAGAAGCAGAAGGTTTGGATAAAGTCTTTCTTGATGCAGGCGCTGAATGGCGTAGCGCTGGATGCTCCATGTGTTTGGGAATGAACCCAGATCAATTGAAACCAGGGGAGCGCTCAGCCTCTACCAGCAATAGAAATTTCGAGGGCCGCCAAGGAAAAGGCGGGCGCACACATTTGGTTAGTCCTTTAGTTGCGGCTGCAACTGCTTTGCGCGGCACTCTCTCATCACCTGCGGATCTATAGGAGTTAGTCATGGAAAAATTTATTTCACATACCGGAACCGGAATTCCACTGCGCCGCAGCAATGTAGATACCGACCAAATCATTCCTGCGGTCTACTTAAAACGAGTTACCCGTTCAGGGTTTGAGGATGGTCTATTTGCAGCTTGGCGTAATGATCCAGAGTTTGTCTTGAACAAAGCGGAGTATGCCCAAGCAACGATTTTGGTAGCTGGCGTGGATTTCGGAACTGGGTCCTCGCGCGAACACGCGGTTTGGGCGTTGCAAAACTATGGCTTTAAGGTGGTTATTTCCAGCCGATTTGCCGACATCTTCCGAGGTAACTCATTAAAAGGTGGATTGCTAACAGTGATCTTGCCGCAGGATGAGGTTGAAGCGCTTTGGAACGCCATTGAAAATGATCCAAATATGTCGATAACAGTCGACCTAGAAAGCAAGACTGTTGCCTACAAAAATCACAGCGTTGGCTTTGAATTAGATGATTACACCCGCTGGAGATTGATGGAAGGGCTTGATGACATCGGATTAACCATGAGAAATCTTGGTGATGTTGAGAAATTTGAGGAAAAACGAGCCAAATTCAAGCCAAAAACCCAACCAGTGTTGTCATAAACAAGCTTTTTCTCCGACTCTCAACCTCTGATTGAGGGTTTTTTACGCATAAAAACAAGGTTTTTTGCATCCGAATTGTTTTCGAATTATTGCGACACACCGAGGGTGATGCGCGAAAACCAGTATTTTTATGCGTAAATTTCTCGACAGGTTAAGCAAACGCTTAACTTTACGCGTAAATAAGGGGATTAAATGAACAAGACCCAGTTCATTGCTTCGTTGGCTCCACACTTCAACGGAAGCAAGAAAGAGGCAGCTCACGCTGTTGAAATCGTTTTCGATTCCATCGTGCGCAACATCCAAAAGGGCGAAGATGTAACCATCAACGATTTTGGAAAGTTTAAGAAGGTAGATCGCAAGGCACGTAAGGGCCGTAACCCTTTCACTGGCGAAACCATCCAGATTAAGGCGAGCAAGAAGGTTCGCTTCCTCCCAGCAAAGGCGCTTAAGGAAGTTGTTTCCGGCGCACGTAAGTTGGGCCCAGCTCCAAAGCCAGTAGTAGTAGCAAAGCCAGCTGCTAAGCCTGTAGCCAAGAAGGCAGCAAAGAAGGCGACCAAGAAGGTTGTTAAGAAGGCTGCTAAGAAGGTTGCAAAGAAGTCAGCTAAGAAGGGCAAGAAGAAGTAAATTACTGATTAGTAAGGGCCACGCAATTACGCGTGGCCCTTATTTTTCTGTCCTAGGCTTCAACTATGACCACACCCCAAGCTCCGCGGGAATCGATAATTTCCTACGATCCACCATCTGGTTATCCATTAGGAAGTAATCCTTGGTTTAAATTTGGCGCAGCAATTATGCGACCAATCTTGAATGTGCTTATTAAGCGGGATTGGCAAGGTGCAGAAAATCTTCCTAAATCAGGTGCAGCAATTGTTGTTTGTAATCATCTCTCATATGTAGACCCACTTACCTTCACCCATTTTCTTTACAACAATGGTCGTGCACCTAGGTACTTGGGTAAAGAATCGGTTTTCAAAGTACCGGTTATAGGTAAGGTCATCAGAGGAGCAGGACAAATTCCCGTATCCCGCGAAACCAAAGATGCGGTAAAGGGCCTGGAACATGCGATCGCTGTTCTTAAAGCGGGTCACCTACTTGGAGTTTATCCAGAGGGAACCTTGACCCGTGATGAAAATCTTTGGCCGATGAAAGCAAAGACAGGTGTTGCAAGATTGGCGTTAATTACGGGAGCACCGGTTTACCCATGTGCTTCATGGGGGCCGCAAAAAGTTTTGCCTCCATACAGTAAGAAGTTGAGGGTTTTTCCCCGTACTAAAGTTTCCGTTGTAATGGGCAGGCCAGTAAACCTCGATAAGTGGCGCGGCCTAGAAAATGATCCGGTAGCTATAGAGGAAGCAGCTGATTTGATCATGGATGAAATAACCAAGTTGCTGGAACAGTTACGCGGCGAGAGTGCTCCCGCTGAAAGATTTGATCCTAAAAAATCAGATCTGCCCAGGATTGGCAATTTTAAAAAGGCAAAAAAGAAAAGTTAAATGAAGATTTCTTTATTGGGGTCCGGTCAGTGGGGCACCGCTCTTGCTCAAATTCTCTGTGACGCGGGAAATGATGTATTGATTTGGGGTCGCAATGAAGCGGTCGTTGCAGAGATAAACCAGGAACATCGCAATTCAAAATCATTACCGGAACTGGTACTGCCAACAGCACTGCGCGCCACATCTGATATTTCGGAGGCATTCGCTCACGCCGAGTTGATTGTGCTCGCAGTTCCTGCACAGTCACTAAGAGAGAATTTGAAGAACTGGAAACCGTTTTTCCGCGAGGATTTACCAATCGTCTCAACTCTAAAAGGTATTGAGGTTTCTACCAAACTACGCATGACTGAGGTAATTCAAGAGGTGCTAGGCACTCCAGATGAAAAACTGGCAATTCTCACGGGGCCAAATTTGGCGCGTGAAGTTGTGTTGCGTCAACCAGCGGGAGCTGTAGCTGCTTCAGTTTCCCAATCTCTAGCGGAGTTAACAGCAAAAGTTTTTAGTGCACCTTATTTCCGGGTGTATACCTCAAATGATGTGATTGGCTGCGAGTTGGCGGGAGCCGCTAAAAATGTAATCGCATTAGCTGTTGGCATGGCTATCGGTATGGGATTTGGAGAAAACACTCAATCATTGGTTATCACTCGGGGCCTCAATGAGGTTACGCGCTTGGCAATTGCTCGTGGTGCAATGCCACTGACCTTTGTTGGTTTAGCTGGAGTCGGTGATTTGTTGGCAACCTGTGGCTCTCCGCTTTCTCGTAACCGCTCTTTTGGTGAGGCGCTAGGTCGAAGCGGTTCGATGAAACAGGCTCAACAAGAGGTTTCATCAACGGTCGAGGGAGTCTCGACTGCCAGTGCAGTTGTTGAACTGGCGCACTTAGTTGGAGTTGAGGCTCCAATAATGGAGGCGGTGCAAGAGGTAGTAAGCAATAACATTACCCCTGAGATGGCGATTAAATCACTCATGCAGATTCATACCGGAGCGGAGATCGAGCACTAATGAGCAAAAAGCGGGTCGCCATCATCTGCGGCGGTAGAAGTAGCGAACATGAGATTTCCTGCATCTCAGCCAAAGGTGTTTTAACTGCAATCGACCGCGCACAATTTGATCCATCTTTGTTTGGAATTACAAAATCTGGAAAATGGGTCAAACTCTCTTCAGCTGATGATTTTGTAATTTCGGATGAAGGTTTGCCGGTTGTCCCCGAAACAGCAGATTCGATTTCGGTAAATGAAATTAACGCCGATCTATTTTTCCCACTACTCCACGGTGCATATGGCGAGGACGGAACAATTCAAGGAATGTTTGAAATGTTGAATGTTGCATATGTTGGCTCCGGAGTACTTGCTTCATCGGTTGCAATGGATAAGACATTTGCGAAGCCGATTTACGCTGATTTCGGCCTCACTGTGGCTGATGGAATTACGGTGCATCGCAATGATTGGTTAAAGAATCAAAGCATGGAGATTGCCAAGATATCTGCTTTGGGTTTCCCGTTGTTTGTAAAGCCAGCTCGTAGTGGCTCTAGTCGCGGCACCACTAAAGTTAAATCTGCCGCGGGGGTTGTCGCTGCAATTGAAGCGGCGCACCAGCATGATCCGCGCGCGATGGTTGAAGTTGCGATTGTAGGACGAGAAATTGAGTGCGCTGTTCTGGAAATTGATGGGGAAGCTGTCGCGTCAGTTCTAGGTGAGATTCGGGTGCACGAACCGCATGAGTTTTATGATTTTGAGGCTAAGTATTTGGATGGCTCGACATCCTTTGATGTTCCTGCGAACTTGCCGGAAAATCTTTCCGAAGAGATTCGTCAAGCGGCAATTACCGCTTTTGAAGCATTGGGTTGCGAGGGATTAGCAAGAGTTGATTTCTTCGTGACCGCAGATAATAAAGTTATCATCAATGAACTAAACACTATGCCGGGGTTCACGCAGAGTTCTGTGTTTCCGATGCTTTGGCAAGCCTCCGGGAAAAATTATTCAGAGATTATTACTCAACTTTGCCTAAGCGCCATAAACCGCACGAAGAATGTGATTCGCTAGAGGGTAGTTACTGGACAGGTAAGAGTTCTGGTGATTCCAGGCACAGCCTGCACTTTGGACAGTACAGATTTTCCTAACTCTTCCATGCTGGCAGCTTCAGCCCTCATGATTACATCATAAGGACCGGTTACTCCCTCTGCGATTGTTACCCCTGCAATCGCTGTAACCGCTTTGGTGACGCTGCCGGCTTTACCCACTTCGGTTTGAATCAAGATGTATGCCTGAATCGACATTGGTTATCCATTTCATCTAGCGAGCCTGGTTAGACTCTTTCACAACCTCACCATTGAGTGTCATGGTTTATATGAAGCGCTTAGCGTAATTGGCAAGCAGGATTTAGGCTAGTGTCGAATTCCATGGAATAGGTTGTGGCTAAAAAAGGGTGGTGTGAGTGTGAACGAGCTAGAAGTGCTTAAGCAGGTTCGTTCAATATTTGATCAAACAGTAAGCCCTTCAAGCCTGGTAGTGGAAAATGGGGATGATGGTGCGGTTTTCCATGTTCAGGATGCAAACCTTGCTGTATCTACAGACATGGCGGTGGAGAATGTTCACTTCAAATTAGATTGGAGTACACCGCGACAAATTGGTAGAAAAATTGCCGTGGCAAACCTTGCGGATATTTTTGCTATGGGTGGAAAACCTGAGTACCTCCTGGTGTCAGTGGGCTTTCCCAAGAGTTTTCTATCTCATCTAGTCGAATTAGCTGAGGGCATCTTTGAGGAGGCCGGGAAAGTTGGTGCCAAAGTCATTGGCGGAGATTTATCAAACTCAGAAAAAGTCGTAATTTCGATAACAGCGATAGGTCGATGCAATAAGCCAATCACTAGATCTAATGCCCAAATTGGGGATCTACTCTTGATTTCTCATCTACCTGGTTGGTCTGCAGCTGGATTGGCGCTGCTACGTTTTGGAAGAACCGAACTCAGGCATGCAGAAAGAGCTGTGAGCCAACATTGCGCTCCAGAAATTGATTATGAAAAGTACTTGGGATGTTTTGAGTTGGCATCCGCGGCTACTGATATTAGTGATGGACTTTTGCTTGATGCCAGCAACATCGCGCAAGCTAGTCAGGTGTCGATTTCTATTGATACCGGAAGCTTTATGAAGTGCGAAGACTTCTCCAATCTAACTGAATTGGCTTCATCACTAAAGATTGATTGGCAAAAGTTGGTTTTAACCGGCGGCGAAGATCATGTTTTATTGGTGACCGCGAATGCGCCAATTGCAGGCTTCACTCAGATAGGCAGGGTTGAAGCAGGAGAAGGTGTTTTTGTTGATGGAGTAAAAATCGATAAGGGTGAACAGGGGTTTCAACATCAATGGTAAAAACCATTGAGCGTGGAACAGGTTATTAGCGAGCGACCTTTCCAGCCTTTAGGCAGGAGGTGCAAACATTTTGACGCTTGGTGTAACCATTTACCAAAGTGCGGATACGCTGAATATTTGGGTTCCAGCGACGACGGGTACGACGGTTTGAGTGTGACACATTGTTACCAAAGCTCGGTCCCTTGCCACAGATATCGCATACAGATGCCACGTTCGTACTCCTTGAAAATATCAGCTTAGATTTTTGTTGCAGTTCCGGAGAGTAGCTCCCCGAGGCGGTAAGAGTAGCCGCAAAGCCGCCTGAAGCGCCAATTCACGGTATCGATACCGCTTGAATCACCAAAAAGCTGGGGCTAATCGGAGAGAATGAAGCATGGCCACCTTGGACTCTCGAGTGATTTCAATCGTGGGGGACAAGACCGCCAAAGTTCTTGAGGAGCAGCTATCAATCACAACAGTAGATGATCTACTGCGTCACTATCCTCGTCGGTATGTAGTTCGGGGCGAGTTAACCGAATTTTCATCTTTGCAGGAGGGTGAAGAAGCAACCATCTTTGCGATGGTAGAGAGTACGAAGGTACGTCGCATTCCAGGGCGCAAAGGCGCAATCGTTGAAACTATTGTCACTGATGGTAAAGCCAAATTAACTCTTACATTTTTTAATCAAGCCTGGCGAGAAAAAGATTTACGCGCGGGCCGACAAGGATTGTTTTCCGGCAAAGTTGGGATCTTTAAAGGAAAACGTCAATTATCACACCCGGATTATTTGCTGATACCAGAAGGTGATGATGTCGATCAAGCCATCGGTGATTTCGCTGGAAGATACCTTCCAGTCTACCCAGCCACTTCAAAACTCCCCTCGTGGAAAGTTGCACAATGTGTCCGACTTGCTTTGGCAGCAGTTGAAAAAGTTGATGAGTACCTACCGTCCGAACTGTTACGGGAGTTGAACTATCCGGATTTTCTTCAGGCTTTGCGCGAGGTGCATGAACCAAGCAGTGCAGAATCTGCAGAGTTAGCAAAACATAGATTGACCTTTGATGAGGCGTTGCTAATGCAGTTGTTTTTGGCGCTGCGCAGAATTGAGATCAGGGCGGTGACCACTAAACAAAGATCGCCTCGAGATAACGGAATTTTGGCCGCTTTTGATAAAAGACTTCCCTTTGAGCTAACTGCGGGTCAGAAAAATGTTTGGCAAGAGATAGTTCAGGATCTATCCAGCAATCATCCGATGTATCGATTGCTGCAAGGTGATGTTGGATCGGGAAAGACCATAATTGCTTTGCGTGCCATGCTTTCGGTAGTTGATAGCGGTGGTCAAGCTGCGTTGCTGGCCCCAACTGAGGTATTGGCTACACAGCATTATCAAAACTTTCGAAAGTTGTTAGGTGAATTAGCTGAGTCTGGAATGCTGGGCGGATCAATAAATGGCACCCAAATAGGTTTGCTAACCGGATCATTATCAGCAGCTGAAAAGAAGGAGTTACGGGGCGCGATTGCTTCAGGAAATGTTGGGATTGTTGTCGGCACCCATGCCTTATTGAGTGAAGGTGTCGAGTTTCATGATCTTGGTTTAGTAGTAGTAGATGAACAGCACAGATTTGGTGTTGAACAACGCGATGCACTGAGAAGTAGAGCTAGCCAACCCCCACATGTATTGGTTATGACCGCAACTCCAATTCCACGCACCGTTGCCATGACAATATTTGGTGATTTAGAGGTTTCAACTTTGAAGGAACTTCCACTGGGCAGATCGCCAATAAGTACCCATGTGGTTGCTGCAGTTGCTAAACCACAACATTTAACACGGGCTTGGCAGCGGGTAGTAGAAGAAGCTAAACAAGGTCATCAGATTTATATCGTTGCACCTCGCATATCGGCTAATGATGATTCAGATTTACAACGATTTGGACTTTCAGCGCAAGAGCTTGCATTGGCTCGTTCCTTAAGTGATGACGATGAAAAATCTAACCCTCTTCCGATGGCATCTGTAGAGGAATTATTCCCGCTTTTAAGTGATGGGCCGCTGCGTGAACTACGAATTGGAGTACTCCATGGCCGCCTTAAAACTGAGGAAAAAGAGCGGGTGATGCAGGAGTTTGTTGCAGGAACGCTTGATGTTCTCCTTTCAACAACGGTAATTGAGGTTGGCGTCGATGTGCCCAATGCTTCGATGATGGTAATCATGGATGCTGATCGATTTGGTGTTTCACAGCTGCACCAGCTACGAGGGCGTGTGGGCCGTGGCACCACTCCAGGACTTTGTTTATTGGTAACTAACTCCGCGGAACAATCTCCGGCAATGGAACGGTTACTTGCAGTGGCTGCGACAACAGATGGTTTTGAATTGAGTCGATTGGATCTTGAGCAAAGACGCGAAGGTGATGTGCTCGGTTCAGCTCAATCTGGAGTGCGTTCACATTTAAGGTTGCTTAGAGTGATTCGCGACGAGGAACTGATTGTTAAAGCTCGAGAGATTGCCGAGCGGTTGACCGCAGATGACCCTGAACTTTCAAAACTGCCACATCTACGTGCGGAAGTTGATAAGTTGCGCCAGGAAGAGCGGGCCGCATATCTGGAGAAACATTGATGAGAATAATCGCAGGCGTTGGAAAAGGTCGGAACCTGTTTTCGCCAATTGGCGCAACTAGACCTACCTCTGATCGGGCTCGTGAAGCTTTGTTTTCCACTTTGGAATCTGAATTTGGAAGTATGAGTGATTTAGCTTTCTTAGATTTGTACTGCGGTTCAGGCGCTGTAAGTACTGAAGCTTTATCTCGCGGAGCCGCAATCATTTATGCGGTTGATAATGATGAAAAAGCCATCAAGGTGACCAGAGACAACTTGGATCTGCTGCAGAACATATCTGGAATAGGAACTTATTCAGCAATTACCAGTTCAGTAGGAAAGTTTCTGGAGAAAGGTGCCGATCTGCGATTTGATATCGTATTTGTTGATCCACCTTACGATTTACCAAACAATGAGATTGAAAAAACTATGGATGCATTGGTGCGTAACAATTTCCTAAAACCTTCGTCGGTCATCGCAATTGAGCGAGATGCAAAATCTTCACCCATAAAGTGGCCGGCGGGATTACAAGAAGTCAAGACCCGCAAGTATGGGGCCGCGGTAATCATTTACGCTGAACCGATAGCGGCCGCTTAATCTCCCAGCAACTAGGCATATCTGGGTTAGTGATAACTTGGCGTGTTAGCGTTGTCCCGTGAAGAAAGCGGTATGCCCTGGATCATTTGATCCGATTACCAATGGCCATCTTGATGTCATCGAGCGCGCCAGTGGTTTGTTTGATGAAGTGGTTATCGCGGTGCTAGTGAACAACAATAAGACTAGTTTGTTTTCCGTCGCCGAGCGGGTTGAAATGATTACCGATGCAACCAAGCATTTAGGCAATGTTAAAGTCGATACCTGGAGCGGCCTGCTGGTGGATTACTGCCGCACCAACAATATTGCTGCGATTGTTAAAGGTTTACGAGCAGTAAGTGATTTTGACTATGAGTTGCAGATGGCACAAATGAATTTACAACTAAAAGGTGTCGATACATTGTTAATGGCCACAAAGCCGGCCTACTCTTTTCTGTCTTCATCGCTAGTAAGAGAAATAGCCCGATATGGTGGAGATGTGTCGAATTTAGTGCCAGCAAAAGTTTTGAGCAATCTTTTGGAAAAAGCAAAGGGATAAGGGAGAGAGCGAAAATGGAAGCTATCGAAAAACTTCAGTCAGCCATCACAATGGTGAATGAAGCACGCGCCGTCCCGCTTTCTGCATCATGTGTAGTTCATCGTGGAGAGTTGTTAGGAATCTTGGAAGAGATTAATCAAGCCTTGCCAAGCGATTTGGCAAATGCGCAAAAGTTATTGGCTAATCGTGAAGGAATCATCGAAGAGGGACGACAGAGTGCAGAACAACTCGTTGCACATGCCCGTGAAGAGGTCGCCCGAATGGTGGAGCAAACCGCGATAGTTGCTGCCGCGCGCGAGGAGTCAGCAAGACTGATTGAAGAAGCACATATAAAAGTTGAAAAAGAGCGGGAAGAGGTAGATGCATATATTGATTCAAGATTGGCCACATTAGAAGTAATTCTAAATAAAACTCTGGAGGCGGTTAATCGTGGCCGCGAAAGATTGGCAGGGGCAAGTGACAAGGATGTACTTTCTCAACTTGCTGATTAATCATGAACTCAAAATCACAATCACCATTTAAAGTAAATCTCCACGAACTGCCCCGTAGGGCAGGAGAGATGCGTGAATTTGAGTTGGCCTTTCCTGTTTCCGAAGCAATTGGTGTGCCCTTACTTCAGATCCCGGTCGGAGCAGAGTTAAAGATTTCATTTCGGGCCGAATCCGTTGATGATGGAGTATTAGTAACTGGAAAAGTTCAATCTCATGCAGTTGGCGAATGCGGCCGATGCCTAGAACCGATTAATCTGGAAGTGAAGCAAAATTTCCAAGAGCTCTTTCTCTACGCCAGCCGGGCGGCGGACAACCCTGAGGATGATGATGAGCTTTTCATCTTGGATGGAGATATCGCAGATTTAGAGATTCCAATCCGCGATGCGGTCATTCTTTCTATGCCAATTAACCCTGTTTGCGAGGATGAGTGTGAGGGGCTTTGTGCAGGGTGTGGTGAGAAATGGCGGGATCTGCCTGATGACCATACCCATGAAGTAATAGATCCAAGGTGGTCTGGGCTATCTGGGTGGCAGCCCAAATAGGCGTGATTTTGCAAACTTACCCCAGCTGAGGGATACTTACGCGCTCAATTAAGGCAACTGATTTAAAGGAGAACCACCGTGCCATTACCCAAGCGAAAGATGTCCCGCTCGCGCACGCGTTCTCGTCGTAGCCAGTGGAAAGCAACCCCTGCCGCAACCTCTAACTGCAGCCAGTGTCAACAACCAAAGTTGCAGCACACCGCATGTCCAACCTGCGGAACATATAACCGTCGTCAAGTTCTAGAGGTTTAATCCTGACTCTGGCTTTAACCGAAAAGCTCGGAGTTTCGGTAAGTCCAGAGCTTCTTACACTCGCGCTAACTCATCGTTCGTATGCATATGAGTTTGGTGGTTTACCGACAAATGAACGTCTAGAGTTTTTGGGCGATAGCGTTTTGGGTTTAATTGTTACAGAAGCGCTTTATGAAAGATTTCCAGATTTAGATGAATCAAGACTCTCACCACTGCGTTCTGGAATTGTAAATATGCGCGCTCTGGCATCTATCGCAAGAGATTTACAGCTTGGTGCCGTTCTAAAAATCGGTAAGGGTGAAGAGGTAACTGGGGGCCGGGACAAGAATTCGATTTTGGCCGATGCGCTTGAAGCTTTGGTCGGAGCAATTTATTTAGATCACGGTTTTGCAAAAACCACTGAGATAGTTTTGAAATTAATGGCACCAGCTATAGATGAGGCATTAGCCCGCGGAGCTGGCTTGGATGGAAAGACCGCGTTACAAGAGATTGTTGCTGCATCTGGTTGGGCGCCCCCCGAGTACAAAGTAAGTGAATCAGGTCCTGATCACGATAAAGATTTTGTAGCGGTAGCCGTAGTAAATGGGGTTACTTACAAAGCCGGCCATGGCAAAAGCAAACGAGAAGCGGAGCAAGTTGCAGCACGTTTAGCTTATGAAGAGTTAACTCAAACCCCGTCAATTTAACTTTGAGCTCGGGGAATTAATTGAAATGCCGGAGTTACCAGAGGTTGAAACTGTAAGGCGTGGCCTCGAACCTTGGGTTAAAGGCAAGAAGATTAAAGAAATAGAGCTGGTGCATAAAGGCGGCAACCGAGCAAACAGCTTTGCCCCGATAACAATCGCGCAGGGTGCAAAGATAAACTCTCTAAATCGAAGAGGTAAATTTCTTTGGTTTGAATTAAATAAAGATTTCGCATTAGTTGCTCATCTAGGGATGAGCGGTCAGTTTTTGGTGCAACCAAAGAAATCTCAGCCAGAAAAACACCTACGGGTCAGAATTGATTGTGGCACCCGCGGCAAAGAGGTTAGATTTATCGATCAGCGTACCTTCGGTTGGGTGGCGATAGATGATTTAGTTGAAGAAAAAGGCAAATTAATCCCGAGATCATTTACTAGAATTGCATTGGATATCTTTGATCCAGATTTTGATAAAGCTGCTGTTGTAGAAAAGATAATGAATAAGAAAAGCGCCATAAAGAGAGTGTTGTTGGATCAATCAGTAATGAGTGGAGTTGGCAACATATACGCCGATGAATCTTTATGGATGGCTCGGATTAACCCAGAACGGATTGCCAATACTTTGCAGGAGTCTGAAGTTCTAGAGCTATTGCGATGCGTTAAAAAAGTAATGAGCCGGGCCCTAAAGCAGGGTGGCACAAGTTTTGATGAGCTGTATATAAATGTAAATGGAGAGAGTGGATACTTTGCAGTTCAACTTGAGGCTTATGGACAAGAGGATGAGCCATGTTCGAGATGCGGAACACAGATTAAGAGAATCATCTTTGGTAATCGCTCTTCCCATTTCTGCCCAAAGTGCCAGAAAAATCTCAAAAAAACCGGTTCTAAGCGGGGTTAAAACCCAAGTTGGCCCAACCTCACCCGATAGGTTCTGCCTGTGTATTTGAAGAGCATGACCCTAAAGGGCTTTAAGTCCTTTGCTGCACCCACCACTTTGCGCTTCGAGCCAGGCATCACATGCGTGGTTGGGCCAAATGGTTCGGGCAAGAGCAATGTGGTTGATGCACTTTCTTGGGTTATGGGTGAGCAAGGCGCCAAGAGCCTACGCGGCGGCAAGATGGAGGATGTCATCTTTGCCGGCACCTCAGGCCGTGCACCACTTGGGCGTGCTGAGGTTTCCGTAACAATTGATAATACTGATGGCGCTTTGCCAATTGATTTTACTGAAGTCACAATCTCTCGTACTTTATTTAGAAATGGTCAGAGCGATTATCAAATCAATGGTGAATCAGCTCGCTTGCTGGATATTCAAGAGTTACTGAGCGACAGCGGTATTGGTCGCGAGATGCATGTCATTGTTGGCCAAGGACAACTAGATGCAATTCTGACCGCCAATCCTGAAGAGCGTCGTGGCTTTATCGAAGAGGCCGCTGGAATTCTCAAGCATCGCAAACGTAAAGAAAAGGCGTTGCGCAAATTAGATTCCATGCAGGGAAATATGGCGCGAGTTCAGGATTTAACTAATGAACTGCGCAGACAGCTGCGTCCTTTGGGTAAACAAGCTGAAGTTGCTCGAAAAGCTGCGGTGATTCAAGCCGATGTTCGTGATGCCAAGCTTCGTTTACTTGCAGATGATCTCATCGCATTCAAATCAACTTTAACCTCTGAGGTCGCAGATGAAACCGCACTTCGCGAAAGACGTTCTATTGTGGAGCAAGAGCTCGATAAGTTACGCAATCGAGAGGTCGAACTAGATCGCATCGCAACGGTTGAAGGTCCACAATTAAATGCTGCACAGGACAATTACTACAACTTAACTGCGCAGCGGGAAAAATTACGTGGCACGCAAAATCTCGCCTCTGAGCGGGCTAGGTTTTTGGCAGAAGAGGCTGAGGAAGCTCGCGCCTCTGGAAGAGATCCGGAGATGCTGGAAGCTGAAGCAAAATCATTGCGCACCGAAGAGGGCGTACTCCAGAACTCACTTAATCAAGCTCGCGTCGAATTAGAGAAAGCAACGGCAAATGTTTCAGAGCTGGAGTCTCGACTAAAACATGAGGATGATCGCGTGGCAGCTGCTCAACGGGCAATCGCCGATTACCGCGAAGGAACTGCGCGCCAAGAGGGCCACATCAAGAGTCTGCAATCAAGAATTGATAGTACTAATGCAGAGATTGCCCGTTTGGAATCCGCCCTTGCAGAAGCCAACTCTCGAGTTGATGAAGCCAAGCGGGAGTTTGCTCGATTAGAGAGCGAAGTTGCCGGGTTAGATGCTGGCGAGTTGGGACTTGATGCTGAGTTTGAAAAAGCAAAAAATGCTTTAACTCAATCTAAATCACATCTGGATAAATTAATAGAAGAACTTTCAAAGGCTGAGAAAGAAAAGGGTGCGGCAAGCGCAAAGGTTGAAGCGCTTCGACAAGCAACTTTGCATAAAGATGGCAGCGGTGCCCTCTTAACAAACAATCGCGGAATTGAAATCCGCGGCAGTGTCGCTTCATTAATATCTGTCGAGCCCGGATGGGAGAGCGCGGTTTCGGCGGCGCTGGGTTCACTTGCCAACGCATTAGTTGTGCATGACTCCACCCAAGCAATCTCAGCACTTTCATTTTTGAAATCTGAATCTGCCGGAAATGCTGACATACTATTTATCTCAGATGCTGCACAACTCACCACACAACCAGATGTTTTGAACGGGTTTTCCTGGCTGTCAACCAAGGTCAACTCTTCAACTTTAAATGCAGTCCTTCCCACCTTGCTGGCGGGTTATGTTGCCGCCGAATCATTGCAGCAGGCAGAACAGATTATTAAGACTGATCGCAATTTAATAGCGGTTACCCGAGATGGTGATTTGGTAGGGCGCGGTCGGGCCAGCGGTGGCTCCTCAACCAAATCTTCTTTAATTGAAATAACCACGATGATTGAGAAGAGTGAGGTTGATCTACAAAAGTTTTCTCATGAGTGCGACAGAATCAGATTTGAAATTTCCAGTGTTGAAGGTCAAGTTAGATCAGATCAAATTCAGTACGACCAAGCTCTAGCAAAACTAAATGAATCAGATGCTGCAATGGCAGGACTTGCTGAACAAATGGGTGCCGCCGGACAGAGCGTAAGAGGTGGAGTAGGAGAGGTTGAGCGATTAACTAAATCTATTTCTGAGCTGAAGATTGCGGTACAAAATGATGTGGCTGAACTAGGTATTGCGCAGGAGGAGTTTGCTAAGAGCGCTGAACCGCAAGAGCCGGAGCTGACTCAGGTAGAGAATTTACGTGCATCGGTTGCTACCGCTCGTGCCGTAGAAGTTGAGGCTCGTTTAGGTTTGCGCACCATTGAAGAGCGCGTTACAGCAATTTCTCAAAGAGCTGCAGATCTGGAAAACGCAGCTCAGAATGAAAGGGAAGCAGCAAGTAAGAGTATTGCGCGTCGTGAGGCCCGAGCTCGTGGAGCTATCTCGGCTCAGGCAATCGCTGATGCGGCCTACGAAGCATTAATCCAAATCGAAAACTCAATTTCCCGCGCCAATGCAGAGCGTGAGAGGTTAGAGGTTGCTCGCTCAAATCGCGATGGTGAAATTCTGGCGATTCGTGCGCAGGTGCGTGAATTGACTACAGAGTTAGATCAGCTCACCTCAAGTGTGCACCGTGATGAAATCGCAAGAGCGGAGCAAAGATTGAGAATTGAGCAGTTGGAAGGCAAGGCGATGGAGGAGTTTGGCGTTGATATCCAAACTCTATTTAATGAGTATGGCCCTGATAAAGATGTTCCAACCTTTATAGAAGATGATGAAGGTAACCTAACTCAGGGAGATTTGATTCCTTATGTTCGTGAACAGCAAGAAAAGAGATTGGCAGGAGCAGAGCGCTCACTGGCTTTACTTGGAAAGATTAATCCACTTGCACTTGAAGAGTACTCATCCCTTGAAGAGCGCTTGAAATATTTGGCTGAGCAGCTTGAGGATCTGAAGAAGTCCAAGAAGGATCTATTGGACATTATCAAAGAGGTTGATGAGAAAGTTCAGGAGATCTTTGAAGAGGCATACCGCGACACAGCACGTGAGTTTGAAAAAATCTTTGCCCGATTATTCCCAGGGGGCGAAGGTCGATTAGTTTTGACCGATCCAAATGATCTTCTCAACTCCGGAGTTGATGTAGAAGCACGCCCACCTGGTAAGAGAATTAAAAGATTGTCGCTACTTTCAGGTGGTGAGCGCTCCCTAACTGCAGTGGCGCTCTTGGTTGCGATCTTTAAAGCACGACCAAGTCCCTTCTATGTAATGGATGAGGTTGAAGCTGCACTTGATGACACCAACCTGGGAAGACTTCTTGGCGTTCTTGAAGAACTCCGACAGGCGTCACAATTGATTATCATTACCCACCAAAAGCGCACTATGGAGATTGGCGATGCACTTTACGGTGTAACAATGCGCGGCGATGGCGTTTCAGAGGTAATCTCACAACGCTTACGCGAAAATGAGACTGAATCAGTTTAGCTATGGGGTTGTTCGGCTCCTTCCTTTCAAAGTTTTCTCGTAACCGAGCTTCAATTGAGGATATTGAAGAGTTCCGTAAGCTCTTAATCGAATCTGACTTAGGTGTAAAAAATAGCGAGGAGATTATCGAGCTAGTAAAGAGAGAAAAGTCAGAGAACTTAGAGCAGGCAGTAACCGAGCGTATTAAATCTTTTCTGACCCTTGAACCACGGGAGATTAATTGGCAATCTGATGGACCAACCACAATTTTGATTGTTGGAGTAAATGGAACTGGAAAAACCACAAGCGCTGCCAAATTAGCAAACCTCTTTAACTCCGAAGGTAAAAAGGTTTTGCTGGTCGCCGCAGACACCTTTCGAGCTGCCGCTGTGCAGCAGTTAAGTACTTGGGGAGAGCGGATTGGAGTTGAAGTAGTGCGCGGCGCAGAAAACGCTGATCCCGCAGCAGTTTGTTTTGATGGCGCCACGAAAGCCAAGGCGGATGGGTTTGATGTTTTGATCATCGATACTGCGGGTCGACTACATACGAAAAGCAACTTAATGGATGAGCTCGCCAAGGTTCGTAGAGTGATTGAAAAAGTAACTCCAGTTAATGAAGTTTTGTTTGTATTGGATGGCACGACTGGTCAAAATGGAATATCTCAGGCCCAGATTTTCTCTGAAAGTGTTTCCCTTACCGGCTTGATAGTTACCAAGATCGATGGTTCGGCTAAGGGCGGAATTGCCCTGGCTACGGAGCGCCAGCTTGGTAAGCCACTGAAGTTTGTCGGGGTGGGCGAGTCCATAGGGGATCTGCAGCGCTTTGATGCCGAGTCCTACATCGAAGAGCTTTTTACATAACTGTAACAACCCTGCTCAAACTGTCACCTGCCGGAAACCTGCACTGCGCTAAATCTGTAATACAACGGTAGGAGCATTTCGCCACTCTCAATGTTGAGAACCTGATCCTTATTTATTGGAGATTCCAGTGGATGAAATAGTTATTAGTGCGGGAGATACCGCATGGGTTATGGCTAGCTGCGCGTTGGTCTTATTGATGACACCTGGTTTAGCCTTTTTCTACGGCGGCATGGTGCGCGCAAAGAGCGCATTGAACATGATGATGATGTCCATGGTTGCCGTTGGAATTGTTAGTGTGTTGTGGGTAATTTATGGTTTCAAATTAACCTTTGGATACGAAGCTAATTCAGAGTGGTATGGCTCATTTTCATTATCGGGATTAGGCGATGTTGTAAATGAATTAACCAACAATGGCGGTGTATATCCAATTCCACTTTTGGTATTTGCTGCTTTCCAATTGATGTTTGCAATCATCACACCAGCTTTGATTTCAGGTGCGATTGCTGATCGAACAAAATTTGTTGCCTGGGGAGTTTTTGTTGCAATCTGGGTGACAGTGGTTTATTTCCCGGTCGCTCACTGGGTATTTGCCTTCGGCAATAAAGTCGGAGACACAGTTACAGGTGCGGGATTCTTGGCTGCCCGAGGTGTCCAGGATTTTGCCGGTGGAACCGCAGTTCACATCAACGCCGGAGCAGCGGCGCTGGCACTTGCTATCGTTTTAGGACGCCGTATCGGTTGGCAAAAAACCCCTATGCGTCCACACTCATTGCCACTTGTACTTCTCGGCGCCGCCTTGCTCTGGTTTGGGTGGTTCGGTTTTAATGCTGGATCAGCATTGGGTGCTAATGCAACCGCTGGTTTAGCATTTATTAACACCCAAGTTGCAGCTGCTGGTGCATTACTGGGTTGGATCGTGACTGAGAAAATTAGAGATGGTCACCCAACAACATTGGGAGCTGCATCTGGAGCTGTTTCTGGGCTAGTAGCCATTACTCCTGCTTGCGCCTTTGTTGCACCATGGGCAGCGGTGGTAATTGGATTCTTGGCCGGCGCCGCTTGTGCATTAGCGGTCGGTTTGAAGTACAAGTTGGGATATGACGATGCACTTGATGTTGTAGGCGTTCACTTGGTTGGTGGAATTATCGGTAGCTTGGCTATCGGATTTTTTGGCTCCAGCGCAGTCAATTCCGTAGGTCTGGATGGATTGTTCTACGGTGGAGGTACCGCACTACTAGTTAAGCAAGCTCTCGGTGTTGGTCTAGTCATGGCGTACTCCTTTATTGCAACCCTAATAATCGGTTACGTGATTGAAAAAACCATCGGCTTCCGAGTCAGCAATGAGAAAGAGCTAATCGGTGTCGATCAGACCGAGCACGCTGAAAGCGCATATGAACTTGGCGGAATCCTCAAAGGAGGTCGTTAATCATGAAGTTAATTACTGCAATCATCAAGCCAGGTAAGTTTGATGAGGTTAAAAATGCATTACGTGATGCAGGGGTAAAGGGCATGACGGTTTCAGAGGTATCTGGGGTCGGCCGACAAGGCGGTCATGTCGAGGTTTATCGTGGTGCAGAGTTTCCAATTGATCTAATTCAAAAAGTGCGCTTGGAAATTTTGGCTGAAAATAGTGATGTCGAAAAACTTATTGATGTGATTGTTAAGACAGCTTCAACGGGGTCTATCGGTGATGGAAAAATTTGGACGACATCAGTTGAGAATGTGGTTCGAGTTCGCACTGGGGAAAAAGGTGAAGCGGCAATTTAAGGTAAATATGTAGAAATCTGGGCGTTGGAGGAAGTTCTCCAGCGCCCATTTTTCACTTTAATTGTGTTTTAGTAGGCTGATGTCATGTTTGAGTCATTGAGCGGCAAGCTCTCTGGAATTTTTGGTTCCCTTCGCAGCAAGGGCAAAATCTCAGCCTCTGACATAGACTCAACTACGCAGGAGCTGCGAACCGCACTACTGGATGCCGATGTGGCACTTACAGTGGTTGAAAGCTTTATCGCATCTGTACGAGAAAAGTCATTAGCTGCGTTACCTAACTTGCGGTCCAGCACCAATCAATCTCAAGAGATTTACAACATCATCAACCAAGAGTTAATAGAGATTTTGGGTGGCGCGGCGCGCAGAATTCGATATGCAAAAAATCCTCCGACTGTGATTATGTTGGCCGGATTGCAAGGTGCCGGTAAAACAACTTTGGCCGGAAAGCTAGCAACATTTTTAAAGAGCGAAGGCAATACCCCGCTGCTGATTGCAGCTGATTTACAGCGACCAAATGCAGTTACTCAACTCTCGGTTTTGGCGGAGTCAATCAAGATTCCAGTATTTGCACCTGAGCCTGGCAATGGAGTGGGAGATCCGGTTCGCGTAGCAAAAGATGGAGTTGCCTTTGCAAAAGAAAAACTTCACAACATAGTAATCATCGATACCGCAGGACGGCTAGGAATTGATGAAGAGTTGATGCAACAGGCCAAGAACATAAAGGACGCGGTTAATCCAGATGAAACTTTGTTTGTTGTAGACGCCATGATTGGTCAAGATGCGGTTAGAACCGCACAGGCTTTTGAATCTGGAGTTGGTTTTGATGGAGTTGTTTTAACAAAACTGGATGGTGATGCCAAAGGTGGCGCGGCGCTCTCCATTGCAAAGGTAACTGGCAAGCCAATCATGTTCACCTCAACCGGTGAAAAGTTGAGCGAGTTTGATTATTTCTATCCAGAGCGAATGGCTTCTCGCATCTTGGGTATGGGAGATATTCAAACCCTAGCTGAACAAGCCAAAAAGGCATTTGATGGCGAGAGCGCCAAACGAATGGAAGAAAAGTTTGTTGCTGGCGAAGATTTCACTTTGGAGGATTTCTTAGAGCAGTTGCAGGCGATGAAAAAAATGGGATCTATGACCAAGTTATTGGGAATGCTTCCAGGCGCAAATAATGCGGCGATGAAAAAACAGATTGACTCCCTTGATGATAAAGAGTTGGTTCGCACCCAGGCAATTGTTCAATCTATGACACCTACCGAGCGTCGCAATCCGAAGATTCTTAATGGCTCGCGGCGAGCTCGAATCGCAAAAGGAAGTGGTCGCACCGTTACTGAGGTCAATTCATTAGTAGACCGTTTTGCGGCGGCACAAAAGATGATGAAGCAGATGAGAGCTGGCGGAATGCCCGCTGGTCTGCCCGCTGGAATACCAACAGGATTTGGTTCAGCTCTGCCATCAAATAAAGCAAACCCACAGCCAAAGAAGAAATCCCGCTCGGGAAATCCCGCCAAGCGAGCGGCGCAGGAAGGACGCTAGAGCCCCTTTTGCCTGTGATTTCAGCTGCAGATTGGGCATATTGATACCGACATGGCAATATTGGTCCCCTGTTCAGGAGCCCTCTACCTCTTGACCGGCAACCATTAACCAGAATTGTTGAATATCGCCTGGCATCCCACTCGGGCCGAATTCATCATTCGAACGATTATGCAAGGAGAAAGCCTTCGTGGCCGTAAAGATTAGATTGGTACGTCTCGGAAAAATCCGTACACCGCACTACCGAATTGTTGTTGCAGATTCACGTAAAGCTCGCAATGGGCTAAAGATTGAAGAGATTGGTCGTTACTCACCAGCCTCAGAGCCATCTTTAATTCAAGTTAACTCTGAGCGCGCACAACATTGGTTGAAAAATGGTGCTCAGCCAACAGAGGCAGTAGAGGCAATTTTCAAAGTAACTGGAGATTGGCAGAAGTTCAAAGGGTTGCCAGGTGCTGAAGGAAGTTTGAAGTCACTTCCAGTTCGCGCCGATAAGCGTGCAGCATATGAAGCCGCTGTTAAAGCTGCAATGAACGAGCCAAAAGATGGTGCCACCACAATGAAGAAGCGTGCCGCTGAGAAGTTGGCCGCAAAATCTGCACCTGCTGAAGAGGCTGCACCAGTAGCGGAAGCTGCACCTGCAGAAGAGGTCGCAAAGGTTGAAGCGATTTCAACAGAGGATCAAGCTCCAGTTGCCGAAGCTGCAGTTGAAGCACCTGCTGAAACTCCAGCTGAGTAATCATTGTGATGATTGACGAAGCTTTAGAACACCTAGTCAAAGGGATTGTTGATAATCCTGAAGAGGTTGTCATTACTGAAAAAGAGGGAAGACGCGGAACCACACTTGAGGTGCGCGTTCATCCAGAAGATATTGGAAAAGTAATTGGCAGAAATGGTCGCACCGCCAAAGCACTACGTACCGTTATCTCAGCCCTTGCCGGTCGCAATATCCGAGTGGATTTAATAGAGGCGGATGAAGCGCGCTAAACGCGCTTTGTCATCTTTTATTTTGTAGTGCTACTTGTCGTAGGTCGCATAGGTCGCGCACATGGAGTGCGCGGCGATGCGACTGTTGAAGTTCGCACCGATAATCCAGAAGCACGTTTCTTTATTGGAGCCAAGTTACAAACAGATCCAATAGAAAAAGGGCCACTAACCATTCGTGACGCCAAGGTTCACAGCGGAACTCTGTTGCTGGCATTTGAAGGTGTCAATGATCGAACTGCAGTTGAAAAACTTCGAAATGTTCTGTTGTTGGCAGAGGTAGATCCAAAAGAATCCAATATCAGCGAAGATGATTTTCATATTTCTCAAATCGTGGATTGCAAGGTAGTTGACGAGACTGGTAAAGAGTGGGGAGCGGTAGTCGATGTACTTCAGTTGCCAGCTCAAGATACTTTAGTTGTTGGTCATGATGGCCGCGAGGTGTTGGTTCCATTTGTGCGCGCATATGTTCCAGAGATTGATATAGAGAACAAGAGATTAGTAGTCGTTGGTTTTGCGGGGTTACTATGAAGATTTCTGCAATCACAATTTTCCCTGAGTATTTCGCGCCGATGGAGCTCTCTCTGATCGGAAAGGCGCAGCAATCCAAATTAATTTCATTCGAAGCTATTAATCTGAGGGATTTCACAAATGACAATCACCACACCGTTGATGACACCCCATACGGCGGTGGCGCAGGAATGGTGATGAAAGCGCAGCCATGGGGCGAGGCGATTGATAAAGTGATTGAAAGCTCTGAACCCGAATCTTCATTTGAGCTAATTATTTTGACACCAGCGGGGGAAAGTTTTAATCAACGTGTAGCCGAAGAGTTGTCGAAGGCAGAGCACTTAGTTTTTGCATGCGGCAGATATGAGGGTATTGATGCCAGAGTTGCTGAGTACTACCGAAGCAAGTCAAGAGTGAAGGTTCGTGAAATTTCAATTGGCGATTATGTCTTAAATGGTGGCGAAGTTGCTGCATTAGTAATTATCGAAGCGGTAACTAGATTGATTCCTGGGGTAATTGGCAACCCGGAATCTCTCTCAGAAGAATCACATAATGAGCTGGGGGAGTTGGAGTATCCGACTTATACAAAACCAGCTACCTGGCGAGATCTTGATGTCCCTGAGGTTTTACTCTCAGGCAATCATGGTGAAATCGCAAAGTGGCGAAGAGAGCAAGCCAAGAACCGAACCGAGATAAATAGAAAAACTCCCTGATAAGGGAGTTTGAATGGGAAAACAGGGGAATAATCGCGACACGCCGCGCGTTGGTCGGGAAAGTAGCTCAGCTTTTGGGCATTATCCGCCCGTGCGCTGCAAAAAGTAGCGCGGTTGCCTTAATGGCAAAAAGCTTTAGAGATTAGTGATTGGTGGTGAGAGATCAATGGCAACAGATTACGACACACCCCGAAAGACCGATGAAGAGTTACATGAAGAGTCCCTTGAAGAGTTAAAGGCCAGACGTGCTGAGGCGCAATCCGGTCAGGTTGATCTCGATGAAGAGGAAGCTGAAAATGTAGAGCTTCCAGGTGCTGATTTGTCAGGCGAGGAGCTTGCGGTTCGAGTAGTTCCAAAACAGGAAAATGAGTTCACCTGCTCAAGATGCTTTTTAGTCCATCACATCACACAGCTTGCAAAGGGCGAGGGCGCAAAAGCGGTCTGCAAAGATTGTATTTAGTTTTTTAAAGCTGCGATAAAACTCTCTGGATTTTTGCTAGAAAATATCCAATAGGGAGTTGGGTCGCGATCATCCTCAATCATTATTTGCACACCCTTTTTCTCCCAGAAACGGATCGCCATAAATGCATTTGGGTTGATCTTCGGTCCACGTAGCTCTTGCATCTGTCTTTCATCTAAAGCAATGGCCCTACCTAAATATTTACGTTCAATCTGCGCCCGCGCCACCTTTAACTCATCACCGTTCAATTCAACCTTTAAGGTAGTAAAACTACAAAAGAAAATAGAAATCACCAAGGTGATGATTAATGCCAAGAAAGCAGCTGTTTCACCCAGCCCACCCCAAATCGCAATAGCAATAGATAAATCCAATCCGATAATCAGCAGTGTTACTCGAATGGGCCATCGCATAACTTCAATCACAACCGCAAGCGTACCGGCTGAGTTGAATTCGCCTGATTTAAGGTTTTAAGCCCACCAAGGGAATTAAGGTAGCCTTGCATCATGTCACGTGGTTTAAGTATCAATCCACCCGAAGGAACACCGGTTCCACCTCGTCATCCGCAAGCCCCCGCGCCTGGCACTTTGCTTGGTTCACATAACCCAGATTGTTACGGTTGTGGCGCATCACATCCCGCCGGACTGCACCTAATTGCTTACTCCGGCGAAGGAATGAGTATTAATGCCAAATTTACAGTTACCGAATTACATCAAGGCGCACCTGGATTGGCGCATGGTGGTTTGCTGTCATGTGCATTTGATGAAGCATTAGGAAAGCTGATGTGGCTGGTAAGACAGCCGGCTGTTACTGGAAAGTTAGAGACATCTTTTCTATTGCCAGTACCGGTAGGAACTACTTTGTTTATTGAGGCGGAAATCGTTGGACAAGAGGGAAGAAAGATTTACTGCAAGGCACAGGGTCGTTTGGGTTCAAATCAAGGAGATGTGGCTGTAGAGGCTGCAGCAATCTTCATAATCGTGCCCATGGAACACTTCATCACCAACGCGCCTGAAGGTTTTCGTGAGTCGTTAGCTGGGCGCAAAGATCTATCTATCGCCACAGAGTTTGAAATTAACCCATGAAGGTCTTGATCAAAAAGCTTGATTTAAATTTACCTACTCCAAAATATGCCAAAGCAGGTGATGCCGGAGTAGATGTTTACTCCGCCATTGATTGTGAGATTGCGCCTGGGCAACGCGCCCTAGTCCCAACCGGTATTGCGATTGCACTTCCTGATGGTTATGCCGCATTCGCCCATCCCAGATCAGGTTTGGCTATCAAATATGGGGTTGGAATTGTCAATGCGCCGGGGACTATAGATGCCGGTTATCGTGGTGAAATACAGATGATCTTAATCAATCATGATTTAGAGCAGAGCTTTTCCATTAAGCGTGGAGATCGAATTGCTCAATTGGTTTTCCAAAAAGTGGAGAGTGTGGAGTTTGTTGAAGTAGCAGAATTACCTGGCTCGGGCAGGGGCGAGAGTGGCTTCGGATCGACAGGTAGATCATGAGCGAGAATCAAAATCATGAAGCGGATAAAGCCAAGATTGTTAATGCCCTTGGCGGCACCAAAGGGTTAATTGATTCTGGACTGCCGGCTCTAACATTTCTCGTTGCTTTCAATTTCAATAAAGATGTCACCCAATCCTCTTATTACGCATTGGGGCTTTCACTAATTCTGACCTTAATCAGATTAATCAAACGCGAGACGATCCAACATGCGATCTCGGGAGTGATTGGAGTAGCGGTTTGCGCCTGGTTGGCAAATCGATCTGGAAAAGCTGAGGATTTTTATCTTCCAGGTTTGTGGACCAATGCCATATACGGGTTTGCCTATTTAGTTTCAATTTTGGTTCGTTGGCCGGTAATCGGGCTGGTAATTGGTCCATTGCTTGAAGAGAACTTACGTTGGCGAAAAGATCCTGCGCGCACCAAGGTTTACATAAAAGCTACCTGGCTATGGATTGGAATGTTTGCGATCAGATTGCTGGTTCAGTATCCGTTGTACTTGAGTGGAAATGTAAACGCGTTAGGTACGGCAAGGTTGATTATGGGTTATCCATTATTCATTGCAACCGCATGGCTTACCTGGGTGGTAATTAAGTCAGGACCTAAACTTCGCGAAGATCTTAAGAGTTAGCTACAAAACAACCTTTAATTTGCTCCTCTGCTTTTGCAGAGGCGACAAATATGAGCTCATCTCCTGCAGAAAAAACATCATGGGCCGATGGTGAAATTACATGTCCATCTCTGATAATCGCTGCTAAAGATGCATCCTCGGGGAGCTCTACCTCTCCCACAGTTTTTCCAAGGCAATAAGAATCATCAGGGAGTGTGAGTTCGACCAGATTTGCCTCTCCAGCCTTTAGAGAGAACAACCTGACTACATCGCCGACCGAAACCGCTTCTTCAACTAGGGCTGCAATGATTCGTGGTGTTGAAACGGCAACATCAACCCCCCAAGAAGAATCAAAAAGCCATTCATTCTTAGGATGATTAACCCGCGCCACAACTCGCGGAACTCCATACTCTGTTTTCGCAAGTAGGGATGCAACCAGATTGACCTTGTCATCTCCGGTAGCGGCAACCATCACCTGACAACTATCAAGTTTTGCTTTATCAAGAGAGCTGATTTCGCAGGCATCTGCCAGGAGCCATTCTGCAGATGGAACACTCTCCATCTTGAGAGACTTTGGGTTTTTATCAATCAGTAAAACCTGATGCCCATTTGAAATAAGTTCTCGGGCTATGGCGCGTCCCGCATTACCAGCTCCGGCGATTGCAATTCTCATTTATTTATCACCGCTTGGCGACAGCAATAAGGTTTTTTCAGTCGCGGTTAGGTTTGTGTCTTCAACCATGACATGAACCACATCACCCTCTTGCAAAACAGTATGTTCGTTAGGAATTAACCCCTCACCAAGTCTGGTGATGAAAGCAACTCGCGCTGAGGTGCTCTTCTCAATTAGAGATACTGGTTGACCAAACCAATCACGATGAATTGGGACTTCGGCAAGCTGTACTTTGCCTGATGCATCTTGCCACTCAGAACGAGAGCCCTGAGGAAGAATACGACGCATTATCTGATCTGTAGTCCATAGCACCGTTGCAACAGTGGGAATTCCAAGTCTCTGATAAATCTCAGCTCGAGCGGGATCGTAAATACGAGCAACCACGCTAGATACACCATAAGTTTCTCGCGCAACGCGAGCTGCCAGAATATTTGAATTGTCACCATTGGATACCGCTGCGAAGGCATCAGCCTTTTCTATTCCAGCTTCAAGCAATGTGTCACGATCAAAACCAACCCCCGCAACAGTTAAGCCATTGAAATCTGCACCCAAACGGCGAAAGGCTTCTCTATCTTGATCAATTACTGCAACTGAATGCCCCAGAGCTTGAAAATCCTTGGCCAGGGTTGAGCCGACGCGGCCACAACCCATTATTACGATGTGCACAAAGTGGAAATCTACACCTTTAAGCTAGTGTGCTGGTAATCAACACGGTTTGACCGTTATCTAGCAAGCTTGCCCTAACAACTTGCCAAACAATTAGTAAAAGGGAGTTAATGTGGAGATCGGCGACCGAGTAGAGGTCGACATCAGCGCAATAGCACATGGCGGTCATTGTGTAGCGCGCCATGAAGGTCAAGTTATATTTGTTCGGCACGCTATTCCGGGTGAAAGAGCGCTCGTGGAGATAACGGCTATCACTAAAAATTTTGCACGTGGAAATTGCGTTTCAGTTTTAAAGAAATCAGAGCATCGAGTAACCCCTAGTTGCCCATACGCACATCCAGAAGGTTGTGGTGGTTGCGATTTTCAACATATTTCCTTAAAGCATCAAAGAGCGTTAAAGGCCCAGATTATTTCAGAGCAGTTTCAACGATTAGCCAAAATGGATATTTCAGTTGAAGTTGAAGAGGTTTCTCCCAACCTTCATTGGCGTAGTCGAATGGAGTTCACCGTATCAGGTGATCGTAAATTGGCTTTATATGCTGCGCGAAGCAATGAGTTGATTGAGATCCATAGCTGCAACATCGCACACGCGAGTATTGACATCGCCGAAATCAACCGACAAAAACTGCCGATTGGAAAAAAAGTAGAGGTAGTTGTTTCCTCAAATGGGGAAAAAGAGGTAGTAATTGAAGGACGCGAAAATCATTCTTTGATTAAAGAGGTCTCATCTGGATTTGATTTTTCGTTAAACCCTGCATCCTTTTGGCAGAGCCATGTTTCAGCCCCTAAATTATTGAGCACAGTTGTTCAAGAGTTAGTTGAGGTAAAAGCAGGTGAGCATGTATTTGATTTATATGGTGGCGCAGGTTTATTTACCGCCGCCCTTGTTGATGCGGTAGGAGATGGCGGACGAATAACATTAGTTGAGTCTGATTCAAACGCAATCACAGACGCTAAAAGGAATTTCGCATTACTCAACAACGTGGAGATTGTTGAAGCAAAGGTCGAAAAAGCCTTGCGCAAGTATGTGAGTGCAAATGTAGTAGTTCTGGATCCACCTCGGGCGGGAGCCGGCTCTCAGGTAATTGAAATGATTGCCAAGCTAAAACCGCGATCTATAGTTTATGTCGCTTGCGATCCCGCTTCGCTAGCCCGCGACACCTCATATCTGAAAGCCGCGGGCTATGAGTTAGACCGGCTTCGCGCATTTGACCTATTCCCAATGACCGCACATATGGAGTGTGTGGCGCGTTTCATGCCCAAATAGGGCCCCAATTTAACTTTAGAAGCTCGCAAATCTTTAGTGAAAAAACCTATGCAGTTAGTATTCGTCCATGAGCAAAAACTCCTTTGATGCACAGACCAACCTTGAAGTTGCCGGTAAGAGTTATCAGATTTTTGATATCACCAAACTGCCAGCAGCTAAGGACTTGCCTTTTTCGTTAAAGATTCTGCTGGAGAATTTACTTCGCACCGAAGATGGTGCAAATATCACAGCGAAGCAGATCGAGGCTCTTGCATCTTGGAATCCAGATTCCCAACCAGATACCGAAATTCAATTCACCCCCGCGCGCGTAATCATGCAGGATTTCACCGGCGTTCCATGTGTAGTTGATCTGGCAACAATGCGCGAGGCAATTGCGCAATTAGGTGGAGATCCAGCTCGTGTTAATCCACTTGCTCCAGCGGAGTTGGTAATCGACCATTCAGTTATTGCTGATACTTACGGGACCAAGGATTCCTTTGCGCAAAATGTGGAGATTGAGTATCAAAGAAACACCGAGCGTTATCGCTTCTTGCGCTGGGGACAGAGCGCATTTGATGAGTTTAAAGTGGTTCCGCCCGGAACCGGAATTGTGCATCAAGTAAATATTGAGTATCTGGCTCGCGTAATTATGACCCGCAATGTTGGTGGTGTTGAGCGTGCTTATCCAGACACAGTCGTTGGAACAGATTCACACACCACCATGGTTAACGGTCTAGGTGTTTTAGGTTGGGGCGTGGGAGGCATCGAAGCTGAAGCGGCTCTATTGGGGCAGCCAGTATCAATGTTGATCCCAAGGGTTGTTGGTTTCAAGCTAAATGGCTCCTTGCCGGTCGGCACCACCGCAACTGATTTAGTTCTAACCATCACCGAGATGTTGCGCAAACATGGCGTGGTTGGAAAATTTGTAGAGTTTTATGGCCCTGGTGTCAGCGCTCTTCCAATGGCAAATCGAGCCACGATTGGAAATATGTCACCTGAATATGGTTCAACTGTTGCGATTTTCCCAATTGATGAAGAAACTATTAAGTATTTGCAGCTCACCGGTAGAACCTCAGAGCAACTCGAATTAGTAGAGAAATACGCTAAGCGTCAGGGCATTTGGCATGATCCCAATGCAAATCCACGTTACTCAGAGCATCTAGAGCTTAATTTGGCTGATGTAGTTCCTTCCATAGCAGGACCGAAACGCCCACAAGATCGTGTCGCATTGAGTGATGCCAAGAGTGCATTTGAAAAAGCGTTGCCAACCTACTTATCGGAAAAATCAGCTAAGGAGCCGGTTGCTGTTACCGTAAATTCCAGAGATGGAAAGGTTTCAAATGGCTCCGTAGTTATTGCATCTATTACCTCATGTACAAATACCTCTAACCCAAGCGTCATGATTGGTGCCGGATTGCTTGCCAAAAAAGCGGTAGAAAAAGGTTTGCAAAGTAAGCCATGGGTAAAAACCACCCTTGCTCCCGGTTCAAAGGTAGTTACAAACTATTATGAAAAAGCTGGCCTAACCCCATACTTGGAAAAGTTAGGTTTTAACTTAGTTGGATACGGATGCGTAACCTGCATTGGTAACTCCGGCCCACTTCCAGTAGAAGTAAGCAAAGCGGTTAATGAAAATGATTTAGCAGTAGCGGCAGTTTTGTCCGGAAATAGAAATTTTGAAGGACGTATCTCGCCTGATGTAAAGATGAATTACTTGGCATCTCCACCGTTGGTAGTTGCCTATTCAATCGCGGGCAGCATGGATCATGATTTTGAAAAGGATTCGCTAGGTAAAGATACAAATGGTAATGATGTTTACTTGAAGGACATTTGGCCATCTACCAATGAAATTCAGGCAGTGATTGATGAGGTTGTATCCTCTGAAATGTTTAAGAAGGATTACGCCAGCGTCTTTGCAGGGGATAAGCACTGGACATCACTTGATACGCCAACTGGCAAGGTTTTTGATTGGGATGCGAACTCAACTTATGTGAGAAAACCACCTTACTTTGATGGCATGCCTCGCAACCCAAAGGCGGTCACTGATATTTCTGGTGCTCGAGTATTGGCAAAGTTAGGTGACTCTGTAACAACAGACCACATCTCGCCAGCGGGATCAATCAAGCCCGATTCTCCCGCCGGAAAATATTTAGCAGAACATGGCGTTGCTAAAGCAGATTTCAACTCTTATGGTTCCCGACGTGGAAATCACGAAGTAATGATCCGTGGCACCTTTGCAAATATTCGTTTGAAAAACCTTTTGCTAAATGGTGTGGAAGGTGGTTTCACTAGAAACTTCCTGGCTAATGGTGAACAAACCACAATTTACGATGCATCAATGGCTTATCAAGCAGCTGGAGTTCCATTAGTGATTTTGGCGGGCAAGGAGTATGGCTCTGGTTCATCGAGAGACTGGGCGGCTAAAGGAACAGCACTTCTTGGAGTCAAAGCGGTAATTGCAGAATCTTTTGAACGCATCCATCGCTCCAATTTAATTGGCATGGGAGTTCTTCCCTTACAGTTTATGGATGGCCAAAGCGCAGAATCACTTGGATTAACAGGTGAAGAAGAGTTCTCCATCACTGGAGTAACTGCTCTGAATGATGGGGGTATTCCTGCCACCGTTTCAGTTCAAGCTGGAGCCAAGAGCTTTACCGCAAAGGTGCGTATCGATACCCCAGGTGAGGCGGATTACTACCGTCATGGCGGAATCATGCAGTACGTATTGCGCTCGCTCTTATCCTGATTCTCGTTACCATTAACTCATGAAGTTTTTGCCACGTATCAAATCACCGGGTGATTTGGCGCGTTTTGATATCGCAGAACTTAATGAGTTGGCATCTGAAATCAGAAGCTTTTTGATCGAGAAGGTTTCTAAATCAGGTGGCCACCTTGGACCTAATCTCGGCATAGTTGAGTTAACTATCGCTTTGCATCGAGTTTTTGAGTCACCGAAAGACCCAATGGTTTTTGATACCGGCCATCAAAGCTATGTTCATAAATTGCTGACTGGACGTGCTGGTGGTTTTGACAAACTACGGCAACGTGGCGGGCTCGCAGGTTATCCAAGTCGCAGTGAGAGTGAGCATGATGTTATAGAAAACTCCCATGCATCTACCGCACTTTCATGGGCTGATGGAATTGCTCGTGGTTTTGTCATCAAAGGTGAAAGTGAACGTACTGTTGTTGCAGTGGTAGGCGATGGTTCGCTAACCGGCGGAATGGCATGGGAGGCGCTAAACAACATCGCTGCTTCAGAAAATCTGCCATTGGTTATTGTTGTAAATGACAATGAACGCTCTTACTCACCAACAATTGGTGGCGTTGCCACCTATCTCTCAACCCTTCGCGCTACTAAGGGTTATGAGAAGTTTTTGGATTGGGGTAAAGGGGTTCTAGAGCGCACACCAGTCGTTGGTCATCCGATTTACGAAACTTTACACGGGGTAAAAAAGGGCATCAAAGATATTGTTGCTCCACAGGGCATGTTTGAAGATTTAGGTTTGAAGTACATCGGTCCGGTTGATGGCCATGACATATTGGCACTTGAGAAGGCTTTACATCAGGCGAAGAAGTTTGGTGGACCAGTTCTCGTTCATGCAATCACTGAAAAAGGGCGAGGTCATGCACCAGCGATTAAGGATGAAGCGGAGAAGTTTCATGCAGTTGGTGTGGTCGATCCAGAAACCGGGGAGCCTTTAAACAAATCTGGTGATTCTTGGACCAAGGTTTTTTCTCAATCATTGGTTACTTACGGTCGGCAAAACCCCGATTTAGTTGCCATTACTGCGGCAATGCTCGGCCCAACCGGATTGGATAAGTTTCAAAGCGAGTTTCCAACGCGTACCTTTGATGTAGGTATTGCTGAACAGCACGCAACCACAGCAGCTGCTGGCATGGCCTTTGCTGGACTACATCCAGTGGTTGCGGTGTACTCCACATTTTTAAATCGTGCCTTTGATCAACTACTACTTGATGTTGCTTTACATAAAGCAGGAGTTACCTTTGTGCTGGATCGAGCTGGAATTACCGGAGATGATGGTCCATCTCATCATGGTATTTGGGATATGGCGTTGACTGGAATTGTGCCAAATGCACATGTTGCAGCCCCTCGTGATGGCGCAAGATTGCACGAGTTGTTGGGTGAGTGTCTCGCCATTAATGATGCGCCATCAATCATCCGTTTTCCAAAAGGTGCAGTAGCCAAAGATTTGCCAGCATTTGAAAGAAGAGATGGCATCGATGTTTTGTACCGTGGCGAAAGCGCAGACATATTGTTGGTCAGTGTTGGCGCAATGGCTGCAACCGCTGTAGAGGCGGCAGCGCATGCTTATCGCGAAGGTGTAGGGGTTACTGTTATTGATCCACGATGGGTTAAACCATTACCGGCATCGGCAATAATCGCCATGGCCAATCGTCATAACCGTGTTGTGGTTTTGGAAGATGGCATTAAGCATGGCGGCATCGCCAGCACTATCTCAGAGATTTTCCGTGAACATGGAGTCGAAACCCCAATTCATTCCATCGGGGTTCCATTGCAATTCATCGAGCACTCTAAGCGCACCGAGATTCTGGAGGATCTAGGAATTACTGTGCAAAATGTGGCACGCCAATTAGTTGGATGGGCCTCAATTAAGCAGGTAGAGATGCCACTCCATGTGGATGAAAACGCTGACCGCAAACCGCTTCACTAATTCCTTCGCGATCTAGGTAAGGCAGAATTCCTCCTAGGTGCATTGGCCAGCCTGCGCCTAACAACATGCAAAGATCAATCTCTGCTGCTGTAGCAACGACACCCTCATCCAGCATCATCCGAGCTTCTTCCGCCAATGCTTTTAAGGCTCTCGTACGTACCTGCTCTGAGGTGGAAGGTGAATTACCTTTCTCCACCAGAGCTAATGCTTCAGGATTAGGGGCGAATTTGCCGGAGTCATCTTTAATGTAGAAACTCTTAACCCCATTGTCGACCATTCGCTGCACAGTAGGGGAAATCTTGTAACGTGGACCCAAGTTGTTATGTAATGTTTTTGATACATGCAGTGCAACGCCTGGACCAACTAAACCAAATAATTCAAATGGTGACATTGGGAAGCCCAGAGGGCGTAAAGCATTATCAGCCACATCTGCCGGCGTTCCTTCATCTACCGCATCTGTTACCTCACCCATAAATCTGGTAAGCAATCTGTTTACAACAAAACCGGGTGCATCTTTGCAGATGATCATGGTCTTCTTCAGTTCCTTACCAACATTAATGGCGGTTGCGGTGGTTGCATCATCAGTTTTCGAGGTGCGAGCTACCTCCAGTAAAGGCATTACCGCAACTGGATTAAAGAAGTGGAATCCAACTACACGCTCTGGGTTATTCAAACCCTCACCCATCTTTTCTACGGAAAGCGAAGAGGTGTTGGTAGCGAGAACGCATTCAGGGGAGATGATTGCCTCAAGATCCTTAAACAACTTCTGCTTAATCGAGAGCTCCTCAAAAACCGCTTCAATTATGAAGTCAGCTCCGGCAAAGACAGCTTGATCAACAGATCCTGAAACCAAGGCAGCAAGTCGCGAACCTGCCTCTTGGGTCAAACGCTTTTTGTCAACGAGTTTGTTGATTTCGGTCCGGACCCATTCGACTCCTTTATCCACGCGAGCTTGATCCAAGTCGGTCATCACAACCGGAACCTTTAGGTTTCTAACCAATAGCAGAGCTAATTGAGATGCCATTAGGCCAGCTCCTACGACGCCAACTTTGGTGACTTTGCGAGCCAGCGCGGGTTTAGGGGCGCCCTCAACTTTCTTGCGCTTCTTTTGTATCAAGTTAAATGCATACAAAGATGCGCGAAGTGGGTTGCCCATTACCAAATTGGCTAATACTTCATCTTCGGCATCAAAACCTTGATCCAAAGTGTTAGTACGTGCCGCATAAATCAACTCGAGTGCGCGTCGCGGTGCTTCGATATCTGCACCACCATACTTCTTTGCAATCGCTGCTTTTCCGGTGGCAATCGCTGTATCCCAAGCAGCAATATCGGCTGTGTGATCAACTCGGTCAATCTTGGTTTTGCCGGAAATTATCGATGCGGCAAAAGCAATAGAGCGTTCTAGGAAATCAGCTGGTTCGTAAACGGCATCTACTACACCTAGTGAGAGAGCATCCTTTGCTTTCATCATGGTGTTGTTGTTTAGAGCATTAAGGATAATTACCTGTACCGCTTTTTCTGGTCCAATCAATTTCGGTAGCAATGTTGCACCACCCCAACCCGGCACGATTCCCAAGAAGCATTCAGGTAGAGCGGTGAATGCGGTGGAGGCAAGGGTGCGATAGTGACAATGCAGTCCCACCTCTAAACCGCCGCCTAGAGCAAGTCCATTGATAAAGGCAAAGGTTGGCTTCTTGCTACGACCTAATCTTTTGAAAACATCATGACCATATTTGCCAATTGCAAGTGACTGACTCTTATCAGTGACAAATGGCAACCCTGATAAATCAGCACCTGCAGCAAAGATAAATGGCTTACCGGTAATGCCAATTGCAACCGCAGCGGAGTTTTCGGCAGTGGTGATTGCATTTTCTAACTCAGTTAGAGATTTAGGACCCAACGTATTAGGGCGGGTGTGATCCATTCCGTTATCAATTGTGATTAGCGCGAGAGTTCCGCTAGCGCCAAATGCTGATAGATCAATTTCGCGAACCAAGGCCTTGGTTACGACCTCTTCGGGCGCGCCGGCTGGTGTGGTCATCTCAGTCATCTTTACGCCTTTCCTGTGTAATTAGGGTTTTCCCAAATAACTGTGCCGCCCATACCAAGTCCAATGCACATGGTGGTAATTCCATACTTAACATCGGGGCGCTCTTTAAAGCCTTCAGCCAGATTTAGCATTAATCGAATGCCAGAAGAGGCAAGTGGATGGCCCACCGCTATTGCGCCACCATAGATATTGACTCGAGGATCATCATCGGCAATTCCAAAGTAATCCAAAAAGGAAAGCACTTGAATTGCAAAGGCTTCATTTATTTCAAAAAGTCCAATATCTTCAATTTTTAATCCAGCTTTTTCCAAAGCCTTTAGCGTGGATGGAACTGGTCCATAACCCATAATCTCTGGCTCGACACCTGCAAAGGCAAATGTAATCATCTTTGCCTTTGGTTTAAGTCCTAATTGCTTTGCCTTTGACTCGCTAGCTAATAGCGCGGCGGTTGCACCATCATTTAATCCAGCTGCATTTCCTGCGGTTACTCTGCCAGCTGGACGAAATGGAGTTTTTAGAGCCGCTAAACCCTCCAAAGTTGTTCCTGGACGTGGTGGTTCATCAACCGTTGCAACACCCCAGCCCAGCTCAGCATTGCGTACCGCAACTGGAATGAGATTTGGTTGAATTTTTCCGGCGGCGTAAGCAGCAGCGGTTTTTAATTGTGAATTCAATGCATATTTATCTGCACGTTCTTTGGTTAGGTGCGGCAACTTGTCATGCAATCTTTCTGCGGTGTTGCCCATAGAAAGCGCATCGGTATCGACTAACTTCTCTGCCAAATAACGGGGATTGGGATCCATGCCTTCTCCCATTGGGTGATTTCCCATGTGCTCTACGCCACCAGCAATTGCCAGATCGTAAGCACCCATATTGATAGAGCCAGCCAAGGTAGTTACAGATGTCATCGCACCAGCGCACCAACGATCAATTGAGTAACCAGGAACAGTATTTGGTAAACCTGCTAACAATGTGGCACTGCGTCCAATATTCATTCCCTGATCGCCGTATTGTGTTGCAGCTGCAATTGCCACATCATCAATCTCTGATGGTTTTACTTCAGGGTTGCGTTCCAGCAAACCGCGTATGCATCTCACGATAATGTCATCGGCGCGAGTGCCTGAATAAAGACTGCCGGCTTTTCCAAAAGGAGAGCGGACTGCGTCAACTAATACAACATTGGTGGAGGTGGTGGCATTGTTCATGCCGCTAGGTTACTCGCGAGTAGCCTTTCCCGACACCCAGCGCACTGGAGCCTGCAGCTTTGTGTAAACCTCTTGGCCGACCGCAAAATCCAAGGGAGCCGCGACTCGGGCACGTATTAGCTTGGTCATACCTGGGAATTTCAGCTCTAGCAACGCGTCATGTCCGTAATAGTTGATGCGCTCGATGGTGGCTGTAACTGCATTTTGTTCAGGACTGGCGCTGATTTTTATCTCCTCAGGCCGGACCATTAATTCAGCCGCGTCACCACCACCCGGGTTTTGAGCAACTCCAAACAATGCTGCTGGCAAGGTGACAATATCCCCAGTGCTCTCAGCAACTTCAGCTGATATGGGCTTGGCGTAGACATCAGCAGGGGAGCCGGACTGGACCACAGTGCCAGATCGCATTAGGGCGATTAAATCTGCAGAAACCAAAGCATCTTCCCGATCATGGGTAACCATGATCGTGGTCGTCTTGGTGGATTTCAAAAGAGATACGACCTCTTCACTTATACCTGCACGCAAAGCTTGATCAAGTGCGGCAAAAGGTTCGTCTAGCAAAACCATTGCAGGTTTCATTGCTAAGGCACGGGCAAGTGCGACGCGAGTTTGCTGTCCACCGCTTAACTCTTGTGGAAGTCTGGATTGAAAACCTTTGAGACCCACCAAATCCAACATCTCGGAGATAATTGAAGACCGCTCTTGCTTAGAGATGTTCTTTCCAAGAGCAAAGCCAACATTATCGGCAACACTTAGGTGTGGAAACAATCCACCTTCTTGTGGAACATAACCGATATTTCTTTTGTGAGGAGGCAGAACCAATGAAGAAACACTAACTAACTGTTTTCCAAAACGAATCGTGCCTGCGGCTGGAGTAATTAATCCAGCAATTGTTCGTAGCAGAGTTGTCTTTCCGCAGCCTGATGGCCCGAGTATGGCCGCAAAAGCTCCGGAAGAAACATCTAGATTTAACTTATGCAAAATGTTTTTGCTGCCAAACTCAACCCCGAGGTCGCGAATCTCTAAAGAGGTCATCTCAGATCTCCTTCTTCGCCATCACCTTTGTCGGGGCGGTTGATCAAGAATGTCGGAACCGCTGCAATAAGTACTAAGAATAATGCGTATGGCGCAGCTTCGCTAAATTTTGAAATCGAGGTATAGCGCCACATCTCTGTTGCTAGGGTTTCAAAACCGGTGGGCCTTAACATCAAAGTTGCAGGCAGCTCCTTCATGGCCGCAAGAAACACCAACAAGGTCCCGGATAAAACCCCCGGTGCAGCTAGGGGGAGAACTACTCTTTTGATGGTCTGGTATCTGCTTTGACCAAGGGTGGCTGATATATCTATTAAGTTTTGCGGAACTCGAGCCAAGCTCGTTCTTACCGAGCCAACACTTTTTGCCATGTAGAGGAGCGCGTAAGAAAACGCTAGTAAAACTAAGCTCTGGTAGAGCCAGGCAAACTCCGCGCCAAAAGAAACTAAGGCAAGACCCATGACAATTCCGGGCAGGGCATGAACAACGAGTATCCCTTTATCTGCAATCTTGGCTAACCAAGATCCTTGTACTACCAATATGCCCAACGGCAAAGCCAATATGAGGGCAATCAACGCGCCCATAGATGATGCCAAAATTGTTGCAAAAGCAGCATCAAATAAAGAGAGGAAATCAACAGATACCGAATTTACAAAAGAGCGAGATAGTAATACGGCCAGTGGCACAACCAAGCCGATCAGAATGTAAGCCAAGATGATTATCAGTGACAAGTATTTTGCTTTACCCTTGCCGATAAGTACCGGTGATTTAATGATTCGAGTAGAGCTACGTATCAATCTAGATTTACTGCGCAATCTATTTTCAAAACCAATAACCACGCCTGATATCAAAACCAAAATTAGGGCCAATACAGCAGCGGTACTTCTATCAAATGAGCCTCTATAGAGATTGGAAATTGCTCGAGTAAAAGTGTCCACGCCAAGTAATGCGACAGCACCAAAGTCACTTAAGACATAGAGAGCAACAAGCAATGCTCCAGCGGACACCGAGTTACGAATTTGAGGCAGAGTGACTCGCCAGAAACTTTGCCAATTGTTTAGACCTAGCGTTTGAGAAACCTCATATTGAGACCAATCAACTCGTCGCAGTGCAGATAAGGATGCAAGGGAAACATAGGGAGTAGTGGAGAGAACCAAAATAAACACCGCGGCCCAGAAACCGCTTAAACCAGGGAAAATAGAAATCCAGCTGAAGGTAAAAACATAACTCGGTATCGCAATTGGTAATACCACTAAAGCGCGCAGTAAATTTGCTGCAGGAAGTTGGACGGAGTGGAGTGCCCACGCAAAGCCAACCCCAAGTGCACTTGCCAAAGCTACTACCGTGACTGTGAGACTCAATGTGGTCCATAAAATTTCCAGAGTTTTTGGACGGAAGACCAATAGTGAGATAGATCTTCCATCACTTTGGGCAGCTCTTCTAATCAAGTAAATCAAGGGTATTGCGGCAAAAATAAGGGAAATACTGGTTCCGATAGCAAGCACAGAAGGCACATGGCGTCTTTCACTGCCATGTGCCTTTGTTGCCAACCCTTTTGTTGGCTGTTGAAGTTGAATTATTAGATTAGCCCGACCTTTACTAATAGCTCTTGGGTTTTCTTCAAATCTGCCAATGTCGATAGGTCCACCGCTGGAGCTTTGATTTCACGCAACGCAGGTAATCCTTCTGGCATCAAATCAGGGAAGGTCAATGAGTATTCATGGGTATCAGTGACAAATCGCTCTTGAATATCATCAGAGAGTAGAAAACTAATTAGTCGCTGTGCTGATTCAACTTTAGTAGAGGTAGAGAGAATTCCTACACCTGAAACATTTATAAGGTTGCCCATATCTCCGGGGGCAAAGAAATCAATTTTTGCATTGATCTCGCGACCTAATTCCTCAGCAACCTCCCAAAGGTAGTAATGATTAACTAGTCCTATGTCTATCTGCGCTGCATCAACCGCTTCGACAATTTGTGAATTCTTTTCATAAATTTTTGGATTGTTAGCTTTTATGCCCTTGAGCCAGTTTTCTGCTGCAGACTCGCCACGGGATTGAATTAGTGCTGAAACAAAGGCTTGAAAAGAGGAGTTAGTGGGAGCGATTCCTAAACGATCCTTCCAGATTGGATTGACCAACTCATCAATTGAAGATGGCAGTGTTTTGACTCGATCTGGTGAGTAAACAAATACTCGAGCTCGGCCGGTTACACCAATCCAATCTTGAGACTTGGATTGGTACTGAGTTGATACAAGATTAATTAGGTTTTCTTCCAGCCCTTTTAGTAGACCGGCCGCACTGACCGCCCCTAAGGAGCCAGCATCTTGGGAGAGAAATAGATCGGCGGGGGAGTTTTCTCCTTCCTCCAGAATTTGTGCTGCCAGAGCGGCTGAATCGCCGTAACGAACATCTAATTGGATTCCGGTTTGCTCAGTGAACTCGGCCAAGAAAGGGGCGATGAACTCCTCGCTGCGGCCGGAGTAAATGGTGAGGGTTTCACCCTCTGCTGAATTAGAGCTACAGCCGGTAAGAGTTGTGGCGACTACTCCAAGAGCCAATAGGCTCAAAATTACCCGTGATTTTCTGTTTTTTAATTGCATGGCTGGAAGATAGACCAGATGAACCGAATTACGCAACATTTATGTTGCGTAATTCCCGTCACTCTTGAGAAGCTTCAGCGGGTGAGTCTGTGGCGGACTCCTGGGTGATTAAGGGCTCGGTTTGGCAAAGCGCATTCGCGAGAACCCCAGCACATTTTTCTATCTGCCATTCACGCGCACCATTTAGTCGCAACTGGGTTTCGACATCATTTATTAAACGGTCTGGGTTTTTGTTTTCTCTCTCAGCCCCTTGATCAAAACAGATTTTTCGTGCCAACTCAGGTGTTAGCAAATTCTCTACCGGCATAGATAGTGAGTTAGCAATTTCATTTAGTCCAAACCGGGCATGTGTCAGGCGAGCGTGAGCCAATGGGAACTTGGATTTCCATAACTTTATCGGCGGCAGTGAATCGCTCTTGGTTCTTAACTGCGGCCAATCATTCTCCTTAAGCAATGTTGCAGCCAGGTAAGTCTCAAGCCAGACATCAATGTAACTCTTTTGTATATCATTTCGGATGCGCGCTTTAGCTTCTGGCAGCTTTAGCAATTCTTCTTTTGTTTTAATATGGGATTTCGCAAGCGCAATAATTACCGCATCTGAAAGCAAACGCCCTGGGGCAAGATCAATCTCAGCAGCAATCTCATCCCTTTTATTCCAGAGCTCTCTAATAATTGCCATCTGATATCGAGACTTAATTTCATGCATGCCAGATGTTCTGCGCCATGGTTCAGATCTTGGCTTTGCTGGCGGCGCCAAAAGAATTGCAGCAAAATCCTGCATCGCCCATTTCAATTTGCCCTGATTTTCAAGTAATTGATAAATCTGATCTCTTAGATCAAGTAGCACTGCAACATCTAATGCTGCGTAATCTAGCCATTCTTGCTCAAGAGGACGTATCGACCAGTCAACCGCGGAATGCTCCTTGGCTAGAGTGATATCCAAAAGAGACTCACATAACGCGCCTAATCCGACCCTTTCGCAACCAGCGATTCGCGCACCAAGTTCAGTATCAAAGAGAAGTTTAGGTTGTATGCCGAACTCTCGTAAGCAGGGCAAATCTTGGGTGCTAGCGTGAATAACCGTCTCGCAACCAGATACAACCTGATTTAGTTGAGCAATTAATGGTGACCCGGAAAGTGGAATTGGGTCAATCAAATGTAGCCCACCTTGTGCCCGATAAAGTTGGATTAAATAGGCGCGCGGGCTGTAACGAAACCCAGATGCTCTTTCTGCATCGATGGCAATGGGTCCCTGACCTTGTGAAAGTTGTTGGATCGCCTTACCTAATTGAATTTCATTTTGAATTAGTGGCGGAGTTCCTTGATCTGGCACGACCAGTGCACGCATAAATTGAAAACTCTCTTTGCTAGCGTCGCGCGGGAAGTGAGGCCACGCCATCTGGAATTGGTGGCAAACCTGCGGCACTAGCCATTAGCTCTAGCCAAGCCTTTACATGAAGTATTAAATCCTTGCCATCTACTGGAGTCCAAGATGCTCGCACCTCTATTTCTGAAGATTCATCTTGTGGGGATAATTGACCAAAGGAAGCGCTCATAACTCTAGTTACAGTGCCACTGGGGGCAACATATTTCGCACCGCAACTGTTAAGAGCATCGATAAACCAGGACCAGCCAACATCTGGCAGTAATGGATCTGATTCCATCTCGATATCTAAAGCGGAGCGAACAAAGGTTACGCAACGAAAAGTACCTTCCCATGTGTCCTGTCCTGCGGGATCATGAAGTAATACAAACCTTCCCGTTGCAACATCTAGATCACCATCTAACAAATCAGCAGAGACGGCGTATGCGAATGGCGCTAATCTTTGCGGCGCTGGTATCTCTGTGACTGTAATTTCTGGACGGGTTTTGAGGCTTTTTATCTCTTCGATGACATTATGAAACAAGTCAGTCTCATTCCTCACTAAACAAGGGTAGCTAGTATCCTTTCCAAATGGGTTCATTGCTTGCGCTTTTGTCCAGTGTTTTGTGGGGAACCGCTGATTATTTGGCTGGAAATCTCTCTAAGAAGTTCAAAGCGATAGCTGTTACTGGTGTTTCACAGTGTTTTGGATTGTTGTTCGGTGTTTTTGCAATCTTGCTCTTTAGTGATTTCATCAAACCGACTTTTTCAATGGATGGCTACTTCCTGCCTGGAGTCATCGCTGGAATAGCGGGATTTATCGGGTTGATCTCTTTCTATACAGGCTTGGCTACTGGGCGCATGGGGGTGGTTTCTCCGATTAGCTCTCTGTCGGTAGTAATTCCGCTTATTTTCGCTCTTGCCAGAGGTGAACGTCCCACTCAAATCCAAGCCATCGGTATCGCAATAGCGATTGCTGGAGCCTTTATGGCAAGTGGACCGGAGGTTAAAAATGGTCTGCCCATCAAACCAATTTTGTTTGCACTTGTTGCGGCAATCGGTTTTGGTACCGCATTAACCTTTATTGCAATTGGTGCGGAGACTGACTCGCTGCACACAATGACAGCAATGCGTGTTGCCTCTGTAACTGTTTGCATCTTTATTGCACTCCGGTATAAGAGTATCGGTGGATTCACAAAGAAGAACCTGCCTTTGTTGATATTTATTGGGGTAGCAGATTTTCTGGCAAATTTCCTGTTAGGAATTGCCACCACTAAAGGTTTAGTTTCTATTGCAATGGTCTTGGGTTCATTGTTTCCAGTTGTGACAATACTTCTGGCCTACAAGTTTTTGCATGAGAGATTACATAAAGTGCAATACTTTGGAATTGCTTTTGCCTTAAGTGGCGTTATTTTAATCGCTGCTTTTTAGTTAATTGGTTGCCAAATCTCAAGTTGAGTATCATCATGGGATTCGCGATCGATACATCGGTAATGCTCTTGAAGTAGAGTTTCAGAAAAGAACTCACCATCACCTAGTTTTTCCACCCGACTAATAAAAAAGTGATCAATCAGATGAAAGGCAATCAGTGGAGATAAAAACTGCGGACCGCCCTCTATTAAAACTGGAGCACCTGATTGATGCAGAGCATATTTGGTTAGCTGGGTTGGATCTTTTGCTTTGATGTGAAGATTTGATTTATCAACCTCATCTAGTCGCTGACTGGAAACATATAGCTCATGTTTAGTTTTTGAATAAGGTTCATTGCGAAAGGTGCTGCCGCCAATCACTAAAGCCCTAGCCTGGCCACGAATTAAGTGAAATCTGTGATGATCCGCCGCGGTACGAAGTGGTTGAGATTTCCCAGCTAGGGTGGTGGCGCCATTATCGGCAATCAGAATATTGGCCCAAACCTGACCGGAGCTCAGATACTCCGCAAGATTGGACACCTGACAAAGATTACCTTCAACCCAAAAACGGATTTGGGGAGCCGGGGGAGAATGTCAGTGGCTCTATATAACTTGATGTCATGATCATTGATTGTGAAAGCTGCATAATGCGAGATCTAGCCTGCAAGGATTGCGTGGTCTCCGTGTTGATTCCGATTCCATCTACTAAAAATCAAGATGGCGAATTGAGCTCCGAGCAGGCCCGAGTAATAGATTTGCTGGCCTCACGAGGCATGGTGCCACCTCTGCGCTACGCTCAAAATGGTGAAATCAGCGATAATTCACAGGAATCGCAGGCACTCTCAGGTTGAGTAAATCCTGATATCGCGGTTAGCCTAACGCGATGATTTTTGGGAAAGTGGGCTCACTGCGAGGTATTGGCCTCTTCTTGCTCACCGCTGCCTTGATATTGACCCTTAACCCAGCTGTCACCGCAGCTCCAGCCGATCTACGCGCAGTCAAAGCGGAGGTGGAGAGGTTGCAGGAAGATGCGGCTGAAGCTGGAGAAAATGCTCAAGCCGCCAAGATTCAACTGGCGAAATTAAAGAAGCAGTTGGAATCGGTCCAACAACAAGCCGATGTTCAAAAGCAAAGTGTTCAAGCCATAGAAAAATCCTTAGCAGCAATCGCAGTAGCGCGTTACAAATCTACTGGATTGGGAGAGGGTCTTGAGCTGCTGTTCTCCTCAGATCCATATCTCTATCTCTCAGCTGCTGGATCATTAGAGAATGTCACACGCAAACAAGCAATCGAGTTGCGCAAATACGCCACTGCAAAACAGAGATTGGATGCCACTTCATTAACTGTTGAGGACAAAGTGCGCTTGGTCCAAGCCGCTGAAGCAAGATACAGAGCGCAGGCCTCACAGGTTAAAGCCAAACTTGAACAGGCAGAAAAAGTTTTGGCTAAGTTAGAAAAAGCTGATCGGGAAAGACTTTTGAAATTGCAGGCTATGGACCAAGAGGAGCGACGCAAGTACTCTCTTGAGCAAGCTAAATTAGCTAACGCGGTTTCTGGCCGAGCAGGCACCGCCCTTAAATATGCGGTTAAGCAAATTGGCGATAGCTATGTGTGGGGAGCTGCTGGTCCAATTAAATGGGATTGCTCAGGGTTGACCATGCGCTCTTATCAACAAGCCGGTGTCCGTTTGCCACATTCATCAAGAGCGCAATTTGGTTATGGCAGATCTATCTCCCGTAGCAATTTACAACCAGGTGACTTAGTGTTTTTTGGTACCCCTATTTCCCATGTTGGAATCTACATAAGCAAAAACAAAATGGTTAATGCCCCAAGACCAGGTGCTAGGGTTCAAATTGCCGAATTCGGTGATTATTTTGGGCGAAAAAAATATGTGGGCGCACGTCGCTTGTAGTAGCGACTGAACAAATTTATGCCATCCACACTTCTGATCACAAATGACTTTGGGCCGCGCGCAGGTGGAATTGAAAGCTTTGTAATTGGACTTCTGGAACGTATGCCCAAATCCCAAGTGGTGGTTTATACATCGGTGCAAGGTGATACCAAAAGCTACGATGCAGATTGGTTTAATTCATTTGGGGTTAAAGTAATACGAGATCAATCAAAAATTCTTTTGCCCACTCCAAGAGTGGTTCGGACACTGCAGTCCTTAATACGACAAGATGGCATTGAAAATATCTGGTTTGGAGCTGCAGCTCCACTTGGGGTTTCAGCTAGATGGTTAAAGAAAGCTGGTGCATCCAACGTGGTGGCTCTGACTCATGGTCATGAAGTGTGGTGGGCAAGGATTTGGCCATTTTCATGGGCAATTTCTGAGATTGCCAAGCAAAGTAATCACCTGACATATCTGGGCGAATTCACTAAAGCCGCAATGATTAAGAGGGTTGGAGATAGTAATAAGTTAGTAAGGGTTGCTCCAGGGATTGATACTGAACATTTCAAGCCGGTTTCAGCAGCGCAACTGCGAGAGGAGTTGCAGCTTGCGCATAGGCCCACCATCGTGACTGTAGGTAGATTGGTGCATCGCAAGGGTCAGGATAGGTTGCTGGAAGCTCTGCCCAGAATCATTAAGGAAATTCCAGATGTAGCGCTGGTGTTTGTAGGAGAAGGGCCGCATCGTCAGCAGCTAGATAATTTGGTTAAAAAGCTAGGTCTACAGAATCACGTTTACTTTATCGGTCGCATTCAATTCTCAGAGCTACCCAAGTACATTTGTGTTGGCGATGTATTTGCTATGCCCTCCCGATCAAGATTTTTCGGACTTGAGGTGGAGGGTCTAGGAATTGTTTACCTAGAAGCGAGCGCTTGTGGCTTGCCTGTGATTGCTGGCGCTTCAGGGGGTGCGCCTGACGCTGTGATAGCGGGGGAAACTGGCTTGGTTGTTGATGGCAACAATTTAGATGAAATTGCTCAATCATGCATAAACCTGCTGAAATCAAAAGAGTTGAGAGATCAAATGGGAAAAAATGGCAGAGCTTGGGTTATTGATAATTGGCGCTGGGAGATTTGGTCCAACAAATTTAATAAGTTATTAGGTTTTTGATCAGGGAAGTAAGCCATATTTTCGAGCGTTGTTTATCGCTTGAACTCGATTTTCTGCACCAAGCTTTTTGTAGATTGCTGACAAATGGGTCTTGATTGTGGATTCTGTAACAAAGCTCTGCTTTGCTAACTGTGCAATGGTGTCACCGCTAGGTAATTTCTCCAGAATTTCTATTTCACGCGGCGTAAGCCCCAAACCCCTATTTTTAGCTGCTATCGCCTCGGTTAACTTACGGGCGGTAAAGGTTAAGGGCTTGTCAGCGCTCAACTTTATGGCCTGTAGGACCTCGTTTATGGGAGCGGTCTTATCTACATGGGCGCTTGCTCCGGATTGCATCGAAGCCAAAACATGTTCCGGCATATTGGACATAGTTAGGACAACAATTCCTAAACTCTGTGAAAGGGATCTAGCCCAAGCTATAACCTCAAGTCCACTGCCATCGGGTAGATGCAAATCAACCACAATTACATCGGGATTGTGGTGTGAGATTTGGGCGATGGCTTCATTTTTCGATGCCGCTTCGCCGACAATTCTTAATTCATCATCTTTAGAAATTAACCGACGCAAACCTTCGCGCACTATTGCATGATCATCTATGACCAGTACGCGAAGTGCCATTAGTTAAACAACCTGCGATTAATCGAAATTCTAAAGTGAGTCCCAGAGTCATCGGCGTTACAAGAATAACGCGATGAGATTTGGCGCAAAACTTCATCTATGGCGGCAAGGCCAAAACTTCCAGGCTTTATTGAAATCTGACCATTGCCATCATCGCCCAACTCAAGCAGTAGACCCTCTTTTGTAGTCGAGTGGCGCAGGTAGAAGTTACTGGCCTGGGCGTGCTTGGCGGTGTTGCGGGCAATCTCAATGAGCGCCTCAATTAGCAGCTCTTCTTCTTTTTCCTTAAGTAACGGGAAATTGAGGTCAATTTCGACCTGACATGCAGCAAGAATCTCCATCAATTGGGCATGCAGCATTACGCGATCAGTTTTACGAAGTTTGTAGATTTCAGTGCGGAAACTCCTGGCTGTTTCCATCACCTGCATTCGTATGGTACGCAACTCTGCTTTAACATCTGGGGTCAGCGTATCCTCGGAAATCACAGCATCGAGCTGATAACCAATAGCGGCGAGCTCCTGAGCTAAGGTTTCATGAAGTCGTCGGGCAAGACCCAATCGATCTGCTCGATACCGTTCACTCGCCGCTAAATTGCTTAGATTTAGTTGGCTAGGTTCTGCATTATGCAAAAAGCTCCGCAATCTCTGCAGCAAACTCTTTCTGCACCACATGGCGCTTAACAGAGAGTTTTGCTGTTAGGTGACCGCCTGCAATAGTGAAATCAACCGGCAGGATTGTGAATTTTCTAATTGATTCGGCACGGCTAACCGCCTTATTTGCTTCATCAACCGCGGTTTGAATTACTGCAATTAAATCCGGATCCTTAGTCAAATCTGCGATAGTCGCGCCATCTTTTTTATTTGCGGTAATCCAACCCTTAATTGCATCTGGATCAATGGTGACCAATGCAGCGATGTAAGGCTGGTTGTCACCAACCACGATGCACTGACTGACCAAAGGATGTGCTCTTAGACGATCTTCCAAAACAGCTGGGGCAACATTTTTTCCGCCAGAGGTAACAATCAACTCTTTCTTGCGGCCCACGATGTAGAGATAACCCTCTTCATCTAGCTTTCCGAGATCGCCAGAGCGGAAGTAACCATCTGCGGTGAAGACCTCTTTATTCGCGGCGTCATTTTGCCAGTAGCCACGCATAACGATGGGCCCCTTAATCAGAACTTCGCCATCGTCATCAATTTTAATTGTTGTACCAGGAATTGGTCGACCCACCGAACCAACCTTGTGATGAGTAGTTAGATTCAAAGTTGCGCCTGCGGTGGTTTCTGTAAGTCCATAACCTTCCAGCACTCTGATTCCCGCGCCCCGATAGAAATGTCCTAGACGCTCGCCAAGTGGAGCTCCGCCTGAGATGGCCGCCTCAACACGACCGCCAAGGCCATGACGAATTTTTGAGTAGACCAACTTGTCAAAAAGACCATGCTTTAACTTAAGGCCGAGCGGAATATTGCCCGCATCCATAGCTTTGCTGTATTCGATTGCAACATTTGCCGCGGTGCGGAAGATCGCACCCTTGCCTGCAGCATCAGCTTTAGCTTCAGCACCGTTGTAAACCTTTTCAAAAATTCTTGGCACTGCAAGTACAAATGTTGGCTTGAATGATGCTAAATCAGTTGTTAAGCGACCTAGAACATCAGGGCAGTGGGCCAAATGTAATCCCGCGCGAATCGCGCCAATCTGAACCATGCGACCAAAAACATGTGCAACTGGAAGAAATAGAAGGGTTGAACCACCTGGTTTCATAAATAGATCTGCTGCTCCCATGACAACATTTCCGCATTCAGAGAGGAAGTTGCCGTGAGTTAGCTGGACACCTTTAGGTTTGCCAGTTGTTCCAGAGGTATAAATCAAAGTTGCCAATGAATCTGGATTAATTGCGTTTCGTCGATTATCAATCTCTTGATCTGAAATATCTCGTCCCAAATATGCCAGTTGTGCCAAAACATTCTCTGTCATGACCCAACAGTTTTTTATTTTGCTATTAAGAACAGGTGTGACAGCATCCTTTAGTTGGGGGGTTTCAACAACTATCGCAACCGAGTTGGAGTCGGTGAGAATCCAATCAACCTGTTCTGCTGAAGAGGTTTCGTAAATTGGCACTGTAACGCCACCTGCAAACCAAATCGCAAAATCTAGAACTGTCCACTCATAGCGGGTGCGTGCCATGATTGCCACACGATCACCTAATTGCACACCCGAGGCAATCAAACCTTTTGCGGTAGCGCGAATCTCTGCTTCAAACTCACGTGCAGTAACTGGCTGCCAACCATCACCTAGAGGTCTTGAGACCATGATGCGCTCTGGCTCAAACCAGGCACGCTCTGCTACAAGGTTGGTGAGATTGCCTGCGGTCGCAGCGGGCTCAAGGGCGGGTACGAAGTATTCAGTCATGGGCGAAAATTAGCGGTTACTGGCAGGTAACCGGAAGAGGTAGCCTCTGCCCATGTCAGATATGTCCTCTAGCTCCACAACTATCGAAGCGCCTGCCGACGAGGTCCGCGCCGTACTTTTTGATATCGAGTCCTATCCAACCTGGTCAACCGCAATCAAGTCGGTTGAGGTCCATGAAAAGGATTCCGATGGCCGTCCCACGAAACTGACTATCAAGGTTGAAGCGGGGGTGTTGAAGGACCGCGCCACTTTAAGTTATGACTGGAGCAAGGCGCCAGATGAGCTCTCCTTCTCCCTTGATGAAGCTGACATGATGACTGAAATGAATGGCCATTATGCGATTAAAGACAATGGCGATGACACCACAACAGTTACATATTCATTGGGTACAGCATTAGCAATGCCGGTTCCTGACATGATGCGTCGCAAAGTAGAAATGTCCACGATTGAACAATCCATCTCTCAGCTTAAGAAAAAACTAGAAGGCTGATATAGATTAAATGGGACTTGCGCTCGGCATTGATGTAGGCGGTACCAAAGTATTGGGCGGCCTAGTTGATGCCGATGGCAAAATCATAAAGACCGCTCGAAAAGAAACTCCACGTCAGGGCGGCTCGGCTTTAACAAAAACAATTGCTGATTTAGCTCTCGAGTTTATCTCTGCTTACGAGGTGGAAGCTGTTGGCGTTTCAGCCGCTGGATTTATTTCTTCAGATCGTAAAACGATGTTGGCAACTCCGAATATTGCAGGCTGGAACGGTGTAAATCTCACTGCACAGCTAGAGGAGCTCATTGGTAGAAAAGTTGTATTAGAAAATGATGCAAATAGTGCAGCATGGGGTGAAAAAAAGTTTGGTGCCGGAAAGCATTTTGATTCAGTCATTATGTTAACTATAGGTACCGGTTTGGGTGGCGGTTTAATCTCTGATAACAATTTGTACCGTGGTGCATTTGGAATCGGAGCAGAGTTTGGTCATATGAGAGCGGTTCCAGGCGGACATCTCTGTGGTTGTGGTGCCCGCGGTTGCTTTGAGCAATACGCATCAGGAAACGCATTATTGAGACATGCCAGAGAAGCAATTAGCGCCGCGCCCGACCTGGCTAAGAACCTATTGGCTCGAGGCGACGGCAGCATTGATGGCTTAACGGGAAAGCACATAACAGCTGCAGCGCAGGAATCAGATTCCGTAGCCATTGCTGCCTTCAACACCACAGGGGAGTGGCTAGGTGCGCTCTGTGCAACTTTGGTTGCCGCACTAGATCCACAAGCATTTGTAATTGGTGGCGGGGTAATTGAGGCTGGAGATATTTTGTTAAATCCAACCCGGGAATCGATGAATAGATTGATTCCATTCACCGGAAGGCGACCTGCCCCAGTAATTGTTGCCGCGACTTTAGGCAATGACGCAGGTTTAGTTGGGGTTGCAGATTTGGCTAGAAACTAGAAAAAAGAAACTAGAAAAAGTTTTCCCTAGATGGCCGCTCCGTCATCATCGGATTCCTGCTCAGGTTTTATCTGCCAGAAAAAGGCGAAGATGCCTGCGGCTAATGCAATTGCTCCCGGCCAGGCACCCAGACCAAGTGGGTCAAAGTTAAAGATTTGCACGCCGGCTGCATAAGTCGGACCACCAATCACGCCAATTAAAGCGCCGCGCTGAATCTGCGTAAGGCGAGGTAAGGCTTTGTTGTCACCCTGATAGCTATCAATAATCTCTGTAGCTTCAAGCTCATCCAAATAGGAGTTTGGTGCTGATTCATCAAGTGATAATCCAGAAACTATTGAGGCAAACTCCGCATCAATCAAATCACGTTCATCTCTTTCAACCTCACCAGTCAGTACATCGCGGATAAAGTTGAGACTTTCTTGTACCAAAAGTTCTAAATCATAATCTAGAGCAACATTATGGTAGGAGTTCTCAAAGATTACTTCGCGGATGTCAATTGAAGAGACATTGTCTATTACGGTCTCAGAATTTTTTGGATCAACTACATGATCATTGATTGAATACCCAATCATTAAAGGTACCTCGACCCGATGAAGTTTGGTGCTCAAGTCGCGCCATAGTTTCTGCAGTGAGTGCAAGGCATGTAATGGAGTGCGACCATAACTATGTCTTGGCGGATTAGGAGCTGCTACATCAGTTCCACGACCGCCTACAGAGGGAATGAAATACTTGAGTATTGGCACAAATTTCATTACCGGGCGATCATCATGAATTGCCGGGTTGACCAAAATCAAACCTTCAATCTCTTTACCTCTAATCGCGGCTAAGCGAAGCGCTAATGCGCCGCCCATAGAAAATCCCGCCACAAAAATTCGTTGATGTTTTCTTCTTAGTTCAGATAGTGCTTGATCAATCTCTGCATACCAATCTTGCCAACGGGTTTGATTCATCTCCTGCCAAGTTCTGGAATGTCCAGGTAAGCGCGGTGCCAACACGGTAAATCCATCACGGTGTAGAGATTCCGCCCAGGGGCGAATAGATGCCGGTGAGCCGGTAAATCCATGAATCATCAAAATAGCAATGGACCCGCCTTCCAAGTGAAATTCTTCACCGTTTGGGATCACGCTCACCAGGCGCATATTGTCATAAGGAGAGTGAAAGGCTCTAGATTAGGGCCATGGCACTTAGGAGAAAACGCTCTGTTGCAGCTTCGGTGCAATCCATGGCGCAAGGCGACAAATTGGCCTACGGTTTGTTGAAGTCATTTCTGCTGCCAGTACTAACCTTGTTGTTTCGACCCAAGGTGCAGGGTCTAAGAAATGTACCCTCCAATGGCCCGGTCATAATCGCTTCTAATCATCTCTCCTTTAGCGACTCCATATTTATGCCATTAGTTGTGCCACGCAAAGTTACCTTTTTGGCAAAGAGCGAGTACTTCACCTCACCCGGCATTAAGGGTTTGGCAAAAAAGTTAACCTTTATTGCACTGGGCCAGGTCGCGGTAGATCGTGCGGGTGGTTCAAGAAGTGAGGCAGCTTTATTGACTGGACTTTCAGTTTTGGCTGAAGGTGGATGTTTAGGAATCTACCCTGAGGGCACGCGATCACCAGATGGTCGTTTGTATCGAGGTCGTACTGGGGTCGCCCGTCTCGCAATGGAAAGTGGCGCACCAATTGTTCCAGTGGCAATGTTCAATACCGCAGAGATTCAGCCGACCGGCAAGGTGATTCCAAAGATCATGCGGGTAAAGATGGTGTTTGGTGAGCCGATGTATTTTTCAACCCCGGAAAAATCAAATGATCCAGAGGCGCTACGTAAGGCTACTGATCAAATCATGAAGAAATTGCAAGAGATGTCAGGTCAGGAGTATGTAGATATATACGCCTCACAAGCTAAAGAGGCGATAGAAGCGGAGAGAAAGAGAAATCGCAAAGAGGATTAATTACTCTGCTCCGAAAATCTCTCTTCTATCTGCAATAAATTTACAGGTTTCACATTTGCTGTCTCTAACCGGGGTTGGGCCAGAGATCACCTCTATGAAATCTTGCAATCTTTCTTGCAGCCCTTCCGGATTACGTTTTATTGGGAACCATGAGCTGTTTAACTCCAACCCAAATCCAGAGTATGGATCTCCCGCAGCATTCTTGGGGGACCAAACCAGTAATCCAATCACTGAAACTTTTTTGGGCTCACCTGAGACAGGATTTTCTAACGCAAAGGCGTACGCCTCGAGCTGTGGTGAGTAAAAATCACTTTTGTCATTGTCTTTACCTTGAAATTTGCAATCTATGATTCCGTAACTTCCATCTTGGAACTCCATCAATAAGTCATATTTTCCGCGAATCGCATATGGAGAGGGTTGGCCGTTGTATGGGATTGGAACTGACTTCACCCAACCGCCACGATCTAAGACCCTTCCCTCTTTGATATCGGGATGAAGTTGTGAAGAAATAGCGCCATTAAAGTAGTTTTCCTGGAGCGCAGAGAGCTCACCAACTAAAGGCATAAATGAGGGCGCTTTGACGCCATGATTGTAATTTAGCCACAAACAACGATGGCAACCATTCCAGGAAAAGGTTAAATCACTTGGACTAATAAACTCGCGCGCTTTACTCATGGCGTGATTCTGCCCGCTGCCACTGACAATTTAAGGTTACAGCGCCGAAATCAAGGTGAAAATTCCGAGTGTAATCATCACTAAACCACCAATTCGACGCATTATGACAAGTCGATTGGGGGTTGTTGCCATCCACTCCCGGACCGTGCCGGCTAGTAAGCCCCAAGTGCCATCGGAGAAAAAAGCTAGTATTGAAAAGGTTGCGCCCATCAAGACCAATTGCGCAGTTACATTTGATGAACCCTTGTCGACAAATTGCGGCAATATAGCGGCAAAGAAAACCAAGCCCTTAGGATTTAGAGCGCCAACCCAAAATCCATCCTTGATCGATTTAACGGAAGAGGGTCTTAAATCACCTTGGTTGACCATATCGGCCGCATGAATCTTTGAGTGTCTAATTGCATCGATTCCGAGGTAAATCAAATACAAGCCACCCAAAAGTTGTACCGCGACAAATGCAATCTCGCTGCGCTCAAGAATTGGCCCCAACCCAAAAGCAACCATCAGAGATAGTGTGAACGCTCCTGTGACATTTCCCGTAACTGTTGCAACAGCGGTTGCTCGCCCCCATGCGATTGCACGTGCAATTATGAAAAGCACACTCGGTCCCGGTGCCAAAATAATCACCATGGCTGCAACTAGATATTCCGGGTAACGAGCAGGAAACTCAAGAAACATTGTCAAATCCTACAATTCCGATGCTCTCTAAATGACAAACGCCCGACCATATTTGATCGGGCGTTTGCGATAACTATCTTTAGGCTGCGTTTGTGCCGCGCGCCTTTGATATGGTGTGGAACAAGCGATATCCAATAACGGCAACCAAAGTTGCGTTGATGATTCCGTTAAATGTGAAATCTCCACTGGTCCATGAGATATCAGCGATACCGATAATCACAGCAGAAGCGGCAACTAATAGATTTGTTGAATCTGCAAAGTTAACCTTTGATTCAATCCAAATCTTTGCACCCAAAAGTCCAATCATTCCGAACAGTGCAACCTGCACACCGCCCAAAACTCCACCAGGAATAGCGCTAAGTACCGCACCAAACTTAGGTGAAATTGAAAGAACCATTGCACCAAGCGCTGCAATCCAATACGCAGCGGTTGAATAGACGCGGGTTGCAGCCATAACACCGATGTTCTCGGCATATGTTGTGGTTCCGGAACCGCCGCCTGCTCCTGCAATTGTGGTTGCAAGTCCATCTGCAAACAATGCATTACCCATTTGATCATCAAGATCTTTGCCGGTCATTGATGAAACAGCTTTAACATGGCCAACATTCTCCGCAATCAAAACCAGAACAACTGGCAAGAAGAGAATGATTGCACTCATCTTGAACTCAGGTGTGGTAAACGTTGGAGCGGCAACCCACTTTGCAGCCTTGATGCCATCGGTATTTACATCACCCATAATGAACGCGACCAAATATCCAACGACTAGACCTAAGAAGATTGAAATTCGTCCGATAAAGCCACGCGAAAATGCAGCAAAAAAGGCGATTGATAGCAAAGTTATAGTTCCAAGTACTGGACCAGATGCCAAGCCACCTTT
>VFQT010000080.1_pt1 | contig 149336 bp, 70 predicted proteins | sample 3512381 | NCBI WGS metagenome assembly VFQT01 (sample SAMN10412376, study PRJNA504923) | tailings metagenome | isolation source: Relicate 2 Philex TSF3 active mining site | place: Philippines: Tuba, Benguet | collected 2017-08-29
AGTCGATCGCGTCTGGAACGGTGGCGTTCGCGCTGAAGGGGATGAGTGCCACGGTCAGCGATTTCGTCAGCCTGAGCGGTGATGTGGGCTTCAAGAAGTCCGGCACTCAACTGGTTGCGACAGGTTCGAGCATCACGGCTCGGTTGGCGGCCAGTGACGAGGTCTACGCCCAGATCACCGGAGCCTCCTTCGGCCTGGTGGCCGAGGCAGGGAAGACGGTGTTCGAGTTGAAGGCCACGCCGGCGGCCAACGGGCCGGCCTTGACGGTGGGCTTGGGCGGCTTCGCTTCGGTGAGCGCGTCGTCGGTGCTGGTCCAGTATGCTTCAGGTACCGGTGTGACCGCGGGCACAGCCCTGACGGTGGGAGCCACGGGCTACACCTTTGCCGAGTCGATCGCGTCTGGAACGGTGGCGTTCGCGCTGAAGGGGATGAGTGCCACGGTGAGCGAGTTTGTGAGCCTGAGCGGTGATGTGGGCTTCAAGAAGTCCAGCACTCAACTGGTTGCGACAGGTTCGAGCATCACGGCTCGGTTGGCGGCCAGTGACGAGGTCTACGCCCAGATCACCGGAGCCTCCTTCGGCCTGGTGGCCGAGGCAGGGAAGACGGTGTTCGAGTTGAAGGCCACGCCGGCGACCAACGGGCCGGCCCTGACGGTGGGCCTGGGTGGCTTCGCTTCGGTGAGCGCATCGTCGGTGCTGGTCCAATATGCTTCGGGCACCGGGGTGACCGCGGGCACGGCCCTGACGGTGGGAGCCACGAGCTACACCTTCGCGGAGTCGATCAACGCCGGCACGGTGGCCTTCGCGCTGAAGGGGATGAGCGCCACGGTGAGCGAGTTTGTGAGCCTGAGCGGTGATGTGGGCTTCTCCAAGGTTGGCTCGCAGATCGTTGCGACGGGATCGGGACTGACGGCCAAATTGGCGGCCGCATCCGATGTCTACATTCAGATCACGGGCGCTTCGTTCGGATTGGTGGCCGAGGGATCCGGAAGCACCACGAAGACGGCCTTCGAGTTGCAAGCGGTGCCGGGTACTGCGGCTGGTGCTCCGGCGTTGACCGTGGAGTTGGCCGGATTTGCCCAAGTCAGCGCCTCCAAGGTGCTGGTGCAATACGCCAAGGGGCTCACCGTGAACGCTTCGAACCCGGCCCTGACGGTCGGCGGGGTTTCCTACGCGTTCAGCCAGACCATCACCGATGGAACCACCGCCATGGTGGTTCAGGGGCTCAGTGCTTCGGTGGGTGGTTTCGCCAAGTTGGGTGGCGATTACGGGTTCAAGGTGTCGGGAAGCCAACTCTTCGCGGTGTCCAACAATGCCTCGGCTTCGTTGGAATCGGGCTCTGCCTACGTTCGGTTGACCGGAGCCCAGTTCGGATTGCGGGCCAGCTCGGGGCAGGTGGCGTTCGAGTTGTCCAACGGAACCATGGAGGCATCCCTGGGGGATTCCGTGGAATTCAGCGCCACCGGGGTGACCGTTCAGTACACTTCGTCGGGAACCTATGTGGTGAGCGGTGAGGTGATCACGGTGGGGGATGTCGAATACGGTTTCACGTCGGCCATCGCCGCCAACACCCAGGCATTCAAGGGACAGGCTCGCCTGCGGGTCGGAAGTGGGCTGGTTCTGGCTTCGGGTGCCTTTGCGGTGAGCCGCACGTTGCAGACCGGCGTGAGCCTTACGGGTGTCGCTTCGCCGGTGGATGTCCGCGTGTTGGCGGTGGATTTGTCCGGGGTGAACCTCTTCGTGGGTGCGGGTGGGGTGTTCAACGAGAATGGTTCCATCAACCTCGGTGGCGCGGTGGGCTTCTCAACTCAAAGTGCGAACCTGAGCCTTGCGGTCATGACGGTGGCCGACGCCGCGGTGACCGATACCCGCCGCTGGACCGGTATCGCTGCCTCTGCCTCGGTAATTTCGGCCGTGGGGCTGCCGTCGGACTTCACTGTCGAGGTCAAGGATCTGAAGGTCCGCTCCAACAGCGCCTCGGGTGCCCTGGATTCGGTTGCCGCGACGGCCATCGATTGGAATCTCCTCTTTGCAGCCACGACGCACCCGCTGAATGGTCTGAGCGGTTCGACGTCGCTGGTGGTCAGCGGACTGGTGCGACTGAATCTCGGTGGCTATGTGCTGGCGGCCGGTGTGTTCACTCTCGGCAAGAGCACGCAAACCGGGGTGGTGCTGGGAGACAATGGAACGGTTTCCATCGACTTGCTGACGATCGACCTCACGGGTGTGAATTTGTTCGTGGGCGTGGGGGCCACACTGGCGGCAGATTCGAGCATCACCACCACTTCGGCTACGGGCTTCTTGGCGACATCGGCCAACCTGAGCGTCGCCATGGCCAGGAGCACGCTCGTCGGTGATACGCGGCGCTGGACGGGGATTGCGGCCAATGCGGAGTCGATGTCGGTGGTGGGCTTGCCGACGGAGTTCACGGTGGAAGTGAAGAACCTGAGCGTGAAGTACAACGCGGCTGCCGGAACTTCAGCCTCCAACACATCGGCCACCGCTATCAATTGGGCTCCGGTGATCGAAGGAACCACAAGCCCGTTGGAAGCGCTGCTGAGTGGCACCGTGCTGCTGGTCAGCGGTGTGGTGCGACTGAATCTCGGGGGGTATGTGCTGGCCGGTGGCAGCTTCATACTGAATCGCGGCACGGCCACTATCGGCGGTGCCTCGGCCGACCTGCTGACGATCGATTTGACTGAGGTGAACCTCTTCGTGGGTGTGGGCGCCAGCTTCTCGGGTGACACCACGACTTTGGTGACGACCAACGCCACCGGTTTCCTGACCACCTCGGCCAATCTGAGTCTGGCGATGGCCAAGAGCACGGCGGCCAATGATACGCGTCGCTGGACAGGCATTGCGGCCAGTGCGGCGTCGATGTCGGTGGTGGGCCTGCCGTCGGAGTTCACCGTGGAGGTGAAGGACCTGAGCGTGAAGTACAACACGGCTTCGGGCGCCGTGGGTGGAACCAACGCGGTGGCGATCGACTGGTCTTCGGTCGTCGCGACCGAGGGGAGTCCGATTCGAACCCTGACCTCCAATTCCACTCTGGTGGTCAGCGGCTTGGTGCGCTTGAACCTGGGTGGTTATGTGCTGGCGGCCGGAGCCTTCACTCTGGGCAAGAGCAGCGTGACCATCGCGGGTGCGGCGTCCGATTTCCTAACGATCGATCTGACCGGGGTGAATCTCTTCGTGGGCGTCGGAGCCAGCTTCTCGGGTGAAACCTCGACTTTGGTGACGACCAACGCTACCGGCTTCCTGACCACCTCGGCCAACCTGAGCTTGGCGATGGCCAAGAGCACGGCGGTCAATGATACGCGCCGTTGGACGGGCATCGCGGCCAGTGCGGCGTCGATGTCGGTGGTGGGCTTGCCGACGGAGTTCACGGTGGAGGTGAAGAACCTGAGCGTGAAGTACAACACGGCATCGGGCGCCATGGGTGGGACCAACGCGGTGGCGATCGACTGGTCTTCGGTGGTCACCACCGACGGGAATCCGATTCGAACCCTGACCTCCAATTCCACTCTGGTGGTCAGCGGCTTGGTGCGCTTGAACCTGGGTGGTTATGTGCTGGCTGCCGGAGCCTTCACTCTGGGCAAGAGCAGCGGGTCGAATGTGACCCTGGGATCGAATGGATCGGTCTCGTTCGACTTGCTGACGATCGATCTGACCGGGGTGAATCTCTTCGTGGGCGTCGGTGCCAGCTTCTCGGGTGAAACCTCGACTGTGGTGACGACCGATGCCACCGGCTTCCTGGCGACCTCGGCCGACCTGAGTGTGGCGATGGCCAAGAGCACGGCGGCCAATGATACGCGTCGTTGGACGGGCATCGCGGCCAGTGCGGCGTCGATGTCGGTGGTGGGCTTGCCGACGGAATTCACGGTGGAAGTGAAGAACCTGAGCGTGAAGTACAACACCGCTTCGGGGGCGCTGGATACCACCAACGCGGTGGCGATCGACTGGTCTTCAGTGGTTGCGACCGAGGAGAATCCGATTCGGGCGCTGACCTCCAATTCGACCCTCGTGGTCAGCGGCTTGGTGCGCTTGAACCTCGGTGGCTATGTGTTGGCGGCCGGTGCGTTCACGTTGGGCAAGAGCAGCGGGTCGAATGTGACGCTGGGATCGAACGGATCGGTCTCGTTCGACTTGCTGACGATCGACCTGACGGGTGTGAATCTGTTCGTGGGTGTGGGAGCGAGCTTCGCGGGTGAAACCGGGGACATCGTGACGACGACGGGGTCTGGGGCGAATCAGACCGCGGTGGCCACGGGCTTCCTGGCTTCTGGCGCGAATCTGAGTGTGGCGATGGCCAAGAGCACGGCGGCCAATGATACGCGCCGTTGGACGGGCATCGCGGCCAGTGCAGCGTCGATGTCGGTGGTGGGCTTGCCGACGGAGTTCACGGTGGAGGTGAAGAACCTGAGCGTGAAGTACAACACGGCTTCAGGTGTTGCGGGTGGTGCCAACGCGGTGGCCATCGATTGGGCGCCGGTGATCGGCAACACGAGCCCGCTCGAAACGCTGGTTGGAAATACCACCCTGACCGTCAGCGGCCTGGTGCGCTTCAACCTGGGCGGTTACGTGCTGGCTGGAGGTGCGTTTACCCTGGGCAAGAGCAGCGCAACCATCGCGGACGCGGCGTCGGATTTGCTGACGATCGATCTCATCGGGGTGAATCTGTTCGTGGGTGTGGGTGCGAGCTTCGCGGGTGACACCTCCACTCTGGTGACGACCAATGCCACCGGCTTCCTGACCACCTCGGCCAACCTGAGTGTGGCGATGGCCAAGAGCACGGCGGCCAATGATACACGTCGGTGGACGGGCATCGCGGCCAGTGCGGCCTCGATGAGCGCAGTAGGCTTGCCCGATACCTTCACGGTGGAAGTGAAGAGCCTGAACGTGAAGTTCAACACGGCTTCGGGAGCCACCGGCGGCAACGCTGCGGTGGCGATCGATTGGTCTTCGGTGGTCACCACCGACGGGAATCCGATTCGAACCCTGACCTCGGATTCCACTCTCGTGGTGAGTGGCGTGATGCGCCTCAACCTCGGTGGCTACGTGTTGGCCAGTGGATCGTTCGTGGTGGCCAAGGCCACGACCTCGGTGGCCGTGACCACCAGTGAATCCGTGCCTGCCGACCTGCTGACGATCGACCTGACGGGTGTGAATCTCTTCGTGGGTGTGGGAGCTGCTTTCGATGGGGCCGCCGCCTCGATCAATAGCGCCAATGCCACCGGATTCCTGGCCTCTGGGGCCAACCTGAGTGTGGCGCTGGCCAAGAGCACACGAGCCAATGACACCCGCCGCTGGACGGGCATCGCGGCCAGCGCGGCGAGTTTGTCGGTGGTGGGCCTGCCGAGCGGCTATGTCGTCGAGGTGAAGGATCTGTCGGTGCAGTCGAACTCGGCCTCCGGTCAATCGGAGACGGCTGTTCCCGCGACTCCGATCAGTTGGGCTCCGGTGATCCCCGGTGGGTCCAATCCGTTGGAAGCCCTGACGGGCACTGTGTCGCTGAAGGTCAGCGGTTTGATGCGCCTGAACCTCGGGGGGTACGTGATGGCCAGCGGCGGGTTCGTGGTGGCCAAGAGCAGTTTGCCGACGGCCAACCTGGGCGCCAACGGGGTGGTTTCCGTGGATCTGCTGACGATCGACCTGACCGGTGTGAATCTGTTCGTGGGTGTGGGAGCGAGCTTCTCGGGTGAAACCGGGGATATCGTCACGACCACGGGCTCGGGTGCGACGCTGAGCACGGTGGCCACCGGATTCCTGGCCTCGAGCGCCAACCTCAGCGTGGCGCTGGCCAAGAGCACCACCACGGGCGATACCCGACGCTGGACGGGCATCGCGGCGACGGCCTCGAAGCTCACGATGGTGGGCCTGGAGGGCGATTTCGATGCCACCGTTTATGACCTTTCGGTGCGCTACAATGCCGCCTCGGGTACCTCGGGGGCTTCAGGGTCGGGTTCCACCGCGGTGGCCTTTGATTGGTCGTCCCTGATCGCCGACGCCGCCAACCCGGTCAGGACGTTGAGCTCCGGCACGACGCTGGCGGTGGGTGGCCGGCTGCTCTTGGGCCTCGGTGGGGTGGTGAAGCTGTCGGGTGCGCTCACGCTCTCTCGCTCTACGGTCGAGGGGGTCGCCAATCCGGATGCCGCCAACACGACCCTCAAGGGCGATCTCCTTACGCTGGCCGTGAGTGACGTGACGGTGTTCGTGGGCTCCGGAGCTGCGTTGAACCAGACCAACGGAACGGTGACGGTGCCCGCCAGCACTGATCCGGCGGCGGTGGGCTTCAGCCTCACCGGCGGCAGCCTGAAGTGGGCGTTGTTCACGGCGCGCGCCTCGGCCTCAGGCGGCGCTTACACGGATCTCAGCAGTGCCCGGAAGTACACCGGTGTCTCGGCCTCGCTGGGCAAGGCGCAGTTGCAGGGGGTGGATTCGGTGAAGCTTATCGTGACCCAGTTGTCGGTGGAGTTGAACCGGGTGAGCGGCGGCACCGGAACTCTCAATTGGAGCCAGTCGGCCCTGTCTGAAGCCCAATTGACACTCACGCCTTCGAGCCCGTCGTGGGCGATCCGCGGCATTGCCGGATTCAGTATCGCCGAGGTGGTGTACGGCAGCGCGACGATCAGCGTGAGCCAATCGTCGGTGAGCGGAGTGGACAACCCGTTGAGCTCGGTGCCTACCGATACGCTGGCCGGCAATCTTCTGGCCGTCAGTCTGAGCAACGCCCAGTTGTTCGTGGGTTCCGGGGCCACCTTGAACACCAACTCCACGGACTCGGCGTTCGGCACGGTGAGTCTGCCCTTGGCGAACGATCCTCGCGCGGTCGGCTTTGGGATTTCCAACGGCGCGCTGAAGTTGGCGGTGTTCACCACCGGTTCCGGCGTCTCGGCCATGCGCTACACCGGGGTGAAGGCCTCGCTGGGTGTGGCCCGTCTCCAGGGCGTGAGCGCGGTTGAGATGGTGGCTACCAATTTCTCGATTCAACTGAATCGGGTGTCGGTCGGTTCGACGCTGCTCGATTGGACTCAAGGCCAGGCCGATGTGGCCTCGGTCAATAATCCGTTGTCGGCGGCCGGGTTGGCCATCACGGCCACGGCGCCCGCACTTCAAATCGGCGGATCGGTGGGCCTGAGTCTGGCTGACGTGGTGTACGGCTCGGCCCAGTTCACGGTGAGCCGCGGCGCGGTGACCGGCGTGGACGATCCCGACGAGGCCACCGGAGCCACGCTGAATGGCGATCTGCTCGCGGTCTCGGTGACGCAGGGCAACTTGTTCATCGGAACCGGGGCCTCGCTGAATCTCAGCACCGGAGCGGTCTCGTTGCCCGCGTCCGACAGCGCCACAGCGGTGGGCTTCGGCATCACCAATGCCTCGTTGAATCTGGGCATCTTCGCCGCCAACCAGCGCGTGGTTTCCGGCACGGTGTCTGATCTCGCAGCGCCCCAGCGGTACACCGGGTTGACCGGGCTCTTCGACCGCGCCGAGCTCCAGGGCGTGAACGCACTGCGGATGGTGGGTACGAATTTGTCGTTCAAGCTCAACCGCACCTCCGTCAGCAACGGTGCGGTTCTGGATTGGAAGCAGGGCAAGGCCTTGGTCTCCGATGCCGCCAACCCGCTGGCGGCCGCTGGCGTGTCATTGGGTGTTGCCGATCCGACCTTCGAAATCGGGGGTTCCGTGGGGCTGAGCATCGCCGACGTGGTGTTGGGCAATGCGACCGTCAAGGTGGGCCGCAGCCTGATCTCCGGCGTGACGGTGGGTGCCGAAACCTTGAAAGGTGAGTTGCTCTCCGTGGCCGTGACGGGAGCCGATTTGTTCATCGGAACCGGCGCCACGTTCGACGCCTCGACCGGCCTCGTGACGCTGCCGGCCGAGACCAGCACCACCGCGGTGGGCTTCCGGGTGAGCGGCGGTACGTTGAATCTGGGGGTGTTCACCAGCCGCGAATATTTGGCGTCGGGGTCATACGCCGCGCTCGGTGCTGACACTATCCTCAAGTACACGGGTCTGACGGGTTCGTTGGGGTCGGCCCGACTCCAAGGAGTGGATGCCGTCAAGATGATCGGCTCGGGGCTGACCCTCTCGCTCAATCGGGTTTCCTCGGGCACTGCGGTGATGGATTGGAAGCAAGGGAAGACCCTCGTCACCGATGCCAATAATCCGTTGGCCGCCGCCGGGGTGGCGCTGTCGGCGACCGATCCGACCTTCCAGATCGGTGGCGCCGTGGGTCTGAGCATCGCCGATGTGGTGTACGCCAGCGCGACGGTCAGCGTCGGTCGCTCGGTGGTCTCGGGCGTGTTGGTCGGCTCCGAAACGCTGCAAGGCGATTTGCTCTCAGTGGCGATCACCAACGCGAATCTCTTCATCGGTTCGGGTGCCTCCTTGGATTTGACCACGGGCGCCGTGACCTTGCCGGCGGCCGACAGCACGACGGCGGTGGGCTTCAGTGTGGCGAGCGCCTCGATGAAGCTCGGTATCTTCACGGCCCGTCAGGTGTTGTCCGACAGCGCCTACAGTGATCTGTCCACCGTGCGCAAATACACCGGGCTGACCTCCACCCTGGGCAAGGCACAACTCCAAGGCGTCAATGCGGTGAAGATGATCGGCACCGGTCTGAGCCTGTCGCTCAATCGGGTGTCCGTGGGAACCGGCGTTCTCGACTGGAAGCAGGGCAAAGCGTCGGCGACGGATTCGACGAATCCGCTGGCTCCGGCCGCTTTGGCGCTGACGGCGACCGATCCGACCTTCCAGATCGGCGGCACTGTGGGTCTGAGCATCGGGGATGTGGTCTTCGGTGATGCCGTGATCAATGTCAGCCGCACGGCCGTGACGGGTGTCGATGATCCGGACGACACGGGGACTCAGGTGTTGGCGGGTGACTTGATGGTGGTGTCGATCACTCAGGCCAACCTGTTCCTCGGGACCGGTGCGAGCATCGACCTGGTTCCGACGAGCGCTGACTTTGGCAAGGTGACCTTGCCGCCCACCAACGATGCGACGGCGGTCGGGTTCCGCATCGCTGGTGCCTCGATGAATCTCGGCATCTTCACCGCCCGCCAGCGGGCCACTGCGGCCAGTGCCACTTACCAGACCGTGCCGGTGACCAAGTACACGGGCTTGCAGAGCGAGTTGGGCCAGGCTCAGTTGATGGGCGTCAGCGCCTTCACGCTCATCGCCCGCAACCTGGTGTTCCAATTGAATTCCACGTCGGTGGTCGATGGCCGTGTCTTGGATTGGAACGATACCCAGGTGGCTTCGGCGAACATCAGTCTGGGACCGACCGATCCGACCTTCCGCATCGGTGGCAGTGTGGGTTTCCGGGTGGCCGATGTGGTGTTCGGCAATGCCACTCTGAACATGACCCGTCGGACGGTCAGCGGAGTGGTCGATCCGGATGCCGCCACCAAGCGCCTGTCGGGTGAGCTGCTGGGGCTGAACATCTCGGCCGCCACCTTGTTCATCGGGACCGGTGCCTCGCTGGATGTGGTTTCGACCAGTACGACCTATGGCCTGGTCACGTTGCCGCCAGTCAATGATCCGTCGGCCGTGGGCTTCCGGGTGGAGAATGGTGCTTTGGATTTGGCGGTCTTCACGGCCTCCAAGGAATCCACCGACGGAACGAATGACACCGGTTTGACCGTGGCGAAGAAGTTCACCGGCTTCGAAGGCGACCTCGGCGCGGCCCAGCTGCAGGGGGTGGATGCCGTGAAGCTCATCGGAACCGGTCTCTACCTGAAACTCAACCGTACCTCGGTGAGCAACGGAGCTGTGCTGAATTGGACGCAGACGCCGTTGCTCAGCGCCAACGTGGCCCTGGGCCCGAATGATCCGACGTTCCAGATCGGTGGAACGGTGGCACTCAGCATCGCCGACCTGGTCTTTGGTCAAGCGGCGGTGGATGTGCGTCGGACCCAAGTCAGCGGGGTGAATTATCGCACCTCCACCGGATCGACGGAGTTGCTGCAGGGTGAATTGCTGGGCATCGCCATCACCAATGCGACGCTCTTCATCGGCACGGGGGCCTCCTTGAATACCACCGATGGGACGTTGAGCCTGCCCCAACCCACCGATACCTCTGCGGTGGGATTCAGTGTCACGGGCGGTTCATTGGATCTGGGTGTGTTCACGGCTCGCAGTCGTTGGAGCAACGTTGGAAACTCCTACAGCACGTTGCTCACGCCCCGCAAATACACCGGCCTGGAGGGCGCTCTCGGAACAGCCCGCCTGCAGGGGGTGGATGCCTTCAAGCTCACCGGCACCTCGCTTTACCTGAAGTTGAATCAGACCAGCGTCAGTGGTGCTCCAGTGTTGGATTGGCGGCAGACGGCCGTGACGACCAACGTGCTGGCCAGCGCCAGTGTGGATCTGGGACCGACGGACCCGACCTTCCAAATCGGCGGATCGGTCGGCCTGAGCATCGCGGATGTGGTGTTCGGTCGGGCCACGGTGAGCGTGAGCCGCTCGGTGCTGAGCGGTGTGGATGATCCGACCCTCGAGGATTCGGCCGCGGTTCTGAAGGGCGAACTGCTCTCGGTGGCGGTGACCGGGGCCACGTTGTTCATCGGCACCGGGGCCACGTTCGACGCGACTTCAGGATCGGTGTCATTGCCCGCCAGCAACGACGCCAATGCGGTGGGCTTCAGCGTGACGGGGGGAGCCTTCAATCTGGGTGTGTTCACCGCTCGGGAGGCCTCGGCCAATGGAACGACCTACACCGCTTTGGGGACCACCCAGGCGCCGATCCGCAAATACACCGGTCTTTCGGGCAGCCTCGGCAAGGCTCAGTTGCAGGGTGTCGACGCGGTGAAGGTGATCGGCACCGGCTTGGTGCTCCAGTTGAACTCGGCCTCGGTGGGTGGGGCCGTCTTGGATTGGACGCAGCCGTTGCTCACGGGCAGCAAGGTCGGGCTGAGCCCGACCGATCCGGAGTTCCGCATCGGGGGATCCATCGGACTGAGCATCGCCGATGTGGTCCTGGGCAATGCCACCTTGAACGTGAGCCGGAGCACGGTGAGCGGGGTCACCGTCACCGACAACGGCGTGGTGAAGACGCTCCGGGGCGATTTGCTGGCCTTCGAGATCAATGAGGCCCAGCTCTTCATCGGAAGCGGCGCCACCCTCAATGTGGATGAAACCAGTGACGCGTTCGGAACCGCGACCTTGCCCGCCAGCAACGATCCGGTGGCGGTGGGCTTCAGCGTGAGTGGGGGCGACCTGTCGCTGGGAATCTTCACAGCCCAGGCCGAACTCACGGGCAATGCCTACGCGGCGCTGACCACCGTGCGCAAGTACACCGGTCTGCAGGCCAGCTTGGGCAAGGCCCAGATGCAGGGCGTCGATGTGGTGAAACTCATCAGCACGAATCTGGTGTTCCAGTTGAACAAGACCTCGGTGGCGCAGGGCGGGGTCCTCGATTGGACCCAGTCGTCGGTCTCCTCGGCCGGAGTGGTGCTGAAGGACACGGATCCGACCTTCCGCATCGGTGGCAGTGTGGGTCTGAGCATCGCCGATGTGGTCTTCGGCAGCGCGACCATCAATCTCAGTCTCACCTCGGTGTCGGGTGTGGATGACCCGTCGATCGACGGCACCACCGCCCGGTTGCGGGGTTCGCTCCTGGCGGTGAACATCTCGGGCGCCTCGTTGTTCATCGGGAGTGGAGCTTCCTTGAACGAGGATTCGAACAGCGTCGACTTCGGTAAGGTGGCCTTGCCGGCGAGCAACGACTCCAAGGCGGTCGGATTCAGTGTCAGTGGCGGATCGCTCGATCTCGGCATCTTCACCGCTCGCGAGGCCGCGGCCGACGGTGCGGCCTACCAGACTCTGGGAACCGCGCGGAAGTACACCGGCCTCGAGGGGGCTTTGGGCAAGGCCCAGTTGCAGGGCGTGGATGTGGTGAAGCTCATCGGCGTGAACCTCGTGTTCCGCCTCAACCGCGTCTCTTCCGGCACTGCGGTGCTCGATTGGACCCAGTCTTTCCAAACCACCAACCCGCTGGCCGATGCCCAAGTGGACCTGCGGGCCACTGACCCGACCTTCCAAATTGGGGGCTCGGCCGGTTTCAGTATCGCCGATGTCGTGTATGGCAATGCCACCGTGGCGGTCAGCCGCACGTTGGTGAGCGGTGTGGATGACCCGGATGTCACGGGCTCGGTGGCACGCCTGAAGGGCGAATTGCTCAGCATCCGGATCACCGAGGCCGACCTGTTCATCGGCAGCGGAGCCACGTTGGAGACCAACGCCACGAGCACCCAGTTTGGTCGGGTCATCTTGCCCGAATTGAACAGCCCGACGGCGGTGGGCTTCCGGGTGGAAGGCGGGGCCCTCGACTTGGGGATTTTCACCGCCCGCGAAGCCGCATCCAACGGCGCCACCTACAGCTCGTTGAGCACGGTGCGGAAGTTCACCGGCTTCGAGGGTTCACTCGGCTCCGCCCGGTTGCAGGGCGTGGACGTGGTGAAGATCATCGGAACGAATCTCTCGCTGCAGTTGAACCGCACGTCGGTGACCGGGGGCCAGGTGCTGGATTGGAAGCAGACCAGCTTGACGACCAACCCGCTCGTGTCCGCCGGCGTCGACCTGGGTCCGACCGATCCGACCTTCCGTATCGGTGGCACCGTGGGTCTCAGCATCGCTGACGTGGTGTTGGGCAACGCTGTCGTGGCGGTGAGCCGTTCGGTGGTGAGCGGGGTGGATGATCCGGATGTCGACGGCACGGTGGCCCGGTTGCAGGGCGACCTGCTGTCCATCGCCATCACCCAAGCCGCCCTCTTCATCGGCAGCGGGGTGACCCTCAATGAAGTGGCCGGTAGCCCCGGTTATGGCACGGTGGCCTTGCCCGAGAGTAACGATCCCAAGGCCGTGGGCTTCAGTGTGAGTGGAGGTAGCCTGCAGTTGGGCATCTTCACGGCCCGGGAGGAGGCGATCACGGGCACCACCTACACGGCGTTGACCAGCACCCGCAAATACACCGCGGTCCAAGGGGCTTTGGGCAAGGCCCAGTTGCAAGGCGTGGATGCGGTGAAGTTGATCGGTACGAGCCTGGTGCTCCAGATCAACCGCTCTTCGGTGGCCTCGGGTGGAGTGTTGGATTGGCGTCAGTCGTCGCTGTCGGCCGCCGCGCTGTCGCTCAGCCCATCCGATCCGACCTTCCGTATCGGCGGCTCGGTGGGACTCAGCATCGCCGACCTCGTTTACGGCAGCGCGACCATCAGTGTGAGCCGGACTCTGGTGACCGGCGTGACGGTCACGGAGACCTCGGGCGTGTCCACCCTCAAGGGCGATCTTTTCGCCATCGCCATCTCGCAGGCCAAGCTGTTCATCGGCAGCGGAGCGAGCCTGGACACCAATTCGAGCAGCACGGGCTTTGGTTCGGTGACGCTCCCGGCGAGCAACGATGCCCAGGCGGTGGGCTTCAGTGTCAGTGCGGGCACTCTCGATCTCGGTGTGTTCACGGCCCGGGAGTCGCTGGGCTCCGGCGGCGACTACGCGGGCTTGACCACGGTGCGCAAGTACACCGGGTTGCAGGCCTCGCTGGGCAAGGCTCAATTGCAGGGAGTCGATGCGGTGAAACTCATCGGCACCAGCCTGGTGCTCCAGTTGAACCGCACTTCGGTGACCAACGGCTCGGTGCTGGATTGGACCCAGACTCCGGTGTCGTCGGCCGCGGTCCGCCTCAAGCCTTCGGATCCGACCTTCCGCATCGGAGGCAGCGTGGGTCTGAGCATCGCCGATGTGGTGTACGGCAGTGCGGTGGTTGATATTTCTCGGAGCCAGGTGAGCGCGGTGACGGTCACGGAATCCACTGGCGCGGTCACCTATCAGGGCGACTTGCTCAGCATCGCCGTGACGCAGGCCACGTTGTTCATCGGCAGTGGTGCGACCCTCAACCAGGATGCCACGAGCGCGGCCTTCGGAGCGGTGAGTCTCCCGGCCAGCAACGACCCGAAGGCGGTGGGCTTCAGCGTGAGCGGTGGCACCTTGAATCTCGGCATCTTCACGGCCACCGGCCGCCTGACGGCCGGGACCTATGCGCCGCTCTCAACGACCCTGAAGTACACGGGCCTCCAAGGGGCTCTGGGCAAGGCTCAGTTGCAGGGGGTGGATGCCGTCAAGCTCATCGGCACCGGTTTGGTGTTCCAACTCAACCGGACCTCGGTCAGCAACGGGGCCGTCTTGAATTGGAAGCAGGCCCCGCTGAGCGCGGCCAATGTGGCCTTGGACGTGACCGATCCGACCTTCCGCATCGGTGGCACCGTGGGTCTGAGCATCGCCGATGTCGTCTACGCCCGGGCGACGGTGGACGTGAGCCGCACCTTGGTTTCGGGTGTCGATGATCCGGATGTGGCCGGGACGGTGGCTCGCCTGCAGGGCGATCTACTCGGGATCTCGATCACCGGGGCCACGCTCTTCATCGGCACCGGGGCGACCCTGAACGAGGATTCCACGAGCGATGAGTTCGGTCAGGTCGGGCTGCCGGCGACGAACGATCCGAACGCGGTGGGCTTCAGTGTGAGCGGCGGATCCCTGAAACTGGGCATCTTCACGGCTCGCGAGGCGGCGGCCAACGGTTCGACGTACACGACCCTCGCCAGCGTCCGCAAGTACACGGGTCTGTCCGGAGCTCTCGGTAAGGCCCAGTTGCAGGGCGTTGACGCGGTGAAGCTCATCGGTACCGGTCTGGTCTTCCAATTGAACCGGAGTTCCGTGACCGGGGGTGCGGTCCTGGATTGGACTCAGTCGGCTGTCGGCAGCGTCGGCGTGACTTTGGGAAGCAGCGATCCGACCTTCCGCATCGGGGGTTCGGTCGGACTGAGCATGGCCGACGTGGTCTTCGGCAGTGCCACGGTCGCCATCAGCCGCACCCAGGTGAGCGGGGTTGATGATCCGGATGCCGCCGACCCGGTGGTGCAACTCAAGGGCGATCTGCTGTCCATCTCGGTGACCCAGGCCAAGCTCTTCATCGGCAGCGGTGCCAGCCTCAATGAAGATCTGAACAGCGGCGATTTCGGCAAGGTAGCCGAGCCGGCGGCGAACGATCCGAAGGCCGTGGGCTTCAGCGTCACCGGTGGCAGCCTCGATCTGGGCATCTTCACGGCCCGTGAAATCCTGACGAGCGGCACCACGTACACCTCGTTGCCTTCGGTCCGGAAATACACCGGACTCGAGGGTGCCTTGGGCAAGGCCCAGTTGCAGGGCGTCGATGTGGTCCAGATGATCGGTACGAGCCTGGTGCTCCAGCTGAACAAGACGTCGGTGGCCACGGGGGCGGTGCTCGATTGGACCCAGGGCGCCCTTTCAGGAGCCGCCGTGGCGTTGAGCCCGCGGGATCCGACGTTCCGCATCGGCGGATCCATTGGGCTGAGCATCTCCGACGTGGTCTTCGGCAGCGCCACGCTGACCATGAGCCGCAGCTCGGTCAGCGGCATCGACGATCCGGATGAGGCCGGAACTCGCGTGCTCAGGGGCGACTTGCTGACCTTGTCGATCACCGAGGCCAACTTGTTCATCGGCACCGGGGCCACGCTGATCTCCGATCCGGCCAATACGCAGTTCGGCAAGGTGAGTCTGCCCGCGGAAGATGATCCGTCGGCGGTGGGCTTCAGCGTGAAGAATGCGGCGCTGGATCTGGGCTTCCTGGTGGCCCGCGAATTCTCCGCTGACGGTGCCTCCTATTCGGCGTTGGAGACGGTGCGCAAGTACACCGGCCTGGAGTCGTCGCTCGGTGTCTCGCGCCTCCAGGGAGTCGATGCCGTGAAGTTGGTGGTGCTCAACCTCCAGTTCCAATTGAATCGGACCTCGGTCCCGACGGGATCGGTGCTCGACTGGACTCAGACTCCGCTGGCGGCCGCCGGTGTCGCGCTGACTCCGGCCGATCCGACCTTCCGCATCGGAGGTTCGGTTGGCCTGAGCATCGCCGATGTGATCTACGGCAGCGCGGTCATCCAGGTGAGCCGCAGCAGCGTGACCGGGGTGGATGATCCGGATTCGTCGGCCGCCAATACCTTGCTGAAGGGTGAGTTGCTGGCCGTGGCGGTGAGTCAGGCCACGCTGTTCGTCGGCAGCGGCGCCACCTTGGACATGACCACAGGTGTGGTGGTGCTGCCCTCGACCACCGATCCGAAAGCCGTGGGCTTCAGTGTGAGCAACGGGGCTCTGGATCTCGGTATCTTCTCGGCCCGCAGCGGCACGACCGACGGCACCAACTACGTCGTGCTCAATCAGGTGCGCAAGTATACCGGCTTCGAGGGTTCTCTCGGTCGGGCCCAATTGCAGGGTGTTGATGTGGTCCAGTTGATCGGCACTTCCATGGTCCTCCAGTTGAACCGGACCTCGGTGAGCGGCGGTCGTGTGCTGAATTGGAGTATGCCCCAGGTGACCTCGGCCAATGTGGCCCTGGGCCCGAACTCGCCCACGTTCCGCATCGGTGGCAATGCGGGCCTGAGCATCGCCGGCGTGGTCTTCGGCAGCGCCACGGTGGATGTCAGCCGCTCGGTGGTCTCGGGTGTGGATGATCCGGACGACGCCGGTACCCGCAAGTTGCAGGGCGACCTGCTCGGGGTGTCCATCAGCAACGCCACGCTCTTCATTGGCAGCGGTGCCCGATTGGATCTCGATGCCACCAGTGCCACCTTTGGGAACGTGACCCTGCCGGCGAGCGACGATCCTCGTGCGGTGGGCTTCAGCGTGGCGGGTGGCTCGCTGGACCTGGGCATCTTCACGGCCCGTGATTCCAGCCCGGATGGTGTGGCCTATACCGCATTGGATACTTACCGGAAATACACGGGCCTGGAGGGTGCCGTGGGGCGGGGCCAGTTGCAGGGTGTCGATGCGGTGAAGATCATCGGCAAGAATCTGGTGTTGAATCTCAACCAGACGACAGTTTCCGGTGGAGCGGTTCTCGATTGGCGGCAGGCCCCGGTGGCCGGCGTCCTGGTGGCGCTGGGGCCGACGGATCCGAAGTTCCGCATCGGCGGTAGCGTCGGCTTGAGCATCGCCGACGTGGTCTTCGGTTCGGCGACCATCGATGTGAGCCGATCCGAGGTGACCGGGATCATCGATCCCGACCTGGTGCCGGGTGGGCTTCTCAAGGGTGATCTGCTCGGCATCTCGGTGACCGAGGCCACCCTATTCATCGGCAGCGGCGCCTCATTGGACACCGACTCGAACAGTCTCGAGTTCGGCAAGGTGAGCACGCCGGCCAGCAATGACCCGGCTGCGGTGGGCTTCAGCGTCAAGGGCGGGGCGCTCAAGCTCGGCATCTTCACGGCCCGTGAGTCGATGGCCTCGACCGCGACGGCCTACACCCCGCTGGTCGATCACCGGAAGTTCACGGCCCTCGATGGCGCCTTGGGCAAGGCCCAGTTGCAGGGGATCAACGCCGTTCAGTTGATCGGAACCGACCTGAAGTTCCAGTTGAACCAGACCTCCGTCACCGGCGCTCGGGTGATGGATTGGACCCAGTCGGGGTTGACGTCGGTGGGGATCAACCTGACTCCGGCGGACCCGACGTTCCGGATCGGTGGTTCCGTGGGCTTGAGCATCGCCGATGTGGTCTTCGGCAGTGCGACGATGAACGTCAGCCGCAAGGCGGTGGCGGGTGTCCTGGATCCGGAGTCCAACGAAGGCGCTGTGCTCAATGGTGACCTGCTGGTGATCGCCATCACCGGGGCCGATTTGTTCATCGGCAACGGGGCCACTCTGGACCTCGATTCGGCGAGCGGTACGTTCGGCCGGGTGGTGTTGCCGCCAAGCGATTCTCCGACGGCCGTGGGGTTGAGTGTCGCCAATGGCCGCTTGAATCTGGCGGTGCTCACCGCGACGACGGCCGATGTCGTGCGCAAGTACACCGGCGTGCAGGCCGCGTTGGGCAAGGCTCAGTTGCAAGGGGTCGATGCCCTCAAGTTGATCGGCACCGCCCTGCGCCTCGACATGAACCGGACCTCGGTGACGGACGGCAAGGTGCTGGATTGGACCCAGTCAATCCTCGCCGACGCGGGCATCGCGCTGAGCCCCACCGATCCGACCTTCCGCATCGGCGGCAGTGTGGGCTTGGCCATCGCCGATGTGGTGTTCGGTAGCGCGACCGTCAATTTCAGCCGCTCGATCGTGAGCGGGATCGATGATCCGGATGAGGCCACCACCCAGAAGTTGAAGGGCGACCTGCTGTCCGTCGCGATCACCGATGCCACCCTGTTCATCGGCTCGGGTGCCCGCCTGAATATCGATTCGACGAAGCCGGAGTTCGGGACGGTGACCTTGCCGGCCAGCAATGACCCGACGGCCATCGGGTTCGCCGTCGCCGGGGGCAGCCTCGACCTGGGTGTCTTCACGGCCTCGGCCGTGGCGGCGAATGGGACGACCTACACGCCGTTGACGCCGAGCCGCAAGTACACCGGGTTGGAAGGATCGCTGGGCAAGGCGCAACTCCAGGGCGTGGATGTGGTGAAGCTGATCGGCACCGGTCTGGTCTTCCAGATGAACCGTTCCTCGCAGACTCCGGGAAGCGGACTCGACTGGACCCAGTCCGGGTTGTCTGCGGCCCAGGTGAACCTCACCTCGGCTTCGCCCACCTTCAGGATCGGCGGTAGCGTTGGTCTGAGCATCGCCGACGTGGTGCTCGGCAGCGCCACGATCTCCGTGAGCCGCTCGTCGGTGACCGGTGCGACGGTGCCCGGCCTGTCGACCGCCCAAAACGGGGTGTTGCTGTCGTTCGCGGTGACCGAGGGCAAACTCTATATCGGCTCGGGTGCGGTGCTGGTGGAGGACGCCACCTCGGAGTCGTTCGGCAAGGTGGCTTTGCCGACGAGCAATGATCCGACCGCCGTCGGGTTCGCGGTGTCCAATGCCAGCATGACGCTGGGCATCCTGACGGTGGGTGAGGGGGCCGCCACCCGCAAATACACGGGCCTGATGGGCACCTTTGGACGGGCCCAGTTGCAGGGGGTCGACGCGATCAAGCTTATCGTTAGCAGTTTCTCGATCGGCATCAACCGCACGTCGGTGACCGGCGGCGACCGGTTGGATTGGAACCAGGCTTCGCTCTCCACGGCCGGACTCACGCTGACGAACACGTCGCCGACCCTGCAAATCGGGGGCTCGGCCGGATTCAGCATCGCCAATGTGGTGTACGGCAGCGCAACGGTGGACTTCAGTCAACGGGTGGTCTCGGGCGTGGACGATCCGGACGACGCGACAACCCTGCAATTGAAGGGCAATCTCCTGGGCCTCGCGATCCGCAACGCCACGCTCTACATCGGCTCGGGCGCGGTGCTCAACGAAGACTCCACCTTGGAGAACTTCGGCACGGTGACTCCGCCGGCCAGCAATGACGCTTCGGCGGTGGGCTTCACCGTGACCGAGGGCAGCCTCGATGTGGGTATCTTCACGGCCACCGAGGGAGCCACGGGAGCAGGGGAGTCCGGATCGGTCTATGAAGCCTTGCCGTCGGTGCGCAAGTACACCGGACTGAAGGGCAGCCTGGGCCGTCTGCAGTTGCAGGGAGTCAACGACCTTCAGCTCGTCGGCAAGGCGCTGGCTTTCCAGATGAACCGGACTTCGGTCGATCAGGGCAAGGTGCTCGATTGGAAGCAATCGGCTCTCGCCGACACGGGCGTCGGCCTGTCGACTACGGATCCGACCTTCCGCATCAGCGGCAGCATCGGCCTGGGAATCGCCCAAGTGGCCTATGGCAGTGCGACGGTGGAAATCACCCAGAGCACCTTGTCCACCGTGGTGGATCCGTCGATCGGCACGAGTGGTGCGGTGATGACCGGCGACTTGATGACGATCCGCATCTCCGACGCCCGGTTGTACCTGGGCACCGGTGCGAGTCTCAACGTGAGCCCGGGCGACGCCTTCGGAACGGTGACGCTGCCGGCCAGCAATGATCCCGAGGCCATCGGGTTCAGCGTGGACAACGGAGCGATGAACCTCGGGGTCTTTACCACGGGTTCGGGCACCAGCTTGCGCAAGTATGTCGGCCTCAAGGCCACGCTCGGCAAGGCCCAGCTCCAAGGGGTGGATGCCGTCAAGATCGTCGCCACCCGCCTGAGCTTCCAGATGAACCGCACCTCGGCCGCCGATGGCGTGCTCATGGACTGGACCCAGTCCGCCTTGACCGGCACGGATGTGGGCCTGACGCCCGACGATGTGCCTTTCCAGATCGGTGGCACGGTCGGTCTGAGCATCGCCGACGTGGTCATGGGCAGCGCCACCCTCAACATGACCCGGGGCCCGGTGTCCGGCGTGGTGATTCCGGGGTCGGATGCGGTGACCCAGGGCACTCTGCTCACCCTGGCAATCACCCAGGCCAATCTGTACATCGGCAACGGCGCGACCTTCGACGTCGACTCGAAGAGCACGACGTTCGGCACGGTGGTGCTGCCGGCGAGCAACGATCCGACGGCGGTCGGTTTCGCTGTCGAGAACGGCGCCTTCAAGATCGCGGTGCTCACGGTGGGATCGGGGGCTTCGGCCAAGAAGTTCACCGCGGTCGATGCCTCATTGGGTCGGGCTCAGTTGCAGGGGGTGCCCGACGTGAAGATCATCGCGACGAATTTGTCGCTGAAGTTGAACCGCACTTCGGTGATCGGGGGCACGGTGTTGGATTGGACCCAGGCACCGTTGGCCACCGCCTCGATCGGGCTCAGCCCCACCGATCCGACCTTCGAGATCGGCGGCACGGTGGGTCTGGCGATCGCAGACGTCGCCTTCGGCAGCGCCACCATCAACGTGGCCCGGAGCACGGTGTCGGGCGTGGATGATCCGGACGATGCCGGTACCAAGACGTTGCAGGGCGACCTCATGACGGTGTCGATCCGCAATGCCCGCCTGTACATCGGCAGCGGCGCCCGCCTCGAAGACGATGCGTCGGTGGCCCAGTTTGGCACCGTGGTGCTGCCGGCCTCGAACGATCCGAAGGCCGTGGGCTTCAGCGTCGATGCCGGAAGCCTCGATCTCGGCCTATTCACCGCGACTCGGGGATCGTCCGATGGGGCGGCCTACAATCCGTTGCCGACCGTGCGCAAGTACACCGGCCTGCAGGCCTCGTTGGGCAAGGCCCAGTTGCAGGGGGTCGATGCGGTCAAGATCTTGGCGACCAACCTGTCGCTGACCTTGACCCGGACCTCGGTGGCGGAGGGCAATCGCTTGGATTGGAGCCAGTCCACACTCGCCAAGGCGGGCCTGACGCTGACTCCGACCAGCCCGACGCTGCAAATCGGTGGCACGGTGGGTCTGGCGATCGCCGACGTGGTGTTCGCCAGCGCGACGCTCGACATGAGCCGGAGCACCGCCGAAGGGGTGGATGATCCGGATGATGCCGGTAGCCGGGTGCTGCAGGGTGACTTGCTCGCCATCCGGATTTCCAACGCCCGCCTGTTCATCGGCAGCGGGGCCAGCCTCAACGAGGATTCCACCGACTCCGGGTTTGGTACCGTGACCTTGCCGGCCCCCAACGACCCGAATGCGGTCGGATTCGCCATCGAGGGCGGCAGCCTGCGGTTGGCCATCTTCACCGCGCGCCGCGAGGCCAATGCCGGGACGGCTTACACGCTCTTGTCCACCCCGCGGAAGTACGTGGGCATCGAGGCGTCGCTCGGTCGCGCCCAACTCCAGGGTGTTGCGGATCTTCAGATCATCGCCACCAACCTGGTGTTCCGGCAGAACAAGACCTCCGTCACCGACGGTGTGGCTCTGAATTGGGTGCAGACCTCCCTGACCTACAGTGGCCTCGGCCTCGGGACGGCCGACCAGGGCTTCCTGATCGGGGGCACGGTGGGCATCGGCATCGCGGAGGTGGTCTATGGCAGTGCAACCGTGAGCCTGAGCCGCACCCGGGTGACCGGGGTGGTGGATCCGTCCGGTGACGGCACCCAGACGCTCGACGGTGATCTGCTGTCGGTTCGCGTGTCCGACGCCCGCTTGTACATCGGCGACGGCGCCACCCTCGATCTCGACCGGAACAGCGCCGACTTCGGCAAGGTGACCCTACCGGCCCCGAACGATCCGAACGCGATCGGCTTCGCCGTGGAAGGCGGCACGTTGAACCTCGGAGTCCTCAAGACCACCCAGGGCACTACCAGCCGCCAATTCACCGGACTCAGCGCCACGCTCGGCCGCGCTCAATTGCAGGGTGTCGATGCCTTCCAGGTGATCGGGACCAACCTGTACCTGAAGCTGAACAAGACCTCGGTGACCGGTGGCAAGCTGATGGATTGGACTCAGGTTTCTCTGGATGCGGCCGGAGTCACCACGGGCGCCTCGGATGGCAGCCTGCAGATCGGCGGCACCATCGGCCTCGGCATTGCCGATGTGGTCTACGGCAGCGCGACCGTGTCGATCGGCCGCAGCACGGTGACCGATGTGGTGGATCCGGACGCCACGACGGGTGCCCGCCTGCAGGGCAACCTGCTGAGCTTCTCCATGACCGAGGCCAATTTGTACATTGGTACCGGAGCCAGCCTCGAGCTCGACAACACCAGCGCCCACTTTGGCAAGGTGACCCTTCCGGAGTCGAACGACCCCAACGCCACCGGTTTCCGGGTCGAAAACGGCAGCCTCAATCTGGGTGTCTTGACGGTTCGGTCCGGGACCCAGGTCCGCAAATACTCCGGACTCCAGGCCAGCCTCGGCGTGGCACAGCTCCAGGGTGTGGATTCGCTGGACATGATCGCCACCAATCTGGTGCTTCAACAGAGCAAGACCACGGTGGTCAATGGCCGCCTCCTGGATTGGTCCCAGGACTCGTTGAAGGCCGCGAAGGTCACGCTGAAGTCGACGGATGCGGCCTTCCTCATCGGAGGCACGGTGGCCCTGGGTATCGGCGAGGTGGTGTACGGCAGCGCCACGATTCAATTCAGCCGCACCGTGGTGAGCGGCGTCCTCGATCCGGACGCCACCGGTCGCGTGCTGCGCGGCGACCTGCTATCGGTGCGGGTGAGCGATGCCCGTCTCTTCATCGGCAGCGGTGTCACGCTCGATCTCGACCGCACCAGTTCGGACTTCGGCAAGGTGACCCTGCCGCCCCTTGATGATCCGGATGCCGTGGGCTTCCGCGTGGCCGACGGCACTCTCGATTTCGCCGTGCTCACCGCCCGCGAGTCCTCGGCCAATGGCACCAGCTACTCGAAGCTGGCGTCCGTGCGCAAGTACACCGGGTTCGAGTCGGTGCTGGGCCGCGCCCAATTCGTGGGCATCGATCCGGATGCCTTCAATCTGGTCGGCCGTGAGTTGGTGCTCCAGATCAACCGTACGACCAGTACGACGGGTCAGTTGATGAACTGGCGTCAGGAGGTCCTCGCCGGGGCCGGGGTGGATCTCGGTTCCGACAGTGCCGGCTTCCGCATCGGGGGCTCGGTGGGCATGAGCATCGCCGGCACTCTGTATCTCAGTGCCACCGTCCACTTCTCCAGGTCCACCGTGAAGGGGGTCGACGATCCCGACGACATGGGAGTCCGTGTCCTGAAGGGCGACCTGCTCTCGATCAACATCAGCCGAGCCACGGTGTATCTCGGATCCGGTGCCAGCCTGGACCCCGAGACCGGTCTGGTCGCCTTGCCGGCACTGGATGACCCGGATGCCGTCGGGTTCCGGGTCGAGGGCGGTATGCTGGACCTGGGCGTGTTCACGGCGCGCTTCGCATCGACCGATGGCCGCACCTACAGCGCCACCTCGGTGAGGAAGTTCACGGCGGTGGAAGCGTCGCTCGGCCTGGCCACCCTCCAGGGTCTCGATCCCAGCACGTTCTCGATGTCGGTCACCAACTTGGTGTTCAAGATGAACCGGACCTCGATGGCCAATGGTCGAGTGCTTGATTGGACCCAGCAATCGGTCGAATTGGCCCAGGTGGATATCGGAGTCCAAGACCCAGTGCTGCAAATCGGAGGTACGCTCAGTCTGGGCATCGCCGGAGTCGTCCAGGTCACCGGCAGTTTCGGATACACCAAGGAGGTGGATTCGGTGACGCGCCAGACCCGCATCAAGATCGGAGCCACCGGCGTGTCCGGCACGGCGGGCAGCGACGAGTACGGCGTGACCGGCGGTACGTTGGGCTTGATCCTGTACCGCAACGCCCAGGGTGCGTCCCAGGGCTATGCGCTGGATGGCAAACTCACCGGCTTTGCCAAGGGCGGTGGATTCAGCGCCGAAGCCACGCTGCGGGTGCGTCGCAACACCACGCTTTTCGCTGTCAACGACACCGTTCCGGTGCTGAACCAGAGTGTCCCGGTGGTCTTCGAGGCCACCGAGGTGGCGGTGGGTGGAACGCCCTTCCAGTCGATCGGTCTCACCGATGCGCTTATCAAGATCGGCGAGATCACCATCCGCGGCAGCTACGAGAGCCGTCCGTCCGGGCCACGCGGTGAGTCGATCACCATCATCACCGGGGCCAGCCTCTCGTTCGGCGATCCGGCTCTCTTCGAGTTGACTGCCGAAAAGGTGGTGTACAAGTCGTATCCGAACGCCGTGACGCTCGACGGCATGGTGTATACCACCGGTGCCCAGCAGGTGACCGTGGAATCGGGTGAGATCCAGTTCGGCGATTCCGTCGCCCTGTTCGGCAGCTTCAACATCACCCGGGGTGCCATCGCCGGCCAGTCGACGGTGACGCGTGTGGCCTTCAGCAACGCCGGCTTCCGCGTGAACAAGGATGGCAAGACCATGGTCACCGTGGCCGGCGAGGGTCGCTTCCTGTTCCGCGAGGGTCAGGTCAGCGGACCTAAGTTCGCGATGCAGTCGTTCGCCGTCACCAACTTCGAGATCCTGCCGGCGGATCAGACCGAGTTGCCGACCTTCGCCCGTATCGGACCCGTGGATCCGATGGCGAAGTCGGGCTCCGCGGGCACGAGTGGCTTCGACCCGGCGACCGGTGAACTCGTCCCGACCCCGGTGCGGACGCCGAAGACCTACACGCTCGGACCGGTCACGCTGGTCGATCCGAAGCTGACCGTGGGCAACTTCTCCTACGACCTGGACAAGACCACCAAGCTCTTGAACCTGTCGATCGACATCACGATCGGCTTCGGTGCGGCCACGGTGAAGCTCCCCGGCGGATCGTCGGCGGTCTTCAAGGACGGCACCGACACCGATGTGTTCGGTGTGGCGGGCGTGTTCAAGGTCGAGGTGGGTCTGGATCCGTCCCAGATGTTCAAGCCGGTGACCGGAGGCCTTGGCGACTTCGATCTGAAGGTCGACCAGTTCGAGTTGAGCGTCGGCTCCTTCCTGCAGGTCAAGGGCAGCGATGTCCGCTACAATCTGGAACCGAAGGCCAATGAGCAGATGCTCTACTTCGGAAGCCTGTCGGCGACCATCAAGGCCGGGGGCGTGTCCATCGGTGGCACGATGAAGGACTTCGGTGTCACGGCCGATGGCGGCTTCTATACGGGCAAGACCTTCAGCGTCTCTCTGAGCCTGGGCGCCGATGATCCGTCGAAGCTCAAGCTCCCGTCGTGGTTGCCGTTGAAGAATTTCTCGGTCGGCGTGGAATGGCGTGATTTCAACAACAACCCGACCGACTTCCTGATCACGCTGGATGCGGAGATCGGTTCCATCCAGGGGCTGTCGAGCCTGCAGTTCAGCGGCGGAGTCAAGGGGTTGAAGATCGACGTGGGGCTGCTCAGCAAGGGCCAGTTCCCCGTCACGGGAATCGATTCCTTCAACATCTCCGTTTCGGGCAAGGCTTTCGGCGGGGAGTTCGAGGGGCAATTGATCGCCGGGATCCTCAAGCTTTCCTCGGATTATCGCCCGATTTCCTCGACCGACACCACCACGGTGGTCTCGCAGCGTATTTTCTACGCGGGTCTTCAGGGAGGTCTGACGCTGCCCGGCCTCGGCAAGATCGAGGCCCGGGTCGGCTTCTGCGAGTTCGGTCCGCTGTCGCTCTTCGTCAGCGCGCCGATCCCCATCGTCCTGGATCCCCAGAGTGGTCTGACCCTGTCCGACCTGCGCGGCGGCATCGACTTCGGTGCGACCATGACCGACCCGTCGGTCTACGAGAAGGACTCGGACGGCAACGTGGTCATCGATACCGCCACGAACGCGCCGAAGGTGGACGTGAAGGAAAGCGCCTTCGGCTTGCGGAAGCTCGCGACTTCCAATGACGCCTCCTCCATGACTTCGGCGCAGTGGGAGGAGAACCTGCGCCAACAGATCGCCCGGATCTCGAAGAGCGCCGGAGGCACCGGGGTCAGCTTCGATGACCTTACGAAGAACATGGTCATCTCGGCCGGGGCCACCCTCTACAGCTCCTACGCCTCGAAGCAGACGTTCCGGGCCGAGGTGGATCTGAAGATCGACATCACCGGCAAGATCCTGCTGACCGGCAAGGCGATCTTCGCTGACACCATGTCGGTGGACGCGTACTTCTACGCCAACCTCACCGACGTGGCCAAGGGCTCGGGCCGGTTCCTCTTCCTGTTCGACCTGCCGGGGCAACCCGCCCGCAGCAAGGGCGGCATCAGCCTGTACGGCATGCTGGACTTCGGCCTCACCGACGATGCCGACAACCGGTTGACCTCGGAGATGATCGAGTCGCGGTACTATGTCACCCGCACGAACACGCAGACCTTCACCGTGGGCGCCAACACCACCTCGATGTCGCTCAACTACACGGTCCTGAAGGGCACGACGACCACGGTGACCGTCGGAGGGACCGCGTTGGGGGCCGACTCGTTCACAGTGGAGGGCAATACGTTGACGCTGAAGACGGCACCCACTCAGGGACAGGCCGTGCTGGTGACGTATTCCTACCGCGCTCAGTACGTCGATCCGGTGACGGGTGAGCCGGGTGTCAATCCGGCGTCCACCGTTCCCGCGCCGACCGGATTCCAGGTGATCATCGCCGGCGGCGTCCGGGCCGATCTGTTCGACAACACCCTGTGGGCACAGTTGGATGGCCAGGCCACGTTGACGTTCACGCCGACCGAGTTCCGGTTGGATGTGTCGGCCAAGCTCGAAGTGGCCGTGCTCGGCGTCATCGGCACCGCCGCGGGCAAGCTGGTCATCAAGCATGGCGACGGCTTCGAGATGTATGGCGCACTGCGCATCCAGACCGGCGACGGACTGAAGAAGCTCGAGCAATACGGACTCGTGCTGCAGGGCGGACTGACGCTGACCATCAACACCACCGGGACGGACAAGAACATTGATCTGCGCCTGGCCGCGACCAAGCAGTTGACCACCACCGACACCTTCGACCTGACCGCCGGAGATTTCGACACCCTGTATCTGACGCACACGCCCAAGGCGGCCGGCGCTCTCACAGTGAAGCAGGACGGTCAGTTGCTGGTGGAATCCACCGATGGCGGCAAGACGGGTGACTACGTGCTCGACCGGTACAACGCCACGGTCCGGCTCTCCAAGTCCATCACCGCCGACACCAAGGTGGAGGTCCAGTACGCCTCCCACGACTATCTGGACGTGCATCAGGTGGCGCGGGCCAAGAGCTTCACCTTCGTGATCTCGGCGGTCGGTGCCTTCAAGGTGGGTGGCACGGAGATCTTCCGCCTGGCGGCGAGCTTCGCCATCAGCATCGATTCGCAGGGCTTCACCCTCATCGCCTCGGGCCGGCTGACCATCGGGCCGCGCAGCTCACCGTTGTTGTCGCTGAGTGTGACCGCGTTGATCTATCTGGGCGTCAAGGACGGCCAGTTCGGCTTCGCCGCGAGTTTCACCGGCAACCTGACCGCGGGCATCACCGGTTTGAAACTGGAGGTCGAGGCGTTGGTCCAGATCAACACCTTCGGCAAGGACATCGTTTTCACGATCCCTCAGACAAACCCCGCCTTCGAGACGATGCGCGACGAGAAGGGGCAGGTCATGGAGGAATCCCGGACCGAGAACGTGCCGGCCTTCAACGCCGATGGCAGTCCGAAGTTGGATGCCGATGGCAACCGCCTGACCAACCCGACCACGGTGCGGACGGTGACCATCAAGGGGGCGGCGAAGAACATCGACGGCACCTATCAACCGGCCGGTTGGTACATCCTGATCCGCGCCTCCGGCAAGTTGACCATCGCCGGCGGCTTCGAGGTCGAGGCCAACATGTTCTTCTTGATCGCCGACAAGAAGTTTACGTTGAGCATCAACGGCTACATGACCCTCGGACCGATCGGCAAGGTCCAGGTCAATGCCTACATTGACATTTCCAGCGCGGGCATGGTGGGTGCCTTCCGGCTCGAGGTCGCTTCGGGCGAAGCCCTGGGCAAGTCCATCGGGCTGGAGATCAGTGCCAAGCTCCGCATGGAGTTGAACACGACCTCGGAAGTCAAGACGGTGAAGTTGGATGAGAAGACCACGCTCACTCTGAACCCCGGCGTGCTGGTACGGGTCGAGGGCACGATCATCTTCGCCGGGGTGCTCGAGGCCGAAGTGTGGGTGCAGATTTCCTACGACAGCCTCAAGGGAGCCTTCCGCATGGAGGGTCGCGCCCGGGCGAATCTGGTGGGTATCGCCAAGGTGGACATCCAGATCGGTGTGGAGATCAGCAGCGAGGGCATCGCGCTGGGCGCCGCCATCGAGGTGGAAGCCAACTTGGTGGAGATCATCAAGGTGAAGGCCAAGGGGCAGCTCTACATCAATACGATGAACCGGGATGTGGAGCTGGCGGGTCGGAAGATCCAAGCCAAGTCGGTGTATCTCTCGCTGGAGGGTGAGGCGAGCATCGTCGAGATCCTCAAATTCAACATCAAGATCACCGCTCAGGTGGGCGGTAAGTTCATCCGACCCAAGAGCTCGGTGCCCTCCCATGTGCCGTTGAGCGTCCAACTGGGTCGGGGTGAGTGGGCCTTCAGTTTCGAAGCCAGCACGACGCTCTTTGGCATCGCCACGGTGAGTTTGGCCGGTTGGGTGCAGTCCAACGGCTCCTATGGCATCGACATCCGTGGCTCCATCAAGTTCGGCGGCACGTTCTTTGGCTTCCAGGCTTCGATGTCGGCGAGACTCTATTACATCTTCGAACTGGAGGAATTGGGCTTCTCTGCGTCGTTGAAGGGCAAAGTGTACCTGATGGGTATCGGCATTGGTCTCGGAGCCGAGGTTTCTTACAATTCGACCGACGGCCGCGTGATGTTGTACGCCGAGGCGGAGTTGGACTTCTTCTTCTTCTCCATCTTCGTTTCGAAGACATGGAAGATCGGTTACATCTCACCGCGCCCTCGCCCGTACTGGTTGGCCACCTCCACCGATGGCCGGATTCTGGTGGATGAGAGCAGTGTCGCCGACGATGGTGGGGTTCTGAACCTGACGATCGAGGATGGTAAGACGCGCGTCTATGAAGAGGATGACACGGATCCCATCTACTCGGTGAACCATGTCAGCACCGAGGCTGACGGGTCCCAGACGGTGATGGTGATCTACAACGGTCGCGTGAAGACCTACAAGGGTGTCCGCAAGATCGTGATGAATTCGTCGGACAGCTTGGCCTTGGACAACCCGGCCCGCGGACGTGTGGTGAACTCCACCGTGTATGTGGGTGAAGGCATCACCTCGGAGCTCGTGTTCGATGGCGGATCGGGCAAGGACAGCTTCTATCTCGATGGCGGCAGCACGACCGCTGTGAACACCGTCAAGGGCGGATCGGGCGACGACCTGATCGTGGTTGGCGGTAACCAGACCGGCCGGCGGTTCCGCATCGAGGGCGGTGAGGGTGTCAATCGCTTGGAGGGTGGGGCGGCTGATGATGAGATCATCGGTGGCTCCGGAGTGAACTTCATCATCGGCAACGGCGGGTCTGACGTCATTCGGACCAATGGTGGGGTGAACTACATCCTCGGCGATGAAGGATCGATGAGCGTGCCTCCGGGATATTTCTTCGCGCCGAGGATCTCGACCAGCGGCACGACCGGTGGAAACGACACGATCTACGCGACCACAGGAACCAACTACATCTTGGGTGGCCTCGGCAACGACACCATCCATGCCGGCGGGGCCAACACGGTGGTGGGCGACGAGGGAACTCTCTGGTTCTCCAAGTCCGGCAAGCTGGAGCGCGTCTCGAGCAATCCTTCCCGGAGCGATTTATTCACGGGCACCGGCTTCCAGAGCACTTGGACGCTCTCCGGAACCCCGTTGAGTGCGCCGGTCACGGTGAGCGTGGCAGGCAAGGCGCTGGAGGCCTCCGCCTTCACGGTCACGGGCAATACGCTGATGCTCGGCACGGCCGCCGCTTCGGGAACGCCGGTGACCGTCACCTATGCCATCGCCAATTCCGGAACTGGCGGCAACGACACCATGGTGGCCTCCACCGCGGTGGTCGGGGTGCCGATGGCGCTGATTGGTGGTCCGGGCAACGACACTCTGATCGGTGGCAGCAAGAGCGACAGCCTGATCGGCGATGATGGCGAAATCGTCCTCAACGCCGCTCAGGGCGTGATCGCCGTGGAGAGCTTGGCCGGTTCCGGCAACGATGTGCTCATCGGCAATGGCGGCAACGACCGCATGATCGGTGGTTCCGGCAACGACACTCTGACGGCGTCAACCGGCAAGGATGTGCTCATCGGCGATTACGGACGCGTCCGTTTCGATGATCTGGGCGGCGTCATCGGCGTCGAAGGGCCGTCTGGCGCTGGTGCCGACACCATCACGGGCGTGGCGGGCAACGACCTGATCATCGCCGGCGGTGGCGGCGACACGGTCTCGGCCTCGGGTGACCGTACCGTGGTGATCGGTGATGCCGGTGAGATCCGTTTCGTGGGGTCCTCGATGACGCCTCCCACGTTGACCTCCATCGCAGCCACGCAAGCCCTGACCCAGCGGCAGGCACTTACCGAGTTCCGCATGATCTGGGGTAGCGGTTCTTGGGATCGGGCAGCGTGGGATGCCATACTGCGGGGCGGGCACTTGGCCACCATCACCAGCCAAGAAGAATGGGACCGGGCTCGATCTCTGGTGGGCAACCGCGATGTTTGGATCGGTGGCAATCAGGGACCCGGCAAAACGGAGCCTGCTGGCGGATGGCGTTGGGTCACCGGCGAGCCTTGGGGTTTCACGGCCTGGGAACCCGGTGAGCCGAGTGGGAGCAGCGGTGAAGATTACCTGCTCATCTGGACCACGTCGAAGTCCAAGCAGCCGTTCTGGAACGACGCTTCCAACGGTTACAATGCCGATGGGTATCTGCTGGAGATCCCGCTGCCCGGCGACCGATTGCTCGGGTTGGGTGAGTTGTCGCCGGGCAATGCCACCGACAACAACGCCGACACCGACTATGCCGCCCTCGGTTTGGGAGGTGCTGGCAGTGGCAATTCCAATGGCAACGGATTCATCGTGACGATGTCCGAGCCGTCGGCGGTCAACAGCCTCACCCTGACCGCCTCACGGACGGGCAATTGGCAGAGCATCCCGGCCACGTATCAGGTCTATGGAACCAACGAGTTGACCGGCGACGGCGATGCCAGCATCTGGCAGTTGGTGGCCTCGGGGGACACGGGCTTCAATCGCAGCCCGGGCGAGACCCGGACGATCGCGTTCGGCAATACTCAGGCCTTCCGTCGCTACTCCGTCGTGTTCCCGACCACGATGGGGGTTCAGTCCATCAGTTACCCGGCGGGAGTCAGCGGCCCTGCCAGCCACTCGGTCGTCCGGATCGCCGAGGTGCATCTGGGCTTCCAGAAACAACCGTTGACGATGGTCAATGGCGTGTTGGCTCCGCAGCAGGTCATCGCCAGCCCGGGCTCCTCCCCGAGCAACGAGATCGTGGCGTTTGCGACGGATGGACGATTCGACACCAAGTACCTCAATTTCAACGGTCCTGGCAGCGGTCTCATCCTCAAGTCGCCGTCGTCGACCGATCCGATGACGGCGCTGACCCTGACGACCCGCAACAACGACGACATCTGGGAGTGGGATCCGAAGACCTTCGCGATCTACGGGTCCGAGGCGGAACAGAGCCCGGATTGGGACGGTGACTGGGAGGAGATCGTCACGGCGGCAACGAACCTGGCCGATGGCCGACGCGTGTCGAGCACGGTGACCTTCAACAATGCGGTGGCCTACCGGTACTACAAGATCGTGTTCACCGAGGTGAAGGGAACCTGGAACGGGATGCAGTACGTCCACGTTTCCGAGGTGTCCCTCCAGGGCAGCAGCTACACGTTGAGTCAGGTGAAGGCCACGGCTTTGGCGGACGGGGCCGCGGATGTGTTGACGGTGCGTGGAGGCATGTCGGTGATCGTGGGTGGCGAGGGCGCTGATACCATCACCGCTCCGCAGTCCGAGACGAAGGCCATCATCCTGGGTGACATGGGCCAGGCCCGGTTCGATGCCTCGGGCATCCTGACGGGCTTCCAGATCGCCGCCTACAACTCGCCCGATCCCTACCGCATCGATGGCGGCCTCGCCAGCAGCACCCTGCAGTTGCTCGAGGACACCCGGGTCTGGATCGGCCATGACTCGGCCGGTGCCATCCTGCGCACCCAGGTGGACTTCGTCGGCAGCGTGAACCTGAACGGCAGCAACCTGGTGTTGCTGTTCCAAGACGGCTTCAATCACGAGATCGATCGCAAGGAGGGTGAGGATGTGCCGCTCTTCAGCGGTATCATCGGCAAGTTCGATGCGGCCGCAGGCCTTTTCCGCAACGGCGACCTCACCTATGACCTGGTCGAGGGAGTGGATTCGAACAACTTGGGCAGCAAGACGATCCGGTTGCGAACGATCCGTATCCCGGGTGCGGGTGATCACAAGATCCACCTCTATCTCGACAGCCTCGCCGGTCAGGACGAGGTGGGTATGGGCTTCACCGACTACTTCTTCCGCGAGCCGGCCGTCGTGGGACGGGTGCTGATGAAGTTCGACGGCTTGGCCTATCTGGATGGCGTGTTCGAGTTCCGCGAGTCGAAGAATGCCGCCGACAGCAACAAGGACACCTGGGCGTTCGTATCCACGAATGTCGAGGGCGGCCTCGTGACGGGTCAGGACAACAAGATCTTTGTGGGTTTCCGTCGCGGGGCCGGGGTCACGGTGACCGGCAGCCCAGGGGCGTCCCCCACCAACGACACGGCCTCCAACGCCACCGACGGCGACTTCAGTACGAAGTATCTCAACGTCAACGGGGCGGGGTCGGGGCTCATCCTATCCATGGCGACGGCCACCACGGTGACCTCGATGACCTTGACCACCCGCACCGACAGCGACATCTGGGAATGGGATCCCAGCGTGTACAAGCTGTATGGGGCCAACGGGGCCGCCGCGCCCGCGTGGGAGTCGCAGGCCTGGGCGGTGATCAGCGCCGGTGATACCTTGTTGGGCGACGGTCGAGGCGCCAGCAGCACCGTGCGGTTCACCAACGGCTTCGCCTACCAGCATTACAAGCTGGTCTTCACCCAGACCAAGGGCATCCATGAGGGCCAGCGCTCGGTGCAGATCGCCGACGTGAGCCTGGGCAATTCGGTGGTTTCCAAGGCCTCGGTCGAGTTGTTCCGCGACAGCAACCGCCGCGTCTTCGGCAGCGGTCAGTTCGTCTTCGAGGCCGCCGGCAATGTGCAGAATACCCGGGGTGTGGTTCAGATCCGCCAGGCCACCAGCGGGTTGGCCTCCGACGCCGCCGTGGTGCAAGGTGTCGTGAACACGATCCAAGTGCCGAATTTCCAAGTGGGCGAAAACCAACTGGGAGGCAACCTGGGCATGGAGATCGGTGGCCTCATCAAGCTGCAAGGTCGCACCTACTTCTATCAGCGGGCCGGAGGTGGCCTGGAGGTGGAGGTTGACGGATCCGCCTCGGGTGGCGCCAGCCGTGCGACCATGAGCGTCCACGGGTTCAGCGCCGGTGTCGTGGGTGCCGACGTCGCCATGCTGGTGACTCCGCAGGGAGGCATCGCTCTCCAGACGAACATGGTGGAGAACGGCCGCGGCAGCACGGTGCTCGAGTTCCCGGCCTTGATGGGCATCCGCCTGCTCGATTCCAAGACGGTCAAGGGCCAGACCACGGTGTACTACAACGACACCGGAGTGGCCCAGGATCTGACGATCAGCCGCCGGGTGGCCGCGCAGACGGCCAAGCCGCTGGTCGTGAAGGTGGGCGTGCAGCCTCCGGACGGGTTCCCGGGCCAACCGTTGGCGCTGGTCGATATGCGCAGCCTCGAGGCCACGATGCTCAATTTCGTGAAGATCGAGGGCGACTATGTCGTGAAGCGTCGCTCGAATGGGGATTTCCTCATGTCCAGTTCGTTCGCGACCCTGAAGCTCATCACGGGCTCGGACGATTGGGGCGCGGGCATCGTGGGTGCGAAGTTCGGAATCCTGGTCGAGAACACCGGAGGCATCGCCTTCCATGCGTCCGCAGCCCGTCAGGCGGGTAAGACGGCCGAAGAGTCGGGCATTTACATCAAGATGCCGGATTCCGTGGGTCGGGTCAGTGTCGATCGGGTGACCATCGATTTCAACAACACGGGTCGCGTGGTCGACGAGGACATCACGGTCACCAACAGCACCGGCGTCACGAGCGGCATCCGTCTGCAGGTGCCGTGGGGCAGTTCGGCCCTGCCGTTCATGCAGTTGGAGATCATCAACCTGCAGGCCTTCATCGGACCTCGGGGGAATGAGTTCTTCGAATTGACGGGCGACTTCGCTTTCAAGATGGATCGAGGCACGATCATCGGCTTGGCCCGCAATGCGAGTCTGGCCTTCAAGGTGGGCCGCAATGAGCTGTCGGTGCGCAACGCCACGGCCGGACTTCAGATCAATCCGGATGGCGGGGTCGCCTTCGACGGTAGCGGCACTCCGACCCTGGTGCTGCCGGGGATCGTGGAGGCCAAAGCCAATCGCTTGCGCTTCGGGTGGAATTCCACCGGTGCGGCCGTGAGTGGTCCGCTGACGGTGGGTGAAGTCACCGCCCCCATGGATCTGGGGATCGGAACTCAGGAATCGCCGTTTGTCCTGATCATCGCCGAAGGCTTCTCAGGGCGCCTGGGTCAATTCCTCAAGATCTCCGGCGATTTCGCCTTCCAGCGGTCGGGTTCGGCGACCGGCGGCGACATCACCGTGGCGGTCACCGATGCGGATGCGATCTTCGAGACGCCGGCGTTCCGCATGGGCGTGGTGCGCGGCAACATGGGCCTGATCGTGAGGGCCGCCGGTGGTGTCGCGCTGTCCATCAGTGGCGAGCCGTTCTTCGTGTTGGAAGACGGGTTTGCCCGGATGTTCGGCACGAACGGAGAATTGGCCTTCGCCAAGGACACCGGACTCGGCGCGGTTGTGAGCAGCCTGCCGACGCTCCGTGGGGTAGGCTTCGAGTACAATTCCACCGGAGCCGCCGTGGATCAGCAGCTCGTCGGTGGCTTTGCCAAGACGCTGCAGTTGCCGGTGGGTACTGAGGCCAATCCGTTCGTGTCGGCCATCGCGACCGGGGTGACGTGGAACTTGGGCGACTTCGCTTCGCTGGCGGGTGACTTCGCCTTCCAGTATCGCAGCAATGGTGATCTGGCCATCGCGGCAGATCGGGCGGCGGTCAGCTTTGCGGTGGGTGATTCCATCCGCGGTGGTGTGACAGGGGCGACCGTGGCCTTGCTGATCAAGAACGATGGCACCTACGCCGTTCAGACCACGGGCGGTGCCGCATCGTTGAATCTGGGCAATGGCTTCGCGCGGACCGGGGTGCAGGCCATGGGCTTCTCGTACAACAACACGGGAGCCGATCTGAACGAGTTGCTCGACATGAGCGCCTACCGGGTGGGTGTCAGTGCTCCGCTGGAGGTGCGCAATGAAGTGGCCACCGTGCTGGTGACGGGCTTGGACGCCGCGATCGGAGGCTTCGTCTCGCTCTCGGGCGACTACGCGCTCCAGAAGAAGACCGGTCCGTTGGCCAATGATGATCAGTTGATCGTGCTCACCGAGAACGCCGGGGCGCGGTTGGTGGTCGGTGACGCGCTGCGGGTGGGTGTCCAAAGCGCTACTTTGGCGCTCATTTTGAACGAGGATCAGACGCTGGTCCTCCAGGCCACCGGATCACCCGATCTCAGTCTGGGCAGTGGCTTCGCGTCAGTCTCCGCGACAGGGGTGGGCATCTCCTACAACAACACGGGTCGTGACATGAATGAAACGGTGTCGATCCGGGTTGGTGCGGTCGATGTGAGTGTGCCGGTGGCGGTTGAGGACAAGGTGGCGACCGTGGTGGTCAATGGTCTCCAGGCCAGGGTGGCCGACTTCGTCACCCTGTCCGGCAGCTTCGCCTTCCAAAGCCGGCCGGCCACGGAGACCGATCCGGCCGCCTTCGTGGTGGTGACCCGGGATGCCGCCGCGACGTCGGCGGTGGGCGATGTGGTGAAGGCCGGGGTGAAGAATGCCACGATGGCGCTGGTGATCCGCGACGATCAGAAGCTGGCCTTCCAGGCGACCGGTGCGGCCGAATTGAATCTGGGCGCTGGATTCGCCCGGGTGGCCGCCGCGGGGATCGGGGTGTCCTTCAACAACACCGGAGTCGATGTCGATCGCGAGATCACCTTGAAGGTGGGAGACGTTTCCGTCAGTGCGCCGTTGGTGGTGAAGAAGGGGGTTTCCACCGTGGTGATCACGGGCCTCGAGGCCACGGTGGGTGGCTTCGTGACGGTGTCCGGCGACTTCGGTGTGAAGTTCGATCCGGGGACGAAGGCGGGCGAGGAACAGCTCTGGGTGGTGTCGAATGCCGCCGCGGCCTCGCTGCGGGCCGGACCGGTGGTGCGCGCCGGTGTGAGTCAGGTGAAAGTGGCGCTGCTGGTGAGGGGCGATCAGAAACTCGCGCTGCAGGCGACCGGTGCGGCTGAACTCCAATTGGGTGATGGCTTCGCCTCGGCCACGGCCACGGGCCTCGGGGTCTCCTACAACAACACCGGGGCCAATCTCGACACGACACTCACCGTGGCGGTGGGATCGGTGTCCACCAGCGCTCCGCTGAAGGTGGCCCAGGGCGTGTCCACGGTGACCGTGACCGGTTTGCAGGCCTCGATCGCCGGATTCGCCCAGATCAGCGGTGATTTCGGACTGCAATTGCGCCCGGGCGCGACCTCGGGCCTCGATGAGCTCTATGTGGTGTCCAACAACGCGGCGGCGTCTCTCTCGGTCGGTACCGCGGTGAAGGCGGGTGTCCGCGACGCCACCGTGGCCCTGGTGATCCGGGGTGACCAGAAGTTGGCGCTGCAGGCCACCGGTGCGGCCGACCTGAGTCTGGGGGATGGATTCGCCAGTGTGTCGGTGAGCGCCGTGGGCGTTGCCTTCAACAACACCGGTGAAGACATGGACCGCCTGTTGTCCGTGGCCGTGGGCGAGGTGGTGGTGGCCGCGCCGTTGAAGGTGCTCAATGGTCAGTCCGGGGTCGTGTTGACCGGATTGAAGGCCACCATCGGCGGATTCGTGACGATCGCCGGTGACTTCGGTGTCCAGAAGACGCCGGCCATCGGTACCGCGCCCGAGGAGTTGGTGGTCGTGGCCCGCAATGCCTCGGCCCGTTTGACCGCAGGCGATGTGGTTCGAGTGGGTGTGAGCGAGGCCACGCTGGCGCTGATCATCCGCGCCGACCAGAAGTTGGCGCTGCAGGCGACCGGTGCGGCCGATCTGAGCCTCGGAAACGGGTTTGCCGAGGTCTCGGTGACGACGGTCGGGGTCATCTTCAACACCACCGGCCAAGACGTGGCCCGTACGGCCGCGGTTCGCGTCGGTGCCATCGAGGTCAGCGCCCCGCTCCAGGTGGCCGCGGGTCAGTCGGCGGTCATTCTGAGCGGCCTCAAGGCCACCGTGGGCGGATTTGTCAGCATTTCGGGCAATTTCGGGGTTCAGAAGGTGTCGGCCAGCAAGCCCGAGCAGGAGGAGCTCATCGTCGTGGCCAACAGCGCCGAGGCCCGGGTCGAGGCCGGAGTCGCTCTCCGGGCCGGGGTCCGTGACGCCCGACTGGCCATGGTGATCCGGGGAGATCAAAAGCTGGCCGTGCAAGCCACCGGCGCGGCCGATCTGAACCTCGGCGCCGGCTTCGCCACCGCCTCGGCCACCTCGATCGGTGTGGCCTTCAACAACACCGGAGCCGATGTGGTGAATCGCACGCTCACAGTCTCCGTGGGGGCGACGACCGTGAGTGCGCCGCTGAGTGTCCGCAATGGTCAGGCGTCGGTGGTGATCAATGGGTTGCAAGCCCAGGTGGCCGGGTTCGTCACGCTGTCGGGTGATTTCGGGGTGGAACGCGTCCGCGGCAGTACGCCGGCCACCGATGAATTGCTGGTGGTCTCCAATCAGGCCTCGGCCGGCTTGAATGCCGGAAGCGTCCTCCGGGCCGGTGTGCGGAACGCGACGGTGGCGCTGGTGATCCGCGGCGATGGCAAGCTGGCGCTGCAAGCCAGCGGCACAGCGGAGTTGAATCTGGGTGAAGGCTTCGCCTCGGCCTCGGTGGAGTCGATCGGCATCGCCTTCAACAACACCGGGGCGGATGTGAATCGGATGGTGTCGGTGGCCGTGGGCGACGCCTCCGTGACCGCTCCGCTGAAGGTGACCCAAGGTCAGGCGGCGCTGGTCCTCAATGGCCTCCAAGCCACGGTGGGTGGTTTCGTGACCGTCGCGGGCAACTTCGGGGTGCAGAAGACGAGCGGGGCCACTGCCGCCGCCGATGAACTGCTGATCGTGTCCAATACCGCCTCGGCCGCGCTGACGGCGGGCACCGCGGTGCGCGCTGGTGTGAGCAACGCGACGGTGGCGCTGATGATCCGCGGTGATCAGAAGATGGCGTTGCAAGCCACGGGCGCCGTCGATCTGAGCCTGGGCGGTGGCTTCGCCAGCGCCAGCGCGACGGCGGTGGGCGTGGCCTTCAACAACACCGGGGCCGACATCGTGAACCGCACGGTGACGGTGGCGGTCGGTGAGGTCTCGGTTTCGGCGCCGTTGAACGTGAAGAATGGCCAGGCGGCCCTGGTGGTGACCGGCTTGCAGGCGCAGGTGGCGGGCTTCGTGAGCCTTTCGGGTGATTTCGGCATCCAGAAGACCGCCGGTGCCACCGCGGCCCAGGATGAGCTGCTGATCGTCTCCAACCAGGCGGCGGCGGCGCTGACGGCCGGCACGCTGGTGCGGGCGGGGGTGAGCAAGGCCACCGTGGCGGTGATGATTCGCGGCGACCAGAAGCTGGCGCTCCAGGCCACTGGCGCGGCCGAACTGAGCCTGGGCGATGGCTTCGCCAGCGCCAGCGCGACGGCGGTGGGCGTGGCCTTCAACAACACCGGGGCGGACATCGTGAACCGCACGGTGACCGTGGCGGTGGGGGATGTGTCGGTGTCGGCGCCGTTGAACGTGAAGAACGGCCAGGCGGCCTTGGTGGTCACCGGGTTGCAGGCGCAGTTGGCGGGCTTCGTGAGTTTGTCGGGCGATTTCGGCATCCAGAGGACGCCGGGTGCGACGGCGGCCCAGGATGAGTTGCTCATCGTCTCCAACCAGGCGGCGGCTGCGCTGACAGCGGGCACCCTGGTGCGGGCGGGCGTGAGCAAAGCCACGGTGGCGCTGATGATCCGCGGCGATCAGAAGGTGGCGCTGCAAGCCACTGGTGCGGCCGATCTCAGCCTGGGCAATGGCTTCGCCAGTGCCAGCGCGACCGGGGTGGGCGTGGCCTTCAACAACACCGGAGTGGACATCGAGAACCGTACCGTGACCGTGGCGGTGGGGGATGTCTCGGTGTCCGCCCCGTTGAACGTGAAGAACGGTGAGGCGGCGTTGGCGATCACCGGCCTGAAGGCGCAGGTGGCGGGCTTCGTGAGCCTTTCGGGCGATTTCGGTGTCCGCAGACTGGCGGGCGCCACGGCCGTTCAGGATGAGTTGTTCATCGTCTCCAACACGGCGGCCGCCTCGCTGACGGCGGGTACGGCGGTACGCGCCGGGGTGAGCAACGCCACCGTGGCGGTGATGATCCGAGGCGATCAGAAGGTGGCGCTGCAGGCCACCGGTGCCGTCGACCTGAGCCTGGGCAACGGGTTCGCCAGCGCCAGCGCGACCGCGGTGGGCGTGGCCTTCAACAACACCGGGGCCGACATCGTGAACCGCACGGTGACGGTGACGGTGGGGAATGTCTCGGTGTCGGCGCCGTTGAATGTGAAGAACGGCCAGGCGGCCTTGGTGGTCACCGCCTTGCAGGCGCAGGTGGCGGGCTTCGTGAGCCTGTCGGGCGATTTCGGCATCCAGAGGACGCCGGGTGCCACCGCGGCCCAGGATGAGTTGCTCATCGTGTCTGACCAGGCGGCGGCCTCGCTGACGGCCGGCACGTTGGTTCGAGCGGGTGTGAGCAAGGCCACGGTGGCGTTGATGATCCGTGGTGATCAGAAGATGGCGCTGCAAGCCACGGGCGCGGCCGATCTCAGTCTGGGCAATGGGTTTGCCAGTGCCACCGCGGCCGGGGTGGGTGTGGCCTTCAACAACACCGGAGCGGACATCGAGAACCGCACGGTGACGGTGTCGGTGGGTGAGGTTTCAGTGTCCGCACCGTTGAACGTGAAGAACGGCCAGACGGCGTTGGTGGTCACCGGCCTGAAAGCGCAGGTGGCGGGCTTCGTGAGCGTCTCGGGCGATTTCGGCATCCAGAAGACGCCGGGTGCGACCGCGGTCGATGACGAATTGCTGATCGTCTCGAATCAGGCGGCGGCCTCGCTGACGGCGGGCACGTTGGTCCGCGCGGGTGTGAGTCAGGCCACGGTGGCGCTGATGATCCGCGGTGATCAGAAGTTGGCGCTGCAAGCCACGGGAGCGGCCGATCTGAGCCTGGGCAATGGCTTCGCCAGTGCCCGTGCGACCGGGGTGGGCGTGGCCTTCAACAACACCGGGGCCGACATCGTGAACCGCACGGTGACCGTGGCGGTCGGTGGTGTGTCGGTGTCGGCGCCGTTGAATGTGAAGAACGGTCAGGTGGCCTTGGTGGTCACCGGCCTGCAGGCGCAGGTGGCGGACTTTGTGAGCCTGTCGGGTGATTTCGGCATCCAGAAGACGCCGGGTGCGACCGCAGACCAGGACGAACTGCTGATCGTGTCCAATCAAGCGGCCGCCTCGTTGACGGCGGGCACTCTGGTGCGGGCGGGTGTGAGCAAGGCCACGGTGGCGTTGATGATCCGCGGCGACCAGAAGCTGGCGCTGCAAGCCACGGGCGCGGTCGACCTGAGCCTGGGTGACGGTTTCGCCAGTGCCAGTGCGACCGGGGTGGGTGTGGCTTTCAACAACACCGGAGCGGACATCGTGAACCGCACCGTGACGGTGGCGGTGGGTGATGTTTCGGTGTCGGCGCCGCTGAACGTGAAGAACGGTCAAGCGGCCTTGGTGGTCACCGGCTTGCAAGCCCAGGTGGCGGGCTTTGTGAGCCTTTCGGGTGATTTCGGTATCCAGAGGACGCCGGGGGCGACGCCGGCTCAGGATGAATTGCTGATCGTGTCCAATCAGGCCGCGGCCTCGTTGACGGCGGGCACTCTGGTGCGGGCGGGTGTGAGCAAGGCCACGGTAGCGTTGATGATCCGCGGGGATCAGAAGCTGGCGTTGCAGGCCACGGGCGCCGTCGATCTGAGCCTGGGCAATGGCTTCGCCGGTGCGAGCGCCACGGGCGTGGGCGTGACGTTCAACAACACCGGTGCGGACATTGTGAACCGCACGGTGACCGTGGCGGTCGGTGGAGTGTCGGTGTCGGCGCCGTTGAATGTGAAGAACGGTCAAGCGGCCTTGGTGGTCACCGGCTTGCAAGCCCAGGTGGCGGGCTTTGTGAGCCTTTCGGGTGATTTCGGTATCCAGAGGACGCCGGGGGCGACGCCGGCTCAGGATGAATTGCTGATCGTGTCCAATCAGGCCGCGGCCTCGTTGACGGCGGGCACTCTGGTGCGGGCGGGTGTGAGCAAGGCCACGGTGGCGTTGATGATCCGCGGGGATCAGAAGCTGGCGTTGCAGGCCACAGGGGCCGTCGATCTGAGCCTGGGCAACGGGTTCGCCAGCGCCAGTGCGACCGCGGTGGGTGTGGCCTTCAACAACACCGAGGCGGACATCGAGAACCGCACGGTGACGGTGTCGATCGGTGCGGTGTCGGTTTCGGCCCCGTTGAATGTGAAGAAGGGTGAGGCGGCACTGGTGGTGAGCGGCCTGCAGGCTCAGGTGGCCGGGTTTGTGACGGTGTCGGGCAACTTCGGTGTCCAGAGGACTCCGGGTGCGACGGCCGCCCAAGATGAATTGGTGTTCGTGTCCAACCAGGCTGCGGCGTCGCTGACGGCGGGCACGCTGGTCCGAGCGGGTGTGAGCAACGCCACCTTGGCGGTGATGATCCGCGGCGATCAGAAACTGGCGCTGCAGGCCAGCGGTGCAGTCGATCTGAGCCTGGGCAACGGCTTCGCCAGCGCCCGTGCGAGCGAGATCGGCATCGCCTTCAACAACACCGGTGCCGATGTGGATCGCACGGTTTCCGTATCCATCGGTGACACCACCATCGCCGCACCCTTGCAGGTGGCCGACAAGACGGGCTCCCTGACGGTGACCGGATTGACGGCGACGGTGGGCGGCTTCGTGACCCTCTCGGGCGACTTCGGCGTCAAGAAGACCTTCGGAGCCACAGCGGCTGACGACGAATTGTGGGTGGTGTCGACCAGTGCCGCCGCCTCTCTGACCGCCGGTTCAGCCATCCGGGTCGGGGTCAAGGACGCCTCCCTGGCGCTGTTGATCCGGGGCGACCAGAAGCTGGCGTTGCAGGCCTCGGGTGCGGTGGATCTGTCTCTGGGTGCCGGGTTTGCCAGCGCCACGGCCACCTCCGTATCGGTGGTGTTCAACAACACCGGAGTCGATCAGGACCGTGTGCTGGCCGTCGCCCTGGGCACTCGGACAATCAGTGCGGCGCTGAAAGCCGTCGACAACACCACGGTGGTGTCGATGGAGGGATTGAGTGCTCAGGTGGGCGGGTTTGTGAGACTCGGGGGCAATTTCGGCTTCCGGAAGCAAGGCGACGACATCCAGGTGGTGGCCCAGGGTGCGAGTGCGCTGCTGACCGCCGGTGGCGTCGAGGTGGGCGTGAAGGCGGCCGAGTTGGCTCTGCTGTTGCCGGCCGAGGGTGGGGTACAATTGCAGGCCTCGGGCACGCCGGTGCTGACGTTGCCCACCGCCTTCGCTTCGGTTTCGGTCGCGAAGGTGACCGTGTCCTACAACAACACGGCCAACGCGGTGGATACCCGCGTGACCGTCGGCGCGGTGAGTGCTCCGTTGACGGTCGGAGCCAACACGGCTGCTGTGGTGGCGACCGGGTTCGAGGCGTCGCTCGGCGGGTTCGTGACGCTGAAGGGCGACTTCGGATTCTCGAAGACAGGCAACGACATCCAAGTGGTGGCCCAAGACGCGAGCGCGCTGCTGACCGCCGGCGGCGTGGCCGTCGGCGTGACGGGCGCGGAGTTGGCCCTGATGTTGCCGGCGCAAGGTGGCGTGCAATTGCAGGCCTCGGGAACCCCGTTGCTGACGTTGCCCACCGCCTTCGCCTCGGTCTCGGTCGCGAAGGTGACCGTGGCCTACAACAACACCGCCAACGCGGTGGAGACCCGCGTTACGGTCGGCGCGGTGAGCGCCCCGCTGAAGGTCGGAGCCAATACGGCCGCGGTATTGATGACCGGGTTCGAGGCGTCGCTGGGTGGGTTTGTGACGCTGACGGGCGACTTCGGGTTCTCGAAGACGGGCAACGACATCCAAGTGGTGGCCCAAGGTGCGAGTGCGCTCTTGACCGCCGGTGGCGTCGAAGCCGGTGTGAAGGATGCGGAAATCGCGCTGATGCTGCCGGCGCAGGGCGGGGTGCAGATGCAGGCTTCGGGCACTCCGGTGCTGACCTTGCCCACCACCTTCGCCTCGGTGTCGATGGCGAAGGTCACCGTGGCTTACAACAACACGGCCAATGCGGTGGATACCCGGCTCACCGTCGGTTCGATCTCCGCCCCGCTGACGGTAGCGGCCAATGTCGCCCAGATCTCGGTGAGTGGCTTCCAGGCGAGCGTGGCCGACTTCGTCAGCCTCTCCGGTGATCTGGCCCTTCAGAAGGATGCTTCCGGCCGAGTGTTGGCGGTGGGGCAGAATATCAGCGCCTCGCTCGAGGCGGGTTCGGCCTATGTGCGGGTGGTGGGGGCCGAGCTCGGTCTGAGGATCGCCAGTGGCGCGGTTTCATTCGAAGTCTCGAAGGGACGCTTCGAAGCGGGTCTGCCGGGCTTCGCCGAGATCACGTCCAGCGCCTTCCAGGTCCGATACAATGCCGCGTCGGCCGCGAGTGTGGTGGCGGGCGATGAGATCGTCGTGGGTGACCGGAGCTACCGCTTCGCTCAAGCCATGGCTCCGGGTGAGGTGGCCTTCTCGGTGTCGGGAATCCGGGCCACCCTGGGTGGTTTCGGTCGCCTCGGTGGTGACTTCGGCTTCAAGCGGGCCGGCAACGACCTGACCGTGGTCGCATCGAACGCCTATGCCCTCGTCACGGCAGGTACGGTGGAAGTCGGCGTCACCGACGCATCGCTGGCGCTGCTCCTGCCGGCCGCCGGCGGTCTCGTGTTCCAGGCGAGTGGCACTCCCCAATTGACGCTGCCGAGCGTCTTCTCGGGGACCCGTGTCGACAAGGTCACGGTGCTGTACAACAACACCAACGTGGCCCGGGAGGGACTGACTCTGGAGGTGGGTGACGTCCAGGCGCCGCTCAGCGTCCAGGCCAATACCATCGCCGTGACGGTGACGGGATTCGAGGCGGTGATCACCGACTTTGTCCGGATTCGTGGCAATCTGGCCTTCCAGAAACAGAATGACGCGATCGCCGTGGTGGGCAGTGGCATCGAGGCCCTGCTGACCGCGGGTGAATTCCAGGCGGGCATCACGGGAGGCAGCCTCGGTCTGCTATTGCAGTCCGGCGGTGGCGTCATCCTTCAGGCCAGTGGCACCCCGGTGCTCCGGTTGCCCGGCGCGCTGGCCGAGGTGTCGATGCAGGCGGTCACCGTCTATTACAACTCGACGAAGCTCGCCGTGAAGCAATCGCTCACCGTGGGCTCCGTGACGGCTCCGATCGATGTGCCGGGCAGCACCGTTGCCGTGGTGGTGAAGGGCTTCGAGGCCGCGATCGGAGGATCTGTCCGGTTGTCGGGTGACTTCGGATTCCAGAAGCGGGGCGACGACCTGAGCCTTGTGGTGGCCGGCGCCAAGGCGAGCCTGAAGGTCGGATCCTTCGAGGTCGGAGTCCGTGATGCGTCGGTGGGTGCCTTGATCAAGGCGGATGGCACGCTGGCCCTGCAGGTTTCGGGCACGCCGTTCCTCGAGACCGGTGCTGATTTCCCCTCGTTGCTCAAGTTCTCGGTGACCGAAGTGGTGATCGCGTACAACTCCACGGGCATCGCACGCAACGAGGCGCTCACGGCTGGCGATCTCACGGTGCCGCTGGTGGTCGCTCGGGGCGGTGCGTCCGATCCGTTCTTCTCGGTGTCGGCCTCCGCACGGTTGAGCCTCGATGGCTTCCTCGAGGCCTCCGGACGCTTCTCGTTCGCCCGTGAGATGTCGGCAGCCACCGGTGTGACCAAGCTCAAGGTCGGAGTCGCGGACGTGAAGGGCACGGCCGGCGGTGGCCAGTATGAATTGAGCAACGGCTCGTTGGGGCTGGTGATCTTCATGGATTCCGCGAGCGGCAAGTCCAGAGGCTATGCCTTGTCGGGCGCGATCCTCGGACGCTTGGCGGGTGGCGGACTCTCGGCAGAGGCCACCATCCGTCTCCGCCGCAATGCCACCGCCGCTGCGGTCGACGAGTCGGTGGTGGTCCTTTCCGAAACGGTGCCGGTGGTCTTCTCCGCGACCGAAGTGGCCACTGCGGCCGCCGGGGACTTCTCGGCCATCGCCGTCGAAGACGCGGTCATCACCTTCGGTGGCATCACCTTGAAGGGCAGCTACCGTTCCGAGCCCACCGGCAGCCGGGGCGAGAGCATCACCCGGATCACGGATGCCGCATTGATCTTCGGCAATCCGGAGTTGGTCCGAATCACGGCCAAGGAGGTCGTCTACAAGAATTTCAATCAGTCGGTCACCCTTGGAACCAAGACGTATGCCCGCGGTGCCCAGCAGGTGATCGTCGTTGGCGGGGAGTTGCGCCTCGGCAGCGAGCTGTCCGGGGTCACGATCTTCGGCAATTTCACCATCGTGAGGGCTTCGGATGCCGCTCCGGGGGACAGCACGAGCGTGGACTTCTTCGGTGCCGGCTTCAGCATTCAATTGGACGGCCGGACCTTGGTCCAGGTGGCGGCGCAAGGGCGTTTCCTGTTCGGAGGAGCCGCGGGCTTCCGCTTGGAGACGATCAAGGTCACCAATCTGGATTTCCTGCCGCAAGAGCAGACCGCCGCTCCGAAGTACCTCGCCAACGAGATCCCGGCCCCGATCCCGACCAAGTCGGCTCCCGCGGCGACCACGTTGGATGCCGATGGTTACCCGGCTCTCGAGGAGGAGGGAATCAAGCCCGAGGACATCATCGAATGGCAGTTGGGACCGGTGAAACTGGTCCAGCCGCAATTCGAGTTCACGAAGTTCGGAATCAATCTCACCGGCGACCTGAAGGTGCGGATCGACGTGGGCCTGCGGATCGGATTCACCAAGGCCCAGGTGGGCTTGGGCTCCGACTTCGAGGCGAGCATTCTCGATGGTCCCGATGAGGACACATACGGCATCTCGGGCACCTTCGGTCTGTACGCCCAGGTGGATCCGATGGCCATGCTCCAGGGAGATTGGGTGAAGAGCGCGCTGACGGCCAAGGTGGGCCTGAATGGCTTCAAGCTCGATGTGGACCAGCTCCGCATGGACATCGCCCAGATCGTGACCTTCGAAGCCGAGCAGTTGGCCTTCGATCCGATGGCCTTCGGATCTTCGACGGACAGCCTGCTGTCGGTGGGCAGCGCCGATGTCACCGTAGCGGCCGCAGGGCTCCGTTTGACCGGCGGTGCCCGGAACATGGCGATCCAGGGCAATGGTTCGCTGCGCGTGGAGAAGGATTTCGCCATCCGGATGGCGCTGACGGGCGGCGGCGCCGGCGGGTTGGGTCTGCCCTCGTGGATGCCGGTGGCGATCACCAACCTCACGCTGCAATGGCGCGATCTGGTGTCCAATCCGCTGGACATGATGATCACCACGAGCGTCGAGGTCGTGGGTATCGAGGGCCTGAAGGGGGCCAAATTCAGCGGCAGTATCCAGGATCTGAAGGTCGACGTGGGCCTGCTCCTCAAGGGTCAGTTCCCGATCGTGGGCATCGGGGCCATGGGGGTGGGCATCGAAGCCGATCTCTTCGGGGGCCGGCTGGTGGGCGGCCTGATCGGTGGCATCGTGAGCATCGGCACCGACGGCCAGATGATCAGCGCGGATGCCCCGGCCGACACCGAGGTGGCCGATCGCGTGTTCTTCATCGGAATCCAGGGCGGATTCTCGATGCCCGGTGTCGGTGGCCTCTACCTCCGCTTCGCGCTGAGCGATCGGGGACCGCTCGGAGTGATGGTGACCGCCAAGGCTCCGACGGGCATCCCGATCGATCCGACCATGGTCACCGGTCTGGCCATCAACGACTTCGTCGGTGGGGTGGAGTTCTTCGCCAAGCTGCCGGAAATCACCCGGGCCGAGGATCTCCGGAACCCGAGTCTGAGCGCCAAGGCTCCGCCGGATGCCGGTACCTGGTTGGCCACGGTGCAGCGGCAGGTGATCGATCAGTACCAGAAGACCAAGGACCTGCCGGCCGGTGGCGGTCTGCTGGCCGCCTTCTCGGCCCCCATGGTCATTTCCGGTGCGGGCAAGATCTTCAGCAATTACATCCCGATCGATGTGTTCAATGGCGACGTGGAGATTCGCCTGAGTACCGACGGCAAGTTCCTCGCGATCGGAACACTGAACATCACCGGTCTGAGTGTGGCGGCGCGCCTGTATGGTGATCTGTCGCAGATCGCCAAGGGTGAGGGCAAGTTCCTGTACCTGATGACCGCTCCGGACGAGCTCAAGCTGCTCGAAGCCGGTGGCGAATTCACCTTCGGGTTCATCGACGCGAAGGGGGCCGAGATCGTGTTCACCCCGCCGCGCACGGGTTCCGGGCTGGCGTCAGCGACCTTCTCGGTGCTGCCTGCGGTCAACGTGGGAATCGATTACCCGGTCACCGGGGCGCGCGTGGATGTCGCCCAGTGGAAGGCCTCGAAGACCTTGACTCTGCGGGTTTCGAGCACCGACGGCAGCGCGCTCGACACCAAGACGCTCTCCGATGACCAAGTCGTGCTCACCCTCCGGTCGTCGCAGGGTCAGACCGTCACGCTCAGGGATCCTGTGTCCATCGCGGACGGCGTTCTGACCTACACCTTGCCGTCGGACTTCGTGTATGCGCCAGGAACCTACACTGCGGAACTGGCGGGGGGTGTGTTTGGCAATCAGGCGGGGCTGACGAACGCGCCGGCGACCTTCACCTTCGATGTCCAGGGCGCGTCGGCTGTGCTGTTCCAGCCGGCCATCGACGCCGCGGAGTTGGCCGTGTCACGGGCGATCGACATCCAACTCACCGCCACTCGGGGGGCGGTGCTGGATACGGATTCCATCCTGGATGCGGCGGCCGAAGTGGGCGTGCGGATCAATGGTCAGGTGCAATGGCTGGCAGGGACTCCGGAGGCGCTCGGCTCCGGGCTCTTCCGCTACCGATTGCCCGAGGGTTTCACGATCGGTGCCGGAACCCTCGAGGTGGTGCTGGCGGCCGGGTCGTTCCGCGACAATGCCGGGTATTCGAATGTCGCCTCGTCGATGACCCTGACCGTCAGAGGTGTCACCCTCGAGATGATCGGTCTGGGCAACAATGCCCTGCCGGTGGACCGCCTCAACGCCAATGGGTATTTCGACGTCCAGTTCCGGGCGACCACGGGGGCGACCCTCGTGCCGGCATCGGTGACCGATGCCGCGGCCGAGTTCACCCTTCGCGGTGCGGGCGCTTCGGATGTCCAAGTGGATGACACCCGTACCCTCGCCTTGGGTGATGGGGCGTTCCGCTACTTCTTCACAGGCCGCTTCAGCGAAGGCGCGGTCACGCTGACGACCGTCTCGGATTCCGTGGTGGATTCCGCAGGCAACGGGACCGTTTCCGAGGCCTCGGACTTCGAGGTCGCCGCCCTTCGTGCGACTCTGGTGCGGCCGACGCCGTACCTCATCATCAACAAGCCGACGCTGAATTCCCTCGGTTCCATCCTGATTGAAATGCCCGATCGCTTCGGAGCCGGTCTGGACGAGGCATCCATCGCCGACTCCGCTCCGGAGCTTGTGCTGGAGGGCGAAGGTGCGGCCAATGTCGTGCTGAACGGATCCGGATCGGCGGTCGTGGTGGATGGCCGGACCTATTACAAGTATGCGTTCGTCGGCGACTTCATCGACGGACTGGTGGACGTCCGGGTGGTTGAAGGCAGCTATCGCGACTTGGCCGGAAACACCAACAAGGCGGATTCGACCCAGTTCGGTGTCCGTCAACAGGCCGCCGCCTACGTGGTGCGCTTGAGCGGCTTCGTGAATCTGAAGCTGCTCACCGACAAGCCCGTGGCCGGTTTGCGGGGCGATCTGACGGTGACCACGGAGGTGTTGACCTCGGTGGATCAACCGGATTTGCCGATCGGTTTCCGCATGGTGCTGGCCGCGGTGGGCACCGTGACGCTGTTGGGCAACGAGCTGCCGAAGGCCAGCGTGCGTTGGATCTACTCCGCCGGTGCATTCGGACCCGGTGGGACCTTCGCGGAGAGCCTCAATGTCGAGGCGGGCCTCGGGGATGCCCCGAGCTTCGGCGGCAAGCTCAACCTACCATCGTGGTTCCCATTCGACATCAAGAAGGTCGACATCGATGCGAAGACCGGGGTGCTCACCCTTTCTGGCGCAATCAATCAGTTGGGTATCCCGGGCTTCAATGTCAGTGGCGTCTGCGAAAACCTCCGACTCGACCTCAACAACAACTTCCAGGTTCTGGGCTGGGACGCCCTCGGCCTTGGTTTCGAATTGAGTCTGCCGGGATTCGGTTACCTGAAGGCCGAAGGTCTGATCGGCCTCATGAAGTTCGATGCCGCGCACAAGCGGATCGCGGAGGGCGACACGACCACGCCGGTGGCGGAGTCGGTGATGTACGTCGGTTTCTCGGTCGATGTCCGCAACGACGCGCTGACGTTGGTCTTGCCTTTCGCAGTGGCCACCGCCGCGTTGGCCCATGCCCAGTCACCGCTCGCCCCCATCATGGCCGGGTTGACCCTGGCATTGACGCCGCTCCTGCCGATCTCGGGTCTCGGGGTCAAGGTGCGGATGGCGCTTTCGGATTACGGTCTGCTGACCATCAACCTCGGCTTCAGTCTGAGCATGCTGCCGGTCTACGCTGAGTTCGAGGGTCAGGTGACCTTCTATCGGAGCTTGCCCAGCCTGACCTCGCCGGTCCAATTGAAGGATCCGTCCCTGCGATTCAATCCGCCCCTGGGTGACTGGTTGACACAGGTGCAGGGTCAATTGGAGCAGCAGGTGGCTCAGACCCACACGCTGTTGGAGCAGATGGGGGTGCCAGTGACCCGAGCGTCCATTCTTGCGGCGGGCATCATCGCACCGTTGTACCAACCGTTCGTGATCTCGGGTCGTGCGAGCATGAAGATCGGCTTTGGAGCCTCGTTGCCCCTTACGGAGAGCACGGGTGAATTCCAGTTGTCCACCGATGGAAAGTTGCTGATCACCACGGTGATTCCGGTGCCCATCTCCACCGGGGTGCCGCTCCCCGGGCCGACCCTGCGGTTGTATGGCGACATCAGCCAGATCAGCAAGGGCACGAGTCGATTCATGTTCCTGATGACCTACCCGGATCCGTTGGCCGTCCTGGTGTTGGGTGGTGAATTGTCCGCCGACATGGGCATGACGAACGTGGTCGATTACACCTACGCCACGTTGCCCACGACAACGGCTGTCACCGCTGCGAACGGGCCGGTCATTGCGCTTCAGCAGGGCTCGGGGGTCGATGCCGCCTACTTCTTCGGCAGGCGCACCCTGGGCCTCCGCGTCGACTTCGGAGGCAACGATCCATTCCGCACGGCGGCGGCCAGTTTCCCGGCGTTCGATCTGGTGGATCCGGCGGGAGGCGTCCACAAGATCGTCCAGTACACCGGGGTCGTCGATGGCGCCCATCAGTTCGTGCTGCCCGCTTCGGTCCCCAGCCTGGCCGGAACCTACCGTGTCCGATTGGCCGAAGGCTTCGCGAAGGGTACCGATGGGCGATCGAGCTCCGCCGTCGAACTGGCGCTGCAGGTCCGTGGACCGACGCTGGCGCTGGATTCCATCCCGCAGGCGGGCAGCGTGACGCTGGAAACGCTGAGGACCTCCCGGTGGATCGATGTCGCCGTCAGGCCGACCTTCGGCAAGGTGCTTTCGGAGGCCACGGTCATCGCCAACGCGGCGGTCTCGCTGACGATCAACGGGGTCTTGGTGGCCACCCTTGCCTCTCCGAGCCACGTCGATGGCGACATCTATCGGTTCGCGATCCCGGATTCCGTTGCCCTCACGACCGGGGAGGCCTCTGTCGACATCGCGGCGGGCATCCTGGTCGACTCGGGTGGTTACAAGAACACGGCTGATCGTGTCAGTTTCACGATCCAGGGACCGCGCGCGGGCTTGGCCGTGTTCCGCGATTCCGGAATGGTCAGCCTCGCGGCGATCAACGCCCGTGCCGAGCGCAGCGGGTCCATCGGCGGGTACCTCGATGTCTATTTCGAGACCACCAACGGCACCGAGGTCGATGCGGTCAGCATCCTGGATTCCGGCGCCGAGTTCACCCTCGGTGGGTCGGCGGCCAAGTCCGTCACGGTCCGCAACGACCGCGTGACCCGGATCGGCACGAACCTGTTCCGGTATGCGATCGATGGTCAGTTCTCGGCCGGCGACCTCACGGTGGATTTCGTGGCCCGTTCCTTCAGCCAGGGATCCGGCAGTGTGACCAATGTCGCTTCCAGCACCGTCCTGCGTGTGGCGACCACCGGCGGCGAACTGGTGGATCCGACACCGTACAACCGCATGGATCGCGCGATCCTGAACGATCGGAAGTATCTCCTGGTGCGTTATTCGACGGTCAATGGGGTGGCGCTCGACGACTCATCCATCACGGATGCCGCTCTGGAGTTCAACGTGTCGGGTCCCGGAGCGGGCACGGTCAAGATCAATGGCGCGGGCCAGCGCATCACCGTCGGAGGTCAGGAATACTGGAAGTACGCCTTCACGGGCGAGTTCACCGACGGCGTGGTGCGGGTGGATTTTGTGGACGGTTCCTGGAGCGACCGCGACGGCAGCGCCAGTGCCAGTCAGCCCGTGGAGTTCGGCGTGTACCAGCGGTTGCCGCGCAGCGTGCTGACCGTCTCGGGCTTCGCCGAAATCCAGGGGGCCGAGATGACTCCCGACTTGGACGGCGACGGAATCAACGATCCGTTCCTCAGTTTGCGCGGAAAGATCGTTCTGACGACTGAATCGCTCACGAACGCGGTGTCTTGGACGCTTCAGATCGCGGCGACGGTCGAAGTGTTCGGGTTGGGCAACCTGGGATCGGCCGCCGGCTCATTGACTGTCAGGATCGGCGGGGATGGTGATGACGGCGGTGGGGTCCTGGGTATCGGATCGAGCATCCGAGTGACCGGTGCGTTGCTGATGACCGGAAAGGTCGAGTTCCAAGGGGTTCGGCTGGAAGGACAGACCAAGTTGGTGGTCAATACCTCGGCAGGCTCCGTGCAACAGACGTTGCGATTGGAAGGCATCGAAGGCGATGAGATCTTCAGCTTCACCGAGGCTGGAATGAGCACCGCCTTCCCGACCGAAAGCGAGACGCGACTCGGTGGCCGGGCATCCATTCCGACGGCTCTTCGCAACGTATTCCAATCCAACGGCTACCGTCTCGGGACGAACGTCATGTTCCGTGCGGTGAAAGTGGTGGCGGGGACGGGCACCTCTCCGGGTGCCGGAAGCACCTGGACGGTCCAGGACAACGACAACCTGAATCGCGTCTACTTCCTGCAACTCGACGATTACGGCCTGCTCCATGTCGCGTCGGAACTGCGGACGGTGGAGATCGCGCCCTATACCCTCGGCCTCGAGTTCTCGGGGCGGCTCCTTTATCGGGATGTGATCGACATCCAGGGATCCGGTTCGATCCTGATCAATTCGACCGGTGCGAACGTGAAGCTCGCCGGCACATTCATCACTCCGATCGCCCAGTTTGCAGTCTCCGGGGAGTTGGGTCTGTCGTGGAAGGCCGGTGAGGCCGGTCTCTACGGTTCTCTACAACTCGGCCTGAGCGCGGGTACGTCCACGATTCCGAACGTTTCTCTCACGGCAACCTTCCAGCTCGAGGTGAACCTGACATCTATTGTCCGCACCGTCCGCACGCTCGACATCGACGCCGCCACAGGAACCGTGCGAGGCCTCAAGGATGGGGAACTGGCGCCGGGCACGGTCAGGATCCTTGCGGCCGGGACGATCAGGTTGGCCGCCTTCGAGATGACGGGTCGATTCTCCTTCGCGCTCTCTTCCACCGCCATGACCGCAGAGGTGTCGGCCTCGGTGAAGCTGGGGCCGCTCGGCACGGGTACGGCGTCGGGCGGGTTGACCATCGACAATCAGGGAGTCCTGGGCGCCCTGACGATCATCGGTGACGCCGGGGTGGGAGCCTCTCTGGGTCTCTCCATCAATGGCAGCCTGCGGCTCGAGGTGAATACCGCTTCGGTCAACCGGACGGTGAGCCTGAGCAGCGGTGCCGTGGTGGTCGCCCCGGGCTTCCTGCTCCGGATGAGTGGTAGTCTTGCGTTCGCCGGGTTGCTCGACGGTACCGGCGACCTGGAGCTCCGCTACGACGCCGTCACACGGACCTTCACCGTGGCCGGAGCGCTGAAGGTGGTCCTCGCGGGAGGTCTGCTCGACGGAAACCTGTCCGTCACTGGCATCCTCAACTCGGCCGGTTTGATCCTGATGGCCGATGTCTCGATCCGTTCGAGCATCTTCGGGATCTTCTCCATCGATGCCGCAGGCAAGCTCTACATCAACACCCGCAAGTCGAGCTACACGCACCCGGCGACCGGAGTGTTGCTGGGCGCCGGCAGCGTTTTCATCCAGTTGAATGGACGCGCCACGATCCTCAATGCCCTGTCCGTGGATTTGGATGCGCGGATGCAGGTGGGCGGCACCTTCACGAGGCCGGCGGGGGCTGTCAGCGGTTCGGTCGCCTCCTCCGCCACGCTGCGGCGCGGGGAATGGGGACTCGCGCTCAGCACCCGGATGTCGTTCTTCGGAATCGGCACCGTCGATGCCTCCGTCTGGTTGCAATCCAACGGGTCCTTCGGCGTGGGCGCCACCGGGTCGGTGCGGATCGGCGGCGGCGACATCTATGCGGAGGGAAGGCTGTCCGCGGTGATCTGCTACGACAGCGCGAGCGACTTCTTCGCCTTCACCGGATCCATCCAGGGCCGGGTCAACATCGGACTCTTCGCTCTCAACGCCTCGGCGCAGCTGAACTATGACAGCGGGACCGGCTCGCTGAGCGTGACCGGGTCCATTTCCGGGTCCTATCAGGTGCTTGAATTCGGCTGGGTTCCTAAGGAGGTGCCCATCCAGGAGTTGGTCGTCCGCTGGCCGCCTTGGAACAGCTACTGGACCACCCGGTGGATCACTGTCTACGAATTGCAGGCCCAATGGGTCACCAAGAGCTGGGCGGTCTCGAACACCTGGTCCTTGGGTCGTCTGGCGCGCCCGGTGAAGGGTGTGGACTCGGGGCCGCAGTTGATCGAGACCCTCAGGAACTCCTCGGGCAACAACCTGGAGAACGGGGATTCGGTGGGTACGTCCGGTGAACTGGTCATCGACATGACCCGGTCCACCAACACCCAGCAGGATTACACGGTGCGCCTCGCCCAGAGCCAACTCTCCGTCGCCGGGGGAGGCCAGTCCCTCGAGGTCGTCCATCAAGGTCGGGTCCTCGTGTTCCACGGAGTCCGGACGATCCGGGTCAAGGGTGCGAATGAAGCGGCCTCGGTCGACATCGGCAACGGCATCACCGCCCAGGTTCTGGTCAACGACACCGGCGGCAACAACAAGTACACGGTTGCCGGGGGCAGCGCCTCGCTGATGAATGAGATCAGTGTCGGCGGTGGCAACGACACGGTGGACACGACATCGGCTCCTGTATCGGCCCGCTTCACCATCCGCGGCGGAAACGGTTCGAACCTCATCCAGACCGGCGCCGCCAACGATATCATCTACGGTGGTTCCGAGATCGACCGCATTTCGGCCGGCGGAGGAAACGACACTGTCTATACGGGCACCGGCACGAGTTACGTGACGTTGGACTCGGGACGCACGGAATTGAACGCCAACGGCAAGGTGACCCGCCTCTTGACCACCGGATCCGACGTCGGCACCGACACATTGACCGGGTCCGCCACCGGAACCGTGTTTGTTGTTGGCGGCGGTGGAAACGACACCATCACCACCGGTTCCGGCGCGGATGTCATCGTGGGCGACGAGGGAACCCTGTCCTTCGGTGCCGACGGCGCCCTCACCTCGGTGGTCTCGACGGGTTCGAGCATCGCGGGTGCCGACCTTGTCGATGCTGGCGCCGGCAACAACCTGGTGATCGGCGGCAGCGGGGCCGATCGGGTGACCGTCGGGGTCGGTTCGAATCTGTTGCTCGGCGGCAATGGCACGGTGACTGTCTCGCCCTCCGGTCGGGTCGTGTCGGGACTGACCGCGGGTGGTGCGGTCGAGGTGCTTTGCAGCACCGGCAGCGTCGTGGCCGACGAGACTCTCCTCTCCGGAACCCTCTCCATCGGCTCGGCAGCGAGCCTGGTCGTGAATTCGCTGTGGACTTCAGACTTTGCCTCGCCGATCGCACTCTCCTCCACCGCCGGTGACGTGACGGTCAACACCACTTCCGGCACGACCGGATCTCTGTCGATCTCGGCCTACGGGGCCATCACGGCATCCCAGGTCCAGCCCGGAATCGTCATCACCCGCGCCCAGAGCCTCGGTAGCACCGTCACGATCTCCGGTCCGGGTGACTTGACGGTCGAGTCGGCGTCCAGCAAAGCCCGCACCGCGGCCATGAAGACCGGTTGGGACATCGCGATCACCGCTGGCGGGAATCTGCGCATCGGATTGGTCCAGGCACCCGGAGCGGCGTTGACCCTGTTCGCCTCGGGATCCATCGAGGAGGCGGGAGACGATACGGCCGCCGACCTGATCGCCAAGACCGCGAGTCTATCAGCCGGTTCGGGGATCGGTACCTCGGCCCCCATCGAGACGCAGTTGAGCGGGCTCTCGGCCGCTTCGACCGCCGGTGACATCAACCTGGCCAACTCGGGCGCCTTGGTCGTGACTCTGGCCAGGACCCAGGCCACGACGGGAGGCAACATCACGTTGTCCGTCGATTCAGGGACGTTGACCGCCACCGAGGTGACCGCTTCAGGCAAGGGAGCCTTGATCAGCTTGGCGACCCGGGGCAGCGGTGATGTTCTGGTCGGGTCTGTCACGGCCAGCGAGGGCAAGATCGAGGTGTTTGCGATCGGTTTCATCGAGGCGCTCGCGCCCAAGCCGGACGGCGAGTTCCACCTCATCGGTGGCTCGGTGAAATTGTCGGCGGCCGCCGTGGGTACGAGGGGCGCCGTGAAGACACTGCAACTGGCCGGAAGCCTGAAGTCCGTGACGGGCCTCCCCGATCTCAGGAACCACCTGGGCACGGGATGGACGGAGCGCGTTTGGAACAATATCAGCGGTGCCAGCGATGCCGCGCGTTTGGACGCGCTGAACTCCGCGGCAGCCAGTCGGCCGGCGGGTGATTCCCTGAGACTGCGCCAGACGGATCTGAGCGCCCCGGTCACGAGCGTGGCCAACAACTTCGGCGCGATCGCCTCCGGTTGGATGATCACGAAGACGGCCGGGGACTATCGATTCTGGGCCGCGGCCGACGACTTGGCCCAGTTGTGGATCTATGACGCCGGCGGCAACCCCCTCGGCGGCGGCCCGTTGGTCACCTCGCCGTTCGTGACGGCCGGTACATGGACCAACGCCCCGAGATCGGCCGCCGTGCGATTGGAGGGGGACACGTTCTACCGCTTCGAGGTCCGGTTCGTGGAGATCAGCGGTGGCGAGTATTTCCGGGTCGGGTATGCGACCGGAGTCAATCCGACCACGCCGCAAGCGATCCTGGGAGCCACGACACCGCTGGTGACGGGGGCCGCGACCCCGATTTCGATCATGCCTGATTTCACTGGCAGCTTGGTGACGGTGAAGCTGAGTGCCGGAGCCGGTTCCACCCTCGATGTGGGACGGTCGGGCATGCTCGACAAGGCCTGGACGCTGGGCACATCCACCACTCCCAATCTGACCATCCAGGGAGATCGGACCGACACGGTTTCCCTCATCGGCACCTTGGGCAATGTTCAGGCCTTCCTGCAGACCGAGGGCCTCTTGAAGTACTCGGTGCTCACGGATTCGGCGCTGAAGATCTCGGTTTCCGTGCCGAGCATGCCGGTGACGACCAATGGGACCACGTTCACCCCCCGGGTATTTTCGGTGGATCTCCCAAGCACGGCGCTGCCCCGGTTGACGGTCTCAGCGTCGAGCGGCGCCGGGACCTTGACCCCGGGTGTGCTGGAACTGTTGCTCGGTAAAACCCGGAACTCGGTGGACAAGACTTTGAACGAGGGCGGGCGCGCTCAGCTCTCGGATTCGTTTCTCTTTTGATGAAGGCGTTTCAACACAGTGGATCCGGAGTAAGCGGCCCATGGAACATGCCCTCCCGCACAGGGTTCGTGTTCGGTGGGATACTGCTCTGCGCGTTGATGATCTTGATCCCGGCGCGGGTCGATGCGGCTTCCTATCCCCTGGCCGGCGGGTCTTTGACTCGGGGCGGTTCCACCGATTTCACGGTGACGGTTCCTGAAGGAGCTTACGTGGACACCTTGGAATTCCGGTTGGCCGCGGAGGTCGGTGCCGATGGATTCGCGGATTATCTCGAAGTCAGGCTCATCAGTCCTTCCGGCACCTCCGTCCGCTTGTTGGCCTCCAGCCAGGTGGATGACGAGACGGGGTTTCTGGACGGTTTAAGGTTGGAGGACACGGTTTTTTCTGAGGCATCGGCGACCGCGATCGAGGACGGAATCGCCCCCTATGGCGGACGCTACAAGGTGGATGGATGGACCTCCGCGACCGGCCTGGGGCAGTTCCGAGGGCAGCGGGCCGGGGGCACCTGGATTCTGAGAGTCGTGGATGCGGGTGCCGCCGGGGGGAAAGTGTTCGGGACGGCCAATGCCTCTGCCGCGGCTTGGGCCACGTTGGGCTCGGCGTTGCTCATCACGCCGTTGCCCACCGAGCAACAGCCCCCGAAGGTGGCCGCCTCCTCCGATACGGGCGTGTCCGACACCGATGCGATCACCCGCGACACCACGCCGACCTTCACGGGAACGGCTGCCTCGGGCGCGCAGGTGGCGCTGATGAAGGGGGCGACGTCATTGGGAAGCACCACGGCGGCCGCCGATGGGAGTTGGAGCATCACCTCGACATCCCTCACGGAGGGGTCTCACGTGATCAGGGCCGTGGCCACTCGAGGCGGCTCGGTCCTGGAAACGCTCTCACAGACCGTGGTCATCGACCTGACTGCGCCCGAATTGACCCAGCCTGCCGATGCCGAGACCGATGAGGATGTCCCGAGTTTGCCGGTGAAATTTGTCGTCTCCGACACTCTTTCGCCCGTGGCCGAGTTGCTGGTGTCGGGCAGCGGCGACCCGGCCACGCTGATCGAGAGCGTCATCCCGGGCGGTTCTGGTGCGGCCCGCAATGTGGTTGTTCAGCCGGCGGCAGGGCGATCGGGCACGGCCGTGATCCGGGTGGTGGTGACGGACTTGGCCGGCAATACGGCCCAGAGGACCTTCAACCTGACGGTGGTGGATGTGAACAAGGCCCCCGTCCTCGGGGCGGATACATTGACCCGGGTCTCGGGTGACCGCGTCGTCAAGGTGAAGGCGAGCGTCCTGTTGGCCAATGACACGGATTCGGACGGGGATGCGTTGACCATCGAATCGGTTTCAACGGCACTGCCCGCGGGGGCCACCGTCGGGATATCCGGAGCATTCATTGTGTATTCGGTGCCTTCCGGGACCACCGGGGGCGGCAGTTTTTCCTATACCATTGCCGACGGGCTGGGCGGGCACCGGGTGACCGGCACGGTGACGGTGATCGAGGCGGTCGGCTCGGTCACGTCGGATGCGGCTGTCCCGCAGTCGGTGGCGGCGGACGGTCGCGACACGGTGCTCAAGTGGCTCGGGGTGCCCCGGCGTCTCTACCGGGTCCAGTACACGACCTCCGCCGGGGCGCCGTTTACCTGGAGGGATTTTGCTCCCCCGGTCGAACTCGCCGCCGCCCGTTCCAACGTGGTGGGTTTGTTCACGCATCGGGACGTCAATCCACCCGAGGCGTCGCGATTGTACCGCGCCGTTCCGGTGGGGTGGGACAACTTGGCTCCCATCCCGATGGACGACACGGTTGGTCGCCCGGGAAACCGTCGTGAGTTCTCGATGTCCATCGGCTCCGTGTTGTCCAACGACTCCGATCCGGATCTGGATGCGTTGACCGTGGTTTCGGTGGGCAACGCGCAGCCCTTCGGATCGACGGTGGTCATCGACGGGGACTCGATCCTCTACACCGCCCCGGCGAGCAACGAGGGACCCGGGTCTTTCGAGTATGAGGTATCCGACGGGGTAGGGGGGCATCGGGTCAAGGCCACGGTCATCGTCGAGAAGGTGGATTAGGTTGGAGAGGAACATGATGCAACGCCTTCTGGATCGTACACACATACGGCTGCTCTCCTGGAAAGCATTCCTCGGATGGATGCTGGGGGCGTCTCTATGGCTCTGGGCCCTGTCGGGTTCATCCCCGGTGGTCGCCGGCGATCCCGTGATCGAGGCGATCAGATCGTTCACGGTCGGTGAGGATCTCCGGGATCTGCAGGATCCTCCGACGGTGTTCACGGCCGAGATCACCGATTCGCGGATCCTCGACATCACCGAGGTTCGAGTGGGTTTGAATCTGGTCGGTGTCTCGTCCGGGGCCGGCTTCGCTTCGGAGATGGTGGTTTCGCTCAACAAGGATTTGTCGGCGACCGCGATCCTCTTGAACAAGGTGGGTGTGACCCTCGCCGATGGCGCCGGTTTCGGGTACGACGGCTGGGATGTGACTTTCCGGGATTCGGCGACGGCGGGGGATGTTCATGCCCTCGAGTGGCCGTCTGGCGTGATGACCGGCGAGGTGCAGCCCGATGGGCGGGTGCTTCCCGAGTCATCCGATCGACCCGCACGCCTCTCGGCGCTCCACGGGCAGGTGGGCAATGGAACGTGGCGCTTGTCGGTCGCCGATCTGCACCTGGGCGGCACGATGCGCCTCGAGAGTTGGTCGCTGACGCTCGTGGGCAAGACCAACCGCGCTCCGACCTTCGTGGGCCTCGTCGATGCCAGCATTCCGGAATCGGCTGAATACCGGCTGCCTCTGGTCGGGCGCGATGCGGATCTGCCGGCCCAGAATTTGACGATCACATTGGTCGACGGCCCTGTGGGCGCCGTCGTATCCGCGGGAGAGTTCCGTTGGACGCCGCCGGAGACGGCCGGGGGGACCACCAATACGGTGCGCTTGAGCATCTCCGATGGCGTGGACTCGACCGTTGCCAGTTTCCGCTTGGCGGTCACCGAGGCCAATCAGGTGCCGGTGTTCACCGGTCTCTCGGACGTGGTCCTGACCAACTTGTCGCCCTACGCGCGCACCCTGGTGGCCACCGATGCCGATGTGCCGGTCCAGTCGTTGACCTATGCGCTGGTGAGCGGACCCGAGGGAGCCGAGGTGGTGGGCAATGCCTTTTCTTGGACGCCATTCGAGGAACAAAGACCGTCGACCAACGCGGTCCGGGTTTCGGTGAGCGATGGCTTGGTGACTGTGACCAACCAGTTCCTCATCCGCTTGCCGGCGATCAACACGGCCCCGCAACTGGGCGCGGTGGCCAATCGTAGTCTTCGCGAGGGTGTGGCCCTGGGTTTCAATCTCCAGGCTACGGATGCCGATGTCCCCGCCAACGGGCTGACCTTCGGGCTGGTGAGCGGGCCCGCCGGGCTGACCGTGTCTCCGGCAGGCCGCGTCAGTTGGGTGCCTTCGGAGGCCCAAGGACCCGGGGTTTTCACGGTGACCGTCAAAGTCGAAGACGACGGATACCCCGTGCTCGACGACACCGAGACCTTCCAGTTGACGGTCACCGAGGTGAACGGGGCGCCCGATATCGAGCCGATCGCCAACCGGGATCACGACGAGGGCACCCCGCTCTCGATTCTCCTGAAGGCGGTTGATCTGGATCTGCCGGCACAGACGACCACCTTCTCGCTGATTTCCGGTCCCACGGGGATGACGGTCTCTTCGAGCGGTCTGTTGGAATGGACCCCCTCGGAACTCCAGGGTCCTTCGCGTCAGGTGGTCCAGGTTCGGGCCACCGACAGTTCCGGATCGTCTGCCGAAACGGAGTTCACCGTGAATGTGTTGGAGGTGCCCAATCCGCCCGTATTGCCCGACCTGGGTTCGCTCACCTTCAATGAACTGGTCGCCGCTTCCAGGACTCTGGGGGGCAGCGATCCCGACATCCCGGCTCAATCGATCCGCTACGATCTGGTCTCGGGGCCTCCCGGATTGGTCGTGTCCGCCGATGGGCGATTGACCTGGACCCCCACCGAGGCACAAGGACCCGGTTCCTACATCGCTGTGGTGCGGATCTCGGATGACACTGGCTTGTCGAGCGAGCGCAGTTATCCGATCACGGTCGCCGAGGTGAACCGGGTGCCGGTGTTGGCCACGGTGAGCAGCCAGTCGGTGGGCGAGGGCGTGGAGTGGTCGGTGGCACTGAGCGGCACCGACGCCGACCTTCCGGCCAACAAGCTCACCTATGCCCTGGTGCAGGGTCCGGTCGGGATGCGGGTGGATTCGATCTCGGGTCAGGTCCGATGGACTCCTTCGGAAACTCAGGGTCCATCCACCAACACGGTGATCGTCTCGGTGAGCGACGACGCGGGCAGTCCGTTGACCTCGCAGACGACGTTCCGAGTGACGGTTTCCGAGGTCAATCAGGCGCCGGTGTTGGCGCCCGTCGATGACCAACCGGTGACCGAAGGTCAGCCCTTGGGGGTGACGCTGTCGGGCACCGATTCGGATGTCCCCCTCAATGTCGTCCGGTACCGGTTGGTGTCGCCGCCCACGGGGATGCAGATCAACGGAATCACCGGCCGGATCACCTGGACCCCCACCACGGATCAGGGGCCGGCCACCTACACCATCATCGCCGAGGCCTATGACGATGCCGATCCGTCGCTGTCCGGTCGGCGGACATTCCAGGTGATCGTGATGGATTCCAACCGCGCTCCGGTCGCGAACGTCCAGAACCTGACGGGTACCGAAGAGGTCTCGTTGCCGATCCGACTGACGGCGACCGATGCCGACGGTGATTCCATGACCTATTCGGTCGTCACCCGTCCGACGAAGGGGACCTTGGCGGGGTTTCCTCCGAACCTGACCTACATTCCCACGGTCAACGCCTTCGGCACCGACTCCTTCACCTTCAAGGCCAATGACGGCACGGTGGATTCGTTGCCGGCCACGGTGTCCATCACCCTGACCGGAGTGGATGATCCTCCGGTGGTGCAAGGGGGGCAGCTCGTGCTCTCCGAAGACACCCCCACCGCGGTGACGCTCAACGCCGTGGATCCCGATGGTGATCCGCTCTCCTACACGATGGTGGGAGCCCCGCAGCGGGGTACCCTTTCGGGCACTCCGCCGAATCTGACCTACACCCCCAATCCCGATGTCTCCGGTCCCGATCAGATCGCCTTCAAGGTGACTGATGGTCGGACCGAATCCGCTGTGGCGACTCTCAACGTGACGATCGTGGCGGTGAATGATCCCCCGGTGATCGCGCCGCCTCCCGCGCAGACCGTCGCAGAGGGGGCTTTGATGACGTTGGATCTCACCGCCTCCGATGTCGACCTGCCGGCTCCGTCGATCGCGTTCAGCCTCGTCAGTGGGCCTTCGGGTATGACCGTATCGCCGGCTGGAAGGGTGGGTTGGACCCCGACCGAAGCGCAGGGACCCTCCACGAACACCGTGACCGTCAGGGCGAGCGATGGGGTGGGATCCAGCGAGCGGTTTTTCGAGGTGGTGGTGCTCGAGGTCAATGCCCCCCCGATTCTGGTGCCGGTGGCCGATCCATCCGTGCCCGAAGGAGACTTGTTGACTCTCGATCTGGCCGGCACCGATCCGGACGTGCCGGTCCAGTCGCTGAGCTTCAGTCTCGTGGCTGGTCCCGCGGGGATGACGGTGTCGGAGCGCGGCAGGCTCAGTTGGGTGCCCACACCCACCCAGGCCCTCAGCACCCCGTCGGTGACCGTGCGCGTGAGCGATGGCTCGCTGTCGTCCGATGGAACCTTCCGGGTGAGCGTCACCGAGCGGATTCTCCGGGCTCCGCCGGTCTTCGTGGGACTGAGCGATGCGGTGGTTCCCGAGGGTCGGCTCTACCAGCAGACTCTTCGGGGTATCGACGAATCGGGGCGGACGTCCGGTTTGTCCTTTTATCTGGTCGATGGCCCGGCAGGAGCTTCGGTCGATGGGAACCAATTCGGTTGGATTCCCACCGAGGCCCAAGGCCCTGCGACCCACCTCGTCCGTGTGGCGGTCTCCAATGGCCGCTTGGCGTCGACCAACGAGTTCCGGATCACGGTCACCGAGATCAACACCCCCCCTGTTTTGCCCCAGTTGACCAGTCCCAGCATCCTCGAGGGCGGTGCTTATGGCCTCCAATTGCGGGCTGAAGACACCGATCTGCCCGTTCAGCCGCTGCGCTACCTTCTGCTCGAAGGTCCGGATGGCGCTCAACTCACCGAGTCGGGACGATTCACCTGGACGCCCTCCGAGCGGCAGGGACCGTCGGTGAACCCGGTTCGGATCGCTGTGACCGATGGCGAGTTCGAGGGCAATGTCGCGTTCACGCTCACCGTCCTGGAGGACAACCAGCTCCCCAGTTTCGTGGGTCTCGGAGATGTGGTGATTACCGAACGGGTTCCCTATGCCCTGCGGTTGGTGGGATCCGATTCCGATATTCCCCTTCAACCGCTGACCTTCCGGTGGGTGGATGGCCCGGCGGGTTCCGGAGTGACCAACGGGGTGTTCGCGTGGGTTCCCGGTGCGGTGTCCTCCAACACGACCTACTCGGTGGCCGTGGCCGTGAGCGACGGGGTGTCGAGTGTGACCAACCGCTTCAGTGTGGTGGTGACACGGTCCACTGGCGCACCGTCGTTCGTGGGGCTTTCCAGCGGCGTCATTACGGAGGGATCACCCTACCAGCAGGTGTTGCGGGCTACCCATCCGGTGCTTCCAGAATCGGCGCTGACGCTGCGTTGGGTTTCGGGCCCCCCGGGTTCGGTCGTCGAGGGCACCGTGTTCCGGTGGACTCCGACGGAAGCCCAGGGGCCCAGCACCAATCTGATCCGTGTCGCCGTGAGTGATGGCGTCACGGCGGAGACCAATACGTTCACTCTGGTGGTGCAGGAGTCGAACACTGCTCCGGTGTTCCGGGGCCTGACCAATGCGGTGATTGCCGAGTTGTCCGAATATGCGCAGTCGATCGGAGTTGCCGACGATGACCTGCCGGCCCAGACGCTGAGTCTGAGGCTCGTGGCGGGGCCTGTGGGGGCCCGCATCGTGGGAACCCAATTCGTGTGGACGCCCACCGAGGCGCAGGGGCCGAGCACGAACGTGGTGAGGATCTCCGCGGGTGATGGTTTCCAGAGCGTCACCAACGCCTTTACCGTCATGGTGCGCGAGGTGCCCACTCCGCCGTCGTTGGCGCTGCCGACGTCGCGCGATGTTCCCGAGTCCACTCCGTTCGTGTGGGTGATTCCCGGAACCGACTCCGACCTGCCCGCCCAGAGCCTGACCTATCGCCTGCTGGAAGGCCCTGCCGGGGCGGTGCTCACCAACGGGGTGTTCGCTTGGACTCCCGATGAATCGCTCGGTGGTTCGAGCGTGGCTCTCAAGATCGCCGTGAGTGATGGCGAGTCCAGTGTGACCAACGGGGTTGTGCTGGCCGTTGTCGAAGTGAATCAGCCGCCGGTGCCGACACCGTTGGGCACTCGGCGGGTCAATGAAGGGAGCCTCCTCAGCTTCACCGTGGGAGCCATCGATGCGGATCTGCCGGCTCAACGCCTGGTCTACAGCCTGGCACAGGCTCCCGTGGGCCTGACCATCACCAGCAATGGTGTTGTGAACTGGCGTCCGACCGAGGCTCAGGGACCGGCCACCAACGTGGTGCTGGTGCGCGTGACCGACGACGGGCAGCCGGCGCTCAGTGCCACCAATGCCATCGAGATCGCGGTGCGCGAGGTCAATCAGTCTCCGGTGCTGGCCCCGGTGGCGGATACCTCGGTGGATACGCTGAGCGAGTTGGTGATCCGCCTGGCGGCGACGGATGCGGACCTTCCCGCGCAACCCTTGGTGTACCGGGTGGTGAGTGGCCCAGCCGGCATGGCCGTGGACGAGCAGGGGGTGTTGCGATGGGTGCCGACCCGGGCTCAAGCAGGCCGGGTTTCGGTGCAGGTTTCGGTGAGCGATGGGGTGGCCACCGCCATCCGGGAATTCGCGGTCACGGTGCGGCTCGCGAATGCGGCTCCGGTGTTCACCGTGGTGAGCAATCGGCGGGTGAGCGAGGGGAGCCTGATCACCTTCACGCTGACGGCGACCGATGACGATGTGCCGGCCCAGCGTTTGACCTATGGCCTCATCCAAGGACCGGAGGGGCTGACGGTCGGCACCAACGGCTTGCTCAGTTGGCGCCCGACCGAGGCTCAGGGACCGAGCACCAATGTGGTCCTGGTAAGGGTGAGCGACGATGGACAGCCCGTCTTGAGTGCCACCAACGCCATCGAGATCGTGGTGCGTGAAGTCAATGCGGCCCCGGCCTTCGACGGCGTGAGCCCACGCACGGTGAAACTGCCCGGATCCGTGGTGCTGACCTTGAGAGCCACGGACACCGACCTGCCGCCGCAACCGCTGGGCTATCGTCTGGTCACGGGCCCGGTGGGCATGACCGTGAGCACCAACGGGGCCTTGTCTTGGACTCCGACCGAGGCGCAGGCGGCGAGCACGAATCAGGTGACGGTCGCGGTGACGGATGGGACGGCGACGGTGAACACGAGCTTCACCGTGGTGGTGGAAGCCTCTCCGCGCATGGCCTTGCAGGTGCAAGGCGGTACCACCGTGGTCATCGTGGTCGCCGGGCCTCCCGGGGTGTCGTGTCGCTTGGAGCAGACCGACACCGTCGGTGGCCTGTGGACTGCGGTGGCCGGGGTGGCCGATATCCCGACCGCGGGTTTCAACACCCCCGTTTCCGTTAACCTCCCGGGCCCACTTCAGGCCGGTCGGCTCTATCGCTTGAGAGTGCCTTGAGGCGGGGCCGGAACCGACCCGGGCGAGCGGCTGGGTCTGCAGGGCCGATTGTCGGGTCGCCCTAGGGCCCCGGCTTTGGTGCTTCCGTCAGGAACCCTTGTTGCGAAGCGCCTCTTCGACGAGATCGAGGACGAGCGCGGTCTCCTTGGCGGTCCGTGTCTGGTCGAGGATGGTATCCAGGATTTTCTGGCGCTGCGCCTTCGGCAGGGTGCCCAACCGGGCCAGCTCACGTCCCCAGCGCGCCTCGACCTCATCGGGGGTCGTGGCGATGTATTGGGCGAGGGGTTCCAACTCCTGAAGCGATGCGCCCAGCTCCGTCAGGAGCTCCAGGGCGTTTTCGAGCGCCTCTTCCCGCGAGTCGTCGTCTTCGGCCGTTTCGAGTGTGTCGCACACCTCATCGAGGTCGTCGGCCAACTCGGTGAGTTGGTTCATGGCCTCCTCGTAGTCCTCGAGGAGTTTTCTCCCCTGGGACTTCGGGATCAGTGAATCCGCATAGTCCATTATCCGCACATGCAGTGAGCGGATGACGGCGGCGGGGTCTTCTGTCGGTGATTTCCCGATGCGGACGATGTCGGCAAGCAGGGATTGGCAGACGGAATTCACAGGCCTGATGAAATCCTATCCGGAATCACGCGGCAATGGTCGCGTCACGGGGCCGGGGAAACCATGGATTTTGTTCGAACCCGTTGTTTTGAAACAGGAAGGTGGAGCGGGCGACGGGATTCGAACCCGTGACAACTAGTTTGGAAGACTAGTACTCTACCGCTGAGCTACGCCCGCGTTCCAGTGGATTGAGAATCCGTGATCGCGAGGGACATTTCAAGTCCCACGTCGGTCCAGCAGGTGAAAATTATCACGCGGATGGATCGGAGCCCGGACGGTCGATCCGCCATCCATGAGCTCGTCGGTCACGAGGGGTGATGGGTCAACGGAGATCGCTTGCGAGGTGTTCTGCGACGATACCCAGCCACCGGGCGGCATCCGCCTTGGCTTGGGTGGGATCGGTCAGGGTCGGGGTGATGGCGCTCAGGCGTTGGAACAGCGGAGGTGTCGTCGAGTTGTTCGCGGGAGGCTCGACGATCCCGGCCAAGCCCCAGCAGGGTTTGGCACGTTCACGGCACAGCAGGGCGATTTGGCCGGTGCCCTTGCCCATGAAGGTCTGACGGTCGATGGACCCCTCGCCGGTGAGCACCAGATCGGCCCTCGCGATGTGCGCCGCCAGATCGGTGTGGCGCGCGACGATCGCGAATCCCGATTCCAAGGTGGCTCCCAGGAATCCCAGCAGCCCAAAGCCCAGCCCCCCCGCGGCCCCGGTTCCCGGAACCGCCTCGAGGCTCCGTCCGGTTGCTGATGCCATCACCTCGGCCAATCGGCCCAGAGCGGCATCGGCGGTGGGGAGATCCTCCGGGCGAAGCCCCTTCTGCGGGCCGTAGACCCGGCTGCAACCGCGCTCACCGAGAAGCGGGTTGTCGACATCCACGGCCACGGTGATGGGCAGCGGAAACCGGCGGGCAGGGGGGATGCAGCGGTGCAGGCGGTCGAGGTGGGTCCAGCGATCGAGGGGTTGGCCGGAGGCGTCTTCGAATCGCCATCCCATCGCCCGGGCCAGACCGAATCCGGCGTCGTTGGTGGCGCTGCCGCCGATGCCCAGGAGCACCTCGCGGGCTCCGGCCTCCTGCGCCGATTTCAAGGCGGCGGCCAGCCCGGTGGTGTCGAGATCGAAGGGGTGGAAGCGACCGGCGGGCAGAGTTGCCAGTCCGATGATGGCCGCCGATTCGATCAAGGCGCGACCGGAGCCGGCATCGTACCACCAATGCGACCGGATCGGGCGGTGGGCCGCATCGACCGTGTCCACGGTCCGAGATTCGGCGTGCAGTCGATCCGCCAAGACCGAACCGAATCCATCTCCTCCATCGCTCATGGGCAGCAGGGTGAGGGCGTCGTCAGGGCGAACGCGTCGCCAGCCGTCGGCGATGGCGTTGGCGGCGGCGGCGGCGGTCAGGGTGCCTTTGAATTTGTCCGGAACGATGAGGACGCGGAGCGACATCGCCGTAGAGGATGACCGGCACGGTCCGCATCGGGCAAGATGGGTCGATATCGGGTCGACATCGAACGGGTCGACATCGGATGGGGCCGCACCGGGTGTTGTCGCCCGTGGATCTCCGGCGTCGGGGTGACGGACCAGGTGTGCCCGTCAGGGCAGTTTCTTCAACTGCATCGACTTCAGGTCGAACCAGGCCTCACCGGCGTGAGCCCGGATCTCGGTCACCAGTTCGATGTCGCGCGGGTCGTGGATCTGGAAGGGGTGTACGAATTCGGTCCACTCGGTGTCGCCCGTGAATAGTCGGGCATGGTCTCCGCCGCTGAGTCGGAACGCCGCCCCCCCCTGATAGCGTTGATCGGGTGCCGGTTGCAGTCCGCGGGTGCGGATGCGCCCGCGCACCTCGTAGCGACCGATGGGCAGTCGGATCATCGCCCGGAACGAGGCCACGGAGTCCGGGGCTTGGGCCTGGATGTACAGCGTGTCGATGTCGCCCAGTTTGGCCGTCTCGATCTTCACCTGACCCCGCTGGTACCGGGGTTGCCAGCGGGCCAACGCGGTGACGCCGTCGGCCTCGAAGCGGATGGGCTTGGGCTGCGACTCAAGGCGCGAGCGGGCGATTTCGATCCGCCGGAATGCCCGATCTTGAAAGGCATGGATGGCTTCGGTGCGCCATTCCCGCTGGTCCTGGGGCAACGACTGGATGAGCGGCATCAATCGGGCACCGACGGTCTTGAAGTGGGCATCGAGGATCTCCGGGGTGAAGACCTCTTTGAGCAGGCGATCGATCTCGGCGTAGAAGCGATCCCGGTAGGTCGGGACCTCGAACACCTGACGCGAGAGCATCCCCCCGCCGGGGAGTTCGAGATCCTTCCCGATGTTGCCCAGGAGTTGATCCATGCCATGCGGTTGGAAGGTGGCCTTGCCGGTGCGGGGTTCGAAATAGATGCGGTAGTTGTTCCGGTTGTTGCCGTAGCCGTCCCAATCGACCAGCAGCGCCTGCAGGGCCGCTTCGGTGATGAAGCGGTCGACCTCGAGGATGGCTTCCAAGGCGGTTTCGCGACGGCGGAGGTCGTTGAGGTTGGCGGCGTCGCGGAGTTTCTGCAGGTCCTTGTAGTCGAGCGGCCCGTCGCCGGTGTCGCGCTCCAGATCCTGATCGATGTCGCGCACGAACCCGCCGTCATAGAGATTGCCCGAGGGGTCGGCGTAGTGCCGCCGAAGGAAGGTCCGATTGTAGCCCTCCTTGAGCAGGTAGGGGCCGAGTTCGCGTCCGTCGAACGAGACCGATGCCTGAGTGGCCCGTGCGGTCGGGATGCCGACCTTCTGGAAGAGGTGGCGCCCCAATTGTTCGCTCAGGAGCGAGGGATCCTGGACGGAGTTGTTGAGATGGATCTTGTCCATCCCGCCGAAGCGTTGACCCGGGACGAGTTTGTCGAAGTTCAGCGTCAATGCCGGGTTGTCATCCACGCCACGGGTGCTGCCGGCCGAGCCCTTGACGTGCACCAGGACCTTCTCAAAACGTTGGGTGCCCACGGTCACCGTCGCGGGCACCGGGCTGCGGGGATTGTCGCGCAGTTTCTGGATCTCGGCCGGGGCGAAGGTGATGACGAACCGCTGCGGTGGGCCGCTAAACAGAGCCTCGGCCGCTGCATCATCGGCGGCTTGTCGGGCCCGCTTGGAGATCGCTTTGAGCGGCGTCGGAGTTCGCCCTGGAACGGAATCCGGGCCTGAATCCGAACCTCGCCCCCCTTGGGAATCGGTCCGGGAATCCTGGGGCACCCCGGGTGTGGCGACCTCAGCCACGACGGTAGGCAACGTGACCGGTTGCCCGATGAGCAAACCGGCCACCGTCAGGATCAGGATCCGCCGAGGCATCATGGGCACCAGCGTTGACACCCGGGTTCAGAGTTCAAGCCGAACGATGTGACAACCGGGAAAATTCCGCCGGGAGCCCTTCTGGTGTCCACTGTGGATCGGCACGGTTGGCCGGGAATCCGGGAGCCTACTTGAGCAGCTCTTCGGCGATTTGCACCGCATTGAGCGCCGCGCCCTTGAGCAATTGGTCGCCGCAGATCCAGAAGGCCAGACCGTTGTCGAGGGCGCAGTCCATACGGAGTCGGCCCACCGCGCAGTTGTCCTTCTCGGAGGTGTGCAGGGGCATCGGGTATTGGGACGCCGACGGGACGTCGACCACATCCAGACCCGGCGCCTTGAGCAACACGGCACGAGCAGCCTCCACGGTGATGGGCTTCTCGAATTCGGCGCTGACGGCCACCGAGTGGGAGCGGTAGACCGGAACGCGCACGCACGTCACCGAGGCCTTGAAGCCGGGATGGTGCATGATCTTGCGACCCTCGTTCTCGAGCTTCATCTCCTCCTTGGTGTAACCCGAGGCCAGGAACGAATCGACCTGGGGCAGGACGTTGAAGGCGATCTGGTGGGGGTACACTTCGCGGGTGACCGCTTCGCCCCGCACGATCTGGCCGACCTGCTTCTCCAACTCTTCGATGGCCTTGGCCCCGGTGCCGGAAACGGCCTGGTAGCTGGAGGCGAAGATGCGCTTCACGCCGAAGGCCTTGTGCAGGGGGTAGAGGGCCATCAGGGTGATGGCGGTGGTGCAGTTCGGGTTGGCGATGATGCCCTTGTGGGAGGCCACATCGGCCGCGTTGATCTCGGGCACCACCAACGGGACGTTCGGGTCCTGGCGGAAGTAGCTCGAATTGTCGACCACCACGCAACCGGCCTTGACCGCCGACGGAGCGAAGTCGCGGGAAATGGAACCGCCGGCACTGAAGAGGGCGATGTCGATCCCGGCGAAGGCGTCATGGGTGAGCTCTTGGACGGTGATCTCGGTGCCCCGGAAGGTGAGTTTCTTTCCGACCGAACGGGCCGAAGCGAGCAGGGTGAGCTTGCCGACAGGGAAATGACGGCGCTCCAGAGTCCGGATCATTTCGATGCCGACGGCGCCGGTTGCACCGACCACGGCCACATGGGGGCTGCTCTTCATAACGTAGGGCGCGGAGTGTGGTGCCGTCTGCAAGCCTGTCCAGAGTGAAAAGGGGGCGGTTCACCTCTACGGATCATGGGTTGTTACGCGACGAGACCGGCTGGCCCGGAGCCGGGGTCATCGCGAGGGTTCACGGGTGGGTAGACCGTCCTCAACGTGGAACCACCTTGCGGGCGGTGAGCCGCAGGAAAGTGGGGATTCCGGGGGCGGCCGAGGTTCGGCCCCACGATTCGCGGGCTCGGCCCTCGCCGAGGGCCTGCTGGCTCCAGCGGGTGGCGGGAACCCAGGTGTGCAGGTCTGAGGAGACCTCGACGGTCAAGACCGCGTCGTCGGCACGGAGATCGCGCTCGAGTTGCAGGACGATGCGCCCTGACGCGTCGATCCCAGGCAACCCTCCGTCCGGTGAGGCCGGGTCGTTCGGGTTGGAACCCAGGGCGTATTCGACCAGATCCGGGAAGCCGTCGCCATCCGGGTCCGCCGCAGCGACCCCGTTGAACGGGTGGGTATCGCTGCTGCCCGGACTTCCCTCAGGGAAGGCCCTGACCCTCCAGGCCAACGGGTCCGAAGTCGGTCGGGTCGGATCGGCGCAAACGAGGGTTCAACCGGGACCCGTCGCCTGGGGCCACCCCTCCGCCCGGTCGTAGGTCGCCGTGCAGAGGGCCGTGCCGCGCGCATCCGATAGCACGAGCGTTTCGCCCCCGTTGTTCGGGCTCCCGCGGTAGACGCCGGTCACCGGGACATCGATCCCGAACCGCTGGCGGAACCCGAAGACATCGCGCACCAAGACCCGTCGATCGCCAGGGGCCATCAGCCAATCGCGATTCGGAGCGAAGACGAAATCGATGCCGTCGGTGAATCGGCAGCCCCGGAGGTTCACGGTCCGTCCCACCACATTCTGCAGTTCCACATACTCGGTGTCGCCGGGCCCCGAGGGTTGGATGTTGAGTTGACTGAAAACGATCTCTCCCGCCGACACGGGGTCGGCCCATCCCCCCACGTTCCAATTGCCGTTGATCGATTCGTAGTCGTCCTTGCTGCCGCCGAGATAGCGGCTGTGCATCGAAGCGCCCCAGCGTTCCCTCAGGTGATAGACGCCCCAATACTGGCCGTTGAGGTACAGGTGGACGAAGCGGCCGTGCGGGTTGAGATCGCCCATTTCCAGCAGGGTGTCGTCGGTGACCGGATTCGAGAGATAGAACCCCCGCATGGCCATGTCGTGGGAGCCGCTCCGGAGTTCCAATTGATCGAACTCGTCGGTCGGAGCCCACCCCCGATCGAACCCTTCAAAGAGGGGGGGTCAGTTTCGCCGCCCCGTCCTCGGCCCGGAAATACAGTCGGAAGCTCTTCTTGGCGAAATCGGTGAAGGCACCCCCGAAGCGCTGGATCCCGCAGTCTTCGTGGACGCCCGGCTTGCCGTCGGGCCGGATCCACTCGAAAGCGGTCCGCACTTCGGTGGTGTCGTTGATGGTTTCACGCGTGGAAAGACTGATGCTGGGGAGATCGGTCAAGGCGGCCCGGAGCTGCGGGGCAAAGCCGGGGTCTTTGGTGATGCTCGTCCGCATCAGCGGGTTGGGCCGGGTCGTCGGTCAGGTGATACCCGTCGAGATTCAGTCGGTAGGCGTTCGGATTGCGCAGCTCGATCCAATCCGACGCATCGCCGTCGTCGTAGGCAAGGCCCTTGCGATTGTCGGCCAGGAACTCGGTGATCTCGGGCGCTTTCAGGGTCATCCCCACGCCGAGGGTCCATTAGGCCGTGGTCGCCCTAGGAAATCCGGGCTCAGTCGTTCCCGCGTACGGAACCGGCGTGGCCGGGTTTCGGGGAAACCTTGGACGCCGAGGCCTTTTTTGGTGTCCCGCCCGGAGCCGTTTTGGTCGGTTTGGCCGGAGGAGATTTCTTGCCCGCCGCCTTCGGCATGGCCGGGGTTCCCTGCGGTTTTTTGGGAGGCGCCGGAGGCGGTTCGGTGATCAGGCGTACCGAGATCTCCGGAGAGGCCGCACGTCGCCCATCGGTGGCCACCGCCTCCACCCGGAATCCGTAGTCCCCCGGGGGAAACGGAGCCATGGTGAATTGAAAGACGCCGTTGGTGCCCGAGCGCGTCTCGGCCAGAAGCGTTTCCGGATTGGGGATCTGCCTCAAAAAGAGGAACACCCGCGCCTGCGGATGGCTGGTGCCCTGAATGGCGCTGAATTGACGGACCAGGACGGTGGAACCGGCTTGTGGTTGCAGGATGGTCGAGGGCGTCAACGGGGGCAGCACCGCGGCGACCGCTCGACGGGGAACCACGGGCTTGGGAGCCATGGCCCAGGCCGCCAGAACCGTCACCAAGGCCAGCGGGATGAGCAGATGCCAAGCATCGTAGGAGCCGAGCCAATAACGGGGTTTGCCTTGGGCGTTGAGCATGGCCGTTCAGGTGGGATCGACGCGATGGCCGGCGGATTTCAGCGCCGCCACTTCGGCGGCCAGCAGGTTTCGCTCGCGGGTGAGCGCGTCGAGGTCCTGGAGCAGGGCGTCGAGGTCACCGGAGGACTGGGATCCGCTGGGTGAGGGCTCGAGCTTCAAGGCGGCCAGTTCGGCCTCCACGATACCCAGTTGCTCCGACAAATCCTCAGCTCGCGAGGCCATGGCCTTGGTTTCGGCCAGTTGGGATTCAAGGCGGGCGTGCGACTCGGAGACGGTGGCCAGTTCCGACTCGAGATCGGCGATTCGCAGGGAGGCTCCCGGGTCGTTCACTGGGGGCGCCGGGGTGGTGCGTTCCCCATCCAGTTCGGCGCGACAGGCCTCGAGTTGAGCCCGGATCGTCTCCAGCGCCTGGGCATCTTGAGTGGATTTGCGGGCGGCCGTGTCGGCCCGGTTCTTGGCGGTGCGGCACTCGCGCTCCCAGGCGTTGGCCTGGGCCTCCTTGAGCATGAGCGCGGCCTCGAAATCCATCCGTTGGGTCTGGATCGACTCGAGCTGTTGCCGGGCCGCATCGGCCTCGGACTGACGGGCCGCACAGCGCGCCTCCGCCTCGGCCAGGGCGGTCTGGAGTTCGGCCATTCGGGCGCGTTCCTCATCCTGGCGTGCGAGCAAGCGGGAGACCGACTGGCATTCCGATTCGGCACTGGCCAGTTGGGTGCGGACGCCTTCCAAGGTCGTGTCGCGAAGTTGCACCGCTCCCTGCAGCGCGGCATTCACCGTCAGTTGGGCGGCCAGATCGCGGCGGGCTTGTTCGAGCAGGGGGCGCAGGGCCTCGTTCTCGGCGGCGGTGACCGCTTGGGTTTGTCGCACCGCTTCGAGGGCGCACCCCTGATCCAGAGCCAGGGCCTCGGCCTCGGCCAGGCGGAGGCGCAGGTCGAGGGCCTCCGATTCGGCCGCATGGCGCTGGAGCCGTTCTCCAGAAACATGCCCGAGGAGGGCTTGGATCTCCCCGCGCAGCGTCTCGGCCGTGAGCTGGTCGCCGGTGCGGGCCTGTTTCAGGGCGCTCAATTCCGCGGCGGACTGCTCCGCGGCGGCGAGTTTCGCGGCCTGGTGCTGGGCCGAAGCGGCCTCGGCCGCCGCTTTGGCCTTGATGGTGGCGTCCAATTCCGTGGTGCGGTTCTTGAGCGTCTCGACCGAGCGGTTGAGTTCATGCCGCAGATCGGTGATTTGCCGCTCGCGGGTGAGCAGGGCCTCCTGCGTCTCGAAGATCGAGCGCCGCAGGAAGAACAGATCCAGCAGCCACTTGACGAGCAGGCCGCTCAGGAACGCGGCGACCGGAGGCAGCCATGAGGAGTCAACGAGGGCGAACATAGGACCAAACGGGGCGATTGGTCTCCGAGGCTAATGGGGGCGAGCACTCAGGGGAATCCCGAATCCCGGGGAAAACGGGCCGTGTCCATGGCTCTGGGGGAGCTTGATGACAAGACCCTCCCGGAGCCTGGGTCGAAGCCCATCGATCCAGGGAACGGCCACGGAGTCCGTGACTCGACGGTCCGTCGGGCGTCGAGTGTTGGCGACTCGGTTCGGAGCGGCTCAGGGCGCGGTGGCCGGCCCGTGATCGAGGGTGCCGACTCCCCGCTGTCGGAGCATGGCCTCCATGACCTGATCCATCGCATGTTCGGCCAGCGGGCGGCTCACCTCGTCGAGGCGGACGTTGGCGGCCTTGAGTTGTGAGGGGTCGCCGGTCTTGGTCTTGGGGTTCTCGAGCGCCAGGACCGCCTCGACCTCCTCCAGAGCCTGATGGAGTTGCTTGCGGTAGTCGTCGTCGAGGTCCTTGTCGTACTCCGCCATGGTCTTGCGGGTGGCGCTCAAGGTTTCGCCCGCCCGCAACTTGGCTTCGATCCATTGACGGGCGCGCAGGTCGTCGAAGGCGTTCTCCACGGCCTCTTCCACCATCTTCTGCACGTCGGCGTCGTCGACATCGACCGCCGAGCGCATCGGGACGATCTTCTGGTGGCCGGTTTTAACGTCGCGGGCCAGCACGTGGAGGATGCCGTTGGCGTCGATCTCGAATTGCACTCCGACCCGGGGTACTCCCTTCGGCGCGGGTTCGAATTCGAGATCGAACTCGCCGAGGCTCCAATTGTCGCGTGCCCGCTCGCGCTCGCCCTGCAGCACGTGGATCTTCATGCTGCGCTGGTTGTCGACGGCGGTGGTGAAGAGTTCGCCCGCTTTGACCGGAATGGTGGTGTTGCGGTGGATGATCACGTTCATCAATCCCCCGAAGGTCTCGATGCCGAGGGAGAGCGGCGTGACATCGAGCAGGAGCAGGTGACCGAGGCCACCCCGCAGGATCTCGGCCTGGATGGCCGCCCCGAGGGCCACCGCCTCATCCGGATTCTGCGAGGTGTTGAGCTGGGGCCCACGGGCCTTGTGGTAGTCGTCGCCCAAACGCAGGTCGCCGCGGGTCTCTTCGAACTCCGAGCATCCGAACCACTGCGAGACCCGCTGGCGAACCAGCGGCATGCGGGTTTGTCCGCCGACCAGGATGATCTGATCCAGGTCTTTGGCCTCGAGTTGGGCATCGGACAGGGCCTTGAGGCAGTGGGAGCGCGTCTTCTCGATGATGTCGCGTGTCAACGACTCCAACTCGGCCCGCGTGATGCGCCGCATGAAGCTGAAGTCCGGGGTGAGGAAGGGCAGTTGCACCTCGGTCTCGGTATCCGTGCTGAGGCGGATCTTGGCCGCTTCGGCCGCCTCCCGGATGCGGGAGACCCACGGTTGCTGGGCCGGCGTGGCCCGCAGGAGATCGGGGCCTCCGGCCTTCAGGATCTCGGCCATGAGGAACTCCGTAAGAGCTCGGTCGAGATCGTCTCCCCCCAAGCGGGTATTGCCGTGGGTGGCCAGCACCTGGAAGACGCCGCCATTGAGCTCGAGGATCGACAGATCGAAGGTGCCGCCGCCCAGGTCGTACACCGCGATCTTGGACCGCTCCTTGAGCTTGTTGAGCCCGTAGGCCAGCGCCGCCGCCGTGGGTTCATTGATGATGCGTTCGACCTGAAATCCAGCCAACTCGCCGGCCCGCAAGGTGGCGTTGCGCTGGGCATCGTTGAAATAGGCCGGCACGGTGATCACCGCCCGGGTCACGGGTTGCCCCAGGGCCGCTTCGGCATCGTGCTTGAGCTTCTTGAGCACTTCGGCGGCGACCTCTTCAGGGCTCCAGACGCGCCCCCCGATCTCGAACCCGGCCGGCCCATTCTCGGTGCGCTGCACCGGGTAGGTGACCCTGAGGTCTTCGGGAGTCAGCATGGATCCCCGCCGACCCATGAACCGCTTGGTCGAATACAGGGTGCGTTCGGGGTGCAACACCCGCACCCGATTGGCGGCTTGGCCCACCAGAGGGGTTCCCGTACCGACCGGGATATGGACCACCGACGGGGTGAGACGGTGACCCTCGGCATCGGCGATGACGTAGGGGATGCCGCTTTCCACAATGGCGACCAGCGAGTTGGTAGTTCCGAGGTCGATGCCGACGATGTTGCTCATTGAACGGGAGTGATTATGTCCGATTTGCCGGAAAAGCCAAGTCGGGGGCGGTCTCGCGATGTGAAAAACAGGCCCCGCCGGTTTGGAAAACAGTCCGGAAACCAGGCGATGGAGCCGCTGGCCGAAGTAGGATCAGGACGCGCTCTGGGCGGCCTTCTCGGCCAGGTATTTCTCGTAGTTGTTCGGTGCACCCTTCACGAGGTAGGCGACGCCCTCGGGGGTGTGGCGGATGCGGTCGGTGCTCTGGGTTTTCGACAGGTAGTCGTGGACGGCCCGCGAACACCCGTCCCAGATGAAGTAGTCGTCGATGAGGATCATCCCGCCCTTCACGACCTGGGGATAGAAGGCCTCCAGACAAACCAGGGTCGATTCGTACCAGTCTCCGTCCAGACGGAGCAGGGCGATGCCCGAATCGATCCGGACTCCGGGAACCGTTTCATGGAACCAGCCCTTGTGGATCTTGAATCGGGATTCGCCGGCCTTGGCCATGGCCTCTTCGGCATAGGTCTGCTCCGCCTTGCAGTTGTCGAAGTAGTAGGCGTCCGACTTGGCCGCCTGCCAGGCTTGGGCCGCCTTGCCGTCGATGTCCTTCGCCTCGGGCAGGCCTTCGAAGCTGTCGAAGAGATGGTAGGTCCGGTTCTGGCCGCTCAACACCGAGGCGATGCCCGCCACCATGCCGCCCCGCCAGACCCCGCATTCGACCACATCGCCGGGAAGATCGCGCACTCGGCGGGCCAGGTCGATGTTGTCGGCGTACATGGACGGCGAAACCATGGTCCAGTGATGAAATGCCCGGTAGATCGTCCGACCGGAAGCCTTGGGCCCGGGGCGCGGAGGGAAGAGTTTCGAGAGCATGGTCGGAAATCGGTGACGTAAGGATCGGTTGAAACCGGTCGGTCTTCCAGCCTCGTTTTCGCCCCGTTTTCGCTCTTGGATTCAGAACCTGGCCGGGTGCCGCGCGGGAACTTTCGTTCCCTCAAACACGGAAGTGCCCGAGGCCGCTTGCCTTCGGCGATGGGGTCTCCCAACCTGTCGCCGGTGACGCGACCTCTGGCCATTGTCTTCTACGAGAAACTCCTTCCCGGAACCCAGGTGGTGAACCGTCTGACCGATCTGGGATACCGCGTCACAGCGACCCAGACCGCCGTCGATGTGCCCCGCCTGGTGCGCGAACACCGCCCCATGGTCGTCATCGCCGATCTGGCTCTGCGACAGGGTGATTTTTGCGGCATCATCGGCCAATTGCGGGCCAGTCCCGACCTGGCCCATGTCCCCGTGCTCGGGTATTGCGATTCCAAGAACCAGAAGCTCGTCCAGGCCGCGCTCGAATCCGGGGCCAAACTCGTGGCGGCCGAGCAGGGGATCCCCGATCAACTCCCCCAACTCCTCGACCATGTCTTGGCTGTGGAGTGAGCCGTTGTTTCCAGCCCCCGCCCCGATACGGTCCCATCCCTGATGAACCCCAGCGAGTTTTCTCCATGAATCCCGTCCCCCTGTCCCAAGGCATCCATGTCCAGCACCTGTTCTACCGGGTGGATCGGGTCCGATGGTCCGCCCTCGCCGAGGGCGAGTCGGCCCGAGTTCGGGCCCGCCTCGAGGCGTTGGTGGCCCGCTTCCCAGGGCCGGCCCACCCGCGGTTGATGACCCTGGCCAACGTGGGCGGCAAGGCCGACCTGGGCTTCGTGCTGTTCCAGGCGACACTGGACGGTCTCTTGGCGCTCCACCGGGATCTTGAAGCCTGTTTCCCGGCGGGAGTCCTGCTGCCGGTGTTCTCGTATCTGAGCGTGACCGAGTTGCCCGAATACGTGCCGACCGACGACGACCTTCGCCGCCATCTTGAGCATGGCGAGCCCCGCCATACGCCGGGCACCCCGGAGTTCGAGGCGGCCCTCGAGGCGGCCCGCAAACGCAACGAAAGCCAGCAATTCTATCGGCTCAATCCCGAGCTGCAGGACGACTGGCCGATCGTGTGTTTCTATCCCATGAGCAAGAAACGCTCGGGCAACGACAACTGGTACATGCTCGATTTCGCGGCGCGCAAAGCCTTGATGGGCAGCCATGCCCGCACCGGGCGCAAGTACGCCGGCAAGATCAGCCAACTCATCACGGGGTCCACGGGACTCGATGATTGGGAATGGGGGGTCACGCTGTTGGCCCACCGACTGGATGATGTGAAGGGCATCGTGTATGAGATGCGCTTCGACGAGGTCACGGCCCGCTACGGCGACTTCGGCCCTTTCTACGTCAACCTCCGCCTTCAACCCGCCGACCTGTGGCAGCACCTGCACCTGTGACGGCCTCGCCCGGCGGTTCCCCGCTGCGATGGGTCTCCAACAGCGCCAGCTGGATCCCCGGGGCCGGGACCGTGAGCGCACCGGTCGAGTCGCTGTACGTGCACGTGCCGTTTTGTGCGCACAAGTGCGAGTATTGCGCCTTTTATTCCGGTCCGGCCTCGGGCGATCTCATCCAGCGGTATGTTCAGGCACTCATCCGCGAGTTGGAGCTCATCGCTCCGGATTGCCGGCCCAAGACGGTCTTTTTTGGCGGGGGCACCCCATCGCTGCTCACGCTCAAGCAATGGGAATCGGTGCTGACCACCCTTCACCGGCTGGGGTTGGGCGGGGCCCCGGAGTTCAGTGTCGAATGCAATCCGGCCACCGTGTCGGCCGACAAGGCGGCGCTCTTGCGGCAGTTCGGGGTGAACCGCATTTCGATGGGCGTCCAATCGCTCAACGAGGCCTTGTTGGACCGCCTGGGTCGGGTCCACAGCCGCGACATGGTGTTCCGCAGTTACGACATCCTCCGGCAGGCGGGCTTCGACAACGTGAACATCGACCTCATGTTCGCGATTCCCGGCCAGACGATGGATGTCTGGAATCGCACCCTCGACGAGGCCCTGGCGCTGGGGACCGAGCACCTCAGTTGCTACGAGGTGATCTACGAAGAAGACACCCCTCTTTACGAGCAGCTCAAGGCCGGTCAATGCGATGTGGATGACGATCTGGCGGCCGACCAATACGAGGTGCTCTACGACCGGGTGGCCGAAGCCGGCTTCGCCGCTTATGAGGTCGCCAACTTCGCCCGTCGTCGTCGGGTCGGCGAGTCGGTCGATCGGCCCGAGCCCGAACCGGGGATCCCGGCCTTCGCCTGCCGCCACAATGTGGGCTATTGGCGTGGGCGCGACAGCTATGGTCTGGGCCCGAGTGCGAGCGAATGGGTGCGCGGTCTGCGTTCGCGCAACTGGTCCAACACGGTGCTCTACTGCGAACAACTCGAGAAGGGGCGTCGGGCCAAGGAGTTCGCCGAGGCGTTGCCGGCCTTGGGTCGTGCCGGCGAGATGGCCGCGTTCGGATTGCGGATGAATGCCGGTTGGCCCTGGGATGAATTCCTCGGCCGCACCGGTTTCGATCTGCGCACCGAGTGGGCCGCCGACCTGGCGCTGCTGGTGTCCCGGGGTTGGGCCGAGATCACCCCCACCCATTTCCGTCTCACCCGGGCCGGTCTGCGCTTTGCCGATTCCGCGGCCCAGTCGTTCCTGAGACCCGAACCTTCGGCCCCATAGCCGCGTTCCACCGTCCTCAGCAGCACCGGTTCGGGCCATTGAATCGAGCTTCGGCCGCCTCGACATAGGCGATGGGCGCATTGTGCGCCCGGGCGGCCGCAGCCACCTCCGGCAGAGGGATGAGGGCCGCTTGGGAAGGGGTGTCCCGCGTCACTTGCACCTCGAGTTGCCGGGCGGTCCGATCCACGGCGTCTTGGCCCGACCAGTTCCGCAATAGCGCCAGTCCCACGGCGATGATTCCGGCCCAGCCGGGTTTGCCGCGATGCTCGGCCACGGCGGATTCCGGAAGCCAGAGAGGAGTCTCTTCACTCGAGTCGGGGGTTCGTCGTCCTCGCAGCAGGCGCACCCACTCCACCACCGCTCCGGTCACGATCAGCCCCGCCAGAGCCAGGAAGATCGCGGTCACTCCGATGTCGAGGGCATTGTTCAGGCGACGACTGCGATTGACCCGGAGGGCCTTCTGCGCCGCGGCATCCCCGGGGGCCGCCTCGGCCGCCGCCTGCAGGGCTGGGAGCTTCTGGTCGAGATCCCGGACGGTGGCCAGGAAGCCGATGCGGGGCGAAGCATGGAAGATCTTCTGATACCCGGCTGTGCCCGTGACCGCCAGGAGCCAGATCAACGGGACCAGGGCCACCGCGGCGATCGCCGGGGATCGGCCCCGGGACAGTGCCTGCTTGAGGAGCAGGGTCGTGGCCAGGACCAGCGCGATGGCGGCGAGCAATTGATTGGCGATGCCGAACAGGGGCCACAGGGAATTGATGCCTCCCAGGGGGTCGCGCACGCCTTGGATCAGGAACCAACCCCACCCGGCGACAATCAGCGCGCTGGCCAAGGCACCGGCGGCGGTGGATCGGACGTCGCCCAAGGGTTTCCACAGTTGGCCCAGGGCATCCTGGAGCAGGTATCGTCCCACGCGGGTGCCGGCATCGAGCGTCGTCAGGATGAACAACGCTTCGAACATGATGGCGAAGTGATACCACACATCGAGCCAGCGCCCATGGGTGACTTGTGAGAACAGGTTGGCCATGCCGACGGCCAGCGTGGCCGCGCCGCCGGTCCGCCCGTAGAGCGACCCCTCACCCACCTGACGCGCGAGGGAATCCATCACCCCGGGTTCCAGGTCGAAGCCGCTCGCGCGTACTTTGGCCACGGTATCGGCGGCGATGGCGGCCGCGTCGGGCCCGGTGCCGGCGATGTTGATCGCCAGATACACCCCCGGCTCCAGCGTGCAGGCCGCGATGAGCGCCATGATGGCCACGAGCGATTCCAACAGCATCGCCCCGTATCCGATGGGGCGAGCGTACGACTCGCGTGTGATGATCTTCGGGGTGATGCCGCTGGCGATGAGGGTGTGGAAACCACTGATGGCGCCGCAGGCGATGGTGATGAAGCAGAAGGGGAAGAGCCTGCCCGGAACCACCGGCCCGGAGCCGTCGATGAAGGCGGTCAGAGCGGGCATCTTGAGGGTCGGCAGCACCAACAGCACCCCGGCGGCCAGCGCGACGATGGTGCCCAGTTTCATGAAGGTGCTGAGGTAGTCCCGGGGCGCCAGCAGCAACCAGACGGGCAGGACGCTGGCGGCGAATCCGTAGACGACGATCGTCCAGGCCAGCGGTTCGGCGGTGAAGGTGAAGGCCTTGGCGAGTTCCGGATGGCTGTGGATCCATTGCCCACCCCACACGGCCGCGATGAGCAGGACCACGCCGAGCACCGAGCCCTCGAGTGTCTTGCCCGGCCGGACGAACCGGAGGTAGAGCCCCATCAGCAGGGCGATGGGGATGGTCGCTCCGACGGTGAACACCCCCCACGGGCTTTCCGCCAGCACCTTCACCACCACGAGTCCCAACACGGCCAGGAGGATGATCATGATCGCCAGGATGGCCACCAGGGACAGCGCCCCCAGGAAGGGGTTGAGCTCGTCTTTGACCATCTGACCGAGCGAGCGGCCGTTGCGGCGCATCGAAGCCACCAGGATGAGGAAATCCTGGGCGGCCCCACCGAGGACCACCCCGATGAGGATCCACAGCGTGCCTGGAAGATACCCGAACTGCGCGGCCAGCACCGGGCCCACCAGAGGCCCGGGGCCCGAGATGGCGGCGAAATGGTGACCGAAGACGATCCAGCGGTGGGTCTTCACGAATTCCCGGCCATCCTCATGGCGTTCACACGGCGTGGCCCGACGATCGTCGAGCATCAGGGCCTGTGCGGCGAGCCACCGGGAATAGAACCGGTACCCGATGGCGTAAGTGCACAGCGCTGCGATCAGGATGTAGGCCGAACTCACCGGTTCCTGCCGCCGGGTTGCGAGGATGACATACGCGTAGGCACCCAGACCCGCCACGAGGGTCCAGGCCATTCCGCGCCCGAGGGATTGCATGGGAGGACGATGCCAAAACCGGTGGGAGGCCTCCTATGAAAACCTGCCGGGAAACTTCGCCTCGAATGCCGGGCCGATCCGGGTAGTCTTCGGGGCATGATTACCCGAACGCGGTTCCTGCTCCGGTGCTCGATGCTGATGGGGTGGCTGGTGTTGTCGGTGAACGCCCAATTGCGGGTGGGTCTGTTCGACATCGACGCCACGCCGCCGGTCGGTTCGCGCATGGCCTACGATCCGGTCACCAACGCCTGGGATCTGGGATTGCGGGCCCGAGGGGTCGTGGTGCTCGGTTCGGATCGGCCTGTCGTGCTGTGTGCGGTCGATTGGATCGGGATCGGCAACGAGGGCCACGATGCGTTCCGTCGCCAATTGGCCACGGCGGCCGGGACGACGGTGGAACGGGTTTCGGTCCATTCGCTGCACCAGCACGATGCGCCGGAATGCGATTTCGGTGCCGAGGCCATCCTGCGCGAAGCCGGGGTCAGCCCCTGGAATTACGACGGCACCTTCGCCCGCGAACTGCTCGGCCGCTTGGGCGAGGCGGTCTCCCGGGCCGTGGCTCAGGCCCGTCCGTTCAATCAGGTGGGCACCGGCCAGGCCGAGGTCCGTGAGGTGGCCTCCAACCGGCGGATCTTCGGCCCCGACGGCAAGGTGCGCGCCGTCCGCTACACCGCCACGACCGATCCCGCGTTGCGCGCCGAACCCGAGGGTGTGATCGACCCCATGGTGTCGCTGGTGAGCTTCTGGAACGACGATCGTCCGGTGGCGGTCTTGAGTTACTACGCCACGCATCCCCAAAGCTACTACCGCACCGGGGTGGCGAATCCCGATTTTCCCGGGATCGCCCGATTTCTCCGTCAACTCGCCGTTCCCGAGGTGTTGCATGTCCACTTCAACGGCGCCGGCGGCAACATCGGCGCGGGCAAATACAACGACGGATCCCAGGGCAACCGCCGCATCCTCGGAGAGCGCCTGGCCGACGGCATGCGTCGGGCCTGGGAAGCCACCCGGCGCGAGACGGTGAGCTCCAACGACGTGCGTTGGCGCTTCGAGCCGGTGGCGCTGCCGGTGTCGCGTCATCTCGATGAGGACCGTCTGGTGGCCCAGTTGAAAGGGCGCGAGGCGAGCTTCCTCACCGCCAACGGGGCGGGTCGACTGGCGTGGCTGCGGCGCGCCAAGGCGGGGCACCGGATCGACCTCGGTTGCCTGTCGCTGGGGCGGGCCCGCATCCTCCACATGCCGGGTGAACTCTTCGTGGAATATCAGCTGGCCGCCAAAGCCGAGCGCAAGGACCTCTTCGTGGCCATGGCCGCCTATGGCGACTACGGGCCGTACTACATCGGAACGACCGTCGCCTACACCGAAGGGGGCTACGAAACCGAGCCCCGGTCGTCGAATGTGGCTCCCGAGGTGGAGCCGGTCCTGATGACCGCAGTCCGGAAACTCCTGAAGGATTGAAATCCCCGAGGCGCTCCCCGGTGGAGCAGGGGGGGCAGGGCGGACTGGGTCCCTTTGGCAGCCCCACCCGCCGCATCGGGCTCCTCCTCAGGGCCGAACCCCGGGTTTGACAGGTCGCTCAACTCGGCTTAGGCCTGCGGGGCAAACTTCGGTTCAACACTGACAAACTCCGTACAAATTATGCCTATCGCCGTTGGTTCCGCCGCCCCCGACTTCACCCTCAAGAGCAAGACCTCCACGGGTCTGGTCGATGTGAAGCTCAGCGCCAACTTTGGTTCCAAGAACACCGTGGTGCTGTTTTTCCCGCTCGCGTTCACGGGCGTCTGCACTCAGGAGATGTGCGACATCACCGCCGGGTTGTCCCACTTCAGCAGCCTGAACGCCGAGGTCATCGGCATCAGCGTCGACAGCCCGTTCGCTCAGGAGGCCTGGGCCACCCAGAGCAAGATCGGCATCAAGCTGGCCAGCGACCTGAACAAGGAGACCACGAAGGCCTACGGCGTGCTGTTCCCCATGCTCGCCGGTGTGGGTGACACCTCGGCCCGCGCCGCGTTCGTCATCGGCAAGGACGGCAAGGTCCACTACGCCGAGCAGACCGCGACCCCGAAAGACCTGCCCAATTTCGAAGCCGTGAAGGCGACTCTGGCCAAGTTGGCTTGAGAGGCTCGTTCAGGGTCCAAGCTTAATCCAGATTCAGTTCAAGGGCGGGGTGGGCAACCACTCCGCCCTCGTTGTCAATGGGGCCCGGGGCTTCTCGTCGACCGGGCGATCGGATCAGGTCCAATGCGGGGTGGAGACCGATGGACCCGGACCCGGAGGAGCTTCAGCATGAGTGGCTCTGCCGCCCCGGAGCGGGAACGATGGGGTCAAAAACGGCGCGTGGAGTAAAAACCGCCTGTTTTACGGTTTGACCCGGTTTTCCCGCAGCCATTACGTTCTGGGGCTCCGCAGACTCGAAACATTTTATGATCGGATCGATTCGCAAACATTCGAACTGGCTCTGGGCCATCATCGTCACGGCGGTCATCGCCAGCTTCGTCATCTGGAGCGACGCCCGGGGCGGCCGGAACTCCTTCGACCTGGGTGGTTCCGATTTCGGAAAGCTCTACGGCCGGCCGATCACCCGTGATCAGGTTCTCAAGGCTCGCACGGCCGCCGCCGTGGACGACGCCTTGCGGGGTGGCCGCGGGCGGGGTGCCTCCGCCGACCATGAACGTCAGGTGGCCGAGTTGATGGTGCTCCAGGCCAAGGTCAAGGAGTTGGGCATCCAGGTGAGTGACGAAGCCGTGGGCAAGTACCTCAGCGAGAACTTCAAGGATCCCAACACCGGCACCTTCAACTACGACGCCTTCATCCAGAATCTCCGTCAACGCACCCGCATCGATGAGGCCACGTTCCTCGAGCACATCCGCCAGCAGGTGGCCATCCAGCACCTGGTCGAGACGGTGGGTGCCGCGTCGCGGTTGGTGACGCCACGCGAAGTGGAAGCCGATTATCGCCGCGACAACGAGCGCTGGGTCACCAAAGCCGCGCTGTTCAGTGTTTCGAATCGTCTGGCGGGCATCACGGCCAAGCCTACCGACTTGACCCAGTTCTACAGCAACCGGATCGCCTACTACCGCATCCCCGAGCGCTCGGTGCTCGTGTACGTGCGCTTCGATGCGACCAACCATCTGGCCGAGGCCGAAGCGATGATCGCCAAGGAAGCCGGGTTCACCAACCGACTCGAGGAGTTCTACAAGCAGCGCGGTGCCGAGGCGTTCCGCGATGACAACGACAAGGTGCTCGGCAAGGAGGCCGCTCTGCGCAAGATCCGCGATGAAGCCCTCACGCAGGGAGCCCTCGGTCTGGCCCGTCAGGCTGCCGTCCGCTTCAATGACGAACTCGGCACCCAGACCAACGTCACGGCCTCTTCGTTCGCGATGACCGCCTCCAAGCTCAAGGTGCCGCTGCGCAGCACGACCCCGTTCCGGGCCGGTGAGCGCATCGTGGGGCTGGAGAGCGTCCAGAGCCTGCCCCAACGCGTGGCCGGGTTGACTGCCGAGACTCCCTACACCGAACCCCTCGATGGCGACGGTTTTGTGGTGATCCCGATGCTGCAGACCAAGCTGCCTCCCGAGATCCCCTCCTTTGAAACGGTCCGTGAGCGCGTCTTGCAGGACTACAAGATGGATCGGGCCCGTGCGGCCGCTCGCGAGGCGGGTGAGAAGTTCCAGGCCAGCGCCGCCGCCGCCCTCGCTTCGGGCAAGCGGTTCGCCGACGTCGCCGCGGCCGAAAAGGTCTCGGTGGTCACGGTTCCCGAGTTCACCGCTTCGGCCCAGAACGTGGCCGGTCTCGATTCCCGGTTGAACCTCTACCTCGTGCGCAACGCCGCAGCGAGCGCCAAACCCAATGGAGTGTCGCGCTACACGGAGAGTTCCGATGGCGGCTTCGTGCTGTATCTCGAGAAGAAGGAACCGGTCACCGAAGACGCCGTGAAGCAGGCCTTGCCGGCCGCGCTGACCGAGGCCCGCCAGCAGCGTCGCATGTCGGTGTTCCAGTCCTGGTTCGCTTCCGAATTCCAGAAGTCGGGCGCCATGGCCTCCAAGTCCACCGTGACCGGGGCTGGCGTTCCGCCGGTCCAATGAAGGCCTCCGGGCCGGTCATCAAACTTTCGGCAACGGCGACCGGGCAGTTCTGGCCCGTCCCGGTGGTGTACGAAGACCCGCGGTTGCTGGCCATCGACAAGCCGTCGCGACTGCTCACGTCGCCCGACCGGTACGATCCCGAGCGGCCGAATCTGATGAAGCTCATCCACGCGGGCATCGAGCGTGGAGCCGACTGGGCGACCCGGCGGGGATTGAGCTACTTGGCCAATGTCCACCGGTTGGACTTCGAGACGACCGGCGTCCTGCTGCTGGCTAAAGACAAGCCGGCGTTGGTCCATCTGGCCAACCAGTTCGGGGGTGCCAAGCCCAAGAAGACCTACGTGGCCCTCGTGCCCGGCAACCCCGAGCAGGACGAGTTCGAGGTCGATCTCAAGCTGATGCAGGATCCCCGCTTGCCGGGCATGATGCGGTGGTCCAAGGACGGCAAGAAGGCCCTGACCCGATTCCGTGTTCTCGAGCGCTTCAGTGGCGTGACGCTGCTGTCCTGTCACCCCGAGACGGGGCGGACCCATCAGATCCGGGTGCACCTCAAGTTCGCGGGTTTCCCCATCTACGGCGACGAGTTCTACGGAGACGGGCGTCGTTTGTTCCTGTCGGCCCTCAAGCCCTCGTATCGGCTCAAAGAAGGCCAGGAAGAGCGGCCGCTGACACCGACCCTGGCGCTCCATGCCTGGAAGTTGGACGTGGCTCATCCCGACGATGAGCGGCGCGTGGAGATCACGGCTCCGTGGCCTGACGATCTCGAGGTGGCCCTCAAGTACCTGCGCAAGTTCGGCCGCTGACCGTCGCCCGGGGGGCGCGGTTTTCCGGCGTGGTTCATCCCTGAGCGGTGGACCGGACGCCCGGGTCCCCGTTCGGGATGTGTGCTGTTTGCTTTCCAAGCGGCGCGCTTGGCTCTTCAATGGTGCCCCAACCGTGAGTTACCAGGTCATCGCCCGAAAATACCGTCCCCAGCGTTTTGCCGATGTGGTGGGTCAGGAACACGTGACCACCACCCTGGCCAACGCCATCCGACTGGGGCGGATCGCCCATGGCTACCTCTTCTGTGGTCCCCGGGGAACCGGCAAGACCACCCTGGCTCGGATCTTCGCCAAGGCGCTGAACTGCACCGGAGGCCCCAGCGCCGAGTTCGATGATGCCGACCCGCGGGTGAAAGAGATCACCGAGGGGCGTTCCCTCGATGTGCTCGAGATCGACGGTGCCTCGAACAATGGTGTCGACCAGGTCCGGGAACTGCGGGATACCGCCAAATTCGCCCCGGCCTCGGGCAAGTTCAAGATCTACATCATCGACGAGGTGCACATGCTCTCGGCGGCCGCCTTCAACGCGCTGCTCAAGACGCTCGAGGAGCCGCCACCGCACGTGAAGTTCCTCTTCGCGACCACGGATCCCGAGAAGGTGCTGCCGACGATCCTCAGCCGCTGTCAGCGCTTCGATCTGCGGCGGATTCCCGCAGCCCTGATCGTCAAGCATCTGGCCTGGATCGCGGAGCAGGAGAAAGTGTCGATCGATCCGGACGCTCTGTTGGCCATCGCCCGCGGAGCCGACGGCGGCATGCGGGATGCCGAGTCTACCCTGGACCAGCTCATCAGTTTCTGCGGCGACCGGATCGTCGAGTCCGATGTGCTTTCCATGTTCGGTCTGGCCGCACGGGCCCAGCTCATGCAGTTGGTCGACGCCATTCTCGAGGGCAACATCGCATCGACCCTCCGGTTGCTCGATGAACTTGCCGGTTCGGGCAAGGATCTCGGTCGTCTGTTGGCCGACCTCCTCAACCATTTCCGCAACCTCCTGCTGTTCCTGGTCTCGGGTGCCGAGGCCGGATTGCTCAATGTGAGCGAGGCCGAGATGACGGCGCTGATCCGCCAGGCCGCTCAGACCGATGCCGACGCCCTCACGCGCGTGATGGAAGTGCTCAGTGCCGCCGAAGGACGCCAGCGTGAGGTGGCTTCGAAGCGCATCTTCATGGAGGTGACGCTGCTGAAGTCGATTCAGGCCCGGGAGTCGACCAGCTTGGATGCTGTGCTCAAGCAGCTCAAGACGATGCGGGAACAGGCGCCTACGGGACCCGGAGGCGCGTCCGTTCCGACCGCCACCGCTCCGGTGCCCACGCCGATGCGGGCCTCGGCTCCGGCTCCGTCCGGAACGGCGGTCGCATCGCCGAGCAGGCCGGCGGCAGTCGTTCCGGCACCCGAGGCTCCGGTGGTGGCGGCAGCGCGTCCCACCCCTCCGGCGGTGCCGCAGCCCCTGCCGGCGTCGCCGGCACCGGTGTCCTCACCAGCGCCCTCGGCGGCGCACACCACGGCGGCGCATAACCCGGCGATCCCGACTGCGGCCGCGCCGTTGCTGTCCGAAAGTTCGCAGACGCTCGAAGCCATTTGGCAGGTGTTGGTGGCGCAGGTGCCTCCGTCCGAGGGGTTGTTGAGGTCGGCCTTGCAGCAGAGTCGGGGTGAGAGTTGGGCACGAGGCACCCTCACCATCGCCCATCCACCGGATGCCTATCTGGACACCGCGCGCAACGTGGCCACCCTCCAAGCGGTGTTGCTCACCATCACCGGAAAAACGGTGACCTTGCGATTCGTGGCCTCCGAAAGTCTCTCGGTGCCCGAGGTGGCCGACCCGGGGGTGTCGACCGCGGCCGTCACGCGCGACCCATCTCGCGCGGCCGGTTCTTCGGCCAAACCGACGGATCCCAAGGCGGTGGAGCCCAAGCCGAAGCCGGCGGCTCCCATCCTGCTGAACAAAGACGAGTTCCTGAATGATCCGCTGATCCGTCAGGCCTTGGAGGTTTTCAAGGGCCGGATCCTCGAGGTTCGAGGGCCGGCCGAAGGGGCCTGAGCCGGTACGAGGCGTCGCCATCGGTCGGATGGGTGGGGTGCCTTTCGGACAACGCTTCGGTGCCGCCCCGACCCACGAATCACAGCCCCTACCATGCGATCTCCTGCTTTCAGGCCGCTGGGTTTCTGCCTGGAGGCGGCGTGACTACGGTCGGGGAACAGGGGCGTTCCGATACGCGTTCCGGTGATTGCTTCCGGGCCGGGTCCTCGGCCAGACTCGGCCCCCACAGAATCACGATTTTCAGTTTGTAACCACACACTATGAGCAGCGTTGGAAAACTCATGCGTCAGGCGCAGCGCATCCAGCAGCAGATGGAAGCCGTGCAAGCCTCCATCGCCCAGAAGACCATCGAGACGGTCTCGGGCGGGGGTGCCGTCAAAGTGGTCGTCTCGGGCGATGGCCAATTGAAGTCCATCCACATCAATCCGGATGCCGTGAACAAGGACGATGTCGCCTTCCTCGAGGATCTGCTGCTCACCGCGGTCAATCAGGGGCTCAATCAGGCCAAGGAATTGTCCAACAAGGAAATGGGTTCGGTGACCCAGGGATTCGGTCTGCCGGGGATGTTCTGAACCGGGATCCATGCGATGACCGAGTTGCCACTTCCGGTTCAGGCGCTGGTCCTCGCGCTCAAATCCTTGCCCGGCATCGGGCCGCGGTCGGCCGAGCGGCTTGCGCTCCACGTCATCCAGATGGAGCAAGAGCGGGTGCGGGTGCTGGCCGAGGCCCTCATCGCGGCGCGCGAGAAGGTGGTGCCGTGCCAACGGTGCGGCGGACTGACCGAATCCCAACCCTGCCGCATCTGCGGGGATGATCGGCGGGACGCCAGTGTGATCTGCGTGGTCGAGCGTGCCACCGACATCCTGAGTTTCGAGAAATCCGGGGCTTTCCGGGGGCATTATCATGTGCTCGGGGGCAAGTTGAGCCCTCTGGATGGGGTGGGCCCCGAAGACCTGACCGTCCGCGAGTTGGAAGAGCGCGTTTCGGGAGGATCGCTCCGCGAAGTGGTCGTGGCCTTGTCGGGTGATGTCGAAGGTGAGGCGACAGCCCATTATCTTCGCCAGCGATTGGGCGCGTCGGGGGTGCGCATCACGCGCTTGGCGCAAGGGTTGCCGGCCGGGGCCGGCTTGGAATACGCCGACGAGCTCACCCTCAGTCGAGCGCTTGAAGGACGGCGAGAATTTTCATGAAACAGGCAGCAGTTCCGCGTGCGGTGGTCTTCGACTTGGGGAAGGTCCTGATCGACTTCGATTATGGAATCTTGGCCCGCCGCATGGCGCCCCAATCCGCGATTCCGGCCGACGCGATCCTGGCGGTCGTCAATCAGACACCGCTGCTCCATCGCTATGAGACCGGCCTGATGAGCGACCGCGAGTTCTTCGAGGCGGTGGTCGCCGCGACCGGTTTCCGAGGTGGGGAGACCGAGTTTCTCGCCTGGTTCGGAGACATCTTCACCGAGATCGGCCCGATGGTGGCCTTGCAGCAGGCCTTGGTGGGTCGGGGCGTGCCCACCTATGTCTTCTCCAACACCAATGCCCAGGCCATCCGCCATGTGAGGCAGAGCTTCCCCTTCTACCGTCAGTTCACCGGCGAGGTGCTTTCCTACGAAGTCCGCTCCATGAAACCGGACACCCGGATCTACGAGGCCGTCGAAGCCTTGTCGGGGTTTTCCGGTGAAGACCTGCTCTACCTGGATGATCGCTCCGAGAACATCGCGGCGGGCGCAGCCCGGGGGTGGCAGGCCTGGATCCATGACGATCCCCGGCAGACGGTCCCCCGCGTTTCGGCCCTGATGGGACTCGAGGCGGGAACGATTCCAGTGGTCGGCAGTTGACGCAGGGTTGGCATTCCGTGGGGGGATTGGCTTCACTCGGGGCCATGAATTCGAGTCTGACACCGGCTGAATTGGGTTTTCGGATGCCGGCGGAATGGGAAACGCACTCGGGGACTTGGCTGACGTGGCCCCGACCCGAGGGCATCAGTTTTCCGGACAAGTACGACACGGTGCCCGATGTCTACGCCGAGTTGATCCGGGCTCTGGTTCGGGTCGAGTCGGTCCACATCAATGTCTGGAATGCGGAGAAGGAGGCTTGGGTGCGGGGCCTGCTCGCCGATCGGGGAACTCCGCTGGATCGGGTGTCATTCCATCATTTTCCGGCCTATGAGCCGTGGTGCCGTGACCATGGGCCGATCTTCCTTGTCCGGGACCGCGCCGGGGTCCGCGAGCGGGTGGTGGTCGATTGGGATTACAACGCCTGGGGCGGCAAATATCCGCCCTACGATCTGGACGACGCGGTGCCCCGCCATGTGGCGGCCTTGCGGGGATTGCCCCTCTATTCGCCCCAGATGATTCTGGAGGGAGGGTCGATCGAGGTGAACGGAGCGGGGACGTTGCTCACCAGTGAAGCCTGCCTGCTCAACCCCAATCGGAACCCGACGCTGAATCGCGAGCAGATCGAGCGGCGGCTCCGGGACTTCCTCGGGGTCCGTCACATCCTGTGGCTCGGCGATGGGATTGTCGGAGACGACACCGATGGTCACATCGACGACATCGCCCGGTTCACCGACCCGTCCACGGTGGTGACCGTGGTGGAGGAAGACCCCGCCGATGCCAACTACGGTCTGCTCCAGGAGAATCTGCACCGGCTTCGATCCATGAAGGATCAGGACGGCAGCCCCTTGCGCATCGTGGAACTGCCCATGCCGGGGGTGGTGGAATACGAGGGGCAACGCCTCCCGGCCAGTTATGCCAACTTCTATATCGCCAACCGATGCGTGCTGGTGCCGACCTACCGGCACGCCAACGACGCGAAGGCCTTGGCGGTGTTGAAACCGCTCTTCCCGGGGCGTGAAGTCATCGGCATCGACTCGACCGAATTGATCTGGGGCTTGGGCTCGTTCCACTGCATTTCCCAGCAGGAACCGGCCGGTGGTCGCTTGCCGCTTTGAGGGCCGGTCTTCCGCCAGCCGCCGATCTCTGGCAGGCCCAAATCCTCGCGTAAGGAATCAGGCCTTCAGGAGTTGGCCGCAGGCATCCATGGACAGATTCCGTGCCAAGAACATCCCGTAGCGGATGACATGGACAACCGATGGAAGCTCGGACGTCCTGTTCCCACCGGATTTGGCGTGGTCGGATCTGAGGCGAAAAACGGTTACGCGGGGATCAGGGGCAGGGCTTGCGGATTGACCCGAGAGCCTCTCCGGGTTCTTGATCCGGAGATGTCTCTGTCGAAGTCCATCGGGTTCTGGGGGTGGGTTGTCCTGGCTTTGATCCTTCCGGTCTCGGCCGAGTACTTTCCACCGCCCGACGTCCAAGGGGGGTGGCGTACGGCCACCCAAGGTCCGTCGATGATCCGCCGGCGCGCCGGGTTGGACTCGGGCCGTCTGGAACAGGCTTGGGAATACAACCAGCGCTGTTCGCAGAATGCCGGCCTCCTGGTCGTCCGCCATGGTTGGTTGGCCTTCGAGAGGTATGTCGGACGCGCCCAACGCGAGGCCCGACCCGACATGGCCTCGACGGGCAAGGCCTACACCAGCATCGCCTGTGGGATCCTGCTTCAGGAATTCCGCGACCGCCTGCCCGACGGGCTGGACACCCGCGTCTTCACCCCCGAATTGCTCCCCGAGGCGTTCTCCGCTGATGGCCGGCTCGATGATCCCCGCCGGGCGGAGATCACCCTGGGACATCTGCTGTGCATGAGCGGCGGATACACCGGAGAGGGTGGTGCGCCGACGGCCGTGGTCATGGGGCGCTCATTCCCGCTGAAGCCGGTCCCGGGACAGGATTTGCGGGATCTGGATGGATCGTCGCTGCGGTGCGCGATGTGGACCAATGCCGGCGGTGGTTACTCCTACTCGTCGCCGGAACCGCACATCGCATCGATGGTGCTTCGGCGCATCAGCGGCCGGGATCTGCGGGATTACATCGATCAGCGGTTGGCTCGACCAATGGGCTGGGGCCCCTGGAACTACTGCTTGTACCGCGGAACCCTCACGCTGCCGCACGCCAACGGCGCGGGCAGCATCGCCGTATCGGCCACCGATGCGCTGCGGTTCGGCTATTGCCTGCTCAAGGACGGGCGGTGGGGGCGCCAGCAGTTGGTTCCGGCCGACTACATCGCCCAATGTCGCCGCATGTCGCGATTCAACCCGCACAGTCCTTACAGCCTGATGTTCGAGCACAATGCCGACGGGCATGTGGCCGGTGCGCCCAGGGATGCCTTCTGGAAGTCGGGAGCCGGAGGCTTCGCCTTGATCGTGGTGCCGTCTCTGGACCTGGTGATCTACAAGATGGGCGGGAATCACGGGCAGTATGACCCGGCACTCACGCGGATTCCGCAACCCCCGGGAGGTCGCGATCGGGACGACTGGAAGCCGATCGCCGGCACCCCGTTCCAGGAGCCCAGCAATGGGGGTGACGGCGGCATTCGCCGCGTTTTGGAGATGGTCTGCGCGGCCACCGTCGAATGACCCGAGGTTCAGCCGGGTGACGGCCCAAGCGCACCCCGCCAAGCACCGAGGAGTCGCCGATGTTTCGGCCCGTTCGAAGGGCTATCCCGAAGGTCAACCGGGGCGTGACGCGACCGCAGCGACTCGAGATCCCGATCAGCGGCGCTCGGAACGCGACGGTTGCGGATAGGCGGCTGCAGGGGCGATGGGCAGTGGCGCCAGTCGCGGGGTCTGGGCGGCGGTTGCCGCACCCGGGAAGCGAGTACCGGGCTGGGGTGTCATTGCGAAACCGCGAGCACCCATCGCTCCGTTCTGGGGCGAACCGGGCAGGGTTGCCAGCCCGGGATTCACCGGGTTGAGGGGCAATCCGCCCGCCGCGAAGAACTGCGACGCGACCTGTCCCTGCACCACGGTGGGGGTGCGTCGGGTGACTCCCCGGATGCCTTGGGCCGATGCGGTCGAAGCAGCCCAAACCAGCACGAAGCCCATCCCGACGATCCATTGGCGGTTCATGTCTCTCGAATTACGCTCGTTGAGCCGGATTGCAAGGCGTTTATGCGCAGAGGAGACCTGCTCCTGCCAGCACCCGACGGAATCCAAGCCCGGGAGGCCTGTGGCCCCAGCGGGGCCCAGCTGGGCCGGTCGACACGGTGCGGGATCAAGGCAGCAGTCGACGGACGGCTTCGAACACCGATTTGACCGACACCCCGGCCATCGCCGCCACGCCCTTGCACGACTCGTATTCCGGAGCCTGTTGGACCACCTTGCCATCCAGCAATCCGCGTTTGACCTGCACGGTTCCGAAGGGGGTCTTCACCGGGATGTGATCGCGGTGGAGTTTGCGGCGGTCGGCCTCGGTGCGCCGAACCCCGAACGCCGAGGTTTCCAGCAGCAGGAATTCGGTGAAGCGGTCGGCCTCGTGAGGCTCACAAAGCAGCGTCAAGAGCACTCCGGGCCGCTGTTTCTTCATCTGGATGGGGGTGTGGAACGCGTCCAGGGCTCCCAGTCGCAACGCCTTCTCCAGCACGTATCCGAGGATTTCGCCCGAGACGTCGTCCAGATTCGTCTCCAGGACGCTCACCCGATCCTTCAGCCAATCCGGTTCTGGCGCTGTCGAGGTCGCTTCGCTCAAAACGGCCCGCAGCACATTGGGGCGGGTCTTGTTGTTCCGGGTGCCCAGTCCGTAGCCGATGCGCTGGGCCACCACCGACCCCATCGGTCCGAAAGTGTCGACGAACTCGGCGAGAATCGCCGCTCCGGTCGGGGTGACCAACTCATGGGGCTCATCGCATTGCGTCACTCCGATGCCGCGGGTGCCCAAGATTTCCAGAGTCGCCGTGGTCGGGATCGGGAATCGCCCATGGGCGCAGTTCACGAAGCCGGTGCCTTCGACGACGTTTGCGCTGCTCACCCGGGGTTTGCCGAGGAGTTCGAGACAAACGGCGGCGCCCACGATGTCCACGATCGAATCGATCGCGCCCACTTCGTGGAAGTGGACCGATTCGGCCGGCAGCCCATGCACCTTGCCTTCGGCGACAGCCACGCGGTGGAAGACCGCGATCGACTTGGTCTTGACCCAGTCGGACAGGGTGCTGTCTTCGATCAGGCGCCGGATGGTCGCGAAGGTGCGTTCATGCCCGTGATCATGCCCATGATCATGCCCGTGCCCATGATCATGCCCGTGCCCGTGATCGCAGGGTTCGCCCTCCAGATGCACATCGAACTTCACGCCTTCGATCGACGACTTGTGTTTTCGGGCCACATGGAGGTGGTATCCGCCCAGTCCCAGTTTGCGGAGTTCCCGGTCCAGTTCCCGGAAGTCCACACCGAGGTCGATCATGGCCCCGATGAACATGTCACCGCTGATCCCGCTGAAGATGTCCAGGTAAAGGCTACGCATGAGCGTGGAGCGTGTCGGGTTTCCTCGGCGGAATCAGCCGGAAACGGTGTCGTTCGGTTGGAAATCGGCCTGCGCGAAACCGGGTCGGGGTAGAGCGGTCCCAGAGTGGCAGGGCGTCCAGACGATGGGCCCAAGAGAACCGGTGGCGATCGGCCCAGGAATCTGTCGGTCCCGGCTCAACGGCTGGGCAAGGCCGGATGACCGAACACCTGACGGCGCTCCCCGGCCGACAGTTCGCGCCACTGTCCGGTGGGCAAGTTTCCGAGATCGAGCGACCCGATGCGCTGGCGCACCAATCGAAGGGTGGGATGCCCGACGGCGGCGGTCATCCGACGCACCTGACGATTCTTGCCCTCGCACAGTTCGATGGCGATCCAGCAATCGGGCACCGACTTGCGATATCGGATCGGCGGGTTTCGTGGTGCCATCTCCGGCTGGGGGTCCAGCTTCCACGCCCGGGCCGGCCGGGTCCGGTGTCCTTGGATCAGCAGGCCGTTTTCCAAGGCCCGCAGCGCCGGTGCTTCCGGGATCCGTTCGACCTGGACCCAATAGGTGCGGAGATGCCCGGCCTCGGGGTCCAACAATCGATGGTTCAATCCGGCTTCGTCGCTGAGCAGCAGCAACCCCTCGGAATCGGCATCCAACCGGCCCAAAGGATACACCCGGGGCGGAAAGCGGAATTCCGCGAGGGTCCGATTGCGGGAACCATCGGGAGTGAACTGCGAGAGCACTCCGTAGGGTTTGTGGAAGGCGATGAGGCTCAAGAGCGCCTCCAGCCTCCCTCATTCTTGTTGCGCCCGGTGAACAGGTTCTTGACCCACATGGCCGCACCCACCACGCCCGCCACCACCAGTTTCCAAGCCTTCTTGAAGAACAGGATCAACGGGCCGAAAAGACCGAACTTGGCGGCGGCGGCCGCCGCACCGTCGAGCACCAACGCTCCGAGTCCATACTGCGCGATCCGGTCTCCCTGACGGTACTCGGCGTAGGATTCACCGCTCTTGTACTTGTGGCTCCTCAGGATTTCCCGGAACTGGGGCAGCGTGGAATCCACATGGGACCGGTCTTCGATCAACGTCACCTTGGTCACGCCTTTGCGGCCGAGCAGGCGGACGTTGTAGTTCACGAACTTCTCGCCGCCACTCTCGGCTTCGACACTCCACTCGAGATTCTTGGTGACGTCGTTGAAGTTCGGCGCCACGTGCCACCCCACGATCCGGATCGGTGGGCTGCCCCGATCCCCACGGGATTCGTTCATGGCTTCAGTGCCGCGACGGTACGATTCCAGGAGCTTGTCGCCATCGAGATCCTTCTTCTCGTCATCCTTCACGTAGCCGATCTCCTCGAACTCCAGGATCACCCACCACTTGTCCTCGGAGTGCATCAGGAGGCCGGTCTCTTCGCCGCTGGGGCGATTGCCGGTCATCTTGAGGAACTCCTGGGCCGCCTTGGCTTCCAGGAAGCGGAACCCTTTGGGGATCTGCAAATCGGCGCGGTCGGCCAGAGCCACCTGGGTCGGGCCTTGGATCCAGGCCAGTCGATCCATGGGCGAAGCCTTGGCCACGGGCAGTTTTTCTCCCTTTTCCTGGGCGCTGGCCGACAGGCAGAGCACGCACAGCGCGAACCAGAGCGGAGACAGGTGGGTCAATGATCGGAGGGTCATCGGAGGGGATCGGAGCGGATCAGGGAAGGGTGACCGTCGCAGGCCGGTCAGGGATGGCAGGCGCAGGAACCGCCGCAGGATTGGGGTTGCGGCACCTCACAGGCGCCGCCTTCGCAACCGGAGGCCGCGTCGGCCTTGAGCATGAGGAAGCCGCCCGAGATCACCCGACGGACCGGCTGGCCGGATTCGGGATCGCGGGTGAGGGGCTTGTCGTTCATGGACTGCTTGATCTCGAAGCGGCGGACGGCTTCGTCGGGGACCGAAGGGATCGTTTCGTACTGGTAGACTGGCATGGTGGGAACTAATGGATCGCAAGATAGGCCTCGGGGCAACCCGAAGTGATCGGGTGTTCGAGGCCCGGGGTTGTGGGGGTGGGACCCGGAGCGAGAAGGTCGTGGGGTCAGGCCTCGGCATCACCCAACTCCGACAGGGCCTGGGTGCTGTCGCCAAACCGGTCGGCGCGCACCCCCATGCGCCGCATCAATCCCAGATGCAGGTTGGCCATGGGAGTGTCTTTCGGGAACACCAGGTGGCGTCCCGGGGTGATGGAGCCGCCGCCGCGGCCGGCCAGGACCAGAGGCAGGTTCCTGGGGTTGTGCGCATTGCCATCGCGCATTCCGGCCCCGAAGAGGATCATCGACTGGTCGAGCACGGTGCCCGTGCCTTCCTTCATGGATCGCAGCCGATCCAGGAAATAGGCGTACTGCTCGATGTGCCAACGGGTGATGCGCTCGTAGGGGGCGAGCTTCTCGGGCCGGTTCTCGTGGTGACTGTATTCGTGGTGTCCGCCCTTGACCCCGTCGAGGAACGAGAAGTTCCGTCCGGACACCGCATTGCCGAACATGAACGTGCTGACGCGCGTGGAATCGGTCCAGAAGGCCAGCGCCATGATGTCGAGCATCAGGCGCACCTGTTCGGTGTGGTTGATGCCCCGCTCGCTGGCCTTCGCCGGATCGGAGTAGAGATCGATGCGTTGGCCCAGTCGTTGGATCTCGGCCCGGGCGGCCGGATCTTCGAGGTACTCGCCCAGAGCGCGGCGTCGAGCCCAGGCGATCCGGTGCTCCACGGAGCGGACACTCTCGAAATACTCGGAGAGCTTCTGCTGGTCGGCTTTGCCGAGGCGCTGCTTCAAGCGTTGGGCGTCGTCGGCGACCAGGTCGAGCACGCTGGCATTGTCGCCGAAGCGGGGCGTCGGCAATCCACCGACATTCCGGAACAGGCGGTCGAAGGCCCTGCGCGGATCGATTTCCTTGGCGCACGGGGTCGTCGGCGTGGCCCAGCTGATGTGGGATCCGTACAGACGGGTGAAACCGACGTTGGTATCGACGCCGGTGGTGATGGGTTCGATGCCCAGTTCGAGCGACGGCAACGGGGTGAGGTGCCCGACTTGGCGGGCCATCCACTGGTCCATCGACGTGTTGCCCGAACACAGGTCGGCACCGGTGGTCCGGGTGATCGTGGTGCTCGTGAGGAACCCGCCGGTCTTGACGTAGTGTCCGTCTCCGGTGTTGGTCGCCGCATTCCATAGTTGGGTCAGCACCAACAACTCCGACTGGTGTGCCTGGAGGGGGGCGAGGATGGGCGACAGGCGGAACTCGGCTCCTTCACCCTCCGGGGTCCACCGGTCGGGTCGAGTTCCGTTGGGCATGTACAGGCAGGCGAACCGCCGCGGTTTGACGAGCGCTGTCGCCGCCTCCGGGGGTGAAGCGGGCTTGCCGGCGGCCATGGCTTCCAACCAGGGCAACGCCACGGCGGCACCGACCCCCCGAAGGAGGGTCCTGCGAGACAAGGTTCCGAGTGCCATGGCGCAAGGGTAAGCCCGTTCTGTGAGCGGTGAAAGTCCCGACCTCGGGAGAGTCCTTGCAACAGGATCCGCTCCCGGTCCCCACGCCTCCGATCCATCCGGTGCCAGAGGCCTGTTTCGAGACCGCTCAGAAGCTATAGGAGATGCCGGCCATCAACCGGAGGTCATTTTCACGACGACCCGGGGCCGCCACCGAACGGTAGAAATCCTGGAAGGTGATGGTCGCACTGGCGTGGTCGGTGATCTTGGTCGACAACCCGAGATTGAAGTTCATGACGTAGTTCCCGAAGTCCTCGACTTGGGGCAGATACTCCATGCTTTGCGTGATGGAGGCCCTGTCGTTGATCTTCCAATGAACCTCCTCGGCCAGACGAAGCGTGAGGTAGTTGGCGGTGCCGACTCCCTTCAGGCGTTCAAAAATGAACGCGGGGCCGCTTTCAACCTTCAACTTCAGGCGATCGTTCTTGACCACGTAATAGCCAAAGGCCGGGGCCACGGTGGCGCGGTAATCGATGGAGGCGATTCGATCTTGGCGGGCGTCGGATCGGAGACCGAGATAGATGCGGTCCGAGAGCATCCGGTTGTACTGGGCATAGACACCATAGTTCTGAGCCGTGGTGGTCTCCTTGCGGGTGGTCGGGTCGCTGTTGCTGCCGTACGTGGCATCGGCTCCCAGAGCGATTTCATTCTTGTCCCATTTGCGCAAAGAGTTGAGGGCCGCACCGATGAGCAGTGTGTCTGCGTTGCCTCGAGCCACTGCGGCATTCATCGACGCCGTGGTGTGCCAAGGGCTCGGTGGCTTCTGGATCGGGGCAGGAGGGGGTGGTGTGGCTTGTGCGGCCGGCGCGTTCGTAGACGTTTCGGCTGAAACTGAAGCCAAGGCCATCAAGCCGACGGCTGCGGTTAGGGATTGAAATCGGTGATTCATAGGCCAACGCATCAAACACTGTAAGTAATGATTGTCTTCAGACAATGGTGAATCGAATCAAATTCGATGGAAGTTGAAGCCGGAACACTTCAGGGCTTGTCATCGACCCCCTTTCCCGTCATTCCCGAGGCTTCACGATGGAGCTCAAATTCGTCATCGAGTCCTTGCTGTTCGCCGCTCAGAAGCCCCTGTCTCCCATGGAGTTGCGGGATGTGCTCAATCGAGCCGCCCAGGAGGAGAATGCCATCGAACCGGTGCGCGCGCTGCTCAAGCTCGATCTGGAGCTCATCATGACGGCATTGCGGACGCTCGAAGAAGAACATCGAGCGGCCGCCCGCAGTTATCGTCTGGTCTGCGTGGCCGGTGCGTGGCAGTTCGTGAACGAGCCCGACTATGGTCCGTGGTTGCGTGCGTTCCTGGGAGTCAAGAACCGCCCCTCGCGCCTGAGTCAACCGGCTTTGGAAACCCTGGCCATCGTGGCTTATCGCCAACCCATCACCCGGGCGGAGATGGAACAAATCCGTGGAGTCGCGGTGGATGGAGTGCTCTCCAGCCTCGTCGAACGCGGGCTCATCGAGCAGGTTGGCCGGGCCGAAGTGGTTGGGCGCCCGATGCAGTACGGCACCACGGCGGCGTTCCTGGAGTATTTCGGTCTGGCCGGGTTGGAGGGCCTTCCCGACGCCTCGGAGTTGCGACGGATTCCGGTTCAGCGTCCGGAATCGCTCCTGACCGTCGATCCGGGTTTGGCCACGGCGCCAGAATCACCGAAACTGGAGGAGGCCTCGGCGGAGACGATGGCCTTGGGCTTGGGTGACGCGGCCAGCGAGTCGTCGCCGGCCTCGGAGCCACGGGTCGAACCGGCATCTCCGGCATCCCCATCGGAGGCGGGTGACCCCGCCCTTTGAGGGCCTGATTTCCGCCGCCCTGAGTTCACACAAGGCCGGTACCCGAGACAGAGGCCCGGTCGGATCGGAATCCGGACCGGGCCTTGTCGTTTCAGTCGATGGGCCGGACAGGGCCTGGTGAGGCATGCCTGCCGATCAGCCCTCGGCGGTGGGCTGCGCCGGCGCATTCTGCGGCGGCTGCACCTGGACCACCGGGATCGGGAACCGGAGCTTCATGACATCGTCGACCAGCACCTCGATCGTATAGACACCGGCCTCCTTGAATTCGACGTTGGCCATCACGCTCACGGTGGTCATCGCCTGGACGGGGTCGGCCAACTGGAATTTGACCGAATTCTGGCGCAGGACCGTGTTGCCATCCGGGGCGATGAGGCGCACGACCTCGGTGAACTGACCGATGCCGGCCACCCAGCGGTTGAACACACACAGCTTGAAGGCCGTGATCGGCAATTGCGGCACGCGGACCAGACCGATGATGCCGATCAGGATGAAATTGCCATTGGACTCCTGCTTCACGTCCTCGCAGAGGAGCGAGCACTGGAGGTCGGGAAGGATGCGATTCGGTTTCATGATGGCTGCGGAGAAGACCAACCCGAAGCCGTTGGGTCAAAGCCAATCCGGGAGGGGGGCTCAACCGCGGAGTGACGAGGAGCGACCGATTCAGCGGGTTGATGCGGTCCCGCAACGCTCGGGTACATCGAAGCCGGTCTGACGGAAGGGCCTGTTGTTGGAATCAAGAAACCGGGCCGATTGAGGGGTTCTCCGCGTCGACGAGGGTCAAGGCACCGAGTGTCCCGTCGGGCTTTCAACTAAAGCCGGTGCTTTGACCGAGGCGTGGCCGGCCGTGAAATTCCGGGTCCGAACCTTCGGGATCGGGCTCACAGACTCAACTTCCCTTGTCCTGCTTCCATGAAAACATCCATTTTCAAGCGCCGTTGGTGGTTCGGTTCGGCCTGCTCCTTGTTGGAATTGCCTGAGGATTGGCAGCGGGTGTCGGCTCTGAGCCGGGACGATTCCGGTGGATAGGTCGTGATGGCAGCTGCTCTTTCAGCCAGAGCGTTGTTGTTCCCTCGGTCCGGATCTCAAGCAGGGGGGCTTAGAATGGGCCGCGCCTCCTATTGCCTCCGGCATGCCTCGGTCGTGCGAAAGAGACCGTCCGGTGCCCTGTCGCTCCCAACCGAATGGTTCCCGCTCACACCTTCGGCTTCCACCCGGATCGATACTCCCGTTCCCACAAGGCCGCCGCCGCCCGGTCTTTCCGAAGCGTGCGTGTCCGAAGATCCATGTGGATCGTGTGACCGGTGCGCCAGGCGATGTTGCCCAGGTGACAGAGCAGGGTGCTCTTCTGGCCTTCCTCGATTTCCGAATTGAGGCGGGCATTGCCGCGGATGGCTTCGATGAAGTTGAGGAAATGGTCCGAGTCGCGGCGAGGGGCTTGGCCTTCCCGGACCGTCTTGCCCTTGTCGTCGATGTGTTTCCAACCGCTGTCCAGGAGCAGGAATGCGCCCCCTTCTCCCAGGAATTCGACGCCGACGCCGGCACCGTAGTAGCCCCGGGGATTGCAGCTGTGGCATTCCCAAGTGATCTGGCTGGACCCGAAGTTGTAGGCCGCCTGAATGGTGTCCGGGGTTTCCTGGTCGTCTTGAAAGTAGTAGCGACCTCCGGTGCAGCTGACATCGCTCGGGCAGTCCACGCCGAGTCCCCAGCGCGCTAGGTCGAGGAAGTGCGGGCCATTGTTGGCCAGTTCACCGCCGCCCCAGTGCCACCGCCAGTGCCAGTTGTAGTGGACCACGTTGTCCCGGTACGGACGCTCCGGTGCGGGGCCCTGCCAGAGCGAATAATCGAGCCAATCCGGCACCGGCGCAGGCTTGCCATGACCGATGGTGGTGCGGTCGGCGTTGTACCAGGTGCGCGCTCCGTGGAGTTTGCCGATGATGCCCCCGTGGAGCTCGGCCATCGCTTCGCGGACCAGAGTCCAACTGCGGCGTTGGTTTCCCATCTGGACCAGCCGCTGGTGTTTGCGAGCGGCGGCCACCATCCAGTGTCCTTCCCGGGCGTTGTGACTGCCGGGTTTCTCGACGTACACATGCTTTCCGGCGTCGCAGGCCAAGATCGTGGCCGGAGCGTGCCAGTGGTTCGGCGCGGCGATGCTGATCGCGTCCAGCGACCGGTCATCGAGCATCCTGCGAAAATCCACGACTTCCTTGGGCCGGCGCCCCGTCTTCTTTTCGACCCAGTCGGCGGCTTCGGCGGCGGCTCGCCGATCGACATCGCAGACGGTTCCGACCACGCAGCCGGGCACCGTCAGGAATCCCTCGAGATGGGCCTTGCCGCGATGGAGCCCCATCACACCGACGCTCACCTGGTTTCCCGGTTGGCCTGCGTGGACCGCTCGGGGGAGGACCATCGATCCGGCGGCCCAGGCGGTGGACTGGAGGAAGTGTCGTCGCGACACGGTGGGGGAACTCATTCCGTGATTGGATGCTTCGGTTTCCGTCCCGTCGAGGCTGGGTTTTCGGGGTGGGCTCGGGAGGTGGTCGGAACTCGGACCCTTCGATGGAGAGAGGCCTCCGGGTTTGGCTTGCGACTTCAGAACGGCTCGTTCGAGATCGCTCCCCGTGAATCGCACCATCTGGACCAACCATGAATTGCAGCCCCACGCTGAGCGGCATCTCAGGGCCGAATTGGAACGTCGCGGAGACCGGTTGATTCAGTCGGCATCCTCCTCGAAATCGGTTCTGCTTCCCGGCCAATCCGATCCGAGTCTGGCCACCGTGGACATCGCTTATGGTCAACCGTCACCGGAAGACCTCATGGCGTACGATCGGATTCGCTGGGTGGCGTTGTCGACCGCCGGGTACACCCGCTACGATCGCGATGATTTTCGCCGGGCCATGAGCGAGCGAGGCACCCGGGTGACCAATGCTTCATCGGTCTTTGCCGATCCCTGCGCGCAGCACGTGCTCGCGGGTATGTTGGCTCTTGCCCGGAACCTGCCTTCTCAACTCCGCAATCAGGACGGATCCCGGGAATGGCGTTATTTGGAAGATCGCTTCACCGCATCGGTCCTCACGGGTCAGACGGTGGTGATGCTGGGGTATGGCGCCATCGGCCGGCGGTTGGCCCGCTTGTTGGCCCCGTTCGGGATGAAGGTGTGGGCGCATCGCCGGCAAGCCGAGGTCGATGGCGCCGTCAGCTTGATTCGCGAAGGCGAGTTGCCTCGGGCTTTGGCCGAGGCCGATCACGTCATCAACCTGCTTCCGGACTCGTTGGTGACCCGGGGATTCGTGAACGAGGCGTGCCTGGGCTGCTTCAAGCCGGGGGCCCGCTTCTACAACATCGGTCGCGGAACCACGGTCGATCAGGAAGCCCTCATTCGCGCACTCGATTCCGGCCGGCTGGCAGGGGCTTATCTCGACGTCATGGATCCTGAACCGCTACCGCCGGAACATCCCCTGTGGAAAGCGCCCCGCTGTTTCATCACCTGCCATGTCGGCGGTGGCACGGGAGACCAGGACGACAAGTTGGTGCGTCACTTCCTGCACAATCTGGATCAATGGGAATCGGGCGGCGTCCTGGACGACCGGATTCTCTGAGCCGCGTCCTGGACGCTCAACGCTTGTCCGTGAGGGGCAGGATTGAAGCCTTCGTGAGGTTGCTGGGGATCGGCTCCATCATCCCGAAAATCGGAGATCAGGGCTTTGACGGAGGGCTTGGGGCCCGAGTCGGGACAGGCCGCTGGACGACGCGCATTGCATCGGCACAACCGCCGCTGTCGATCGGTTGTGAGATCAGCCGATCGCGTTGACGCGCAGGTCGCGAAGCACTTTGAGGTGGGGCAGCGGGATACCGCGGATGGGACGAGCCCCGTCGACCCGTTTGGGGCCGAAGTGCGAGCGGTGGTTTTTGAAGACGTGATTCACGAACTCCCTGGAGCCGATGGCGACTCCCGCTGAGAGGTGGCGGACCCTCAGGCGGAGGATTTCGGGCAGACTCAACCGACCACCGCGGGCCAATTCGGCCTTGATGACCTCGTTGCTGAGGGCGGTCTTGTCGCTGTGACCGGCAACGCCTGCGGTCGCGAAGAGGTTCAAGCGGTATTCAGCAGCAGCGGCCGACCAGGAGTTGCATGGAAGGAAACTCATCAGACCGCGACGGACGACGGGATTTCCGGTCAATGCGGCTGAATAGCCGCAGAAACGGTAGTCTTTGGGGTCGGATACCAGGCCTGCGCGCACCGGGTTGAGGTCGATGTAGGAGGCTACCGTATGCAGCGTGGCCGTCGTTTCTTCGACGAGAGTGCTGGAGAAGCGTTCGGCCCACAGGGTACCGAAGCGGCCCGTATGGCGATTGAACCAGCGGCTGAAACGTTGTTTGAGCTCCTTCATGAAGGCCGAGACATCGCCCATGCGGCCTGTCAGTGAATCGCGGATGATCGGGCTGATCGATCCCATCCGTTGAAGATCGGCTTTGGCCAGTGCGGGGAGGGTTCCGTTTTTTCCGTAGAACGCCTCGGCGCGTTGAAGGATCACCGAATCTGGGAGGTGGGAGGGTGCGGGAATGCGAACCAACAGATGGAAGTGGTTGGACATGATGCAGTAGGTGAGGACCTCGACCCCACAGAACTGCGCCAGAGGGAACAGCAGATCGACCAGCCGTTGTTTGGCCAGATCATCGAGCAAGAACTGCCCCCCGACGGTCCGCGAAACACAGTGATAGACCGCACCAGCCTCCTTGATCCGCGCCTTCCGCATTTCCAAACCATCAACAGCACTCTAATCACAGTCAATAACAATAAACCTGTCACCATATTTTGTTTTTCTGGGTGGGTGGGGTGGGTTATGGTTGGGGGATGATGAGGTTGGATAAGAGGGGGGATGAGCATAAGTACTGTCATGGGCATGCTTTGGTTTTGGTGGGGGGTTCGGGGCGGGGTGGGGCCGGGCGGTTGGCTGCTCGGGGTGGGTTGCGGGTGGGGGCGGGGTTGGTGACGGTGGGCTGCCCGAGCTCGGCTTTGGTGGAAAATGCCGCCCGGTTGGATGCGGTGATGCTCACTCCCGTGGATTCTCCCGAGGATTTGGCAGGGTTCCTAGGGGATCGGCGGGTGAACACGGTGTGTCTCGGGCCCGGTTTGGGCTCGGAACGAGCCCGGATGCTGGTGCCAGCCGTTTTGAGTGCTCGGAGGTCCACGCTTCTGGACGCCGATGCGTTGACGGCGTTCGCCGACCATCCCGATGGGTTGTTCCGGATGCTGCACCCGCGCTGTCTGATCACGCCGCACCGAGGAGAGTTTTGCCGGGTTTTCCCCGATCTGGGAGCGGAGTTGGCCCTGCCCGACGCCTCCGACAATCCGCTGGTTGTTACCCCGAGACGGTCGCGAGGCGAGGTGGTGGCTGAGGCGGCGCGACGGTGCGGTTGCACGGTGTTGCTCAAGGGAGTCGATACTTGGATCAGTTCCCCGGAGGGTGAGGTGCGCTGTGTGAGCGCAACGCCCGACGGGTCAGCTGCTTGGTTGGCCACTGCGGGATCCGGGGACGTTCTTTCCGGGTTCTGCACCGGGTTGATGGCCCGCGGGATGGAACCGCTGGAGGCGGCCGGGTACGGAGTCCGACTGCATTTTGAATGTGGACGACTCCTGGGGCCCGGTCTGATCGCAGAGGATCTTCCGGAAGCCATCCCAGCCGTGCTGAGGGCGATGGGATGCGGCCCTGGCGCCGCGGGTTGAGTCGGTCCTTCTGAAAATTTCGTGCATCCAAGGCCGCATTCGGGACGGATAATCCCAAAACCGACCTCGTTCGAAACCGTGCAACCGCACCCAGATTCCCGATCGCCGATCCCGTTCCCGGGCGGAGCCGTGGAGCGATCGGGTCTGACCGACGGTCTGGACACCGGCGATGACGTGTGTCTCATCGCCCAGATCGCCGACGGTCAGTCGGGCGCCCTGTCCGACCTGTATCGGCGACGAGGCGGCGCTTTGTTACGATTCCTCCAACGGATGTTGAGCGACGATCCCGATGCCGAGGAAGTCCTGCAGGATACCTTCGTATGCATTTGGCGCCGGGCGCGAACCTATGATCCGGCCAAATCGGGGCCTCTGACCTGGATGATCATGATCGCCCGCGGCTTGGCTCTCGACCGTCTGCGGCAACAGTCGCGACGCCGGGTGGGGACCGAACGCCTCCAGGCCTCCGAGACGAATTTTCGGGTGGAGGTTGAAACGGCCCATGCGCATTTGGAGGCCGAAGAACGATCCCGCCGTCTTGGCAGCGCCCTCGGCGCGTTGCCCGAACCGCAACGCAGGGCCATCGAATTGGCCTTCTATCGCGGATGCACCCAGGAGGAGATCGCTCAAGCCACCGGTGAACCTCTGGGCACCATCAAAGCCCGAATCCGGCGCGGGATGTTGTCGCTGCGCTTCCGACTACAGAATCGCCATGACTGACTCCAACCATCGAGCAATGGCATCCACCATCGAGGAGCAGGCCAGCCTGTATGTGCTGGGGCTCCTCGACGCCCCTGATCGGCGCCTCTTCGAATCGCGGCTTCGCACCGATGCCGAGCTCCGAGGGCTGGTCCAAGGGCTTCAGTCCGGGCTCGAGAGCGAAGTGTTCGGCGAATCAGCCGTGCCGGCCCCGGCTCGGATCTGGGGCAAGATCCTCGAGCGGACGCGCGACATCGGCGGGCCGGTCTTGCTGTTTCCACGGCCCCTTGTCCATGTTTTATCCCCTTGGGTCCCACCGGTTTTGGCCGCGGCCGCATGCCTGTTGATGGGGTTCTTCATCCATGCCTGGTGGGCCTCGCCCAGAGATCCGGCCACGACCATCGCCGCGGTTTCTTCGCCAACGGGCCTCCCACACAGCAATTCCTCAACCCGATCCGTTTCAGGAACGCCGGCGATCGCGGGTCCACAGGATTCGGGCAAGAGCCGCTCTTCGACGGTCACCGATCCAGATCCGGGATCCCCGGGTGCCTCCGCCGCGCTCGCCGATGCTGCCGCCCGGTCGACGTCACTCCCCGTCGATCCGGAAGGGTCCCTCGAAGCCGTCAATGCGGCGTTGCAAGGCAAGATCAGGGCACTGAATGCCCAAGTGGCCGACTTGAGCCAATCGTTGAAACAGGCGGTGCTCGTCCCCTCGGGAGTGACGCGCCTTCACGTGTTCCCGCTGGGTCAACAGGAACCCCTCAGCGCCATCCCCGCCAACCTGGTCGACGGATCGGCCCGGACCAACAGCCTGGTCGAGTCGTTGGCCCGAATGGCCGGAGAGCGGATGGTCGTCGCCTTGAGCGGCACCGCCGGTTCCGGTTCGGTTCAGGACGCGGCAGGCCGGTTGACCACCGCCAATGAATCTCAGCCTCCGGGGCAATCCATTCCCGACGCGAATACCCGAAGCCCAACGGCCGCGGAGCCTGTCGGCAAAGTGGCTCTGGTTCCCGCCCAGCCTGTACCCCCCGAGACAGTTTCGACCGAAATCCCGGGCCTGACCGTCAGTGGAGCGGCCGATGTCGTTTCGATCGGCAGGGGCATGCTCCGGTCTGCACCGGTGTCGGTCAGCCCCATCGTCTTTGGCGCTCCGGACGCCGGCGTCTATGCCGTGGCGGTTCCCACGGCGCCGACCACGGGCCAGTATCAACTGTGGAGCCGAGCCTCCGATGGCACCGTGTCCAGCCTCGGTGTGCTCACCGCGTCGCCGAGTCCGGTGTCGGTCTTCACCTTTGAACGCAGTTCGGCCGACGGGCTGTTCCTGTCACTCGAGCCCATTGGCGGTTCAATTCAACCCACTGGCCCCCTGGTTGGGGGGCAGAATCCTGTGCTTCCCGGATTGGGGCGTCCCTAATAGCCTTTTAACGGACGATCCGATCCGGGAGCGAAAGATCCCTCAATCACGATCAACTCATGAAAACCTTGAAAACCCTCCCTCACTGGCTGCTGACCGTGGTGTTGGCGCTCGGAGTCCTGTTGCCGTTGCAGGCGCAGCAAGCCGGCGGATCAAAGTCGGCGGCCCGCATCTCGGGCATCCGCTCGATCCACACCAACTTGTCGGTGACTGTCCAGGTTCCGCCCGGTGTCCGGAGGATCACCCTCGAATCCCGCCCCAGGATCGGTGGTGGCACGTGGAAACCCCGGGCCGTGGTGAATTCCACCAACGATCTGCCGGAGGTCACGATGACCGTCCCGGCCGTCGAGGTGAGCGAGGTGATGCGAGTGGTCACCGACGACGTGCTGTCCCTCGGGGTTCCCGCCCAATTCTTCCAAGGCAGCGACAAGGTGGCTCCGCAGATCAGTCCCACCCCACCGGCGCAACCCGGGGCGAGCGGCACCATTGCCATCAATGAGGGGACGGTGCCGGGGCAGTTGGCAATCGACCGGGCCACGGTTTCGCCCGCCACGGTCCAGGAATCCGATATCTGGAAATTCTCGGGCAAGACACTGTATTTCTTCAATCAGCAGCGGGGTTTGCAGGTGATCGATGTCACCCGGCCGGCCAGTCCGGTGATTCGCGGGCTTCTGCCCATCGTTTCCCGCGGCGAGCAGCTGTATGTGCTGCCCGCCAGTGCGACCTCGGGTGAGTGGTTGGCTCTCCTGACCCAACCCGAATGCCGCTGGGATGCCACCGAGATCCTGCTCGTCCAATCGACCGATCAGGGCCCTCAAGAAGGGGCGAGGGTCACCCTGCCGGGATACCCGGTCGAAAGCCGCCTGGTGGGCCAGGTGTTGGTCGTCGCCAGCCAGGGATGGACCAATCGCCCGGTTTCCGCGGCCGATCCTCAAGGGCCCAGCGTGTTCGAATCGCTGACCTGGGTAAGCACCATCGATCTGGCCAATCCCGCCAAGCCTGTGCTCCGGGCCAACGTGGAGATCAAGGCTATCGCGCAGGCGATCCACGCGACCGATTCGTACCTGTTCCTCGCCACGACCCAGGATTCCGGCGGTGCCATGGATCCGGCCAATCCCAAGGAGTATCTGCCGCCCACCTATCGAGTGACCGTGTTCGACCTCTCCGATCGATCCGGAGAAGTCCGCCAAGTGGGGGCGTTCAACACCGCGGGACGGGTGGCCGACAAGTTCAAGTTCGGCCTGAATGGCGATGTGCTCAGTGTTGTGTCCCAGGTGGATGCCCGGTGGCGCTCGACCGGAACCTGGGACCCGTCGGTGGTGAGCCTTGAGACCTTCTCGCTCGAGAATCCAAACCGGCCCGAACGGCTGGCTCGACTGAACCTCGTGACCAACGAGTCGGTGTTCGCCACCCGATACGACGGTTCACGGGCCTATGTGGTGACATTCCGCCGGGTGGATCCGCTGTGGATCATCGACCTTGCCGACCCCAAGGCCCCCAAGATCCGCGGTGAGTTGGAAGTACCCGGATGGTCCACCTACATCGAGCCGATGGGCGATCGCCTGATCGCCATGGGCGTCGAACTTGGCAGGGCGGCGGTTTCGCTGTTCGATGTGTCCAATCCCGATGCTCCGAAACTGGCCTCCAAGGTGTTCCTAGGGGATGGTTGGTCGTGGAGCGAGGCCAATGCCGACGAGAAGGCGTTCCGGGTGTTTCCGGAACAGGGATTGGTGCTGCTGCCCTGGCATGGACGGAAAGGCACCAATGGCTGGTTCCAAGGAGTCCAGTTGCTCGACTTCACGCCCGACACGCTCAAGCTTCGGGGCACCATCGAGCACAACTCGGCCGCCCGGCGGGCGATGCTCGTCGACAACCACGTGCTGAGTCTTTCGGGCGGGGAGTTGATGTCGGCAACCATCGCCGATCGCGATCATCCGGAAGTGCGTTCGGTGGTGACGCTTTCCCAGTCGGTGGATCGGGTCTTCACGTTGGGAGATCGTCTGCTGCAACTCTCGCTCGGGAACTGGGATGCCTCCTTGCAGGCCCAGACGGCCCCGATCTTGCGATTGAGCCCGGTCACGGATCCCGAGGCGACCATCACATCGTTGTCGCTCACCAATATGCCTCTGGTGGGTGCGGATCTGAAAGACGGCCGCCTGTACCTCCTCCACCGTGGCCCCGATGTTTCCCGGGTGGACAACGTGGGAACGACCAACGAGGTCTGGACGACCGTTCCGGGCGAAACCGTACTGCAGGTGGTGTCGGTCACAGGGGATCGTCTGGAGGTGGTGGGGCGTTCGGCCCCCTCGAAGTTCACGGCCGCCAGTTGGGGACAGTACACCGCGTATTGGCCGACGCCGCAGTCGCTCGTCTGGGTGCAAGAAGGCGGTTTCTTTTCGCCAATGTGGCTGCGAGGGGATGTGCTGATCGGGGGCGACATGGTGATCGTACCGGGTCGCGGAGGGTGGTTTGGAGGATTCAACTCCCGGTGGTTGGCCGTGGACGTCTCGCAACCGCAACGTCCGCTGTTCGTGGGAGAATTCTCCCCGGGCGATGCAGGCTCGGTCGGTTCGCTTTCGGTTCGTGGCGGCAAGATCTTTGCATCAGTGGCCCGGTATCAGTGGGTGCCGGCTGTGACCAATGCACCGGCCGGCGGCTCGGGCCTCGCCTGGTGGGAAGTGCAGGGAAGCTGGGTGACCACGCATACCTTGCACGTTCTGGATGCTTCCGATGCCTCCGAACCGGTGATGCGCGATCCGGTGACCGTTCCCGGCGAACTCAAAGGCGTGTCCCACGGCGGGGCGGTGGTCTACTGCCGGGTGGAATCCAGTGATGCCAAGGGGTTGACCTCGGTCAGCCTTCAGGCCTTGGGTTATGACGGGGTCAAGACCCGCCGCATTGCCGAGCGCGCATTGCCCGATCTCGGCGCCTATCCCGTGAGTGTCCTGGCCGATGGTCGCATCGCGGTCGCCTCCCAGCAGGGGGTGAGCCTCGAGACGTGGGCTCTCGATTCGGGCGGCGCCTTGGGTACGGTTGCGCCGGCCGTGAAGCTGGGGTTCACCGTGACTCGGTTCCTGGAGTTCAATGGCGCTCTGCTCGGAGACGGAGACGGCGCACTGGTTCTCGTGGAGGCTTCCGAGGCGGCTCCGTTTCGCGTCGTGGCCCGGGGCGAGCGCCCCTGCAGCCTCTGGTTGAATCGTCCCAGTCTGACGCCCCCGACCCCCCAGGGAATGTGGGTGGCCCGCGGCGTCTCCGGGGCCTGGTGGGTGCCCTTCACCGCTCCCTGAACCAGAGGTGCCGCGGCGGGCACGGGCGGCTCCGGTCGTGGGGTGAACTTCTCCGACGGAGCAGGATTGCCTTGACTGGTTTGGAGGGGTGGTTGGAATGAAGCGATAGCCGATGCAGCGCGTTCACGGACCGTGTGTACGAACGGTGCGTTCCAGCCGCTGCCCCACAGCCTCAGCATCGTCATGAACTCTCCGACTCACCGTTCCGCCGACCGTCAGGCCGCCTTCACCCTGATCGAATTGTTGGTGGTCATCGCGATCATCGCCATCCTGGCTGGCATGTTGTTGCCGGCTCTGGCCAAGGCCAAGGAGAAGGCGATCACCATCCAGTGCCAGAACAACGTGAAGCAGATCACGCTGGCCACCCACATGTACGTGGGCGACTCGTCCGACTATCTGCCCGAACCCAACTGGAATTCTCCGTGGCTCAGGAAAGGTTGGCTTTACGACGCCACGCTGGGCGCGCCTCCGGACATCACCACTCCCCGCTGGAGCACCAACATGGTGAAGGCCTACGAGACCGGACTCCTGTACGCCAACATCGGAAGCCCCGCGGTGTTTCGTTGCCCGGCCGATCGCACCAACAAGCCCGCTTGGAAGAGCCGTTCCCAGAAGATGTCGAGCTACCTCATGAACGGGGCCGTTTGTGGTTTCGGGGGTGTTTCTCCGGGGTCGTACAAGTCGTCCCAGTTCGATCCCAACGCGATCATCTTGTGGCAGGCCCTCGAGACCAATCCGGGCGATTTCAATGATGGCTCCAGCAGTCCGGCCGAGGGCATCACGCGCGTGCACTCCATCGGCACCACGGTGGGGGTCGTCGATGGTCATACCGAGTACCTGAAGACCAAGCTCTTCTATGCCGAGGGTAACCTCGCTGCGAAGAACCGCTTGTGGTGCAACCCGGCCACTCCCAACGGCCGTTGACCTCACACTGCCATCCTTCCATGACTTCTCGCGCATCCACCCTGTTCGGACTGGCCTTGCTCGTCCTCACCGCGACCGCCTGCAAAAAGGAAGACCCGGTTGCCGAGTTGGAGAAATCCGCCGCGGCGATGGACAAGGCACCGGCGGCTCCCGCCGAGGCTGGCGCCGAGGCCAATCCCGGGCCGGCTCCCGCCGAGCAGGTGAAGAAGGCCATCGCCGATTTCAAGGCCGGCAAGATGGAAGACGCCGTGACCCGCCTCCAATTGCTGCGCGCACAACCCGCGATGACGCCTGAACAGCGCATGGCGCTTCAGGACAGTATCGCGTCGGTGATGCAGGAAGTGTACGCTCAAGCTCAGAATGGTGACGCCCGTGCCAAAGCGGCCGTCGCCCAGTACGAACGCCTGCAGACGGCTCGCTGATGGGTGTTCAGCTCGGCCGATCCATCTTGGGGATCCGGGATCGCGGAGGCTCGCAAAGGGCCCGGCCGGGTGGGCTAGTTGGGGACAAGGCTTCCCAATCGCCGCAACCCGTTTAGTCTCACCGGTATGACCCCGGGTAAAAAAGCATGGTGTGCCGGTTGTATGGTCGGCTTGTCGCTGGTGGCCGCGGTTCCGGGAGAGTGGCCCGCGTGGCGCGGCCCCTCGGCGCAAGGCAGCGTGGCTTCCGGACAATTTCCGGAACGCTGGTCGGTGGACTCTGTCACTTGGAAAGCCGAACTTCCGGGCAAGGGAACCTCCACGCCGGTGGTCTCGGGCGGACGGATCTACCTCACCTCGCCCTTGGCGGGGCAGGATGCCTTCATCGCCTTCGATTTGCAGGGACGCAAACTGTGGGAAACCCCGGTGGGTCCCTTGGTGGATCCGCGCCATCGGACTTTGGGATCGAGTTGCAACGGATCTCCCGCAACCGACGGTCAGGCGATCTATGCGCAGTTCAAGAGCGGTCATTTCGCGGCGGTCAGTATCGAGGGGAAGGTCCTCTGGAAGGTCGATTTGACCGAGCGTTTCGGCGCCGAGAAGCTGTTCTGGGATTCCGGAACCTCTCCGTTGATCGTCGGCGATGCGGTCATCCTCAGCCGCCTGCATGACGGTCAATCCTGGGTGGCCGCCTTCGATCGGAAATCCGGCGACTTGCGCTGGAAGGTGGCCCGCGAGTTTGTCGTTCCGGCCGAGAACAACAACGGGTACGCCACCCCCTTGCGCGTCGATCATGCGGGCAAACCGGCCGTGGTCATCTGGGGAGCGGACCATCTGACCGCCCATGCCGTGGAGGATGGGCGCGTTCTGTGGACGGCCGGAGGATTCAACCCCGCGGGAACCGGTTACTGGCCGGCCATCGCTTCCCCGGTCCTGAGCGGCGACACCGTTCTGGTGCCGGTGGGGCGTGATGACCGTCCAGGTCAGGCGCATTGTTACGGGGTCCGCCTGGGGGGAACCGGCGATGTGAGCCAGACTCACCGCAGTTGGGAGCGCCACGATCTCGGGGTCTTCGTCGCCGCTCCGGCCGTGGCCGATGGGCGTGCGTACCTGTTGCGTCACCGTGGGGAAGTCGTCTGCTTGGACCCGACCACGGGCAAGACGCTGTGGACAGGGACCTTGCCCAAGGCGACGGCCCCCTACTACGCCTCGCCGGTGGTGGCCAACGGTATTCTGTATGCTGCCCGGGAGGATGGGGTGGTCTTCGCAATCCGCGTCGCGCCGCGGTTCGAGATCCTCTCGGAGAATCCGATGGGAGAGCGCATCATCGCCAGCCCGGTCCCCGCGGCCGATCGATTGTTCCTTCGCGGCGACCAGCACCTTTTCTGCATCGCCAGCAAACCCCGGTGAAATCCCTCCGTCTGTATCGTGCGGTCGGGTTCCTCGGGTGTCTGCAACGGGGTTCAAGGAGTGCGCCAAACACCGTCGAGACCTTGGATTCGAACCGTCGTGAGTGAACCGTAGGGTTCGCGGTAGATGTAGAGACGCTGGATGTTCGCCGTGTCCAACGCCTGTCGTTGGGACGCTGGCAGCGACGGGTCGGCGCCCGGTTCGAAGAGGAACCATTGGAATCGACGCTGATGCCCCACCGAAGCGGTGGTCGCATGGTAGGCGCTGAGCACCAGAGGTTCTGGCAACAGGCCGGTGAGCGTCGTATGGGCCCAGGACGGGTAATAGGCCGGAAAGGCCCCATACGGATTCGGATCGATGGTGAGCGGAGGTCCTGAATTGGGTTCGGTAGAGACCAGGAATGCGATGGATACCCCGAGTTTTCCGGCCTGAAAGGTCTCGGCGGCGCTGGGGACCAGTTTCGCCGGATCGGGGGCGAGGACCAGGCGGGCGGTTTCGGTGGTGGTGGGTGTCCCTTCGGGATTCGAGACCGGGTTCTCGTAGGTGACTTCCAGCCATTTCTTGAGATCCCGGGAGCTGACCACCAGGCCCTCGTTGGGATCCACCATGGGAACCTCGGTGATCAGGGTATACCGCCGTCGCAGCGCTCCGGAACCGACGGTCCAACTGTCTCGGATCATCCGACTGGAGGGCCAATCCTGGACGACCTGATGGGCGGCTTCAGGCCATGTCGACGGGGATCCGGTCAACGTCTCGATCCGGGATCCGTCGGTGCGGTATTCCAGGCGCCCCGAGGAATAGAAGCATTGAGCCAAATTGGTGGCACTGAGGCGCAAATTCGTCGTCTCCAACTGCAGGAAGCACTTGAGCCGATGGTCGGCCATGACGCTGGAGTGTTCGCTGTTGAAGACCCAATAGGTGGAAGGCTCGTTGATCAGAAAGGGTTCCACCGGAGCGGTGACCGGTTGGGGCAGTTCCCGCACCTGTTTGATGATCAGACGCCCCGGCCGCACCTTTTTGTACTCGAAGTCGAGCAGGGCTCCCGGGTTCCCGTAAGCCAGATGCACCTTCTGCATCAGACCGAAGAGTTGCGTGTAGTCGGACGGAAAGTTGAGAACCGTGGATCCCAGCGGTACCAGGCTGGACCTCAGGCTGGGGGCATCGGCCCATGAACTGTTGACCCGCACTTTCTCCGGAACAGCGCCCCCGTCGGGATTGGTGACCGATACGGCTCCGAGTTGTGTGACCAGATCGCCGGTCAACAAGGAGGGCCCCCAGCGGACCGGTTGATAGGCCACCTGCGCAACGCCGTTGGCCAGTTCCGACTCGTCGGGGGTCGAGTAGTGGACCAACACGGCCATGGCGACCTGCGATTCGTCGATGCGGTGGCGGAGTCGTTCGAGGAAGGCGTTGTCGTTGTAGAAGCTCGCGTAGACCTTTTGGATGGCTCGGAACACTCCGCGTTCCTGCGTTTCGGTCGCATCGCAACCACACGGCCCGGTGTCGTCGCCATCCAGATCGTCGAGGAGGCACCCGCTGAAACTGTCGTACAGGCCCGCGGCCACGAAGCTCGTGCTGTCCTCGGCATTGCTCGAACTTCGGAAGCGGATTTTGCGGTTGGGATCGAAGCCGGCCAAAGCGTTGGTCACCACGATGCGCAATGCCGGACTGAACGTGGCCTGACCCGTGATCAGCCCGCGAATGGCGGCCAATCGGATCCGCAAGGTGTTGATGTCGGGCGGGAAATTCGTGAAACCCGAAAGCCGCTGCGATATGGCCTGCCGCAAGGTGCCTTCGCCCGGAATGGGTTGATCCATGAACCCCTCCCACACATCGAAGGAGAATGCGATGGCCGGTTCGGAATTGTTGGGCAGGGTCCGCCGCAGCAGGCCATAATTCACCGCTTTCCCGCCGAAGTGTCTCCGATCGGCCGGTGTCAGTGTGGTGGTGACCGCGCTGAAGGCCCCCAGCATCGCCTTGGCTTGGAGGTTGACCGGTGGAGTCGATTTCAAGTCGCTGAGCATCCGGCGCACCGAATCGTTCAAGGATCCCTGGACGTCGGCCACCGAGATCTGGTTGTAGCCGTAGCGGATGCCGGCCCGCAGGACGATCTCCCGGCCGACGAGTTGTCGGATGCGTTGCTGGAGATTCGTGTCGGCGACGTGGGCGAAGGGCAGGGAGTTGGCCCCGGCGTACAACGCGACGTGGGAATTCGGCGTGGCGGGAACCAGGGAGACGATGCCGGCGACATAGGGGATCTCGGCCGGAATGCCATCGGTCAGGAGGATGTCGGACGGCTTCAGGCGGCCCTCGTTATAGGCCTGCGCGATCTGCGCCCCGGGAATGAAATTCAGTCGTCCGAAAGCCCATCCCGAGGAGTAGACCTGATCTCCCTGGATCCAACGGAAGACACTCCCCAAGGCAATCCCCTGGGACACCAGGGCATGGCCACTCGCCTGAGCCGCCTCGGCTTGCTCGAAGGAGGGGAAGTACATGGCACGCAATCCCGGCGCGGCCTCGACGGCATCGCACACGGCACGAAAATACCGTGCCACCCATTCTGTCGGATACGCATCCAATCCGGCGAATTGGATTCCCCATTCGGGAATCTTGGGGTCCGGCTGGAAGAGGATGGCTCCCAGAACGACCTGCTGATCATTGGTCCGCAGAGAGATCGCATCGAACGCGCTACGGCTCAGGCCGGCGAATCGAGGCAGGCGTGCCTTGGCGAAGTCGTAGTGAAGGACGTTGCGGTTGCCGTCCTGGAAGTACACCCGAGTGGGATCCTGGGTGAGGATCAGGAATTTGATCCAACGCACCTGGCTTTGATCGCTGGATGTGAAAAAGGCATCGCTCGGCAGTTGGACCTGGTTCTTCCAGTCATCAGTGGCGGTGAGCGCCGTGGTCCGGAACCGGTAGAACCATCCAGGGGCTCCCTCGGAAGAACCGTCAGGAATCTGGAACACTCCGGCGGGTGGGATCAGCCGGCGCCATTCGGCCCATTGGGCCAGATCGGCGCTGCGTTCGATCCGATACACCGCGTTGGTGCTGCCCGATCCGCGGATCCAAAGGGTGGCGTCGGGTCCAGGCGGGGTGAGGGGCTCGAAGCGGGGAGTGGCCGCTTGCCCGGCGTGGAGGCCCAGGAACACTCCGACAAGCACGAGAAACCGCTCGAACAGGCCGAACCGGTCGTTCGACCTGGCTGGGTTGCGATTCATCGACACTCGAAGCGGAGAGGGGTCGTGATGCATGGTCTACTGCTATCCGCTAAAAACCCGGATACGGATGCGTCGTTCGCGGTGGTCCGAGGGGGCCTCAAGGGTTGCGGGGAATCACCCGGTAGAACCGCCGAGGCGAGGTTCCCGCATCGGTGTCGACTTGAAGTTGGGATTCACCAGTGCCGAAGACGGTTCCGATGCGTCGCCACTGGATCATGTCCTCGGAGACTTCCAGATCCAGTGCACTGCCTGGGTTCGCGCCGATCAGCACCATGCGGGCGTCGCCCTGAGAAGAGGCGGTCATGGCCGCCAATCGAGGCACCGAGGTCGCGGGGCCATCCGACACGGATTTCAACCCCAGGCTCATCATCGTTCGGTCGTCGCCATCGAAGGAACCGAGACCGCGGAACTCCAGGGCGCTGGCGCCCGAGACGGTGGCGTTCAATCCACGGATGGCGTCATCCAAGAACGGCCCCCACCGAACGATTCCGCTCTTGGGGTCGAACTGCCCCTCATCCGAAATGGCCGTGACCGCGGCGGAGCGACCCACGAAGACCTCAACACCGTGGCAACGAGTGTTCGGAGCCGGGCCCAGATGGATCTTCAAGGCCATGGTCTGGTTCGTTCCCGGAGTGAGTTCACCGAGGAGGTAGGAGGTCGGCGAGCGCTCCGGGGTTCCGTTGGTGCCCAGAACGCCGATCCACCCGGACAACGGCGCCAACAGGCCGGAGTGGGTGGCGTTGCCCGTGGTGTCCTCGAGGGGGATCCACGCAATCGGGAGCGAACCCACGGAGGCGTCGTACCGATAGGCCCCTCCGGATCGCCAAAGGAACCCGGCTCGGGTCAGGTGCCCGAGGGGGAGCGGGGCGGTCTGCGGTGGCAGCGGAATGCCATAGCGCCAATACTTGGAGGCGAGCATCCATTCCATGTCGGAAATGACCGAATCGGCCGGTGCATTGTCGGTGGGGTGCAGATCCCGGTCGACGGGCCGCGTCTCAGGCACACCGAGGATCCAGAGCTCCGGGGACACGAGTTTGCTGCCCGAGGCGTCCACGGCGGTGGCCTCCAGCCGGATGAGCCCCTCGGCGTCGGGCTTCCAAGTCAGCGTGTGCTCGATCGGCGTCCCGGGATCGGGAGCCCGAAAAAACTGGATCCGCGAGTCGCCAATGGGTTTGCCATTGGCCCAGAAAGATACGGCCGGGATGTAACTGTTCGGGTCCACCGCGATGACTTTCAGCGAACACTCGGTGCCGATCCTCAACCGCTCGCCCACCGTGGGAGTCATCCAGTTCAAGAAGGCCGTGGTGGATTCGGTGGAGTCGGCAATGGTGATCTGGGTCCAGGCGCCGGATGGATCGATCCGGTACGACGGGTCATCGAGGAGTTTGATGACGACGGTTTCCTCGGGTTCCTTGAGGCCGTCTTCCAGGGCGCCGATGATGAGCTCAATTTCGGTCTCTCCGGCTCTCAAGGTGAGGTCTCCGTCGAGCAGGGAATAATCCTCGCCATTGCGTGCGCTGCCCCCGACAGCGTAGCGGACGCGGAGGGGTTCGGCCGGGTTGCCCAATCGCTGGAAAACGAGGCGCCCCGGAATGACCCGGATCCGCGGGTTCGGCTCGGCAGTGGCCGACTGGACGGTGCGGATGCGGACGGTCGGCGCGTCGGTGGGCGGTGTCTGAATCGAGTCTCGGATCATCACTCGGGCGGCGGAGTTGGCCCCGGTTTGGTAATCGCACGGTTCCGCGCCGGCCGACACGCCCGCGGGTTTGGGAATCACCGCCAGGTAGAGCAGTTCATCGCCTTCGACCTTGTCATCCGGGATCGGCACCAACGGCAGCTTGCCGACGGGTGAACCGGCCGGGATCACCACCGATCGCACCCAAGGGGCGAGGTGGGCATCGTCCACCGGTTCCGGTTTCAACCCGCCAGGCACGACCTCGAAATCCGTGTTCCAGTCGGCCGATCCGCCGGTCTTGAAATACACCCGAAGCGGTTTCGACAAGTCTCCGGTCCGGCGGAATTCAAAGGTCATCAAGTCCTTCGGATCCGATTCCACAGCCATCGGATCGAGCGCGGTCAGCTCCACGGTTGAAACAGGAGGGTCGATGATCGGAATGACCGGAGGTTCCACCGGGATCAGAGGGGACCCGATCGTGACGGACACCGCTTCGGACTGGGCCACCGGGATCTGATCGCGGTAGCCCCGAGCCACCAGCACGTGGGGTCCGGGAGCTGGAGTATTCCAGACGGCCTTGTGGAACACCTTGAGACCGATCACCGCGGCGAAGAGACGGTCACTCAGGTCGGAACGGGCGACGACGACGCCATCGGCCAGAAATTCCACCACCAGGATGGGGCCGCCGGCCGTGTCGACCGCGACGGCCTCCAAGGTCAGCGGAGCTGCGGCCCGCTGTGCGCCCGCCAACGGAGCGGTGATCAGAACCAAAGCCGTCTGGGTGGGTTCCTTCGAACTCTGCGCCTGAACCCGGGTTGCGGGCAGGGTGCCGAGAAGGATCCACAGCAGAGTGAACACTCTCCAATCGAGCAGGCGAAACGGGGTCATGCAACGAAGCCCCGACGGACGATGGGCCGGGGTGAGCCCGCGGGGCTTTCGGAATCTAGTGGGGTGTTCTGCGGTCGCAAGACCGTTGTGCCGGCTGGGCGTGACTCGACAGGTCGACGGTTCGACAGGGTCACCGGGTCAGATCGAGGCACAACCACCGGCCGGTATTCCGTAGGCCATCCCGCAAGTAGAGGCGGCCGTTCGACAACGCGGGATTGCACCAAGTCACTCCCGCCACCTGGGCCCGTCCGAGCTCACGGCACATCTCGCCTCCGGCATCGAAGAGGATGAGTTCGCCACTGTCGCTGAGCATGAGCACCGATGGGCCGCCGACTGCGATGAATCCGGCGTGGGATTTGTCGGCCGCGCTCGTGATCCAGCCCGACCGGGTCCAGCGGACCTTTCCGTCGTCGGCGCCGATGCACACCACCTCGCGCTGTGCTCCGAGTCCGACGATGCGGTCGCCGACAAGGACCGGGCACGAGAAGTTTGGCGCGGCCTCCTTGGAGTTCCAGAGCTCGGAGACCGTCCATCGGTCGCCGTCGCGGGAGAACCCGAGGCTCATGAGGCCGGTCTGGTGGGATCCGAGGATCACCCGATCGTTGACGATCAACGGGGTCATCACGTGCCTCGCGAAGGCCGTCTTCAGCGGATACCGCCACAGTACCCGGCCACTCTGGGCCTCGAACCCGACGGCGGCGTCGGCCATGAAGTTGACCACCTGCCGCACCCCCAGCAGCGTGCCCACCATGGGAGCCGCATAGCCGGCGACCTCATGACCGCCTTTCCAGCGCAGCGCTCCGGTCTTGGGGTCCAGCGCCACCATGCCGGCGCCATGGGTGGATCCGGCCGAGGCCCATACCCATCCGGCTTCCACCCAGGGTGCCCCGTTGTTGCCATGCCGCATGGCGCCCTGGGCATTGCCCTTCTCGCCCACGAAGGTGGCTCCGAAGTCCCGGGTGTAGTCGACCGACCACACCGTCTTGCCATCCGCGGCACTCATGCAGGTCAACCGGCCTCGGCACGACTGCACATACACCCGACCGTCGAAGACCACCGGGGTGCAACGCGGTGCGGCCGGCCCTTGCGAATCGGTGAAAGTTTCGTCGAGAACGTTCTTCCAGCGCTCGGTGCCCGTGGCGGCGTCGAGCGCGCGCAGCACCTCCCGACCTTCTTGGGCCTCCAGGGCGAACACCTGACCGCCGGCCACTACCGGAGAAGCGTAGCCAGGGCCTGCGGCAATGGACCACACCACGCGCGGAGAGGCCGGGAGACGGGTCAAGGTCGGTTCGGTCGGAGCCGCGTGCCCGGTCCGATCGGGGCCGCGCCATTGAGGCCAGTCGGCCGCCGTGACACCGAGGATCGCACCGAGGGCGCCACCAAACCAGGCGATCGTGACCATTCGGGCGAAGCGGCGGGTTCCTGCAAGGGGGGGCATGCCTGTGACGGTCAGGCAGGCACGGGTGTGCCGTCAATGCGGGTCCGGCGGCGGCTCGGCAGCCCCCGAGGCGTCATTGTTTGAGGTTCGTGTCTTCGGTCGGCCGGATCATCAGCACCAGAGCGATCGAAACCACGGCGGCCGAGGCGAACACGCTGAAGATGAGGGTCAGCGGCAGGTGTCGATCGCGCATCAGCCCGAAGCCCCAGTCCGCCAGTCCGCCACAACTGATACTCACCAGATTCATGAGTCCGTATCCGGTGGCCCGCTGCTCTGGAGGGGTCACCTGGCAGAGGATCGGCATGTTGTTGGTGTCGAAGAATCCCCACCCGAGCCCGAACAGGATCAGGAAGGCCACCGCCACCCAAAGTTCTCCCGTTTGGGGCGAGAACCCCACACCGAACAGGGCGGGGATGATCAACAGCATGCCCACGGCGCTGACGTGGATCCGCCCTCGGGCCGTGTGACGCATTCTCCGATCGGCCAACCAACCGCCCACCAGCGCGCCCACGATGGCCGCCGATTGCCAGTACAAGGTCGCCGAAACTCCGGCCTTGCCCTGGCCGATCTTGAATTCCGATTTGAGGATGGCCGGCATCCAGTCGCGCACCACCCAACCGGCCAGCGCGGGCAGGGTGAAATAGGCCACGAGCAGCAGGAACGAACGGTTGGACACCAGCGCGCGCACGGTGCCGAAGCCGGCCTTCCGGTTCGCTCGATCGGAGTCGGGCCTCGGCCGGTCTTTGAGCAGGAACACCAGCGGTATGGCGAGGGTCATGCCAGCCAGACCGCTCCAACCGAAGGCGCCCCGCCAGCCCAGGTGCGGATCATCGGCCGCATAGCCGGTGAAGCCTCCCAGAATCACTCCGCAGTAGATGCCCATCTGGTGGAAGCTGACCGCCCGGGAGCGGGTTTCACCGGTGTGGTAATCGGCGATCAACGCCAAGGCGGCCGGAATGTAGAAGGCCTCGCTGATGCCCATCAGGGATCGGGCGGTGAGCAGTTCGGCATAGGAGTGCACCTGCCCGGTCCACCAGGTCACCGCCGACCAGGCAAAGAGGCTGCCGCAGATCGTGATCCGACGACCGAAACGATCGGCGATCCACCCGCCCACCGGACTCAGGAAGGCGTAGACCCATTTGAATTGCCCCAGCATCCGCCCCCAGTGGGCGTCGGAGCCGATGTCGGGGATGTCGGCCATCACCGAGCTCTTCATCGCCGCCAGCATTTGCCGATCCAGGTAGTTCAGCAGCGCCACCGGAGCCAGAAGGCACACGGTGAACCAGGCCCAACGGGGCAGGGTGGGAGTGTGGGCAGCGTTCATGGTCGATGGGCGGTGGCGGGCGCGGAATGGCCTTCGAGCAACTCGAGGGAGTGCGGAGAATCAGCCCGGAACGGGGGGGCTCGGCAATGGTGAATGAGGGCCTCGGCCTGATTCCGCCCGATATCCAAAGTCAGGCTCTGAAGGCCAACGACCCCGCCTAGGCGGGGACCGTGGGCTCAGGCTTCAGATCAGCGACCGTATCAGCAGGACGGCATGGATCAGGGCCGATAACGAACCGGCGACAATCCCCACCCAGGCGTGCACCGAACCTTTGGCCTCGGGATACCGCCGGAAACGACGAAGGCCCGCGACTCCGAGAACGAGCGCGGGCAACGACAAGACCGCTCCGAGCACCGGAATCAGGCTGAAGATCCCCAGATAGTAGGCCACCAAAGCCAGCGGATTCTTGTAGGGGATGACCGCGTGGAGTTGCGCTCGCGGCACCGGCTCATTCCGGAGATCGGCATCGGTCGAAGGCGTGGCCGCCGGAACCGGTGGCGGTTGCGGGGTCACCGGGAGGATGATCCCCGGCACCTGCGACAGCGGAATCCAATCGGGACAACCCTCATACCAGGCCAAGGTGGAATCGACGTGCACCTCTCCCTGGGCCACCGAGGCATTCAAGGCTTCGAGAGGCATCGGTCCATGTCGTTGTTGATTTCGAGCGATGTAGAGTTGCATGACTTCGAAGGAGTTCCGGATGAATGACGCCCCTCGGCTGTGGGTGGGGTGACTGATCTCAACTCATCCCCGAATGGGTGCAATAGGCAACTGGATACCGCAACCAGCGGGGGGCATCAGCCTCGCTCCAGAGGGATCGTGAATCCACACTCCGCCGTGCCAGCGCGGGAGCCCCGCCACCCCAGGGATTCCAACCGGGGCGATTTCCCGCCCGGCTCGCGCGGTCGGCCCAACCGACGGATCCAACGCCCTTGATTCGCCGAAATCATTCGGTCAGCTTCCGCGCAAAGTCTGACCCCGTTTCGGTTGCCGGCTCCCTGGGGGGATGCGTTCGGGAGGCAGAACCCCAGAGGCTTCGGTGGGTCGGTAACCGGTGGTTTTCCAGACAAAGCGGTATCAGCATGCAGTCCCCAATCCAAACGGCCGATCGATCTCGTCGAGCGGGCTGCGTGTGCCGAGGGTTCTTCCTCGGGCTGGCTCTGCTGTTCAACGGGCAGGCCGTGTGGGCGCAAGGGGTTGTCCCTGCCATCGCGACGCCACCGCCCCGGCCGATCGCCCTCGGTTCCCGGACGCCGGAGAAAGAAGTCGAGGTCCAGCCCGGTGATACGGCCAGTGGGATCGGTGTGCTCCACCTGACGGATGAGGCGTCTTTGGATCAGATGCTGGTGGCGATGCTCCGGCTCAATCCGGACGTGTTTCTGGGATACAATGTGAACCGACTCCCGGCTGGAGCGATTCTCAAGATACCCGATGCCGAACAGGTTGCGGCGATTCCGGAGTCCGAGGCCCGACGGATCATCGCCGATCAGAACCGGGAATACGCAGCGTTCAAAGCCGCGCTTGCCGAACGATCCCGAACCTCGTCCGGTGACCGACTCGAACGCTCCGGAACTCTGGTTCAACCAGGACCTGCGACCCCGATCCAGCCTCGTGCGGCGGGCGCCGAATCGGAGCCGGTTTCCCCGAGATCGCAAGCAGTCATCAGGGACAGCGATGGACTCATGGGAGAGGGGTTGCACGCACCGATCCCGGTTGGACTCTCCGAACAGAGCTTGGCCGGAAGTTTGGCTCTCCGGCCACTGGGCGTCACAGCGGTGGTCGATTCGGTGACTGCGCCGACACGAAGTCCGTATCGCGAATCGGTTGCCCCGCCAGTGCCTCATGAGCCCGGGTTCGCCGAGGTTTTCGGGCAGGGCGTGGGGAGGTACCTGTGGGCCGTCGGCCTGATGGGTCTGGGGTTGGTCTGGGGGTGGATCTACCGTCGGCGTTTGCGCAACGCCCCGGAGTCGACCTTGGCTCCGAGTGGGGTTCAATCGACGGCGCTTCCGGAGCAGACGAGTTCGAATCCCGGGGCGATCGCCGCAACGGACGAGCGCCTCTCGAGGCCTGCCGCTGACGTCCCCGGATCGGCACCGCAGCTGTCGGAGGCTCGGTTCTTGGAGGCGCCCCGATCGGGTTCGCCTGAGCCCAAGCCAGCGAGTCCGCCGCTGGTTCGCCCCGTGCCTCCCGCTTCGGAGGCGGCGCAGCGAGGCCCCATGGCGGCCATGCCCGCACACCCGACGCCTCCGGCGCCACCGGCGCCACCGGCGCCACCCGCGGAGACCGGTCGGTTCAATGCCGCATCCACGAGGGATTCCCATCGGGTGAAATCCGAAGCCCGGTCCCCTGCGGCCGCGGATCCCGTGCGCCGGCAGCGCCCCCAAGACGAGACCGAAGTGGCCCGATTGCTGGCGATCCTGAACAAGGAGAAGGCTTTCCGCGAAGACTGCGATCAGGCTTTGGAAAGCCGCCTGCGACGCCTGGCCACTTCGGTGGTGGAGAACGAGCGGCGGCAGGGGCGGTTGGCCTCGGGATCGGCGTCCTACCGGTGGCTTTTGCGGGCGTTGGCTGAGCCGGGCCTCAAGGACTCGGATCCGAAGAAAGATCTCAAACTGCGCCTGCTGTTGGAGGTGCGCGATTTGAATCGGGCCGTCCGCACGGAGCTTCCCGGGCTGGCCTGAGCGGCTCCCAGCCCCTGAGCCAGAATCGAACGCTTCGGCCCGAAGCGCCCGTCACGCCGCACACTTCGGACTCACCATCAGGCCGGCGAAGGCTCGCAGTGGTTTCTGAAGATCGGACTTAAGACCTCGGGTCCGCTGCCGCATCTCATCCTTGAGCCAAGGTGCTCAGCGCTCATAACCAACAGCTATACGTCCCATGGCGGAAACCATCTTCGTCGGAATCGATCTCGGAACCAGTCGGACTTCCATCACCGCCTCCAATGGCTTCCGCAAGACCGTCTGGTCGTATGTGGGCTATCCCAAAGACCACGTCGCCCTCAAGCGATTGGGGGGGCGTGAGATCATTTACGGTCAGGAGGCCCTGGAGAACCGTATGTCCGTGCACCTCTACCGTCCGCTGGCCGGAGCCTCCGTCAAACAACAGGGCGTTGTGGATCCGGAGCCGGTCAAGAAAGCCATCCGGGACCTGCTGGAATATGTCGTCCGCGAGGTCAATGCCCCTGCCGATGCGGTGATCTACGCGGTGATCGGCGCTCCGGCGCAGGCCAGCGTCGCGGGCAAGGCCACGATCCTCGAGGCGGCCGCCAACTGCATCGATTCGGTCATCGTGTGTTCGGAGCCGTTCGCCGTGGCCTACGGGTTGGATTTCCTGGATGACACGCTGGTCATCGATATCGGCGCGGGCACCACCGACCTCTGCCGGGTCCACGGCTCCATGCCCACGGCCGAAGATCAGCGCACCCACTACGTGGCCGGTGATGCCATCGACCAGTCTCTCTCGAAGCTTATCCAGGAGAAGTACCCCGAAGCCCAGTTCTCGATCAACATGGTGCGGGCCATCAAGGAGCGTCACGCCTCGGTGAGTCCGAAGATGGACGAAGTGGAGGAGATTCTGCCTGTGGGCGGCAAGCCGACGACCTTCAGCCTCACCGAGCAGGTCTATTCGGCCTGCTACACCATCGTTCCGCCGACCGTCCAGGCGCTCCAAGACCTCATCGCCACCTACGATCCGGAGTTCCAGGCCAAGATGCGCAACAACATCCTCTTGGGTGGCGGCGGCAGCCAGATCCGCGGTCTCGGCAGAGCCATTGAAAAGGGCTTGAGCGAGTATGGCGGCGGCAAAGTGACGCTCGTCGAAGAACCCCAGTTCGCCGGTTCGAATGGGGCTCTGAAGATCGCCTTGGACATGCCCACGGAGTTCTGGGCCGAGTTCCGCACCAATCGCGAATTGGCGACACAAGGCATGAGCGGACTGGTTTCCTGAACCGGAGCCGGGGGACTCCATCCCCGCCCGAGATCCAGCCACGCCCACACCTCATGGGTTTCACTCCCAACGGCCGGATGGATCCCAACCGTCCCGACGCCCTCGTCCGGGCCGCGATCCTGCAGTGGATGGCCGAGGCGGGGTACCGGTCGGACCCGGACGCGGCGACGGTCTCGAGCCAGGTCGCCTGGCTGTGGCGGTGGGGCCTCGGGCGAGGCCGTGCTCGGATCCTGCGCCGTCTGGCCCGCGCGATCGATCGGCGTCGGCGCAAGCGTCCCGCGGTGCGGGTCACATCACCCCCTCCCGACACCTCCATCCAGGCCTGGCTCAAGGCGCATGGGCATGTCATTCCTGCGGTTCCCGAACCAGCCCGTCGTTGGCCTGATCCGGGCGAAGTCGCCTTGCGATGGGTGCGACGGACTCTGCGCCGCCGTGTCCGCCGACCGGAAAGCCGACCGGCGGTGGTGATCGACCCGGCCTTGGAGGCTTGGAAGACCCGGCACGATTCGGGAGCGCCGCGCATGGTGCGCCCCAGCGGGGCAGCCCTGACTCCACCGACCCGGCGGCGCCGGCATCCTCGCCGGGTCTTCCGCGAGGAATTGGAAGCCGAACCGCTCGAGTTGCCGCTGCCATCGCCCCCGATTTCCCGTTCGAGGGGAGAGCTGCCGGGCATCGGCAGCGCAACCGGGTCGCTCCCCGCACCTTGGACGCCCCGTGCCACGGCCCATCGCCGGTCCGGCCCCGTGCGGGTTCTCCTGTTCGCGTTGCGGGCCCTGCGACGCACCGTCCGGATGGCCTGGCGGTTGCGTCCCGTGCCCGTTCCCGTGGTCGCTCCTCAGCCCAAGGGGCCGTTGGAGAACGATGAACTCGAGGCCAGCCTGCAGAAGGTCTTGGAGCGCTTGTTCGACGGGCGGTTCCAGGATGTCCGTCACAGCCGGGATCTGCTGCGGGGAGTGCGGCAGCTGTTGGAAGCCGACACCGATCGACCGCTTGAAAAAGATCTGGCCCAGAAGGACGAGCAGATCCAGATGCTGGAGCAGAAGATCCGTCGATTGGCGGCCCTGCTGAAGGAGAATGAACGCCAGCGTGAGCTCATGCGCTCATCGGGAGGGGCGAAGATCCAGTTCGTCTCCGGAGTGGGCGCCGTGGACCCGGGGGTCAAATCGGGGGATCCCAAGCGGAAGGTCAAACTCGACCTCATGCGCGAGATCCGGGCCATGAACCGCGAGATCCGTTCCGAGGTGAGGTCGATGGCCCGCAGTGTGCCGCCGCCGCAGGCCTCCCGGACACCGCCTACGGTTCCCGCAGTCCAGCCGTCTCGGCCCGCTCAGCCCGAACCCGTGCCCATTCCCGAGCCCGTTCTCGTGAAGACGGAGTTCTTGCCATCACCCGCCCTTGAAGACGGCAACCCGGGATCAACCACCGTTGAGCCACCCTTGGATCCCCCACGGGCCGAGTAGGGCCTGGTAAGGCCGATTGGGTTGGTTTCTCAGCGCGAGAGCATAAATATTTTGCAGTTGAGCTGTATCAATGATAGCCAACAGCGAAATGGATCTGATGGTTCATTCAGATTCCGCTGCCAACCGCTCTTGGGGTTTCCCGATCAGCGCGGGGACAGGGCCCTTTCTTCAAAGCCATTCTGGCGATCCACATGCCTCTTGAGACCTCAAGTCTGTCGAGCGGTTCATGCTCATGGTTGCTGACCGGGTTGTTGTCGACCGGAGTTCTGGGGCTGTCGGTCACCGCCGCATCCGCCCCTCAGGAACCCTCGGGTGGGATGTCTGCGGTTCAACAACGGGTGATTGTCCAAGAAGGTGACACCGCCTACCGGATTGCCCGCCGTTACAAATCGCAATCGGTCACCACCGACCAGATGCTGTTGGCATTGCTCCGGGAGAATCCGGGCGTATTCCAATCCGGTAATGTGCATCGGATCCGGGCGGGAGCCGTGCTGAAAATCCCCGCCCATCCAGCAGTTCAACAAATACCCCCGATGGTGGCTGCGACGTGGGTTCAATCGCAGCCCGGTCCGGCCAAGGGGAGGCGTCTGCCGGATGTGGCGGAGGATCCCATTCAGGCCACGGCCGGAGTCGTTGTCATACCTCAGCCCATCCCGCCCATCCCGATCACCTCGACGCCAACTCAGCCCCCGGCTTCAGATCCGGTTTCGAGCGATACTTCGGCAGACAAGCCGCTCCTATCACAAGGCCTGCCGTCTCAGGTGCCTGCACATTCGAATCCAGGGTCTATTGGGATTCAATTGGGGTTCATTGGATGTGTATTGGGGCTTTATCTGAGTCGACGACGGTTTCATCACTGGCTTCAGCGGTGGCGCTACCAGTCACGGGCGGCCTCCACTGATATCGCTGATTCCGATGCCCACCCCAGAGTTCGCAGTGTTCGGGATTGGATGGTGGATGTCCGGGATGACAACCGACAGTTGAGGCGCGAAGTGGCTGCCTGGTGGCATTCTCAAAAGGGGATACAAAACCCAGTGAGTCATCCTATCATAGCAGACTGCAGTCAGAAAACGGCTCAGGCTTCTATTGGTTTTCAAGCCATTGCTCAAAGCGAGCTGCTGATATCACTCCAATCACATTCTGTATGTCTGGTGTCAGAGACGGTTTCAGAGATTCAAATTCTGGGACATGGACTGCATTTGAAGTTTGATTTCAGCGATCTGAAATCCAACAACAGGGTCCCTAGTCATCGATTTGTAGAAAACAAGAATGCCCAGGCTGAGTCCAGTTCGCGCTCTGAGACAGGGCTACGGCCTCGGCCTTCTTCAAAACGCTCCCAACCTATGAAGACCTCTGGTTTCACCTTTTCACCGACCGAGTATCTCGCGCACCAGCAGATACAAATGCTGAGCCTCGAAGAGGAGGGTATTTATATCCGGTTGCTGGCTTACTGCTGGCAGAATGGGGCCGTCCCCAGTCATCCCGATCAGGCGGCTCGACTGGTGGGCAAGGGTGCTTCAGCCACCGTTGTCGCTTCGGTGCTTCGATTGTTCCAGGCCTCCGAAAATCCCGATGAATTGGTGGATTTGGAACTTCAGCGGCAGAAAGAGCGCTTGATCCAATGGAAGGAGAAGTCGGCGGCCGGTGGGCGCAAGTCGGCGGCGGGTCGCAAGGTTGGCTCAACCACCCTTGAAGCGGTGGTTGAAACCAGCAATAAAACAGGGGGTCCGAATACTCAAAGCCGTCCTGCGAACCCTCAAGCATCCCCCAAACTCGAGACCCCTGCTGTGTCCGGGATGGGCGGCCTGGGGTTGAAATCCGATTCTGGGGCTTCCCAAGATGCTTTCGAGAGGCAGGCAATCGCCTTGGGGTTGCTCGCGGCCGATGGGGCCTTCATGCACCGGCAATGGCGATCTCAGCGGGGTGATTCAGCGGTCTCTGGAGCCGACTGGCGACACGAAATGGGGGTTTGGAAAGAGCAGCGGCGCTTCCCGAGCCAACGGCAGTCACCGGCACCCGGCCGATCCGGTCCCACACCTCGAGGGATTGGCCATACGGAGATTGCGGTTCGTGCTTCCCAAGACTTCCCTCGGTTTTTGGCGTCCGAATCCCCTTATTCGTTCCAATTCGAGGGATTGAACACGCCCCATCGCTCTCCAGATCAGAAATAACTGTGTTGTGATGCCCCGATCGCTCTCAATATATCGCAGGATTCCTGTTGAAGAGAATGGATGCCCGTAATTCATCGAGAGGCGAATCCTGTGGTTTCCACGATCGGGTTGCTCTGGACTCAATGGTGTTGTGATGGGGATACGGGTGTCAGGTGACGGGATGGGACACACAATCACGAGGCGAGGGGGGCATGACATGAATCGTGGACTGACACCCCTCCCGGGCCCGGTCGAACCGGGGCCGTTGAGGCAGGTTTGACTTCAATCATGGATGGGTACCACCAACAACACCGGCTTTGCATCCAACAAATGATGAGCGTGAATGATCCAAGGAACCGCTGGCTGGGGCTCGAATGATCACTCACGTGGAATCCGGTGGGGTTGCTGGACAGAAAGGGGTGCGTTGATGTTGGATGTGATATGACAGGCCCACAATTGTGACAAAAGATGATTGGATCAAGGCAATTGTGTTGATATCCAATCCTGAGAATTCGGTGCCGTCCCGCTTGTGATACCGCGACTCACTGGAACGTCATCACAAGCTGGGTGATCCGGGGCCCGAATTGACTGTGATATTTCGGTGTTGTGGTTTTTGATGATTCCAAGTGCGGCGATTGGATTGCAGTGCCACTTGAGGTTCATTGTTGGTTTTTTGTGATTCTATTTTTTAAACACCGTTTGCAGCTCAATTGGTTAATTGATTTTTAAAAATCGGAATTTAAATTGGGTTCAAATAAGTTGATGATTTTTGAAGATTGGATATTGTTTTACTTGAACACTTCTGTTCAAATTTAACGGGTTTTAATCCAGTCGGCTTTGGTGACATCAGCCGAATCTGATTTGAGCGTTCCAATCGTTATGGTTTGAAGCTGACGGCCTCGTACTGAGACCCGACTTCGGAACACTCTGGATGATCGGGATTCTGGGCACGTGTCACTGGTTCTTGGTCATGGTGACATGGTTTGAATGGCTTAATCGAGTGCGGGTAGGTGATGTGTCATCGAATCCCAGTGCCGTCACTCCGGAGTCCTGCGTATCGCTGTTCATGAACCCGATTGCGGATCTCGGACCGAGTCTGAGACCGGGTGAATGACGACACCCTCGGGACCGCCAAGTCTGGGGCGGTTTGAGGTGGCAGGGCTCTCAACCAGAGCGACTTGGCTGCATCAGAGGGACCTCCTGTGGACTGAGTGGGGCCAGGCTGTGGGATGGGTTATCTGAGCCAGACTCGAGGACTCGGGGCCCGTTGCCGCCGTGGGGAACCGAAGGCTCCCAGAGCGGGACCGCGTTCGGAGGACTTGGGTCAACCCCGCTCGAGGGCCGCTCAACGGATCTCCTCCGGCTTGGGAATCGGCCTCTCCCCAAGCGTCTCTTCGGTGCCGGTGTTGGCAGGTTGAGGCGTTGCCCGGGGGCGGCCCCATCGGTTCCGTCCGGGGGCGGTTCTCATCGCTCACATGGGGGGCGTATGGAAGTCAGGAAGCGGCATTCGGCCATCGAGGTCCGGTATCAGGTCCGGTCTTGACTGCGGGTTTTAAAGCCGTCAAAACACAACAAACGGAGAACGACAGGAATTGACCGATTTAAAAAAGCCTTTTTCTAGGATGATCACCCCACGAAAAACCGTTGAAACACCCCACAAAAATACGTCAAAGACCACACTGACGGGTATTGTCGGGTTGAAGCGGGGATTGCTGGAACTCCTGAGTTCCTCTCGAACCAGCGCCGAGTCGGGTTCGACCGAGCCGATCTCCGTTCGGGCGCTGGCGGATGCGGTGGGGGCGTCGTTGCGCACCGTCGAGACCACCCTGGCCCGCATGGTTCGGGAAGGGTTGATTTCGGTGGCCCAATCCAAGCGAGGCCGGGGAGGGTGGGTGAGTTACACCATCGAGCCCAGCCTGCTGCAAGCCCTGGAGTCGGCTCAGAACCAGGGCCTGATTCCCCCACCCGGTGGTCGCCCCAATGGACTGGAGGGAGTCGGTGCTCGGTTTGAAGGCCCGGGGGTTGGCGGATGGGCACCGGGAGGCTCCGGCCGGCTGTTCGTGGCAGGCGCCCCGCGTGCGCGCATCACGCACGGGTCGTCTGAGATTCCCGATGATTGGTTGGAAGTGGATTGTCACTTGCTGCATCAAGAGCAGGTGATGTTCGGGCCCAGCCATATTCGGCAGGTTTGGAAATGGGGCAATGTGAGTCTCGACGAGTTGAGGTTGTCGATTGAAGCGTTCGCATTTGATATTCGAGTCAATCGAAAGACACTGCGTATGGGGTTGCTCAATGGCTTCATGGAGATTCTCAAGAGCGGCCCCTATGGACCTCCGGCCAATTTTGAAACCCAAGCAGATTCCATCCGGAGACAGAACATCGAACGCCTTGAAGCGTATCGGGCTCGTCAGAAGGATTTGGACCGACGGGAGTCGGATCTGGCGTTCAGCGTTTGGATCAATGGCATGAGCGAGGCGCGACTCCGTCAATGGTTGCCGGCCGAACTCCAGGATCACCCGTTGGAGAGCCACGCGGTTGTCAGCACCCTCAGACTGGTTTACCAACAAGGGCTCGCCCGTGGTGTGGATCGGATGTGAGTGAAAACCTTGGATATACGATGAATTGTTCGAAAGCCCGATCGTCTCAGCGGATCGGAATGTTTCAAACGATGAGGCCGAAGGCATTGTATTTGGTAGCAACACTCCTCCTGTCGGCCGAGTTGCCGGCGGTGGAGCCGGTGATCCTTTCGGTTCAGGCCCAAAAGGATCCCAAACACCGGTGGGTTGATATCACTTACGAAGTCGCAGACCCCGATAGTGAGAACGTCACGGTATATCTCAACGTCTCGGGCGACGGCGGCAAGACCTGGGATATCCCCACCGGTTCGGCTGAGGGCGCGGTCGGGAGTCGCATCCCCACGGGGCGCCTGCAACAAATCCGGTGGAACTCGGCTTCGGATTTCCCCAATCGATACAACCAGGCAATGCGTTTCAAGGTGGGTGTCACCGATTGGAAGCCGCCCGAAGGCATGACATTGATACCCGAAGGCTCATTTGAGATGGCTGGGCCCCCGCATCCGGTGTTCGTTTCGGAATTCGCCATGGATGTGTATGAGGTCACCAAAGAGCTCTGGGATTCGGTCCGTCAGTGGTCACTCGACCATGGTTATTTGGATCTGCCCATCGGTGAGAGTTTTGGCAGCGGACACCCGCTCCATACGGTCAATTGGTTCGACTGTGTGAAATGGTGCAATGCCCGGAGTGAGATGGAAGGACGGAAGCCGGCCTACTATGTGGATGCGAGCCTGAACTTGGTTTATCGCAGCGGCCGCCTTGCCCCCCATGTGGATTGGCATGCGGGCTATCGTCTTCCCACAGAAGCCGAGTGGGAGAAGGCGGCCCGAGGCGGTGCCCAGGGGCATCGGTTTCCTTGGTCCGATTCGGAGACCATCACCCCCGTTCGGGCGAATTACGACGAATCGGAGAAAAGCGGGTCGGTGAAGGTGGGTTCTTATCCGCCCAATGGCTTCGGGTTGTATGACATGGCCGGCAATCACTTCGAGTGGTGCTGGGACCGCTTCGCCGACTACACCTCCGAACCCCAGCACGACCCACGTGGCCCGGCCGCAGGGGTGAATCGGGTGTTCCGCGGGGGCAGTTGGTACGACAATGCCAAAAACTGCGAAATCGCTCATCGCCGGGCCTTCACCCCCGACACGGTGTACAATCGGGTAGGTTTCCGGTCGATCCTGCCGCGCCCGGCGCGACCCTGGGTGGAATCGGAGTCCAAGACGATGGCCTTGGACAGCCACCCCCGGCTCCTGGTGGAGGGGCAAGGGGTCGATGCCGACCTGAAGGTGGGCGATCGGGCCGTCGTCCGTCTGGTGCCTCGTTTTGAACGCGGGCAGGTCTTCTACACGATCGATGGTTCGCAGCCGTCGGTCACCTCAACGAAGTCGGTGGGCGAATTCACCGTCGATCGGAGTCTGGTGATCCGGGAGCTGCACCTCAACGAGGAGTTGACCCAGAGCCTGGAGCTGCCCCCGATCGCCATCCAGGTGGTTCCGGCGGTTCGGCTCGACCTTTCACATCGCGGCGAAGGGCGGATCGAGTGCTCACCGCAACGCGATCGGCACCTCGAAGGAGACTCGGTGCAACTCCGGGCCATCCCCGCTCCGGGTTGGCGGTTGGCCCGTTGGGAAGGCGCCCTGAGTGGAGCGGCCCCGGAGGGCAACCTCACCCTGACGAGCGGCGGGGCGGTGCGCGCGATTTTCGAACCGGTGCCTCGCCACGCCTTGCGGGTCGAGTCGCGGGGCGGGACGGTCACGGGCGACGGCAGTCATCCCGAATCGGAGCGTGTGGTCGTGACAGCGACCGCCCCGGACGGTTGGACCTTCCTCGGGTGGAGTGGTGATCACGGCGGGAACGAACCCACGCTCGTCTGGGAAATGAAGGCCCCGGCCCACTTGGTGGCCACCTTCGGCACCCGCATCAGCACCGTGGCGACGGGCGGCGGGCGTGTCGTCCTTGAGCCGGAGCGCGAGGTTTATCCCCACGGAACCCGGGTTCGGGTGATGGCGGTGCCCGATCCCGGGTATGGACTTGCCTTGTGGGGTGGGGCCGGGGCTGGAAACCCAGCGGGCGAGTGGACGCTCACCGTCACCAACGCCAACCCCAAGATCTCGGCGCTGTTTGCGCCCGTGCTCAAGCCCTGCCCCTGACTCCGCGTTCGGTCTGGGCACAGGGAACCACGGAGACGTTCACAGCCGAGGGAAGGACGTTTTATCGAAGGTGAAGCTCCGTTCCGATGGGGTCGGTGGATAGGCCGGGCTTGCATGGGCATTTCCTGATTCGCTCTAGTGGGGTCATGAAGTTCCGCTCCCGTTCGAATTGGTTGCAAGCCGTCGGCCTGACGGCCGCGCTCTGGAGCATCGCGTCATCGATGCTTCACGCCGACTCCTGGCCGCAATGGTTGGGGCCGCAGCGGGATGGCGTGTGGCGGGAGAAGGGGATTCTCGAGAAGTTTCCCGAAGGAGGACCCAAGCGGATCTGGCGGGTCGAACTCGGAGCGGGTTATTCGGGTCCGGCGGTCGCGGGTGGCCGGGTGTTCGTCCTGGATCGGCAGGTGCCCGCCGAGATCCCCAAGCCGAAGAGCGTGTTCGAGGCGTCGCAGATCCCCGGCAACGAGCGGGTGCTGTGCTTCAACGAAGCCGACGGGAAGCTGCTCTGGCAGCACGCCTACGACTGTCCCTACAACGTCAGCTACGCGGCCGGTCCGCGCACCACACCGCTGGTGGCGGGTGGACGCGTCTTCACCCTCGGCACCATGGGCGACCTCAAGTGCCTCGATGCGGCGACGGGTCGCGTGGTGTGGGAGCGGGATTTCAAGAAGGACTTCGGCCTGAAGGTGCCCCATTGGGGGGTCTCGGCGCATCCGCTGCTCGACGGGCGTCGGCTCATCTGCCTGGTCGGTGGTGAAGGCAGCGTCGCGGTCGCCTTCGACAAGGATACCGGGAAGGAACTCTGGCGCGCCCTCTCGGCCAAAGAGCCCGGCTATTGCCCGCCGACGATCTGTGAACTCGGCGGCCGCCGGCAGCTCATCCTCTGGCATGCCGAGGCGGTGAACGGACTGGATCCGGCGACGGGCCGGGTGCTGTGGGTGGAGCCCTGGAAGCTGAACTACGGCATGGCCATCGCAACACCGCGGCCACTGGGCGATCGGCTCTTCCTGAGCTGTTTCTACAACGGATCGCTGATGCTGCGTTTCCAGCCCGGAAAGGACGCACCCACGGTCGCGTGGCGCACGGCCAAGATGAGCGAACGCGACACCACCCACCTGAATTGCACGATGAACACGCCGGTCATCGACGGCGGCCACATCTATGGCGCCTGCAGTTACGGGCAGTACCGCTGTCTTCGGGCCGACAGCGGCGAGCGCCTGTGGGAGACCTTCGCACCGACCAGCGGCAAATCGGAGCGCTGGGGCAACGCCTTCACGGTGAAGCAGGGCAAACGTTTCTTCATCCTCAGCGAACGCGGCGAACTGATCATCGCGAAGCTCTCTCCGCTGGGATACGAGGAGATCAGCCGCGCTCCGCTGTTGGAACCCGACAATCGTGATCCGGGCCGGCCAGTCGTGTGGTCGCACCCCGCCTTCGCCAACCGGCGCATCTATGCCCGCAACGACCACGGGTTGGTGTGCGCCGACCTGGCCGAGAAGTGAGGCCAACGCCTCGATGCCCCGTTCGCCACGAGGCCGATTCCCTTGACATCCGGGTTTCGGGCTCGTCTGGTTGATCAATAAAATCACTAAAACCACACGCGAGACCGCACGCCTTCCGAAATCGCCCCTCTCCATGAACTCGCTGTGGCCTCCATACGCGGATTTGTCCACGGGTGTTCATGGTCGCGGGATTCCTTGCCCAACCCGACCGATCCACTCGGGGTGTGCTCAAGCAACCCTGGGTTGCAATCCCGGGCTCCGCCCTGCGACTCATGATCCGTGGGTGAGACTGGGCCGCGGAGGGCAGGTCGCATGACGTCCAACGAGGAATCGGGGCTGCGTCTCACGCGCGCCGTCGAAGAAGCCGAACGCCACACGGGCAGTGAGATCGTGGTCGTGGGATTCGCGCGTGCCGATGGCTACCTCGATGTCGCGTTCCGCAACGCCTCCGTCGTCGCGCTCGCCGCGCTCGGCCTGGTGCTCATGGTGCCGATCGACATCCACGAGGTGCTTGTGTTTCCCCTCGTGGCGGGCGCATCGCTGGCCGCGTTCTGGGCCTCGCGCCGGGCCGGCATCGCCCGAGCCACCACCACCCGTGAACGACGGAATGCGGCGATCCGAGCCGCGATGGCGGCCGCCTTCCTGGAGCGCGGGGTGACTCGAACACGAGATCGGGTGGGTGTGCTCATCGGGTTCTTCGAACTCGAGCGCGAGGCCGCCGTGCTGTTCGACGTTGGCCTGCAAGCCCGCATTCCCGACGACGTGCGGGCTTCGATCGCCGAGCACGTCCGCACGCGGTGCGCCACGGCGGATCTCGAAACGCGCGAGGTGACCATCGCCGAGGTCGGCAAGCGCCTGGGTGCCTGGGTTCCCCGCAGGACCGATGACGTCGACGAGTTGCCGAACGCGCCGACACGGGGAGGCGTGCGATGAGTGGGCGTGGGTGTCAGTCGCTGCGCTTGGCACGGGCTCGCCGCTGGATCGGCTCTCCGTGGACCTGGCTCTTGTTGGCCCTGTCGATCGTCTGGCTGGCCGAGGCGATGGACGTGCGCGTCGGCGGTGGGCATAGCTATCGTGGATCGCGACGCTCCTCCGGCGGGGTGTCCTTCGGGAGCGGGAGTGGGGTATCGGGTGATGCCGGCCTGCTGTTGATGGAGCTGATCCGTCTCTTTCTCTGGCTGCCATGGCCGCTGAGGCTGGTCATGATCGCCGTGATCATCGGACTGATCATCCGCGTGAACTATGCGGGCTGGCAGGTGTCGTATTCTTCGTTTCAGACCGGATGGCCGTCGGGTGCGAGCGGTGTGCTCCTCACGTCCCCCCGCCTACCGCCGTCCATCGGTGTCCGGGCGCAGCGGCTCGATCCCGCGTTCAGCGAGGTGCTCTTTCTGGAGCGCGCCGTGCTGCTCGTGACTCGCCTTTTCGAGGCCTCATCCTCGCCGAAACGCCTCGAACCGATGGCGCCCTTTGCGAGTGCCGAAGTGGTGGCGGAGCTGTTGCGACGCACGGGGGGGGCCGAGGTCCGGGGTGTCATCATCGGTCAGATTACGCCGATCTCGGCCGAGACCGAAGCCCGCCCCGAGGCCGCGGCCGAGGAGCCGCCGTTGCTGAGGGTCCAGGTGCGGCTGCGGTTGAATCGGCATATCCAGGGCCCGCAAGGCGACCAAACCTGGTATTCGCACGAGGAGTGGTGTTTCGCCCGGGCGGTGGGCAACCCTCCGATCGATGAGGCCCGGATCGACCGTTTCGGTTGCATGGGGTGCGGCAGTCCGGTCGAGCGCGACGCCCTGGGGCGTTGTACGCATTGTGGCACGTCGCTGAAACCGGGAGCGACCGACTGGTGTGTGCAAAGCCTGCGGGTGCTGGATGAGGAGCCTCGGGGACCGCTGCTCATCTGCGATGTGCCCGAGCTTGGGACCGGAGGGCGCACGGCGAAGGACCCGGATGTCGAGTCCACCGCCGAGCTGCTTCTTCCGGGCACGCAGCGCATGGCCTTCGAGGATCGAGCGAGGGCCCTCTTCCTCAACCTGCAGCATGCCTGGTCGAAGCGGAATCTGTCTGCGATGCGTCCGTTCGAGACCGACGCCCTGTGGCAAGCGCATCGGTTCTGGGTCGAAGAGTATTTGCGGCAGGGGTTTCGCAATGTGATCGCCGACGTGGTGATCTCGAAGGTGGAGCTGTGCCGGGTCCGGCGTGACGGCGCCCATGTCTCGGCCACCTGCCGCATCCACGCGAGTTGCACCGACCACACCCTGGATGAACGAACCCAGAAGGGGGTGTGCGGCAGTCCATCCACACCCCGTCGATTCACCGAGTACTGGACGTTCGTGAAGCACGCCGATGCCCCGGGAGGCACCGACCTGACACAGTGTCCCAGTTGCGGCGCGGCCATCTCGGTGTCGCAGGCCGGCGTCTGCGAGTATTGCCAGACCAAGGTGACGCTGGGCCGCTTCGACTGGGTGGTCTCGCGCATCGAGCAGGACGAGGAGATCGTCCCCGACTGAGCGCGAAGGCTGTGCGCCAGGCCGTCGGTTGCAATCCATCGGCATCCGTGAACACTGCCAGCCGATGCGACTCTTCCGATGGACTGGCCTACTGGCCGTGGTGTGCGGCGTGACCGTTCGCGCGGCCGATTGGCCTTCGTGGCGCGGCCCCGACCGGAATGGCATTTCCCAGGAAACGGACTGGAGCTCCGACTGGGCCCCCACCGGTCCGAAGAAGGTTTGGACCGCGTCGGTCGGGGTCGGCTTCTCCACCGTAACCGTGTCGACCGATCGGGTGTTCACCGCCGGTTGGGCCAACGGTCAGGACACCGTGCGGTGCCTGGAGGCCAACTCGGGCAAGGTCCTCTGGACGCATGCCTACGAGGAGAAACTCGGCAACAAGATGTATGAAGGCGGCCCGAATGCGACGCCGGTGGTCGCGGGCGGCAAGGTGTTCGCGGTGAGCAAGACGGGTCGCACCCTGTGCTTGGACGCCGCGTCCGGGAAGCTGCAGTGGGAGGTGGATCTGGGGAAACAGATCGGCGCCAAGTTGTCGGACTGGGGCGTCTCAGGTTCGCCGGTGCTGGCTGATCCCAACACGCTGCTGATCGCCTATGGCCCCGCCGGAGTGGCCTTGGACACCGGAACCGGACGGATGCTTTGGAATTCAGGCAATGGAAAGGACATGACCTTCGCCACTCCGGTGGTGACGCAGTTCGGGGGCCAGCCGACGGCCTTGTTCTTCATGTCCGAGAACCTGGTCGCCGTGGACCCGAAGGATGGCCGACGCCTGTGGACCTCCGCCTTCGGCCAGGGGTACAAGACTCATTGCTCGGATCCGGTGGTGGTCGGCGACCGTGTCTTCATCAGTTCCGGCGACGATGGCGGCGAATTGTTGAAGGTTGCGGGCGGGTCGGCGCAACGCGTGTGGAAGAACCGGAACCTGTCGACCTTCACGGGAACGGCCGTGTTGTTGAACGGAATGCTCTATGGGCACGAGACGGCCGGGTACAAGACGGCGAATCAGGAACTGCGCTGCGTGGACCTGGAAACCGGGACGGTGAAGTGGGGCGAGAAGGGCTTCGGCCAGGGATCGATCATCGCGGCGGGCGATCGTCTGATCGTGTTGAGCGACCAAGGCGAATTGAGCGTCGTGCGCGCCAATCCGGCGAAGTTCGAGTTGCTGGCCCGCTACCAGGTGATCGGTGGCAAGTGTTGGACAGCACCCGTGCTGGCCCAGGGGCGACTGTATGTCCGCAACGCCAAGGGTGAACTGGTGTGCCTGAACCTTCGACCGAAGGCGTAGTCGCCGATTCAACGGCAGACCCCGTGATTCAGGAATCGAGTCGCACCTGTGGGGCCTTTGTCTGACAAACGGGCGAAACCCATGGATGCCCGCCGAGGGGCTTGTCAGCGGCACAGAGCTCACTCCCTCCGGCTCGGACCGAGCGCGTGCGTTTGCCTGAGGTCGTCACCGCGCATTCCCGCCGGTCCAACATGGCGAAACCCTCTCTCTTGGGGCCTCGGGGCGGTCCTCACCGACCCGGTGGTGTCGTCTCACGCCAGGTGGCGTGGCGTTGCAGCCAGAGCACATCCGGGTCGTTCGGTGCGTCGAAATCATCGCGGGGCACCCATGGCGCTCCCAAGGTTCCCCAGCGGTGGGTTTCAACGTGGCCATCCCCGAAGACGACGTTGCCCGAGCGGTTGTGCAGGTGCCCGGGCTTGTCCCGGACCTTCCACTGGGACGGTTGGGATTCCTTGAAGTCCCACTGCAGCGAGAAGGCTCCGTCATTGATGGTCTCGGGCCGTTCCTCGAGGAAGGTCAGGGCCTCGGTCGGTGAGAGTTGGACCAGATCGGAGAACCGGCGGTAGGTCTGCGCGGCCGGAGTCTGGATGCTGGAGCCCATGAAGGCGTTGAGCGAGACGGTGCGGACCCGGGGCATCGTGAATCGCCCCAGGGTGACCTCGCGGGCCGACGGGCACTTCCACAAGGCGGTGTTCTGGACATACGGTGCCAACAGGCTCTGCTTGAGGAAGAGGGTGTTGGTGCAATCGGGCCCGGGCATCCCGAGCCATCCCTGCACCCAGGTTTCGCCCAGCGGGATGTTCTCGCCGTCGAGATTGGGCGGCATGAAATCGGCGTGATCTTGGGCGTATAGGGTGCCGGCCAGCCCGAACTGCCGGAGCTGCGACACGCACTGGGTGGTGGCGGCCCGTCGCTTGGCCCCGGCCAGTGCCGGCAGAAGCATCCCGGCCAAGATGGCGATGATGGCGATGACCACCAGCAGTTCGATGAGGGTGAAACCAGGCGCCGGTTCCGCGGGGCGTTGACTGCCACGATCATCGGACCGGCCACTGCCAGAATCGCGGAGCCTGCTTGGGAATCTGAGTCTCATGGATCAGGTGTGCTGTATCGTGAGAGATGCGGTGCATACCGAACCGCTTCCGCATCTCGGTCACCGTTGAGGTGCCGTCGCCAGCGGTGGCATTCTCATCAACGCTGATGATCGCCGAGGTGCAGCGGGGCGATTTCAACTGCACTCATTCCTGATACGCGGGGAGGGCTGGGGTTCTTTCAAAGAATCTCAGCCACCTGAAACTACTTCGATGAATGCGGTGCTGGCCTGTTTGACACAGACTTGCGGTCGACCGCCAGGTCCCAGCGCCACTGCTGGCCATTGACATCGGTGGTGATGATGGCCGAGTCCCGGTCGGCAAACACAGCGGATCGGAGATGGGCGGTATGGGTCAGCGGGATGCTCAGGGGCTCTCCGCTGGAAGCATCCCAGACCACCGCCGATCCATCATCGCTGGCCGTGACCACCCACGGATGAGTCTCGGCAAATCGGGTGGACCGGACCTTGTCCCGATGCCTGAGTCGTGGGCACAGAGGTTGGCCGGTGCGTGCATCCCAGATCCCGGCCGAGAAGTCTTCGCTGGATGTGGCAATGCGAGATCCATCCGCGCTGAACGTGGCGTCCAGGACTCCATCATCGTGGAACAGGGGCGGTGCGACCGGCTTGCCCGATGGCACATCCCACAGGCGGGCACTCCGCTTTTCCAGCGTCTTGTCCGCCGTGGCGGCCACCAGCCGTGTGCCATCCGGGCTGAACTCCACATGGACAACCGGTACCTCGTGTTCGAGCACCCTCCGTTCGGAGCCCCGCAGACCCATGAGGTGGATCTGGTTTTCGCAAACAATGGCAATCGTGGCGTTGTCTGGACTGACTGCGACTCGGGTGATGGCTTCCGGAAAGTCCAGCACCCGTGTCGAGGCTGACTCCGTGTTGGAGATCACCAGGTTGGTTCCACGGGCTTGGACCTGTAGCGATCCCGCCTGGCACCGGAGGGGCAGCGGTTCGACGGAGACGGGCGTAGCACCCCAAGGCACGGCCGCAAGTCGCGGTTTCAAGTCCCAGACGATGACCTTCCCGTCGATATCGGCCGTGAGGATCTGGTTTGGGTCGTGACCCAAGGAGGCGGTCATGAGCCGTCCCTCATGCCGGATCGTATGGTTGAAGGGGACAAGCTGGTGTTCGTGTGCATCCCAGATCCGGGCCACGCGATCCAGGCTGGCGGTCAAGATGCGACTACCATCCGCACTATATCGGACATCCACCACGGCCTCTCCATGTTTCAGGCTGGGCGGAAGTTCCAAACCCGTGGCGAGGTTCCAGAGCTTCGCCGTTCCATCGTAGCTGCAGGTGACAAGGGATTGCTCATCCGGACTGAAATCGGCGCTGTACACCCAACTCTTGTGCATCAAGGGAGCAAATTTCGGTCGACCGGTCGCGGTGTTCCAGAGTCGGGCCGAATGGTCGGTGCCGGTGGTCACGATCCAGGTTCCCGACGGGCTGAACTTCGCGAACAGAACGTTGCCTTCATGACCCTCCAATCGACGCATCGGCGAACTCGCCGCCGAATCCCACAGGTAGGCGGCTCCTTCGTAGCCGGTGGCGACCACTTTGCTTCCGTCAGCACTTGAGCTCGCAAAAGTGGCCGGGACGCCGATCTTGAACAGCACCTCCCGTATTCCGGTCCGCCAATCGGTCCGGGTGATGGATCCACCCGCTTCAGCCGAGAGCACACCCTCGCCATCGGCGGTGAACGTCGCTGTTTCGGGGTCCGTTCCCAGCCCCAAGCGCCCCGAGAGGGGCTTCCCTTCGAGCATGTCGAAGACCTGGAAATACTGTCGATCGAGAACGAGCAGCGCCCGCGTGCCGTGCACCTGGGAATATCGGATCGGCTTAGCCGGGAGTTGCCAATCCAGGACCCGCCGAGGGGCCATTTCACGGAGCACTGCGAGCCTGAGCCGTTGGCTGCCGGTGTCGTCACCCGACGGCTCTTCGAGGTCCAATGCTTCCTGCAGAGGAGGGATGGCTCCGGAGTAATCACCGCTCCCCATCCGTGAAATACCCGTGGCCACCCGGGTGCCGACCTGCCGTTGGCGCTCGACCGCACGGTGGTTCCACTGTTGCTGAACGTGGTAGAAGACGCCCCCGAACAGGACGGTCACCACCGTGGCGACCAACCCGATGGTCCGGAGCATCCGGACTCGACGTTCGAGGGTGTGGAGTCGTCGCACCGACCGCCCATTGGCCAAAGCCAGGAGGTCGCTGGTGATCTCGGCCGCAGTGCGGTACCGCAGGCGCACATCGCTCTGGCAGGCCTTGATCAGCACCTCGTTGAGTTCCAGGAACTCCTTGGAGAAGCGGGGCTGGTCGGGCAGTGCGGGGAAATCATTGCGGTCTTTGCCGGAGACCAGCTCATAGAGCACCTTGCCCAGGCTGTAGAGGTCTCCCTGGATGCTGTTGGGCCCTTCAGGAGCGATGAATCCGGAGGTTCCGACATAGGTGTTCGCCTCCGACAGCGTCGACACCAGGCTGATATCCGCGAGTTTGGGTCGGCCGCCGACGAACACCACGTTGGCCGGTTTGATGTCGCGATGAATGAGGTCTTTGGAATGGAGGAACTCCAGGGCCTGTGACAATGCCAATCCGATCTGGACCGTCTGGTGGACGGTCAGGGCGCCACTGGCCGCCAGATCACTGGCCAAAGTGCGGGGACGGTAGTCGTCCGGGACGATGTTCTGCCCGTGGACCTGGTCGTCGCCGAGCTCCATGACGTAGTAGAAGAACTCGCCGCTCGGGCTCCACCCCACCTGAAGCACATCCACCAATGCGTCATGGACCCGTGAGATGGGTTCGAAACGCTTGATGCCCTCGTATTCGCGTTGGAAGGGCCGCGCATGGTCGAAGCGCTGACGGGCGACGATCTTGATGGCGCGATACACACCCAGCACCGAACGGGCCAGCCACACCACTCCGTAGCTTCCGAAGCCGATCGGTCGGATCAACTCGTGGTCGGGAATGCTGGGAGGTGGAACCTCCGACGGCATCAGGCCTGTTGGATCTGGGGGCGGGTTCACCGGTCCGAGGTGGGTTCAGGCATGGATCGGGCCCATGAACCGCGGGGGCTTGCGTGTCGAAGGGGCGGGGGAACGTTTCCGCAGCAAGTCTCCCAGCCTGCGCAATAGGCGGTCGCGAATCACCGCCTCGTGGGCTTGGGCGACCAATCGATAGTGATGGCGCTGCGGATCCGGGGTTCGACGGTGGGTCATCATGGTCTCACTCGGCTTCGTCGCGCAGGGCCTGCAACTCGGCTTTGAAGCGATTGTTGACCCGGTGTTTGGTGACATAGACATAGGTCGAGGTGACATCCAGCGCCTCGGAAATCCTCGCTGTCGGCCATTCTCTGAGCACGGCCAGGTCGAAGATCTGGAAATGCTTCGGTGACACCTTCCTTTTGACCCGCTCGATCGCCGCGGCCAGGAGGTTTTGTTCCCACTCCGTATCCCAGACCTGTTGAATCCCGGTCTCGATGGTGGGATGGATCTCCTCGGGAAGACTGGCCACGAATTCCAGTCGGCCGGTGCCCCGTTTTCGAAACTGATCCTGCACCCGCCAGGCCGTGGTCTTGAGCAACCAGCCCTTGAAGCTCCCTCGGTGCTGATCGTATTCGAACGTCCGGATGGTTCGCACCACGGTAAGCAGCGTCTCCTGAACCACGTCTTCCGCCTCGGTTTCCGTCAACCCGGCGCGGCGGGCCGCGTTGAAGATGAGCTTCCAGTAGAGGTCGAAGCACTCCCGCCAACTTTCAGAGTCATCCGAGTGTTTCAGCCGGGACAGCAGGCTGGCACGCGTCGGGATCCATGGATCGTTCTCCTCCATTGACTCAAGATACGTTCGCTCCGGGGTGAATCTTTCACTGGCCTGCATCCGCTCGACCCAGCGAACCGGTGCCTAAGGGGCCAAGTGGATGCGATGACGCTCTCCGAGGTGGGGACGAACGTCGACCCGAGACTTGAGCGACGATTCCTGAAAGGACCGGCGCTGGTCCGCCGTAACTCATACAAACGACATGTTGCGCCGGCGTTTCCCAGCAAGTCGGTCGGGTTCGAAGTCATCGCACCTCCCAGACCGTGTTCGGTTTCGAGGGGGTGCGGCAGTCTTGATATGAAATGAACACGGTGACCATGCCGACCGACCGGGATCTGGTGAGGTCGTACGCCCGGGAAGGATCAAAAACGGCGTTCCGAGCTCTGGTGAGTCGGCATGTGGACCTGGTTTTTGCCACGGCCTATCGCCAGGTTGGTGATACGGGCCTCGCCGAGGAGATCACCCAGAACGTCTTCGTTCGCCTCGCCCGCAAGGCCACCGTGCTCGCCGGCAACGAAACCATCGCCGGATGGCTCCATCGGTGTGCGATTCTGGAATCCAAGGCCCGCTTCCGGGCCGAAATGCGTCGACGCCGACGCGAAGAAATCGCCGCTGCCTTCGACTGACCACGAGCAGCGGTCAACCGGCTTCAATTTGAAACGGAGAAGCACATCAGCCGGATGGTCACCGGCACCGACTTATGGCCCTTGGTGGTGATGGGACCGACGCCGCCAAGCATGGCCGAAGCTCGAACCCTGGGTCAAATCAGCCTGAAAACAGCCGTGACTTGACTGCAGGCCGTACACCCATACTGTTAGCCATATTGTGAAAACGACTCTCGTTCTTCCTGATGACCTTCTGATGGAGGCCAAGACCCTCGCGGTCCGTCGGAAGACCACGCTCAAGGCCATTGTTGAAGCGGCTCTCCGTCGGGAGATCCGGCCCTCCATGGAACCGGAAAATCCAGACCCGGCCCGGTTCGAGGTTGGGCCCTTTGGGATCCTCCGTATCCGGAAGGTGTCTGGCAGTCGTGGCACCACGGTGGCACAGGTTCAGGCCGTCCAGGAGGCGTTGGAAAACGAGGAGCTTGAGCGGATGGCCAACACTCGCCGCCCATGATCACGCTCTTGGATGCCAGCGTGCTCATCGCCCTGGGTGATGCCGGGCACGTGCACGAAGGCACTGCCATGCGCTTCTTCGAACGTGAGGCTGTCACCGGAGGTTGGGCCACCTGTCCGACAACCGAGAATGCCTTCCTCCGCATCCTCAGCCATCCATCGTACCCGCGAACGCTGGGGAGCCCGGTGGAAGCGCGGCGGGTGCTTTCACGCCTGATGGCGGCACCGGGGCATCAGTTCTGGCCGGATGACCTGACTCTGACCAATGAGAGGCACCACCCACAGTTGCCCGGGTCCAAGAATCTCACCGACTACTTCCTTCTGGCGCTTGCCGTGAAGCACGGGGGCCGGTTCGCCACGTTCGACACCGGCATCAACGCGGCACTCGTGCCCGGCGGGCAAGCCGTGCTTCACCTCCTTCCGACATCTTGACCGGTCCGGCAAATGCCTCAAAACCCCTCTTGCCAGACAGGCCGATAAAATAACCGTTCTTTTTTGGCTGATACACTCTTGAGCGTCCGCTTTCCGAACTGTGAAGGCAGAGGTGCCCTCATGAGTGGGAGTCAGGTCAAACCTCCTGAAATACCTCGGGCCGACGTCGCGCCAATTCGAGAAGGCGCAGAGCGGCACCGCTCGGGCGTCGACGCCCCTTCTCCCAGCTAATCGCCGTGACTTTCGACACATTGAGGAGGGAAGCGAATACCGCCTGACTGACGTTCAATCGCTGGCGAATTTCCACAACGTCTTGGGCTGCTAGCGGTTTCACCGGGCTCGGTAGGAGGGCACGCGTGCGGAGAGTCAGCTTCCGCTCGCCGCGGACGTGGTCGGCCATCGCTTCCACACTCGCCACCAGAGCTTCCGCATCGAACGAGATTTCTTTGGTTTTCATGGTCGGAACTGTTGCTTGATGACCGCCACCGCCGTCTTCAGGGACTTCAGTTGGGCTGCGGTCAGGGTTTCGCTCTTCGCCTTCGTATACAGGTAGAACAAGATGATCACGTCGTGCTGCTTCAGGTGGAGGTAGATGACGCGGGCACCGCCACTCTTGCCTCGTCCCGGAAGCCGCATTCAGACCTTCATCAAGCCGCCCGACCCTTGGATGACATCGCCCCGGTCCGGCATAGCCAGCAATTCCTTTTGGAACTCCAGGTAGCTGGCGTCATCCACGAGTTCGTTCACGGCTTCCGTGAACTGGGGCAGCTCGATGAAAATCACCGCAACGGTGTATTACCTGGTAACACAAATGCAAGGATGGTTCAGTCGCCTGTGACTGCGCCGGTCGGCGCATGTGGACCCCCTCTGTCAGCACCGTTCCGAAACCCACGTAAATTTGCCGGTTTGAAAACCACGGTTTT
>VFQT010000081.1_pt1 | contig 149078 bp, 148 predicted proteins | sample 3512381 | NCBI WGS metagenome assembly VFQT01 (sample SAMN10412376, study PRJNA504923) | tailings metagenome | isolation source: Relicate 2 Philex TSF3 active mining site | place: Philippines: Tuba, Benguet | collected 2017-08-29
CTCTACCAACTGAGCCACGTCCGCGTTAGGGATTTGAGTTTAGCAACGGGTCGGCAGTCCCCACCGTGTCGTTTCCCGTGGTGCGAACCGAATTGGTGGTGAGAATGACACCACCCAACCCCAACAACACCACGACGCCGCCCAGTACCTGAACGATCGCAACGCCCTGACCAAGGAAGACGAATGCCAACGCCGTGGAAATCACAGGCCCACCCAGTGTGATCAGCGACGACACCGTGGTATCGAGATAACGCTGCGCCCATGTCATCAGATAGTGGCCGATGGTTCCCGGAATCAACATCATGAGGAGGAGAAAGAACCAGTCGCGCGGTGTCACCGCCCCGAGATCATCACTCGCCAGCAATGCCCACGGCACCGCGAGTATCACGTTGGTGAGACACACTCCGGTGAGGAACGACCACGTGTTCATTCCTTCGTCGCGGGCACGCTTGGCGGCGACGAAGTAGACCGTCCAGATCAACATGTTTCCCAGGGCCATGGCATCACCCACGAGACTGTGCTCGCCGGATGCACCACCCGAGTCGGCGCCCACCACCACTGCAACCACCCCGACGAAACTTACGAGCGAATACACCACGCGCTGAGTGGTGATCCTTTCTCCCAAGATCCTCGGCGCCAGGAACAACAGCACCGCAGGCGTGAGACTGCCGATCAGCGTTGCATTGGCGATGGTCGTTTGCTGAAATGATCCGAAGCTCAGCGCCGCCGACACCGAGAAAAAGACGCCCGGCTTCCACGCCACCGACAGATGGTGGCGGGTGAAGCCATCACCTGCCAGGTGGGCAAGCGTGAACAGCATCGGCAACCACATGAGTTGGCGATACAACACGATGGTGGGAAGCGAGATGGTGAGGCTCGAAACGAAGATCGGCCCGATCGCCCATGCCACGACCGCCACCACCACTGCCACCGTTGGGGCGGCACGATGACGGTGCAGTGCACCTGTATTCGCGGACATCAACCGTCACCCTGCGACGCCGATTGCAGCATGGTGGAATCCGACTACGAACGCTTGTCGGTGGGACGCAGATCGATCCGCAGCGTCAGAATGCCGTCGTCGAGTGACGCCTGCGCATCGCCAATCATCGCGAAGTCCTGGAAGTCGGAGTTGGCCTGTGCAATGAAGTGTTGACGTTCCTCGCCGGCGACTGGTGGAAGTGGACGCTTGCGTACGGCCGCTGCCCGTTCCTTGAATCGCTGCACCATTTCGTTGGGATCAAAACTCACGGCTCTACCGTAGTTCGCTGTCATCATCCAACCGTGCGAATGCTTCTGCTCTCGCTTGTCGAAGCAACTCTTTGCGAGTTTCCTCGTCGGCATTCAGGTACGCGTCATCCCCCATCACCTCGAGGGGTGCCAGCACGGGATTGTCGGGGCGTGCAGAACTCCAAAACCACGCCGTCACCGCCACGAGTGCGATACCGGCGACGATGAGCACGACCCCCACGAGCACGCTGCCAAACTAGTTGCGTGGCCAATCTGCTCTCCACCATGGCGTTCCTCGCCGTCGTTGGGTTCTTGGCGTGGGTCGGCTGGGGCATGGAGCCCCACTGGTCGTCGAAAGATGGTCACAAGTTCATGTGCAGAATGCACCTGCATCCCGAGGACGCAAACGATCGACCACGCTGGCGCGACGTGAAGGTCAGCGTCGTTGACGAGGAGCTCCTCGTGTACGCCCGAACGCGTCGCAGCGGCAACCTTCGTGGAGTTTGGAAGGTCGTTGGCGCCGTAAACGACGGCGAAAAGAACCGGCGTCTGTACGAAGTTCGCACTGCGAGCGATGCTGGCGCAACCATCCGTGTACCGCAGTCCAGCCGCTGCGTGCCGATACTCGACCGCTTGGTGCCGTAACTCGACGAGAGCGATGTGCCGGCGTCGTAACGCGACTAGAGCGACGTCAGCAACTCCGTGAGGGGTGCGCCCACCTGCGGCAGGTCGATCAGGAACGCATCATGGCCGTGCGGCGAGGAGATCTCCGCGTAGTGCGCCCGAACACCATTGCGCGCTACGAGTTCACAAATCTGCCGCTGCTGATACACCGGATACAAGATGTCGCTCGAGATCCCCATGGCCAGCGTCGGTGCGGTGATGCGTGCCATTGCCTTCTCCAACCCACCACGACCACGCGCAACGTCGTGCAGGTCCATGGCTTTGCCGATGAGCAAGTAACTATTGGCATCAAATCGGCGGATGAGGCGGTCACCGTGGTGGTCGAGGTAGCGCTCGACTTCGAACTTGTCCCACAGCCCGATGCCGTTGTTCTCGGCGTCCATGTCCGCAAGATCTCGACCGAACCGATCCGTGAATACGTTGTCACTACGGAACGTCACTTGAGCCACCATCCGTGCGATTGCCAGTCCCTCCCAAGGCCCGTCGCCGATGGGTGCGTCGTAGTAATCGCCACCGCGCCACTTGGGATCGAGCCGAATGGCTCGACGCCCGATCGCACCCCAGGCAATTTGCTGCGCAGTCGACTGAGCACACGTACCGATGACTGCGAGCGAAGCAACACGATCCGGATAGGTGATCGCCCACTCCAATGCCTGCATGCCGCCCATCGAGCCGCCGATCACCGAATGCCAGCGTCGAACGTCGAGATGATCGGCGAGACGTACTTGCGCACGCACCATGTCGCGAACCGTGATGACCGGAAAGCGCGAACCGTACGGAAGCCCGTCATCCGGATGATTCGATGCCGGCCCGGTGGTGCCCTGACATCCACCCAATACGTTGCTGCAGACCACGAACCACTCATTGGTGTCGATTGCGAGACCTGGCCCAACCAGTCCTTCCCACCAGCCCGGCGTGGGATGCCCTTCGTCTGCTGCGCCCGCAACGTGACTGTCGCCCGTCCATGCGTGGCAGATGAGAATCGCGTTCGAGTGGTCGGCATTGGGCGTGCCCCACGTTTCGTAGGCGATCACCACATCGCGCAACGTGGCCCCAACATCCAGCGCCACCGCACGCTCACCGAGCGACAAGAATTGTCGACGCCCGACGGGCTGCGACGCATCCCACGCCCCGGTGGCGGGATAGTCGGTGCGTTGCATGTGTGAGTCCTTCTTGGGTTCTGCCACCATGCGATCCGTTGCCCCTTGCGGGACCACATCGCCACCGAAGTGACTTGGCACCGTGGATTCCCGGTTGCCGGACCGTATGGTCGCTCGTGATGTAGCGCTCCCAGACTAGCGGTAGCGTGATTTCACCCAACGGGCGGAGTTGGGGCTGCGCACGTTCGTCGCGCGGCCACTCGGCGATACACCATCGCCGCAATGTGGCGTACTCCCGGTAACAAGATGAAGCGGCCAGCAAGTGGCCAAGGCCAGCGGGCATAGCGCAACGCGCAAGCCACTGCGACATGTGCCGACGCCGCCCCACCCGAGCCGCTCACCCACTGCACCGACTCCGCACATTGCGCGCGCGTGAGACCCAAGGTTGAGAGATCGGTGGTCTGATACGCCACGCAGTCAAGTGGTCGTCGGGTGCGGCGTACGAGAAACCTGACACACGCCTTGCAAAACTCGCACTCGCCGTCATACACGAGCACGGCGTTAGTTAGCGTTGCGGGCATCGTGGTGCGTGTGTTGTTTTCCGTCAAGATGTTGGCTCTCCACCTGTTCACGACCGTATTGGTTGCCGTGATGGTGAGTCTCGGTTTTTGGCAGCTCGATCGTCACAACGAACGTGCCACATTTAACGATGCCGTGAGGGCCCGCGCACAAGACGCCCCTCGCCCGCCCGACCAACTGCTGGCGTTGGACTCCCACCTGGCGAATCTCGAGTGGTATCGGCTCACTGCCACCGGTGAGTACCTGACCGATGCCGACATGTTGCTGGTGAACGTGTCGCAGGATGGACAAGCCGGTGTTGATCCCGTGTCGGCGCTGCGCTTGGACGACGGAAGCATCTTGCTGGTGAACCGCGGATTCATACCGCTTGCCCAAGCGGTGCCCGCACCACCCGAAGGCCGTGTCACCATCCTCGGACGAGTTCGCGTGTCCGACGCTCGTGAGCGGGGCGAATTGAGCGATCCTGTCGACGGCGCACTACGGGAAATCCAGCGCATCGATATTCCGCGTCTTGCTGCCCAGCTGCCAGGCGAAGTGCTCCCCATCTACGTAGATCTGCTTGGCAGCAACCCGGCGGACTCACCGATGCTCTCGCGAATCGCCGATCCCCAACTCACGCTTGGACCGCACTTGTCCTACGTGATGCAGTGGTGGATCTTTTCGCTCTGTGCTCTCGTGGCGTGGGTGTTTATCGTGCGACGATCGCTCGCCACAGCCCGCCGGGCGACGACATCAGCCTGAGTCGGGTTGCCGCACCCACACCGCGGAACACACCGAGCATCGCTCGGCGCACCTCGCGTGGCGATGCATCGACTCGTAGATACGCCGACCATTGGTGCACCGGGAGCGAAAAGAAGGCGTCGAAAAATTCGGCGACCGCAGCATCCGGGAGTGACTGAAGCACGTCGAGCCCCATTGCGTGCCAGGCCCGAGTACGAAGTTGAGCCGCAGGCCACACCGCATCCCAAGCGGCCGTTGCGAGCTTGTCGCCTCGCTGCCGTTGCGCCAAGCAGACGCTGATGGCTTCTGCCACCCGCGGTGCAGCGCGCAGGGATGCAGCCACTGAGTACCCCGTTACCGGGTGCACGTATCCGGCGGATGCACCGAATGCCACCACGCGCGCGGTGCGGTCGGGCAGCGGACCTCCCATGGGGATCGTGACGCGCTCAACGTCGTTGGTCGTTGTCGCACCATGAGGTCCCAAGCGGGCGCCAAGTCGCTCTGCGAGGTACTCGAGGGATCGTGGCGGATCTGCGTACAACGAGGTTTCTTCCACGAGCACCGAGCCGTCGGCAAATGGCGCACCGTACAGAAACGTCGGCGGCTGGCTCCAATCCATGAGCGTGAACACTCCGGGAAGTACACCAAGGCGTTGGGCCGTGTCGAGATCGACGGTGAGGCCGTACGCCGTTTGCGCGCCACCTCCACCCCGTTGCACAGGACGACTGCCAGTGGCGTCGATTACCAATGCCGCCTCCACCGAAGACCCGCTCGCCATGCGAATGGTGCTCGTGTCACCGCCGTGCGAAACGTCGTGGGCGATGTTGTGGGCGATGTTGTCGGCGATGTCATTGCCAGGGTCGTTGACCGTGTCGTTGACCGTGTCATCGATGACGTGTACCTCGCGCATCAGCGCCGCACGCAACCGCGAGTTGTCGAACACCACGTACGGGCGCTGCAAGAGGTGCTCCCGATTCCCCACCACCCGAACGGTGTCCCAACTTCCGCGCAGGACGGATTCGAGCGGTGCCCCAAGCTCTGCATCGGCAACGTCATCACGCCATGACCCGTAGGTGGCGTGCCAGGGTGCGCTTGGCGATATCACGACCACATCGACGTTTCGCTTCATCAGCGAATGCGCCAGAGCAGCGCCGGCCGGACCCCCGCCGATTACGGCAACGTCATGCGACACGGGCTAGACCAGGTTGGCGAGATGGGCATGGTCGTTGTAGCGCAACAACCGCCAGATGTTTTCCCGAGGACGAAACAACTCGGTGATGGAGCAATTCTTGGTGTACACCTCGAACTTGCCTGTTGGCGAGGCCTGCAAACAATGGCGTAGCAGACCGTCGATGGTCCCACCGTGGCACGTGACCATCACCGTTTTGCCGCGATAGTCACGCTCGAGTTCGCCGAAAGCTGCAATCACACGGGCGTGGAACTGGGCGAGCGTTTCGCCGCCTGGAAACACCACCGTGTTGGGGTCGCCATTGAAATCCGGGCGACCGTATTGGGCCACGAACTCGTCGAACTTCATTCCATCGCATATCGGGCCCGGATCGTGCTCTCCGAAACCCGGGCGTATGTCGATGTCGGAATGTCCGATGAACGGAGCATAGATCTCGGCAGTTTGCTTGGCCCGAGGATACGAACTCGACACCACCGCATCCACGTTCAACTCCGATGTTCGCGCGAGACGCTCCCCCAGTGCCTTGGCTTGCGCTTTGCCGAGGTCGGTGAGCCCACGACAGCTACCCAACCCACCGATGTAACGCTCGACCGTGGCGAAGGATTCACCGTGACGCACCAGCACCACGCGAGTGTCTGTCATACGAGCTTCTCGACGAACCCTTCGAGTTGACGCAAGTTTCGACATTCATACACACCGTCGGTGTGACCGCCGTATTCGCCCACGATGGAGTCACCCGTATTCCAATACGATCGCGGCTCGGGATTGAGCCAATACACGTGTCGGGCGTGCTTGCGCATTTCCTTCACCACCCAACTTTGTGAAGCGTGGTAATTGTTGCGGGCATCTCCGAGGAGCAGCACCGTGGTTTTTGGATTGATGTCCTTGCCGTAACGCTCCCAGAACACCTCGAACGCGTGCCCGTAGTCGCTATGGCCGTCCACCCACACCACGTCGGCTTCGGTGTTGACCTTGTGGATCGCTTCTTGGATGTCTTCGGTCGCCCGGAAGTGCTTGGTGACTTCGTCGATGCCGTCGATGAAGACGAACGAACGAACCTTGCTGAACTGACTCTGGATTGCGTACACGAGCATGAGGGTGAATCGAGCGAATGCCGCGACACTGCCCGAGATGTCGGCAACCACCATCAATTCTGGCTTGGCAGGCCGTGGGTACTTGAACTTCGGCTCGGCTGGCACGCCCCCATAACTCAGCGAGTGGCGAACCGTGTTGCGGAAATCGAGCGGACCCTTCCTGCCATGTCGACGCTTGCGCGCCAACCGTGCAGCGAGTTTGCGTGTGAGCGGAAACAGCGCCTTCTTCAGCGACTGCATCTCCTCGCGGCTCGCGTGCATGAACTCCACGTCTTCGGGGAGTGGTTTTCGGAGCGTCTTGGCCATTGCCTCTGCACCGCGGTCGGCGACCAAGCGGCGGCGAATCTCCGCTTCGACTTCCTTCTTGAATTGCTCGATACGCATTTCGTACTCGTCCTTGGCCAAGCGTTGCTCGAGGCTGGTGGACTCGCGCTGCGATGACGCCTTGCCTGCTTCCATCAATTTGGCCAGCATGTTGTCGAGATCCAGATTGCGAAGGGTTCGGTAGAGGTAATAGGTGCCACCTACGGGACGACCCGGCTCCATCCCCGCAAACCGGGCAACGGATTGTCTCGCCAGTGCGCGCATCATGGCTTGATCGCCCTGCATCAAGGCGCGCATGAGCATGTTGGCAAGTTCTTCGGGAGTGAGAGCTTCGAGTCCACCGCCACCGGCTCCCCGACCCTCGCCTTGGCCGAGTTGTGCCTGATCTTGTTCATCTCGCCAGAACTCGTCGGCTTGTTCCTCGCTCGGATCGACGATGTTGTACTGCGAACCTCGCAACGAGAAATACACCTCGAAGATGGTCTCGAAGACCCGCCAATGGGAGGAGTTCTTCACCAACGTCGCACCGAGCGCGTACTTGAAGGCGTCGCGATCCTCGATGGGAATGACCTTCACGGCTTCCATCGCATCCAGGTTTTCGGTGAGGCTCACCGGCAAACCTGCGCGCCGCAGTTCGCCCACGAAACCCGACATCAAGTCGATGACCGGCATCGGCGTCCTACTCGTCGACCGACAGCTCTTTGGCGGCCTTCGCGATATCGGTCTGGTACTTGAGCAAGACGTGGAGCGTTTCCTTGGCTTGCTCGGCATCGATGTGATCGACACCCAACAAGATGAGCGTGCGGGCCCAGTCGAGGGTTTCGCTGGCCGACGGCGCCTTCTTCAAATCCAGCTGACGAATGCTGCGCACGATGCGCGCGATTTGATCGGCGAGGTTGGCGCTGATGTCGGGCACTTTGGCCAGCACGATTTCCTTCTCGCGCTCCATGTCCGGATAATCCACGTGGAGGTACAAGCAGCGACGCTTGAGCGCTTCGGACAGCTCGCGTGTGTTGTTGGACGTGAGGAACACCATGGGAATCTGCTTGGCGGTGATGGTGCCGAGTTCCGGAATGGACACTTGGTATTCGCTCAACACTTCGAGCAGCAGTGCTTCGGTTTCTACTTCCACGCGGTCGACTTCGTCGATGAGGAGCACGACGGGGTCCGGAGCAGAAATGGCCTCGAGCAGTGGACGGGTGAGCAAGAACTCGTTGCTGAAGATGTCGTCGTGCACTTCCGTCCACGAATCGCTGGTCTTGTCCGCTTGGATACGCAGCAGCTGCTTCTTGTAGTTCCACTCGTACAGGGCCTTGGACTCATCCAAGCCCTCGTAGCACTGCAGTCGAATCAGGCGTGCGCCGGTGAGTTCGGCAACGCTCTTTGCCAATTGCGTCTTGCCGGTTCCAGCAGGGCCCTCGATGAGCACGGGCTTACCCAGACGTTGAGCGAGATACACCACTCCGGCGATGCCGTCGTCGGCGAGATAGTTGATTTTCTTTAGACCATCACGCACCTGCGCAACGGAGGCGAATGCGTTTGTCATCGTGGCAAGGCTACTCAGAGATGCGCTCCCCTAACGAACGCTGGCAATAGCATTTGAACACGATGACTGAACGCTCGCTGTTCGCGAGCAATCTCGGTGTGGCTGGTGGAACGCTGGCATCACGAGTAACGGGGTTGGCTCGCCTCATCGTGTTCGCTGCAGTAATCGGACAGACCGCGCTGGCGGACGCTTTCGACGTGGGCAACAATGCACCGAACGTGATCTACGAACTCCTGCTTGGCGGCACGCTCACCGCGGTGCTGGTGCCACTTTTCGTTGCACAGCGCGAACGAGGTGACCGTGCCGGTACGGCGGCAGTGTTCGGAACCGGACTCGTTGCGCTGGCCGCAGTTACCGTCCTTGCAGTCGTGGCTGCGCCGGCAATCTTTCGCCTGTATGCACTGTCTCCGTCAGGGGATGCCGCAACGTTCCATGACGTTGGTACTGCGCTGACCAGAATCTTCCTCCTGCAGATCTTCTTCTACGGCCTCAATGCGTTGGCATCGGGAGTTCTGAATGCCAACGGAAACTTCTTGGCAGCAGCTTGGGCTCCGGTTGCCTCCAACCTCGTTGCCATTGCCGCAATTCTCGGTATACGCAATGATTCGTCGATTTCCGAAGTCTCGCTCGAAGCTGCCGCGTCAGGCACTCGACTCTTTTGGTGGTTTTCACTCGGGCCAACACTTGGAATCGCAGCAATGGCCGTGATCGTCATGGCGGTGGCGATTCGCGCCGGAGTGCTTCCCCGGCCCGCATTCGCACCGCGTCACGCCGCCGTACGCGAACTGTTTCGCGTGTCCGTCTGGGCCATCGGATACATCGCTGCCAACCAGATCGCCCTCATCGTGGTGAAGAACCTGGCCGACCCGGGCTCGGGTCGACTCGATGCGTATGCGAAGGCAATGACGATCTTCCAGCTGCCCCACGGTCTCCTCGCAGTCACCATCGTGACCACCACCGCCCCACTCCTGGCGCGAGCCGTTGCGCAGCGGAATCACGGTGAGTTCACGCAGCGATTCGTCAGCGGTGCCCGTATGACGTTGGCACTCACGATCGTTCCGTCGTTCGCATTGTCGCTGTTTGCCGAACCGATCGTCCGCGTGCTTCTCGGTTGGGGTGCGTTCAGCGACGACGCCGTCACCACCACCGCTCGTGCTCTCGGTGGTCTGAGCATTGGTTTGGTTGGTTTTTCGTTGTACCTGTTCGCACTTCGCGGCTTCTACAGCCACAGCGACACACGCACACCGTTCGTCATCAACGTGGGACAGAACTCACTCAACGTCGTGCTGGCTATCCCTCTGGCGAATCGCTTCGACGTACTCGGCTTGGGATTGGCATTTGCCATCTCCTACCTGGTGTTTGCCGTCGTAGCAGTGGAAGCGATGGCACGCAGGCACGGCACACCGCACCTGCCGGGTCTGTTGCTCGGCGGACGATGAATGGGGCTGTTGCTTAGTAGACGATGAGATCGTCTCGGTGCACGAGCTCGACCGGGACGTCGTCGGCCAACTCCGAACTCTTCTTGCCCGCCGCTGCTGCAGCCTGACGCTCATCCACGCGGACCAGACCACGGGCCACCACCGCGCCGGAGACATCCGCGATGTCCACCACATCGCCAGCCGCGAATCCGCCACGAACCTCCACAACGCCCGCATGCAGAAGCGATACACCTCTGTTGACGAGAGCCGATCGTGCGCCGTCGTCGACCGTGACTCGGCCGGCGGACTGTGCTGCAAAGGCAATCCACAACTTTCGTGCGGTCAGGCTGCGATCGTGAGCCGAAAAGGTGGTGCCAACACCCGTTGCACCCGTCACCGCATCTTGCAACACCGCGGAGCGTGATGCGCGCGCGATGACCGTACGCACACCCGACCAACTGGCGATTCGAGCCGCGGCCAACTTGGACGCCATGCCGCCACTTCCCCGCGCCGTACCCGAGGCACCTGCACGCACGGTCATGAGCTCATCGGACGCCGACACATGCTCGATGAGTGTTGCCGAGGAGTCCGTGGACGGGTCGGACGTGAACAAGCCGTCCGTGTCCGTGAGTAGTACCAGGACGTCGGCATCCACGCTGTGGGCTACCAAGGCCGCAATTCGGTCGTTGTCGCCGAAGCGAATCTCGTCGCTGGCAATTGCATCGTTCTCGTTGATGATCGGGACGCATCCAAGCTCCAACAGTCGCAACATGGTCTGTCGCGCATGGAGATACTGCGCACGATCCATGAAATCGTTCGGCACCAACAACACCTGTGCACCAACCAAACCATGTGCGTCGAGCGCCGTGTTGTAGTGACCCATGAGACGACTCTGACCTGCAGCGGCCAGCGCCTGAAGCGTGGCCGTGTCGGTGGGCCGCTGCGACAAGCCCAGCGCTGCAACGCCACCAGCCACCGCACCACTCGTCACCACCAGCACCTCATGGCCCTCACCACGCAGCTGGGCAACTTGTGCGCACAACGACTGCACCATCGACACATTGATGGCTCCAAGTTCGTCGGTAATCGATGATGTGCCGATCTTGGCAACGACCCTCATCGCAACACCTCAGCCCACCACGTGCGTGTACTCGAAGCTGAATTCCTTGATGTGAATCGTCGCGCCATCGTGTGCACCTGCTCGCGCAAGGAGGCGCGGAACTCCCAAACCCGTGAGGCGATCGTCGATGTAATTGAGCGCATCCGGAGACGACACATCACTGAGTGCAACCGCACGCTCAACTGCGCGCCCATGTAGACGGAACTCGTTGTCGCCGACCTTCTCCACACGCGTGCCATCGGGTTCGGGACGAATCGTGATCTCGGTGTTGTCAACCGCCGGAACTTCGCGCGCCTCGTACACCAACTCGGCCAAAGCTCCCACCACCTCGCGCACCCCTGCACCGGTAACCGAGGACATCGTGCGCCATCCAGCGTTCTCCCAACGAGCCTTGGTGTCGGCGTCGACGGCGTCGAGCTTCGTACCAACGATCAGTCGCGGCCGTTCCAACAACTCGGGGCGGTAGGCCTGCAGCTCATGCAGCAGCACTTCGACCTGAGTTTCTGGCGCGACACCCTCTATCGATACCAGATCGGCAAGGATGCACAACACTCGCGCTCGTTCGATGTGCCGCAGGAACTGGTGCCCAAGTCCACGACCTTCGCTGGCGCCTTCGATGAGTCCGGGAATATCGGCGATCACGAACTCCGTTTCCTCGCCCAAACGCACCACGCCGAGGTGGGGCTCCAACGTGGTGAAGGGATAGTTTGCGATCTTCGGCTTGGCAGCCGACACCGTCGAGATGAAGGTGCTCTTGCCGGCGTTCGGATACCCAACGAGTGCGACATCGGCCATCAACTTGAGCTCGAGCTTGAGCCACCGCGTCGGACCGTGCTCGCCTTGTTCGGCAAATTTCGGCGCGCGACGCTTGTTGGTGAGGAACCGTGCATTGCCGCGACCGCCTTGACCGCCGGGAATGGCCATCCATCGCATGCCATGCGTGCGCAAGTCGGCAAGAATTTCGCCACCGTAGAGGTCGCGCACGATGGTGCCCTCCGGCACCTTCACTTCCAAGTCTTTCCCGCGTCGTCCGTGAAGATCCTTCCCCATTCCCGACACACCGTCTTCGCCACGACGATGCGGATGATCACGGAACGCCACCAGGGACGCCACGTTGTGGTCGGCGATCAGCCATACCGCACCACCGTCGCCACCGTCGCCACCGTTCGGACCGCCGTACACCACCGGACCTTCGCGGCGGAAACTCACGCAACCCGCGCCACCGTCGCCACCACGCACGTTCAGTTGCGCTTCGTCAACAAACGCACTCATGTGGGGTGAACTCCTGGTGACAACTCGTGCCGTTGTGGCGAATAATCACGCTACAAGCGCATACCCCGTACGTATCGTTGAGGCATGACATCGCGCGCCGAATCATGGGCATCCACCATGCACGGCCATGCGAGCGACGGCAACATTCGCTTTGCCCATGCTGATTCTTGGGCCGGCACCGGACGTTTGGATTTGGTGCCCCGCGACGCGCGCGAAGCCCACGAGTCCGAATTCCTTGCACCCCATGCAACGCGATCCTTCGGTGCAGGCAACCGCCACACCCCCGAAGAGCCCGATGCATTTCGCACGTGTTTCGAGCGCGATCGCGACCGAATTCTCCACGCATCCTCGTTCCGCCGACTGGCGGGGAAAACGCAGGTTTTCGTCTTCCCCGAGGATCACCAGCGAACACGCCTGACGCACGCGCTCGAAGTGGCCCAGGTTGCCGTTTCCGTCTCGCGAGCGCTCGGCCTGAATGTTGCACTCACCGAAGCCATCGCCCTTGGCCACGACTGCGGTCACGGTCCTGGCGGCCATGCGAGCGAGGATGCGCTCTCGCCCTACGTGGAGGGTGGCTACGACCACGCCGTGTGGGGTGCCGATGTGGCGCTGTCATCGCTCAACCTCTGCCGCGAAACACTGGATGGGATTCGCAACCATTCCTGGTCGCGGCCCGCTCCGGCAACACCCGAGGGCGAAGTGGTGTCGTGGGCCGATCGCATTGCCTACGTGTGCCACGACTACGAAGACGCCGTGTCAACGGGATTGGTCGTCGCCGAAACACTCCCCGACGTTGTGCGTGCGCACTGCGGAGTCACACGCGGCTCACAACTGAAGTCCTTCATCACCGCAATGATCGATGCAGCCCGCGACTCCGGACGCATCGGGATGACCAGCCAAGTTGCCGACGCACTCGCGGCATTTCGTAAGTTCAACTACGACAACATCTACATGCGCGAGGCATCCCGCTCCCAGGCGCAAGCCGTCATCGATCTCTTACGTGCGCTCGTCGAGCACTACCACGCTCACCCCGACCACATGGCAGTGGCGTTTCGTGACGGCGTCGGTGCACCAAAGAGCAATGATGCACTCCGACAGGCCGTCACCTACGTGGGTGGCATGACCGACCGGTTTGCGTGTCGACAAGGACTGAGTTTGCTGAACTACGACCGTGAGCGCTTGCCTCGCGGCATCGACGTGTAGCCCGTTCACTGTTAGAGGAACTTGATCATCGCGCCAACGGCAGCAATGGTGATGCCGTTGAGCGTGATCATGGTGGTCAAGAGCGTGCGAGTGTTGCGGGCCATCTCCTCACGCAGCGAGCGCTCCATCGCCACCATGTCCGCCCGAATCGCCTGCTCCATCTTCGACATATCCGCCCGAATGGATTTCTCCATCGCCGCCATGTCCGAGCGAAGCGAGTTCTCCATTCGGCGGTCCTCGCCACGGAGTTCGCTGCGAATTCGCTGACTCTCATACAGGACCACCCCGACCGTGGCCGGCGCATTGAAGTCGAGGGAGGAATACTCCGGCGGCAGGTTGCCACGCGAGTCATCCGACGTTGATGGATTCTCAAGTGTCATTGTCATGGGAGCATCCTTTGGATTTGCAAACTTGTCAAGTACTTCGCACCACCTCGTTGTGTGCCTCAATATCACCAAACGAGCAAGAAACTTGCGACAAGGTGAGGAATTGGCGCGAAAGTTAGACGCGGGCTGGATCCACAGCGATGCGAACCCGCTCCTTGGGGCGATCAATGGCTGCCAACGCTTCGCTCAGGGCTTCCCATGACTGCGCGCGTACGAGTGCACGCTCATCCCCCATGGCCACCTGCACCAGCAATGACTGCGACAGCTGATCAACGACCTCGGCGGTGCCTTTGCCACTGACCTCCGCTAGGGCACCGAAGGGCGGCAAGTTCAACCTCCGTCGACGTTCGGTTTCGGCCGCCACGTGGGCTGTGAGGTCGCCGGCAACCAAACCCGCCAGAACCTCGTGCTGCGGAACCGCAGTTTGGACGACGAGTTCACCACCGCGAGCAACCAACCGTGCACCATGCGCCAGAAGGTCGAGTGCCTGCTCGCTGGCACGAAACCGAGGGGCCAAGAGTTCGGCGTCGATGTCGAGAAACACCACCGCGTCGGCCCGGTCGATGCGATGCAACACCGCCTCGGTGCCAACGAACACCGAGGCACGTGGATCGATCGACGTGGTGGTGGGTGAAATCTCCTGCACCTGTCGCCCGGCTGCAGCTTCCAACTCGTCCCGTAGACGCGAGACTCCGATGCGGATGGAACGCAACTTCTGGGAGCCACACGACGAACACACGACGGGTCGTGCCGCAGCACAACGCGAACACACGAGTTGATGCTCATCCGGCTGGGCGACTGCTGCACCACATGCCTCGCACCTGGCAATGCTGCGACACGAGTCGCAGGCCAGTGCTCGCGCACGACCCTTAACGTTGAGCACACACACCACACGCTTGCGGTCGTCCCGAAGCAGCTCGATGAGCGGCGATGTCACCAGCGAGGACGCCCATCGTTCATCGCTGTTGCGGTCGATGATTCGAACCGCCGGCCAGTTCGCGGCATCGTCGGTGAGCGCGATTCGACCACCTGCCCACTGTCGAGCGTTCAACGTCGGCACTGGCGACACCAACAAGCACGGCACATCAGCTCGGCGAGCACGCTCGATTGCGACGTCTCGCGCATGCCAGGTTGGTGAACGTTCCTCTTGCAATGTGTCGTCGTGCTCGTCGATCACCACCATGCACGACAGTGCGGGCACACTCGCCCACACTGCGGATCGAGCGCCGACAACGACATCCACGCCCGAAGCGGCCGACACCCACTCGTCGGGGTACACGGCAGTGGTCAAACCCATGCGACGACTCTCGGCGGCCAAACGTCGGGCCTGCACCACGGTTGGCGCCACCACGATGATCGGACCCGTGGAGGACGCCGAGGCGAGCACTTCAGCGTGACTTGACGCAGGTCCGCATTGCACCACCCCGCCTCCGATGCCCAGCAACCGCTGAACTGGACCGTCAACGGTCGTCGTGGCGCGTGACGAATAGCGAGGTGCGACCAATCGCGGCACGCGGCGGTCGGGTGATGCAGAAACGAGAAACGGACGCCGTCGTGATGCCCAGCGAATTGCCGCCCACTCGACGAGCGCGACAACTTCGGAAGTTGGTCCAATCGAGGTCACTTTCTTGATCGTGAGCAAACGCGAAGCATCGACATCGCTGTGCTGCGAGTCCAACACCGCGGACACCCAACCGGGAACTTCGCGGCGATGCAGCGGAACCCGCACCCGCGCACCTACGACGACTGCGGATACGAGTTCGTCGGGAATGAGGTAGTCGAAGGGTTTGTCGACGCCCGTGACATCGACGACGACTCGGGCAATTCGTGACACGGCACCTACGAGGGTAGGCAGTCGGTGGAACGTAGACGTTGAGACAGCCCGTGTCGAAGCAGCTAGAGCTTCGCGGCCTTCTTGAAGGCGTCGAGACGAGACAGCTGTTCCCAGGTGAATTCCGGGTTGTTACGACCGAAGTGGCCGTAGGCGGCAGTCTTGCGATAAATCGGACGCTTGAGGTCGAGATCGCGCACGATTGCGGCCGGGCGCAGGTCGAAGGTGTCTCGCACCGCTTGCTCGATCTGTGACTCGTCAATGGAGTTGGTGCCGAAAGTTTCCACCAAAATGCTGATGGGTTGGGCCATCCCGATGGCATACGCCACCTGCACCTCGCAACGACGGGCAGCACCGGATGCCACCACGTGTTTGGCCACCCAGCGTGCCGCGTACGCAGCGGATCGGTCGACCTTCGATGGGTCCTTGCCGCTGAACGCACCCCCACCGTGACGACCCATTCCGCCGTACGTGTCGACGATGATCTTGCGACCCGTCAACCCCGTGTCGGCGTGTGGTCCACCTTTCACGAACTCACCCGTCGGGTTGATGTACACCGCGTAGTCGTCCTTGGCGAACTGCGCCGGTACCACCGGGCGAATCACTTGTTCGATGAGATCGGGACGAATGACCGTGTCGCGGGAGATGCCGTCGGCATGTTGCGTGCTGATCAGCACGGTACGCAAGCGAACGGGAACACCGTCCTCGTAATCGAACGTCACTTGTGTTTTTCCGTCGGGACGCAGATACGGGATTGCACCCGACTTGCGAACCTCGGTGAGTTGTTCAGCCAAGCGGTGCGCCATGAAGATTGGCAGTGGCATCAACTCGGGGGTTTCGTTGCAGGCATAACCGAACATCATTCCCTGGTCGCCGGCGCCCTGCGAGTTCAGACGATCTTCGCCGCTCTTGCCGCCGCGCAACTCTTCGCTCTTGTCGACACCCATGGCGATGTCACTCGACTGCTCGTCGATGCTGATGATGACTCCGCACGTGTTGCCGTCGAAACCGTACGCTGCGTTGTCGTAGCCGATGTCCTTGATGACACTTCGCGCCAATTTGGGAATGTCGACGTACGCCGACGTGGTGATCTCACCGGCAACGACGCAGAGACCGGTGGTCAGCAACGTTTCACACGCAACGCGGCCCTGTGGGTCTTCGGCAAGAATCGCGTCCAGTACCGAGTCGCTGATTTGATCAGCCATCTTGTCGGGGTGACCCTCGGTGACGCTCTCCGAGGTGAAGGTGTACTTGCGAACCATGCGCGAGACTTACTCGGGCTGTGCTTCGGCGTCCTGCGAAGCAGCGAGTGCGTTGGCTTCGTCTTCCTGACGCTGCAGCTCGGCAATCTCGGCGCGAATCTCTTCAAGAGTCTTCGGCACGAAGCGAACCTTGTCGGCTGCAATTTCCTCGAATGCCACTGAGAGATGTTTGGTGCTCACGGACTCCACCGTCGGACCAACCACGCTTCCCGTCTGGAGGTTTCCGAAGTACTCGGTGATTTCACGAGCACGCTTGGCAGCCAACGTCACGAGGCTGAACTTGGACTTGGTGCGACCCATCAGGTTTTCGATCGCGGGAGACATCATCGAACTTTCGGGGGTGTTGCTCACAGGGCTCCTTGGACGATTGGACTTCGATTGGCCCGAGCTCGCGGCTCAGGACCCCTAAAGGCTAGCGGCGCGGCGTGCCCCAGCGATGATGTCCAGCATGTCGGCGATGGTCTTGTCGATGGTCTGGTTGACGATCACGTGGTCGGCCAGGGCGATGCCGATGGGCTCCTCTTCCTCGGCCTTGCGTAGTCGCTGGTCGACCTTGCGCTCGTCGTCGCCTCGCACCATGAGGCGCTCGCGCTGCTCTTCGCGGGAAGGCGGCAACACGAAGATCAGTACGGCGTTGGGGTGTTGCTTCTTGATCTGACTTGCGCCGTCGACCTCGATTTCCAACACGATGTCCTTTCCTGCCGGTGCGACAGGAGTGGGCGTGCCGTAGTAGTTGCCCAGGAAGTTGGTCCACTCGAGGAATCCACCGTTGTCGATGTTGGCCTCGAATTCGGGGCGGGTAACGAAGTTGTAGGCGTCTTCTGCCTCGCCCGGCCGGCGTTCCCGCGTGGTCCACGAACGACTCAACCACAGGTTCGCATCGCGCTTCATCAGTTCACCCACCACCGTGCTTTTGCCTACTCCACCGGGTCCCGACACCACGAACACCAGTCCGCTCATGTCAATGCCTCGACGAGCGCCGCTCGAACCCCGTGAGCAACCGCTCCAACACGGGTGCGCTCACCCAAACCATGTGCTTCGAGTATCCGTCGCGCCCGCACCTTGCCAACGCCGGGCACGGCTTCGGCAACTTTGACGAGATACACGAACGAGCAAACTTGCGCATCGTCAGAAACCGTCTCTGACGAATCAACGACCGCAACACCATCTGCCCGAGCAAACACATCAGCCAGCGTCACATGTCCGTCGCGAACCGATGCCACCAATTGGTCGATTCCGTTGCGCAGACGCGTGAGGCGTTGCATCACTTCATCGCTACGCCGATCTATCACTGGCGTCACTGCCATAACGGAAGGCTAGTGCGCGCTCCCGATGATCTCGTCCCATGAGGACACACGTCGACGGTGTGCCCAACGCAACATCCTCCGTTGGATCTTCATCGCCGCACGTGGGTCGGCGAACGTTGCAGTTCCAACTTGCACGGCGTTGGCTCCCGCCATCATCAGCTCCAGCGCATCGTTGGCACACGAGACGCCTCCCACCCCGATGATCGGAACATCACGCAATGCAGTCCGGACATCGAACACGCTGCGTGTCGCCATCGCATGCATCGCTGCCCCGCTGACACCACCCCCACCGTTGCCGAGTACGGGTCGTCTGGTTTCCGTGTCGATTGCCATTCCCAGGACGGTGTTGACCAACACCAGCGCATCGGCCCCGGCACTCGACACCACGCCGGCAATCTCCACCAGACGATCGGTGTTGGGGCTCAACTTCGCCCAGATCGGAACGTTGGGCAACGCGCGTCGTACGGCTGATACCACTCGCGACGACTGAACTGCATCGTGCGCGAACATGCTGCGCGCATGCTCAACGTTGGGACACGACAAGTTCACCTCGACTGCCGTGAGATCGGCGGCAACATCGATGAGCGCGAGCGCTGCCGCTTCGTACTCGCTCTCGCGGAACCCCCAGATACTTGCAACGACGCGAGCGCCACACGCACGCAGCCTCGGCAGATCACGTGCAATCCACTGCTCGACACCTCGACCTTGGAGACCAACGGCATTGATCATGCCGCCCGATAGTGCGTGCAAACGCGGCGCCGGATTCCCCTGCCACTCGAACGATGCCACCGACTTCACCACGACGCCGCCGAGCGCCGACAGATCCATGTACGCCGCCAATTCATCGGAATGACCAGCAGTCCCGGAGGCCAGAAGCACCGGCCCGGGAAGTTCGACGGCTCCCACGCGCACCATCGGGAGCGCGAGCGAGTTAGACACCGTGGTATTCCTGCAGCGAACGAATCGCGAGCGGTTCGTCGCGACGCTCCCGCATTCCTTGGACGGCAGCACGCGCGGCACGAACGGTGGTCACCAGCGCAACACCCTTTACGTTGGCGGCCTTGCGAATGGCTTCGCCGTCGCGATGAGTGCCGCTGTCCTGGGGTGTGTTGACGACGAACACGATGTCGCCCGATTCGATGAGCGTCACGGCATCGCCTAGGGGTTCGGTGCCGCGCTGCGACACTGTGTTTGAAGTGCCGCGTTGCGACACCTTCCCCACGATGCGGTCCACGGGGACTCCTCCCGCCGTCAGCACTGCTGCGGTCCCGCTCGTGGCCACCACCGTGCAGCCCACTTCGACGAGCGCCCGACCAATCTCCACCGCAGCCGACTTGTCGCGATCATTCAACGACACGAACACCCGGCCACTCTGCGGCAACTCCGTTCCTGCCGCCGATTGCGCTTTGATGAACGCTCGACCGAACGTGCGGTCGATGCCCATGACTTCGCCGGTGGAACGCATCTCCGGCCCCAACGTGGTGTCCACTTCCGGGAATCGATTGAACGGCAGCACTGCTTCCTTCACGCTCACGTGTCCGGTGGCCGGTGCGCGCACCAAACCTTCGGCTCGCAACTGTGCCAACGTCGCACCCAACATCACCCGACTGGCCACCATCGCCAGGGGCACACCCGTTGCCTTGGCAACGAACGGCACCGTGCGACTGGCACGGGGATTTGCCTCGATGACGTACACCGTTCCGTCGGCAACCGCGAACTGCACGTTGATGAGTCCGCGAACATCGAGTGCGTCAGCGATCTTCCGCGTGTAGTCCTCGATCGTGGCTAGCGCTTGAGTCGAGAGATTCTGCGGGGGCAGTGCACACGCGGAGTCGCCGGAGTGGATTCCCGCTTCTTCAACGTGCTCCATGATCCCGCCAATAAGTACTTCACCGGATGCATCACGGATTGCATCGACATCCACCTCGGTGGCATCCTGCAAGAAACGATCGATGAGCACCGGCCGACTCGACGACAATCCCCCCTCGCGTCCGAGCGAACCGAATCGCTCCATCTCCGCCATCGCATCGACGAGCTGTTGATCGTCGTGCACGATTCGCATCGCACGACCGCCAAGCACGTAGCTGGGCCGCACCAACACCGGGTATCCGGTGGAGGCAGTCACTGCTCGCGCACCGACGAGATCGGTTGCCGTGGCACCCGGCGGCTGGGCGATGCCCAGGCGGTTGCACAGTGCGTTCCACTGTTCCCGATCTTCGGCGAGGTCGATCGACGTCGGGGACGTCCCTGCGATGAGTTCGGCTGGCAACGATGAAGCGAGCTTCAACGGGGTTTGACCGCCGAGCGACACGATCAACTTCGGTGCCTTGCCCGCTGCTTTCGTTTCTGCCGCAATCACGTTGAGCACGTCTTCGGTGGTGAGTGGTTCGAAGTACAAACGATCGGAGGTGTCGTAATCGGTCGACACCGTTTCTGGATTGCAGTTCAGCATCACGGTTTCGAAACCCGCCTCACGCAACGCAAAGCTGGCATGAACGCAGCAGTAGTCGAATTCGATTCCCTGACCGATGCGATTGGGGCCACTCCCCAGGATGATGACCCGATCCTTCGTGGAGGGTCGCACTTCCGACTCGTCTTCGTAGGTGGAGTAGAAGTACGGCGTCTCGGCGGCGAATTCTGCACTGCAGGTGTCCACCGATTTGTAGGTCGGCAGCACACCCGCCTGCTCGCGCGCCGATCGAACGGACTGTTCGTCCGTATCCCACAGCCATGCCAACTGTGCATCGCTGAAGCCCAACCGCTTCACCCGTCGCCAGGCGCGGCGATCGAGCGATTGCGGAGATGCATCCTGCACGACGGTGCGCTCTTCATAAATGGCTTTCATCTGGTCGAGGAACCACGGATCGATCCCGGTTGCCGCATGAAGTTCATCGATTTCGTACCCGCGACGTATGCACTCGCCCACTTGGAAGATGCGGTCCGGAGTTGGGGTTTCGATGGCTGCGAGCAGCTGCACGTCATCCATCGACTCGAAGTTCTTCTCGGCTGCATCGCAGTTGAGACCTGCACGACCGATTTCCAACGACCGCAAGGCTTTCTGCAAGCTCTCGGGGAAGGTTCGCCCAATCGCCATCGCTTCGCCGACGCTGCGCATTTGCGTGCCGAGGGTGTTGCTGGCTCCATCGAATTTCTCGAAGGCCCAACGCGGAACCTTCGTCACCACGTAGTCGATCGTTGGCTCGAAGCTCGCCGGAGTCTTCTTGGTGATGTCGTTGGCAATCTCATCCAGGGTGTAGCCAACGGCCAACTTTGCGGCGATCTTTGCGATCGGGAATCCGGTTGCCTTCGATGCCAATGCCGACGAACGCGACACGCGCGGATTCATTTCGATGACCACCTGATCGCCGTTCTCGGGATTCACGGCAAACTGCACGTTGGAGCCACCGGTCTCCACGCCCACCCTGCGGATACAGGCAAACGCGGCGTTGCGCATTTCTTGGTATTCGGTGTCCGACAATGTCATTGCGGGTGCCACGGTGATGCTGTCCCCCGTGTGAACACCCATCGCGTCGATGTTCTCGATCGAGCAGATGATCACGCAGTTGTCCGCACGATCACGCATCACCTCGAGCTCGTACTCCTTCCAGCCCTTGATCGAGGTTTCGATCAGCACCTCGTTGATCGGGCTCGCCGCCAGACCTGCCGAAACGATGTGTTTGAATTCCGCTGGCGTGGTTGCGATGCCGGTGCCACGACCGCCGAGGATGTACGCCGGTCGAATGATGACGGGCAATTTGATGCTCTTCAGGACGGTCTCTGCTTCTTTCAGCGAGTGCGCAATCCCGCTCTTGGGAACCTTCAAACCGATTTCCTGCATCGCCACCTTGAACTTCTCACGATCCTCGGCCGTTGCGATGGCTTCGGCATTGGCGCCGATGAGTTCGGGTGTCCCGGGAACCCCGGCCAAGCCCCGCTCGAAGAGCGCCATCGCCAAATTGAGCGCAGTCTGGCCGCCCAACGTCGGAAGCACCGCATCGGGTTTTTCCCGCTCGATGATGGCCGCCAGCACGTCGGGCGTGAGCGGCTCGATGTACGTGCGGTCGGCAAAGTCGGGATCGGTCATGATCGTCGCCGGATTGGAGTTGGCAAGGATCACGCGATAACCCTCGGCGCGTAGGACGCGGCACGCTTGCGTACCCGAGTAATCGAACTCGCACGCCTGACCAATGACGATCGGTCCCGAACCGATCACCAGGATGCTGGCGAGATCACTACGACGTGGCATCAGGAACCACCACGCATCACGTCGGCGAATCTGTCGAACAAGTACCGCGAGTCGTGCGGCCCGGGGCCCGCCTCCGGGTGGTACTGCACACTGAAGGCTCGCGCACCGCGCACCGCCATGCCCTCGTTGGTGTTGTCGTTCAAGTTCACGTGCGTCACGCGCACCCTGTCGGCAATCGACTCGGGATCAACGCAGAAGTTATGGTTCTGGCTGGTGATCTCCACCTTGCCCGTCGCCACGTCGCGAACCGGATGGTTGGCGCCATGATGCCCATAGGGCAACTTGAACGTTCGACCACCGAGCGCCAAGCCAAGCAATTGGTGACCGAGACAAATTCCAAAGAGTGGAACGTCGGCGGCAATGATGTCGCGAATCGCGTTCGGGGCATCCAACACCATCTCCGGATCACCGGGGCCGTTGGAGAGGAACACCCCGTCAGGCTTCCGGGCGAGGATCTCGGCAGCGGGTGTTCGCGCAGGCACCACGTGCACGTCGGCTATCTCACTCAAACAGTCAAGGATCGTTCGCTTGATACCGAAGTCGTAGGCAACAACGGAAAACGGCTTCACGCCTTTCTTCGCCGTGTTCGGCACGTCATAGGAGGACAAGGTGGACACTTGAGCAACCAAATTTCGTCCGGCGGTTCCCTTCTCCGTCGACAAGGTGGCGCGCAAGGTGGCTTCATCAGCGGTACCGAAGGCGCCGATCAACGAACCGGTGTCACGCAGCAGTCGCGTGAGTCGCCTCGTGTCAATGCCGGTGATACCACCCACGTTGCGCGCACGCAGGAACACGTCGAGGGGCTCGTCGCTGCGCCAGTTGCTGCGTCGTCGTGCCATCTCGCGAATGATCACACCGCGCGCGAACACCTTGCCGCTCTCGTTGTCGTGACGACTCATGCCGTAGTTGCCGATGTGGGGCGTGGTGAACGTGATGATCTGGCCGGCATAACTCGGATCGGTCATCACTTCCTGGTATCCGCTCATTCCCGTGTGGAACACCACCTCGCCCGAAGCCACCGGCACATCCGCCCCGATGGCCTCGCCCTCGAAAACACTGCCGTCCCCGAGCACCAATAGCGCGTGTCGCAACGAGGTCATCGTCGTGCTTCTCCGTCCAGCACCGTCGCGGCTCCATTGAAGAAGGTGTGGCGCACCTTTCCGCGCAGGGTCATGCCCGCGTACGGAGTGTTCCGACTCTTGCTGGCCAGCGAGTCAGGTGATACCTGCCAGGTGATGTTGGGATCAAACACCACCATGTTGGCGGGTGCACCAATCTCCACGTCTCGTCCGTGTCGATCGGCGATACCGGCGATCTGCGCGGGCTGAATAGACATGATGCGAACCAGGTGCACCAGGTCGACATCGAGTACCCCGAGTGCAACTCCAAGTGCAGTTTCCAACCCGAGCATCCCCGGTGGGGCGTTATCCAAGGACAACTCCTTGTCGCGTCGTGGATGCGGCGCATGATCGGTGGCGAGTGCGTCGATCGTGCCGTCCTTCACCCCGGCGCGCAAAGCAGCAATATCACCGTGCGAGCGCAGCGGCGGATTCACCTTGAACACCGTGTCGAAGGTGGCGAGACGAGTGTCGTCGAGCGACAAATGGTGCGGCGTCACTTCCGCCGTCACGGGAAGCCCGTCGCGTTTGGCGGACCGCACCAACTCCACGCTTCGCGCGGTCGACAAGTGCAGAAAATGCACACGTGCACCGGTGAGCCTCGCCAACTCGATGTCGCGGAATACCATCAGCTCCTCGGCAAGTGACGGCCAACCCGGCAACCCGAGCGACGTGCAACATTGGCACTCGTTCATGACGGCACCCTTGGTGAGACTTGCCACCTCACAGTGTTGGGCCAGCGTGACGCCGAGTCCCTTGCCGTACTCCATGGCCCGCCGCATGAGCAATTCGTCCTGCACCCCGTTGCCGTCATCGGTGAAGATCCGCACGCCTGCGGCCGCGAGCTCGGCCATCGGCGCCAGTGCTTCACCTTTTCTGCCGAGCGTGATGCAGCCGCTCGGCACCACTTCGACCAGACCAGCACGCTTGCCCTGTTCACGTACGAAATCGATCACCGCAACACTGTCCTGCGGCGGATCCGTGTTGGGCATGGCCACGAGTGCGGTGTACCCACCTTTCGCTCCGGCCCGACTTCCCGTCTCGATGGTTTCGGCTTCTTCCTTGCCGGGCTCACGCAAGTGCGCATGGAGATCGACGAAGCCGGGGGCAACGATGCAACCGGCTGCGTCCACGGCGTGATCACCCTCGAGTCGCGCGCCAACTTCCACCACCACACCGTGCTGGATGGCCACGTCGACTTGCTGCTCACCGCGCGAGTCGACGACGCGGCCACCTTTCAGCACCGTGCGTGCAGTCGATTGGATTCCAGCCGAACGTGTCATGACGCCACCTGAGCGAGATGCGAGGTGGAGGATTCCCCCGCCAGCAAGTCGAACAACACCGCCATGCGTACCGACACGCCGTTGGACACCTGTTGATGAATCAGCGAATTGGGCAAGGTCGAAGGATCCACCATCATCTCGACTCCTCGATTCATCGGTCCGGGATGCATGAGTACCGCCCGCGATGGCAACCTACCGACTCGAGCGGCATCGAGTCCGAACGTTTCGGCGTACTCACGAAGATTCGGAACGTGACCTTGCGACATGCGCTCACTCTGTAGTCGCAACATGTAGAGGATGTCGGTGCGTGCAAGCACATCGTCGAGGCGATGCGACACCTCCACCGGCCAATGCGACACATCCGGTGGGAGCAGCGTTGGTGGGGCCACGAGGACGACCTTTGCCCCCAACATGCTGAATGCACTGATGTTGCTGCGCGCAACACGGCTGTGCTTGATATCGCCAACGATGGTGAGCGTGAGACCGTCGAATCGCTCGCAGCCCAGCGCTTGACGCACGGTGAAGCAGTCCACCAGCGCCTGGGTGGGATGTTGGTGCCATCCGTCTCCGGCGTTCACCACGGACGCATCGGTCCAGTCACTGATCTGCCAAGGGATACCCGTCGATTTGTGGCGAACGACGAATGCATCCACCCCCATGTCGGTGATGGTCTCCACGGTGTCTCGCAGGCTTTCACCCTTGTTGACACTGGAGGTGGACACGCTGAAGGTCATCGTGTCGGCAGATAAACGCTTCGCCGCGGTCTCGAAGGACAATCGCGTACGGGTGGAGTCCTCGAAGAACAAACTCACCACCGTGCGACCCCGCAGTGCGGGCACCTTGGGAACGGGCCGGCTGTTGACTTCCACCATGTGATTGGTGAGCTCAAGCAACCGCACGAGCCCGTCGTGTCCCAACTCGTCGATACTGCGCAGGTGCTTCATGATGCAGCTCCACGACTCACGACGACACCTTCACTGGTGGCCTGAACATCGTCGGACAGATGCGTCGGAAGATTCTTGCCGACGTAATCGGGACGAATCGGGAGTTCTCGATGACCGCGATCCACCAGCACCGCGAGTTGAATTGCTCGCGGGCGACCATAGGTGTTGATGCCCTCCATCGCCGCCCGTACGGTACGACCGGTGTACAGCACGTCGTCCACCAGCACCACCGTTGCCCCGTCGACGGGAAATTCGATTCGACTGATTGCACCCGGCACCACGGGACGCAGACCAATGTCGTCGCGATGCATGCTGACGTCGAGGTATCCGAGCGGCACCGAGCTGCTGGGCTCGATTTGATGCAACGCGACACCGATCGCATCGGCCAACCATGCACCACCGCGCTGCAACCCAACGATGGCGAGTTGGGCGGGGCCATGTTGGCGCTCCAGAATTTCGTGAGCGATTCGGGTTATCGCCCGTCTGACGTCGTCAGCCGACATCACCAAGTTGCTCACCTGATTCTCCTGCCGTGTGAGCCTCACGGGACTCACTTCACGGTGACCTCAGCGTACTCGTTCGTACACCGTCCACCAGTCATTGCCGTAGACCACTTCGAAGAACGGACGCTCTCGTTGCCAGTCGAGCTCTGCTTCGCCGTCCAACTCTCTCGGAAGAATCACGTACTGCACCTCGTCGGCGAACGGCAAACGGTCACCTTTGGCAAAGACGTCGGGGCCGTAAAGGACGCGACGAAACGGCACGGGAAACACGTAGATTCGCTCGCGTCGCGCCATGTGTGCAGTCAACGTGTGGTACGCCGCCACCACGGATTCCGGTGGCAGACGGTCGATGGCTTCGTGGGCGGCCGGAACCGATGGGTGGTCCGGAGTCCACGCCGGAGCCTGCACGCGCATGAACGGCAAAGGGGTCCACGCCACCGCACAGACGAGTGACCCGACCAACACCAGCCCTGCCAGCCAGCTTCGAAGGTGCTCGGCCATCCTCGAAATTGCGAACATGGCGCCAATCACCACGATCGGCACGAACTGCACCGCATAGTGGTACTCGATCTGGCTTTGGTACCAAAACGTGCTCACCAGATTTGCGAGCAACGGCAAGGTGCCAAGGAGCGCAATTTCGGGTCGCAACAATGCAATGAATCCGACCGGTGCGAGAATCTGCAGCAAGTAGAGCGGTCGCTCACCGGACACCAAATGTCGAATGAGTCTGTCCGGGCGGGTAAACGCGGTCCGAAAGAGTCCCCCGAATCCACCGAACGGCAATCGCCATTCATTGCGGTACGGCACGCCGACGATTCCACGCATCACCGCGAACAGCATCAACACCGCAAACCACAATCCGCCGAGCATCGTGAGGAGTCCGATCTGCCGATCGCGTCGCAAGGCCACCCAGGCGCCGAGTGCCACCACGAACAACGCAGTGTCCTCCTTCACCGCCAAGATGAGGAGCACCGCAACGGTGTACTGCACCCATCGGTACGTGAGACCCGCATACAACGCCCAGGCGATCAGGGGCGCCAAAGCCGCGTCGGGATGGAAGTTTTCCAGCCCGGTGTAGGTGAGCGCTGGATGCAGTAGGTACGCCACCACCGCCACACAGGACATTGGCAACGATCCCAACAGCTGTCTCGAGATCTTCCATACGGGAAGTGCCCCGAGTCCGAGCACGACTGCCTGCACGACGAACAGCAAGGCCGTGGAGCCCACCACCCAATACAACGGAACGAGCGGCAACAGGATGAAGGATGTGTGATCGCCGAAGAGGTTGCGACCCATCAACGTGACGAACGGTGCCTTGCCTTGCGACAGCAACCACACGCCTTGGTCGTACAAACCGAAGTCGTACGCAGAAGTTCCGAGCCCGAAGTGATTTCGAGTGGTGCGTACTGCGAGCCACACGGTGTACAACACGGTGAGCGAAATGGCGATCGAGTGCCACACCGTGACCTGCGCCAGCCTGCGCCGCAGCGTCCCAAGCGCGGTGTGCAGTTCAACTGCCATGGAAGAGTTCTAGTCGGTGACCGGCTTGGCGCCTTCGCGTGTGGTTCGGGCGATTGCCGACAACATGCCATTGACGAATCGCCCGGAATCGTCGGTGCCGTATCGTTTGGCCAGTCCGACAGCTTCGTTCAGCACCACGGCCGTAGGAATGTCTGCGCGACCAATCAGTTCGAACGTGGCCACCCGAAGGACGTTCCGGTCGGTAGTGGCCATGCGGTCGATCGACCAGGCATGACTGTGCGAAGAGATCAGCTCGTCGATGCGCGCACGATGCTGCTCCACACCGTCCACCAGGAGTGTGGTGAGCGCATCGAGCGGCACTTGGATTCGCTCGACCACCTCGCGCGATGCACACCCCCGCACATCGGCCTCGAACAGGATGTTGAGGGCGCGTTCGCGGGCATCCGAACGCGGATCGAAGTCGCGATTCCAATCGGCGCTGTCGTCGGGCGTTGTGCCGCCCGGCGTTGCACCGTCGGCGGGCGTTGAACTACTCACCACGGAATCCGCCGAACGTCGTTCGCACTTAGACGCGGGTCACGTAGTCACCCGTTCGGGTGTCCACCTTGACTCGATCGCCGATGTTGATGAAAAGCGGCACCTGAATGACCTTGCCGGTTTGCAGCGTGGCGGGTTTGCGGGCACCGGAAACACGGTCACCCTGAATGCCGGGCTCGGTTTGGGCGATGGTCAACTCCACGGATGCCGGGATCTCGACTGCGACGATCTCCGTTCCGTACAAGGCAATTTGCGCCGTCGCAGACTCCACCAAGTAGTCGGCAACGTCACCCAAGGTGACCGGCTGAACGTTGATCTGCTCGTACGTGTCGGTGTCCATGAACACGAAGTCGTCGCCGTCCTTGTACAAGAACTGCATGTCCCGACGGTCGATGATCGCCTGTTCGACCCGCACTCCCGCGTTGAACGTGCGCTCGATCACTGCTCCGGTACGGACGTTGCGCAGTTTGGTGCGCACAAACGCGCCACCCTTACCGGGCTTAACGTGTTGGAACTCCACCACGCTGAACAATCCCTTGTCCAGTTCGAGGGTGACGCCGTTCTTCAGTTCGTTGGTGCTAATTGCAGGCACGAGATGTCCTTTGGTGAATCGGTGAGTATGTCGCAGCCGGTGTCGGTGACGACCACGAGGTCCTCAATTCGCACACCGCCGAGCCCTTCACGATAGACCCCAGGCTCCACCGTTACTACTTCCCCACTTTGCAGTGGTTCGGGCATCGCGGTGCGGACCCATGGTTGCTCGTGAATTTGCAGACCTACACCGTGACCAGTGGAGTGAATGAATTCTGCACCAAACCCCGCATCAGCGATGATGTCGCGACACACCTTGTCGACGTCACCTGCCGTGACTCCTGCGCGTACTGCAGCCAACCCGGCGAGCTGCGACTCCCGCACCACGTCGTGCATGCGACGCAACACGGGATCGACGTCGCCTATCAGATAGGTGCGAGTCATGTCCGAGTGGTATCCGTCGACCAATGCACCAACATCGATCACCACGAGATGCCCCTCCTCGATTACCGCGGAGGTCGGCCGATGGTGCGGACGCGCACCGTTTGGGCCCGTTGCCACGATGGTGTCGTAGCTCGGGCCATCAGCGCCATGACGACGCATCCGGTATTCGAGCTCGTCACGCACATCACGCTCGGTGGGACGTTCCGACATCATCGGGGCCACCTCCGCCAAGGCGGCATCGGTGCACGCCGACGCCCGCTTCATGCGAGCTATTTCGGCGGGCGACTTGCGGCGTCGCAGGTGTTGCACCACTCCCGACACCGCAATCAGCTTCGCCGTGGTTTGCGAACGAATGGTTTGATACTGGGCATGCGTGACTTCACTCGGGTCAACTGCCACTGCACCGGTGGGTTGGAGCGTGCGCTCGAGTGCTTCACGCAACGCCGTGGCACTGGTTCCCACCACCACTCGTGCCGAAGCTCCCGCAGCATTCAATTGGTGACGGGCTTGCTCCCCATAACGGCCGTCGGTGATCAACACCATCTCGTCCGGGTGAATCACGAGCGTGCCCGCCGAGCCGGTGAACCCGGTCAGCCATCGAATGTTGTTGAGGTCGAACACCAGGAGACTTCCCGCAGTGGCCCCGTCGGCAGGGTCCTTTCGCTGCGTCAATTCGTGTCGCACCAGCTGATCACGGCCCGATACGGACAACGTGGGCAAAGGAGCCGAAACATCGCCGTGGTGAATCACCGTGGTCACTTTGACTCCAGGTATCGAACCAGCGCTTCTACACCGAGGACGTACGACTCGCCACCAAAACCCGCAATACTGCCGATTGCGACTGGAGCAATCACGCTCTCGTGTCGCCACGGTTCACGGGCAGCAGGATTCGAAAGGTGCACCTCCACCACGGGCAACCCGACGCTTTTCAGCGCATCGTGCAAGCTCCATGCAAAGTGTGTGAAGGCGCCGGCATTGAGGACGATGCCCGAGTAGCGAGCACCAGCGTGGTGCACGATGCCGATGAGGGCACCGAGGTCGTTGGATTGCTCGCTGTCGGCGTCGTACCCGAGGCGCTTTGCTGCAGCCGATGCACGAGCAACATGATCGGCCAACGTCGCGGTGCCGTAGATGGCGGGTTCGCGCGTTCCAAGAAGATTCAAGTTGGGGCCGTGCAACAGCAACAGACGTTTTTGTGCTGCAGGCATGAGGTTCAGGGTACTGAAAGTGCGGTGAATGCCGAGTTCAGTGCGGACGTTTCCACCCCGCGAACCGTTTCGATTCCACGTTTGCCGTCCAGCACGAAGGTGAGCCCGTCGATTGCCTTCTTGTCGTGGTGCATCAGTTCCACCAGCTGGGCTCGCCGAATCCCGGCGGGCACCGACACCGACAGTCCGTAGTGATCCACGATCACCCTGCGGTGCTGCTCCACGCGCTCATCGTCGATACGACCGAGGGCTCGTGCAAGATGGGCGGCAAACATCATTCCCACGGCCACCGACTCACCGTGTGCCAGCGAGAAGCCGGACGCGATTTCGAGGGCATGGCCCAACGTGTGCCCGTAGTTCAGAATGGCTCGACGGCCGGATTCTCGTTCATCGCTCCCCACGACATCCGCCTTGATCTCCACACATCGGGCGATGCGGGCATCGAGGTCGAGCGACAGCAAGTCGTCGCCGGTGAGGAAGTGGTACTTGGCCATTTCACCCCTGCCGCAGCGCTGCTCACGCTCGGGAAGCGAATCAAGATGGGATGTATCACAGATGACGCCACTGGGCTGCCAGAAAGCTCCAACGAGGTTCTTGCCGGCACGAAGATTGACACCGGTCTTGCCTCCGATCGCGGCATCGATCATTCCCACCAACGTGGTGGACACGTGCACCACTCGTATACCGCGATGCCACGAGGCAGCGGCAAAGCCGGCAACATCGGTCACCATTCCTCCGCCGACACCGACGATGAGGTCGTTGCGCGTGAGTCCGGCAGATGCAAACTCTTCACATAGACGTTCGATGGTGGCGAGCGACTTGTGGTCCTCGGATTTTGCGATGACATGTCGCGAAACCGAAACTCCTCCCGGCAGATTTTGCAACACATCCACCGGCACCCCGTCTTGGGTGACGACGGCAATACGTTTGGCGTCACTCGGGACGAGCGATGGCAATTCGCCGATGGCGCCGCGTCCGACCACCACGTCGTAGGAACGAGCGCCAAGATCCACGCGCACACGCCGTGTCATGACATGACCCTCATCGTCCGTTCGATCATGATGCGGGTTCCTTTGCGAGCGCAACCACGACCTCGTGAACCACTTCGTCGATGTCCTTGCCTCTGGTGTCGATGCGTACATCGGCAACCGACTGATACAACGCACGTCGCTCTCCATCGAGTGCCGCCAAGCGAGACTCGATGTCACCGTCGAGCAGCGGTCGATGAGCACCACGGCCTGCTCGCTCGCCCAGGGTCGGTACGTCGGCGTCGAGCCACAGCACCACATCGGCGTGAGCATCGATTGCCGCGCGATTGGATTCGCTGAGGACGGTTCCACCAGCGGCAGCAATCACCACATCGACCTGCGAATCGAGTGCATCGAGGAGGACCTGCGACTCAACAGCCCGAAAGACCGCCTCGCCATCACTGGCGAAGATGTCACGGACGGACTTGCCGGTACGTGCCACCACGCGGTCGTCCGTATCGATGAACCCGACACCGAGACGTGCGGCTACGGCCCTCCCAACGGTGGTTTTGCCGGATCCCATCATTCCCACCAGCACGACGACGCGGGACATCGGAGCTATCGCAGCGACTCGGCGAAAGCACCGGCATTGCGAACGAATTCCTTCACGGAATCCCCACCGAATTTGCGCTGTGCTTCGCCGGCCAACACCAGGGCAATCATCGTCTCGGCCACCACACCCATGGCCGGCACGGCCGTCACGTCGGTGCGCTCCTTGAAGCTGACCGTTTCTTCCTTGGACACCACGTCCACCGTTTTCAGCGTGGGGCGATTCAGCGTGGAGAGCGGCTTCATTGCTGCGCGAACCACCAACATCTCTCCGGTGGTCATGCCGCCCTCGGTGCCGCCGGCTTTTGCGGTTTCGCGCTTGTAGGCCGAAGATGCGTCGTCCCAGGTGATTGCGTCGTGGGCTTGGCTGCCGCGGAGCGCTGCATTGGAGAAGCCGTCACCGATCTCCACACCCTTGACGGCTTGGATGCTCATCACGGCCTGGGCGAGCATGCCGTCGATCTTGCGATCCCAGTGCACGTGACTTCCGAGTCCGACCGGCAAACCGTACGCGAGCACCTCCACCACCCCACCGAGACTGTCGCCGTCCTTGGCTGCCGCCTCGATTTCGGAGATCATCTTTTCTTCCGTGGCCTTGTCGAAGCATCGCACGGGAGACTCGTCGATTTGGTTGGAGTCACCGGGCTGCGGCCGCTTCACCGCGTCGCTCGACACCGAGCCGAGCGACACCACGTGCGAGACGATTTCCACACCAATCTGCTTGAGCAGCAATTTGGCGAGTGCGCCTGCAACCACGCGTGCGCTGGTCTCGCGTGCGCTGGCACGCTCCAGGACGTCACGGGCATCGACGAAGTCGTACTTCTGCATGCCGGCCAGGTCTGCATGCCCCGGGCGTGGCTGCGTGAGTGGTTTCTTGGTTGCCCCGGGGTGCGGCGACATTTCCTCGTGCCACACATCGCTGCGGAACCACTCCGTGTTCTTGATGAGGACGGCAACTGGCGAACCGAGCGTGCGCCCATGGCGAATGCCGCCAATCAACTCGATCTCGTCCTTCTCGAACTTCTGTCGCGGGCCACGGCCGAATCCCAATCGCCGACGGGCGAGTTCATCGGAGATATCGGCGACGGTGACGGGCAGGTTGGAGGGCAATCCTTCGACGATCACCACCAACGCTTGACCGTGACTTTCGCCGGCGGTCAAGTAGCGCAACATGCACCCGAATTCTACCGCTGGCGTTGAGCGAGCTCCCGAAGTGCGGCGTGTCGCATCAGCGTGACGTCGGGTCGTCGACCGAGCCACAGTTGCTGCTGGCGAGCCGCCTGCGCACACAACATGTCCAACCCGTCCACTACTTGCGCACCTCGTCGGCGAGCAGCTTGAAGAAAGCGCGTTTCCAGCGGGTGATACACCGCGTCCAGCACCGTGTGCCGCGACGACAGGGCGGATTCATCCACGGGGAGCGCGTCCGGGGCAACTCCTGCCATGCCCTGTGGCGTGGTGTTGATGATGGTGGTGCACTCCCCGATCGCATCGGGGGAAACGGCAGAGGTGGAACCTGCTCGCGCGGAGTTGCCGACGGCAACGGCATCGGCAAGTCGACCCGCCGATCGATTCACCACCGCCACACGCGAACCCAAGCCGGCCAGCGTCGCAATCACCGCACGTGCAGTGGCGCCCGCACCAACCACACCCACGAACGAGATATCGGCATTCGCCGCCCGTAGTGCATCCGCGCAACCGATGCCATCGGTGTTGTGACCAATCAGACGGCCCTCACGGGTACGCACCACGGTGTTGACCGCGCGCACCATCTTGGCTTCGGGGTGCACTTCGTCGAGAGCAGGCATCACCAATTCTTTGTGTGGCATGGTGATGGAAAGCCCGGCAATTCCCAGCACACGCATTGCATCGATCGCCGCAGCGGCGTGCTGGGGGTCCACCTCGAATGCGCCGTAGACCCAGTCGTCACCATGGGCAGCAAAAACGGCATTGTGAATGACCGGCGACAAACTGTGAGTCACCGGACTACCAATGACTGCAGCGATGCGCGTGCGGGCGGACGGACTCACGGCAGTACTGACAGCGCTCATGGCAAAACTCCTGCAGCCTGAGCGGCCGCAACGTTGCGCTCGTGCAACCGATACGTGGTGGCAAACGCGTGTCGACCCTCGAGATCGGACAGCACGTAGAACAGCACGCGACACGTTTCCACCTTTTCCTTCTTGTTGCGTGCCGTGCAGAGCGGATCGTCCTCGGCGGGATTGTCGGCGGGATTCATTGCCGCAATCAACGCCGCTTCACCGGGATTGGCAATCGGTGTTGGCGGCAGACCTTTGCGAAGGTACACGTTGTATGGCGAGTCGGCAGCCTTGAGGTCGGAGAATGATGCGCCGTCGGGTGCGTTGTAGTACAACGAAGCGTCGATTTGCAGCTCCATGTCGAGCTCCAAACGATTGTGAATTACTCGGGACACCACGGCGCGCTCTTCTGCAATTTTCACTTCTTTTTCGATCAACGACGCGATGATCAACAACTCGTACGGTGTGCGACCGAGTCGCTGTGCTGCAACTTCGATGTCGTTGGCCAGGGCACGCGAACGCATCTCTTCGATCATTCGCGCGAGAACGTCCTCCTCCGTCTCGTACGACGCAACCCGATACAGCGCGGGAAACAACAAGCCCTCATAGGAGGTGATGCCTTCCGGGCGAAACGGCGCCGCGAGGGAATTTGCCGCAAGTACGGCATCGATGTTGCTTGCAGAGAAACCAGGTGCATCACGTTCCAATCGACTCGCCATCTGGGCGACGGTGAAGCCTTCGGGAAACACCACTTCCACCTCCACCAATTGGTTGTCGTCGGGTGTTGCGGTGACCTCATCGGTGCCTACTTGGTTGGCGATGTCGCGCACCTGCCAACCCGCCCACGCCACGAAGAGCAGTGCCGCAACGCCAAGCCCCAGCAGGATCTGCTTGGAGTAACGCCGAAGGTCGGGAATCATGCCGTCAGTTTCGGCGGGATCATCGGGTCGCACGCGGTCCCACGGGTCTTCGTTCCACGGCTCAGAAGGACTCACGGTGCCTCCATTCTGCGCTCATTTCGACGGTGATCGAGGTATGCCTGGAGCATCACTGCGGCCGCCACTTTGTCCACCACTCGCCGACGTGCATCGGCTTTCATCTCCATTTCCATCAGCGATCGATTGGCCGTCACGGTGGTGAGACGCTCATCGTAAAGATGTACCGGAATCCCCAAAGCCGCCCGCAACTGCTCCGTTTCCTCCTTCGCGCTTTGCGCGGCTGCCGTCACCTTGCCGCTCATGTTCAACGGCAAGCCAACCACGACTGCCTCCACCTCGTACTCCTCGACCAATCGTGCGATGTTCGCGTGATCGTGGGAACGAGACTTCGAGCGCTCCACCACGGTGAGCGGTGTGGCCACTCGCTCCTCCGGATCGCACAGTGCCACACCGATGCGCTTGGAACCCAGGTCGAGTCCGAGGCAGCGCATTACTTCGCGCGCCGTGCCGCGTCAACCGCCTTTGTCGCCGTCACCAGTGCATCATCCAAGGCTGCCGCGTTCTTTCCTCCGGCGGTTGCAATATCACCCTTACCGCCTCCACCACCGCCGACTTGCTTGGCGGCATCCTTGATGAGATCGCCTGCCTTTAGGCCGCTTGCCGGCGTTACCGCTGCAACGAGCGCCACGCCACCCGAGTCGGATACGCCACCCAATACCACGGCTTCGATTCCCGACTTCGCGCGAACCGCAATGGCAAGATCCCGCAATTCCGCGGGTGATATTCCGTCGACTCGCGTGACGAGAGCACCATCAGCGGCTTTTTCCGCAAGTTCCCCTGCCTGCGATAGCACGTTGGCCGCGCGGAGTTTCTTCACCTCATCGTTCAACGCCTTGGCATTGTCGATTGCGCGCTGGGCTGCCGACACGATGTCGTCGGGCTTTGCGCCGAGCACATCGGCTGCGCTCGCAACGTTGTCGGCGAGATCCAGGAGGTATCGCACGGCATTCTCACCGGTGACGGCCTCGATTCGTCGCAGGTTGGAGCCGATGGATCCCTCGCTGACGACCTTGATCGGACCGATGTCACCCGTGGCCGATACGTGGGTACCGCCGCACAATTCGAGCGAGCTCCCCGCCTCGAGCACTCGGACGACATCTCCGTACTTGTCGCCGAAGAACGCGATTGCACCTTTCTCGGTGGCTGCCTGCTTGCTCATCTCGTTCGCTGTGACCCGACTGTTGGCGATGACTTGCGCATTCGCCAACTGTTCGATTCGGCGAATCTCTGCGGCGGTGACCGCTTCGTAGTGACTGAAATCGAACCGTAGTCGGTCGGGCGCCACGAGTGATCCGGCTTGCTTGACGTGTTCACCCAGCACCTCGCGCAACGCCCAATGCAATACGTGGGTTGCGGTGTGGTTGCGTCGGGTGGCAGCCCGTGCCGCGGAGTCGATTGCTGCGTGGACGCGTTCACCCTGTGCGAATGATCCGCGCGTGATGCGAACCAGGTGACGACGCAATCCGGGCGCCGCAAACGTGGTGTCGATCACCTGTGCGACGGCGGACGGCTGACCGTTGGTGACGGCCACCGACACGATCGTGCCCGTATCGCCGACTTGACCACCGCTTTCTGCATAGAAGGGCGACGTATCCAAGTACATCTCGTGGACCGCCGAGCCATCTTCGTGATCGAACGGCCCGAGCACGGCGAGTACCCCGGCATCCGCTGCATCGTGGTCGTACCCGACGAAGTTCGTGGCGCCGTTGGTATCGACCAGGGACTTGTACGTGGCCACGCGTTGCGGATCGGCAGCGTCGCTCTTGCGCGCACTCTTGGCCCGCTCACGCTGTTGGGTCATCTCGCGCTCGAACCCCTCGGTATCGACGCTCACGCCACGCTCGGAGGCGATTTCCTGGGTGAGCTCGAGCGGGAATCCGTAGGTGTCGTGCAAAGCAAACGCCGACGAGCCAGAGATGGATGAGGTCTTGCCGGCGAACTCGTCTTCAAGGATGCCGAGTCCGGTTCGCAACGTGGAGCGGAACTTCTCCTCTTCACGCGTGATAACTCCAAGAATGAAGTCGCTGTTGGTGGCCAATTCCGGGTACGCCCCCTTCATGATGCCGAGCGAGGTCTCCACGAGTGACGGCATCACGAGTTTCTCGCAACCCAAGAGGTACGCATGCCGCACGGCACGTCGAATGATGCGACGCAGAACGTAGCCGCGTCCCTCATTGGAAGGGAACACACCGTCGTTGATCATCATCATCGACGAACGCGCGTGTTCAGCCAATACGCGAAGACTGAAACTCGGACGGTGCTCGTAATCGCCGATGCGATATTCCGCGCCGGTGAGGCTGCGACCGACATCGATGAGCGGCGCGAGCAGGTCGGTTTCCCACACCGAGTCGACTCCCTGCACCAATGTGAGGATGCGCTCGAACCCCGCCCCCGTGTCGATGGACGGTCGGGGCAACCTCGTTCGCGAGCCATCCTTGGCCTGGTTGTACTGCATGAAGACGAGGTTCCAGAACTCGAGGAATCGATCACCTGCCGGATCGTGCAACGGACCACCGTCGGGCCCGAACGCACTGCCGCGATCGATATGGATCTCCGAACACGGTCCGCACGGTCCGACATCACCCATCTGCCAGAAGTTGTCCTTGTCGCCGAGGCGTTGGATGCGCTCCATCGGAACGCCAACGACGTCGTGCCAGATCTGCTCGGCCTCGTCGTCGCTCTCGTGCACGGTGATCCACAACTGGTCGCCGTCGAATCCGAATACCTCCGTGGCCAACTCCCAACCCCAGGGAATTGCCTTTTCCTTGAAGTAGTCGCCGAAACTGAAGTTGCCGAGCATCTCGAAGAACACGAGGTGACGCTTCGTGCGACCCACATCGTCGAGGTCGTTGTGTTTGCCGCCGGCCCGGACGCACTTTTGCACGCTGACTGCGCGGTCGTACGGCGCGGTTTCCTCTCCCACGAAATACGGCTTGAACGGCACCATCCCGGCCACGGTGAACATGATCGACGGATCGAAGGGAATGAGGCTGGCCGACGGCACCACGGTGTGGGCACGATCGGCGAAGAATCCAACGAACGCCTTGCGCAGGTCGTCGGCCGTGCGAAGGTCGGCGCGGGCCATCGTGACTACTCGAAGAGGTCGTCGCTCGTCGAGTCGCGTTTGCTGCCCGTAGCGCCGCCCATCGTGTCGGAAACTTTGTCTTTGGCGGTCATGACGCGATCCACGAGTCCGTCGATGAACTGGTCGACCGACTCCTTCGTTGCCACCTGGTCGGCCTGACGGCGCAACCATCCGTATCCAAAGAGCGCAGCGAGGGCACCGAGCACGAACCAGAAGAGTCGACGAAACATGGCTGTTACTGAGCGTATCGCCGAGGCGGAATCACCGACTCGTGCGGCGAATTCGTATCGCGCAAGTGTTCGGGAACCTCGATGGACGCTCCACTCAACAACGCCTCGCGCGCAGAAGAAATGGCGTCCACCACGTCACGACTCTTTGGTGCCCGAGACAAATGCATCACTGCATGCGCCAAGTTGTACCGAGCTTCGGGAAGTCCGACGTGTTCCACCGCCTGGGCGGCTGCGACGGCAGTGGCGAGCGACGACGAGTCTGCAAGCCCAACGTCCTCACTGGCAAACACGATGAGTCGGCGGGCGATGAACCGCGGGTCGTCTCCCGCTTCGATCATCCGCGCCAACCAGAACAGCGCCGACGACTCATCCGACCCGCGCATGCTCTTGATGAGCGCCGATACCACGTCGTAATGGTCGTTGCGGCCGTACCGCAATGCACTCGTGGCGAGGGCACCTTCGGCATGGGCAATCTTCACCCGACCGTCATCACTGAGCGCAATGGCAACCTCCAGGGACGTGAGCGCTTGTCGCGCATCTCCCCCGCTTCGTTGCACGATGAGCGCCAGCGCGTCGTCGTCGATCGCCACGCCTTCGGCTCGTACTCCCCGCTGCAACAACGCTGCAATGTCGATGTCGCTTATCGACTCGAGCCGCAGGAGAGTCGAACGACTCCGCAGCGGAGCATTCACCTCGAAGAAGGGGTTCTCCGTGGTGGCCCCGATCAACGTGATGAGGCCGGCTTCGACGGCGGGCAGCAGCGAGTCCTGCTGCGCAGCATTGAAACGATGGATCTCGTCGACGAACACGATGGTGCGTCGATGGTGCTCACCCAGCCGTGCGCGGGCCGCCTCCAATACCTCCCGCACATCCTTCACGCCGGAGGTAACCGCCGACAAGCGCACGAATTCGCGCTTGGTGACCGTTGCGATGACTTCGGCAATCGTGGTTTTGCCGGTGCCGGGCGGTCCCCACAGGATGACCGAACTCAATCGGTCCGTTTCGATGAGTCGTCGCAGCGGACCGGCAACACCCAGCAAGTGCTGCTGCCCGACGATGTCGTTCAGCGAACGTGGGCGCATGCGCGCCGCAAGTGGCGCCTGCTCACGAAGCTTTTCGAATGCGGCTTGCGCAAAGAGATCCTGATTGTCGTCCATGTGCGACGCAACCACCGCTGCGATCCGGATCAGCCCGCTGGCTTGGGCAAGGTTCGCAAACCAAGCTCGTTCAATTGAGTTGCCTCAACCGGTCCTGGTGCGTTGGTCATCGGATCGAGTCCGGATTGTGTCTTGGGAAACGCGATTACTTCGCGAATGTTTTCTTCGCCGGCCAGGATGGCCACGAGACGATCGATACCGAAGGCGAAGCCGCCATGCGGAGGTGCTCCGTACTTGAACGGCTGCAGGAAGAAGCCGAACTTCCGATCCGCAGTTTCATCGTCGATTCCCAGCAACTGGAATACGCGGCGCTGCAGTTCTGGTTCGTGAATTCGTATGGAACCAGACCCGAGTTCCCAACCATTGAGCACGAGGTCGTATGCCAACGCACGAACGTTGAGCGGATCAGTCTCCATCTTTGCAAGATCTTCGGGGTGCGGATGACAGAACGGGTGATGGCCAGGCTGCGGCTTCTTCGTCGTTGGATTGATGCCGATGAACAACGGGAAGTCCACCACCCACACGTAGCGATACGGCCCTTCGTGAACCGGCGGCCGTGCGATGTCGTTGCGAAGTTGCCCGAGCACCCCGCACGTGGTGCTCCATTCATCGGCTACGAGCAGCAACAAGTCGCCGGCAACTGCGCCAAGTTCGGCAACCAACGCCGATTTTTCCGCATCGGAGAGGAACTTGGCGATCGGTGACTCGAGCGCGCCGCCCTCGCCCACCTTGATCCACACCAATCCCTTGGCGCCGAGCTGTTTGGCGCGATCGGTGAGTTGGTCAAGCTTGTTGCGACCCATGGCTGCAGCCTCCGGATAGGTCGCGGCTTCCACACGAATTCCCTTGATCGAAGCCGCGGTGGAAAACGCCTTGAATTCGGTTCCGGCGAACACCCCGGTGAGTTCCGTCAACTCCATGGCAAAGCGCATGTCGGGCTTGTCGGTTCCGAAACGATTCATTGCATCGTGCCAGGTGATTCGTTCGATTGGTGGTGGCGTCACGCCCGTCGCGGCGTGAGCGGCGGCCAACACGGCGTGCGATATTGCCGCCAGCACGTCGTCCTTGTTGACGAAACTCATCTCCGCGTCGAGTTGTGTGAATTCGTACTGCCGATCGGCGCGCAGGTCTTCGTCACGCAAGCAGCGGGCGATCTGGTAGTAGCGATCCATGCCAGCCACCATGAGCAACTGCTTCCATAACTGCGGAGATTGCGGCAGCGCATAGAACGAGCCCGGCTCCTTGCGCGAAGGCACCAAGAACTCGCGCGCCCCTTCCGGTGTTGACGGCATCAGCAACGGAGTTTCCACCTCGACGAAGCCCTGGGTTTCCATCGCCGTACGAATTGCGGAGTTCACACTCGCGCGCAACCGCAGGTTTCGCTGCATGCGCTCGCGGCGTACGTCGAGGTAGCGGAACTTGAGTCGAATGTTCTCATCGACTTCGTCTGCACGCTGATCGATCGGGAATGGCGGTGGTTCGGCGGCGTTCAACACGGTGAGCGTGCAGTTCGTCAACTCCACTTCTCCGGTCGGCAAATTGGCATTGACGGTGCCGGCAGGACGTGCCGACACCGTACCCGTCACCTGCACCACCCACTCGCTACGGGCATCTGCACCATCGTCGATGACGCATTGCATCACGCCGGAGAAATCGCGCAGGTCGACGAAGGCGAGCTTGTCGCCATGCTCGCGCCGGCGCGATACCCAACCAGCCAGGGTGACCTGCTTGCCCACGTGTGCCGCGGTGAGTTCGCCGCACGTGTGCGTGCGCAGTGTGGTGGAGGAAGTCATACGTGGTTAACGTCCGAGCGCCCGGCGCACCTGCACGACGAGGTCGTCACGTTGCACCACTTGCTGCGAACCGCCCTCCATCGTACGGAGAATTGCGGTGTTCGCGGCGAGTTCGTCATCTCCGATGATGATGCAAAGCGGTGCCCCAGAGCGATCGGCGGACTTCATCTGAGCTTTCATACTTCGCTGTTCGTACGCGCGATCCGACCCGACGCCGGCAGCCCGAAGCTGCGTGCAAATCACGCTGGCTTCGTCCCCACCGGTGGCATCCACGACGAACACCTCCACACGGGAACGTGGCGCACCAAACACACCCTCGGCGTCGCACGCCAACAGCGTTCGGTCGAGACCCAGTGCAAACCCGATTCCCGGAGTATCAGGCCCACCGAGGTCCGCTACAAGGCCGTCGTATCGACCGCCCCCACCAATTGCGGTGTGCGCGGCAGTGAGACTCGTTGAAACGAACTCGAACGTGGTGCGACGGTAATAGTCGAGCCCACGCACGAGGCGATCATCCACCACGAAGTCGATTCCCGCTTTCCGCAGTGACGCCTGCACGGCTGCGAAGTGTTCCGCGGCGGCGGCACTGAGATAATCCGCCATGCGCGGCGCATCCGCGATGAGTCCGGCGTCTTCCGGTCGCTTGGAGTCGAGCACTCGGAGCGGATTCCGTTCGAGCGTTGCTCGACTTTCGGTGGAAAGCGCGTCGATGTGCGAGGCAAAGTACGTGCGCAAGGCGGATGCGTACCGATCTCGATCCCCTGAATCACCGAGGGAATTGAGCGACAGGCGCACGCCACGGAGACCGAGGCGCTGATAGAAGTTCATCGCCAAGGTAATCACTTCGGCATCCAGTTGTGGATCGTCAACACCCAGCACTTCCACTCCGACTTGGTCGAACTGGCGATATCGACCTTGCTGCGGCTTTTCGTATCGGAAGTTGGGCCCTGCGTACCACACCTTCCACGGAGTCACCGGGCGATGCTCAACGTAGGCCCGGCACACACTTGCGGTTTGCTCGGGTCGTAAGGCGACGCGGCGACCGCCCTTGTCCTCGAAGTCGTACATCTCCTTGGTGACGATTTCCGTGCTCTCGCCCACCCGCAAGAACACGCCGAGGTCCTCGAACATCGGCGGGATGATGTGGGCGAATCCTGCGGTCTCGACCACGTCGGCAAACACCTGCTGGAACTGCCGCCAACGCCCCGAATCGGGCGCCAATATGTCACGGGTGCCAGGGCTGGTTGCAAACGATGGCACGCGCAAAGGCTAGTTCGCAGAAGGATGCGTGGAGCCGATATCTCCTTGGTCGGCAGTGCCCGGCAGTAGTCGGTAGGCGTCGTAGACACCGTCGATGTTCTTGATGATGCGCAACATCGCTTGCAAGTGATTGGGATCGGAAAACTCGAATTCAAAACGCATACGAGCAACACGATCGGAGCCCGTTTGCGTCGTGCACGACACGATGTTGACGCGCTGATCGGAGAGTGCATTGGCGACGTCGCGCAGGAGCCGGGTGCGGTCGAGCGCCACCACTTCGACCGCGGCAACGAACGTGTCGTTCGGGGTGAGACCTGCCCACTCCACGTCGATGACCCGCGCCGATTGCTCCGACATGAGCGACAACGCATTGGCGCAATCCACGCGATGGACCGTGACACCGCGTCCTCGGGTGATGAAGCCCATGATTTCGTCACCAGGCACGGGGGTACAACACTTCGACAAGCGCACCAGCACATCGTCGAGACCCTCGACGTACACCGCGTTCTTGTTCTTGGTGCCGGATGAACGCGTTCGTAGCGCTGGCATTGCATCGACTTCGCCCGATGCGTCCGTTCCCTTCAGGGCGTCGGAGAGTCGTGTGACGAGTGCTCGTGCAGCGACTTTCTTCTGACCGATTGCCGCCAGCAGGCCGTTGAGATCGGCGTATCCCAGTGCGCCGATCTCCTTTTCCAACTCGGGCGATGCTTCGATTCGACGCAGCGACAACCCCGCTCGGCGGAGCTCTTCGACGAACTCATCATGACCTTCGTCGACCATGTCCTCGAGTTGCTCACGCGTCCACCATTGTTTGATCTTGTTCTTGGCTTTCGTCGACGCCACGAAATCCAGCCAGCCTTGCGATGGCCCCGTACCCTCGGCCTTGGATGTGAGCACTTCGCACGTGTCGCCCGACGACAAGCGGTAATCGAGTGCCACGAGACGTCCGTTCACCCGCGCACCGACACACGAATGACCGATCTCCGTGTGCACCGCATACGCAAAGTCGACGGGCGTGGAGTTGAGCGGCAACGACACCACGCGGCCTTTCGGTGTGAATACGAAGAGTTCGTCCTGTTCGAGATCCGTCTTCAACCCTTCCAGGAACTGACGCGGATCGGACACCTCGCCCTGCCAGTCGATGATGCGATTGAGCCATTCCACTTCCTGTGGTGTGGCGGCGTCCTTGTACGCCCAGTGCGAGGCGACTCCCCACTCCGCGCGTTGGTGCATTTCGCGGGATCGAATCTGTACCTCGATGGTCTTTCCATCGGGACCAATCACCGTGGTGTGCAACGACTGATAGAGGTTGAACTTCGGCATGGCGATGTAGTCCTTGAAACGACCGACCACCGGTTTCCAGTGACCGTGAATGACGCCGAGCGCCCCGTAACAATCGCGCACATCGTCGACGACGATGCGAATCGCCATCAAGTCGAAGATGTCGTCGAACTCCCGACCTTTCTGCACCATCTTTTCGTAGATGCTCCAGAGGTGCTTGCCACGTGAGGTGAGCTCGGCCTTGATCTTGACGCCGCTCAGCATCTTTTCCACCTGACCCAGCACGCGTGCAAGGTAGATGTTGCGCTCGGGCGCACGAGTCGACACCAGATGCTCCACTTCGGCGTAACGCTTCGGATAGAGCGCCGCAAACGAAAGATCCTCCAGCTGCTGCTTGATCTCCTGCATTCCCAGGCGATGTGCCAGTGGTGCGTAGATGTCGAGCGTTTCCTGTGCGACACGCTGTTGCTTTTCCGGACTGCTCGATGCGAGGGTTCGCATGTTGTGCAGTCGGTCGGCAAGCTTGATGATGAGCACACGCAAGTCGCGTGCCATCGCCACGAGCATCTTGCGCATGGTGGCGGCTTGTTGGGCTTCTTGCGAATCGAATTGCAAACGATCGAGCTTGGTGACACCGTCGACGATCGCGGCAACTTCGTCGCCGAATGCCTGCGTGATGTCGGCGAGTGTCAGCTCGGTGTCTTCGACTGCGTCGTGCAAGAGCGCCGCAATGATCGAGGCCTCGTCCAGACCGATGTCGGCAACGACACTTGCTACCGCAACGGGATGGGTGATGTAGGCCTCACCGGTGGTACGCGTTTGGTGTCGGTGGGCTTCACGCGAGGTGTCGTAGGCGCGGTTGATGTTGGTGATGGCGCCCTTGGGGTGGCGACGCTTGTAGATCGCAAGCAACGGTGCGAGTTCGTGCGCGGTGGTGGACTGCTGGCGCCGCCATGGCAGCACCCGGGAACCGGTTGCCATATGCCGAGTCTACGAACGGTGATGCGCCCTGGCGCACGAAGCGCGCTGACGCGCGCAGCGAGGTGCGCAGCGAACGGTTTAGCGGCGGCGGCGCTTGCGCGGACGTGGCGGATGTGTGAGCACGTTGCTGGACGTGTTCTTCAAGACCGACGATTCCCGCGACACCTGCGACTCCGCGGCAGCTTTTTGGGCGGCACGAGTGGTGGTGTGCTCATACAGCGCCGCCATCTCTGCACCCTGGGCCACGACACCGGCGACTCCGGCGTACTTGGGTTCGCGGTTCTTCAGAATCGCCACCAGAGGCGTGGCGATGAAGATCGATGAGTACGTTCCCGTGAGCATTCCCACGAGCAAGGCGATGGCGAATTCCTGCAGGTTGGTGGCGCCCATGATGAACGAACCCACCACCAACAGGGAAATCACCGGAAGCGCCGATGACAGCGTGGTGTTGAGCGATCGCGCCAGCACTTGGTTGGACGACACGTTCACGATGTTGCCCATCGACATCTTCGATGTAGCGAAGCGATCGATGTTTTCACGGACCTTGTCGAACACCACGACGGTGTCGTAGAGCGAGTACCCCAGGATGGTGAGAAATGCCACCACGGTGGCCGGCGTCACCTCGAATCGGAAGATGGCGTATACACCCACCGACACCAAGACGTCGTGCGCCATTGCAGCGATTGCCGCAAGAGCCATCTTCCATTCGAAGCGCCATGCGATATACAACGACACCAACACGAAGAACACCAAAAGTGCGCGAATGGCCTTGAACGTGATGCTGCGTCCCCACGACGAGCTCACGGCAGCAACGCTGACCTCCTGCGTTTCGATGCCTGCCTTTTCTGCCAATGCGGCTTGCACCGCGACCCGGACTTCGTCTGGTTGGTCGCCCACTTGCACGCGGATGCGCTCGCCGTCGATGCCCTGCAGAGTTTGCAATTTGGCATTTGCGGTTTCGATGTTGTTGGCTTCCAATACTTCACGAACGGCATCCTGATCGAGCGTGGCGGTCGCCGGAGCCTCCCACGCAACACCGCCCTTGAAGTCGATGCCAAGGTTCAGGCCTCCGAACACCAGCATGAAGACGGTGGCCAACATGAATGCACCCGACACCACGAACGCAGGCTTGCGCTTGCCGTAGTAGTCGACGGTGGTTTCACCGCGGTAGAGACGACCGAACGACGAACCAATACTCATGAGACCGCCTCGACACTCTTGGGTGGTTTGATTCCCAGCATGGAGCGCGTCGACATGAACTTGCTCTTGGCCAACAGCAGCATCGCCGGTCGCGTGAAGAACCATACGATGACCACGTCAGCCAAGGTTGCCAAACCGAGGAAGAACGCAAACCCTCGCACCGACCCAACGGTCAACCACCACAACACGGCGGCAGCCAGGAACGACACCGTGTCGGCTGCAAGTACGGTTCGCCATGCGCCCTCGAAACTTCGTTGCGCCGAATTGCGCAAGGTTCGCCCCGATGCGAGCTCGTCCTTCAAGCGCTCGAAGAACACGATGTAGGAGTCCACTGCGATTCCGATCGACACGATGATTCCCGCAATTCCCGAGAGCGACAGAGCCAAGCCATTCGTCTTCGAGAGATACGTGATGATCGAGAATTGCAAGCTGATCGACACCGCCAAACCAACGAACACGACGAGTGCCACGAATCGGTAGTAGGCCAGCATCAAGAGGAACACGAGCGCCAAACCCACCAAGCCGGAGATGATGGCGGCTCGAAGCGAATCGCCGCCAAGGGTTGGCGATACGGTCTGCACCTGCGACACCTCGAACTTCACGGGCACCGCGCCGAACTCGAGAATCTTCGCAAGGTCGCGCGCATCCTGCTCCGTGAAGTCACCGGTGATTTGTACCTCGCCGCCGGAGAACACGGGCTCCTGCACCACCGGCGCAGAAATCACTTCGCCGTCGAGGACGATGGCCACTTGCGCGGTTGGACAGGTGGAGTCGCGCGAATAGCAACGGGACGTGAGCGCATTCCAAACGTCTTCGCCTTCGGCGCCACCACGAAGTTGCACGACCACCGACCAACTCGATCCTTGGATGTTCGCTGACGCGTTGTTCTCGAACACCAACCCAGTGGCAGCGACTGGTCCGACGAGATAGGCGAAGCCGTCGCGACCAAGGAGCACCTCTGAGCCGTCGGGCAAGGCACTCGTGGTGGATGCATCCACGGATGCATCCCCGGTCGTGGCGTCGATGGGCTCCACGTCCTTGGCAGCAACGGTGGTGTCGGTAACCGGCACGGTGGTTTCCGTGGTTGGCACGGTGGTGTCCACCATTGGGCGCGCGCCACGCGACTCACCAGGACCGCCTTCTTCCGGAACCGTCGTGTCACTGGGTACCGAGGTGCCGACCGGAATGGTGGTTGGTGTCGACGGCGTCTGGGAACCGGAGGAGTCGGTGCCGGCAGTGGGGTCGACGGAACCTTGTTGCAGAACCGGTCGCAGTTGCAAGTCGCCGGTACGCCCAACGATGTCCAGCGCTCGCTGTTGATCCTTCACACCAGGAAGATTCACCACCACGGTGTCGCCTTGGCGAATGATCTCGGGCTCGGCCACGCCGATGGCATCCACTCGCGAACGAATGATCTCCACGGCGACGTCGAGAGCCAGTGCGTCGTACTCACCCTCCGGCTGCAAGGTGATGGAAGCGCCGCCTTGCAGGTCGAGCCCCAATGACGGTTTGTCGCCCGCCCCGACGGTGAAGCCGATGGCCAATGCAGCAACGAGGACGATTCCGATGAGCGACGCAAACAAACGACGCTTCATACGACCGCCATCCTCGTCACAGCACCACTACCGCGGCTTTCGCCTGGAAGTTACTGCTTGTCCTTGTCGCTCGAACTCTCGCCGGCGGCCTTGTCGGCCTTCTTCGATTTCTTCGCCGGTTTTGGTTGCACGATCGGGGTGCCGTCCATGTTCACTCGGCTGCCGACGGAACCCTTCATCACCTGCACCTGCACACCTTCGGCGATCTCCACCCAGAGATAGCGGTCCTCGATGCCGGTCACCACGCCGATGATGCCGTTGGTCAACAGCACCGAATCGTTCACGGCAATGGCCGACTGCAACGCCGCCGCTTCCTTCTGACGCTTGCGCTGCGGGCGCAAGAGGAGGAAGTACATCACGACGAAGATGAGGATGAGCGGCAACAAGCCCAGAATTCCACCGCCAGACGAACTGGTGGTTTCTTCGGCGGCAAGGAGTGTGCTGAAAACGAGGCTTGACATGGACGCTTACGCTACCGTCCCCACACCTCGAGCACCTGTTTGCGCAAGGACTGGAAGGTTCCGGCGATGATTGCACTTCGTGCGCGGTCCATCAGCGACAGCGTCCACGCCACATTGTGGTACGACACCAACCGCGACGCAGTTGGCTCGCCAACTTGGAAGAGATGTCGTACGTAGCCACGTGAGTGGCGTTGGCACACCATGCATTGGCAATCGACGTCGATCGGCTCGTTGCTTTCAACGAACTCGGCGCGTTTGAGGTTTACCCGACCCTGCGACGTGAGTGCCGTTCCATGTCGCCCGAGACGAGTTTGCAGCACGCAATCGAACTGATCGACGCCGAGCGCAATCGCTTCGATCATCGACGCCGGGTCGCCCACCCCCATGAGGTATCGCGGCTGGTCCGCTGGGAGTTCGGCGAGTGCCGCAGCAAGTGCCGGCAACATCTCTTCGCGGGTCTCCCCGACGGACAAGCCACCGATCCCGTAGCCGTCGAAGTTCAACGAAGCGATCTGCTGCGCACTCTCCCGTCGCATTCCTTCGCTGATCCCTCCCTGCACGATGCCAAAGAGCGATTGATCCGTTCGCTCGTGCACCAGTCGGGCGCGCTCGGCCCACATCGTGGTGCGACGAAGTGCTTCACGCACCACGTCGTCAGTTGACGGAAGCGGTGGACACACATCGAGCACCATCTGGATGTCCGCACCCAGCAGCTCTTGAGTTGCGACCGCGGACTCCGGCGTGAATCGGTGCTTCGACCCGTCGTAGGTGGAAGTGAAGGTGACACCATCGTCGTCCACATCGGGCGAAAGTGAGAACACCTGGAAACCCCCCGAGTCGGTGAGCGTGAGACCCTTCCATCCCGCGAACGCACCAAGACCACCGAAGTGCGCCACGGTCTGGGCGCCGGGACGCAACATCAAGTGGTACGTGTTCCCGAGCACGATTTGAGCACCCAACTGTTCGTAGTCCTGGGCACTCAAGTACTTGATTGCTCCGCGGGTGCCCACCGGCATGAACGTTGGTGTCACGTAAGTACCGCGAGCCAAGGTCACGATGCCAGCCCGTGCACTGCCGTCCGTGGCGCTGATCTCCGTATGCGCGCGAAACATCGCCGTCAGGCTACGAGAACCGACTTGCTGACGACGTCAACTGCACGAACGATCGAGCAACATCGCATCACCGAACGACAAGAAGCGGTACTGCTCCCTCACCGCGTGCTCGTACAACTTTCGCCAACGATCGCCCACGAATGCGCTGATCATGAGCAGCAACGTGGTTCGCGGCATGTGGAAGTTGGTGAGCATCACGTCGACGTGCTTGTATTCGAACCCCGGCGTGATGAACAGGTCCGTTCGACCGGAGGTTCGTCCGGACGCACCAACCGATTCGAGGGCCCGTGTTGCCGTCGTACCGACGGCCACCACGCGACGTGCGGACTCCACGGCGGTGAGCGTCTCGTCGGGCACGTGGTACGACTCGGTGTGGATGACGTGGTCACGCGGGTCCTGCGTGGTCACCGGCGCGAACGTGTCGAGCCCGACGACGAGCTCCACCGACAGGGTGGGGATTCCCATCTCGCGAATCTGCTTCAACAGCTCGGGCGTGAAATGCAAACCTGCAGTCGGCGCGGCGGCGGATTTCGCTTCGCGGGCGTACACCGTTTGGTACCGGGTCTGGTCGCTCAGTCGCTGCGTGATGTAAGGCGGCAACGGCATCTCGCCGAGCCGGTCGATCAGCGTGTTCGGATCGGAGTGCACGAATTCCACGCGAAACGTATCGCCCTTGACACCGCGGCCCTGCACCACGAGGACTTCCGCTCCGTCTGGGCCGTGCAGCACTTCCCCGGGCTTCATTTTTCGTCCCGGTCGTAGCAATGCTTCCCACGTTCCGTGTGAATCGTCCAGTTGCTCGAGCAACAGCACTTCGACGGCTCCCCCGCTCGACCGTGAGAGATGCAACCGTGCCGGCACCACCTTGGTGTCGTTCACGACGAGCACGTCACCGTCCCGAAGAAACTTCGGCAAGTCGCGCACGATGGCATCCTCCGGCACCGCGGAACCCCGGTCCACCAACAAGCGAGCCGAGTCGCGCGGCTCGACGGGGATCTGAGCGATCAGTTCCTCCGGCAGGTGGTAATCGATGTCGCCGATCTGCACTATGCACCGAACAAACGATGAAGTCGAAGTCGCGTGCCGATCCAAACCGCACCCGTCACCACCACGGTGAAGACGACGCCAGACACGGCGAATGCCTGCGTTCCCGAGAGCAACACACCGACGGTGCAACCGAGAGCGGTGAGTGAGCCCCACCCGAGCAACACCCCGCCAATGAACGCCGTCACGGAGTTGCCGACGGTCGGCTTCTGCAGCCTGAAGCGTCCACCCCCCACCGCAACCGCGAATGATGCGACGACGAGACCGATTACCAGCCAGCCGTTGTTGGTGATGGTGCTCGACACCAGCGCTACGCAGCCACGCATCATGTCGATGCCGTGCAGCACTTCCGGCAATGCGTTACGCGAGTCGAGAACACTCCGGCTCACCGTGCTCAACTGCGAGGTCACCCCCAACGGCGTCGTGCGAAGATACGCCGAAACACCTATGCCACCGACGATTGCACCCGTGGCAATCGGCGACCAACGGCGCACGAACAAGAGGTCACGAAGATCCGCCCCGGTGCGAACCCGCGTTGTAAACGATGCGTCGGTCGCAACATCCGTGGTCCGATCCCATCGAACGAACAGCCACGCCAACACCGCGAGTACGGCGAGAGTCAGCAACAACGAACCGGAATAACCGAGCCAGCGTGGCAGCCACAGGACCGGACTTTCGCTGACCTGCTCCAGATAGAGCGTGTTCCAGGTGAAGAAACCCGCACCGAATCCAACGAGCGAACCAGCGAGTGCAGGAATCGCTCGCAGATAACCCTGGCCGATGCGGTACAGGTGCCCACTGATGCATGCCCCAGAGAGCACCATTCCGATGCCGAATGCGAATGCACCAAGGACGAGTGGAAGGCTCACCGGCGAGATGTGGGCTGCCGGTGGGAGTCCCTCACCCTTGGGATTCGGCAGATACAGCCCGAACATCAGCGCGTAGCCGACCGCTCCGACGGCCAGCGCCATCACGATCGAGAGCAATTGACGCGTCCTTTTCTCCTCGAACGCCTCACGAAAGATGCAAAAGAAACAGAAACGTCCACGTTCGAACGCAATGCCGAGAGCCGCACCGATGAGGAGCGATACCGGCGCGTTCGGATCAGTGGTTTCACCACTCGCCAGCCAGAATGCGAGCACCACCAACGCGATGACCGTTGCCAGCGCAATCCACATCGATCGAAGACTGTTGGCTGCGACGCTCATCACAGCCAACAGTCTTGCGGATGCTTCGGAAACAGCCGAGACGAGCTCAGCCCTTTCCCCAAACGGTGCCGGTGGGGTTGGCGATTGGTACGCCGACGGAGTTGCCGTACTCGGTCCACGAACCGTCGTACAACTTCACGTCGTATCCGAGGATTTCGGAAAGCACGAACCAGGTGTGCGCGGCGCGCTCACCGATTCGGCAGTACACCGTGACCTTCTTCGTGCCATCGATGCCTTGTGCTGCATAGATCGCCTTCAGCTCAGCCGCGGGACGAAACGTGCCATCCGGTGCGACTGCGGTGGACCATGGCACGTTCTTGGCTCCCGGGATGTGACCGGCGCGAATCGCCAACTCTTGGAAGCCGGCCGGCGCGAAGATCTTGCCACTGAACTCGTCGGCAGAGCGAATGTCCACCAGCTTGGTGGTCCTGTCGATCTTCTTTGCGATTCTCACCACGTCAGGAAGGAACGCGCGAAGGTTGACATTGGCAGCGGTTGCAGTGAAGTTGCCCGGTCGCAGTGACGGCACCACTGGTGTAAGGGCACGACCATCCTTCACCCACTTGTCGCGCCCACCGTTGAGGATGCTCACGTTCTGGTGACCGTAGGTGCGGAAGATCCACACGCCCCATGCAGCGAACCAGTTGTTCTTGTCGCCGTAAAGCACGACTTGGGTGTCGCTGTTGATGCCAGCGGCACGAACGGTCTTCTGGAACTGCTCACGACTCGCGATATCGCGGTTCACCGGGTCGACGAACTCGGTGTGCCAACGGAAATTCACTGCGTTGGGAATGTGCCCCTTTTCGTAGACGCCCGGATCGGTGCTCACCTCGATGATGCGGACTTTCGGGTTGTTGAGGTTGGCCTCCACCCACGACGCCTCCACGATCGTGGCGCGCTTGGACTTCGTCGCGGTCGCTGCCGACGCCGAGGTCACACTCGTGGGAACCAGAATCGCCATCAGCACTGCTGCCAGCACGATTCGACGACTCCGGAGGGACGAGCCTTTTCGCAATATCGTCATATTTCATTGCCCTTTCGGTGTATGTCGGGAATTCCGACTTGTTTGGTCGGGAATACCATAGTGCCGACCACCCCGAAATGCAACTATTTTGGTCAACAATTCACGGAGCGCCGACGGCAAACCCTCGCGGCTACCGACCTAGAACAATTCGGGGGCGCGCTCGGGCGGAGTGAGCCCGAGGTGAGTGAATGCCGCTGCCGTTGCCACGCGCCCGCGTGGCGTGCGTGCCAGGAATCCTTCACGGATGAGGAACGGCTCGTAGACGTCTTCGATGGTTTCGGTCTGCTCACTCACCGCAATGGCCAACGTGGAGAGCCCTACCGGTCCCCCACCGAACCGCTCACAGATCACCTGCAGAACTGCGCGGTCGACCTTGTCCAAGCCGAGGCGGTCGACGCCAAACGTGCGCAGCGCCTCGTCGGCGACATCGGCACTCACCGCGCCGCTCGCGCGTACTTGTGCAAAGTCGCGCACGCGACGCAACAACCGGTTGGCGATACGCGGAGTGCCGCGCGACCGCGAGGCAATCTCACTTGCGGCATCAGCTTCGATGGTGAAGCCCAGGATGGTGGCGGCGCGCTGCACGATCTGGCGCAGCTCGTCGGGTTCGTAGTACTCCAACCGCGACACCAAACCGAATCGGTCACGCAAGGGACCGGTGATCATCCCCGTGCGTGTGGTGGCCCCGATCAGCGTGAACTTCGGCAACGTGAGGCGAATCGACGATGCGGCAGGACCCTTGCCAACCACGATGTCGATTTGAAAGTCTTCCATGGCCGGATACAAGATCTCCTCGACCACGCGCGACAATCGATGCACTTCGTCGATGAAGAGCACATCGCGGTCCTCCAGCTTGGTCAATATCGCGGCGAGATCGCCGGCTCGTTCCAGGGCTGGTCCGGACGTGACGTGCAACTTTGCGCCCATCTCGTTTGCCACGATCGTGGCCATGGTGGTTTTACCCAACCCCGGTGGGCCAGCCAAGAGCAAGTGATCAGCCGCCTCGTTTCTCTGACGCGCCGCTTCCAGCACGATGGAAAGATGCTGCTTGAGTTCTCCTTGCCCGACGAAGTCGGCAAGTCTGCGCGGACGAAGTTCGCTGTCGGCACGCACATCGGCGTCGTCGCGAGCAATGGGGTCGACGAATTCCTCACGCACGACGTGCCCCCAACAAACTCAGTGCTTCTCGCAACATAGTCGCCGAATCGCTCATGGTGAGTTCGCGCAAAACGCTGCGAATTTCAGTGTCGTCATAACCCAGACCCACCAATGCATCACGAACGTCACTCATGCCACCACCGCGCTCGCCCACCGGACGTGGCTCGTCGATCGTGGGCAGATTCAGACGGTCCTTCAACTCCAGCAACAATCGTTCGGCCGTCTTCTTGCCGACACCGGGCACCGTGGTCAGGCCCGCCACATCGCCTGCGAGCACGATGTCCACCAACGTCCGTGGTGGATGGGTCGCCAAAATCGCCATGGCCAAGGTTGGTCCGATGCCGTTGGTTTCGATCAACACCCCGAAGGTGCGCCGCTCGTCGCGGTCGAGGAACCCGAACAGCAACTCTGCATCTTCGCGAACATGGTGGTGCACGTGCAAGAACGCGTCGGTCGTGGGTTCGAGTTCTGCCAACGTTCGTGGTGTCACCGTGACCACGTAGCCAACGCCCGCAACTTCGATCAACACCGTGGAGGCGTTCACGCGCTCCAGCACTCGACCACGCAGAGATCCGATCATCGCGCCATGGCTCCGGCCACGCTGCGAGCAAACGGTTCGGTGGCAATGTGACACAATGCCAAGGCGGCCGCGTCCGCGGCATCGGCGGGCGTTGGCAAGGTTCGCAACCCGCAACGAAGTTGCACCATGCGTTGAATCTCTTCCTTGCTGGCTGCACCGAAACCGGCCACGGCATTCTTCACTTGTGTGGGCGTGTACTGCACGACTCGACAGCCGCGCGACGCCGCCAACGCGAGCACCACGCCACTGGCTTGACCAACGCTCATCGCCGTGCGGGTGTTGTGCTGGAAGAACACCCGCTCCACCGCAACTGCGCTGGGACCGAACTCCTCCAACAGCGCAAGTACATCGGCGTGCAAGCGTCCCAATCGATCGGGCAACTCATCGCCCGCGGGGGTGGTCAGCACGCCCAGAGCCAAGAGCGACGGCTGCTGACCGGGCTGCAGGACGGCATACCCACACCGCGTGAGACCCGGGTCGATGCCCAACACCACGCCCGATGAAGACACCGGCGAGGAGGTCTCGTTGGTCCCTTTCTGGGGGGCGAACATGTGTTTGATGTTAGCGGATGGCGGTGATCGCGTTGACCAATTCCCCCACCGGGCGGAAGGTCACGCCGACAACGGCACGGTGGGCATAACGAATCACCCCAGTGCCATCAACCACGAACACGCTGCGTCGTGGCATCTCCATGAGCCCCAGCACGCCATAGGCACGGTGCACTGCCTTGTCGACGTCGGCCAGGAGCGGAAACTGAAACCCGTGCTTGGCGGCGAACTTTTCATGGCTCGCCACGTCTTGTGCGGAAATTCCGAGCACCTGTGCGGAAAGCCCTGCGAACTGGCTGAGCTCGTCGTTGTACTTGCACAATTGTTTGGTGCACACCGGTGTGTTGTCGCCGGGATAAAACACCAACACCACGGGCGAACCGCGAAACTGCGACAACGAGTAATTCCGTGCGCCCGTCCCGGGAAGGGTGAACTCGGGTGCAACATCGCCGATGTCGACGCCGCGACTCATGATGCCACCGACTCGAGCAGTGACTCGGAGATGTCGAAATTCGCGTACACATCCTGTACGTCGTCGTGTTCCTCGAGCTCGTCCATGATCTTGAGTATTGCCTTTGCATCAGCTGCGTCCGTCACCGGAACGACTGCCGACGACACCATGGTGCTCTCCGCGGATTGCACCGGCAGCTTCGCGGCGTCCAATGCCGCTTTCACTTCCCACACCTTGGTGGCATCGCAGGAGACACGCCACACCGAACCATCGTCCACCAGATCCTCCGCTCCACTTTCCAGCACGACGTTCATCACGTCGTCTTCGCCGGCCGTGCGATCCACCAGGATGATGCCCTTGCGGCTGAATTGCCACGCAACCGCACCAGGTGCAGCCATCGAGCCGCCGCACTTGGTGAAGATCGCACGCACATCCGACGCCGTGCGGTTTCGGTTGTCGGTGAGAATGTCGATGAGCAGCGCGACGCCACCCGGCGCATAGGCCTCGTAGGTGATGGCTTCGTAGTCCGAGCCTTGCGCTTCGCCGGTGGCTCGCTTGATCGCACGATCGATTGCATCGTTGGTCATCGAAGCAGCCTTGGCCTTTTGGATGATGGTCCGTAGCGACGCGTTCGAAGCTGGGTCACCGCCACCCTGCCGTGCGGCAACGTCGATCTGACGGGCCAACTTGGCGAAGGTCTTTCCCTTCTTTTGATCGATGACCGCCTTCTTGCGCTTGATCGTCGCCCATTTGGAGTGTCCGGACATGTGTACCTCCTAATTCCTGTGCGCGGCGTCGACGAGGTCGAGGAACATTTCGTGTACTCGATCGTCGTTGGTGAGTTCGGGATGAAATGATGCCGCCATCACGGTGTTTGAGCGTACGAGCACCGGCGTATCGTCGTGCTCGGCAAGCACGGTTACATCGGCCCCCATGCGAACGATTCGTGGGGCACGAATGAACACGGCATGAAGAGGCTCAGCCTGACCGTGCAGGGTGAGGTGGGTTTCGAAACTGTCCACCTGTCGACCATATGCATTGCGTTGCACGTCGATGTCGATTGCATCGAATGAGCGTTGGTCGTCTCGGCCGTCCAACACCGTTCGGGCAAGGAGAATCATCCCGGCACAGGTTCCGAACACCGGCATCCCGTCGGCAATTCGTTTGGCGATGTGGTCGAACAGCTGGGACGTCTCCAACAATTTCGACATGGTGGTCGACTCGCCACCCGGCATCACCAACGCCTCACAATCGTCGAGGTCGTGCGGTAGCCGAACTTCGCGTGGCTCCCTACCGAGCCGTCGCACCACCTCGACGTGCGCAGCAAATGCTCCTTGGAGCGCGAGCACTCCGATGCGAGCGCGCGCCGACATAACCACCCCGAAGCGGGGACCTACCAGCCGCGTTCGGCGTAGCGCTGGTTGATTTCGTCCATCGCGATACCGGTCATCGGCGCACCGAGCTTGCGGCTCACCTTGGCAATGATGTGTGCGTCGCGGAAGTGGGTCGTTGCTTCAACGATGGCCTTGGCGCGTGGTGCTGGATCGTCGCTCTTGAAGATTCCGGAACCGACGAAGACGGACTGAGCACCCAACTGCATCGCCAGCGCCGCGTCGGCTGGTGTGGCAATTCCGCCCGCACAGAACAGTGGAACTTGCAACCAACCGGTTTCGGCGATCTCCTGTACGAGCGGCAGCGGCGCGTTGAGCTTCTTTGCCCAGTCGAACAACTCCGCGGAGTCGGCTTGGGTGATCTTTCGAATGTCACCGATGATGGAGCGCAAGTGGCGAACCGCTTCCACGATGTTGCCCGTGCCGGCCTCGCCCTTGGATCGAATCAAGGCCGCACCTTCGGAGATGCGACGCAACGCTTCACCGAGGTTGGTGGCACCGCAGACGAACGGGACGGTGAACTTGAGTTTGTCGATGTGATGTGCTTCGTCGGCCGGCGTGAGCACTTCGCTCTCATCGATGAAGTCCACTCCGAGGGCTTCGAGCACTTGGGCTTCGACGAAGTGCCCGATGCGAGCCTTCGCCATGACGGGAATCGACACCGCCGCCTTGATGCCTTCGATCATCTCCGGGTCGCTCATGCGGGCCACGCCACCATCGCGACGGATGTCGGCGGGTACGCGCTCCAACGCCATGACGGCCACCGCACCGGCATCTTCGGCAATCTTGGCCTGGGCGGGGGTGACCACGTCCATGATGACGCCACCCTTGAGCATTTCGGCCAAGCCGCGCTGCACGCGCATCGATCCCGTGGTGTGCTCGTGCTTGCTCATGGTGTCTTTCAGCGTACCGAAACGCCACCTAGCGACCGCAACGCAGGGCGAACGTCACGCCGAAGGCGGGACCGGCAACAACGTCACGCCGAAGGCGGGACCAGCAACAACATCACGGATACTTCACTGCAGCGACATCGTCTCCAGCAAGAAATGACACACCCTTGCCCACACGACTCAGCTCCACCCAGGTGTTGCCGGGAGTCAATTTGATCTCGTTGCCTGCGGTGTCTTTCAGCGTAAAAGGCTTGCCAGCGTCATCACGTTCCCATGTTCCTTGGAACAGCTTGCCCGCCGTGAAGACCCACGCCTCGCCTGAGCCAATCGTCTTGGCGACGGGGCTGTAACTGCTCTTTCCGTACAGCACGTACAACACCACCACATTGGCTGCGTTGATGCGAACGTCCTCGACATCGACGTGCGGCTTGTCGTCTTGCGAGCGCAGGAAGCGACTGAATTCCGCGCTCCACTCCCACAGCACGCGAACCCCGTCCATGGACAGCTTGATGCCCGCCGCTTCGCGGGCAGTTGCGGGGATCGCTTCGTCGGCAGCTCGATACGCGAATTGTGCTTGCGGTGGCGCGGCACCCTCCGGCGCCAAGGTCCACAACTTCGAGGTATCGGCAATCAGGTTGTGGGGAGCGGAACGCGAACTCTCACGGCGATAGCCACCTGCATCGTTGGCTGCCGAATGGCTCAAGTCCACCATGGTGGATGCGCGAATCAACTTGGTGACTTCGGCATTGCCGCCGCTCCAGGCAAACAGTGGCGCGTTGAGTGACTCCAACAAATCCACATCCTGCTTGCGACCACTACGAATCGGCCCGACAGGGTCGCTATCGGTGCTGTGGAACACCGCGGCAAATCGTGTGAGCATTTCCACGTTTTCTTCGAACACGATGTCTGCTTGGTTGAGACCCCATTGCGGTCGCGCCTTCGGATGGTTGTCGATCTTCACCACGAGCGCAGGGCGAGTGATCGGGGCGTCCACCGCCAGACCCGTCAATGGGGCAAGTATCGGCGGAATGGTGGTGGTCGTCGTGGTGGATTCCGCCGTCGTTGTCGGAGCCGCGGTGTCTTGTGTGGCGCTCTCGTCACCCGAGCCACCGGAACCGCCGGAACACGCTGCTACGACCAACAGCGCGGTCAAACCGCCAACTTGCAGAACGCGACGCGAGGTGCTCAACACGGAGTTCTCCTTTGATTAGATTTCGCGCAAAAGCGCAATGCGCTCGGCGAGTGGGGGGTGGGTATTGAAGAGTTTATGGAAAAACCCCAATCGACCCGTGTCATTCACCCCCGACAGAGGCTGCTCAATCCACATATGGGCTGTGGCCATGGATGCGGAATGTGTCACTGTGCTGTCGGCCTGCAGTTTTTCGAGGGCCGAGATGAGGCCTGGTGGATACCGCGTGAGCTGCACCGCCGACACATCCGCCAAGGTTTCCCGACGGCGGCTGACCGCGGCCTGCATGGCACGTGCGAGAAGCGGCGCCACGATCAGCAACACGATTCCAATCAGCGCAAACGGATTGCTGCGATCATCACGGTCACCGGCTCGCGCCACTCGCCCGCCGTTCCACCACATCATGCGAATGGCGATGTCGGTGAGGATCGCCACGGATCCCACCAACGTGACGGCAAGTGTCATCACCAAGATGTCGTAGTTCTTGATGTGCGAAAGTTCATGTGCAACCACGCCCTCGAGCTCGACGCGATTCATTTTTTCCAGCAAGCCCGTCGTCACCGCGATTGCGGCGTTCTTTGGATTCCGACCGGTTGCGAATGCGTTGGGGGCTGGATCATGAATCACGAACACGCGCGGCTTGGGCACGCCCCCGGCGATACACAGTCCTTCCACGAGGTTGTGCAACCGCTTGTATGCGACAGGGTCGGCTGGCACGGCACGACTCATGCGAAGGGCGATTGCATCCGACTTCCAGTACGAAACGAACGCCATCGTGCCGGAGAACACCAACGCAGCGATGGTGCCGACGGTTCCATTACCAACCAAGAGCCCAACTGCCATTCCCACCAGTACGAGCACCACGACGAAACCCAGCATCAGCACCACCGAGCGGCGCTTGTTGGCGGCGATGAGATCGTTCAGAACTTCACCGAAGGCGGGGTTGCGGCGGCCGCCTCAGCCTCGAAGTACTCGCGATCGGCAAAATTGAACCCTCGGGCAAAGATGACGCCGGGGAACGACTGCGTCGTGTTGTTGTAGCGCTCGACTGCATCGTTGTAGAACTGCCGAGCGTAGGCAACCCGACTTTCGGTGTTCTGCAACTCTTCCTGCAGGGCCAGAAAGTTGGTGTTGGCCTTGAGGTCGGGATATGCCTCGGACAACGCAAACAACTGGCGAAGTGCACCGGTGAGACCAATATCGGCTGCACCTTGGGCAACCGGAGTGGGAGCTGCGGACATTGCCTTGGACCGCGCGTCGATCACCGCCTCCAGAGCACTCTTTTCGAACGTTGCATACCCCTTGACCGTTTCCACCAGGTTGGGAATGAGGTCCAATCGACGCTTCAACTGCACGTCGATTTGCGCCCAAGCGTTGTCAACTTCGTTGCGCCGGCTGACGAGTCGGTTGTAGGAGAAAATCACCCACACCGCGAACAGCGCCACCGCGATGAGCACGATCCAGAGAGCGTTCATAGCAACGAGGTTACCGTTCGCGAGGTGGCTCGTCGGAAGCACCACGTTCACCTGCGGGTGCGTCTGGGGCGTTGCGTTCGCCCGAGACCCGTTCACGCAAGCTCGCGGTTCGATCACGCAACGACGCCATGGTGTCCGACATCGTTTCCGTCACACTCTCCCGTACCACCTGCGACAACTTCGCGAGGCGCGGACGACGAAGCAGCCGGTCCTCGAAGTAGCGCACTGCCGCACTGGGCTGAACCACGATTCGTGCCTCGGCCTCCGCGGTCAACACATCGCGGTAGATCTGCAGGTACCGGTGTGCAAGTTTGCGCATCGACAGTTCCTCTGCACGCTGACTGCCGGCTTCAATCAAGCGCGATCGGAGTGCTCCGTCCGTTCCAACTTCACGCAGGGCTTGCGCGAGTGCTGCTGCATCACCTGCGGCGACGAGTACGCCATTGTGATCGTGCTTCACCACGATGTTGTAGCCGTCGATGTTGCTGGCCACGACCGGAGTTTGGGCAGCCATCGCCTCGAGGAGTACCAAACCGAACGACTCACCATGCAACGACGGTGCACAAAACAAGGTGCAGCGAGCAAGTCGTTCGATTTTCTCCGGCTCCGAGACTTGACCGAGCCACTCGATGCGAGCAGCAACATGCGGGTCTCGGCTGTAGCGCTTCCTGACCTCGGCGATGTGCGGCCCATCGGAACATACCCACATGCGAAAGTTGTCCGGCAACAACAAGAAGGCGTCAAGCAGTACTTCCAATCCTTTGCGTGGCTCGTGTCGACCGCAGAAGAGGATCGTTGGCTGAGGTTCGCGCTGAAGGTTCGGGCGGCGATACGTATCGATGTCGATGCCGTTGAACAGCACCTCGAAAGAACCTCCGATGTGTCGTGCAGCCATGTCGCGTGCAGCGGCCGACACGGCAACACGATGGTCCAAGTGCGTACCCAACCACTCCAAGCCCTTTCGAACACGGCGATACCAGGCGATGTCGCCGGATGCATGGAAGGTGCCCACCATCGGGGCCAGCCGCAACATCAGCGCCGTGACGGTGGGCCCGGGCGCCATCGGCTCGTGCAGGTGCAGGATGTCGAAAGCCTCGTCGTTCAGCGCTCGCAACGTACGCAGCGCCGCAGACGGATCCGGGGCAAGCGGCACCGTGGAGCCGTTGGCCGCGGTGGGCAAACTGTTGCCGAGCGGCGTGACGAACGGTTCCGGAGGCGGTCCGTCGCATGGCCCGAGCACTCGGACTTCGTGGCCCATTCGCCGCAGCTCGCGAGCCAACCCCAACACCTGATGCTGCACCCCACCCGGAATGGTGAGGCTGTACGGGCTCACCATGGCAATCCGCAACATGTCGTCGCGGCGGTTCGCCGATGGCCCAGCGTTCACCCCCATCACGGTACGGTGGGCGAAGCGGGCTTGCACCGCGGCACCATGACCACTACATCACCGCAGTTGCCGGCCATTTCTCTGGTCGCATCACCAACACGTCGAGCAGGCGTGTTGCAGCTTGCGCGCGAGGCCCAAGATCGCGGCTTCACCCACGTTGCATGCCCCAGTCTTGGTGCAGCAATGCCACTGTGCACTTCATTGGCACACGCCACCACCACGCTCAAGTACTTCACCTCCATCCAACCGATTTATCTCGCACATCCGGTCGAGGCTGGTAACGCGGCTGCACACATTCACGAAATCACCGGTGGACGGTTCGCATTCGGCATCGGAGTAAGCCATGGTCCCGTGGTGCAGCGTCTCGGAGTCGCGACGGGCAAGCCGCTGAGCGACATTCGTGACTACGTCACGGCGATGCGCGCCAACGAGCGATTCGGGGGCGCGCTACCACCGATCTACCTCGCCACTCTGCGCGACAAGATGCTCGATCTCGCGGTGGAGATTGCCGACGGAGCGCTCTGGGCGAACGCTTCACTGCGATCCGTGCCCTCACAGGTGCAACGAATTCCAAACGAGAAGCGGGCAACCTTCTTCATGGCCAACATGATCCCCACCGTGATCTCCGACGACATCGAGGCGGCACGCGCCGTGAATCGTCGCACGCTCGTGATGTACGCAACACTTCCCAACTATCGCAACTACTGGCGTGCGGCTGGCCACCACGACCAGGTGGACGAGTTCGAGCGCGTACTTGCCAGCGCGTCCCGCGATACCCTCGGCGACGCACTCACTGCGGTGATGCGGGACGAATGGCTCGACGACTGCACGATTTCCGGTCCGGCAGAGCACGTGCGCGAGCGTTTTGCGGCGTGGTCGGCGACCGGCGTCATGCCCGTGGCCGTGATGTCGGCGGTGGATGGTGGCCAAGCCAAGGGTGTGGCGAATCTCTTTGCGGCCTACGCCGACTAAAGCAGCTCGCGCGGTCTACTTCACATAGCCGGGGTCGCTCGGCCAATTCGGCGAGAACAGATGCCACTGTTCCGGTGCACGCCGGATGAGTATTTCCAACTCCGACATCAACAACTGTGTGAGTTGTTGCACGTCGTCACGTAGTCGCCCGCGAGTCGGAAGTGTCAATGGCGGACGCACCACGGTGTGATGCCCGTCCACGCGTCGCGTGAAGTAGACGGAGGTCGGCAGCAACACTGCCCCGGTACGTAAAGCAAAGAACGCCGGCCCTGCCGGGGCGGTGGTTCGTTCTCCGAAGAATTCCACCTCTACTCCGTTGCGTTGGATGTCGCGATCCGACATCAAACACACCACATGATTGGCACTCAATGCCTCCTGCACCGCGATTCCCGCGCGGTCGTCAAGAGGGATCACATTGATGCCTTGCGAGCGGCGCACCTGAAGGAACGCCTCGTATGCCTCTCGCGACTCCAATACTTCGACCACCGCACTCACACCCAGTCCGCGTTGCGCCAACCAACGCCCCGCCCATTCCCAACCGCCAACGTGCGGCAGCGCCACGATCACCCCCTTGCCAGCGGCCAACCCTTGTTCGATATGGGAGTAACCCTCCACGGTGAATCCTGCGTCAACTTCGCGTGCTGACAACGTGGGAAGCCGGAACGTCTCGAGGTAGTACCGCAGGTAACTCTGAAACGCGTCGTTCACGCGTCGTTGCATCTGCAATGTGTTGAGTTCGGGCGAGATTCGCCGCTGGTGGCGCTCCACCATCCTGCGCTCCCGACGCATGGCGAGGGCCCCGACCCCGCCCAGCGACAGTGCTGCAGCATGCGACACCACGGCGGGTGTGACTGCGCCCAGCGCGTTGGCGAGTCGAAACGCGAGTCCTGGATCGCGACCGTCAGGCATCGCGGCGACGCGATGAGATTCGCGAACGACGATCGGCAAACGCGGCGCGACGCGACGCACGACGCGAACGTCGGGTTTCCATCCGTTCGGCTACCACGGGAGCAACTGCGGCTTGACGCCAGATCTTGACGAAGCGCTGCACTGCCGTGACGGATACCAGCACCAACATGGCCCACATGACCCAATAGAGACCGGAGTCGAACAACAGACCCACGCACAGGACGACGATGCGCTCTGCGCGCTCCATGAGACCGCCCTTGGCCTGCAATCCGAGCGACTCCGCTTTGGCGCGCTGATACGAGATGAGCGAGGACACCGCCATCACCGCGAACGGCAACACTGCAGCGGTGCCGCCGCGGGTGGAACCCAGATACCACGCCACGCCACCCAACATGAACGAATCCGTGATTCGATCGATGGTGGAATCGAAGAACGCGCCCCGCTGGCTGGAGACATTGGACGCCTTGGCAAGGGCGCCGTCGAGCATGTCGGGCAACGCCGCCGCAATGACCAACAACAAACCAACGCGCAGATAACCCGCACCGATGGTGACGGCTGCTGCGACGGAGAAGAGCAATCCCACCACCGTGAGATGGTCGGGGGTGATCTTGGTGCGGGTCAGAGTGACACCGACCGGGCGCACGTACTTGTCGACGTGGACGCGGAATTTGCCGTCAAACACGAAACGAGCCTACTTGTTGCGATCTGGATTGTCTTCGACGAGACACTCCACGATGCGACCATCGACGGCGTCAACCAGCACGAGCCCGCGCTGCAGTGGTGGCTCCTCGCTGCTGTAGCAAAACACCCGCCACGTAGGACGACTGCGCACGCCTCGCCATACCTGCTGGGCCGACGCATGTCCCACCGCGAATCCGACGGCTTGTGTTGCGCGCACGAGCGCATCGCGCTCGTCCACCTTCATTCGCCATGATGCAGACAAACCATAAATGGCGAATGCAGCGAACAACACTGCCGCATACAGAAAGCCGTCGTTCACCAGAGCGGTGTCACTTCCGCGAGCCACGAGCCACGCGACCACCAGCAGTGCCGCAATGATCAAGTACATCACCGCAGGGATTCTTCGACGGCTGTTGTCGGGGAACTGATAGGGCCCGACGAATCCGGTGATGTCGAGGTCGTCGGGCAACGTGTCGCGAATCTCGTCGGGGTTCTTGGAATCACCACTCATCGTCATGTTCCCTTCGGCCAGGCGGCTCGCAAACGATCGGCCGTGCTCGTAAGCGACTCGGACAACACCTTGGTGTTCGCAACCGTCACCGTGAAGTTGGTGTCCCCCACCCAGCGCGGCACCAGGTGCACGTGCAAATGTTGCGACACGCTCCCGCCGGCCGGTGCGCCGAGGTTGAGTCCGACATTCAAACCAGCGGGCGCGTACGCCAACTTGAGTGCAACCGTTGCGTCGCGCACCGTGCGCCACAACTCGTCCCGCTCGGCGTCGGTGAGATCCTCGAGGTTCGCCACCTGACGGTACGGCAACACCAGACAGTGACCGTTGGTGTACGGGTACGCATTGAGGATGACGAAGCACAACGGGCCGCGTTGCACGATGTGCGTCTCCGTATCAGGAAGCCCGCTGGTCAGGATTCGGGAGAAGATCGACTCCCCGCTACCGGGAGCGTTGTTGCCCTCCGGGCCGAAGCCCGACACGTATTCCGAACGCCAACCGGCCCACAAACGCTCGAGCATGAGGCTGCTATCGCCCGGAGCCTTCGCGCACGTCGGCACGAAGACGCTCGATGAACGTGGCAAACGGCGTGTCTCGCTGCACTTCGCCGCCGCGCGGGTTCACTCCAACGGTGTTTGCCGCGACGTCATCGTCGCCGACCACGAGCACGTAGGGAATTCGTTCCATCTTTGCGGCGCGAATGCGTTTTCCAAGTTGCTCGTCGGCAACTGCCGTGTCGACCCGGAAACCATCGTGGGCAAGTTGGTTCACCAGCGACGCAACGTGGGCTTCATGTGCACTCGTCACCGGCAGGATACGAACCTGTACGGGGGCCAACCACGTGGGGAACGAGCCGCCGTAGTGCTCGAGCAATACGCCGAAGAAACGTTCGACGGATCCGAACAGCGCGCGGTGCAACATGATGGGACGATGGCGTTGGTTGTCGGCACCGACATATTCCAAACCAAAGCGCTCTGGCAACTGGAAGTCGGCCTGGATCGTCGAGAGTTGCCACTTGCGACCGATGGCATCCCGAACGTCGATGTCGATTTTGGGCCCATAGAACGCCGCGTCGCCCTCACCGATCGTGTACTGCACACCAAGTTTCTCGAGTGCCGAGCGCAGCGCAGTGGTCGCTTTCTCCCACATGTCGTCCGTGCCGATCGACTTCTCCATGTTGCGCGTCGAGAGCTTGTACGTGAAGTCGTCGAAACCGAATCGCCGCAACACGGACAGCACGAATCCCAGGAGCGATCCGATCTCCTCCGCCAGTTGTTCCTGCGTACAGAAGATGTGGCTGTCGTCCTGCGTGAAGCCGCGAATTCGCAACAGGCCGTGCAGCGTTCCTGCGCGCTCGTACCGGTACACCGTCCCCAACTCGAAAAGTCGCAACGGTAGTTCGCGATAGCTGCGCTGACGATCACGATAGATGAGGCAGTGCATCGGGCAGTTCATCGGCTTGGGGTAATACGTGCCGTTGTCCATCTCCATCGGCGGATACATACCGTCTTTGTAGAAGTCCAGGTGACCGGACGTTTCGAACAGGTGGGAGTTCGCCAGGTGCGGCGTATAGACGAACTGGTACCCGCCGTTTTGGTGACGCTCGCGGCTGTAGTCCTCCATCAACTTGCGCACGATGGCACCCTTCGGATGCCACACCGCCAGACCTCCACCCAACTCCGACGGAAACGACAGCAAGTCCATCTCCACGGCCAAGCGACGATGGTCGCGCTTCTCGGCTTCCTCCAATCGAACGAGGTGCTCCTGCAACGCCGCCTTGGACTCCCACGCCGTGCCGTAGATGCGTTGCAGTGTCGGGCCCTTCTCGTTGCTGCGCCAGTGCGCACCGGCGACCTTCATCAATGCAAAGTGAGGCAGCTTCCCCGTGCTCGGCACATGCGGACCGCGGCACAGGTCGACGAACGTTTCGCTGTTGCGATACACGCTCACCGTGTCACCGCCCGAAACCTCACCCGCATCGTCGGCATCGGCGTTGCCCGAGGTGACTCGCTGAATGATCTCGCACTTGTAGGGCTGATCGGCGAACAACGCGAGTGCATCCTGGGGCGACATCTCGGAACGTACGAAGGGCTGATTGGCCTCGACAATCTCGCTCATTCGTTTGCTGATCGCCGCCAGGTCGTCTTCGGTGAACGTACGACCATTTGGCAATTCGAAGTCGTAATAGAACCCGTCTTGAATGGCCGGGCCGACCGTGAACTTGGCCCCCGGAAACAGCTGCAAGACCGCCTGCGCAAGTACGTGGGCTGTGGAGTGCCGCAGTACGTGACGACCGGCGTCGGAGTCGGCCGTGATGATCGAAACGTGGTCGCCGGATGCCAGTGGCGCACCCAAATCGGTCTCGCGGCGGTTCACCACTGCCGCCACGGCAGCCTTCGCCAAACGTGAGCCGATTGCCGCAGCCAGGTCGGCGGCACTGGATCCGCTCGGGAGCTGTCTCGTCGACCCATCCGGCAGCCGAACATCGATCAGCGCTGCGTCGGACATGCGCTCCTTATTCTACGCTGGCCAACTTTGCTGCATCGGTCGTTGAGTCGACGCCGAACCGCGGAATCTCCGCCGTGGCTTCCACGAGGGTTTCGGTGCGCTTCTTGGTGGCATAGGTGTTGCGGTACTCCTGGCCGGTGAGTTCACGAATCTCGAACATCAGCTCATCGGTGATCTCACGCAACAACATCGGATCGTTGGCGCGCGAGGCGTAGTGCGACATGTCGATGGGGCGACCCACGGAAATCTTGACGCTGCCACCCAAACGCGGCAGCGGTGAGTCGGGTGGCTGGATCTCGCGCGTCCCAACGATGCCAACCGGGAAGATCGGGCATCCCACCTTGAGTGCCAGCCGAGCCGCGCCGGTGTGTCCCTTGTACAACATGCCGTCCCTGCTGCGTGTTCCCTCCGGGTAGATGCCGAACAACTCGCCGCGGCGCAACACCCGCTCGGCTGCATCGAGCGCTGCATGGGATTTCTCGCCACCGCTGCGATCGACGGGAATCATTCCAACCTTGGGGAAGAACCATCTCGTCTTCCACGAGTCCATGTATTCGCTCTTGCCGATGAAGGAGATGTTGCGTGGCGACAACACCATGAGCAGTGCGGAGTCGAGAAAACTGATGTGGTTCGGGCACAGGATTGCCGCACCCGACGTCGGCAGACGATCGAAACCATCCACCTCGAAACGCCACGCCCTCTTTGCGAGCGGCTGCACGACGGTGCGCAGACGCGATTGAAACTTCGTGGCGCCGTTGAACACCCAGTCGGGAAACTGCTGCGGCCGGCTCACCAGGTCACGCCCAGGAGCGCGGCAGCCGGGCGGACGTCGATCCCATTGGCAGCCGCATCGTCGATTGCGGTGATGGCCGATGGCGCATCAAGGTCGTTGTCGAGGTGGCGGCGAACGGTGTTGAGCATGTCCTCGCCCTCCTTGATTGATGATGCCGATACGGCTCCCTTTGAGTCAACCCCGACGGCCATCCACTTGCCAAGCCGAGCGGTCGCCCGATCGATGAGACCTTTGTCCCATTCCCACTCGTGGCGGTAGTGGTTCACCAACAGTCCGAGGCGAATGGCCCGGGGGTCGTACTGCCTGCGGAGGGCATCCACGAACACGAGGTTTCCGCGACTCTTGGACATCTTGTGTCCGTCCATCCACACCATGGCCACATGCATCCAGTGCTTGACGAACGGCACACCGGTGGCGGCCTCCGATTGCGCCCGTTCGCATTCATGGTGCGGGTAGATGAGGTCGGTGCCACCCCCATGCAGGTCGATCGTGGTGCCCAGCTCCCGCAGTGCCAACGCGCTGCACTCGATGTGCCAGCCCGGCCGTCCCGATCCCCAGATGGTGTCCCATGCAGGCTCGTCGTGGGCCGAGGGCTGCCACAACACGAAGTCCAGCGGGTGTCGCTTGTTCGGGTCGTCAACGTTGCCACCACGCTCGCGCGCCAACTGCAACATGTGGGCTTCGTCGTAATTCGAGACCGACCCGAACTCGGAGAACTTCGCTACGTCGAAGTACACCGAACCACCGGCGACGTAGGCATATCCGCGATCCAGTACCTTTCCGATGAATCCACGAATCTCGGGAATCGCCGATGACGCTCGCGGCGTGGCATGCATCGGAACGAAGTTGAGCGCGCGCAAGTCGTCTTCGAGACGCTGCTCTTCCCTGGCGGCCAGATCGAGATAGTGAATATCGAGTTCACGGGCCTTGGCGAACAGCGGGTCGTCCACATCGGTGACGTTGCGCACGCACTTGACCGTGCGTCCGGTGTCGAGCAGACGACGGATGAGCACGTCGTAGGTGATGAAGGTGAATGCGTGACCGAGATGCGTGGCGTCGTACGGCGTCACGCCGCAGACGTACATCTTCACTTCGTTGCCGGGAGCAAAGTCGACGATGTCGCGTCGGGCCGTGTCGTAGAGGCGCACGCGCTCGATTATTGGATCCCCGTGAAGCGTGGGGCAACACGCGTCTTGTATCGAACGTTCAACTGCAGCAACACTGCGGTAAGAGCTTCGATGGCCAGGGCATTCGACAGGAGTCCCGCGTTGAGCGGTCGACATCCAGCGATACGCAGCACCATCTCGCTCACCGTTGCAGTGGCCTGCGGATCGTCGGAGCAAATCAACACGTCGCTGTCCACTTCGTGATCGAGAGCACCCAACTCCGTGGCAGGAAGATGCTGGAATGCAGCGACGACCTTCGACTTGGGAATCGCTGCCTGAACGTGTGCAGCGATGCTGCCGCGCGGTGGGATGAGTGGCTGGAACTCCTTCCCCACTCGCACCAGAGCATTGGCCATGGTGATGACGATCTTTCCCTCGAGTGCACCGGACAGTTCGGTCACCGTGGTGGCAGCGGAATCCCATGGAGTGGCCAGCACGATGATGTCGCACGCTGCGGCTTGCGCATTGTCTCCACCAGCGAGTTGCAAGTTTCGGCCCGCCCACTTCAACTGCAGCGCAGCCACCACTTCACGCCCACGCTCTGCGGTTCGTGATCCAATGAACGCGGGATACCCCACCGAAGCGAGTCGAACGGCAAGTGCGCTACCAGCGGGTCCCGTTCCGCCGAGGTATCCAATGCTCGGGAGCGCGGTAGCCATGTCCACTACCGTAGCGACGTGGCGATTCTTGCTGGTAAGCGACTGGTAATTACGGGAGTGCTCACCGACGCATCATTGGCGTTCGGCGTCGCCAAACTGGCGCAGGAGCAAGGCGCCACCGTGATGCTCACGGGTGCCGGCCGTGGGCTTTCCATCACCGAGCGCACCGCGAAGAAACTGCCGTCACCTGCCCCGGTCGCCGAATTCGACGCAACCAACCCCGATCATGTCACCAGTGTGCGTGCTGCGGCCGAACAACATCTCGGCGGGGTCGACGGCGTCCTGCACTCCATCGGATTTGCCCCGGCCGCGTGCCTGGGCGACGATCTCATGGCTGCCACCTGGGAGGACGTGTCGGTCGCGGTTCACGTGTCGGCGTTCTCATTGAAGACCCTCGCCGATGCGTTCATTCCTCTCATGACCGATGGCGGCAGCATCGTCGGATTGGATTTCGACAACACCGTTGCATGGCCGGCATACAACTGGATGGGCGTGGCCAAGTCGGCGCTCGAATCCACCAGTCGGTACCTGGCACGGGAACTCGGACCTCGCAAGATTCGCTGCAACCTGGTGGCAGCCGGACCGATCCGCACCATGGCCGCAAAATCCATTCCGTCGTTTGCACAGTTCGAGGACATCTGGAGCCAGCGCGCTCCCCTTGGATGGGACATCCACGACTCCTCTGCCGTGGCCCGCGCATGCTGCGCATTGTTGTCCGACTGGTTCCCTGCCACCACGGGCGAGATCGTGCACGTCGATGGCGGATATCACGCCGTCGGCGCATAGCGACGTGGCATCGCCACACGGCGAGAACCGCCTCGCGAACGAATCGTCCCCGTACCTTCGTCAGCACCGCGACAATCCCGTTGCATGGTGGCCGTGGTGCGATGAAGCGTTCGCCGAAGCCAAGCGCCGTGATGTCCCCGTTCTCTTGAGTGTTGGCTACTCCGCGTGCCACTGGTGCCACGTGATGGCGCACGAATCGTTCGAGGACGCCGACGTTGCCGAAGTCATGAACCGACTCTTCGTGAACGTGAAGGTCGACCGCGAGGAGCGACCCGATGTCGACAGCGTGTACATGGACGCCGTGCAGGCCATGACGGGACGCGGCGGCTGGCCGATGACCGTCTTTCTCACACCGAACGCCCAACCATTCTTCGGTGGCACCTACTACCCGAAGCCCACGTTCCTGCAACTGATGACGGCAATCGACGATGCGTGGCGCAACCGACGTGACGACATCGACAACAACGTGGCGGCGTTGGTGGAGAACATCGGCCGCACATCGAAGATCTCCGCCAACCCCCATCTCCCCGCCATCGACGTCTTTGCCGCGGCCGTGACCCAACTTGACGGCACGTTCGATGACACGTGGGGTGGATTCGGTTCGGCGCCGAAATTTCCGTCCACGATGGCACTCGAACTGCTCTTGCGCTCGTACCTGAACGACGAGTCCGCGAAGACGCGCACGATCATTACGACCTCGCTCGACGCCATGGCGTCGGGTGGCATGTACGACCATCTCGGCGGTGGATTCGCCCGCTACAGCGTCGATGAGAAATGGCTCGTTCCACACTTCGAGAAGATGTTGTACGACCAGGCGCTGCTCGTGCGGCCGTACCTCCATGCATCATTGGTGTTGCGCGAGCCACGATGGCGCCAGGTGGTGGAGGAGACCATCGGATACGTGTTGCGTGATTTGTGCTCACCCGAGGGTGCGTTTTATAGCGCCGAGGATGCGGACTCGCTCGACGAATCCGGACACTCCCACGAAGGTCACTTCTACGTGTTCACACCCGAGCAGGTACGACGTATCGTGCCCGAGCATCTCGTGGAACTGGCACTGTCGTGGTACGACATCACCGACGCCGGCAACTTCGAAGGCAAATCGATTCCATGCCGAATCTCGCAGCGCGGGCAACTGACGCGCAACGAGGATGTCGAGACCATTCGATTGCTGCTGCTTGCAGCCCGCAATACACGGCACCGCCCGTTGCGCGACGACAAGGTCATCACCGAGTGGAACGCACTCATGGTGTCGTCACTCGCCGAAGCGGCGAGTGCATTCGCCAACGACGAATGGGCAACAGCGGCCCAACGCGCCGGTGATTTCTTGGCCACGACCATGCGGCGCAGTGACGGACGATGGCTGCGTACCTGGCACCGCGATGCCACCCCCAAGCACCTCGCGATGGCGGCCGATCTCGCCAACTTGGTGGATGCCTTCACCCGTTTGTACGAGTTGTCGGGAGTGGCGCGCTGGATCACGCTTGCACGGGAAGCCGCCGAACAGTTGCTCACCCATCACTGGGACCCGAGCGACGGTGGATTGTTCACCACACCCGACGATGGTGAGCGATTGATCGTTCGCCAAAAGGACCTCATCGACAACGCCACACCGTCGGCCAACTCCGTTGCCGCACTCGCACTCCAGCGACTCGCCGCACTCACCGGCGATGAGCGCTATCGGGAACACGCCGACTCCATCTTCAGGTTGCTCGCGCGCATCGTGGAGAGTGCACCCACCGCATTCCCCCATTTGCTCTGCGCCCTACATCTTCGCCATGTCGGCCCCACGGAAGTGGTGGTTACCGGCAAGCGCGGTGAACTCGTGCAGCTCATCCATGCACAGTGGCTTCCCACCGTGGTGTTGGCATGGGGCGAGTCGTTTCCGTCGCCGCTCTTTGCCGATCGCCGCGACGGCCTGGCCTACGTGTGTCGCCAGTATGCCTGCCAGGCCCCGGCTACGAGTCGTGATGAGTTGGTGGCAGCCCTCCGAGGCGCACTCACCAACCGTTGAAGTGCACCACCTCATCCGCCGTGGCGCGGTCGCGAGTGGCACTCAAACCCGTCCCAAACGCAGCATCATCTCGTTCGGTTGATGTAGGCACCCGCTCGTAGCCCAATGCAAGTGCGCCGATGAGCTGGAGTCGGGACGGAACGCCGAGCGCTGCCCGCAACTCCGCCTCACCACGAAAGACGCCGAAGAACAACGCACCCAAACCAGCGTCATGCGCCGCCAACAACAGCGTCATCGTCGCAAACGAAGCGTCGACGGTCCAGTACGGAGTCGGCCACGCGTCGAGCGATTCACCGAGATTGGATCGCGACTTGTCGGATTCCGAGTAGCGGTCGAGGTAGGCCTGTGGATCGGCGAACGACAATGCAATGACGGGCGCTGAAAACAGATGCCTCCAACGAAACGTTGCTCGGGTCTCGCTGGTCATGGTTGCCGACCAAAAGGTTTCGGTCCGCGCTCCTTCGAGTACGACCAAGTTCCATCCCTGCGTCTTTCCGGCCGACGGCGACCGTGTCGCCGTGTTCACGAGACGTGCGATGAGCTCGCGGTCGATCGGATCGGGTCGGAATGCTCGCACCATGCGACGGGTCGCCACCAACCGTTCGAACGGTGTTGCTGCAGCATCGCTCACGGCGACGCCGAATCAGCGCTTCTTGCCGAGTTTGGCCAGCGACTCCGCCATGGTCCAGCCATGAACGATGAGTACGCCACCCTTGGCAACGTTCACGCCCTTGAAGAACGCTGCAATCTCAGGAGCGATCTTGGGCTTCTTCACCGGTTCGTAGTCGATGAAACCGGACTGTGCATTCGTTTTGGCGATGAACGTTGCGGGGTCGTACTGCGGCTCGATGGCGTAGCGGCGAGCCAGACGGCGACCCCACGCGCGCTCTTCACCCACGGCGTTGTACTTGGGACGCGGAATCATGCTGGTAACGGCCGAGAAGGCTTCGAGTCCGGCCGGCGTGACGAAACGTGCGCCGATCACGACGTCTTCGTCGGGGAATGCCATCAATGCGCGATGGTAGGCCTCCGTCATGAGACCCTTCATGGCCGCATCGCGTTTGGCCGTGCGCTTCACGCTCAACAAACCCATGACCACACAGGGCGTGCCGCCCAAACGCTCGAGAGTGAGGAACATGAAGCCCGCCAAGGTCTTCCCGTCGTACGCGGTGGTGGCCAGCACCCATGAGTCCTTGGCTTTCGACACTGCACCAATGCCGAAGGCGCCGCCCATTGCGGCAAATTCGTCGAGGTCGGCGTCAGTCAACGCGCTCGCGTCGCGAGTTGCGATTTTCACGCATCTAGTCTGCCAGCAAAAATCCGAATTCCGACAGGTGGCTTGTTGAAACGAGCAGCTCTACTGAATGGTGACGGCGTCACCAAACTTGGCACGCAGCAAGCCAATGACCTTCCCGATATCCACCGAATACTCGGGACCAAGCGCCACTACTTTTGCACCGAACGTGAGAAAGACCGGTGAGTCACCGGGGTGCGATTCCAACAGGCCTCGCACATCGGAGATTTCATCGGGTGTCACGGCGCGACGCGCAAAGTCGATGTGCAACGATTCGATACCGTTCTTGGGAACATCCACCACGCTGATTTCGGAAGCCATCAACGAGGTGCGTCCATCGTCGCGACGATCGAGGCGTCCACGGATGATCACGATCTGATCATCAACCACCAAGTGACCCTGGGTGGCGAACATTCGCGGGAATACGGTGACCTCGATCGAGCCAGCCAGATCCTCCAACGTGAACGTGGCCATTTGCTCACCTTTGCGCGTGAACTTGCGGTCGACACCAACGATGACGCCACCGAGCACGAGATTGTCCTCCGTACGATCCGGCACTTCCACGATCAGACACGTAACGCGGCGACCCATCACCGTTTCCAGACCACGAAGCGGATGATCGCTTACGTAGAAGCCGAGCATCTCCTTCTCCAGTCGCAATTGCTCCGACTTGTCGAACACGAGGTTGGGTATCTCGGCTCGTTCGGAATATCCATCAGCTTGCGATGCCTCGTCACCGAACAGACTCATCACGCCCTGATCACGCTCGCGGCGACGCGTGAGTGCCTGTTCGACGAGCGACTCGAAGACCAACAGCAGTCCGCGACGCGGATGACCGAGCGAATCGAATGCGCCGGCCTTGATCAGCGACTCCAAAGTCCGCTTGTTGAGCGCTTGCTCAGGAACGCGCTCCAGGACGTCGTAGAACGACTCGAACTTTCCGGTGTGTTCGCGGGTCTCCACGATCAACTCGGCGACACCTTCGCCGACGTTTCGAATACCCGACAAACCGAAGCTCACGGCCGTCTGACCTTCGATCGGTGCGAAGTCGACACCCGACTCGTTGATGTCGGGGGTTCGAACCGTCACCTGGTTGTTGCCGGCATCCGACAGGTACAAGGCCGCGCGATCGTTGTTGCCCTTCACCGATGTGAGGAGGCACGCGAAGTACTCCACCGGGTAGTGGGCTTTCAACCACGCGGTTTGGTAGGTGATGAGCCCGTAGCCGAATGCGTGACTCTTGGTGAACGCGTAGTCGGCGAATTTTTCGATGATGCCGAACAGTTCTCGTCCGAGGGATTCGCCGTATCCACGTTGCGCACATCCGCCGATGAACTTCGGACGCTGTTCGGCCATCGCGACGGGATCCTTCTTGGCGCAGGCCTTGCGCAACGAGTCGGCTTCCGACAGCGAGTACCCGGCGAACTTTTGGGCAACACGCATGATGCTCTCCTGATAGATCATCAACCCGTAGGTGTCGCCCAACACCTCGGTGGCATCGTTGTGGAAGAAACGCGACGGCTTGCGGTCGTTCTTGAAGTCGGCGTAGTCGTTGTGCATGTTCTCCGCCATCGGACCCGGGCGGTACAACGCCAGTACGGCGGCGATGTCCTCGAATCGACGTGGGAGCAGCGATCGCAGGAGTGCCCGCATCGGCGTCGACTCCAACTGGAACACGCCGATGGTGTTCGCTGACGCCAACAACTGGTACGTCTTTGGATCATCGAGCGGAATGTCGTTGATGTCGAAGTCGGGCTGCTTCTTGCGAATGAGGAGTTCGGCGTCGGTAATGACGTCGAGGTTGCGCAGTCCGAGAATGTCCATCTTCAGCAACCCGAGTGACTCCACACCGTGCATTTCGTATTGAGTCACCACCGGGGACTCCTCGGGCTTTCGGCCAGCCTCCGGCTTGCGCTGGATGGGGAGATACTCGGTGAGCGGCTCCTTGGTGATCACCACCGCCGCGGCATGGATACCAACGGATCGCTTCAATCCCTCCAGCCCACGCGCGACATCGACCACCCGCTTGACTTCGGCGTCGGTCTCGCAGAGGGCCCGCAAGTCGGCAGCCGCACGGAAGCCGTCCATGTGCTTGTCGTTCTGCTCGAAGCAGTAGCGCAACGGCGTATCGCGACCCATGACCACGGGTGGCATCAACTTGGCGATGCGATCACCGGTGGCGTACGGGTGTCCGAGCACACGCGCGGCATCGCGAACCGCATTGCGTGCCTTGATGGTGCCGAAGGTGATGATTTGCGCCACGTGGTCGCGGCCGTATTTTTCCGCCGCATAACGGATCATCTCGTCGCGATAGCGAGAGTCGAAATCCATGTCGATGTCGGGCATCGAGACACGATCCGGATTGAGGAAGCGCTCGAACAACAGGTCGTACTTCACGGGATCAAGATCGGTGATTCGCAAGGCGTACGCCACCGCGCAACCTGCCGCCGAACCGCGCCCCGGACCCACGCGAATGCCCTGTTCGCGCGCGTGACGAATGAGGTCCCACACGATGAGGAAGTACGAGGCGAATCCCATGTCGCAAATGACCTTCAACTCGTAGGCGAGACGCTCCACGACTGCCTTGGGAATCTCGTTGCCCCAACGCTCCGTGGCGCCCTGGCGCGCGAGATGTTCGAGGTACGAACGGTCATCGGAAAAGCCTGCGGGAATCGGAAAGTCGGGCAGGACGTACTTGCCGAACTCGATCTTGGTGTTCGCTCGCTCTGCAATCCACAACGTGTTGTCACACGCATCCGGCGTGTCGCGGAACAACTGCCGCATCTCGGCCGAGGTCTTGAGGTAATGCTCCTCCCCCTCGAACTTGAATCGCTTCGGATCAGCGATGGTGCAACCGGTCTGCACGCACAACAACGCGTCGTGTGCCTCGGCGTCGTGGCGGTGCACGTAGTGGGAGTCGTTGGTGGCGAGCAATGGCGCGTCGATCTCGCGCGCAATCTTGATCAAGTCGCCCATGGTGCGGCGCTGGTCGGCAATGCCGTGATCCTGCAGCTCGACGAACAAGTTGTCGCGCCCGAAGATCTCCTGCAGGCGGGCCGCGGTGCGCTTGGCCTCGTCGTAGTCGTTGCGCATGAGGGCCTGCAGGACGTGTCCGCCCAAGCAGCCCGTGGTGGCGATGATGCCTTCGTGGTGCCGCTCGAGTAGTTCCCAGTCCATACGGGGCTGGTAGTAGTAGCCCTCCAAGAACGCCTGACTGGACAGCTTGATGAGGTTTCGGTACCCCGTGTTGTTTTCGCACAGCAGCGTGAGGTGGTAGTACAGCTTTCGCCCTGCTTCGGTGTCGCCACCCGAATCGTCGATTTGCCCACGCCGCTGGGGACGCTCGAACCGCGACTCGTACGCCATGTACGCCTCGGTGCCGATGATCGGATTGATTCCCGCACTTCGACACGTTTGATAAAACTCGAGGACCCCGTACATGTTGCCGTGATCGGTGATGCCGATCGCTGGCTGACCGTCGCTGACGGCACGTTCGATCAACTCATCGACGCGAGCTGCCCCATCGAGCATCGAGAACTCGGTGTGTACGTGCAGGTGTGTGAACGAAGAGGCCATCGCAGGAAAGCCGAGAGTACCAGTGGCCTCTCTCACGCGGAGCGACTGAAGATTTTCGGCGCAAAGCGACCGAAAGTGGGCGTGCGGCGGCTAAATGTACGTGCCGGGTCGCTCCGGCACGGAGTCGCCCGATGCAGGCAGCTGACGCATCTGTTCGAGTTGCTGACGCGCTGCCAACTGCTGGGCGAACAACGTCGCCTGGATGCCATGGAAGAGGCCTTCGAGCCAACCCACGAGTTGCGCCTTGGCAACGCGGAGTTCTGCATCGCTGGGCACGTCACCCTCCTTGAAGGGAAGCGCCAGCGTTCGTAGTTCCTCGCGAAGGTCGGGCGAGATTGCCTCCGCTATCTCCACGATCGAGCGCTCGTAAATCTCCGCGAGACGCTCGCGACTCGGCAAGTCAAGTTGCATCTGACGAACCTCTTCGAGCAACCCCTTGATCATGGATCCGATTCGCATGACCTTGGCCGGCTCCTGCACGGTTTCGTCACCGTTAGCGCTGGCATCACCGTTGACGTCTGCATCACCGCCTGCATTCATTGCGGTCAGGCCGTTCAACAATTCGCCACGTTCGGGGGTGGTCTCGCTCATGATGGGTTAGTTCTATCAGCGTGCGCCGAGCGCCAACAACGGCACATCAACCTCTGCCGACGTGAGTGACCCATGACGACACTGCAGCTGGAAGTAGGTCTTGTCGGCAGGGTCGTCGAAACTCACCTCATGCTTGGCCATCACGGCCACATCGCCGAAGCGTCGTCGAACCACGTCGTTGACACGACGACCGAAGTACCCCCGTTCGATCATTTCGTCGCGCGTCATGACCCATGCCACATCGCCATGATGATGCTTGGCGGCCGTCACCACATCGTCGATTCGACCATTGTTGACGTGCAACCAGCGAAAGCGACCCTCGCCCGACTGGTGCGAGAGATGACGCGTCACGTCCGGAGCCAGGGTCATCGTGTGCTCACCCACCATGACCTGACCGTGATCGGCGGTAATGAGCAACACCGCTTCGCGTGGAAGTACGGATGCGATTTCGGCAATCATGCGATCCACCGTGAGAAGTTCGGCGTCGTAGTGATCCCCGAATCCGCGCTCGTGTGCGATCTTGTCGATGCCGTCGTAGTAGCAGTACACGAACCTCTCTCCTCGTGCCAACAAGTCGCGTACGTCGACCACCATGCTGGATGCCGCCCGCCAGCTGAACATCCGTTGATCGCGCAAGTGCGACTCGGTGAATGCAGTTCCATCGAACTCGGCTTTCGACAGCACCGGCACCGACGCACCGAGGAATGGTGGACACGGCTGCACGTCACGCGGCATGAGACGTCGGCGAACATCGCCCCGGTCGTCCGCCCAGCGCAGCATCTGCACCACACGCCCGGCGAAATCGATGCGATAACCGACGAGTCCGTGCTCCCCTGGCGCCGCACCGGTTGCAATGGAGGTAAGCGCCGTCACCGTCGTGGTCGGAGCGATGGTGGTGATTGATGAACCCTGCATCGACGCCAAGGTGGTGGCGTGTGCGGGAACGCTGGCGATGCAATCCTGCAACTGATGCCAACCGAGTCCATCCACCACCAGCAGCACCACCTGACGAGCGCCCCGGACGATGGGTGGAAAGAAGTCCGGCAATGCGTCGGTGCCACCCGGGCCGAGCAACGCAGGCACGATGTTGGTGATGCACGCGCCTTGATAGTCCGGGCACCGTGGCTCGGCATCAACGATGCGAGGAGCGCGTTGGGCGTACGGTGTGCGCTCTGCGCCAGACATCTTCCTTACTAGTCAAGCGTCGAAACCTCATACCGCGATGTCGAACCGTGATGTCACACCGCAACAAGCGTCGTGCATGACTGGTGTCGCGCCTGTACTCCCCATGCCCACGTCGTGCGTTTACGATGGAGGCGTGCGGGTATCGACGCGGGGCGACTATGCGTGTCGTGCGATGTTGTCACTGGCCCTCCACGCCGACGAGCCCGGACCCATCTCCGTTCGAGACATTGCCACCCGCACGGCGCTTCCGCAGCCCTACTTGGAGCAGATTCTGTTGGCACTCAAGGGTGCAGGACTGGTGAACTCGAAGCGAGGTGTCGGCGGCGGCTACACCCTGGCGCGTCAACCGGACAAGATCTTGTTGTCGGAGATCCTTTCCGCCGTGGACGGCCCCATCTCCCTTGGTGACTTCGGCGAACCACATCGTGATGGTGCCTGTGACCACGAGGGACAGTGCGTTCTCCTTGCCATCTGGCACTCCGTCGGCGAACACATGCGCGACCACTTGGCCAAGTTCACGCTCGGCGGGGTGCTCGCAGCTGCACGGGGCGAGTCGCCGTGGCCCGACGAAGACACTCGCAAATCGACGACACGCCGCCGCTAGCTTCGCGCGACGTCAACTACGGCTTCGCGCGACACCGAGTGGATTCGCACGCCACCGAGTGGATACGTCTGCTACGACAAGAGCGCAAGCAGCGCCGAGAAGTCCTGCGGGGTCGGCGTGGTGAACGTACGACGCTCGCCCGTGCGCGGATGATCGAACGCCAACTCTTTGGCGTGCAACATGGGTCGACCCGCACGTAGTCCGGCCCGAACACCGCCGTACGTTGCATCACCCACCACGGGGTGGCCGATCGATGCGAGATGGACACGAATCTGGTGGGTCCTGCCCGTTTCCAAACGACACTCCACGAGGGCTGCGTCCTTGGGCTCATGAAACGATTGCTGCACGGCATAGTGCGTGCGTGAGGCACGACCATCGACCACGACTGCCATCCGCGTTGGATCGCGCTGATCGCGACCGATCGGCGCATCGATCACACCATTGAGCGAAATGGGATTCCCCCATACCAACACGGAGTACACGCGCGTGACGCTTCGTGAAGACAGTTGCTCCACCAACGATTCGTAGGCCTGCTGGGTTCGAGCCACCACGATCAGTCCGGTGGTTCCCGCGTCAAGGCGATGCACCAAACCCGGTCGCATCGGGTCTCCGACACCGGCGATGTCCGGATAACTGGCAAGGAGGAAATTCACCATCGTTCCGGACTGGTTGCCCGCCCCCGGATGCACGACCACTCCTGCTTCCTTGTTCACCACGATGACGTCGTCGTCGACGTACACCACATCCATCGCCTTGGAGGTATCGGCGGCAGGCAGTTCCGGACCCTTGGCTTGGGCAACATCGATGACGATGGACTGCCCCTCGATCATCTTCTCCTTGCCGGAACTGACGACGGATCCGTCGACCGACACTCCACCCGCTTCGATCAGCATGGCAGCGGCATTGCGGCTGATGTCGGCAATGAGCGACACCACCCGATCGATGCGTACGCCCGCGAGCGAGGCCGGAATGGTCTCCGCGATACGTCGTGCGATGCCGGTCGTGTCGTCGCTCATGATTCGGGCACCGCAGGCTTGCGGAACGACGCCAAGATCATCAACACCGCACCGATGGAGATCGCAGAGTCGGCGATGTTGAAGATGGGAAACCACTGCAAGTCGATGAAATCCACCACGGCACCACGCAACCATGCCTCACCTCGGAACAGTCGGTCGATCAGGTTGCCGATGGCACCACCCACGATCATCCCCGCCGCAACTGCCGCCACGCCGGTCGCCGAACGACGCAGCCACAACACGATCACGATGACGATGACGAGCCCCAACGCTCCGATGACCGGCCCGGCACCCGTCGCTTGCGAAAACGCCATGCCTTTGTTGAACGCCAGATTGAAGCGCAGTGAACCTACGAGGTCGATGGTGCGATCACCCGACAGGCGATTCAGCGCCCAGTGCTTGGTGAGTTGATCCGCGACGACAATGCTGGCGATGAGTATCCAGAGTCGACGTGTCGCCTCGCGGCTCATCTACTGCCCAGACCGCCAGCACGTTCAGTGACGAGCTCGGTGGCCCACGGCAACACTTCAAGACGTTCGCGCGGAATCGGCAAACCGGAATACGACGAGTAGCCGTATTCCCCGATTTCCATTCGCTTTAGTGCGGCATCGATTGCTTCCACTTCGGCGAGTGCCTGGTCGGAGAGGATGAGATCGCGCTCGCGCTCCACCACCATGGTGTCACCTTCGCCGCCCTCTTCGCCGAAGTCGACGTCACCCATCTCTTGGTTGGCAACGATCTCTTGGGCCTCTTGGGTGAGTCGTTTGGCTTGACCCACCAACTCCACACGCTTTTCGAGCAACAACGCCTTCTGTGCCTTCAAGAACGCGATGTCGAACTCCTTGGTTGGAGTGATGCCATCAATCGGGTCCAACTTGGTGATTGGCGGCTTGACCGGCTTCGCCATCGCCTTTTCTTGCTGCGCACGGATGCGCGCTTCTTCCTCGTCGCGCACGGCGCGAATTCTTGCTCGCTCGGCCTCGCGCGCCATTCGCTCGGCCTCTTTGGCCTTGGTGATCTTGTCGCGCTCGCGCTGCTTTTCGCGACGCTCCTCTTCGATCGCCGCTCGCTTGCGAGCCTGTTCGCGCTTGCGTTCCTCGATGAGCACCTGACGCTCCAAGTCACGTCGACGCTTCTCGGCGAGTTTTTCCTTTGCGATGCGCTTGCGTTCGGCCAGCTTTTCGCGGGCGATTCGCTTTCGTTCGCGTTCGGCAGCGATGCGCTGTTGTTTGCGCTCACGTTCGGCCAAGAGTCGCGCCTGTTTGCGCTTCTTCTCCTCGGCCTTCTTCTTGGCTGCAGCTTTGCGGCGCATTGCATCTGCCTTCTGCTTGGCTTGCTTGCGGCGCTTCTCTTCGAGAGCCTTCTTGGCCTTGCGGCGCTTTTCTTCCATGGCTTTCTTGGCCTTGCGGCGCTTTTCTTCCATGGCTTTCTTGGCCTTTCGTCGTTTGTCTTCCATCAACCGCTTGGCCTTGCGGCGACGGAGTTCTTCGAGCTTGCGGCGCTTGGCTGCCGCCTGCTTCTGTAGGGCGGCTTTCTTGGCTGCGGCTTGCTTTCGTAGGGCGGCCTTCTTGGCTGCGGCTTTCTTCTTCGCAGCAATCCGTTTCTTCTGGGCTGCCTTGCGCCTGGCGGCTGCATTCATGACCCCGTCAGGGTAGCCGCTCTACCCCCACATGCAGTGGCATTTCATCCAACGTGGTGGTGGGTGCCGCGTCGGCTCCACCCAGTGCCACGAATCGGACCTCCCGTGCCAGGGTCTCCGTTGCAACCATCCGTTCATGCACTCGCACTGCAGCAGCAACCTGTTCGGGTACACCGAGAGTGAGACGAATGCGATCGGACACGTGCAAGCCGGCATCGCGACGGGCCTGTTGCACGAGTCGGATCACGTCGCGTGCAACACCTTCCTGACGCAAATCGTCGTCAACCGCCAAGTCGAGCACCACGATGCCTGAGCCGTCCGCAAGTGCGGTGCTCCCACGGTCGCCTGCACCGGTGGCAACCAACATGAGCGAATACTCTCCGTCGCGCAACTCGACTCCACCGGCCACCACGGTGCCACCGGCCATCTTCCAATCGCCCTGCTTGACCGCGCGAATGACTTTTTGCGTGTCGGGCCCGAGTCGCGGACCCAGTGCAGCCGGAGTTACCACCAACTCGCGGCGCGCATGCTCGTCGACATCGGCACTCAGTACCACGGTGCGTACGTTCACCTCGTCCTTGATGACATCGACGAAACCGTCGAGAGCCCCAGCACGCGAGCTCGCCACAACCAGGGATGCCAACGGCTGGCGCACACGCAGCTGGTGTGCCTTGCGCAACGACAAGGTCGATGAACACACGTCACGCGCGAGGTCCATCGCCACCACCAAGTCGTCGGCAGCAGCGAGCCCATCGATGGTGGGCCAGTCGGTGAGATGCACACTGCGCTCACCGGTGAGACCGCGATAGATCTCCTCCGAGGTGAGCGGCAACAGTGGTGCAGCGACTCGACACACGATGGTGAGCACACTGTGCAACGTGTTGATTGCCGACTGGTCGCCATCCCAGAAGCGATCACGGCTGCGGCGGATGTACCAATTGGTGAGCACATCCACGAAGTCACGCACTTGAGCGCAGGCATCGAACAGGTCGTTTCGTTCGAAAGCTCCCGTGGTCGACGCCACCAGGCTGCGGCACTTTGCCACGATGTACCTGTCGAGGACGTTGTCGCTCGACGTGTCGAACTCGCCCCGGGTGTTGGCGGCATTCGCATACAGCGACAAGAAGTACCACGAGTTCCACAGCGGCAGGATGTTCTGTCGCACGGTGTCGCGGATTCCGGTTTCGGTAACCGAGAAGTCGGCACCGCGCAGGATGGACGACGACAACAAGTACCAACGCATGGCATCGGCGCCGTAGGTGTCGAACACCTTCATCGGATCGGGGTAATTACGCAAACTCTTGGACATCTTCTGTCCGTCATCGCCGAGCACGATGCCATGACTGACACAGCTCTTGAATGCCGGTCGATCAAAGAGCGCCGTCGCGAGAACGTGCAACGTGTAGAACCAGCCGCGCGTCTGACCGATGTACTCCACGATGAAGTCGCCGGGGTAATGACTCTCGAACCATTCGCGATTCTCGAACGGGTAATGCACCTGGGCAAAGGGCATCGAACCGCTCTCGAACCAGCAGTCGAGCACCTCCGGAACGCGTCGCATCATCGATTTGCCGCTCGGATCGTCGGGGTTCGGTCGAACGAGGTCGTCCACCACGGGGCGGTGCAGCTCCCCCACCTTCACGCCGAAATCGCGCTCCAGCTCGGCAATGCTGCCGTACACGTCGATTCGAGGAAACTCTGGATTGTCGCTTCGCCACACCGGAATGGGCGATCCCCAGAAACGATTTCGGCTGATCGTCCAATCGCGGGCGTTTTCCAACCACTTGCCGAAACTTCCATCGCGAATATGGTCGGGCACCCAGGTGATCTGTTGATTGAGAGCCACCATGCGCTCCTTGATCGCCGTGACGTTCACGAACCATGAACTCACCGCGCGATAGATCAATGGCGTACCCGTACGCCAACAGTGCGGATACGAGTGGTCGTAGGTTTCGTGGCGCAACACCACGCCCTGCTCCTTCAGTTTCTTGATGATGAGCGGATTGGCTTCGAACACCTGCAGTCCCGCGAAATCGTGCACCTCACTGGTGAATCGTCCACGGGAGTCGACGGGCACCACCAACTCGATTCCAGCGTCGGCACAGATCCGCTGGTCGTCCTCACCGAAACCGGGCGCAATGTGCACCACACCGGTGCCATCTTCGGTGGTGACGAAGGCGCCGGCAAGCACACGAAAGGCGTCGGCACCATTGGTACCGCTGGCGCGATCCGAGAAGTACGGCAACAACGGCGTGTAGCGGCGTCCGACGAGTTCGCTTCCACGCAACGTACCGACGTGTTCGGCGCCGGCGAGTTCCCGCTCGTAGGCCTCGCGACGCGCGACGGCCATGATGTAACGGATTCCGTTCAGCTCATAGACGCCGTATTCCACATCGGCACCAACGGCGAGCGCAAGGTTCGAGGGCAATGTCCATGGCGTGGTGGTCCACGCCAACAGACGCTCGCCCGTTTCGAGCGTGAAGCCAACGGTGAGGGCAGGGTCTTGGACCATCTTGTAGGTGTCGTCCATGCGCGTTTCGGAATTCGACAGCGGTGTCTCCAACACCCACGAGTACGGCAGCACCCGGAAGCCCTCGTAGATGAGCCCCTTGTCCCACAGCGTCTTGAACGCCCACATGACGCTTTCCATGTAGGGCAGGTCGAGCGTCTTGTAGTCGTTGTCGAAGTCGACCCAACGTGCTTGTCGCGTGACGTAGCGACGCCAGTCGCTGGTGTACTGCAGCACCGACGTGCGACAGTGGTCGTTGAACTTCTCGATGCCGAAGTCGGTGATGGCTTGTCGACCCGAGATGCCGAGCTGCCGCTCGGCTTCTGCCTCCGCGGGCAAGCCGTGACAGTCCCAGCCGAAGCGTCGCTCCACGCGCTTGCCGCTCATGGTTCGATACCGCGGAACTGCGTCCTTTACGAATCCGGTCAGCAAGTGTCCGTAGTGCGGCAGACCGTTGGCGAACGGCGGCCCGTCGTAAAACACGAATTCTGCATCGGCGGCACCCGCCGTTCGTGCCGTCGCATCGGAGGTGCGCGGGTGCTGCTCTACCGAAGCATCGAAGGTCTTGTCGGCCTCCCAGAACGCAAGAATGCGCTCTTCCATTTCGGGAAGATTCGGCTGGGCAGCAACCTGCGGATACGAGCCAGCCATCAGACGGGGCTGCTCACAAACCCGCGGAAACCAGCATTCGCTGCACGAAGCCGAGTGCGAACACCACCACGATGGGCGAGATGTCGAGTGGTCCGATGCTGGGAATGATGCGTCGTGCGGGACCAAGAACGGGCTCGGTGATCTGGAAGAGCACACGGTTCACCTGCGATAACGCTCCACCGCTCGAGTTCGGGAACCAACTCAGGATGATACGAACGAAGATCACGAAGGTGTACAAGGAGATGAGTTGGGAAATCATGGGTGGGTTCCTCCTCCATTCAACACGGCGATGGGGTGATGTACTCGCCGACTAATCGCGTGGAATCCGCACACCGTTGGGGGTGATGCGAAAGACGCCGCGCGAGACACGCTCGAGTGAGCCGTTGAGACCGAACGCCAAACCGGATACGAAGTCGATGATGCGACGACCCTCTTCGGGATCGGTGGCAATCATGTTCATGATGACCGGTTGTCCACTCTTGAATCGTTCCGCGATTTCCTTGCAGTGACCGTAACTCGTGGGCTTGAGCGTGACGGGCTCGACCGTGGCCGCATCGAGTGGCTTCACGTTCTTTTGTGGCTGCCCGACCGGACCACGAACCGTGACACCGGAGTCATCTCGCACGCGGGTTCGACGCGGTGGTGGCGCCGCTTCCTCGTAGTCGTCATCGTCGAGCTCTTCATCGTCGTACACGTCGTCGATCGGCTCCGTGCGACCTCGCACCGGACGACGAGCACGCACCGACTGATCGCTGTCGTCGTACACCTCGTCGGCCCCGAGACCCAGATAATCCATTGCCCGACGGAACATTGACATGTCGCTCAGATTACCTCAGGGTTGCGTGCTACCGACGGACGCTCACCGAACAGCGCCGTGCCCACGCGCACCATGGTGCTGCCTTCTGCCAGGGCAATCTCGAGATCGCCGGACATCCCCATCGAGCAGCCGACAAGGCTCAGTCGGTCGGCCAACGATCGTACCGCGGCAAATGCGCCCCGCGTTCGCTGGGGATCCTCATCGGTCGGCCCCACCGTCATGAGCCCATCGACCACGAGGCCCAATCGTTGCGCCTGCTCCACGAGACCGGGCGCCTCCTGTGCCGAACAGCCACCCTTGTCGGACTCCCCCGTCGCATTGATCTGCACATAAATACGAGCACCCGGGCTGCGTTTGGCGATTTCGTCCACCAGCGAGGCTCGGTCCACGCTCTGCCATACCGACACCACCGGTGCCAGCGATCGAATCTTGTTGGATTGCAGGCGACCGATGAAGTGCACCGGAGGATGACCGGGCCCGACCGCCGCAATCTTGGAGATGGCCTCCTGTGCGTAGTTTTCACCGACGGCATCGCACCCAAGGCGATGCGCCAGGTCCACTGCATTCGGACCGAAGCCCTTCGTCACCGCGCAGATGGCAACGGGACCACGTGTGGCACCGGAGTCCACCAACTGACGAAGTTTCGCCAGTCGTTGCGCGACTGCCGACTCGTCCAAAGAGGTGCGGTTACTTCAGAAAGTCGGGGACGTCGAGATCGTCGTCGTCGGAATCATCGGTACCGAAGATCTCGCGCAAGCGCGAGCTGCCCTTGCCGGCCTCCGGACGAGCATCTCCGCGTGTGGACGTGGAGTCGACGCGATTTCCGATTCGACCAGCGCCGGCATCCCAACGCTCGAAACCGGATGCAATGACGGTGACTCGAACTTCGTCGCCGAGGTCGTCGTCGATGACCGTTCCAAGGATGATGTTTGCATCCTGATGAGCAACGCGCTGCACCGTCTCGGCTGCTTCGTTGAGCTCGAAGAGGCTCATGTCGGAAGGTCCCGCCACGTTCAAGAGAATGCCACGAGCACCCTCGATGGCTGCCTCGAGCATCGGCGAAGTGATGGCGGCGATTGCGGCATTGGCTGCACGCTTGTCGCCGCTCGCCACGCCGATACCCATCAACGATGAACCGGCATTGGCCAGGATGGTCTTGACGTCCGCGAAGTCGGTGTTGATGAGACCCGGAGTGGTGATGATTCCGGTGATGCCGGAAACACCCTGCATGAGCACCTCGTCGGCCTTCTTGAACGCATCCAACAAGGTGGTCTTGTCGGTGGCAATCGACAGGAGCTTCTCGTTGGGGATGACGATCAAGGTGTCCACCTTGTCCTTCAACTTTGCAATGCCCTGGTCCGCTTGCACCGAACGACGACGACCTTCGAAGTTGAAGGGGCGAGTCACGATGCCGATGGTGAGCGCACCTTCGGCTTTGGCAATCTCCGCAACTACCGGTGCTGCGCCGGTACCGGTTCCGCCACCTTCTCCGGCGGTGATGAACACCATGTCTGCACCCGCGAGATGTTCCTGAATTTCGTCACGGTGGGCTTCTGCCGCCTCGCGACCAACTTCCGGATCGCTACCCGCACCGAGACCACGAGTCAGCTCGCGACCGATGTCGATCTTGTAGCTCGCATCGCTCATGATGAGCGCCTGGGCGTCGGTGTTGATTGCAACGAAGTCGACTCCACGCAGTCCGGCATCGATCATTCGGTTGACGGCGTTGACGCCACCACCGCCAATGCCGACCACCTTGATGACTGCAATTGGCGTGTTTTGCGAGTTGCTTGGCATGTTGTGTCTCACTCCCAAGTTGAGCATGAGGCTCAACCTTTACTACAGGCACACTAGCCGTTTTGCACGACTGGCTGTCCAGCGGACACATCGATGCCGGCGATGAACTCCACGTTCTGCTGGTTGAGGACCGTCACCACGCTGATGAGTTTGTTGCGGATGTCGGTGGGCGCACCGAGCATCACCACGGTGCCGGACTTGAGCGTGAACCCCAGCGACTCGGGTCCACTCACGGTGAGATGCTTCACCTTCGGGGCCAAGGACTCCGGAAGCGACACGGCCAACTGGGCTGCCGCCTGATACACCAGCGATGGCACGGTGCCTGGCGGCAAGTTGGGGCCAACACCCTCGATCTTCATGAATTGTGTTGGCTGGCCGTCCAACACCGCAAGCACTCGACCCTCGAAGTCCAGAACGCGTGCACGATTGTCCACGCCAACGAACCAGGCCACTGCGACTCGTTCGTCGACTTCGATGGTGACACGGTTCGGCAGGTACCACGACAATCGCGCACGGGCAATCCAGGGATCACCTTCGAGGCGTCGTTTCGCACCATCCAAATCCGCCGTGAAAACGCTGGCACCGCGCAACGAGTCGCTGACACTCTCCAACAACGTTGGATCGGCGTAGGTCACTCCGGTCACCTCGATTCGCCGAACGGCAAAGAGCGGCGATGCGAGGACCACGAGGGTGAGGGCAAAGACACCGATCAACATCCCGAATCCGGCAAGCGGTGATACGCGCTTGGGCACCAGTCGCCTCCACCATTCGCGGCGCCCGATGCGATCGTCGACGATCACATCGGCGAGCGATGCGTCACCGAACGTTGCACCTTGGTTGGCGAACGGGCTCGTTGGATCCAACGTGAGCGATGCCGACCCCTCGGTGCGCTCGTGCGGCAAGAGATGTTCGGAGTCGTCGATCACCACCGGCACGCCAGCCGCGGTGTCGTTGGCAGTTCGCAACTGCGCAGCCGTCGAGATGTCGACCACGTCCGCAACGGGAGTATCGCCCGAGGAATTGCGCGACGCTTCATCGGATGACTCGGCGGAGTCGAACGATTCGTCACGCGGTGTTTCGTCGGTGTTCTCTATGGCATCCGTGCCTTCGAACAGCTCCTGCAACTCGGCGATGGCCTCGGGCGGCAGTGGTGGCGCCATCGTCACCGCGCTCAAGGTGTCGTCTCCGACGAGTGGACCGAACAGTGCATCCAATGGAGTGAGCGACCGTGCCGTGGTATCGGCGCCGTCGAATGCTCCACCAACTTGTGCACCGGCATCCTGGGCGGTTTCGGCATCGAAGCCAACGAGTCGCACCTCGCTGCGCAGATCGATACCCAATTCGTCGTAGACGCGCGAACGCACCTCGGCCATGAGTTCTGCCACGTCGTAAGCACTGCCGTCGGGATCGCATTGAATGAAGTTGGCGTGCTTCTCCGACACCTCCGCAGTTCCGATTCGCAAACCGCGCAGACCCAATCGATCGATGATCGCCCCAGCCGAGCCGCCTCCCGGCTCGGGATTCACGAACACCGAGCCCGCATTGTGGCCACCCGGCTGATGCTCCCGACGCCAACGAACGATCTCTGCCATCTCCGTTTCGCTGGCAGCTTGGTCACCCCAACTCAGGGCGAACGAGGCCGACAACACCACGTGATACGGCTGTAGGTCGCTCCCCCGAAAACGCAGCCCGAGGTCGCTCGCCTTCACGTTGGCCACGATTCCTTTGCCGAGATGAAACACCTTCGCGCTCTCGATGCTCGACGCGATGTCGGAGCCGTGACCTCCGGCATTCATTCGGACCGCCCCACCAACGGAACCCGGCACGCCAACACCCCACTCGAATCCCGTCAAACCACGCGCCGCACTCTGACGCGCCAGCACCGGCAACGGGACCGCGCCGCCTGCCACCACGCGTGGCACTGCAGGCCGTTGTGGCCATGTGATCTCCTCGGCGAATTCTCCGAGCGCGATCACGAGACCCTCGAATCCGTCGTCCGACACGAGGAGGTTGCTGCCGCGACCAATCACGAGGATGGGTACCTTCTGCTCGCGTAGCGCATTGCTCACCGCGTGCAAATCGTCGATGGACCGCGCGGTCATGAAGAGACTCGCCGGCCCTCCAACCTTGTAGGTGGTGTATTGCGCCAACGAGACATCGCGTCGCACGCGGGGTCCGAGCAGGATTCCGAGTCGATCCAATGCACGCCGCTGGCGCGCAAACGTATCGGTGTCGTCAGTTGGCACGTGACAATTCTCGCCGACGAGCCACTACCTCATCGGGGAATGTTTCGATGTCGCCACAACCCATGGAGATACACAGATCACCATCGCCGACCTCGTTGGCGATGAATTCCACCAGGGCGTCTCTCGTGGCGTGCCATTCCACACGTTGTTCGGGGTGGGCCGTGCGAACCGCGTCGACCACGAGCATGCCCGTCACGCCCTCGATTCGGTCGGTTCCCGATGCGTAGATGTCGGTGATCACCACGACGTCGGCATCCACGAAGGCGTCGCGATACGAGTCCGACAACACCGCCATTCGGTTGAACCGATTCGGTTGGAACACTGCAATCACCCGCTTCCACGACGACTGCTCGGCGCGGACTCCCGCCAGTACGGCGGAAATCTCCGCCGGAAGGTGGGCGTAATCGTCGACGAACGTGGCACCGGCGTCGACTGCACGCACGTCGAAACGTCGCCCCACCCCACGGAAATCGCGCAGTGCGCGCGACGCGACGTCCGGTGTCACCCCGAGTTCACCCGCCATTGCAATCGCTGCCAGACAATTGCGCACGTTGTGCTCACCACGCAGGGGTACTCGCACCTCGGCGTTACCCCACGGCGTGTTCGCCAGGAACGTCACTGTGCCATCGGAAAATCGCACATCGGTTGCACGAACGTCCAATGGTCCACCATCAGCGGCGTTCAGTCCATAGGTACGTGCCCGATGCCTTCGCGCCAGTCCGACAGCATTCGGGTCGTCTCCGCACACCACCTTGGGTCCGGGAACCGCAGCGAGGAACTTTTCGAAGGAGTTCACGATGCCCTCGAAGGAACCGTGCTCGTCCAGGTGGTCGACGTCCACGTTGGTGAGGATGGTTGCCTGCGGCGCGATGGCCCGATGGCTGGAGTCGCTCTCGTCGGCTTCCACCACGAACAACTCCTCACCCCAGTGTGCGCTCTGCGCAAGCTGTGGAACGTCCGCACCGATGAGATAACCGGGATCCTTCCCCGCCTCCCGCAGGATCAGCGTGAGCAGGGTCGTCGTCGTGGTCTTGCCGTGCGTGCCGGCAACCGCGATGGTTCGACTCTGGCGCGCGATCCACGCAAGCGTGTTGGCTCGTGTCCACACCGTGATTCCGGCCGCGCTGGCAGCTTGCAACTCGCTGTTCGATGCTTTCACGGCCGCCGAGTACGTCACGACGTCGCAACCCGCCACCACCGACGGATCGTGCGGAACGTTCACCGTGATACCCAACGAGCGCAGTCGTTCGACCACCGGCGACTCGCGCATGTCGCTACCCGAAACGCTCAGGCCCATCTCGGCGAGGATGATCGCGATCGCGCTCGTACCAGGACCACCGACACCCACGATGTGAACTCGGCGAGGATCGTTCAACGTGCAACCGACTCGATGAGTGAACCTATGGCAGACGATCGGTTGAGTGCACCCAACGCATACGACTTTGCCGCCAGTCGTTCGCGTACGACTGCATCATCGATCACCTTGAGTAGTTGGCGGTCGAATGCCGAGGCAAGGTCGTCCTCCTCGATCATCATCGCGGCACCATTGTCGCTCAGCCATCGCGCATTGATTCGCTGATGATCATCCGCAGCTTGCGCCCACGGAATGACGATGGCCGCCGAACCGACGGTTACGAGTTCGGCGATGGTGCTGGCCCCGGCACGGCACACGGTGATGTCGGCAATTTGCCACACATCCGCCATGTTGTCGTGACTGGCGCGACGAACGTAGTGGAGCGCTGCCCCCGCCGGTGCGGCAAACGACGTCGACATGTAACGCTCGCCTGCCAGGTGCAATACGGCAAGATCACCACGCGACGAGTGACTGCCCACGAAACGTTCGATCGCCTCGTTCACCACCTGGGATCCGAGTGAGCCACCCATCACCACGATGACTCGGCGTGCTGGGTCGATTCCGAACAGGCCGGCAGCTTTCACGCGAGCGCTCGAGTCTCCGGCCGAGTTGCGCAACAAACGTCGCACACTGTTGCGCACCGGAGCGCCGGTGTGCTTGGCTCCCGGCAAGGAGGAGCCGGCGAATGCGGTGGCGACGGCGGCTGCCTTCTTTGCCTGTCGGCGCGTTGCCAAGCCGGGATGTTGGTCGTAGCTCACCACCACGACGGGAATTCCCAATGCTCCAGCGGCACGCACCGCTGGTTCGCTGGCGAATCCCCCCACGCTCACCACCACACGTGGCTGCCAGATACGAAACTGTCGGGTGGCTCGAGCAGCGGCAATCAGCAACTTCGGCAGGGCCAACAACGAGCGCAACAACGCTTTGGGGGCGAAGCTGCGCTGCAACCCATCCACATCAAGGAACATGCGGGGGTGATCGGTGCCGGCAAGCAAACGCTCATCACTCGGTCGGCGCGATGCCACGAACGCGATGGAACGCGGAGAGCGACCGCGATCCACCAACTGCTCGGCAATTGCCAGCGCCGGAACGATGTGGCCTGCGGTTCCACCGCCAGCAATGACGGCAAAAACTCTCGGCGACGAAGGAGTGTTCGTAGTCGTCACAAGACTGCAGAGAACGCTACCGCAGCGCGCCCGTGGCGCCGGGAGTTAGGAGACCTTTCGCGCGATGTTCAGCAGCAAGCCGGCAGCACCCAGGGTGATCAGCAGCGAACTCCCGCCGTAAGAGATGAGTGGAAGCGTCAAACCAGTTACCGGCATCGCACCGACGACACCGCCGATGTTGATCATGGCCTGCACTGCAAACCACACCGTGATGCCGGCTGCAAGCAATGCGCCCGAGTAGTCCGGAGCACGCATCGCAACGACGAAGCCGAGGAACGTGAGGGCGAAGAATCCACCGATCACCAATGTGGAACCCACCAAACCGAACTCTTCGGCAATCACCGTGAAGATGAAGTCGCTGTGCGCAAGTGGTACGTATCCCCACTTGCTGGTTCCGGCACCCGGACCCACTCCCAACGTGCCGCCATTGGAGATGCTCAGCATCGACTGCCACACCTGGTAGCTGGTGTGTTCTCGATTGCCTTCGATATCCAAGAATGCCGTCCATCGACTCATTCGAGAAGCAGAAGTGAGGACGTAGCCCAGGCCGGCGATCATCGCGCCGAATGCCGTGGCACCGATCCAGCGCACCGGGCAGCCTGCCATGTACAGCACCGTGAACGCGATTCCCGACAACACGATGGCGGCGCCAAGGTCGCTCTGCGCCATCGCGATACCCGCCGCAACGACCCAGGCGATGACCGCCGGTTGGAACGTGCGTTTGAAGTCGGTGAGTTCACGCTGACGTCGACCCAGGTTGTTGGTCAGATAAATGATGAGTGCGAACTTGAGCAACTCTGATGGCTGAAAACGAATCGGACCCATCTCCACCCATGCGCGTGCTCCGTTGACCGTGATACCGAGTGGGGTGAATGGCAGGAGGTTCAAACCGATCACCACCACGAGCATCGGCTTGTTGAGTCGTTGCCATGTGCGATACGGCATGCGGTACGTACCTGCAGCAACGATGACACCGAAGAATGCCCACATCAACTGCTTGAGGAACATCGTGAACGCAGAACCACCGTTATTGACGGACACAATCGACGATGCCGAGAGCACCATCACGAGGCCGAGCGACACGAGCACGGCAACCACCAGGAGGATGCCGTAGAAGAGTCGTCCGGGTTCGCTCTCGACGCCTGCAGTTTCGCTCAGGCGTCGACCCGCCAGTGCGGCACGACGACGCTCACGCAGCGATGGCATCGCGATGCCGCCGGAGGGGTCCATGTTGACTGCTGTCATTTCGTGTTCTCCTTCGTGAGATCTTCTACGCAACGCGCAAAGTCGTCCCCGCGCTCCCCGTAGTTGGAGTACCAGTCGTAACTTGTGCAACCCGGCGACAACAAGACCACGTCACCAGGTTCGGCAAGACGCTGTGCTGCACGTACCGCTTCTTCCATCGACTGGGCGGTTGCCACGGTGCAGATTCCGGAGAACGCTGCGTTGATCGATGCCGCGGAGTGACCGATGGCCACCACGGCACGCATGCGCTTCGGCTGACTTGCCATCGACGACAGATCGAGTCCCTTGTTCTTGCCGCCCGCGATCAGCACGATGCGATCGAACGACGTGAGGGCGGCCTGCGCCGCGTGCGGACTGGTGGCTTTGCTGTCGTTGTAGTACGACACGCCGTCGACTTCGGCGACGAACTGGATGCGGTGCGGAGCGTGTTGGTAACGCGCAAGCGCATTGGCAACGCCCTCCACCGTGCCGAGACCCGACTCCAACACCAGCGCACTTGCAGCCAGTGCGTTCGTGAGATCGTGTGGAAGCGCGCGTCCCAGCTGCCCCACGTCGACGATGCGACCCTTGGGTCCGACGAGCGCAGAATTCTCCACGCGATAGTCCGCGTTGTCGAGACCGAACGTCACCACGCGTGCGGCCGTCGAGCGTGCGCTCGCAACGATCGACTGATCTCGAACTGGCGCAACCGCCACGTCCCCGGTGCGTGCTGCCACCCAGATTCGCTCCTTGGCATGCCGGTAGGAATCCAGGTCCCGATGCCAGTCGAGGTGATCGGGCGCGAGGTTGAGCCACGCTGCCGCCTGAGCACGAAAATCGCGCGTGTAATGCAAACGAAAACTGGAACACTCCACCGCATAGGCGGTGTGTTGCTCGTCGAGAACCTCCACCCACGGAGTTTCGGTGTTGCCGACTGCCGCAGCCTTGTGCCCCGAAGCCGACAACATTGCCGCAGCCATCAGGGTGGTGGTGGTCTTGCCATCGGTGCCGGTGATCGCAACGATCGGCCGCGGCGAACCACTCGCTTGTTCGTGGCGATACGCAAGCTCGATCTCCGATACCAACTCCACCTTGGCGCGAAGTGCGCTGGCAATCACGGGGTGCGATTCCGGAATTCCCGGGCTCGGGGCAATTTGCGCGAACTCCCCCATTCGCCGCGCACACGCCATGGCCGCATCGGGGCCCTCGAGCAGTTCTGCTCCGATGGACTCTGCGAACTCGCGATGTTCGACCGAGACTCGATCGTCAGCCAACACCACCTGATCACCGCGCGAAGAGAGAAAACGTGCGGTACTGCGTCCAGCGACGGCGAGTCCGTATACGAGCGTGGTCACAACACTGCATCCCCGATGAGACGAATCTCGTTGGTGAAGTCGGCGATGAACAGTGCCACTCCGGCTGCAACGCAGAGTGCTGCAAGCAGCCAGAACCGGATGATGACGGTGGTCTCTGGCCAGCCCGACAGTTCGAAGTGGTGGTGAATCGGCGACATCTTGAAGAGTCGCTTCTTTCGACCACTCGCCTTGAACACACCCATCTGAATGGCGACGGAACCTGCTTCCATCACGTTGATTCCGCAGATGATCGGCAACAAGAAGTGCGTATTCGTGGTGACCGCCAACAAACCGAGAGCCGCACCGATTCCGAGCGCGCCAACATCACCCATGATGATTCGTGCAGGCGCCGCATTCCACCATAAGAAGCCGCCGCACGCCCCCGCCATGGCCGCTGCCAGCACCGCAAGGTCGAGCGGGTTCACGATCGACGAGTAGATGTCCGAATTTCGAAACGCGAAGTATGCGATGAGTCCGAAGGCTCCGAAACCGAACATTGCAGAACCTGCGGCGAGTCCATCGAGACCATCCGTGACGTTCACCGCGTTGGTGGTCGCCCACACCATGAGCGCCGTCCAGATCACCCACACCGGCGTGCTCACATCCCAACCCGGAACTTCGGCACGGGTGAATGAGATGGTTTCACTTACTCCGGTTTGCGCGGCCATCAACCACATCAAGGCCACCACGATGCCGAAGGTGATCCAGCCCTTCTTCTTCCAGAAAATGCCGCGATTGTGTTGGCGTCGAACCTTCAGATAGTCGTCGAGAAATCCGATCGCAGCCAGGATGACGATGGCGAGCCACATGAACAAGGCCTGGTCGGAGAACACCAAGCCTTCTCGCGCATGAGGAATGAGCCATCCGAAGAACGCCGCCAGCAGGATTGCAATACCGCCCATCGTCGGTGTGCCCTGCTTGTGCATGTGGTGCGTTGGACCGCGGTCCTCTGCTCCGAGAATCGGCTGACCCTTGCCCAGTCGCGCAAAGAACCACATCAGTGCACGAGTAAATGAAATCGACAACACGATGGCGATGGCGCTGGCCATGAGAATCGCGATCACTTCCGCACCCCCAGCACTTCTCGCGCCACGTTCGCGTCGTTGAACGCCAGCTCAGCGCCCGCGACGGACTGCATGTTCTCGTGACCGCGACCCGCAATCACGACCACGTCCCCGGCGGATGCCGACGCACATGCTTTCTCGATGGCACGACGACGATCCACTTCGACCACCAACTTGGAACGGTGCGAATCTGGAATGCCCGTCACGATCGCGTCGATGATTGCCTCGGGTGATTCGTGACGAGGATTGTCGCTCGTCACGACGATGCGATCCGCTTCGCATGCAGCAGATCCCATTTCGGCACGCTTGCTTGGATCACGGTCGCCGCCGCAACCGAACACCACGGTGACGCCGGAACGCGAACCATCTCCGACGAGTCCGCGCGCCGCAGCAATCACGTTGCGCAATGCCTCCGGTGTGTGTGCGTAGTCCACCAACACGAGGAAGTCGCCAGGATGCTGTACCTTCTCGAATCGGCCCGGTATCTGGCTCATCGTCGCCAAACCAGCGGCAATGTGGTCAATCGAGATTCCCAACTCTGCAGCGGTGGTCGCAGCGGCCAGAGCATTGAGCACATTGAAGTCTCCCCCAACGGCACAGTGAATTCGTGCACCTCTCCAGGTGAAACTGCTTCCGTTGGCATCCATCACCACGTCACTCGCGTCGCCGTAGCCGAACATGGAAATCGCAATGTTCGAGGTATCGGCGATCTTGCGTCCATAGATATCGTCGCGATTGACGACACCCAAACTCGTGTAGTTGCCGGTGAACAAACTGGCTTTTGCCGCGAAGTACGCGTCGTGCGTGCGATGAAAGTCGAGATGATCATGGCCGAGATTGGTGAATACTGCGGCGGCGAATCGCATTCCGGCCACTCGTTGCAGCTCGAGTGCGTGGGATGACACCTCCATCACCACTGCTTGCGTTCCAGCGTCGCGCTCATTGGCAAGAGTGCGTTGGAGCTCGGGGGCTTCCGGTGTCGTGCGTGTGCCACTCAAGGTGCCGAACACGCTGGTGCGTCGACCCGACTGCGACATGATCGCGCCGAGCATGTGTGCCGTGGTGGTCTTGCCGTTCGTGCCCGTCACACCAACGACGGTGAGGGTGGTGCTGGGGTGATCGTGGAACGCGGCGGCCAGGTGCCCCATCGCCGAACGGGTGTCACTGGCGATGATCTGTGGAACGGTGATCAACCCCAGCGCGTGGTCCACGAGCAACGCTGACGCACCTTGCTGCACGGCGTCGGCCGCGAACTCGTGGCCATCGAAGCGTTCTCCGCGTACGCAACAGAAGATGGAACCGTGCCGCACCATGCGACTGTCGTTGGTGACATCCGTGATCTCGACCGACGCATCGCCCTCCACCCGCATCGGAGGTACGCCGGCGAACGTTCCCGCTGCAGCCGGGTTTGCGAGTCCGGGCTTCCCCACTCGCGCGAGCACTCCGCCCAGCGTGAGCATCGACTCAGTGCCCCGGTCCGAGTTCGGCCGGACGCGAGCCGACACAACCCGTATCGCCAGGCTCCGGTCGCAGGCTCAGTTCATTGACGATGACCTGACCGATGCGAGCAAACACGGGGGCAGCAGCGGTTCCACCGAAGCGGTCACGTGAACTTGGATCCGGTTCGTCGATCGACACCAGCACCGTGAACTGCGGCTTGTTCGCCGGTAAGAAGCCGACGAAGGAGGCAAAGTAGGCGCGCGAACCGTCATCCTTCAGATAGGTGCCGTTGTCTTGTCGGATGTATCCGGTGCCGGTCTTTCCGGCCACGGAGAGGCCGGGCATCTTGGCAAGTTGCGCCGTTCCGTAACACACCACGTCGGTCATCAGTGATCGCATGGTTGCTGCGGTAGCGCTCGAGAGCACCCGACGAGTTGGCGCATCGGGGGTCGGAGTGCTCACACCGGCATCGTTGACCGTTGCCGACACGAGTTTGGGTCCGATGTACACGCCGTCATTTGCCACGACGTTCACTGCCGATACCAACTGCACCGCAGTCGCCCCGTATCCGTATCCGTAGGCATACGTGAACTTCTCCGTGCCCTCCCAGTTGCGAGCGAGTTTCAGCAATCCCTTGGTTTCCCCGGGGAACTGCAGCGATGTCTTTTCACCAAAGCCGAACGCAGCCAGCCACTGCCGATTCCGCTCGGCACTCAGGGTTTGCGAAATCTGAATCGTTCCAAGGTTCGAGGAGTCGACGAGGATCTTGCGAACGCTCATCGGTTCGGTCTTGTGTGGATAGGCGTCCTTGATCTCCTGCTCCCACTCCGTGTCCTCGTTGAACACCTGCTTGCCCGGCACGATGAAGCTCGACTCGGGCGTCACCGTACCTTCCTCGATTGCGGCAGCCACGCTGAACACCTTCGCCACCGATCCAGGCTCGTGTGCTTCGACGGCGGCGATGTTGCCGGCGATGTTGCCGTACGTGCCGTCCTCATTTCGACGCACGTTCGACATCGCGTAGATCTCGCCGGTTTGCGTGTGCATCACCACAGCGGTGCCACTGCGCGCCATGAGTCGCTCCACTTGTTGCTGCAGAATGCCGTCCACCTGGAACTGCAACGCGCGATGGATGGTGGTCACCAAATCGCCACCGTTGACGGGGGCGACGTATTCCGAGTCGGCGGAGGCGATGCTCTGGCCTCGGCTGTTGACCTCACGGTTGAGTTTCCCGTTCACCCCGGTGAGCACGTCGTTGTACTGCAACTCGATTCCACCGATTCCGACTCCGTCCAGATCGGTGCGTCCAATGAGCGGTCGTAATCCTTCGGTGGTGAGCGCCCGACCGTTCTCGCGATACGAACCCACACCAGGAAGATCAAGATCTGCGACTGCTTGAGCGATGGCCGAATCCACTTGACGAACCACGTAGCTGAAGCTGGAGTTCTTGTTCTGCAATCGCATTGCCAGTTCGTTCTCGTCCTCTGGGCTGAGTTGCAACACCATGGCCAGTGCGCGAGCCGTCGTTATCGGGTCGGTCACCTCGCGAGGATCGGCAAAGATCGTTCGAGTCGGAATCGGAATCGCCAGCTCCGCGCCATCGCGGTCGTAGATGCTTCCGCGTTCTGCAGGGATGACGCGCGATCGAGTTCGCTGCTCGATGCTGAATTCGCGATACTCCGATGCCTTCACCGTTTGCAGGACGAATACGCGCAAGTACACCAGTGACAGCACCAGGAAGATCACCATGAACATGGCGGAAATCCGCTTGCGCATGTCGCCGGCATGAATGTTGTCGGTCATCTTGGTGACGCCGTAGCTGGAGATTGCGCCGAAGAAATCACCCATGGTCATGGAGCGTGCTTCTCGGTGGTGCGCGTCCCGCTGACGAGGTTGCGGGTTGCGTGTTGCACGCGATCGAGACGTCCCGGCGGTGCGCGGTCGTCGGAGAGGTGCGGTGTCGCTCATGGCCTATTCACCACTTCCACGGGCTGCATCTGTGCTAGTGCCCCGGCCGACGCCACACCAGCCGGCGGGTCGGCAAAGAGCGGATTCATTTTCGCCGTGCTCGCCATGACCTCGGCAACCACCTGTGACTGCACTTCCACGAACTTGGTACTGAGGCCCTGATACATACCCATCATCACTGCTTCTTCGCGCAAGCGACTGGGCGAGAGCAATTCCGCGCGTTCTTGACGCAGGTTGTCGTAGTGCGATTCCGCCAGGCGAAGATCCTGGGTGAGTGCATCGAGTCGAAGCTGTTGTTCGGCGATGGTCGCCTGAAACACCACCACCGCAATGGTGAAGACCGTCAATGTGAACACCACCAGGGTCGCGCGTGGCACGTTGCCGCGTCGGCGCGCGGGTTGCGGCACCACACGCAAATGAGATCCGGATTCGGGTTCTTTGCGTGGCTGAATCTGTGGAACAGCCACCTCGCCCGAGTGCTGCAGCTGACGCCTGGCGCGGGCGCGGGCGGTTGCCGAGGATGTCATGCGGCCACCCCACATCGCTCCATCGCTCGCAAACGCGCCGACGAGGCACGTGGATTTCGCTGCTGTTCGGTGGGGCTCGGTTGTTTCGCCACCCGCACTTTTTGCCACGCACGGGGGGCCGTGCGCGACGGATGCGCAAATGGGGTGGCGATGTTGGGGCGCGACGAATCCGTTTCTGCTTCGCGCATGACGTTCTTCACGATGCGGTCTTCACCACTGTGGTACGACAGCACGGCGATTCGACCGTGCGGAACGATCATGGACATCACATCGCGCAGCGCGGTTGGCAGGATGTCCAATTCGGCGTTCACTTCGATACGAATCGCCTGAAACGTGCGCTTGGCAGGATGTCCGCCGGTACGACGAGTTGCCGCCGGAATCGCCGCGGTGACGACGGCCGCCAACTGCGACGTAGTGGCGATGGGGCGAGCCGCGACGATGGCGGCGGCGATTCGCTTCGCAAATCGTTCGTCGGCGTTTCGCTGGAGGATGTCGGCGATGGTGTCTGCGTCGTATTCGTTCACGACGTGCCAAGCCGAAACGCTCTCGCTGCGATCCATGCGCATGTCGAGAGGTGCGTCGTTTCGGTAGGAGAATCCACGGTCTGCGATATCGAGTTGCGGCGACGACACGCCGAGGTCGAAGAGGGCGCCCGACAAATGTGAGATACCCAGGTTCTCGAGGACTTCTGTCGCGCGATCGAACCGAGCGTGCACGGCAGTGAAGCGGTCTGCATCGGCGTTACCGAGTGCCGCTTTTACGGTGTCTGCGTGCTGAATGGCCATCATGTCTCGATCGATTCCCACCACGCGCAGACCGGAATGTCGCCGGAGAATCGCCGTGGCGTGTCCTGCCATCCCGAGCGTTGCATCGAGCAACACCCCGTCGGGAATTGGCGCAAACAGTTCGACGATCTCTGCGATCATCACTGGATCGTGGATCTCGCTCATCAGCAGTCCCCCGGCCAACATTTGCCTCCGGGATTTCTCCCCGGATGGCGAAGACGGAAGCGGGCGGAGTTGGGGCTGTCCATCTTTGCTGACCGGGAGACTGCTGATGAGCGAAACCTCAACGTGACCAGTGGTCGCGTCGAAGTGTGCCTCGGTTCTCCTTTCCGTGTTCGTTGTTGAACTTCATGAAGCCCCACCCGCCATCTGCGCAGCACCTGCTTCGCTGACTCGTTGGTGACGCGTCGGGTCCCAAATTTCGCAGCGATCGAACGAGCCGCTGATCACCACACGCGAGTCGAGGGTGAGTCCGGCGTAGGCGCGAAGTTTTTCGTCGATGTTGATGCGGCCCTGGGCATCGACCACCACTTCGACTGCGCTGGCGGCAAGCGCTCGCTGCTGCGTGCGATCCATCTCGCCGCGACGAACTTTTTCGATGATGTCCTTGGCGACGTCTTCGAATGCTTCGGCAGTGAGGATGTCGACGCACTTGTCCGCCCCCATTTGCAGATAACAACGGGGCTCGAGGCGCGGACGGAACGCGGCGGGCAATGCAACACGACCCTTTGGATCGAGTTGTCGTTCGTGTACTCCAACGAACATCTTCCGCTGACTCCCTTCCCATCCGAGTGCTCGGATCCCGTGGCGGGTTTCCCCACCGCCCCGAACCCTAGCCCCCACTTTCCCCCACTGTCAACCATTTCGCCCCACTTACCCCATCACACCCCCACCGAGCACCCATCCCTCCATTCAGACCCCCGGTCTTCCACCCAGTCCCATTGGCTCACGGCGGGCGGCCCAACACCCCAGGAGCTCGCCCACCACCCCAGGAGCCCGGCCATCACCCCAGAATCCAGGTCATCGGTATCGTCACGGGGTGCAGATGCACCCCCATTCCCTGCTGCCACGTCACTCCGACGCCGTAGCCGGAAAGTCACTCGAGCGCGAAACCCTGCGTCGGGTGTGGCAGTTTGCGGGGCCCTATCGGACCACCATCGGCATTTTTCTTAGCGCCATCTTGATCTCGGCGTTGGTGGCCATCGTTCCACCGTTCGTCTTTCGCGCGATCCTCGATACCGCCATTCCCGACGGCAACCGAGCCATGGTCTGGTGGCTGGCGCTCGTTGCGGTGGCTGCCGCCCTGGCGGAAGCGGCACTGGCCATCGTCCAGCGGTGGGGATCCGCACGCGTGGGCGAAGGCTTGATTTACGACCTGCGCGTCGCACTCTTCAACAAGGTGCAACGCATGCCCATCGCGTTCTTCACTCGCACCCAAACGGGCTCGCTCATCAGTCGGCTCAACAACGACGTGATCGGAGCCCAGAGCGCGGTGACGTCCACGCTCGGCACGGCCGTGAGCAATGCCGTCATCCTCCTCACCACGGTGGCCGCCATGGTGGCCTTGGAGTGGAGACTCACCGTGTTGTCGCTCGTGGTACTCCCCGCCTTCATCATTCCGGCGCGTCGCGTGGGCAAGCGCCTGCAAACGATCGCCGCCAAACAGATGGATCTCAATGCACAGATGAACACCCAGATGCAGGAGCGGTTCAATGTTTCCGGTGCACTCCTGGTGAAACTGTTCGGGCGTCATCGCGACGAAGTGGATGCGTTTTCGGGTCGTGCTGCCGGGGTGCGCGACTCCGGCGTCCTAGCGGCCATGTACGGTCGGGTGTTCTTCGTTGCTCTCGGCTTGGTGGGTGCGCTCGGTGCCGTGGCCGTCTACGGCATCGGCGCCCAGTTGGTGGTGTCCGGCGACATCACCTCTGGAACGCTCGTGGCGCTGGCGGCCCTGGTCACTCGGGTGTACATGCCGCTCACGGCATTGAGCAACGCGCGAGTGGAGCTACTCACCTCTTTCGTCAGCTTCGACCGCGTGTTCGAAGTGCTCGACGCCCCGACGCCCATCGTCGACCGAGCCGGTGCGTACGACCTCACCCGGCCACGGGGACGTATCGAATTCGACAACGTGACGTTTCGCTATCCGCCAGCCGCGGAGGTGTCCATTCCCTCACTCGAGGCGCCTGGCGCTCCAACGGGCGATCCCGACCACGACGTGTTGAGCAACGTCACGCTCACCGTCGAATCCGGCGAAACCGTGGCCATCGTTGGCCCGTCGGGATCCGGAAAGTCCACCTTGGCTGCGCTGATACCGCGCCTCTACGACGTGACGAGCGGGTCAATTCGAATGGATGGCAACGACGTTCGCGACCTCACGATCGACTCGCTCCACGCGGCAATCGGCGTGGTGTCCCAGGACCCCCACTTGTTTCACGAAAGCATCGAATCCAACTTGCGGTACGCCCGCCCCGATGCCACGCACGACGACATCGTCGCCGCATGCAAGGGTGCGCGGATTCACGACACCATTGCCGCACTCCCCGACGGCTATCGCACGGTGGTGGGCGAACGCGGATATCGCTTCTCGGGTGGAGAGAAACAACGATTGGCGATCGCGCGCTTGTTGCTGAAGAACCCCGTGGTGATGATTCTCGATGAGGCAACGAGCCATCTCGACAACGAAAATGAATCCTTGGTGCAGGCGGCGCTCGACGAGGCAATGCGCGGACGCACGTCGGTGGTGATCGCGCATCGGCTCTCCACGATCACCAACGCCGATCGCATCGTGGTACTGGAGAACGGTCGAATCGTCGAGCAAGGCAGCCACCACGAGCTCATGACGCGCGACGGCGCATACGCCCGTCAGTTGCGAGCTGGCGGAATGTACGCGTCCGCTTAGCCCAATGCTGCGGCGAGCCGAGTTGCGGCCGCCCGTGTGACTGCAGTCAGGGCATCACCGATGCCGTAGGCGTTTGCGAGGCTCGCAGGCACGACATCGCGCAACAACGACGTGTACGTCGCCACATCGATCGAACGGAAGACCGTGCATTGAAAACGTGCGGCGTCCTTGGTGCGGCGCTGAGAGACTCCCACCACCTTGCGATTGCTACGAACCACCTCACCGGGACCGACCGACGCAAAGCACACCACGCGTTCTGGTGCACTGGCCACGAGTTTGTCGCGCCATACGTGCCATTCACCCACAGGATCGAGATCGCGCAACACGTCACACCAGACTTCGCCCAGCCACCAACTGGCGTGCTCCACATCGTCGCTCCACAAGTGATGTTCGCGCGGCACGGTGACGTCGATCCACGCGTGGTCGTCCGGCTGCAGGATCACCACACCACCACCGCTTCGTCGACGCACCACGTCGAAGCCGAGTTCACTTGCCCTAGACATGTTCACTACATCGAACGATTGCGTACTCCCAAGCACCACCGCGGGTCGGGTGATCTCCAGGATCTCCACGTTGGCTGCCGCAACGATCGGTCGCTCGTGCAGCTCGCCGGCAGGCCCTCTCACGAGGCTGTGGAGAGATACTGTTTCCACGCCTCCGGCACGCGCACCACCGACACGGTGATCCACGCCATGTCACGCGGCGTGTGCGGAACCTTCGCCAACATCATCCCTGCTTCTTTTGGCGTTCGGTCACGCTTGTGCAGATTGCACGTACGGCACGCTGCCGCCACGTTTTCCCACACGTGCTCACCGCCACGAGAACGCGGCACCACATGATCGATGGAGTCGGCCGGACGCCCGCAGTACTGGCATTTGTAGCCATCTCGGGCGAACACCGCGCGACGCGACAGCGCGGTGCGACGCCGGAATGGCGCACGAACCACGTAGTTGAGTCGAATCACGAGGGGCGAGCGCATCACGAGTGATGCCGCCCGCACCTCGGTGCCGTCATCCTCGACGATCTCCGCTTTCTCGGCGAGCACCAGACAGATGGCGCGTCGTGCGGACACCACGCTGAGCGGCTCGAATGTTGCGTTGAGAACGAGCGCGCTTCTCATTCGGCTACGCCCTGGCTCTGCTTCTACTCAACTCATCCCGGCGGCGCGAGCGAAGCTCACGCCGGTGCGCGCGACACCACGACAAATAGGTGACTACATCGTTGCCCTTCGGGCGATGCATGGCATCACCGTACTGCGTCTCCATCCGAAACTGCAGGTAGCGCTCGTCGGGCACCGGCAAGAACGGTGATCGCCGCCACCAGCCGTTCGGCGCAAGACGAAACATCTGCACCAGCGCGGCAAACCACAAACTTGGACGACGCACCAGAGAGACAAACATCGACTCGGGCATCGGGGATCTCAGCCGGGTTTCGGCTCTTTCGGTAGACCGAGCACCATCTCACCGATGATGTTGCGCTGAATCTGAGATGAACCTGCGTAGATGGTTCCTGCGCGAGCGTTGAGGAACGTCATCGCCCAGCTCATCGACGAGTTCGGTGCCCCGGCGTCATCGGTCTGGAATGCCGTGCTCGGCTTTCGACCCTCGGGAATCATCGCTTCCATACCGAGAATGTCGAGCGCGAGCTCGGTGGACTTCTTGTGATATTCGCTCCAATACAACTTGGAGATCCCACCATCGGGTCCGGGATGGTGGCCCGCCAGGAACTTGGTGAGCGTGCGGCGACCGAGGTACTTCATGATTTGCACCTTGGCATAGCACCAAGCCAGACGCTGGCGAATCCGCGGATCATTCACCACTCCACGCTCGGTGGCCAACGCCACCAGCCGGTCGAACTCTGCTTCGTAGCGAATCGGTCCGGTTGCCGCTGCCTCGCCACGCTCGAAGCCGAGTAGCGCCATGGCAACTGCCCAGCCATTGTTCACGCCACCAACCACGTTCTCCTTGGGAACACGCACGTCGGTGTAGAACACTTCGTTGAATTCGCTCTCGCCGGAAATCATCTTGATGGGACGAACTTCGATTCCCGGTTGACGCATATCCACCAGCAGGAACGAGATTCCCTTGTGCTTCGGCGCGCTGGGGTCGGTGCGCGCCAAGGTGAAGATGTGGGTCGCTAGATGGCCGGCAGAAGTCCAGATCTTTTGACCATTGAGCACCCATTCATCGCCATCGAGTTCGGCCTTCAGACCGAGATTGGAGAGGTCGCTGCCGGCGTTCGGTTCGCTGTACCCCTGACACCAGATGTCGTCCCCGGAGATGATTCGGGGCAGGTAGTAGCGCTTCTGCTCTTCGGTCCCAAACAGCAGCAAGGTGTTGCCCAACATCTGGATGCCAAAGACGTCGTTCATGGCGCCGGTTGGCACACCCGCACGGGTGAACTCCTCGGCAACGATCACCTGCTCGAGTGCAGAGAGTCCGCCGCCGCCATACTCCGCCGGCCATCCCGGTGCCAGGTATCCGGACTGCGCGAGGTGCGCGCGCCATTCATTGATGAACGTTTCCAGTTCCTTGCCGTCGAGTGCACCTATTCCCTTCCAGTCGGCGGGGAGTTTCTCGGCGAGGAAGGCTTGCACCTTTTCGCGGTAGGCCTCTGCTTCGGGTGTGTAGGTCGGACGCATGTCGGCAACGCTACTTCAGCTCATGAAACGCCGCGCTACCGCTGCGGCCCCAACCAGCGGCGCATCAACCCCCAGCCCGGTCGGCCGAATTCGCACACCTCGAGCAAAGGAGATCATGGCGTAGCGGTCGGCTTCGGCTTGTGCCGCATGGAAGAACGGCTCACCAAAACCGAGTGCCACCGATCCGCCGATGACGGCAAGTCGCAAGTCCAATAGCGCAGCGACCGACGCAACGGCCCGACCCACATAGACGCCGGTCTGATGCACGACGCCCGGAGTTGCCTGTGCAGCGGGCTTGCCGGTCATCGCCGCGATGGCGGTGCCTGATGCGAGCGCCTCCAAACAGCCACGCGCACCGCACTTGCACAACCGACCGTTGGGCGAGACGTTGACGTGTCCGATATGTCCCGCGTTTCCGGTGTTGCCGTCGAGCAATCGTCCATCGGTGATGATGCCACCTCCTACGCCCGTGGATACCACCATGCCGATCACGTCTCGACATCCCACCGCCGCGCCGCACCACACTTCCCCCAGCACGACCGCTTTTGCATCATTGTCGACGAACGTCGGCAGGCCAGTAAGCGACGCGATGGACGATCGCAATGGAAAGTCGCGCCACGTAGGGATACTGAGCGGCGACACGTTGTCGCCATCGTCCGACATCGGTCCTCCCGACCCCACCCCACAGGCCACGAGTTCATATTCGGAGCCTGACGGCGATACAAGCGTGGTGACTCGCGTACGTACATGCTGAATGAGAGACTCGAGTGCGTCCCACACGCCATCGCTCGGCGTCTCGTAGCGATCCTGCGCGAGTACTCGCCCGTCGCCGGAAACGATTCCGGCCGACAACTTGGTGCCGCCGATGTCAACGGCGAGGTACGCCCGTTCCTTCGCCGTCACAACTTGCGACGGTTACTGCTCGCGACCCATCTTGTCGCGCAACTGCTTGGCATTTTCGCGAGTGGTGCGCACCATGGTTCCGAAATCGCGCATTCCCACCTTGCCCACTGCCCGCAACTCACGCTCGATTACCAGGACGCACAACAACATGAGTGCGAACCCTCCGAAGCCTGCCGAAAAGTGGAACTGCAGACCCACGAACACCAGCGCAAGGGATGCAACGGCACCGAGCGCAGCCCAGCGAACCTTCTTCACCGCAGGTCGATAGAGACCGGACGGCGAAACAGCCTGTGCGAAGCGCTCGTCACTTTCCAATTGCGCTTCGATCTGACGCAGTATCTGTTGTTCGTTGTCAGAGAGAGGCACAGAGAACACCTTGCAGGAAGCTGGACGTGCGATTCATTGCTAGCGAGCGTAGTAGCGCCAGGTCAAAACGCAAGTGGCTCAACGCCCATGTTGTTGGTCACGCCGAGGACCCCACGGCGTCGTGCCGGTGTCATCGATGACACCCGTACCGATGGCACCATCCCCGAATTTCTTGCGAATGCGGTCGACGGCTTGTGAAGCCACCCTCCATTCATCTTCGTTTTGCTGCGTCGGTTCGTCGAACAACGTCAACTGTGCGTCGGGCTGACCGAAGTTTCTCAGACTGACGCCAGCCAGTCGGATCCCGGCCTGCACGTCGACTTCACCCAACAATTCATCGATCACCGCAATGATGGCCTGACTGGTGTCGACGGGCGTTTCGACGGTGCGCGATCGGGAGATGTTGCTGAAGTCGCCGTAACGAATCTTGAGTGTGATGGTGGATGCAGCCAAGCAATCCTCGCGACAGCGCCGTGCGACGTTGTCCGACATTCGCAGCAAGTGTTTGCGTAACTCGCGACGGTCGGCGACGTCGTCACTGAAAGTCTCTTCGCTGCCGATCGACTTGGCTTCACGTTCGGGTTCCACTTCGCGGTCATCTATCGCACGACTGAGGTCGTGAAGGTGCCGGGCATGACCTTCGCCAACTGCCAACTCCAAGATACGCAGTTGACAGTTGGCAATGTCGCCGACGGTCTTCAGCCCGACGCCGTGCAGCTTCTCCAGGGTGACAGGCCCGACACCCCACAACATGCCCACGTCCAACGGATGCAGGAACGCAATCTCTCCTCCGGGCACGACTTCGAATACCCCGGGACCGGGTTCGATACGTTGTCGCGACGCACGTGGCTTGGCGAATTCCGTTGCCAGCTTTGCGATGAACTTCGAGGTGGCAATTCCCACACTGCAGGCAAGACCAATCTGCGACCGCACCGCTTCGCGGACACTGTGGGCAATGGATCGGGCATCACCGAAGATTCGCTGTGCACCGGTGACGTCCAAAAATGCTTCGTCGAGCGACAAACCCTCCACCAGAGGAGTGAACTGCCGAAATACCTCGAACACTCTGGCGCTGATCTCGCCGTAGTAGTCGTGATCACCGTCGAGAAACACCGCATGCGGACACAGACGGCTGGCTTGCGCCGACGCCATCGCCGATCGAACCCCGAACTGTCGGGCCTCGTACGACGCCGCAGCAACGACACCGCGTTTGGCCGATCCGCCAACGATCACCGCCTTGCCGACCAACTCGGGCCGTCGCAGTTGCTCACAGGCAACGAAGAACGCATTCATGTCGACGTGCAAGATTCGCCGTGGCGATGTCTGTTCGCGCGGCGTGACGGGTGTCCCCGTACCGATCGCCGACATGGAGGCAACCTTAGTAATACCGTGTTGGGGCGATGAACGAACGCCCGCTCTCTGCTCTTCCCTCGCGCTTGGCACGTGCCGTTGCCTTCGCCTCGATCGTGCTGGCCGGACTCGCCGGTGGAACCATCGGCTTCGCACTCGTCGACGTGCAGTGCTCGGGTGACTGTGGGACAGCTTCGGGTGTCGGCATGTTTATCGGCTCGGTGAGCTTTGCCGGTGGCATGAGCGTGGTGGCGGTTCTCGGATTGCGCGCAATGGGCGAATGGCGCGAGCGCTCGTGACGTCGTCACTCCGCAAACTCGCCGAAGAACTCGCCCAGTCTGCGGGTACGCACGCACGACATGGCCGAGCCCAAGGCATGCAGGTCGTGGGCACGAAACTCACCGATACCGACATGGTGACCAAGTTTGATCGCGAAGCCGAGGCGATGATCATCGCTGGTCTGCGTGCGGCGCGCCCGGATGATTCGATCATCGGCGAAGAGGGCGGCGGGCATCGCGGCACCTCCGGGCTCGAATGGCACGTCGATCCGATCGATGGCACCACGAGCTTCATGTACGGCTTGCCCACATGGTGCGTATCCATTGGAGTTCGCGACCATCTGGGCACGGTGGCAGGTGCCGTCTTCATGCCCGACCTCGAGGAGATGTTCTCGGCCGAGCGTGGCGCTGGTGCAACGCTCAACGGTTCTCGTATTCACTGCTCCCCTATCACCGACGTGAGCAAGGCGTTGGTCGCCACTGGTTTCAGCTACACACCAACTCATCGCACGGTGCAGTCGCGTCGCATCACCGAATTCATCCATCGAATTCGCGACGTGCGTCGCATGGGCGCGGCGGCCGTCGACATCTGTTTCGTGGCCTGCGGACGAGTGGATGCCTACTTCGAGGAGAACTTGCATTCCTGGGACGTGTTGGCCGCCGAGCTCATAGCCCGAGAGGCCGGAGCCCGCAGTGGAGATTTCAGTGGCGACGAACTGCGCCCGGAAGAAGTACTGGTGTCGGCACCAGGAGTATTCGATGCCCTATCGGGCATGCTCGTAGCTGCGAAGCGACTCCACCCGCACGCCAAGCACTAACCGCGCACCCGTAGACGTGTCGCCGCCAGCGTCGTAGTTCTGCGCACGCCGGGCCGAGCGTCACGGCACTACCTTGGTGCGTCGTGGGCACGCGTATTCTCACCGTCGAGGACGATGAACGCATTCGCACCTCCGTGCGCCTTGCGCTGGAGGACGAGGGTTGGACGGTGGACGAAGCCGGCACGGGCGAGGATGCAGTCCTTCGCTTCACCGAGCAGCCCGCCGACGTGGTGCTCATCGACATCATGCTCCCCGGCATCGATGGATTCGATTTGTGTCGCCAGATCCGCGCCAAGAGCAGTGTTCCCATCGTGATGGTCACTGCCCGCAGCGACACCCACGACGTGGTCGCCGGTCTCGAAGCGGGTGCAGACGACTATCTCACCAAACCATTTGCACCCAAGGAGCTGTCCGCACGCATTCGTGCACTGCTGCGACGAATCCGCCCCAACGATCACCCTCACTCCACGCTCACCTTCGGCGACTTGGTCATCACACCCGAGGAAGGTCGTGTCACATTGCGCGGAACCGAAGTCCCCGTCACCAAGACCGAATTCAAGTTGTTGTGCGTGTTGGCCGAGAACCCGAGTGGCGTGTTCAGTCGCGAAGCCCTGCTCGAAAAGGTGTGGGACTACGACTATTTCGGCGATGGCCGACTCGTGGACGTTCACGTTCGACGACTACGTATGAAAATCGAAGTCGATCCCGCCAACCCGCGTCATGTAGTGACCGTGCGCGGCTTGGGATACCGACTGCAGTCGTGACCAGTCCGATACGCCCGTCGAATCCGGCCTTGCGCGGACGGCTTCGCGCATTCCGACGACGATGGAGTCCACGCCGCGTGGGGATTCGTACCAGGATTCTCCTCACGTTCCTGTTGGGCGCACTGGTGCTCTCTGGCGTGTTGTTCTTCTTCACCTACACGCTGACTCGCAGCAACCTCCGCGAACGCGAGGGTGAACTTGGACTCAGTAATCAGCTGATTGCCGAGACACTCGGCAGCGTTCGCGCATCGTTGATTCTCGCCACCGTCATCACGGTGTTGGTGGGACTCATGTTGGGAATCGTCTCGAGCGAGCGTGTGGTTCGCCCGCTCGCCGGTGCGGCCGACGCTGCACGCGCCATTGCCGAAGGACGTCTCGACACGCGACTCGAGCCCACCGACGACCCCGATCTCAACACGCTCACCGATTCGTTCAACGACATGGTGGCCCGACTCCAAGATCGCGTCGAACGTGACGCCCGATTCGCTTCCGACGTCAGCCACGAGCTGCGATCACCACTCATGACCTTGGCGGCATCGGTGGAAGTCATGGTCTCACGGCGTGACGAACTGCCGGAGCGTGGCCAGGCCGCACTCGACCTGTTGGTGGCCGACGTCGCCCGCTTCAGCGGACTCGTGGAGGATCTGTTGGAGATCTCCCGCTACGACGCTGGCGCAGTTCGCTTGACTCGAGACGAACTCCAGATCGGTGAACTCGTTCAACAAGCGGTACTTGCCAGCAGCATGCCGCGTTCGGTGATTCATCTCGACGAACGTTGTCGCACGACCCGCATCCAAGGCGACCGCCGACGCCTGGCCCGAGTGGTGGCAAATCTGATCGACAATGCCCGCACACATGGCGGAGGCACTGCGACCGTTCACGTCTTGCCTGCCGACGACTCTGCCGGCCACGTGTGGATCGCAGTGGAAGATTCCGGTGAAGGTGTCTCCGACGGCGACTCCGAACGAATCTTCGAACGCTTCTCTCGTGGCGCGGGCGCCAGCAAGCGTGGCACCTCGGAAGGAGCCGGGCTGGGGCTCGCACTCGTGAGGGAACACGTGCGGTTGCACGGCGGCCGAGTGTGGGTGGAGTCACGTCGGGATGCAAACACAGGAGCCCGCTTCGTGGTCGAACTGCCGTGTGAGTCGACCCCATTGCACTAGCTCGAATCCGACTCGCTGTTCCACCGCTAATCTCTCGGCATGGCTGCCCGCGCCGATTCCAGCCGCACGGGCTCTGGGGTTGTTCTTGCAATCGACGCTGGCACCACGGGTGTTCGCACTCGTGCGGTATTCACCGATGGACGTGCATCAATTGCCGACTACCGCGAGTTCACACAGCACTACCCGCAACCCGGCTGGGTCGAACACGACGCAGAAGAAATCTGGCAGGCGGTGCGCGCCACGTTGCAAACCGTGTGCCGACAACTCGATCAACCGATCGCCGCCATCGGCATCACCAACCAGCGAGAGACCGTCGTGGCATTCGATCGACGCAGCGGGGCCCCACTGCATCGCGCAATCGTGTGGCAAGACCGCAGAACCGCAGAGCGTTGTGATGCACTAACTCACCAGCTCCTGCGAGTTCGTGCCACCACCGGGCTGGTACTCGATCCGTACTTCACCGGCTCGAAAGTGGAGTGGCTGCTACACAACACCAACGTCGCCGACAATCCCAACCTCGCGTTCGCGACCATCGACGCATTCCTGATCCACCGCCTCACGGGAGGTGAGTCATTCGCCACCGACGTATCCAACGCGTCTCGCACGATGCTGTTCGACATTCGTTCGTTGCAATGGAGCCCGGAGATGTGCGGGATATTCGGCGTCGATCCTGCAACGCTTCCCGCCGTGGTGCCCTCCAGTGGACGAATCGGCGTGACGAAGGGCGATGGCGCGATTCCCGCTGGCATACCCATTAGCGGCGTCGCAGGTGATCAGCAAGCGGCGTTGTTCGGTCAAGCCTGCTTTGCAACAGGGAGCGCCAAGAACACGTACGGCACCGGCAGTTTCGTGTTGCTCAACGTCGGATCGACGTGTCCGGACCCAACAGCTGGAATGCTTACGACGGTTGCATGGCAACTTGGCTCGAGCCCTGCCGTGTACGCCCTCGAAGGTGCCATCTTCGTCACTGGTGCAGCGGTCCAATGGTTGCGTGACGGACTCAACATCATCGACGCATCCAGCGAAATCGGCCCGCTTGCAGAAACCGTGCCCGATGCAGGTGGCGTGGTGATGGTTCCGGCGTTTGCCGGACTTGGTAGCCCATGGTGGGATCCGTACGCACGTGGTGCAATGTTCGGTATCACCCGTGGCACGAGTCGTGCACACATTGCCCGAGCGGTGGTGGAGTCGATGGTGTTCCAAACGCGCGATGTGGTTGATGCCATGATCCGCGCATCGGGTGTTGCCATTCGTGATCTGCGAGTCGACGGCGGTGCGGCGGTAATGGACGTGATGTTGCAATTGCAATCCGACCAACTGGGCGTGGATGTTCTACGCCCGACGGAGCTGGAGACCACTGCAATCGGGGCGGCATATCTGGCAGGACTCGCCGAGGGCGTCTGGGGCTCCACCGACGACATCGCTTCGCGTTGGGCGTTGGAGCGACGCTTCTCGCCACGAACCGCTGATCGCGACACGCCGCACGCTCAGTGGCTACGTGCTGTTGAGCGCTCGCGTGATTGGATCGCGCACTAACCCGCTCATCATGCCACGAGGAGCACGAACGCCAACGCCACTCCGCTAATACCCATGAAGACCGCGACTCCCGTCGTAATGATGACAACTCGAAGGCGATCAATCTGCTCGGCAACACAATCAATGTCCTGTTGCAGACACGTTCGGACGCCCTCGATGTCGTGTCGCAGACACGTTTGAACACCAGAAATCGCGTCGCTGACGGCATCGGCAGCGGGACGCCCGAGGGGGCCTCGCAATGCACGACGAAGTTCGAGCCCAGTGGTCATCATGCGTCATCCACCGGCGAGTTGCACGATTGCCACCATGAGCCCACCCAAGCCAACGAAGAGTGAGATCCCCAATGATGCGCCGGTGAGCACGATGGTGGTTCGAAGATTGCCGAGCGCTCGGACTTCATCGCGAAGTTCCACGATCTGACGCTCCAACCCATCGATTCGTACTTCAAGTGCATCGATTCGTTCGCCGAGTGCATCGATTCGAGCGTCGAGCCGCGCACCGAGTGCATCGATTCGAGCGTCGAGCCGCGCACCGAGTGCATCGATCTTGGCATCGAGACGGCGCTCAACAGCCTCGAGGTCAGAGCGGCGCACCAGGTCGCCCCAGCCGCTTGGTGGGAGAAACTCCATGAGATCATCCGCCACTGCGGCCCCAATTTTCTTCTGCAGCGAATGATGTAGCCGGAGACGTTTGGCGTCCGGCGATGGAGACTGATCCCGACGCGTGGCGTCCGGCGATGGAGACTGATCCCGACGCGTGGCGTCCGGCGATCGGTCGTGTTGCTGTATTTCGGAGATACTCATACCCCCGTGTGTGCACGAAACACTGCGACAGGGCAGAAATTCTCCGTATCGCCATGTCGGGGCACGATAGACCGCCGTCCAAACTTGTCAAGCACACTCGAGAGCCGGTTGATCAAGCGACCGTCACCCAACGGACAGCCCCCAAGCGGCGGTCGCCCTACCGGGTCGCTGACGTGCCTACAGCTTCGGCAGACCGTGATCGAGGTTGCGCACTGCTTGATGAATGCGCTGCTCATTCTCAATCAATGCGAATCGCACGAAACCCTCGCCACCCGGCCCGAAACCCGATCCAGGTGACAATGCAACGTTGCACTCGTTCACCAGATGGGAGCAGAACTCGACGGAATTCATCTCGCGATATGCCTCCGGGATTGGAGCCCAAACGAACATGGATCCACGGGGCGACGGAATCGACCACCCGATGCGCTCGAGTCCCTCGATCAGGGCATCACGTCGCGACTGATAGGTCTTGCAAACTTCCACCGGGAAGTCTTGCGCTTCGTTCAGCGTGACGGTTGCTGCAATCTGAATCGGCTGGAACGTTCCGTAGTCGAGGTACGACTTCAGCTTCACGAGTGCCTGCACTACTTGAGTGTTTCCAACGAGAAATGCACAGCGCCATCCGGCCATGGAGTAACCCTTCGTCATGGAGTACAACTCAACGGCACACTCCATCGCGCCTTCGGCCTGAAGAATCGACGGTGGCTCGTAGCCGTTGAATCCCATGTCCGCATATGCAAAGTCGTGTACAACGATCATCTCTCGCTCGCGACAGAAATCAACTACGCGTTGCATGAACGAAAGGTCCACCGTTGCGCCGGTCGGGTTGTGCGGGAACGAAATCACGAGCACGCGAGGTTTTGGCCAGCCAACCTCCCATGCCTTGTGCAAGGAATCGAAGAACTCCTCTTGATACTCCACGTCCACGTCCGTCGCGGAGATCAATCGTCGTTGGCTGCGCATCGGTATTTGGCGCAAATCGGCACCGGCAAAGAGCGGACCAAAGATATGAATCGGGTAGCTGGGACTTGGCACGATGGCCGCATCGCCGGCCTCGAGGAGCACCCACATCAAGTGGCTGAAGCCTTCCTTTGCGCCGATGGTATTGGTGATCTGCATGTCGGGGTCGAGCGTGACACCAAACTTACGCTGGTACATCGAGGCAACTGCTTCACGCAGCTTGGGAAGGCCGCGCGACAACGAGTAACGGTGATTCTTGGGATTGTGCGCTGCTTCGGCCAGCTTCGCGACGGCGATGTCGGGCGACGGAATGTCCGGGTTTCCAAAACCAAGATCGATGACGTCGTCACCTTCGCGACGTGCAGTGATTTTCAGATTGTTGATGATCGTGAACACATACGGCGGCAGGTTGCTGATGCGCCGAAAGTCCACGATTGAAGCCTAAGACTCGCTGGCGAACCGTGGTAGGAGCGCTGCACCGATTGCACCTGCATGTTCACCGAGTTGAGCGACTCGCAGATCGGGGTGTTTTCGTTGCTCGGGCGAGTACAGCGTCTCCATGAACCATCGTCGAAGTATCGGCATCACGATGTCGGCAGCTTCGGAAACTCCCCCACCGATAACGATTACATCGGGATCACTCACGTTCGTGAGGTTCGACAGCCCAATGGCCACCCAACGCGCATACGCCTCCAGCACGGTGATGGCATCGGCGTCGCCCCGTCGAGACCGCTCGATCACGCTCTCGCCTGGTTCGCCACTCGCCAGCATTCCGAGCCCACGCCCCGAGGCATAGACCTCCCAACAACCTTTTCTCCCGCACGTGCACCGGGGACCGTCAGGGTTCACGACCATATGACCGATCTCTCCCGCAAAGCCATTCACGCCCCGCTGCACGACCCCGTTCACCACGTGCCCACCACCGATACCCGTGCCGAGTGTGACCATCCACATGTTTCGCGCGCCACGACCGGCGCCATACCGCCATTCGGCGAGGGCCGCCGCATTGCCATCGTTGTCGACCCAAATCGGTCGACCAAGTCGGGCAGCCAGTTCGGGTTTCACCGCGACGTCAACGCTTCCGGGAATGTTCGGAGACGCACGCATGACGCCATCCAAGGTGATGAGCCCTGGTACTCCGACAGCCACCGATTGCACGTCGCCGAGTTCTTCTGCGAGTTTGGTCAACGTATCGACGAGTTGGGATGCATGCGGTGTTGGATATCGCACTTCACGGAGGACGTCACGACCACTCGTGATTTCGGCGTCAACGTCAATCACCACGCCAAGGCACTTGGTGCCGCCGACATCTATGCCTGCTGCGAGAGTCACGACTCGGCGCGAGTCTTCAATTCTTTGAGGGTGTGCAGTATGCGCACCTCTGCGCGGCGCTTCACGAAACCAGGCAATGGAACGATTAGCTCGATCTTGAGCGAATAGGTGATATCGGTTCCATCACCAGAGGGCACGAAGGTGTACGCGCCATCGATTACTCGCATGATGTCACCCTCCACGAGCGACCAGGAAATGCGCTCGGGAGCTTGCGAATAGTCGTAGGAGAGGGTGTAGTGGGTGCTGCGTCCAAGCGCGCTGGCGCGATACTCCACCTTGGTCGCACGCCCACCGGTGTCGCGCTCGAGCACATTGGCTTCCTTCACATCACGTGCCCACTCCGGGTATCGCTCGAAGTCAACCGCAATGTCGAAGCAGCGCGAGGGAGGTGCAGCGACGTGCTCGGTTTCGGTCGCTTGGTCGATCACGCTGGCAAGGCTAGTTGGTGGTGCGTAGCGCAGTTGCCAGGCGGGAAACGAGCACCGAGTAGTCGAACTCGGCCACCGCACGGGCGCGAGCCGCCATACCCATCGATGTGCGCAAAGTGGAATTCGTCAACAACAGGGACAATCGCTCAGCTACAACGTCCACGTTTCGTGGGTCGCGAACGACGTACCCGGTGCGTCCATCTTCGACTGCCTCCGCCGCACCCCCACTGTCACCCGCAATCTGGGGCACCGCGCACGCCGCGGCTTCGGCAAAGACGATGCCGAACCCCTCCTGCTCGAGGCCACCCCAGCGATTTCGGCACAGCATCATGAACGCATCGGCGCATCCGTACAGTGCCGGAAGGTCTGCGTCTGCTACGCGCCCAAGCAGACGCACCGGAGCATCGAGCTCGTTGATGAGCCGTTGCAGCCGATCATGTTCGCGACCCGTGCCGCCAATCAGCATGGTGATGCCGTCAAGTGCGGAACTGCTGCTCGTCCCACCGCCAACACGGGATGCCGCAGCCAGCTTGGCCACCGCACGAATCGCCACATCGAATCCCTTACGGGGCACCAAGCGACTCACCCCCACCACGAGTGGTGCGTGAGGTGACACTCCGAACTTCTCCCGAGCTGCCCGTCTCGCAGAGTCGTCGAGCGGCACGAAGCGTTGCGTGTCTACTCCCGGAGGAATCTGCACCACGTCGGACAACCGGTGTTTGCGAGTGTCTACTCCGCCCATCGCACGAATTGTCTCTGCTGCCGGGTATTGGCCCGACGCAAACACGTGGGTAGCCCCTCGCAGAACTCGCACCAGAGCTTGACGTGATGCGGGGAGCCGGCCGGGTACGGCAATCTCTGCCCCGTGCACCATCACGCTGTACGGCAACGAGAGCGACCGGCCGACCAGTCCAAGGGGCAACGCGGGATCCAGCACCACATGCTCGGCTCCGAACTCCCGCGCCAAACGTTCGATTCGGCGCACCATCAATGGATGCGGAAGGAGCACCGGCTCCGGAACTCGTTCGATCCGGAATCGTTGACGGGCGTCGAAATCGGCAGCGTCGACATGCGGACTGGTGAGTACTGCAAACGACGCTGGATCGAGCCGTCGCCACAACTCCCACAACATGTTCTGAATACCACCAACCTTCGGTGGAAAGTCGTTCGTAACGAGCAGATGCTTCATGCACACACCAATTCGCCGAGTGGACTCACGTCACATACTCGCCGCTGAGGAGGTCGGTGCGGCCAAGCTTTCTTGCCGCCCACTGTGCGTGCTCACGCAGCAAGTCATCTTCACCGTCGAGATATCGAGCAAGTGCCAGTGCCACGTCTTCATTCTCGCCGAGGTTGCTGTTGCCAAGGATGATGAGCGCGTTTCGCCGCACCCATCGCGGGTTTCGATCCGCCACGTACCACTCATCGCAGATCTCGAGCACCCGTGCGTCCGTTCCGGTGAGAATTTCCAGAGCGTCCACCACGTTGCGCGATGTGCCATTGGCGACGTCGAGCGCGATGGCACCGCGCCGAGTCGGCGGACATACTTCTTGACAGTCGTCGCATCCATATATACGTGTTCCAAGGGCATCGCGGAATGCAGGGTCGAATACCTCGGGCTTCTGAATCAACCACGCCAAGCACTTTCGTGCATCAACCACACCTGGAGCGACGATTGCACCAGTCGGACATCCATCGATACAGCGACGACATGCCCCGCAGCCATCGGCTACGTCTCGATGAGTGGGCGACAGCTCCGCAGTAGTCACCACACAGCCAAGCACGAACCAGCTGCCAAGCCCCTCCAGCAGGAGATTTGCATTCTTGCCGTACCAACCAAGCCCGGCACGGTACGCAACCTCGCGATCGACGATCGAGTTGTCGTCGGCAAACACGGTGGCGCGATGTCCGTCACGTTTCAGTCGTACCGCTGCCACGCGAAGTGCGTCGCGGAGCGGTTCGTAGTGATTTCGCCAGGCATAGCGGGCAACTCGCGCCGAAACCATTGGTGCGCCACTTTCATTGCCACCTACGGCGTGTCCGACCGAATCCCCCGTTGTTGGCCCCTCTTGGTAGTACGAGCGCGCAGCAACGATGATGCTTTTGGCTCCGGGTACCGACATGGTTGGCGTCGTTGATCGTTCGGGGTTTCGGAAGGTGAACTGCATGCCGTCAGCCATACCCGACGCGATACGAGATTCAATTGCTTCTCGCGCTCGCGTGAGCGGCTCCGCCGTGGTGATTCCAACACGATCCGCACCAGCGTCACGAATCAATCGCATCAGCTCCTCGCCGTACGACGTTGCTCCATCCACGAAGCCGAAGGCTACGAACACTCCAACAATCGCACCGTGCCTGCCATGAAACGCGCATCAATCCCCATCTGACGCTGGCGACCTACGTGTCTGGAGGTTAGGCGCTGCGTTGATGACGCAAGCCGGGCGTGAGTCCGGCCTTTGCCAAGGCCGCCAGGGTGCGCAACTCTTCGTAGTCGAAGATCACCGCTTCTGGCTCGCCACACAACATCGGCACGATGCAGTCGTCGCATGCCGAGGTTTCACGCATGATGCAGGTATCGCACGAGATGGTGATGGATGTGGAGTGTTGTTGCATGTTTCCACCGTGACCAAGGGGTGTACGGAGGTTCGTCGCCGTGCGCGCAACCTTGCTACACCCCACGGTCATCATTGTCTTCGTGAGCATCGACATCATCGAAGATGGCACCCCGTGTGATTACTGCGGCGCGCTCATCATGTTTTATGACGACGACTTCACGCTTTGCCCCGAGTGTGGCAACGAGTTTTGGAACATGGACTACACCGGCGAATTTCCGGGTGATCGTCCCGACCGCGTCTGAGTCACAGTCTCCCGATCAAGCCTCCGCACTCACCCGCTAAGGTCACGTCACAATCGGGTTCGGTACGTGCGTAATCATCTCCATGACGACATCGACTCCCACCACATCCATCAGCAGCGACCTTCTTCCCACCGTGCGCAACATCGACGAAGCACGCGACATGTGCCACGACTTTGCGAGCGTGCTCACCGTCGGACCGGAACGGCATGAAGTTTCCGACTTCGGGCATCCCGATCACAAGATCGTCTCCTTCGACGACATCACCGTGTCGTATGCGGGATATCGAGCACCCACCTTCGATCACGTGCGAGACATCGTGACATGGGGCCAAGGTCGCTCCAATCTCCTGGTGCACTGTCATGCAGGAATGTCGCGCAGCACTTCATCGGCTTGGGGAATCGCAATCGCAAACGGTTTCGATCCGCAAGAGGCGTACGACCTCCTCAGAAACAATCACCCGATCGAGCGTCACCGCACCTGGAATCCCCGACCGGACGCCACCACAATCATGCGGCAACGCGCGTTCATTCCCAACGAACTCGTACTCAAGCACCTCGAGAAGTTCCTGGGACTCCGCAGCGGAACGTTGCGTGAGATTGCGGCCAACGGCAGCGCTATTGCGCCACTGGACCGTTGACGTCGATCTGCAGTCGATGTGCCGTGCCACCACGCGGCAACGCATGCATTACCGCGTCGGCGCGACTCGGATCAACGAGGCACGCCATGGTCGGACCGGATCCCGACAACCACGAGGCATACGCGCCAGCCGCGATTGCTGCATGCATTGCATGTTTGGTGTCGGGAACTATCGCCAGCCGCACATCTTGATGCAATGTGTCTCGAGTCGCCTCGGCAAGTGCCGAAACATCACCCGTGACCATTGCGGCGACGAACAGCGACGATCGCGAGATGTTGGAGACGGCGTCAGCAAGACTCACCATCGGATTCAACTTGGTACGCGATTCTTTGGTGGACGTCGTGCTTTCTGGAACCCACACCACGACGTCGGCATGAACGGCAACGGGCACGCGAATCGCACGGTCACCGGCAGCCACGGTGAGCCCACCAAGTGCCGAAGCTGCGGCGTTGTCGGGATGACCCTCAAGTTCACTTGCTACCGCGAATGCAGCGAGTCGAGCCTCAAGTGAGTTGGCCGCAACCACACCGTCACGCTGCGCAATCGCCAGTAACGCTCCGCCGACTCGGGCCGCCCCACTAAAACCAAGTCCGCGACCCATGGGAATGCGATCGTGCGACCAGATGGTGCCGACACCACCGTTTCGCGCGAATGCGACGGCTGCCGGGTGATGGGCATCACAGTTTCGCGCGTTGCTCGGCTGGTGCGGTTGCGTGAGACCAACTTCCAGGCGCATGCTGAGTGCCAGTCCGAGCGTGTCGAAGCCAGCCCCGAGGTTCGCCGTGCTCGCGGGAACCGATACTCGAATCACGAATTCAGCGTAGTTTCGGCGATGAAGGCATCCAGCGTTGCTCGCGCCGTACCGCTGTCGATTGCCGCCGTGGCCAACAATGCTCCGTTCGCCAGGTCGCGAGCCGCACCCGCCACCACCAGTGCCGCGGCTGCGTTGAGCACCACCACGTCACGGATTGGACCGCGAAGTCGAGACTCCAATACTTCTCGCACGATTGCGGCGTTGTGCACTGGATCGCCGCCCCGCAAGTCGTCGTTCTTGGCACGAGGGAGACCGATACTTGCACCGTCCACGGTGATCAATCCACCTTCGGTATCGATCACTTGGTTGGGGCCGGCCAACGACAACTCATCGAGCCCACCGTGACCATGCACCACCCAGGCGCGCTTGGTTCGCCCGGCCAGTGCGCGAGCCATGATGTCGACGCGTCCAGAGTCGGCTACCCCCACCAGCATGTACGACACGGGCGCCGGGTTGGCCATCGGCCCCAACACGTTGAAGATGGTCGGAACTCCCAGTTCGCGACGAATCGGCCCCACATGACGAAACGCAGGGTGAAATGCTGGGGCGAATGCAAACCCAACGCCCGTCTTGGCGACACTTCGGGCCACTTGCTCTGGCGATTGCTCGATTCGCGCCCCGAGAGCCTCCAGCACGTCTGCAGTTCCACACTTGCTGGAGGCTGATCGATTGCCGTGCTTGCACACGGGCACGCCGACACCGGCCACGACGAAGGCCGCCATGGTGGACACGTTGACGGATCCGCTCTTGTCGCCTCCCGTGCCAACGATGTCGATGGACTTCTCCGCAATTTCTGATGGCAACGGAATCGGCGTCGCGGCGTCGCGCACCGCCCGCAAGAAGCCACTGAGTTCACCTTGCGTTACATCACGCTCGTTGTAGGCAAGGAGAAACCGGCGAATGTCCTCTGGAGACATCTGCCCCTGCAGTATCTGCTGCATGAGGTCGCGCGCGGACTCATGCGTGAGCGGTTGTGCATCACGTTGGGGGTGTGCCACCGCACGAAGGCTACGAGCGTTGCCAACTACTCACGACGCCAACACCTGGATGGTCCGACAGAATAGAGAGCTGTGTCTGGCATCGTCGTAAGCGAACTGGAGTACGGACCTCCTGGTGGCGACCAGTTGTTCTTCGACGTGAGCTTCCGAGTAGCCCCCGGGGAACACGCAGCAATCGTCGGCGCAAACGGAGTTGGCAAGAGCACCATCCTGCGAATTCTCTCGGGCCAGATCGAGGCCGACGCGGGTGAATTCTCCATCAACGGAACGATGCTGTACATGACCCAAGACGTCGGGATGTCGCGCCCCACCGACACGTTGCGCGAGATGCTGATCGAAGTTGCACCACCCGCGTTGCGTGAGGCTGGTCGGGAGTTGGTACGTGCCGAACGCGCCATGCATTCGGGTGAGGACGACGGCATGGCCTACGCCACAGCGCTGTCGAACTGGGGTGACCTTGGTGGCTACGAGTTGGAGTCACAATGGCAGGCTTCTGCCCAGCGAAGCGTCAAGAGCCAAGTGGACGACGTCTTCACACGTTTGGTCTCGGAACTTTCTGGTGGCGAGCGCAAGCGACTCGTACTCGACTTGCTGCTGCACTCGGGAGCCGACGTACTCCTGTTGGACGAACCCGACAACTACCTCGACATTCCCACGCGTCAATGGTTGGAGGACGAACTTCGGGCGTGTCCGTCCACCATCTTGATGGTCAGCCACGACCGCACGCTCCTGGAACGTTGTTCGAACAAGATCATCGCCGTCGAAGGCTCCGGCTGCTGGGTACATGGTGGATCATTCGCCACCTTTCCGGAGGCACGCGAGAAACGACAGGAGTTGCTGGGCGACGATCTCAAACGATGGCACGAAGAAGAACGTCGCCTGTTCCACCACATGAAGATCATGAAGCAGCGTGCCGCGCAGAATTTCAAGAACGCCACGAAGGCGAATGCGGCAGAAACCCGTTGGGAAAAGTTCGTCGCCGCCGGCCCGCCCCCGCCGCCGGTACCCGACCAACAGATCTACGTTCGACTTCGTGGTGCCGATGCAGCGCGTCGTGTTGCACAACTCAACGGCGTCTCGATGCTCGATCTATTCCGTCCGTTCTCCGACGAGATCTACCACGGTGAGCGCGTGGCGCTCATCGGCCCCAACGGCACGGGCAAAACCCATCTTCTCAAGGCACTCTCACAGGAACTCGCCCCCACCGCCGGCGAGGTTCGCTTTGGACCACGTACGTCAGTTGGCGTTTTCACCCAAATCAACAACCGCCCCGACTTTCTCGGGCGGGAGTGCATCGACATCGTGCACGATCGCATCTCCGACGAAGAGCGCGCGATGAAGACGCTGGCTCGCTACGGTCTGCGCAATCAAGCCCGCCAGAAGTTCGAAACGCTGTCGGGAGGCCAGAAGGCGCGGTTGGAAATCCTCCGACTGGAGATCGAAGGACACAACGTCTTGCTGCTCGACGAGCCAACCGACAACCTCGACATCGAATCCTCGGAGGCACTGGAGAAGGCTCTCGACGGATTCGAGGGAACCGTGGTTGCCGTCAGCCACGATCGTACGTTTCTGGCGCAGTTCGACCGGTACATCATGATCACTGATGCCGGCGAGGTCTACGCACTCCCCGACTTTGACATCGCTTTACGTGGGCTCCAAAAGCCCGATCAGTTGGCAACCTTGAAACTTGCAAAAGCCCTGCACGAATAGCTCGAACTCACGCCGACAAAAGAACATCCGCCGGCAGACCCACTTTCGCAGGCCCACCGGCGGATGGTGGAACGATTCACTTCGTGGGATTTAGAGCGAGCTCAAATCCACGGTTGGCGGCACGATCACTGCGTCAATGACATGGATGACGCCATTGCTCGCGGCAACGTCCACGGTCACCACGTTCGCTCCGTTGACCTTCACACCCATGTCGGTGGTGATGGCAATGGTCGACCCTTCGACGGTTGCCACATCACCAGCGGTGACATCAGAGGACATCACCTTTCCTGGCACGACGTGATAGGTGAGAATTGCGGTCAACACTCCGATGTTCTCTGGCAACAGCAACTTCTCGAGCAAGCCCTCTGGGAGAGCAGCAAACGCTGCTTCGGTTGGAGCAAACACGGTGAATGGACCTTCACCCTGGAGCGTTTCAACGAGACCGGCTGCCGAAATTGCCGCGACCAGCGTGGCGAAATCCGGGTTGGCGCTTGCAACGGCGACGATGTCCTCAGTTGCAACGACTTCTTCGGCAACGGTGTCCTCGGCGACGGTATCTTCTGACGTTTCGTCTTCGGAGCCGCAGGCCGCAAGTGTGAGTGCTGCTGCAACTGCAACCGCAAATACCTTCTTCATGATGTTTCCTTTGTGTTTGGGGGTAAATGTGGCGGATTGCCACTCGCCACACCGTAAAGGCGATCTCGCTCCGACGTCACGCTTTTCCGCGAGACAAGCGACACCTTGCCGGTGCGACATGAGACACGCTCGCATCTGCACCCAACGGAACATCCGTACGAACGTGCTTCCTTCGTGTATTTGTGTACTCGTCGTGACTTGACAACGTCTCCATTCGCTCTACTCTCCCGCTGTGCCCACCTCTGCCTCAGCCCGAGTATCCGCACCACGAACACGTGCTGCGGTTCACCTGAGCATCAAGCCAACATTTCTGCAATTCGGCACCCTTCGTGCACACAGAGTGGCGTGGCAAGCAAACGACACAACTCCAACATCGATACTCCAATTCAACTCAGGAAAGGCGCAACCATGACCGATCTCCAGCTCAAACAGCCCCGCGAGGGCGATCGAGTTGCATACAAATCCGACGTTGACGGACTACGCGAATATGTCGCTGGGAGCGAGCGCCGGCTTGACGAAAAGATTGACGGCCTCGCCCATCGACTTGACGAGAAAATCGACAATGTCGCAACTCGACTTGATCAGAAGATTGACAACGTCGCAACTCGGCTCGATCAGAAGATTGACAACGTCGCAACTCGGCTCGATCAGAAGTTTGACAACGTCGCAGCCCAGCTCGACACGAAAATCGGTGCCCTCGACCAGAAGTTGGATCTGCGATTTGACTCACTCGCAAAACAAATTCAGATCTTCTCCTGGGTCGGCGGTGGAATCGCAACCATCATGGCAAGCGCCATCCTGTTGCTGATCAGCCGGAGCCTCTAGCAAGCAAGGCCATGCGTCGCTACGGACCAGGGCGTCGTTACTGACTCAGGTGTCGTCGCGAAGATCGGTGAGCAGTTCGGCAACGGTGAAGTCGGGCAGTTCGATCGCCTCGAGGTAGTTCGGGTGATCGCATCGCACCTGCACGCCGCCCTTGGCGAACTGGGCCACTTGTTCGGGGGTGAACTCGAAACGCACGTAATGCACGGCGGCGGTTACAGTCTCGCGAGTGAGACCCTCCGCGTGTTGCTCGTCAACAACGCTGCGAACCTGCGTGCCGTCAGCAAGGTGGATGACGATGGAGCGTTCGATACCCACGAGCTTTGGCAACCATTCACGCATCTGATCCTCGGTGGTCAACTCAATGAACAACGTCGCACACAGCTGACCCGGCTCGGGAATCATCGGGTTGAATGCCTTCAACTCCTCCATCACGCCTTCGTCGGTGACGACACGCTCGACACGGAGCATCTCTTGAATCTGGTTCAGCATCGTGGCTCGGTTCTCGAACGACACGGTGACGACGGTGCCGAGGTGGAGTCGACGGCGACGCTTCAGCTCGATCACGTTGGCACGTGACGCTTCGCGAACACGCTCGTACGCACGATGGTCGAGGATGTCGTTCAGGCTCAGTTTGCGAGTTTTCATATCGGTGGACATGGGGGGTGTCTCCTTGGTTGTTGGGGTGTGATCGTTGTCGGTGGTACTGGGATTACTCGGCGTCGAGGCCGTACGCCTTGGCAACCACCTGCAGCGGGTGCAGTGGCTCCACGCCGGCTTGTTCGGTGATTGCGGTGTTGGCGAGGTGGCAGTCACCAGCGACGACATCGCCGTTGGCGTCCTTCACCATCTCACCCAACTTCTTGCCGATGGGGATGCTGAGCTCGGCATTTTCGGCGCGCAAGCCCCACATGCCATCGATACCCGAGCATTGCTGAACGAGTTTGATCTTGGCTCCCGTGAGCTTCATGAGGTCACGACTCTTCAAGCCGATGTTTTGGGCGCGCAGGTGGCACGGTGTGTGATAGGTGATGGTTTCGGGAACCGTTCCACTGAACTCGGTGTCGAGGGAGGATCCTTCCGTCTTGTGCACCTTCATGAGGTACTCAGCGGCGTCGAACGTGTGTTCCGAAACGAGCTGGGCGTCCGGACCGCCCACGTAGTCGAGGTAGTCCTTCTTCAACACGTAACTACATGTCGGCTGCGGCACCACGATGTCGTTGCCCTTGCGAACTTCGACAGCCAGCGTTGCCACGTTGTCAACCGCAACCTTGGTGAACTTGGCCATGTCTCCGCTGTGCAGATACGGCGCGCCACAGCATCCGGCGTCGGTGAGTGAGCATTCGATGCCGTTGTGTTCGTACACCTTGACGAGGGCTTTGCCGATTGCGGGCTCCTGATACTCCACCAAGCATGTGGGGAACACCGTCACCTTGCCTTGTTTCTTGCCAACCCGAACCTTCGGTCGCTTGTTGAACCATGTGGAGAATCGCTCGCGCGCAAACTTCGGCAACAAACGCACGCTGGAGATTCCGGCGGTGGCTTCCACCGCCTTGCGGATGAGCGAGCCCGGCTTGGCGCCCATCACTTTGTTGGTGAGCTTCACGGTGGCGACCGACACCTTGCCGATGGCATCGGTGTTGCCCATGATTGCGGTGGTCGCTTTGTCGCGCAGGGTGACCTGACCGTTGGCGCGACGCATCGCGTCGGCACGAAGCATCAAGCGCGGGAAGTCGAGTGCCCATTCGTGCTGACCCGGTGTGTACGGGCAGTTGACGTAACACAACTTGCACTGGAAGCACTCGTCGATGACGTGGTCTTGCTGGGCCGGCGTCATCTTTCCGGCGTCTTGATCGTCGTGACGGTCGATGTAGTCGAACAACGTCGGGAACGATGGACAGAACTTGAAGCACAGACGGCAGCCGTGGCACAGGTCGTAGACGCGAGTGAGCTCGGCGCGAGTATCGGCCTCGTCGAGGTACATCGGGTGGTGTGGGTCGTAAGTAATGGTCATAGAGAATCAGTCTGTGCGGCGCACGATGGCGCAATGGGTATGTCTGTGGAACTCAGGGAAATCGAAATGGATGCGAGTTTGTTGACCCGAGCGACAACGGGGGGAGCTGAACGCTCGGGTCAACGAAACCTGATTAGGCGAGAGCCTTCAGACCCTCACCGAATCGGCCAGCATGGCTCTTTTCGGCGCGGGCGAGAGTCTCGAACCAGTCGGCGATTTCGGCAAAGCCTTCGTCGCGTGCGGTCTTGGCGAAGCCCGGGTACATCTGTGTGTACTCGTAGGTCTCGCCGGCGATCGACGCCTTCAGGTTCTGCTCGGTGTCACCGATCGGCTCGCCGCTGGCGGGGTCACCGACTTCGGCGAGGTACTCGAGGTGTCCGTGTGCGTGTCCGGTTTCGCCTTCGGCGACCGAACGGAACAGGGCGGCTGCGTCGGGGTATCCCTCGACATCTGCCTTTTGGGCGAACCACAAGTAACGGCGGTTGGCCTGGCTCTCGCCAGCAAACGCTTCCTTGAGGTTCTCATGTGTTTTGGTGCCGTGCAATTTGGCCATGAGTGTTCTCCTTGGTTGGGGTTATGTGTTGGATCCGCGACTCGTACGCCGTGGCGCACGCTTCGTGGATTTCGCCCGCACGGTTTGCTGCCGAGCGGGAGACTTGGTGGTGTTGCTTCGTGAGGTGCGCGAAACACCGGCAGCCGAGTTTGTGAGTCGTCCGTGAAAGACGATGCTGACGTTCTGAACTTCAAATCCGGCTGGCAGTTGCGCGCGCAGTGAATCGATGTTGTCGACATACACATCGAAGAGTTCACCCGTCTCGGCGCACACGGCGTGATGGTGTTCGTCGACGTTCGGGTCGAATCGCACTGCCCCGCCGTCGCAGTGCATGAGCTGGATCTCGCCCATTTCGGACAGTTCATCCAAGGTTTGGTAGACGGTGCGAAGTGAGATACCGGGCATTCGCTTGCTGGCCACTTCGAAGAGACCCTCAGCAGTGGGATGGGTTTCGTTGTTGTGCATGAGGCTGAACAACAGCTTGCGCTGAGGGGTCAGACGACGACCCTGCTCTTTGTACTTACTTGCAACGATTTCTGGTGAATGCACGCCCTGCAGAGTATTCGCAGCTGATGCTTATTTGCAAATCATGCGAACAACTTTGGGGTGGTTAGACGTCACATCCCCTCTCATCTTTCTCGACTGCACGCCTGCTTGGGCGGTCACCTGAACCACCCGACTTCTAGGCTGGCGCGCGATGATCTCGGGTTCGGCGGTCACTGCTCGCCGATCGGCAGTCGAGCGACTACGGACCGAGACGTTCGATCTCTTGGTGGTTGGTGGCGGAATCACCGGGGCTGGCGTCGCCCTCGATGCCGCAGCGCGAGGGTTGCGGGTGGCGATCGTGGAACGATCCGACTTTGCTTCGGGAACATCGTCGAAGAGCAGCAAGTTGATTCACGGTGGTTTGCGCTACCTGCAACAGGGTGATGTGGCGCTGGTGTACGAAGCGCTGCACGAGCGTCAGCGACTGTTGCGCAACGCTCCGCATCTGGTGCGCACACTCCCCTTCATGATTCCGATCATGACCCGCGACGGTGTCGTATCGCGGAAGATTGCACGCGCGCTCGGCTCGGCGTTGTGGATGTACGACCTCACCGGTGGATGGCGCGTGGGCAAGTTGCATCGTCGACTGCGCGCGAAGACTGCTCTCGCGCATATGCCCACCATGCGCGCCGACAAACTCTCATCCGCGTACCTGTACTTCGATGCGGAAGCCGACGATGCGCGCCTCACGTTGGCCTTGGTGCAGTCGGCACTATCACGCGGTGCCGTTGCGGTGAACTATTGCTCGGTGACTGGACTCTTGAAGGATTCGTCACAGAACGCAACCGGGAGGATCGTCGGTGCATCAGTGCGCACTCACGAGGGCGAGACGTTCGATGTCCGCGTGGGCGTCGTGGTGAATGCCACCGGCGTTTGGGGCGATGCCATGCGACAAATGGACGTGGGTGGCAATTCCGTCACGATTCGTCCGGCCAAGGGAATCCACATCACCGTGCCGTGGGAATTGGTGCAAAACGACATTGCTGTGGTCATTCCCGTGCCGGGTGACAAGCGGTCGCTCTTCGTCGTTCCACACATGCCCAACGGAGATGGCACCTACCGATACACCTACGTCGGTACCACCGATACCGACTACCAGGGAAGTATCGACGACCCGCAGTGCACCCAAGATGACATCGACTATTGCTTGCGTGCGCTGAACAAAGCGGTCTCGGGTTCACGCGCAATCACTCGTGATGACGTGGTGGGCACATGGGCTGGCTTACGCCCTCTCGTCGTATCGAGCGATGGCGAAGCAGTGAAGGGCCGAACCGCCGACTTGTCGCGTCGCCACAAGGTGATCGTGAGCGACTCGGGCATGGTCACCATCACCGGCGGCAAGTTGACGACCTACCGCAAAATGGCCGAACACACGGTTGACACGGCCCTCCAAGAACTCCGCAAGAACAGCATCGCGCCGGCAGCTCGCGCCAAACGATGTTCCACAAAGCGCTTGTCATTGCACGGCGCGACATCACGCGACCGCGATGATCATTTGGTATCTCGCTTTGGTTCGCATGCCTCAGCGATCCGAGCGATGGTCGCCGGCGACGCCAGTCTTGGCGCGCCACTGATTGAAGGGCTTCCCTATCTCAGAGCCGAGGCGGTGTATGCCGCGCGACACGAATTGGTCGTCACCCTCGACGACGTGTTGTCGCGTCGTGTTCGCGGTTTGCTGTACGACCGAAGCGCCACCGCAGCGGCTGCCGACTCCACCGCTCGGCTCATCGCGCCGGAGTTGGGTTGGGACGAAGCCCGTATCACCAGCGAAGTGGAGAAGTTCAACCAGATTTGCGCCCATGAGGTGGCAGCCGCTCGCGCGTGACAGAGTAAGTGCGTGACCACGCCATCCGAGTTAGGCAAAAGAACACAACCGACACCACCCATTGGCTTCGGCGGTGGAGTCATCACGTCGCGGTGGGCGACGTCATCCAGTGCATCCAACTCGCCGGCAACCAAGACCGTCGTCGATGCATTACTGCGCGACTTGGCGGAGGTGTGCCCCACCAGCACGCAACACCTCGACCTCGCCGAGCACGCCCGTGACTGGTGGCCGCTGGCCATGCGTTGGGCGTTGCAATCCCAAGTTCCGCAACTTCCAATAGCTGTTGCTTCACCGCGCAACACCGAAGAGGTTCAACGCATCGTTCGACTGTGTGCGGCACACGATGTGCCGCTCACCGTTACCGCTGGTCGCAGCGGTGTGAGCGGAGCGTCGGTTCCGATGTTCGGCGGGGTCGTGCTCGACATCAACGAACTACAAGGTGTGGTGTCCGTAGATCGACACGCGGGCGTGGTGGAAGTGATGGCAGGTACGTTCGGGCCGGAACTGGAGCGTGAAGTCGCCAAATACTCACTCACCGTTGGGCACTTCCCGCAATCCTTCGACATCTCCACCGTCGGAGGATGGGTGGCATGTCTCGGCGCAGGACAGTTCTCCACCCGTTACGGAAAAATCGACGAAATGGTGGTGGGCCTTGAAGTGGTGCTCGCTGATGGAAGCGTCATTCGCACCGGCGGTTCACCTGCTGCCGCACACGGCCCCGATGTGTCGTCGATGTTCATCGGCAGCGAAGGCACCCTCGGTGTCATCACGCGTGTGTGGTTGCGTGCGCACGACGTGGCGCCGGTGCGAAGAAAAGCCGCCTACTTCTTCCCTGCATTTTCGGCCGGCATTCTTGCGATGCGCGAGGCAATCCGCGCCGATGCCACGCCGGCCGTGTTGCGACTGTACGACGCCATCGAAAGTCAGCGCAGCCACGGCGGTGACGGCACGAACAGCACCTTGATCGTGCTCGACGACGGCGAACAAGAGATCGTCGATGCCACACTTGCCGTTATCGAGCGTTGTGCTCGCGCACACGGTGCCGTGAGTTCTCCGGAAGCCCGTGTGGATCACTGGCTGGCACATCGCAACGACACGAGCGGGCTGCAAGCACTCACTCACAAGGGTTTCGTCATCGACACGATGGAAGTCGCAGCGCCGTGGTCGAAGATGGACCAGGTGTACACCCAAGTGTGCGCAGCGGTGTCGGCGGTGCAGGGTGCCCGAAGTGTGAGCGCGCACGTGTCGCACAGCTACCTGGATGGCGCGTGCATCTACTTCACCTTCGTTGGGCAGATTTCGTCACGTGACATCAACGATGCAACCACGGCAGAACACCAAGCCCTCTATACCGCAATCTGGGATGCCGCTCAACGTGCAGCATTGCAAGCTGGCGGCAACTTGGCGCATCACCACGGCGTGGGACTGAATCGCGGACGCTTCATGCGCGAAGCCATGGGCGAGTCCTTCAACGTGCTGGTGTCCATGAAGCGCGCGCTCGACCCGCGCGATCTACTGAACCCGGGCAAGTTGGGGTTGCCAACGTTGCGCGGCGACGTGGCGTTTCCTCCCGTGGGCACGAGGTGAATGCTCCGTGAGCGTTCTCGTCATTGATGTCGGCACCACCGGCGTGCGCGCGGCGGTAGTGCGCAGCGACGCCACCATCGTGGGTTTCACCTACGAGCCGTTACCTCCGTCGAGTCCGTTCGCCGGATTGGTGGAATTCGATGGTGCCGCCATGCGCGACGCCGTGTTGCGGGTTGCGAACTCCGCCCTCACGTCGGTGGGCTCCGTGCAGGCGGTGGGCATTACGGCGCAACGCGCGAGCACCATCGTGTGGGACTCGCGAACGGGAGAACCTCTCGCGCCCGGCTTGAGCTGGCAAGACCTGCGAACCGTTGGTGATTGCATTCGACTACGCAGCGATAAGGGCCTGGTGTTTGCCCCGAATCAAACCGCCACCAAGCTCACTTGGCTGACCGCAAACGTGGAAGCAGCTCGTTCTCCCCATGCGCGAGCTGGAACGGTGGACACCTGGGTTGCAGCGGTGCTGAGCAACTTCTCGGTGCATGCGACCGACTCTTCCAATGCTGCGGTCACCGGCTTGGCCGATCATGCATCACTCGGCAAGCACCAGTGGTCAGCGAGCGTGTTGGAAACGCTCGGCATCAATCCCGCGTTGCTTCCACGAATTTCACCGACCATGGGCCATGTTGGCGACGCCACTGCCCTGCCCGGCTGTCCACCAATCATGGCGATGGTTGGCGATCAGCAGTCATCGCTCGTCGGTCAAGGCGGCATCGCTGCGGGGGCAGCGAAGGCAACGTTTGGCACCGGCGGAATGTTGGACGTGTACGCAGGAACTGCAACGCCGAAGCACTTGGCACGCACACCGAGCGGCACGTTTCCCATCGTGGTGTACTCGCAAGGCGACACGTTGCATTGGGGCTCGGAAGCAATCATGCTCACCGCTGGCAGCAACGTGGAGTGGTTGGTGAACGATCTCGAACTCATTCCCGACGCACCATCGAGCGATACGTTGGCTGCATCGGTGCCAACGAGCGACGGTGTCGTATACGTGCCGGCACTCATCGGTATGGGCACACCGCATTGGGATTACGGCGCTCGTGGCACGCTGCTTGGCCTCACGCGAGGCACCACCAAAGCGCACGTGGTACGTGCGGTACTGGAAGGAATCGCGCATCGTGGCGCCGATTTGCTCGAAGCAAGTGAGGCGGTCACTGGTCTGCATGTCGACCGATTGCGAGTGGACGGTGGGATGAGCCGAAACTCCGTGTTCACCCAGGCCCTCGCCGATGCGACGGGTCGTCCCGTGGATATCTGTCGCGACATCGAGGCCACCACCCTGGGGGCAGCATTTCTCGCTGGCGTTGCCGCCGGTGTGTGGAGCAGCCTCGAGCAGGCCACCTCGCTGGTCCGCCCGCTTCGATCGGCTGAGCCAGCCGCATCGAGCTCGACGAGGGCACAATGGCACGAAGCCGTGCGTCGAGCTCGGGGCTGGATTCCGGAACTCTCGGCGTTGGATTTTTAGCGACTATTCTTTTCACGGCTCACTCGCGCCACCTTTATGACTCTTCCCGCAGCCGTTACACCTCCCACCAAAGCAGACCGTGAGCTGCTGGCGTTCGCCAACTCCGCTGAGTTTGCCGCTCGAGATCTCTACGCCGCTGCCGCCGCACTGCCTGCTTTCAACGATGAAGAGAAAGCGATGTTGGTCGGATTCCACGACCAACATCGCGCCGCCGGCCAAGCATTGGCCGGCACGGTTGGCGCGCTTGCCACCAACGTTCGCTCGGACGACGTGTTCAACGCGTTTCGTGGTCGCATACAGGGGTCCGACAAGAACTCCGTGTTGGATGCACTTCGCGAGTTGGAGAACACGCTCGCCAATACGCACCTCTCGTTGGTGGGAGCGCTCGAGGGCACCGAAGGCGCCGCGCTCGTCGCCTCGATTCTCAACATTCAGGCTCGTCAATCGGCCGCGTTGGCGATCCTCGCAGGTCGTTCGCTCGATGACGCACTCATCAATGGCGCCGAGTCGTTGGCGCCAGGAGCTGGTTCATGAACCGGTTCTCGCGACGTGACGTGCTGCGCCTCGGCGGAGTGGGTGCCGCCGGTGTGTTGCTCGCCGCCTGCGGAAAGCAGGCCGGCGTCGAGGAAAGCAAGAACGTGAAGTCCGTCGGTGTGATGCCCGAAGCAGAAGGACTCTCCAACGTAGAAGTTACCGATATCGTGCTGCTGCGCACGGCAGCATCGCTCGAGTACAACGCCATCGACACCTACGAAGCTGCACTGGGACTTGGCGTATTCTCCGGTGCATTCGCCGCAGCAGGCGACATCGCCAAGCGTTTGCGCGACGACCATCGCGGTCATGCCGATGCCATCAACGGCCTGGTGACGCAACTGGGTGGGAAACCCTTCACCTGCGGGAATCCTCGACTGAACGAGATCTATATCTCCCCCGCCCTCGCCTTGATTACCGATGCCGACAACGAGAACCCGGCGCTCGATGTAGTGGTGCTCGCGCACGCCCTGGAGAACCTGGCTGCGCAGACTTACCAGGGCGTGGTCACCTTGCTTTCGGACAAGGCGTTGCGTCAAGCTGCCATGACCATCGGACAGGACGAAGCTCGCCACGCAGCAGTGCTTGCCCAAGCGCTGAATCCGGGAATCGCCGGTGTGCTGCCGAGTGTCAACGAAGCAACCGGTAAGCCCAATGTTGCCACCGTGCCAGGAGCCTTCGGGCCGCTCACCCCAATTTCCGTCACCGTCGGCCCAGTGAATGCGGACGGCACGCGTAATTCGTTGATTCTCGAGACGCCGAGCCTGAATTCGCTCGCCTACGACGACGTCACCTGCGCCTAACTGCGACCCTGTCGCCCCGCCCCGCTAGCCTTCCTGCCGGGGCATCTCCTTCTTCGCTCCCAGGTGCGGCACCTGGGAAGTACTTGACAAGCTTCGAATTGCGAGAAAAACTGCCGACGTTCGCCGCCCGTGCACACAGCGGAGCGTGAACAACATCATCAACATGCCAATTCAACATCCCATCACCCTTGAAACTTTGGCCGTCCAGAACGGCGAGCTTCGCCTCGCACTGGCAGCCGAAGCCAAGGAGTTGCGCTATGAGTTCGCTACGGAAGTAAAGGACTTGAACAACAAGCTCACCGCCGAGTTCAAGGAGATTCGTGGTGAAATCGGCGCATTGAGAACCGAGATGCACGCAGAAATCGGGGCACTGCGCACCGAGATGTACGACCAAATCGGCTCCCTACGCACCGAGATGCACACGGAATTCGGGAAAGTCCGAGCTGAGATGCACGCAGAAATCGGCGCCCTACGCACCGAGATGTACACGGAATTCGGAAAAGTCCGAGCTGAGATGCACGCAGAAATCGGGGCACTGCGCACCGAGATGTACACGGAATTCGGACAAGTCCGAGCCGAGATGCATCAAGGTTTCCAGGAACTACGCAATGACATGGTCACCGCGATTGAGAACAGCCGCAAATGGCGCCACCAGAAGGCACAGCTCGCCCTGCTTGCAGCTTCGGTTGGCATCTCGCTACTCGGCATCCTGCGGGGCTAACCGAATCATTCTCCGGGTTGTACGACGGTGAGACCTGCACTTACCGCAGCGACACCGAGGCGCGAATCATACGTTACGAAGACGTCGAGATCCGACGCTACGAGAAGAGCCGTAGCGAGGTGAATCGCATCGAGAGATTTCAATGTCGTTGGCATGGCCGTGGCAGCGCTCTTCAATACGTCGCGCGTAACGCCAACCTGTGACACCACGGTGAGCACTCGGCGTGCGGCGATGCCGGCGCCTGCCGGGCCTCGTGCCGCCGCTCGACACAGCTCGACTTCACTGATCGCCGAAGTCAGCCTCATTGTCGACTTCTTCAGGTACTCGCGCAGGTTCGGCGACTCGCGCTCGCGCAGGACCAACTTCGCCAACGCTGATGAGTCGAGATAACAGCGCATCATTCCTCACCATGACGTTCATCGATGATCATCTGCGACAAACTGATGCCGCCGGTCGATTTCAACGGTGCAGGCAATGACGACACGTCATGCGTTGCCAACGTGACCTGACCAGCATCGATCATCCGCCCAAGCGTGGAGGAATTGATTGGAGAAATCTGTGCCACGGGTCGTCCACGGTCGGTGACGACCAGCCACTCGCCAGCCCAGACCCGCTTGATGACCTCTGATGCGTTTTGCTTGAGCTCGCGAATCCCAATCGTGTTCATGTGCTACAAAGTAGCACATTGATGTTAATGGGGACGTCGAGTCGTCTAATCGTCCTGATCGCCGCCGCGATCGTGGCCGTCTTCATCTGCACCGATTTTTACGTCTGACCACACCGACTTGGCACCTGTGTGTCCTGCGTCGTATACGGTCCACGATGCGCCAAGCGCAGTGAGCACGAGAACGATCGAGACGATTCTGCGCAGCCACGTCGGCGATCCAGATGCGATTGACTCGGCCGAGCTCTCTGTTCCTGCTCGGTTTGAGCGTCGCTTCATCCACCACGGCAATACGACGACACCAGCAAGTAACACCGCAAAAAACAGAATTGACACCGTCCGGGACACCTCGCCGGCTTCCACGTGTGCGCGCAACAGTTGTCGCGACGCACTGTCTTCGACGGCTTCTTCGAGTTCTTCGCCCGTGCCCGCGGCAACAACTGCCCCAACCGCCCCTACGCCAGCAACTGCGAGTGTTGCCCACTTGTAACGCTCCCACCAAGATGCGCGAATCGTCATGATGATGACGCCGACGGCTGCCAGCGGAATCAGCACCACAGGGATGTGCACAAAGAAGGGATGGGCAGGTATTCCGAATATCGAATCCATGAATCCACCTTAAGCGACCAACAATTAGTCGAGTGCGCGACTCCCCGAGTCCAACGCGACGGAGCTACTCACCCGTGTACTACCCACCCCTTACCGTTGGGGCATGGAAGTCATCATCGCTGTTGCACTCGTCTTTCTCGTTGGATATGCCGTGGGTCGCCGTCGCATTCGACATCGACGAGCGCCCGCTCCGCCAGTTTCCCCACCAACGGCACGACCTACGAACCGCCAGGTCCACCGCCAGCACACTCGTGAGCGCGAATACGGCGGGTTCGGTGCCCTGGGTGCCGCCAACGATCAAGGCGACTTCGGTGATGGCGGTGTTTGAGGGGTGCCGTCGGCCGTAGCCTTGAGGGTGACGGCGAGTCGGTCGGGTGACCGCAGTTGCGCGCTTTGCGCGCGGTTGAGGAAAGTCGGGACTTCACAGGATGGAGTGCTGGCGCGAGCCAGGTCGGGGAAACCTGACATCCCGTGCAACAGAGAACACACCGCCGATGGCGCGACTTCGGTCGCGATCAGGCAAGGGTGAAACGGTGCGGTAAGAGCGCACCACGGTCGGCGGCGACGTCGGTCGGTGGCACGGCACTCGAAGCAAGATCGAACAGAAGGGATGAGCGGTCCGCTCGCCGCAAGGCAACCTTCGGGTAGATCGCCAAGATGGATGGTCACCGCCGACGATTCGTAAGGATCACCGGTACAGAATCCCGCTTACAGACCGACTCGCCGTCACTTATAACGACAGATACTGGGACTACAAGGACCGACGCTGGCGTCGTTGCCACCACATCCACAAGGCGGCAGCCCCGATGATTTCGAGCGGCACATTCCAGCAGCCACGTGCCACCACGGGGAGCACATCGGATGAAAACTCCCAGCCGCCAATCGGCCACCAGAACATCTCGGTGTTGGTGAACGCGCCGTCAAAGACGAGATGCAGAAACGTGCCGATCGGCAAGCCAAGCAGAAGTTTGCGATAGGGCTTTCGCCCGAGGGACACCAACATCACCAACGCCAGCAGAACGATGCTCGTCAGCACCGAGTGCATCAACCTCCAGCCCGTCGGCCAGTCGATGATGTCCGGCAACACCGCACCAACTGCCAGTAGTCGGTAGTCGAATCGCGGGTCTTTGAACACCCAGGCAATGGTCAGGATCGCGGAGGCAAGGAACCAGAAGAACATTTACACCGCAAGCAGGCAGCCGCAATATGGGCAGCGCGCGTCGGAGGTATCAGCGACCTTCTTCATCTCCGCTTGTTCCTTCACCGACAGCGACGTGCGACAACCCCCGCACGCGCCCTTTGCGATTTCAGCAACGGCAGCGCTCGACAGTCGACTTCGAACCTGGCTGTAGAGCGCGAGCGTCTCGCTATCGATTCCCGCAGCCAGTCGCATTCGCTCCTCGTTGGCGGCAGTGATTTCTGCATCAACTGCGGCTACGGCTGCGGCGAGCGCGGCGGCGGCTTGCGTAGCGGCAGTTTCCAAGGCCGGGATGGCTGCACGTGATTCGGCGATGCGTTTGTCCAATGTCTCACTCTCGTCGAGCAACAACAATTCGGCATCGTCCAGCGACGAATGTTCCCCTGCAACCCCGGCAATTTCGTGTTGGAGCGCTTCGGCTTCGCGCACCGCGATGACGGTCTTCAACTGCACTTCGTACTTGGCTTTCTTGGCGTCCAATTCCTTGCCGCGTGCTTCGAGGCGATTGATCTCACCGGTGATGTCACCTTGCCGTTTCTCCAAACGCTGCGCTTCGGCGCGGGCGGCCTGCAATGCCGTTGCCGATGACGTTGCATTGGCCCGCTCGGGCAACTGCGCTTTGCGATGCTCGAGCTGCATGATGCGCTGGTCCACCACCTGCAGCGGGAGCAACGATCGGAAATCCACGTCGCTCAGCCTCCCACGACGGTGGTCTGTGCCCAAGTCGGCACGCCTTTGTCGCAGTCGTACACGATATGACCCGCAATCGGCACCGAAGGCACCGGTGCATATGGGTTCTTTTCCGTTGGGTCGATGGTGGTCGCGGTGGGGAGCACCGACACCACCACCGGCGCAGGAGCCGTGACGGGGGTGGTGCCAGCCGCGGGATCGATGGTGGTCGTCGTGGTAGTGCGACCTGGGGCGAGCGTGGTGGACGGCGACGGTGGCGTACCGGAGATCACCTGTGCCACGCATTCCACGCCGGGCAAATAGAGCCGTGTCGGTCCGCGTTGTGGCGCGAGGAGCGCTTTCCACTGCTCATCTTTCTTGGTGCCCCAGTCCACGATCTCGAGTCCTGCATGGATCGCGTCCATGTGTTGTTTCCAGATGTGCGCGGGATAGGTCGCGCCAGTCACTGTGTTGCGGGAGAAGCCCCACTGCCCCACGATCTGGCTGCGGAACTCCGGAACCCCGGCCATCTGCGTGTAGCCGCGCGGATCGCCCACCCACACCACGGTGGAGTACTGCGGTGTGAAGCCGACGAACCAAGCGTTGGTATTGCGGGCTTGCGTCCCGGTTTTCCCTGCGGCAGGTCGATCATCGGCGAGTGCAGTACGGCGCGCGGTGCCACCCGTCAGCACGCCCTTCATGATGTCGACGGTCTTTGCGGCAGAGGCCGTGGTGAGCGCCTCGGCGCCTTCGACGTTTGCTTGTCGTTCCCACACCAGCGTGTCGTTGTCTCGCTCGAGGATCTTTTCCAAGAAATATGGCTCGTGATGCACACCCAAGTTGGCGATGGTTTGTGCACCGGCAGCCATGTCCACCACGCTGAGTTCGTTGGCACCCGTTGCGAGTGATGCATACGGATACACCGGATACTTCTCGGGCGTCAGCCATTCGCTGGACGACATCTGGTAGATGCGATCCACCACGCGGTTGAGACCCACCATCTGCGACAGCTTCGCGTACGCACAGTTGATCGACAGCCAGGTCATTCGACGCAGCGACCCAACCGGCTCGCTCACACCGTTGGTCACCACGAACGGTTCGTCGATGTTCTCCGGGTTGGGCAGGGTGCACGGCAATGTGCCGTCGATGAAGTCGTCGCTCTCCACGCCAGCTTCCAGCGCGGCGGCAAGAATGAACATCTTCACGCTCGAGCCGGTCTGGCGGCGTCGCATCGCGAGGTTGACTTCGTTTTCCCCCGCCTTGAATGGTTTACCACCCACCATCGCACGAATCGCTCCCGTGGCGTTGTCCACGGTGACCAGCGCGGCTTGGGCGTTCACGCTGTTGTCTGGCAACAAAGTGACAGCTTGGTCGGCCGACGCTTGCACTTCGCGATCCAGCGTGGTGTAGATGCGCAGTCCACCGCGAAACAACTTGGCGTACCGCTCCTGATATGTGGCGCCGAGGATGGTGGTTTGGTTCAACAAATAATCCTTCACCAATTCGGTGAAGTGCGTTCGCTGCACCGGCTCGTCGGGCCTGCTGCGAACACCGGTGGGCAATACGTCCGCGGCTCGGCGAACGATTTCGTCATCGGTGAGAGTGATGAATCCTTCGTCCCGCACACGTCGCAGCGCCGTGACGAAGCGCGAGAGCGACAACGATCGGTTGTTGATCGGGTCGTACGCCGACGGTGCGCGAACGAGGCCAACCAAGAACGTGCCTTCCTCGATGCTGAGGTCGGAAACGTCCTTACCGAAGTACACCTCGGCGGCAGCCTTGATGCCATAGGCGTTGTACCCGTAAAAGTTGGTGTTGAACCAACGCTCCAAGATTTGGTCCTTGGTGAGTTCACGTTCGAGCAGGATGGCATAGCGCATCTGCAGCAGCTTGTACCGCCCGTCGCGTGGCAACGTGGCGAGCAACTCGTTCTTCACCACCTGTTGGGTGATGGTGGAGGCGCCACCCGAAGAACCTTCGTTGACATTGGCAATCACTTGTCGACCAACCGCGCGAAGGTCGACGCCCCTGTGTTGACGGAACGTGCGATCTTCGATGGACAACAGCGCATCGATGACGTGTTGCGGAATCTCCGAGATGAGGGTCTGCTGGCTGTTCTCGGCTTGGAAGACCCCGATCTGTCGTCCCTGCGCGTCGAACACCACACTGCGTTCGGCCAAACCCGTGAAGCCACCCACTTTGTAGAGCGAGATTGCCGTCTCGTCGTGGGCATTCAACATGCCCCATACACGGGGTGCCATGCCAGTAACCAGGGCCGACACCAGCAGGGCTGACAACAGCACGGCGAGGACGAGTCGCAACGACCACATTGCTAGACGCACGTGCCCTTCACGCTACTTGCTAAGGTCCTGCGGGTGACCAAACATCGTCCTTTCCGCTTCGGCGTTCAAGCATCCACCGCTCCATCCGGCAAGGCGTGGGCCGACCTCGCGCGACGCACCGAAGACCTCGGGTACGCGGTGCTCACCATGCCCGACCACTTCACCGATCAACTCGCTCCCGTTCCCGCGATGACCGTTGCTGCGCAGGTGACCAAAAACCTGCGCGTGTGCGCGTTGGTGTTCGACAATGACTACAAGCATCCCGTGGTGCTCGCCAAGGAGCTTGCCACCATGGACGTGCTGTCCGACGGACGCATCGACATTGGCATTGGCGCAGGTTGGATGCGCACCGATTACGACCAGGCCGGTATGCAGTACGACACGCCGGGTGTGCGCATCGATCGCTTCGTCGAAGGCCTCAAAGTAATCCGTGGATGCATGGCGGACGGAGCGTTCTCCTTCACCGGCGCCCACTACAAAATCACCGAGTACAACGGACTCCCCAAGCCGCTACAGCGTCCGTGCCCGCCAATCTTGATTGGTGCCGGCGGCAAGCGCATGTTGGGAATTGCTGCGCGTGAAGCCGACATAGTGGGTATCAACCCGTCACTGGCTCCGGGCGCAGTGGGCCCCGAAGTGATTGCCGACATGTCATCGCAAGCAGTTGCCGACAAGATCGCCATAGTGCGCGAAAAGGCTGGTTCGCGGTTTGGTGATATCGAATTGAACATTCGTACGTTCCTGGTCAATGTCACCGACGACGGCAAGGCTGCCCGCGAGAAGCTCGCCAAAGGCATGGGCGTGGATGCCTCCTTGATTCACGACTCCCCGTTTGCGCTCATCGGACCACCCAACGAGTTGATCGAAACGTTGATTGCGCGTCGAGAGAAATTCGGCTTGTCGTACGTGATCGTCGGCGGCGACGATGTGGAAGCGTTCGCGCCCGTGGTGGCGGCACTCGCCGGCAAGTAATTACGCGCCGGGAACGATGGCGCGACGCAACGGGCGATCCCATCCGCGCTGCCCCGTCGGCTTGGGGCTCGGCCACAAACGTGGGCCCATTTCCACCATGCCATGGTGCGTGTTGTAGTCACCGAGCAAGTTGAGGAACGGAACCGCGTCGAATGCATCTGCACCGCGCACGCCTACACCCTTCCAAGCTCCAGTCGCCAGCAACTCCAACGCCACCACCGGGCAGATCGCGGTCTGCCACAACACTGCCTGCGACCCGTACTCGCGCATGGTCGTTTCATTGTCGGCCACGTGATACAGGTACACCTCGCGTGGCTCGCCATACGAGGTGCCCTTCACCCAGGTGCCTGCGCACGTGCGACCGTGCATGAGATGCCCCAGTTTTGCGGGGTTCGGCAGCACGGCGGCCAGCACGTCACGCGGCGCCACCGAGGCATCGCCAACTCGGATCTTCTCCGTGCTGTCGAGGCCGAGGTACGCGAACGTCTTCAACCAGTCGATGAACTCGGCACCAAGTGAGTACTTGAATGTCACACGGTTGCATTCGATTTCGCGCGGAATCAAGAGCACTTCTTCGTGCTCCACATTCACGCACTCATACGCGCCAATGCCTGCCGGGAAGTGGAACACCTCTGGCTCGCTGAAGATTTCGGTGGTGAACAAGCCGCGCGTCTTTTCCCATACGATCGGCGGGTTCAAACATTCTTCGATAGTGGTCCAAATGGAGAATGTCGGCGCAAAGTCGAATCCGTCGATCGACAGGTTGGATCCGTCGCGTACACCGATTTCGTCGATGGTGTCGAAAAGGTGATCTGCCGCGTACCTTGCGAACACGTTCGACAAGCCGGGCTCCACGCCCATGCCAACGAGCGCCAGGAGGCCGCGATCGCGCCACTGTGAGTCGGCGGCAAGCTGCGCAGCGCCAAGTGGCTCGCCAACTTCGTTGTACGGGTTGGTCGGGTGCGGTTTGGACAGGTTCATGGCCATGTCCACGTAGGTGCATCCCGCCTCGAACGCCGCCTCGAAAATCGGGTCATTCAGACGCGGGTCGCACGCATTGACGATGATGTCGATCTTGTGGGCCTTGGCCAACGCCACGATCTCGGCCTTGTTGTTGGCATCCACCTTGGCGGTGGAGAAACGCTCGGGATTGTCGAGGTTCTTCAGCGCGTCGATGCAACGTTGTTCGCTGATGTCGGCCAGCACGAAGGCATCGAAAAAGGTGCGGGACTCGGCGATGGAGGCCATGCTCGCCCCTACTCCGCCGGCGCCGACGACGAGAATGCGACTCACGAGTGGGGGTTCCTTGGGTACGTCGGATGCGGGGGCATCCGAGACCTCTCAGGCTACCGTCACATTCACAAGGGTTCGTGCGCAAGTGCGCAAGCGTGGCGATTTCGTTACATTTGCGCCGACGCGAGTTCTCTACGTTTCTGCGGGAAAGCAGTACGTGATGTCGGTGAATTTGTCCTTCGCGAAAACATACATCAACCGCAAGGGTTCTTCACCAACGTTGTACGCAACGTGTTCGGCATTCGGGGGAATCCATACTGCGTCTCCTGAATGCAGTGGGTACGTCTCACCATCGACCATCACTTCACCGCGCCCGGAGACGACGTAGTACACCTCGGCAGGTTCGTGAGTGTGACCGCGCGCTGGACGACCAGCCCCAACCGGAACTTCGGCGATCCCCATCACCATTTCCTTGGTGGGCATGGTGTCGCCACCGATGAGTTCCCACCAGCGCACACTTCCTCGAGTACTGCTGTTCCACTCCTGCTGAGGGACATCACTCACGCGGGTGATCACCGGTTTTGCCACGCACCAACAGTAGGCGGACGGCGTTCAGCGCGTGGCACAGGGTGACGATTGGGCGTCGCGAGTGGTGCACTGGACTACTGTCAGGTCATGAACCTGAACGGCGCACGAGTACTCGTTACTGGTGCATCACGCGGCATCGGCGAAGCCATTGCGCGCGAAGCCGCTGCACGAGGCGCCAGCATCATCGGTGTTGCTCGCAGTGCTGGCGCCCTCGGGTCTGCCATGCAACCAATCAACGGTGTGGCGTTCCCCTGCGATTTGTCGGTGGAGTCGGAGCGAGCCGGCCTGGTGGGACGCTTGGAGTCGATTCATGGCCCCATCGACGTGGTGGTGAACAACGCCGGAGTCGACGACACCAAGTTGTTCGCTCAAGCCTCAGCGAGCGATGTTCAACGCGTCATCACGCTCAACCAGGTGGTGCCCATCGAGTTGATGCGGCAAGCCGTGCCCCTCATGCGTTCACGTGGCCGCGGACACGTGGTGAACATCTCGTCGCTTGCAGCAGCTGGCGGGTTTGCCGGCATGACCCTCTACTGCTCATCGAAAGCCGGTCTCTCTGGATTCCACCGCGTGCTCCGTCACGAGCTGAAAGGCTCACCGATCGGGCTCAGCTTGGTGGAAATCGGACCGATTCCCACCGACATGTTGGCAAACGTCAAGAACGTGCGTGCCGCAGAGAGAATGTTTGCTCGGTTGCGACGTTTGCAGTTGTTGCCGGAGATTCCGCGCGAGCGAGTTGCACAGGCTGTGTGCGATGCCATCGAACGCAACACAGCGAACGTGTGCTTGCCGAGGCGCGCGAAGATCTATCCGTTGCTGGTTGGATTGCCGCAGCGAATCGTGAACGTGATTACCGCCGACATCAAGCGTTAGCAGGTACCCGCGACCACAGCAGCGGGTTCAATTCCGAATTGGCCAAGGAACCGGTCGGAAGAGAACCGAGCCACCGTTGGTGGTCGTCGCGCTGCATCTGGCCTTCCACCGCACCAACCCGCGTGCCGTCGGCGAAATAGATGATGGTCATCACCGAGCGCATCGTGGAGGTTTCGTTGGCTGGCGCACCGTGCAATGTCCAACCACTGTGGAATGTTGCGTCACCGGCTCGCATCGGCGCATAGGAGGTGAGGTCGTAGCCGTCTCGTTCGATCAAGCGATCGAAGTGCTCCTGGGAGCCGTCGCCGATGATGGAGCCTCCCAAGTCGCCGCGCGCATGACTTCCGGATGCAAACACCACCGAACCCACATCGGTGGGCACATCGACGAGTGGCATCCACATGGTGATGGTGTGGGCGGTGTCGAGCGGCCAATACACCTGGTCTTGATGCCACGGAGTGATACCACCACCCGGCTCCTTGAAGAGTGACTGATCGTGATACAACCGCACACCATCGACACCCATCAAATCGGCCGCCACTTTGGCAAAGCGCTTGGCAAAGACGAACTGTCGTACGACGGGATTCACCGTCCAGAGATTCATCGACTGGATGAATGCCTTGCCGTACGTATCTCGCTCGGACAATGGTCGCACATCACCGCTCAATACACGAGTGGCTTCCTTGATTGCAGGTGCGTACTGCGCGATCTCATGTGCGGACGCAAGTTCGCGTACCACCGCATGACCATTGCGTCGGTAGTCGAATACAACGTCGGCACCGAGGTCCAGCGTGTGGTCGAGCGAGCCCGCAGCGCCGGTGTCGGTGGCAACTCCGTGTGCGGTGAAACTCCCCACGTCATGATGATAGACAGCCCATCGGTAGCGTGAATGCATGAGTTTGTGCGTCGTTGGCGACTTCGCATGGGACGTGCTCATCCGCACCAACAACGAAGTGTTGAAGGGTGGCGACTCGTTCGGCGAAGTACTCCTCCACCCTGGCGGTAGCGCAGCCAACGTCGCAGTGTGGGCCCGCCGGTGCGGGTTGGACACCCACTTCGTGGGCAAGATTGGCCGCGACCGACTCGGCGATCTTGCGCGTGAGGACCTCGAACGAGAGGGTGTGATCCACCACTTCATCCAAACCGATGCGCATCTCACCGGCAGCGTGGCGGTGTTCGTGGATCAAACCGGTGAACGAAGCATGGTGTCGGGTCGCGGTGCCGACTTCTTCCTCCTTCCGCAGGAACTCCCGAAGTCGATCATCAATCGCACCAACTATCTGCATCTCACGGCATGGTCGTTCTTCACCGATCCTCCGCGAACTGCAGCTCGGTTGTCCGCCGAGATTGCGCGCGCCAGCGGCAATCTCATCTCCTTCGACCCTGCGTCGTTCCAGATGATCCAAGAGATGGGTGTTGCCACCTTCTGGTCGTACATCAAAGACCTCGGCATCAAGGTGTTTCTGCCGAACTACGAAGAGGGTCGGGTGCTCACCAACCTGCTGGAGCCTGCCGACATTGCCGCTTCGCTCGCCGATCAACTGTCCGGCGCCACCATCATCCTCAAACTGGATGCTGATGGTGCACTGGTGCACCACGACGGCACCCAAACCGTCATCGCACCTGCCACCAACAACTTGGTGGACGCCACGGGTGCGGGCGACTCATTTGCCGGCGCCTATCTGGCGCACTTCTCCAAGCATGGCTCGGTGATTGACGCAGCGCGTTTCGCCACGCGCATCGCAGCGTGGGTCATCGAACATCTCGGCGCTCGCCCAGCAGGCGACGCGTCACTGGCGCGAATCATCGCCGCCAACTAGGCGTGGAGGCCGTCGACTGCTTCCTTTACGTCCTTCGCGTCGTTGTGGGAATGCGTAAATCCGAGACGACGCTCTTCTTGCACCGTATCGCTGGATCGAAACGCCACGATGTACGCGCGACGGCGTGACGCCGACGAATTTCCGCCCGAGCCATGCAGCACACCCTCGCAGTGCACGGTGATGTCACCTCGCTTGATCTCCACCGGCGTGGTGGTTTCACCTGGTTTGAGGTCGGTCACCAGGGTGTGGCTCGCCTCACGATCACCGTGTAACGGCCGATGCGGGCGCACGGGTTCATGTTGACTGCCGGGGAGAAATTGCATGCAACCATTGGCAAGTGTCGAGTCATCCACTGCCAACCAGCACGTTGCGGTGCGTCGGTCGGGAGTATCGATCCAATAGGCCTGATCCTGATGCCAGGCAAACACCGCGTCGCTACGGAACGGCTGCTTTGCCAACAACTGATCGAAGTCGATCACCATGCCGTCACCGCACAGTTGTCGTGCAATGGACGCTGCCCTCCTTTCAAACAGGTTGCCCTGAAGCGACGGTAGGTACTTACGCGGCAGCATCACGTTGACGATTGCGTACGACGATGGGTCGGTTCCGAACTCGCCCGTCGTCATGTCGTTGAAGTCACGGCCCTCCACGCTGATTCTTCGTTGCAGGAAGGCCTCGTAGGCGTCGTCGATCACCTGCATCTCGGTTTCCGACATCACGCCGCGAAGGTGCACGTACCCGTCGCGACGAAAACGCTCCAACTCCTCGGGCGTGACGACGTAGACGTCCCCTTGACGGCGCCCTGCCGTATCGGTCATGGTTGTCGCATCCCGTCCGTCATGCTCGCTGATTCTCGCTTGGTGTTACTCCATCGGGTGGCAAACGTTCGCCGCGGGGTAACGGGAAGTACTTGTGGTGCCATGCACCCGTCACTTCGTAGATTGCGGTGCCACGTTGACCATCGCTGGTGGTCACCAACATTTCACTCAAACCGCCACCGAGTGAGTTCGGCTTGCCCGGGTTGAAGGCGTCGTAGCGCTGCGCCCAGCGACCGGTGGCATCCACGTTGATGCCACGTCCATTTTCCAATAAGAACGTCACTCGACCAGCCAGACCATGCACCTGTTCGCCATGTCGTTCATATGACGTGGGGTTGTTGGCCGCGTCCAGCCAGGTGAGGTCGTGGCGAAACTCGCGTACTGCTACGGGGTCGCCACCGTCGCTCGGCGAGAAACACCCATCGGTATAGATGCGTGCCCCGTTCGGCAACTCCCAACACCACACCGCCAACATTCCTTCGGGGATGTGAATGGCCAGCCACATCCACATCGGGCAGCGCGAATGGGAACGAATGCCCCACGAGTGATCCCGCTGACCCCACCAGTTGTTGATCTGCTTGGTCTCGCCGTTGTGCGTAACGGTGCCGTTGTACCAGCCGCTCTGAAACATGTGGGATTGATCCCACACCACTTCGTGACCTGCCCTCATTGTGCCGCGTCGCAACTGGTAGGGCTGCACCCGAGCGGTGTACGTGATGTCCATCTCCAGTGGCACCTTGTTGGGCGATTCCTGCGAAATCGTGGCGCCCGAACCTCCGCCGACTCGCAAGCGAACTTGCCTGCGTGGCTCGACGATGTCGATCTGCACGGGACCGACGTTCCAGTTGTCGTGGTCGCCGTCTACATGACGCGCGTGGCGTGCAAAGAGGGGCGTGCTCCCCCATCGGCCCAATTGGAGCGAGTCCATCTCGCTTCTCGCCGGAAAGTTGGCGAGCGTGAGGATGTACACGTCGCCCAATTGATCCGTCGGGTGCATGACGAAGAACAGGCTCTCGCGCCAGTCGTGGTGATGCATGACCGTATTGCGAAAGGGCT